>Ga0183095_10104_pt1 | contig 495466 bp, 393 predicted proteins | sample BioMet4_FD_130346 | JGI IMG/M metagenome (GOLD analysis project Ga0183095, IMG submission 130346) | Microbial communities from bioreactor (seeded with sewage sludge) at LBNL, California, USA - Biofuel metagenome 4 (v2) (version 3) | ecosystem: Engineered > Bioreactor > Anaerobic > Unclassified ...
CGAAAGAAATGGCATATACATGGTGGCCGTAGTTCAGCTGGTTAGAGCGTCAGATTGTGGTTCTGAATGTCGTGGGTTCGAATCCCACCTGTCACCCGAAAGAGATGCAATCACTTGCATCTCTTTTTTGTTACTTCTCTATGCTAAATCTCCGATTTTACACGGAACCCAGAACCAGAAAGTCGTGCCGGTTTCTGGTTCAGACTCAACGCCTATTTTCCCGTTGTCATTGGCTAGAATGGCCTTGCAGACGGGAAGTCCGATTCCTGGAATGTATTTGGATGACCGGTCAAAATTTTCAAAGCGTTCGAAAAGATATTTCTGACGCTCTTTTTTAATGGCGAAACTTGGATCGCTGACAGAGACATAAAGACCATTGTCTTTTATCTTGTAATTAATTATGACGATCCTCTTTTGTGTGAAACTTGCAACATAATTCAGCAATGTCGTGATAATTCTGTTGAGCATCGAAGGATCCAAATCGACTGTCTTCCTCTCATCAAAAGATTCTATCATAAGATTGACATCCGGATTTTTGGCCGCATTCACATCTGCTTTAAATTCTCTGAAGAATCTGTCGATGTCGAATTCGACATGTGAAAATATAAGATTCCCAGATTCGATTTGCGAGAGAGTTAATACATCATCAGAAATCTTCAATAAGAGAGCGCTGTTTTCATCAATGATATATGGGATTAATAAAGTGAAAAACATAAAGTCTCAAGGGCGGTGACTATCCTGCGGTTTTCGGATATAAATAATCTACTCTTTGTGACCAAAAAATCTTTGTTCCTTCATCCTGCATCTGTCAGATTGAAAGAAAATAGGGCTATTATATCTCCAAATCATATCTGTTCGGTGACGATTTTAGTGGTTTTTATCACTTAGGTGTAGACATTCTCCAAAAAAAATTATTCCTGGATGAATAAATAAAAAAGAATATTTGTATTTTTCCGGCATAAAAAATGACTCTAAAAACATTACAATTATGATTATTGGTGTTCCAAAAGAAATTAAAGACAATGAAAACCGCGTAGCTTTGACGCCCGCAGGTGCAAAAGAGTTGACTTCAAGAGGTCACGTCGTTTATGTTCAACACACAGCCGGTGTGAATAGTGGATTTGCTGATAAGGAATATGTCGCAGCAGGTGCTAAGATTCTTCCGAAAATTGGAGATGTTTACAATATCGCTGAAATGATTATCAAGGTGAAAGAGCCAATCGAATCCGAATATGCCTTGGTAAAGAAAGACCAGCTGGTGTTCACCTATTTCCATTTTGCGTCTGACGAACCTTTGACAAAAGCTATGCTGGCAAGTGGAGCAATTTGTTTGGCTTATGAAACTGTCCGCGATGCTCACGGAACGCTGCCATTGCTTGTCCCGATGAGTGAAATTGCAGGCCGCATGTCGATTCAGGAAGGTGCTCGTTTCCTTGAGAAACCGCAATCAGGAAAAGGTATGCTGCTCGGCGGTGTCCCTGGTGTCAAACCGGCTAAAGTTTTGGTTTTAGGCGGTGGAATCGTTGGACAGAACGCTGCTCAGATTGCTGCCGGTGAAGGTGCCGATGTTACGATTGCTGATATTTCTCTGCCGCGTTTGCGCTATCTGGATGAAATCCTGCCTGCAAATGTTAATACACTTTATTCTTCTGCTGCAAATATCGAAGCTGAGCTGCCGACGACTGATCTGGTCATAGGTTCAGTGCTGATTCCTGGTGCAAAGACTCCACATCTTATCACCCGCGATATGCTGAAGCTGCTCCGCAAAGGTTCAGTCATGGTTGACGTCGCTATCGACCAGGGCGGTTGTTTCGAAACCTCTCATCCGACAACACATACCGATCCTATCTTCGAGGTTGACGGCATCGTTCATTACTGCGTTGCCAACATTCCGGGAGCTGTTCCAATGACTTCTACTCTGGCTCTGACCAATGCCACTCTTCCTTATGCCATCAGCTTAGCTGGAAAAGGCTGGAAGAAAGCTTGCGAGGATGACAAGGGACTGGCTCTGGGATTGAACATCGTGAAGGGGAAGGTGACTTTCCCGGGCGTTGCAGAAGCGTATGGTCTTCCTTGTGAAAAAGCTCTTTGATGCTTCTATTATTAAATAAATATAATTTATTTGCGTCTATCGTCACGAATAGATATTTTTGCGATGCTAATAAATCATTTAAACAATAGATTTGAATTATGAGAAAGATCGTTTTATTGATGGCAGCTTGCTGCCTGTGTTTTGGAAGTCTGTTCGCTCAGAATGCTGCTGACAAGTTAGGTGCTGACGCTGATGCAGCCATTAAAGCTAAAAATTATGCTGTCGCTTTTACAAAGTACACACAGTATCTGCAGCAAACAACTACTCCTGATGCTAATCGTGTGTTTAATTGCGGCTATGCAGCATTCCAAGCTAAAAAGTATGCTGAAGCCATCAAGTATCTCGACATGTCGATTCAGAATAAGAAAAACGTTGAAAATTGCTATGTGTATAAAGCTGTTTGTCTGAAAGCTCTTAACAAGACTGCAGATTTGAAGGAGGCTGTAACAGATGGTTTGGCTGCTTTTCCGAAGAATGCGAATTTGCAAAAGCTTTTCTATGGCTTTACTATGAATGACGGTTTGTCTGCTCAGAAAGCAGGAAAATTTGAAGATGCTGAAGCTGCTTTCAAAAAATGCGTTGATTTGACTGACGTTAAACAGAAAGCTACTGCTTTGAGCTGCCTCGGAATCCTCAATTCCAATCAGGGTGCCAAGATATTGAATGCTGCTGCTCCTCTTGCACAAAGTGATCAGACAAAGTATGCTGCTGAAAAAAAGAAAGCAACAGAATACTTCACGACTGCTAAAGATTTTCTGACAAAGGCTTTAGCTATTGATCCGGCTAATGCTGACGCAAAGAAAGCTCTCACAAATGTGACGGCAGCTCTGAAATAAACATTCGAAATTCATTTTCGGGAAGGTTGAATCGGAAACGGTTCAACCTTCTCTGTTTTCCGACCTTTCCTTTTGGAAAAACAATTATGGTAAATTGGGAAAGATTGGGAATTATTTTATAGCTTTGCAAATTAGAAATAATGTAAGATTTAGACATGAAGAACTTACTCGTAGCAGCTGCTCTACTGCTTTGCCTGCCTTGTTTGGCGCAGACGAAAGTGGTGAAAAAAAACGCCGTTAAAGCCAATGGCTTCGGCATTACTTATGTCTTGCCGCGGACGTCGCTCGTCGTGAATGCCGTCGTGACGAAAACGACTCGCAAAGCAGGCCCTTATTACCAATATGCTGAAAAATATCTCGGCGTGAAAGATGCCATCACGGAAGATGATGCCAACTATGAACTGGGAACGATTAACTTGGAAAACAAAGGTGTGCCTGATGCTGACAATACTTACATCGTGGATTTCAAATCCGGCACTTTGGCTCCTTTCTGCTGCCTGACGGAAGATGGCATGCTCTGTACTATCAATGCGGATTATGTGCCTGCTGAAGCGGCTCTTGATACTGCAAAAACAAAAAAAGCTGCTGCTGTGGCAGTACCTGAATCGTCGGTCCTTTCAGAAGAATTGCTGATGGCCGGCTCGACAGCCAAACAGGCTGAAGTCGCTGCACGTCAGATTTATCATATCCGTGAAAGCCGTTTGAACATTATCACTGGCGACGCTGACAATCTGCCGCCCGACGGAAAGGCAATGGAACTGGTCATTCAACAGCTGAACGCGCAGGAACAGGCTTTGACAGCTTTGTTCATTGGAACGACGACGAAAGAAACTTCGGACTACGATGTGACAATCGTACCGAACGAGGATTTGGATAAAGAGGTGATTTTCCGCTTCTCCAAAAAGATAGGAATTGTCGGTGCCGACGACTTGGGCGGTGCTCCGGTTTATATGACGCTCAAAGCCATCGACCGCGCTCCGGCTCTCGACCCGAAAGAAGCAGAGAAAAAGGAGAAATCGATGAAGGGAATCATCTACAATGTGCCGGGAAAAGCCAGCGTCAACATCTCAATGGAGAACAAAACCTACTTTAAAGGTGAAGTTCAAGTGGTTCAGTTTGGAACCAAGGAAAGTCTCGCTCCTTCGATGCTCGAAGATAAGAAAGCCCCTGTAAAGGTCTATTTCTACCCTGAAACCGGTGCTATCAAACAAATCATACAATAAACCAAACCAGATATCATAGAGATATTTGAACATTAAACATTAAAATATAAATACCATGTTGAAAGATCATCCCAAAGGACTATTTGTTCTTGCCTTTGCGAATATGGGCGAGCGTTTCGGTTATTACACGATGCTTGCAATCTTCGTTCTGTTTATCCAAGCCAAGTTCGGTTTTGCACCAAAAACGACGAGTCTCATCTATGTCACTTTTTTGGCCTTAGTCTATTTTCTGCCGTTGTTCGGCGGTTTGCTGGCTGATAAAGTTCTGGGTTATGGCAAAACCATCATTCTCGGCGTCGTCGTTATGTTCCTGGGTTATCTTTTGCTGGCTGTCCCAAGCGGAACAAATGTTGTGGCGCAGTTGATGATGTTCGGGGCGTTGGCGCTCATAGCGATTGGAACAGGCTTCTTCAAAGGCAATCTGCAGGCGTTGGTCGGCAATCTGTATGACGATCCGAAATACAATTCGAAACGCGACCTTGCTTACAGTATCTTCTATATGTGCATCAACATCGGCGCTTTCTTCGCTCCAAGTGCAGCTAAGGCGATCGTCAATCATTCGCTGGCTCGTGCCGGTCTCACTTATGACGCTTCAATCCCTGTGTTGGCTCACCAGATGATGAACAATACTATCACTCCGGAAGGTACAAATCAACTTGCCACGTTGGCAAGTGCGCAGGGCTATTCCGGAACTGATATCCTTGAGTTCGGTCGGAATTATATAGCTCATTTGTCAGCTTCCTACAACTACGGTTTTGCAGTAGCTTGCGTCTCTCTGGTGATTTCATTGCTGATTTTCCTGGTATTCCGCAAATATTACAAGAAAGCCGATGTCACGGCTCGTGAGCTTGCCAAAGAGGAAAAAGCCAGTGGCGAGAAGAGCACAGTCGAGCCTCTTTCTCCTGCAGAAACAAAAGAACGCATCATCGCTCTTTGCCTTGTGTTCTCTGTGGTTATCTTCTTCTGGATGGCTTTCCATCAGAACGGACTTACATTGACTTGGTTCGCTCGCGACTACACAATGAGCACTGTCGGCGGTCTGAACCGTTTCAGCTTCAGTCTGCCAAATATGGTGATGCTGATTGTCGCATTCTATGGATTGGTCAGCTTCGTCACTTCTAAAAAATTGCGTTCGCGTCTTATCAGTGCGGCCGCCTTTTTCATCGGTGCAATCGGTGCATATATACTTTATCATGCAATGCCCGAAACCATCAATATCACTCCGGAAAGTTTCCAGCAGTTCAATCCGTTCTTCATCGTCATACTGACTCCGCTGTCTGTCGGATTGTTCGCATGGTTGGCTTCGAAGGGCAAAGAACCTTCGGCTCCGCGCAAGATCGGCTTCGGAATGTTGATTGCCGCTATCGGCTTCATCATCATGTCGCTTGGCTCTATCGGCCTGCCTACACCGGATGCTTTGGCTGCAACCGGCGGTGTCGACGGAACTGTTTCTCCAAATCTGTTGATCAGCACCTATTTCACATTGACAATCGCTGAATTGTTCTTAAGCCCGATGGGATTGTCGTTCGTCTCTCGAGTGGCTCCTCCGCAATATAAAGGCCTGATGCAAGGCGGTTGGCTCGCAGCAACGGCTGTCGGCAATTACTGCGTCGCAATCATCGGTATCCTTTGGGGCGGAATGCAGCTTTGGATGCTTTGGGGAATTCTGGTTGTCTGCTGTCTGTTGGCTGCAGCTTTCATCTTCTCCATCATGAAACGTTTGGAGAAAGTAGCGAAATAAAAGTCTTCGGGACATATTGTTCTTGATATGAAAAACCAGATTTTCAAAAGCCTCGCTTTAGGGATTTTTGCGGCATTGCTTTCGTTTTCGGCTTCGGCTCAGAAAACGAATGCCGCTGCGACAGACTCGATGCGCATTTTGTTCATCGGCAATAGCTATACCTATTTCAATGAACTGCCGCAAATGGTCAAGAAAATTGCTGCAACACAGAATATTGCGGTTGCTATCGGGCAGGTGACACCCGGAGGTTATTATCTCCGTCAGCATATCAAGAACCCGAAAGTCTTTGAAGAGGTGAAGAAAGGGAATTGGAATTATGTTGTTCTTCAAGAACAAAGCCAGGCTCCCTCTTATTCCTCTTGGGAAGTGCAGTCGCAGACTTTTGCTCCGGCTCGCAGTTTGGACAGCTTGATTCATCGGTATAATCCTTCGGCTAAAGTCATCTTTTATATGACATGGGGACACAGGGACGGCGATGAGGACAGTCTTCAAGTCAAGAAATATCCTTTGAGCGGAAGTTATCTTGGGATGCAGATGCGGTTGATGACAAGCTATCTGGAAATGGCTTATCAGAGCGATGCCTGGTGCGCACCTGTAGGAATAGCTTGGATGAAAGCACGGGAGCAAAGACCGAAGTTCAACCTTTATATGCCTGACGGTTCGCATCCGACTGTCGGAGGAAGTTATCTGGCTGCCAATGTCATTTTCACAACCATCTTTCAGCATCGTTACCAAACATCTTTTACTGCCGGACTTGCTGATGACGATGCACAATATTTCCGGCAGCTTGCCGAGGAAACTGTGCTGACGAATCTCCGTCTGATAAATATCGAAAAGGTCAAGTGAAAATTATTGTATGAATAATTTTGCCGCAATCGATTTTGAGACTGCCAATTCATCGCGTGCAAGCGTTTGCAGTGTCGGTATTGTGATTGTTCGAGGAGGCGTTATCTCAGACAAATTTTACAGTCTGATTCATCCTGAACCCAATTATTATAACTATTGGTGCACTCGCGTTCACGGTCTTACTTGCTGTGATACAGAAAATGCACCAATTTTTCCCGAAGTTTGGCGAAAAATCGAGTCAAAGATATGCGGACTGCCTCTGGTGGCGCATAATAAAGCGTTCGACGAGAGTTGTTTAAAGGAAGTTTTCCGTGTCTATAGCATGGATTATCCCGATTATGAATTCCATTGCACACTTATCGGCTCGCGGAGAGTTCTGAGAGACCTCCCAAACCACCAATTGCAAACAGTAGCAGCACGTTGCGGCTATGAATTATCCAATCATCACAACGCTTTGGCCGATGCTGAAGCTTGTGCTTGGATTGCAAAAAGTATTTTGTAACCGAGATTACACATTCTTAATTTGTTTATCTCAGAAATAATTTACATATTTGTATCAGCATTCGGAGAATAATTTAACTGATGCATTAAAATGAAGAAGCAAAATAAAATTATCATTTATCAAGTGTTCCCACGTTGGTTCGGCAATCTGAAAGCTGACCCGGTGAAGAATGGCTCTATTAACGATAATGGCGTCGGTAAGTTTTCCTTCTTCACAGACGAGGTGCTTCAGAGGATTGAAGCGCTCGGCGTCACCCACGTCTGGTACACCGGAATTATCGAGCATGCGACTTGCACCGATTATTCGCAATGGCGCATCCGTCGCGACCATGATGCGATTGTCAAAGGCAAAGCCGGCTCTCCATATGCTATCAAGGATTATTATGATGTTGACCCCGACTTGGCCGAAAACGTTCCCGACAGAATGCAGGAGTTTGAAGCTATGGTTGAAAGAACTCACAACAACGGCCTGCAGGTAATCATCGATTTCGTACCGAATCACGTCGCCCGTCAGTATTATTCTGACTCGCGTCCGCCTTATATCGAAGATCTCGGTCATCACGACAATACGTCTGTTGCTTTTGACTCAAACAACAATTTTTACTATATCCCAGGCCAGCCGCTGACTTTTGTTCAGGACAATCAGCAAGCCGATTTTATTTATAGCGAGTTCCCTGCAAAGGCTACAGGCAACGACCACTTTGATGCATTCCCAAGTCATAATGACTGGTATGAAACAGTCAAACTGAATTATGGCATCGATTATCTGAATGCTCACACAGCTCATTTCAATCCGATTCCTGACACTTGGAAGAAGATGCTCGACATTCTTCTTTTCTGGTGCTCAAAAGGTGTGGATGGCTTCCGTTGCGATATGGCTGAAATGGTGCCGGTCGAGTTTTGGCATTGGGCGATTCCTCAAGTGAAAGAGGTTCACGACACGATGTTTATTGCTGAGATTTATAATCCTTCAGAATATTCGGCTTATCTGGAGCGCGGATGCTTCGATTATCTCTATGATAAAGTTGGCTTGTACGATACTCTGCGGAAAGTTGTCCGCAACGAACTTCCTGCAAGTAATATCTCTTATTGCTGGCAGTCGATGGGCGACATGCAGCGTCAGGCTCTTACCTTTATGGAAAATCATGACGAACAGCGCATCGCTTCGGATTTCTTCGCGGGAAATGCACAAGCCGGTTTCCCGGCAATGATTGTCGCCGCTTCCATGAATATCAATCCAGTCATGATTTACAGCGGTCAGGAAGTCGGTGAGCGAGGCATGGATGAAGAAGGTTATAGCGGACGTGATGGTCGGACTTCAATCTTCGATTATTGGAGCCTTTCATCCATTCGCGGATGGATAAATGAGGGAAAGTTCGACGGCGGCGGTCTGACAGAAGCGCAGCGTTTGTTGCGTGAGGATTATTCAAAACTGCTTAATGCCTGTATTTTGGAACCAGTGATAAGGGAAGGTGGTTTCTATGACTTGACTTATGCCAATCTCAATAATCCGAATTTTAATCCTGCCCGTGAATATGTGTTCTTGAGAAAATTGGATAAAACAATATTGTTGGTTTTAGTCAATTTCGACAGTTCTGAACATGATGTTCAGATTCATATTCCGGATGAAGCTTTCAGAGCTCTTGCAATCAAGGACAATGAGCCGGCACATGTCAAGGATCTGCTCTTCGGTGATGAGGTCATCGGAACATTGACTTCTTCATGCCCATATCGGCTCACAGTTCCTGCTTTTTCAGGGAAGATGCTGCGATTTACTTTTGATATCCGTGAAATTTGAATAAAAAAGTTGAAATCGCAATTGATTGCAAATAATTGGTTGTAGTTTTGCAGGTGGATTTGACCCTTGAAAAACATTTGGCATGTCTTACTCGAATTATTATTCCAATTCTCATCTGTTTCATGGTTCTCAGGAAGTCATTATGGGCACACAATTCGATGTGTTGATGATTGGCGCTTATGAAGACCGACTGAAAGCAGTGTGGAATGACTTGTTAGTAGAGTTGAAAAGACTTGACAGAATGATGAGTCGTTATGACAAAGAAGGTGAATTGGCGCTTGTCAATCGTGATGCTTTTGTCCGTCCGGTTGAAATAAGTGATGAACTTTGGAATATCTTACAGGATTGTCGGAAATATTGGGATTTGACAGACCATTTGTTCGATATCACGATGCTGGACTTCAGCCGCGTGATCCTTTCTGAAGAGAATAATTTTAAAGATGTCCGATTCACTTCTGCAGACATTCAACTCGACTTGGGCGGGTATGGAAAAGGTTATGCTTTGTCGGTGATATTTAAAATGTTGATGGAAAATGAGGTGACGCAAGCTCTTGTTAACTTCGGCAACAGTGCAGTGTTGGCTCTTGGCCATCATCCGCAAGGAGATTATTGGCCGGTTGGAATCAATAATCCTTATACAAGCAAAGGCCTTACTAATTTCCACTTGAAAGACTCTTCGCTGTCTGTTTCAGGAAATATGCCTTCGCATCCGAAACACATCGTTAATCCTGAGAGTGGAAAGTTTGAGGAAAGAAGACGCCTGACGGCAGTCGTTTCTGCTAACCCGATTGATGCGGAAGTTTTGTCAACGGTTTTCATGGTGGCCTCAGAACAACAAATCGACAGTATTGCAACTAAATTTGATTTAATTGAAAAACAGATATATGAGATATGAGTAATGAAAACACTTCAGGAATAAATCGAAGAGATTTTTTCAAAGAAATTGGCACTATTGGAGGCAGCGGGCTGTTACTGACAGCTTTCCCTTGGCTTCAGTCTTGCAGTAAAGAGGACAAGGCTCTGATGGTAAAAGATAAAGAAAAGGTTCGGATTGGTTTTATCGGCACTGGTTCACGGGGACAATATCATTTGAATAATCTGCTTACAAATCCTTTTGCCGATGTAATAGCATTGTGCGATAATTATATGCCGCATCTGAAAGAAGGATCTGCGATTTTTCCGAATGCAAAGTTGTACACTGATTATCGTCGTCTGTTGGACGACAAGAATGTCCAGGCTGTGATGATTGCAACACCGCTGAACGAACATGCTCACATGACAATCGAAGCTTTGGCTGCCGGAAAACATGTCTTTTGCGAGAAGGCAATGGGTATGACTCTTCAGGAATGCCTTGACATGTACAATGCGCATAAGAAATCTGACAGAGTCATGTTCATCGGCCAGCAACGACTTTATGATCCGAAATATATCAAAGCAATGGGAATGATTCATTCCGGCCTGATTGGTGAAATTCAAGGTATTCGCGCTTATTGGTATCGCAACAACAATTGGCGTCGAGATGTTCCGTCACCTGATTTGGAACGCAAAATCAATTGGCGTCTATATAAAGCTACTTCTCAAGGTCTGATGACTGAACTTGCTGCGCATCAGCTGCAGGTTGGAAATTGGGCTCTTCAAATGCTTCCCGAAACTGTGATGGGCTGCGGTGACATCACTTATTGGAAAGACGGACGCGAGGTTTATGATAATGTCAGTCTTATTTATCGTTATCCGAATGGTGTCAAGATGACTTATGAATCGATTATTTCCAACAAATTCCTTGGCTTGGAAGAGGTGATTCTCGGCAACAAAGGTTCGATGCAGCCTGAGAAAGGCCGATATTATTTTGAAGATGTTAAGCCGGCTCCGGGCATCATGCAGCTTATCAATCAGATTGAGCATAAAATGTTTGACGATGCATTTTTCGCCGGTCCAACTTGGGTGCCTGAAACAGCCAATGAAGACAAAGGTGAACCGATTATGGATAAAATGGTTAGTCATGACGGTGCTTCTTCAGTCGGAGCACTTGGCGATGGCAGCATTGAACTTGAAACTGCATTCTGTCAATCTGCAATTTCAGGAAAAGATGCTCCGGGCCTCTTGGAAGAGGCTTATTATTCTTCAACTCTTTCTTTGCTTGGTGAACTTGCAATGGATGAACAGCGCATAATCACTTTCCCGGAAGAGTATAAAATCCCTTATCTCAATTTCGCATAAATCATGAAAGATATAGTTTTTACACAAAAAAGACAGAAAACGGAGCTTATCATTTTATTGGTCTGCTTCCTTTTAGCTATTGCAACTAATGTGGTTTCAATCATTGTATATAAGACAGATTGGAAAGAACTCTATACTCAATGGCTTTGGACATTGATTCTAACAGCTGTTTTATATATTGTCTTTCTGATATTGCGATTGATTTTTTTCGGCATTCTCAAGATTTTCAAAAAACATTAGACATTCATAGCTTCGGAACAATTCCGAACTTGACAATAAAAAAGTGGATTCCTTCATCAAAAAGGAATCCACTTTGTGTTATAGATGAGGTTCAATTAAGAGAGTTATCTTCCGGCACCCTTTTCATAAGCATTGACAAGCTCATCATAGCGGGATGCATAAGCTGGGTCAAATTCTGAGAGCTTTAACCAATCCGTATCGCCATAAACTCCGGCCTTTGTGTAGTCGAAAGGCACGAATCCGATTTTTTTCAGAGCAGCTTTATTCTTCATTCTGAAGTCGCATTTGCTGATGTCATAAAACTTCGGGTCGGCGATGATGGATTTTAAGTCTTTCTTATGTGCATTTCGCCATTCTTCCATTGTCTTACCGTTAAAACTGACTGGCTTTGATGGATTCCAATAGCAGTTCTTGTCGACGATGGCATGAACTTGATCCCATTGTTTTCCATACATGTTTCCTTGAGTGTAATAAATCACATTGTTGGAGAAAGTGAAAGAGTTGTGCTCTTCAATGCGTGTCGCTTCCAACTGATTAACCAGCTGATTGACGAAAATGTTATTGCGGATAAAATTATTCTCTCCATAATGCTGATGGAATCCGGAGCTCTTGCATTGATAAACGAGATTGTTCTCCATGTGTATTCCTGTCGAACCTTCGTCGGTATAAAGTCCCCAGCCGCCATAATCGAAAGAATAAATATGATGAATGACATTGTTGCTCACTTCCGAGCCTTCAGATTTTCCCAATGTGTAAACTCCGCCCATGTCACTTAGCAATCCCCAACCAATATGATGAATGTGATTGTAAATGATATGGTTCCGCTTGCTTGGACTGTGAGCATAACCCCAAACCCATCCGACAGAAACACCTGAATAATAGAACTTCGAAATCTCATTGTGAGAAATTGTGTTGTCAGCAGAACTGAAAAGTGTTACTCCGACACCGGTCGGGAAGACAAGACTTCCATCGCGGAAGATGTTGTTATCTGCCGTGATGTGATTGGTCAAATCACGAGCTTCGTCGGCAGGAATGGCTTGAGTGCCAATTTTCAAGGCTCCAATGCCGAGGTCGTGCAGATAACATCTGCTAATATTGCAATAGCTGCATCCATTGCGCAACCAGATGGCATTGTTCCCAGTGTGTGAGATTTCACAGTTTGTGAATTTGATGCGTTGAGCATAGTCGGCCATCACTGTTGCATCTGTTGAACTTGCTGCTTGTTGCGGTTCATCGCCTTTCCATGACATGATGGAGTTAGTATATTGGAACGAAAGATTCTCGAATTGAATGTCGGAAACACGTTGGTCTGCTGTACCTTCAATCTTCAGCAACTGACGCGGTCCTGGAATGACAGCACGACTGTTTTCAATCTCTTCACCTTTGCGAGGAATATAATATAATGTAAGTTCAGTTTCGTCATAGAACCATTCTCCCGGAGCATCTAAGAAGGAGCGGTCGTCTTCGAACATGATTTGCGCACAGCGGCCGATTGGGTTCCATGATTTCATCGGATCGCCTCCAACGAAGATTGTAGAATCTTGAGGCGAATAGCTGAGAACATAACGGCGCGTCATATCCCAGGCATGATAGAAAGAAACTTTCAGTTGCGAGAAGCTTCTTGAATATAAGTGATTCAATGCGTCCACCGCTGCTGAAGGCATTTTTACTTCTTGACAAGCAAAACCCGTGCGAGTGGCGCCTCGCTCAGGAATGGAATCAATCTTGGTTTCGCGGATTGGACCTGGAATGAAATAGCTGTCAGCATTTGGGGTGCGCGCGCGAACAGCACGATTGCTGTTGATGAAAAGCTGTTCTATTTTTCCTCCAGTAAGCATGATGTCGCTGAGGTCTGCTTTCCACAGATTGTCGTTCACTTTAATAAAAGGAGGAAGTTCAATGCCGCCGGAAAGAATGGTTTTGCCCATTCCTTGTCCTTTGATGATGAGCGGTGATTGTTCAGTTCCTGCATCTTCAGGCGTCAGCGTCAGCGGACTTCTCATCGAATATGAACCTTCGGCTATGGAAATGGTAATGGGTTGCTTCGAAGTGCTTTTGCGAAGCTCGCGAGCAATATTGCAGGCTTTGCGGAGCGATGCGACAGGTGCAGAAGATGTTCCTGCAGCATTATCATTGCCGGAAGGACTGACATAAATGGTTTGGCCGATAGCTGGAGCAATTACTAATGTTGCTAATAGAGATAGAAATAATGTTTTCATGTCTTAGAATTGAATCAGTTTGTTTTCTTGTATTTGATGAGCAGGCTGCCCGGTTGCTGTGGAATTGCAATATCGAGTCCTTTTTCTGTCAATTCTTTTCCGGAATAAGTCTTTGTAATGCCGAAATCTTTGAAGAAGAGCTCATAGTTGGCCGATTCGATAAGTCCGTGAATGGAAATATGCTGTTGTTTTCCGGCATTATCACGACGGAATACAAGCACAACTCCTGTATTGGAAATGGCATCGTTAAATTGATAACCAATCCAATTTCTTGAACTTGTGCTGTATGGAGTAACAGGATAAAAGTCCTTATAGAAGTAATCGCGGACATCGCGCAGTTCTGCCAGCAAAGCATGTCCTGCAGGAGCATCGAAATGGTCGGCATTGATGTTCCAAGCCAAGTTATAGCCGTTCGTCATTCCACTGCGGAAGTTGTAAGTTTCGGTTGATCCACAACCAGTCGTGTGGCAGGGAAGAAAATATTCCAATCCGTATGTTTGGCTTTGATATCCTACAGGTTCGTGATAGTTGTAATCGGTTCGCCAAAGAGGAATGCTTCTTTTTGTCGTTTCCATGTCGAGACGACGGCCTCCGCTTGCGCAGTTGTCAATCTGCAAACCTGGATTTGCATTTAGCAAATTGTCCCAATACTGGTACAATCCCATAATGTGGCGGATTTCATGAATGCCTTTGCGGTTCGGTTCGTCATTCTGATTCCAATAATCGACTGGACGCATATTGAAGTCTTGACGGTAGAAGGTAAGTCCGCCGTCTTTGATGATTTTGTTGATATGGTTGCTAATCCATTTGACAACTTCTGGATTGCCAAGGTCGAGCAGACAAGAGGCTTTTCCTTTGGCGCGCAGCAGATATTCAGGTTTGTTTTCATAGATCCATGAATCTTTGGTCACACGCTCGGGCTCGAACCAGACGAGAAATCCCTGGTGATATTTCTTGGCTTGCAGACCGATAGGAGCGAAGCCGAAAGGAAAACGAGTGCTGTCAGGTTCCCAAGTGCCGACATGTGTCCAATCGTCAACCGGACATTTATACCAGCCTGCGTCAATCCACCAGATTTCCGGATTGATGCCATAACGATTGGCGCGAGCAATAATCGATTGTGCATAATCGGCATCTGTGCAACAGAACTCCACGCAAGGTTTCGGACCATTGTATCCGAGAGACATGGAAATCGGAGAATTCGCCGGTTTGCCGTCAATCTGACGAGTAAAATGACGAAGAATCAACTGACGGAACTGATTGTGCCCCATCATCCGGTCTTTTCCTTGCCAAAACATAAGGACGATTGATGGTGTGCGAACCTCTTCGCCTGGCTTCAGATAAAAGCCCATTGTGCGGCTGAATCCTGCCGACAAAGCAACTTTGCCATTCTTCTGCTGCATTGTGCTTTGCCAGTTGCCCGACCAACCGATTCCGGCAACGACGCCATTCTGTCCGTCGTGCAGATTGAAGAATGGAAGACAATCAGTATCTGAAGAACGCCCTAAATTGGTCCCGAACTTAACAACTTCTTTCCTAATAGCTGTCGTCATCGGCTCGAAGTCGTTGATTTCGCCGTCGCTGCCGCGCGACCAGTAAACTGTGTCATTGGCGGATGCTTTCAGCTCAGTTAAAACATTGCAAACGTCGATATCTTTGATAATTGGAGAATTCGTGGAACCATTGTTCTTCAGCCATCCAACCCATTCGACAGCATTGAAATCCGGATAGAATTGCGCTTCTATGCGTAGTTCTACACCTGATGAGTTTTTATAAACAATTGTTCGATGCGCAATTCTATCGGTTGTCTTGTCGTTGACAGTTGCTTTGAGTTCGCCAAGGAAACTTGTCGACGATGCGTCGCCAATTGTAAAGCTTACTGGAGAGGTTTTGCCTGATAAATAATCTGATTTGATTTGCTTGTCGCTGTTAGCTTGTGCAGCTGCTGATAGGGCTACTGTAACAAAAAAAAAGATAAGAAAAACGGTGTGTTTCATTTTTAAATAAAGATTAATCATTCCTACAAAAGTAAGCAATAATATAAAATGTAGTATCTTTGCGACCGTTTTAATTAAGCTAATTTTTAGTGGAAAAGAATAATCAGAATTTTATAACGGATCGTGTGTTACCCATTCTTAAGAAAGGATGGAGTTATGTCCGTTCGTGGTGGAATAAATATAAGACGACTTATCGCGAGTCTGCTTGGTATGGCAAGTTCTTAATCATCATAGTAACATTCTTTGCTTGCTTCATTCTTTACTTGCTGATGGTGGACTTCAACTTCTTAGGTCTCTTTGGCAAGACTCCGGGACTTGCAGCTGTTCGCAATCCAAATCAAGCTGTCGCATCCGAGATTTATAGTGCCGATGGTAAACTGCTCGGCAAATTTTTCAAGGAAAACAGAACGCCTGTTTCATACAATGAAATCTCTCCGCTTCTTACTCATACACTTATTGTAACAGAGGACGAACGTTTCTATCAACATTTCGGCATCGACTTGAAAGGTCTTTTTGCTGCCGCTAAAGATATGACTCACGGCAATGCCCGCGGTGCAAGTACAATCACACAGCAGCTCTGTAAAAATCTGTTCAAAGTGCGCAGTCAGTATTCAACTGGTTTGTTGGGGCATATTCCTGGCGTTCGTATGCTTATAATGAAGAGCAAGGAATGGATTCTGGCTATTAAGATTGAAATGTTTTACAGCAAGAACGAGATTTTAACCATGTATTTTAATACTGTCGATTTCGGCAGTAACGCTTATGGCATAAAGACCGCCTGCAAAACTTATTTCAATACGACTCCACAAAAGATTACCCTTGAACAGGCGGCAACATTAATCGGTCTGCTGAAAGCAACGACTTATTATAATCCTCGCATTCATCCGAAACAGAGCCTTCAGCGCCGCAATGTCGTGCTGGATAATCTGCTTACTCATAAGATGATTACACGTGCTGAATGCGACTCTTTGAAGAGGATGCCAATCCGTTTGCAGTATGAAGTGGAGCGCAACTATGACGGAATTGCACTTTATTTCCGAGAAGCAGTTGCTGCCTCTCTGGAGCGCTGGTGCAAAGAGAACGATTATAATATTTATAGCGACGGTTTGAAGATTTACACTACTTTGGACACTCGTCTTCAGCAATATGCAGAAGCAGCAGTTCAGAAACAGATGCGCGTCGTTCAGCGTAATTTCAACAATCATTGGGGAACGCAAAATCCTTGGCGTGACAAAACTGGCGTTGAAATTCCTAACTTCATCGAAGATCTCGCTAAGCGAACCGATACTTACAAGCGTTTGTTAGATCGTTTTCCAAATAATCCCGATAGCATTAATTATTATCTAAATAAGCCTCACAAGCTGAAAGTATTTGATTACAACACTGGAATGCGGGATACCACAATTAGTACGCTTGATTCGATTCGTTATATGGAGAGATTCATGCATTGCGGATTTGTTGCAATGGAACCTCAAACGGGAGAAGTGAAAGCTTGGGTCGGTGACATTGATTTTAATTCATGGAAATATGATAAGGTTCTCTCAAAACGTCAACCTGGAAGTACTTTTAAACTGTTTGTTTATTCAGAAGCATTCAATCAAGGAATGTCGCCATGCGATATGTGGAAAGATCAATATGTCGATTGGGAAGTGATGGATAAAGGACAACTGAAGCTTTGGATTCCTCATAATGCCAACGGTTACTTTACAGGCGATTCTATGTCAATGAAAGCTGCTTTTGCTCAATCGTGCAATAGTATTGCTGTGCAGGTTGCAAAACAAATTGGCATTCATAATATCGCTGTGACAGCCAGGAAGATGGGAATTCATACACCTCTTGAAGAGACTCCTTCATTGAGCCTTGGTTCTTCTGATGTTTCACTGTTGGAATTGGTCAATTCCTATTCAACAGTCGTTAACGACGGAATGCGTCACGAACCTGTGCTTGTTACTCGAATCGAAGACCGTGACGGTCACGTGCTCTATCGACATAAAGCGCGTCAAGTACAAGCGATTTCTTATGAAACTGCTTATCTGATGACTGAAATGCTGAAAGGTGGAATGACGGAACGTGGAGGAACGAGTCAGGCACTTTGGGCATTTAAACTCTTTACTTACAATACTGAATTTGGTGGTAAGACTGGAACTTCCAGCAATCATAGCGATGCTTGGTATGTTGGAACAACTCCAACATTGATGGCAGGAGCTTGGGTTGGCGGTGAACATCGAAGCATTCACTTCCGTTCAGGAGAATTGGGACAAGGAAGCCGAACTGCGTTGCCCATTTATGCATATTTTATGGAACAGGTTTTGGCTGATCCACAGTTCGCGCGTTATCGTGGTAAATTCCCTGCACCGAAGCAGGCAATCACGCGCAACTATAATTGTCGTCCATATTATAGTTATCGTCCTGAAGACGATAGTCTTGACTTGGAATTGCCTGACAGCATACTGTTTGGTAACGGTAAAGATGCAGCTTCAGAAGAAGAAAAGCCTGTCGAATAATCGGCAAGCTTTTCATTCGGTTTATTAATCAATTTTTATTTCTTAGCAGGTTTCAACCATCGGTCGAGCCATTCGAAGAATGTGCGCTGCCAAAGAATTCCATTCTGAGGTTGCAATACCCAATGGTTTTCATCAGGATAAATCAGCAGTTCAGCAGGAATGCCGCGGATGACTGCTGCATCGAAAGCTGCCATTCCTTGAGAAGCAAGGATTCGATAGTCTTTCTCTCCGTGAATACATAGAATTGGCGTGTCCCAACGATCGACAAACAGATGAGGTGAATTGCTGAATGATTTCTGGGCAACAGCGTTTTTCTTGTCCCAGAAAGCTCCGCCCATGTCCCAATTCTCGAACCAAAGTTCTTCGGTCTCGAGGTATTGCATTTCCATGTTGAAGATTCCGTCGTGGGCGATGAAAGCTTTGAATCGGCCGTCATGATGACCTGCAATCCAATAAACTGAATAACCGCCGAAGCTTGCACCTACACAACCAAGATGGTCTTTATCGACAAACGGTTCTTTAGCGAACTCATCAATCGCTGTGAAATAGTCTTTCATGCATTGGCCTCCATAATCGCCGCTAATCTCTTCATTCCATTCCATTCCGAAGCCGGGCAATCCGCGGCGGTTTGGTGCAACGATGATATAATCGTTGGCTGCCATGATTTGCATATTCCAGCGATAGCTCCAGAATTGACTTACAGCGCTTTGAGGTCCGCCTTCACAATAGAGCAGCGTCGGATATTTCTTGTTCTTGTCAAAATGAGGCGGATAGATAATCCAAGTAAGCATTTGCTTGTTGTCGGTAGTTTTCATCCAGCGTGCTTCAACGCGGCCCATTTCCAATTGGTCGTAAATCTTTTTATTGACAAATGAGAGCTGTTTCACTTTTTTGCTTCCGTCTGTTGCGACCGCGTAGAGTTCATCGCCTTGACTGAACGAATGTTGCATGGCAATCAGTTGTGTGCCATTTTTATCGCCCAAGACAATGGTCCCATAGTCATGAACTCCTTCGGTTACAGGTACAATCGAATCATTCGCCAAGTTGAGAGCATAGATTTGTATTTCTCCGTGCCAAACACCTGTGAACCAAATCTTCTTCGAATCAGGAGCCCAGACGAAAGCGTCGACATTCGAGTCGAAGGCTTTGCTTACAAACTGTTTTTGTTTGCTGGCGAGATCCATAATCATCAGTCGGTTCTGATCGGCCTCATAACCTTCGCGTTCCATGCTCAACCAAGCAATTTGTTTGCCGTCGGGCGAGAACTGCGGATTTGTATCATAACCTTTATTCTCGGTCGTGATGTCTTCCGTCTTTTTGGTCGCGAGATCATATATATAGATGTCAGAGTTTGTTGTCAATGCGTATTTAAGACCAGTTGCTTTGCGGCTTGTGTAAGCGATTTTGCTCGAGTTCGTGTCCCATGCAAGTTGCTCAATTCCACCAAAAGGTTTCATTGGCGATTCATACGGTTCGCCTTTCATTATGTCGGTTGCTTCACCAACTTTCTTACCGTCAAATTCAGCGACAAAAGGATGTGGAGCGGTTGTAACCCATTCGTCCCAATGTTTATAGTTGAGGTCGTTGACAATCACGCCAGTCGCTTTGTCGAGGTCTGGATATTTGTCGGCTGTGCTTTTCACGGTTTTCACTTGAGAAATGAAGAGCACTTTCTTATGGTCGGGTGAGAATCTGAAACCTTCGATATCTCCGTCATAATCGGAGATTTGTTTGCGGTTGCTGCCGTCGGCTTTCATCATCCAAAGTTGGCTTTTTTCGCTTTCGTTGCACAGGAAAACAATGTTATCGTTGTCGAGCCAAACAGCTTCATTTTCGTTGAAGCGGGTTTTTGTAATCTGTTTGTTGTCCGAACCGTCGATGTTCATGACAAATAATTCGCGGTTGCTTTTATTCTGAGGAATGCTGTAGAACGCTACTGAATAGACAATGCGCTTGCCATCGGGCGATACATTCATTCCTCCGATTCGTCCCATTGCCCAAAGAGCTTCAGGAGTCATTCGTCCGTCAGTTATTTTCACTGCAGCCTGTTCGATGATAGGCTCATCTTTGTCTTTGTTGCTTGTGCCTTCGGAGCAAGCTCCTGCAAGTAACATGGTCGATAAAACTGTCATTGCTGTTATTTTATTCATATTCATGATATTGAAGATTGATTATCCTATTTAATAAGGTACTTGGGAATTGTCCGGAGCAAGAAAATCTTTGTTCGGCGGCGTAATAGGTTCGGCAGGAACATCATTATCTTGCATCTGGTTCATCTTTGAAGGAATCGTTTGAACAGGAATGTCATCTTCAGGATTCAAGAATTTTGCGAACTCGCTCTTGAAGCGAAGTATGACATCGCCAGTCTTGCCATTACGATGCTTGGCAATGATGATTTCAGCCATGCCAATCAAAGAGTTTCCTTTTGCATCTTCTGTGATTCGATAATATTCAGGACGATGGATGAAGCAAACCATATCTGCATCCTGTTCAATTGCTCCGGATTCGCGGAGGTCGGCCAGTTGAGGACGCTTGCCTTCGATTCCTTGTCGTGCTTCTACACCACGGTTGAGCTGCGAGAGTGCGATAATCGGGATATTCAGCTCTTTGGCAAGGCTTTTCAGCGAACGGGAAATGTTGCTGACTTCCTGCTCGCGGCTGCCAAAGTTCATTCCACTTGCGTTCATCAGCTGCAAATAATCGATAAAGATACATTTGACGCCATGTTCGCGCACCAATCGGCGGGCTTTGGTATGCAGTTCGAAAACGGAAAGACTTGGAGTGTCGTCGATATAAATCGGAGCGTCGAAAAGCGGTGCAATTTGAGAGTGAAGCTGTTTCCATTCGAACGATTCAAGACGGCCACTGCGCAGTTTGTCTCCTGGAATTTCGCTGAGGTTGACCATCAGACGGTTGACCAATTGCACATTGCTCATTTCAAGAGAGAAAAGTCCTACTGGAATCTTATAATCGACAGCCATGTTTTTAGCCATGCTCAAGACGAAGGCTGTCTTTCCCATTGCCGGACGGGCAGCGATGATGATGAGGTCAGAGTTTTGCCAACCTGCAGTAATCTCGTCAATTCCATGATAGCCGGAAGGGATGCCGCTGATGCCTTCTTTCTTATTGGCAGCGTCTTCAATATTCTTCAACGCTTCGGTGATGATGGGACTGATTTGAATCACATCTTTGCGGATGTTATGCTGCGAGATGTCGAACAGATTTCCTTCAGCTTCCTGCATCAGGTCGTCCACATCAATGCTTTCGTCGAAAGCTTTTCCTTGAACATCAGCGGTAAAACTGATTAATTCACGCGCAATATGTTTCTGTGCGATGATTCGCGCATGATATTCGATGTGCGAACCGCTGGCCACTTTGTTTGAAAGTTGCGAAAGATAAACAGCTCCGCCCACTTCTTCAAGTTGTCCTGCTTTTTGGAGCTGGTCGGTGACAGTCAGAATGTCAATAGGTTTTTCGTGGATTGATAAATCGACGACCGCTTGATATATTTTCTGATGTCTTGAATCGTAGAAATACTCCGGTTTGAGAATATCGCTGACGATGGGATAAGCATCTTGTTCGAGCAAGATAGCTCCGATGACTGCTTCCTCAAGGTCAATAGCTTGCGGTTGCAATCGTCCGTCGGCCGGAATTGCGATGGTCCGTGGCCGGTTGTATTGTCTTTTTTCTTTTTCTGCCATTTAAAGAATCATTAGTTTTCAAAGGTACAACAAATATGATGATTGGTAAAGAAACTGCAGGGAACTTTTTTTGGTTTACTGAAGTATGATTTTGTCCAATACTTTTTCTCCGATATAGCTGTTAAGGTTCTTCAGCAGTTGCTCGCTTTGCATTGATAGTTCGCTGCGAAGCACCGACGAACGCAAAGTGACGAACATCGTTCGGTTGCGAACATTAACGCTGCTCGTGTAGCGCATGATGCCTGAGCCCATGACATCTTTCCACGATTCTTTGGTTCTTGTTTCTATATATTTTTCGTGAAAGAATTTGTTCTCTTGGAAGATTGTGCGCAGCACTTCTCCAACTGACACTGCATTGGTTCGGTTCATAAAGTTCCCTCCATAGTTTTAACTTCTCCATTGTTGACTTGGAAAAGGGCGAAGTTTCCGCCTGTTGGTGTTAATATTTGGTCTAGATGTTTGCGATTGGTGTCTGTAATAAAAATCTGTTTGAAATGCCCTTGACTGACCAGTTCGATAATTTGTTCCACGCGAGCGGCGTCGAGTTTGTCGAAGATATCGTCGAACAGCAGTATCGGAGTGGTTTGTCCGTGCTTTTCAAGGAAATCGAATTGAGCCAGTTTAAGTGAAATGAGGAAAGTCTTGTTTTGACCTTCTGAGCCGACGCGTCTGATAAGCCGGTCGTCGAGCGTCATCTCCAAATCATCCTTGTGTGCGCCGACGGAAGTGAAACCCAGAATGCGGTCGTGTTCGCGACTGTTGCTCATCCGTTCTTCAAAATCATCTCTGTCAAGTTGAGACACATATTTAAGTCCGACCACTTCGGTCGAGTTGCAGATAATCTGATAGAAACGGTTGAACACTGGAATCAGGTCCGTGATAAGTTTTTGGCGACGGTCGTGAATGAGCAAACCGTTGCGCTCGAGAATCAGTTCAATCGATTCGTAGAGCGCATCGTCGTAACTCTGGTTGCGGAGCATCGTGTTGCGTTGCATCAGCGCTTTGTTGTATTGGATGAGCGCAGCGAGATAAGTTTTGTCCTGCTGCGAGATGATGATGTCAAGAAACCGGCGCCGTTCTTCGCTTCCGCCTTGGATAAGAATATGATCGGCGGGAGAAACCATGACGAGTGGAAGCAGACCGATATGTTCTGAAAGTTTCTGATATTCTTTTTTGTTCCGTCGGAACTGTTTATGTTGTCCTGTGCGGATTCCACAGAATATATCTTCTTCATGTCCGTCATAATCATATTTGCCTTCGATGACACACATCTCTTGTCCGTTGCGGATAATTTGACTGTCAGGCGTGTTTGCATGACTCTTGCAGAAAGAAAGATAATAAACTGCATCGAGCAGGTTAGTCTTGCCCATGCCGTTGTTTCCGAAAAAACAATTAATCCCTGATGAGAAGTCAATCTCTGCTTGCAGGATGTTTTTGTAGTTTAATATGGATAGTTTATGGAGAATCATTCCAGCATATTTTCGAGCACAAATTTAAAAAATATACTTAGTTGATATAATAATTCAGTAAAAAAAACTACTTTTGCGCCTTGAATCGACTCATGTGCCGATAATACAGAATAATAAAATATAAAATAAACATTATGGCTACTCAAAAAGCAAAAGGAAAAGAGACAGGAAAAGACATTGAAGTTGATGTACTCGTCTCAAAAACAGAACTGTTCATTCAGAAGAACTCCAAGAAAATCACTTATGTTATCGTTGGAATCGCAGTTCTCGCTGCAGTGATCTTCGGTATCAAGTACGGTTATTTGGTGCCTCGTGAGAAGAAGGCTGCTGTTGCTCTTTTCCCGGGCGAACAATATTTTGCCAAAGATTCATTCAATCTGGCTCTCAATGGAAACGGAGTTGGATATGAAGGACTCATTTCTATCGTAAATAAATACGGCAGTACAAAATCCGGCAATCTTGCAAAAGCTTATGCAGGTGTTTGCTATTACAAAATGGGTGACAATGCCAATGCTCTGAAATATCTGAAATCTTTCAAGGTTAAAGACAATATGGTTTCTCCGGCTATCGTCGGCTTGATTGGCGATTGCTATGTAAACATGGGTAAGGTAAAGGATGGAATCGGTTATTTTGAGAAAGCTGCATCTGAAGCTGACAACGAAGTAGTCAGCCCTGTTTATTTGAAAAAAGCCGGTATTGCTTATGAGAACCTGAAAGAATACAGTAAAGCTGTCAAAGTGTACACCGAGATCAAGGAGAAATACTTCAACTCGATGGAAGCTCAGGATATCGACAAGTATATTACGCGTGCCCAAGCTCTTGGCGGCAAGTAAATGTCATCAGCATATCAGAATCTTTCTTCTTATGACTTCGACAGCGTCCCTGACGGAACAGGGATGAGAATTGCCGTAGTCGTTGCAGAATGGAATCGCAACATCACTGAGCGTCTGCTTGAAGGAGCGTGCGATACGTTGGAAAAACATGGTGTTGCAGAGCACGACATCTTTGTTGAGCGTGTTCCTGGCAGTGTTGAACTGACTTTCGGCGCGAAGCAAATGGCTGAGACGAACTTATTCGACGGTGTGATTATTTTAGGCTGTGTCGTTCGCGGCGAAACTCCTCACTTCGATTATGTCTGTTCGTCAGTCACTCAAGGTTTGACCGAACTCAATCTGCGTTATGATATTCCGTTCATATTCGGAATGGTGACGACTAACGATATGGCTCAAGCTAAAGCTCGTTCGGGAGGAAAGTTCGGCAATAAAGGAGTTGAAGCAGCAGTCACAGTGCTCAAGATGATTGACTTCAACCGCAATGCCAAAGCGCTTCAATAGAGCGTTATTTTGTATGTTCTTTTGTTGATTATATTATTTATTACAACAAGCCTGCAAGCGATTATTCGTCTGCAGGCTTTTTTGTCTTTTTCCCGTCCGGTTTACTTTTTGTCTGGCATTTGACGAATGTAAATGTCGCGTTGAGGATATGGAATCTCGATGTGATGTTCGGTCAGTGTGTCGTAGATAATTTCTTTGACTTTGCTCACGTATGTGAATCTGTCTTCAACAAGTACCCAGAAAGTGATGTCGAGATTGATGCTGTTGTCGCCGAAGTCGTTGAACAAAACATTTATTCCTCGACTTTCGCTGATGATGTCGCGTCCGCTTGCATCTTTAGCCAGCATACTTTTGACAGCATTGAGCAGAAGTTTGCGAACCTCTTCCACATTTGCGCCATAAGCGATGCCAACAGGAATCTTCACCATTTCGTATGAATGATTGCGCGTGAGATTCTTGAAGTTCTTGCTGAAAAGAGAACTGTTGAGGAATGCGATGATGCAACCGTCGGCCGTCGCGATTTGTGTGCTTTGATAAGTGATGCTGTCTACTTTGCCTCTGATGCTGTCGCATTCGATATAATCGCCGACGCGCAAACGTCCGGCCATAAGTGAAACACCGTAGAAGAAGTTCTCCAGCAAGTCTTTCATGGCAAAGCCGACGCCGGTTGCGAGTCCTGCAGTCACAATTGAAATGCCTGATTTAGGAACTTTCAGTAGAACAATCGTGAAGATGATGTATATGCCCCAAACGAGGATTGTTGTAATATTGTTCGACAGAGTGAAATTCGTTTCATTCGCCGAGATAATTGATGTTTTTGCTTTCCTCTTCAGTGATGAGAGTTTGATGTCCTGATAGAAGTTCCTGATGGCATAATTGATGTAGCGGAAGATGAAGAACATTCCGACGACAAGCACAATCTTGAAGAGCGATAACTGACAAACACCTGGCAAGTTGACGAAAGGTGTCATGAAAATGCTGAAGCAAGCGTCGGTGAGATCGAATATGGCGGCTGCCCACCAAATACACCAAAGAACAGAAAGCACTCCAAGAACAGGGAAAAATGCCATGCTCAGCAGGTCGTAGAACCATGTGATTCGGATATGAGTACCTTTTTTCCGTTTTGCAGTTATTTCTTTGACCTCTTCAGATGCGTTGGCAGCGGCAGTCTCGCCAATGGCAGCTCCGAAAGCCGCAATCTTCTTGTCGAGAACTTTCGCTTTGTAAAGTCGAAGCAAGTCGTAGCAGCAAGTGATTGTCTGAATGGCCGCTAATTGGAACATCCACCAAATGATGAGTTGAACCGCCAACAAAACATAACCAAACCATGAGAACGCGCATGAAATAGTCATTACAGCCAATGAAATCCATGTGAAGAAAATATCGTTTCTTGAAATGTTAATATTATGACGTCGAATAACATTCAATTGCCAAAGAGTGAAAACAAGTAGAATCGGAGGGAAGATTAAGTTTACCAAACGATTCGGAATGAAAATGATGCGGAAAGCGATAATGATGAAACTCATCAGCATGATTGGCGAATAGATGCGGAAACCGCTCTTTATCTGGTCTCCTTTCAAGCGAATGAGCAACGATGCAAGGATTGCACCTAAAAGCCATGCGAACTGGACTAGCAGTCCGGAAGCCATGATGAAAAAATTGTGGTCCATGAACCCTCGCACAATCATGATTGAAATGGCGAAGATGAAGACTCCGGCCGCAAGAATGAGGCAGAATTTCTTTTTCTGGAATTCTTCGGTTCTGAGCGATTTGATGTTTCTCATCATCACGCGTACGATGACATTGCTCAGTATTGTGGCAATGATTAAGTAGAAAATGACGAAGATTATCAATCCGATGACAATCGGTCCGCGCCATTCGCTGTGAGTATGACGATATCCTCTATCTTGATATTTGTCGTTTACATCTTGACGAGCCAGACTGACGGCGCGTGAGAAGCGCTTCAACGTTGAAAAATATGTGTCGTCGCCATTGACAAAGATGCTTTGCTGAATGTTGCGATAGCGATGAATGGCATAGTCGTTGACTTCCTTGAGTTTCAAGCTGACACGTTCGTAATGCTCGTTGTCTTTGATGATATTGTTTCGCTGCATTGTGATTTGGTCACGAATGGCAATCGCATAGCTTAGGCAAGCGGCTCTATCTGCTTGACCTTGTTTGCTGAGCATGAAAGGCAGGGATTTGCCTTTGGGTCGCGGCGGCATTTTCTCGCCGGGTTTTGGTTGCGGTTGAGCCTGTTTGATCAGCGATGGCGGTAATTGCTGCAGCGTTGTAATCATGCCGTTGTAGCGGTTGATGTCGGTGTTCAGTTTCTGCAGAATCTTGTCGTACGGCATCCTTTTCATGCGGAACTGACGGAATTGCTCGGTCGCTTCGTGGCAGGCATAAGTAAGGTCGAATGTATAATCCTGTTTCTGTGAATAGAGCATCAACGCAACTTGGTCGCTTTGCTGCATGATGGCAATCATGCTTTGATGCTGAATCTCATTCATCTGATTGATGCGTAGGAGCGAGATTCTCTGCTCTTTGTATGTATTCATGAGCTCGATGCGCAGCACCGATAACGTCTGAGCGAGGTTCTTTTCGTTCAGAACTGCCTTAGATGAGGAAATACACAAAACCAACGCTAAGGCTGGCAAAAACAATTTTTTCATATGAGAGTTTTCTAATATCTCCCAAATGTAGTCATTATTCTTAATATTCCGACATTTATATCGGAATATTAATATAACTTAATCAAAAACGAATTACACAACATAATCCGCCTTCCCCTTTGCTAAAATATGGAGCTGCAGCGATGTTCTTTTCTTTATTGTTTTTTCTGAATAATGTCCTTTCTATGAAAGGGAAAATCATATATCCGACTTTTGCACTTAGAATGCCGATTCCGGCACCAGCCATCACATCGGTCAACCAATGTTTGTTGTTGTACAGTCGAAAGAATCCTGTTCCTGCAGCAACAGCAAAACCTGCAATTCCAATCCAAGGAGAGACATCCTTATATTCCTGCCATAAGAATTCTGCACCCATAAAAGCCATTGCAGTGTGTCCCGACGGAAATGAATTGCATGATGAACTGTCGGGACGTTCTACATGAGTGACCCGTTTCAAGGAGTTGACAGTTATTCCCATCACCAAAGCGGAAGTGGCAAGAATGACTGTTCTGTCTCGGAAATTATGTAATCCGTGGATGCCGCAAAGGTTCAGTCCATATACAGTTGCCATTGGTAAATATTGAGAGAAATCGTCGATGGTGAATTTACTGTCGATATTCTCTTGCAGTTCGTCGCGGACTTCGTGATTCTGGTATTTCAGCCAATCACTTTCCAGACCGATAAATCCGACTCCTGTCAAGGTTACAGGCAATATGAATTGCGTTATCGGATGAGTGTAAGAAGAAAAATTCTTTTTATGCGGAAAAACAGAATCAGTAGCCGAATAGCTGGTTTTAGAAACTAAAGATGAAGTATCCTTAGCCGGAATCCGGTTGTTTAAAATATTAATGCTGTCATTGTTTATCTCAAGAGAACGAGACTGCGCCACAGCGATGTATGGCGTTACAAATATCAGCAGGACAAAACATTTATTCATGGATTTGCTCTTTTAATAAAGACAATATCTTTATCGCCGTCATTTCTTTATCGATACTATGACAGATTTCAGTTTGAATCAAACAGTCTTTCAGTTATAATGATTCATCGTATTTCAATTCTTTATCCTTTTTTGAATTGGAATGACCGCCGAATTTGTAGGATAATCCGATATAGAAGAGTCGTGGCGAGCGTCTTCTTTCTACGCGCTGGTTTATCGTCGGGATATTTACAAGCATCACATTCTTATACGAATTGAATAAGTCGGATACAGTGGCTGTTATCGTAAGTTTCCATTTGGGAATATCGTATTTTGCACCCATATTCATGATGTATGTTCCTTCTTTCTTCCCTTGCGGAGTCAATACCGACGAGTTGTATCGGGTGTTTACCTGCAACATGAAATTCTTAAAAGCATAAAAGTCGGAATTCAGGGATAGATACCATGCCAAAGAGCCTTTTTTATTTGAATATCCAAGATCTGAAGCATCGATTGTGTTGTAAAAGACATTTGAGCTGAAATTAAAGTTACACCATTTGCCGATGGCTGAATTGACAATCAGTTCAGTTCCTGCCGCTTTGCTTGACGACATGTTTTCTGAGGTCGTTTTGACAACTCCTCCGTCAAGGACCTTTGTGATTGATGTCATTTTATCGTATGTGTAACGATAATAGGGAGTCATTATCATCGTAGTCGCATCTTTCTTGAATTGCCAGCCTATTTCTAACGAATGAATCTTTTCAGGTTTCAAATAAGGATTGCCGGCTCTCAGATTGTACGGGTCTTGATACTCTGGAAAAGGATTCAAATCATCTCCTTCAGGTCTGTGTACACGCAACGAATAATTAAATTGCAATTCGTTCTGATCGTTGATTTTATAAGAGGAATGAAATGTAGGGAAAAACAGGAAATAATTATTGTGTACAATCTGATTGAGTGTTCTAAGATTTGATTTTATAAAAGACAACTCGCCTCTGGCTCCTAACATTAATGCAAAATTGCCAAGTGAATGCTCCCAAGTCGTATAGAATGCATGTATGTTTTCGTTGAATATAAAATCATTGCTTTTATCCGTATTTTTCACCCATGAGCCATCAATCAAATCTTCTGCGAAATAATACATGACGCTTTTATCAAGCTCGCCTTCATAACCGGCGACGAGTGAATTGCGTTCGTTGATTTTGTTGGAGTATTGAAGCCGAGCCAGATTTGAGTAATTGTTTTGTTTGATGAGCGTATTGTCATATGATGTTATTGAGGTTGGTAATGTATATATATTACTGTAATGGTTGTTCTCTGTTTCATCTTGAAGCGAGTAGGTGTAATCTGCCGTTATCGAATGATCTTTTCCGAAAGTATGCGTATATGCCGCCATTCCTTCAGCTTCTTGCTGAATTTCGTTGTCAAAGCGATGACGATCATATTCTTTCTCGATTACCTGATTGCTGCGCTGAACCGTGACATTATCCTCGGTTCGGGGGAATTTCATGTTTGTGTAATTTCCGCTCGCCTCAAAGGCGTCTTTCTTTGTCGGGTTCCATTGTAAACTGATTCCTCCGATATGTGATTTTGAAGGAGCTTTTGTTACAGAATTCTGTAAGAGATTTGTTTGAAGTCCGGTTGCTTCATCTGTTAATGTTCTGTCGTTTTTGTTCGTTCTGTCTCTACGGTCTTTCCGAAAACCATAATTTAAGTTCACTCCAAATTTCGGCGAATTCCACCCGAGAGCCAATCCGCCATTATAACGTCCTTTATTGCCGACATTAGCTAATATGTTTCCGTTTAACCCAGTCGCACGGTCTTTTTTGAGAATAAGATTGATGATTCCGGAAGTTCCGTCAGGTTTGAATTGAGCGGATGGATTAGTGATTACTTCTATCCGTTCAATCGATGAAGCGGGAATCTGCTGTAAAATCGTTCCTCTATTGGCCCCGCGCATCAAAACGGATGGTTTTCCATTAATAAGGACCAGAACGTTGTCGTTGCCTCGTAAAGAAACATTTCCTTCAATGTCAACTTGAACGGACGGAACATTCTGGAGCAAATCGCTTACTGCACCAGAACCGCTCGCAATGTCGCTTCCAACATTGAAAATCTTTTTATCTACAGTTTGCACATAAGTACTTCGCTTTCCATTAACCACGACTTCATTCAGCGCTTGTCCTGAATCGTCGATGATTATTTTCCCCAAATTGATGTTCTGATTATTCGCACTGATTGCAAACTGCTTTGAGATATAATCTTTACAACCGACATAACTGCATTTAATCTCATATCTTCCATACTTGATTTTGTCCAAACGAAACCTTCCAAGGGAATCCGTTACTGTTCCGCCTACTATTTCATGAGGCGTTGTCGTATAGAGAGCTACTGTTGCATAATACAGTGGTTGAGAACTGGTTTTACTAATTAATTGTCCGGATAATGAAGCTCTGCTTTGTGCATAAATGCTTGCGTGAAGGGCACAAAGCAGAAACAGAAAAAAGATTTTTTTCATACACTAATGCTTTTGTTTTTCGGGCAAAAGTATTCGGAGACTTTGTAGAGATTTTGAATTAATGCGTTTCTTGGAATTTTTTTTCCTTATTTCGTCTCAAGATTTAGTTTTGGGCACGTTTCTCTGAAAAGTCACGACAAAGCAATGAAGATTGTCCTTAAAGTTATAATCGACAGTCCATTTGTGGAAACTGCATATAGCCTTTACGATGGCTAAGCCCAATCCGTTTCCTCGATTTTCTTTGTCGTAGGAATGGAACCGGCGGAAAAGGAGAATTTTGTCCAAAGGTCCGTTATTGGTTTCATTACATACGGTGAGTGAATGCCGCTCAATGAGAATAGAAACCTCACTCTCGGCGTTCGAATGACGGATTGCGTTGACAACCAGATTGTTTAAGAGACTTTCAAATAGTATTACGTTGGCTTTGATGATAGGGCGAATACCTTCTGAGGTCTTTAATATAATTGTATGTTTAGGATTTTGGAGCGTTTCGTAAGCGGGAAGTTGTTTCTCTATAAATCCGATGATATCAAGTTCTTCCATCTGGCTGTATTGGGCGTTCTCTATCCGAGCCAATAGAAGAAGATTCTTGTTCAGCCGGCTCATCCGAAGTATTGATTTATATAAATCGGAGACAATCGCGGACTGTTGCTCATTCAGATTTTGCTGAAGCAGCAGGTCAAGTTTGCTTTGGGCAATAGCCAACGGCGTTTGCAATTCGTGTGAGGCATTTTCGGTGAATTCTTTTTGCGTGCGATAACTTTCCATATTACGCTGAATGAGCAATGTCGCGGATTTGTTCAATCTGTCGAATTCTTTGATGTTTGTCGGTTGAAACGACGGTTCATTGTTCTGCTCCAGATTGAACTGTTCGATTTTGTTCAATGTATCGTCAAAGGGCTTCCATATTCTTCTGTTGATGAAAATCAGCGTAATCAGAAGAGAAAAACCCATGATGATGAAAATGAGAACAAACTGGATTGTAACACCAATCATTATGTCACTTTCCAAATCGAAATGAGTAATGTCTTGATGATTCCTCGTCGCTTCAATTAAATCTGTGATATCTTCAGCATAAAAATGCTTGGTAATCAGATAAAAGGCAGGAATAGCCAAAAAGAAAACAACAGCCGCGCAGAAAATGAAATGCAGCGACGTTTTATTGAGCAGACTCTTCATAATCATTCCATTTATAACCGGTGCCATAAACCGTGTGAATGCAATCCGTTTCTCCTACAGCAGCCAGTTTAGCTTTCAGATTCTTTATGTGAGAATAGACAAAATTAAAATCATCCATCATATCGGCCATGTCTCCGCTCAAATGTTCGGCAAGTGAACTTTTAGATACAACTCTCTGATGGTTCTCAATCAAGAACAGAAGCAGTTCATATTCTGTTTTTGTAAGTTCCAGCGATTGATTGCCGACCTTGACTTCCTTGCTTAAGAGGTCAATCGTAATGCATCCTTTCTGCAAGATATTACTGTTGGTAAAGTTGCGGCGGCGGATAAGAGCAAAGATTCGCATACTTAGTTCGGGAAGATGAAACGGTTTGGCGAGATAATCGTCCGCACCGATTTTCAGACCTAGAATCTTGTCATCCAAAGATTCTTTTGCAGACACAATTATTACTCCCGTTGACGGATTTGTGTTCTTGACTTTTTTGAGGATATCCAATCCGTTCCCTCCCGGAAGCATCAAGTCCAACAAGATGCAGTCATATTCATACATGGCAACTCTCGACATTGCTTCGTCGTAGGTGAAAGACTGTTCACAGAGATAATTCTCCTGATGCAGATAGCTGACTATACTATCAGAGAGCTCGTGTTCATCTTCTACAATCAATAGCTTCATGTTGTCGTTTGTTGTCGTAAAAATATAATAGTTCACAAAGATACGGAGGAATGTTGTAGAAATTCTGAATTAGGTAAAATTCATCGAATCTATCATCGTCGTGCGGGAAATATAGGTTGACCTAAGGTAAATGTCCATTTCCCGCGATGCAATCAGAGATTTCCACCTTGCAAAGTCATTTCGTCGCATGCAGATTGGAGATTTCCACCTTGCAAAATGATTCCGTCGCATGCAGATTAGAGATTTCCACGTGACAAGATGATTCCGTCGCGTGCAGATTTGAGATTTCCGCATGGAGAAATGATTCCGTCACATGCAGATTGGATATTTTCGGGAGTTTACCTGTCTCCGACGTGCGGGAAATACACATTTACCTTAGGTCAACCTATATTTCCCTCTTGACGATGGCAGGAGTATAATTCTTTGCCTTTCTTATTAACTGATGACTAATAAAATTATCGCAAGAATTTATATTTTTGGCAGCTTGTATAATTGGCATATTCTTTATACCTTCGCATAATTAATTATTGTGTTGAATTGTTGTTAATAAAGTTTGAAAGATATGATGAAAAGAGTATGTTTCTTATTGATAGTTCTTATGCTGCTGCCGCTTTGTGTTGTTGCCGAACAGCTTAAGTCTCCGAACGGAAATCTGACAATGACATTCAAAGTGAATAACGGTTTTCCATACTACAGTTTGGATTTTAAAGGCAAGGCAGTCATCAAGGACAGCCGTATCGGCTTGGAAATCAAGAACGATTCCGGCTTGATGGACGGTTTTGTGCTGAAAGATTCAAAGACCTCTACGTTCGACGAGACGTGGACACCGGTTTGGGGTGAAACAAAAACGATTCGCAACTATTATAATGAGTTGGCAGTTACATTGGCTCAGCCGCAACACAACAACCGTTATATCATTGTGCGTTTCCGTCTCTACGATGATGGTTTGGGCTTCCGTTATGAGTTCCCTAAACAAGACCATCTGAACTACTTCGTAATCAAAGAAGAACATTCGCAGTTCGCTATGGCCGGCGATCATAAGGCTTTTTGGCTGCCCGGCGATTATGATACTGAAGAATATTCGACGATGACCAGCAAACTCTCTGAGATTCGGGGATTGATGAAAAGTGCAGTCACCGAGAATGTCTCACAGAAGGTGTTTTCACCGACAGGCGTTCAGACAGCGCTTCAGATGAAGACCGACGATGGACTTTATATCAATCTGCACGAGGCGGCACTGAAGGATTATCCGTGCATGTCGCTCAATCTCGACGACAGCAAGATGATTTTCGAATCTTGGCTTACTCCTGATGCTCAGGGTAGTAAAGGCTATATGCAGACTCCTTGTACATCTCCTTGGCGTACTATCATCGTCAGCGACGACGCTCGCGTTATGCTTTCGTCGAACCTCATCCTCAATCTCAACGACCCTTGCAAGTACACCGATACTTCTTGGATTAAGCCGATGAAGTATGTCGGTGTTTGGTGGGCAATGATTACCGGAATGAATACATGGTCTTATACGAACGCTACATCTATTAAATTAGGACAATTCGACTACAGCAAGGCGGTTCCGAGCGGAACACACGGAGCGACAACTGAAAACGTGAAGAAATATATCGATTTTGCTGCAGCGCATCATATTCCAGGCGTTCTGGTCGAAGGTTGGAATGTAGGCTGGGAAGATTGGTTCGGTAACTCTAAAGAGGATGTGTTCGATTTTGTAACTCCTTATCCTGACTTCCATGTAGATGAACTGCATCGCTATGCGGCTGAAAGAGGAGTGGAGTTGATTATGCATCACGAAACATCTGCTTCTGTTCGCAACTACGAACGTCACATGGATAAAGCTTATCAGTTTATGGTTGACAATGGTTATAATGCGGTAAAGAGTGGTTATGTAGGCAATATAATTCCTCGCGGTGAATACCATTATGGTCAATGGATGGTAAACCACTATCTTTATTGTGTAACTAAAGCCGCTGATTATCATATCATGGTCAACGCTCATGAAGCTGTCCGCCCGACAGGACTTTGCCGCACTTATCCGAATCTCATCGGCAACGAAGCCGCGCGCGGAACTGAATACGAAGCGATGGGAGGAAACAACACCGACCACACGACGATTCTGCCGTTCACACGTCTGCAAGGCGGACCGATGGATTATACTCCCGGCATTTTTGATACGAAACTGACGTTCCTTGATGCAATCGGCCGCAAAGACCACTCGTTTGTTCACAGTACGTTGGTTCGCCAGCTTGCTCTTTATGTCACCATGTACAGCCCTCTCCAGATGGCAGCTGATTTGCCTGAGAACTACAACAAACATCTTGATGCCTTCAAATTCATCGAAGATGTTCCGGTCGATTGGGACGATAGCCGATATCTCGAAGCTGAACCCGGCGATTACATCACTGTCGCTCGCAAAGGCAAAGGCACCGACGACTGGTATGTTGGAAATACTTCCGACGAGAACGGCCATTCGAGTGTGCTCAAGCTCGACTTCCTTGATAAATACAAAAAATATGAAGCTACACTATACTGCGATGCACCGAATGCACATTTCCGTGACAATCCGGGAGCATACGTAATCACGACGAAGAAAGTCAACAGCCGCACAGTGCTGAAACTCAAGGCTGCTCCAGGCGGTGGCTTTGCCATCAGCATCAAGGCGGTTAAATAAAAGTCCGGAAAATCTTTTTGGCCTCGGAGGTGAATCATGGGCCTCCGACGCTTCAAACCTATAATGTTCGCTTAAATCTGCAAAGATGAAAAATACAGGTAATGAAAAGTTGGGGCAAATAGAGAAGCTGTATCGGCAGTATGCTTCTCTGCTGACTTTTTATACCCGCAAATTTGTTGACAATGACACAGCTAAGGACATTATTCAGGACCTTTTCCTTAAACTTTGTACCGTTTCAGATGAAATCCTCTTCGGTGAAGATATAAAATCATATCTCTATCAGTCGGTCCGAAATGCTTGTATCGATTATCTGAAACGTCAGGAAACTGAAAACAATTATATCCAGACGGCAATTAATAATCTGAAGTTGGAAGAGATTTACTTCAACGACGATTCGCAGTTCGTCTTCTCCGCCGACGAACGGCTGAAGTCGGTCTATAAGACTGTTCTAACGTTGCCCGAACAATGCCGGCGCATCTTTACAATGTATTATTTCGAAGAACAGAAATCGTCGGACATTGCAACCGAACTTGATTTGTCGGTCAGAACGGTTGAGTCGCAACTCTATAAAGCGCTCAAACTTCTTCGTAAGACATTGGTTCCTGCACTTATCATACTGCTTCTTTCATTATAACTCTCTAAAAAATGAAGCAGGAAAAAATTTAACACATTTTCTCCTCAATTTAAATGTTAAAACAATAAGTATATTTTTCCCCTTGTTCGTTTCATTAGAAAACAAAGGAAAAGTATGTTTAATTTGGAAAGTGACATCGAGGCTGTGATAGTGCATTATCTTCAGGAAACGATAACTGAAGATGAAATGCATCAACTGGAAGCTTGGGTCAATCGTTCGAAGGAGAACAAGGATTTGTTTTATTCCGTCAAGGACGTAGCCGACCTGTGCCGCAATTCACAGCTTCTTCAGCAGAACAACACTGAAGAGAACTGGAACCAGATTAAGGGATTGATTGAAGAAAGACTCCGCAGTAAACAGACCTTTCAGCTCAAAGCTCGCAGAATAGTACTTACAAGTTTGAAGTACGCTGCGGTGGCTGCTATCGCTGTTGCTATCGGCCTTTATTTTACCCGTAATCGTGCGAAAGCACCTGAGAAGACTTTAGCAGCAGTAACTTATAATGAAGTCCGCGTTGAAAGAGGCGGTCATCCGAACACAATGTTCCTCTCCGATGGCACGAAAGTCATTCTTAATGCAGCTTCTTCACTGCGCTATCCGTCGAACTTCAATAGCAAAGAAAGAAAAGTCTATCTCGAAGGCGAAGCTTATTTCGAAGTTGCCCACAATGCACAGAAACCATTTAAGGTGATGATTAAGAACGAGGATGTGACTGTTCTTGGAACAACTTTCAATGTTGAGGCTTATCCTGATGAATCGTTAAGCAAAGTGACGCTCCTTACCGGAAGCATCGCTCTCAATACTTATTATAATAAGCATCAGACGAATCATATCGTTCTAAAGCCGAATCAAAAAGCTACGACAGACAAACAAAACGGAAATGTGTCAGTAATAAATATAAATGATTCGTCGGACGAAGCGTGGACACAAGGTGTTTACCGCTTCCATGACGAACAACTTGCGACCATCACAAACAGACTTGAAAAATACTATGGAGTGAATATTCATCTGAACAGCGGAAAAATCGGACTTGAGAAATATACCGGTTCATTTGCACTTAGTCAAGATTTAGGCTCTGTTCTGCAGGTTATCAATTTTGACCAGCAATACAAGATTTCTAGAACACAAAATGATATTTATATAACAACAAATAATAACAGATAAAATGATTGGGCCTATGCGGAAAGTATGAAATAAGCGGAAAAATGAACCGAGAACTTTGTGATCGGCCCTCGGTTCAGTAATTAATTTATAACCGTTCTGCCTGTTAGGGTCTGGAAAACACAACAGTAAGAACAAGTCACTCATAAAAAACACTATAAAGATATGAAAAAAGAACGAGATGGTAACACTCAACTGTTTCAAAAAATTGCACGAGTAATGAAAATCACAACAATACTCCTTTTGGTGGGTATTATTCAAGTGTCCGCTGCAACATACGCGCAAGAGCATCGCGTATCGGTAGCTGTTAAAAATGGCACTTTTTATGATGTCGTCTCTCAGATAGAACATCAATCGGACTTTATGTTCTTCTATCGCAGTGCAGAGATTGACAATAACCAGCGTTATACGCTTAAAATGGATAACAAACTGGTCTCTGATGTGCTTGATAAAATAACTGACAGTAAACTGTCGTACAGAATTATCGGAAAGCATATCATAATCACGCGCGCTGAAAACCCCCAGCCACAACAACAGGGCTTAACAGTCACCGGAAAAGTTACAGACAGCAAAGGCGAACCAATCATCGGCGCTAACGTGTTTGTACAAGGAACGACAAACGGCAGCATCACAGATGTTGACGGTCAGTTCTCTCTGACGAATGTTAACTCGAAGGCTACAATCGTTGTAAGCTATGTCGGCTATACAACCGTAAGCGTTCCTCTGAACGGGAGAAAATCTCTCTCTGTAGTTTTGAATGAAGACACCAAGCTTCTGAGCGAAGTGGTTGTCATCGGCTACGGTACCGTTAAGAAGAGCGATGCGACCGGCTCTGTTGTTTCGGTGAAAGCAGACCAATTAAATAAAGGTATTGCAACCAGCCCGGCAGATCTGTTGCAAGGTAAATCTGCGGGCGTTCAGATTACCACAAACAGCGGTTCTCCCGGTGCTGGCTCAACAATACGAATCCGTGGCGGTTCCTCATTGAAGGCTTCAAACGACCCGTTAATCGTTATCGATGGTCTTCCTATCAGTAGCACAGGCATTTCTGGTATGAGCGACGTCCTTTCTACAATCAACCCGAACGATATCGAGACATTCTCAGTCTTGAAGGATGCTTCTGCAACCGCAATCTACGGTTCTCGTGCATCTAACGGTGTCATTGTTATCACAACCAAGAAAGGTGCAACAGGTGTTCCAAGGGTATCAGTCGATATGTCTGGAAGCGCAAGCTACATTCATAAATATGTTGACGTGATGGATGCTTCTGAACTGAAAGATTTTATCTCAAAAGCATCAGGGTTGTCTGCTTCAGCTAAGGATGCTGCTTTTGCAGCTATGGGAACTTCTAATACGGATTGGCAGAAGGAAATCTATCGTACAGCACTTTCTGAAGAGGTAAATGCAAGCGTTGCCGGCGGTCTGCCAAAAGCAGTCGGAGCAATGGGCTCGATGCCTTACCGCGTTTCTGTCGGTTATCTCAACCAAGACGGTGTTTTGAAGACTTCCAACATGTCACGTAATACTCTTTCTCTCAACCTTTCACCGACGTTCTTCAACAATCATCTGACCGTCAACTTGAATGGTAAAGGCATTTACGCAAAGAACCGCTTCGCAGACAATGGCGCTATCGGCGCTGCTGTAAGCTATGATCCTACTCAATCTGTTTATGATTCTAACGGAATCAACGGCTATCGCGTATGGATGCTTAACGGAGCTCCTAATACAATGGCAACGTTGAATCCTGTTGCTCTCCTCGAACAGAAAAAAGATAAATCTACTGTTAAGCGTTTCGTCGGAAATGCTCAGTTCGACTATAATTTCTTCAATATTCCTGGCTTGCGTGCCAACTTGAACTTGGGCTTGGATTATTCAACCAGCGACGGTAACGTCGACATTCCAACCAACAGTGAACAATCACTTCACGACAAGGTTCAGAACGGTTCTGGTTTGCATACTGATTATTCACAGACTCGTCGTGACCAGTCGTTAGAATATTATATGAATTATGTGAAGGAAGTTTCTTCTATTCAAAGTAAGTTCGACGTCATGGCAGGTTATTCTTGGCAGCACTTCTATAACTCAACAACGAGTTTGCAGGTTAAACAGAATGATCGCACAGCTGTTCTGTCCAATTCTCCGTTCAAGACCGAAAGCTATTTGGTTTCGTTCTTCGGCCGTTTCAACTATTCGTTGATGGACAGATATCTGTTTACATTCACTCTTCGTGATGATGGAACTTCCCGTTTCCAGAATAATAAGTGGGGACTTTTCCCTTCAATGGCTTTCGCTTGGCGTATCTCTGAAGAACCGATTTTCAAAAATCAGAATACACTCTCGAACTTGAAACTGAGATTAGGCTATGGTGTTACAGGCCAGCAGGACTTGAATGCCGGCGATTATCCTTCAATGGCAACTTTCCATACTCATCAGATGGGCAGCTATTATATGTTCGGCAACAATACTGTCGTTCCGATTTCTCCAGTTGCTTACGATCCGAATCTGAAATGGGAATCTACGACAACTTATAATGTCGGCATTGACTTCGGTTTCCTCAATAACCGCATCAATGGTAGCATCGATGGTTATGTACGCAAGACAAAGGACTTGATTAACTATGTTCCGATTTCCGCTGGTACAAACCTTTCAAACTACATCACGACAAATGTCGGTGACTTGAAAAATACCGGTCTTGAGTTTGCTTTGAACTTTGTACCTATTCAGAACAAGGACTGGAATTGGGATTTCGGCTTCAATGTTTCCTATAACAAGAACAAGATTACGAAGCTGACCATGAATTCCGATCCAAGCTATAAAGGCGTTGAAACCGGAGGTATTACAGGTGGAGTCGGCAATAACGTAGAATTGCAGCAGGTAGGAAATCCAACCAATTCATTCTTTGTTTACCAGCAGGTTTATGGCATCGACGGAAAACCGATTGAAGGCGCTTATGTTGACCGTGACGGCAATGGTAAGATTGACTCTGACGACCGTTACATCTATAAAAAACCGGCTCCTGATGTATTCATGGGCTTCAATACAACACTTTCTTATAGAAAATGGACTTTGTCGGCAGCAGCACGTGCAAGCATAGGCAACTATGTTTACAACAATGTCGCTTCTCAATATGAGTTCCAGAGCGATACGTGGACTAATAGCTTCATCGCCAACCGTATCCGCACAGCTTGGAATTCAAACTTCGTGAATGCTCAGTATCTGTCAGATTACTATATCAAGAATGCCTCTTTCTTCAAACTTGATAAAGTGACTCTTGCTTACCAACTTGCCAAGTGGGTTCGCTTGCAGGCAACAGGTCAGAATCTCTTGACTATCACCAAATACAAAGGGATTGATCCGGAAACATCTGGAATCGACAGCAATATGTATCCACGTCCAACGGCCTTTCTGTTAGGCGCAAGTTTCAACTTCTAAAAAATGAGAGCTATGAAAACATATAAAATTTTATCTTGTGCTGTCGCTTTTGTGACTGCAATGACAATTACTTCTTGTGTCGGTGATTTGGATGTAACGCCAATCGATCCGAACTTAAGTACTGCGAACAATGCTCTGACGTCAGCAGCTAATTATAATTCTTTGCTGGCAAAATGCTACTCTGGCTTATCAGTCAGCTCACCTGACGGTTCAAGCGGAAATCCTGATATTTCCGGTATCGATGGAGGCTTCGGTCAGTATTTGCGCGCATTGTATTATATGAACGAACTTACAACCGACGAAGCTATTATCGGTTGGAACGACCAGACTATCAAAGATCTTCACGGACTTTCCTGGTCATCTTCCGATGTGTTTGTGTCGGCAATGTATTCACGTTTGTTCTATCAGATTACGCTCTGCTCTGATATTATTCAGGAGCTGAAATCTGCAAGCGTGCTTGATGACGCTACCAAGACTCAATATATCAGCGAGGCTCGCTGCCTGCGTGCACTGAGCTATTATCATGCAATCGATATGTTTGGAAATGTTCCTTTCGTGACCGAACTCTCCGGAAGTCTTCCTAAACAGATTACACGTGCTGATTTATATACTTGGCTAATTACCGAAATTAATGATTTCGCTGACAAATTGCCGGCTCAACCGGAGAAATACCGTTGCGGACAGGGCATGGCTCACATGTTGCTTGCTAAGCTTTATCTGAATGCCAAGATTTATACTGGCACAGCTGACTACGCAAATTGCGTTAAGGAATGCGAGAAGGTTATCAATCTCGGATATGCTTTGGAGACATCTTACAGTTCACTCTTCAACGGACAGAACGACAAACGTTTGGCTTGCAAAGAGAATGGCATGAACCACGAAATCATTTTCAGTGTCTATCAAGACGAGTATAACACACAAAACTATGGCGGCTCGACCTTTATCGGCTTGGCTGCAATGGGCGGCAAGATGACGCCAGCTGATTATGGCTTTACAGCCAGTGGTTGGGGCGGCCTCCGTGTTACTCCTGAATTTGTGAATAAGTTCGACAAATCGGATGTCAGAGTTAAGTCTTTCTTTACAAATGGACAGACACTCGACATTACAGATATCGGAACTTTCTCTAATGGATATGCTTTCATGAAGTTTACCGATTTGAACGACAATGGAACTGGCGGAACTCAAGGCAATTTCTGCAATGCAGATATTCCTATCTTCCGTTTGGCTGACGTTTATCTGATGTTGGCTGAATGCCAGATTGTCGGTGGACAATCAGTCAGCGTTGCCGGTCATAACGGATTGTATTATTACAATCTTGTCCGTGCCCGCGCAGGCTTGACAACTCCTGCAACTTCTCTGTTGGCAAATGATATCTTGAACGAAAGAGCTCGCGAACTCGCATGGGAATGCTGCCGTCGTTCTGACTTGGTTCGCTTCGGCAAACTGACAACAGCCGATTATGTTTGGCAATGGAAAGGCAACACCCACGACGGTAAAGCTGTGGACAGCAAGTATAACTTGTTCCCAATTCCGTCGACAGACATCAATTCAAATACAAACTTGACACAGAATTCAGGTTATTGATTTATTTAAATGCATACAGAAATGAAGAATACATTATATATAATTCTGGCGCTTGTCGGTATGATCGTTTTTTTGCCGGCTTGCAACGATGAAGATGGCGTGCAATTCAATCCTGGCAGCGCGGTAGCTCCTGTTCTCAGCAATTTGTCTGCGTCAAGCTATACGTTGAGTAAGAACCAGGCTTCCGGCACCTTCAATACATTCACGTACACACAATCTAACTACGATAATGTCCAGTTTGCCGTTCAATATATCCTTCAGGCTGCTTTGACGAACACGTTCGACAAACCGCTTGAACTTGGAACATCAACCGGACTGTCTCAGGCAGTAACTAACGCTACGATTAACTCTTACTTGATTAATAAAGGCATCGAAGTTGGCAAGAGCACACCTCTCTACTTCAGAGTCGTTTCTCAAGTGAAGTCTTCTTCCGGAACCGTATCTGCAATCTCTGATTTGGTTTCTAACGTGGTAACAGCTAACGTTGCTCCTTATGATGTCGAAATTGAATATCCGAAAGTTTATACACGTGGTTTGTATAACAATTGGGATCCGACTGGTCAGTGCCTGTTCAGTTTCAACTCTGATAAGACCTATCAGGCAGTCATCGATTTGGGAACTGCTACTGATACTCCTTGGGGTTGGAAAATCACTGGAGGAACAACTTGGGATAACTCAACCGGCAACTGGGGCCTTGGAACAGGAACTGCTAAAAATGGAATTACGCTTGCTAATAACGGCGGTAACATCACTGGCGTCGGCTTCGATAAACGTTTCTACCGTGTAACTTTCGTTTGGAGTTCTCTTGATGCTCCGACTCTGACACAAGACGTTGGTTTCAACAAACTGACTATCGTTGGTGATGCTGGAAGTGAAGTCTCTGGTTGGGGCGGTAAAGAAGTTGAACTGATATTCGATAAGGCTAAACAGCGCTTTACAGCGGAAGTAACGTTCGCTGCCGGAGTTATCAAATTCCGTGCCGACAACGCTTGGGATCTTAACTGGGGCGGAAGCGACGGTATTTTGAAACCTGGAGGTGATAATATTTCCGTTAAGGCTGGTAAATATCGCGTTATCGTGAACTTGAACAATCCTAACAAGATGACTTATCAGTTGATTGAACTTTAGTTTACTTTTAAAAATGACTGCTTGTAGAATTTTTTGAGTATATCGTGGAAAGTCCGGGAAAAGGTGCTCTTTTTCCGGACTTTCTTTTATCTTTGAACCCATGAATATGAAGAAAATACATCTCCTTTTTATCTTTCTTATCGGGCTTTGCGCCTGCTCAACATCCGATTCACCCGACAATGGCAACGAAAATCAACAAACGACTGTTGCTGACGGATTGAGCTATTCACCGACTTCTCCAGATGCCGACCAATCGTTGACAATTACTTTCAAAGCTACCGCTTCGTCGGCTTTGTATGGCTACACGGGTGATGTTTATCTCTATTCCGGAATTATCTCCGAAGGCAATTGGGTTTATCAACCTTCTTCGTGGACCGACAATGCGGATAAGTATAAGATGACCAGGAAAAGCGATAATGTTTGGTCTATCACCTTGTCGCCGTCCGTTCGTTCATGGTTCAATTCTGGCACAACACCTATTAATAAGCTTGGAATCTTAGTCCGCAGTTCCAATGGGAATCTGAAAGGTATTGCTGAGGACTCTTTCGTCACTGTTACTGATTCGAAATACAAGGCTTTCCAAACAGAGGCTATTACGGAAAAGATGATGCCGACAGGTTTGGATTATGGCATTAATGTAATAGACAATTCTACAGTCACGCTGGTACTTTTCGATAAAGATGTTAACGGAAACCATAAGGATTTTGCTTATGTTGTCGGCGACTTCAACAATTGGGCTCTTGCAAATGATGCTTCAAGCAAGATGTATCGTGACAATACGGCAGGTTGTTGGTGGATTACTTTATCGAATCTTGATGCCAGCAAAGAATATGCCTTCCAATATTATTTAGGTACAAAAAGTACAAATGAAATCATACGCCTTGCTGACCCTTATGCACGAAAGGTGCTCGATCCAGACAATGACAAATATATTTCAAGTTCAGTTTATACTGATGCTAAAACTTATCCGACAGCAACCGGAGTCACAGGCATCGTTTCGGTGTTCAAAGTTAAGCAGGATACTTATTCATGGAAAGTCAGCGACTTTACAATCTCAAATCCTGATAATTTGGTTATTTATGAACTTCTGCTGCGCGATTTTACTACAACTGGAACTGCAGGTAGTGGCAATCTTAAGTTAGCTGAAGAGAAACTCGACTATTTAAAGACATTAGGTGTGAATGCCATCGAACTGATGCCTATTCAGGAATTCGACGGCAACAACAGTTGGGGTTATAATCCTTGCTTTTTCTTCGCTATGGATAAGGCATACGGCACTGATCAAATGTATAAGGAATTCATAGATGCCTGCCATCAACGCGGCCTTGCCGTCATTCTCGACGTCGTATATAATCATGCTACGGGCAATTGTCCGTTGGCGAAGCTTTATTGGGATTCGTCTTCAAGCAAAGTTGCATCAAACAATCCTTGGTTTAATGTCTCGGCTCCACATCCATACAGCTATTACAATGATTTCAACCATTCATCTTCGCTTACACGCAAATTCATCAATCGGAATTTGAAATTTCTACTTACCGAATATAAGGTGGATGGTTTCCGTTTCGATTTTTCGAAAGGTTTTACCCAGAAGAGCAGCTCTGAATCTACCGCGGGAAATTATGATGCGTCGCGCATCGCAATTCTTGAAGATTATTATAACACGGTTCATTCGACGAACAGCAAGGCTCTTGTTATACTTGAACATTTTTGTAACGCGGATGAAGAAGAGGCACTTGCAGCAGCTGGACTTAAACTATGGAGGAATGTCAATAATGCTTATTGTCAGTCGGCAATGGGTTATGTTGATAATAGCAGTTTCGCTGGTTTAACTACATGGCATACAGACTACACAGCCAACAGTTTAGTCGGCTATATGGAAAGCCACGACGAAGAACGTATGGGTTACAAACAGAAAGCTTATGCTCAGACTCCGCTTAATAGTGATTTGAATGCAAGAATGAAGCAGTTGGAAACCAATGCCGCTTTTTTCTTTACAGTTTCGGGCCCGAAGATGATTTGGCAGTTCGGTGAACTTGGTTACGATTTTTCCATCAACAGCAGTTCCGATGGTTCGTCCGTGTCTGACACTTATCGTACAGATCCTAAGCCTGTGCATTGGGATTATTTCAATGTTTCGCAACGCAAGGAGTTGTACGATACTTATTCAAAACTTCTTGCATTACGCAATGCTTATCCAACTCTCTTCAACCAATCTTCTTTCACGGCATGGAATGTCACGCAGTCGTTCTGGAGCCAAGGCCGCTCAATCTATATAAAAAGCAACGATGGCAAGAAACTTGTTGTTGTGGGCAACTTTACCGGAAACGACATTTCTGTCTCAGCAGATTTCGGCGAAACAGGCACATGGTATGATTATATTAGCAACTCATCGTTGAAGGTGACTCAATCTACTCAAAGTGTTTCTGTCCCTGCGCATGAATTTCGCATTTTCACAAACTTCTCAACCATTAAAACTTCAGCTTCAATCCGCTATCGACAGAATAAGTCTCGCCGATGAATTTAATGTCTTGAAAATGAGTGTTTCTCTGTTGAACTGAATCGACATCCACTCGGAAAGGTTGTTTTATATAACCTTTATGCCTAACTTTGCCCTGAAAAGAGGTATATCATGAATATTGACATTGAACGAAAGGATACTCGTGACGCGTACGAGACACCAATTATTCAACAAACTGCATTTTGGTCGAATGTCAAACAGCGTCTTGGAATTGATTCCAAGGCTTTCGAATTCAAAGTGCGCAACAGTGATTTGTACTTAAACGTCGGTGGTTTCTCATACACGCAAGCTGACTTTATTACATTCTTCCGTCATCTGAACCGCGAAGATTATATAGCTTATTTTCCTTATGGCCCCGAAGTTGAACCTTCTGAAGAGAACCAAGGTGTCTTTCTTGAAGAATTATCCGAATCGCTTCGTTCTTATCTTCCCAAACATTGTGTGGCTCTGCGCTACGATCTTAATTGGGAATCTCATTGGTGCAAGAAGGAAGACTTCGATGAAGAAGGCAATTGGAAGGGTTGTCCTGATAAGACCTTCCAAGAGTTTAGACTTAACTATGGCACGATAAATTGGAACCTTCGTAAATCGAATGAGAACATGCTTCCCTGCGATACGATAATAGTTGATCTTAGATATGATGAAAAAGCGATTCTTGCACGAATGAAGCCCAAAACAAGATATAATATTGGTCTTTCTCAACGATTGGGCGTTGAGGTTAGGTCCGCCGGCATTGAAAGTCTGGATATCTGGTATAAGCTTTATCTTGAAACAGCTGCACGAAACAGTCTCCATGTCGATCCGCTTGAATATTTCCGTATCGTTTTTACATCTCGCATTGATGAAGAAGCCAATGATGTGACTGTAAAGATTCTTATCGCATACGCTGATTCAGAACCTTTATCAGCAATGTTTCTTGTTCTGTCTAGCAATCGTGCAACATATCTCTATGGAGCTTCTTCGTCAGAACATCGTAACATGATGTCGACTTATGCACTACAATGGGAAGCAATCAAGCTTGCCAAAGCATATGGATGTACAGAGTACGATATGTTTGGTGTTTCTCCTAATCCCGATCCTTCTCATCCTATGTATGGCATCTATCGTTTTAAGAAAGGTTTTGGTGGTACGATATTTCATCAGCTCGGTTGTTGGGACTATCCTTTGGATGAGGAAAAGTACGCAGTTTTTCAAGCGTACGAATTGAGTAGCCATGGATATTACCTTTAGCGTACTGCGCACTCATTTTACAAACAATGTATAGCTCAACTTCGTCTTTCTAAGAAGAATACAGACATCAATGCAACTTCTTCTCAATCGTCAACACTTTCAGAAGGCCTTTCTAGTGGTGAGAATTTTCCAATGAAAAAGAGGACTCTGTAAAATAGGCTAAAAGTAATACCTCTCTGATAAACCATATTATCAGAGAGGTATTTTATATGTGGCTTCACAAGTTTGGATTGTCTTTATTTTGCGCGATTCGATTCGAGATCGTCGAAGAATAGGTCTATCATACGCTTGGCAGCGATGAACGACGACACTTTGTTGCTGAGAACCTGCTGCTCGGCTTCTGCCAATTTACTTTCTACCGCGGCATTGTGATAGAATGTGTCTCGCAATGTATCGTTTATGCTTTCGTACATCCAATATTTTGCCTGTTCGCTGCGGCGGAAGTCAAAATATCCATTTTTCTTTGTAAACGCCATGTATTCGTCTACCATATCCCAGATTTCTTTGATTCCAAGATTGTAGTAACCTGAATAGGTCAATACCTTTGGAATCCAGCCTGATTCGGAAGGAGGAAAGAGATGTAATGCGTTGCGGAATTGTGTTGCCGCTAATTTGGCTTTGTCAATGTTGTCACCGTCGGCTTTGTTGATAATGATGCCGTCGGCCATTTCCATAATGCCTCGTTTGATTCCTTGTAATTCGTCACCTGTTCCTGCCAATTGTATCAGGAGAAAAAAATCGACCATAGAATGTGCCGCTGTTTCACTTTGTCCGACTCCTACGGTTTCCACGAAAACTGTATCGAATCCTGCAGCCTCGCAAAGAAATATCGTTTCGCGTGTCTTTCGGGCTACACCACCTAACGAACCGGCGGCCGGCGAAGGGCGTATAAATGCATTTTTCTCGCGAGCAAGCTGTTCCATTCGTGTCTTATCGCCGAGGATGCTGCCTTTGCTTCTTTCACTGCTCGGGTCAATTGCCAGAACAGCGAGTTTATGCCCTTTCTTGAGAAGATGAAGGCCGAATACATCAATAGAAGTGCTTTTCCCAGCTCCAGGAACACCGGTAATACCTATTCTGACAGATTTTCCTGAGTGCGGAAGGCATTTTTCTATCACTTCTTGGGCAATCACTTGATGTTCGTATTTTGAACTTTCTACAAGCGTAACTGCTTGACTGAGTAAAGTTATGTCGCCTTTAAGAATTCCTTCGACATATTCAGCTGCTGTGTAGTGCCGACGACTAAAACTCTGTCTGAGATAAGGGTTGACTGACGGCATGTCCGCCACGCCCTCGTTGACTTTAAGTCCTTTGTACTTGTCGTCATTTTCGGGATGTTCCATAGTCGGATATTTATTTATAGGCTGTTACTTTTACAATGCGCACAGGACCGTTTGGGTCGTTGCAGATGAAAGTAACAAGAGTTTCTAAGCGTGTTTGGATATCTTTTGGACGGATGGATATTTTAAATGTAGATTTTTCTCCTGGCTTGATTTCTCGTCTCCCTCCTGACAAATCGACGATTTCGTCGTCGCAAGTGACGCTATAAATAATGAGCTTTGAACGTCCGTTATTTGTTATATCTACAGTTCCTGTTACTTTGCCGCTAAGAAGAGGAAAATGTCCTCCTTTTTTGTTGACTTGTCCGAATTCAAGTAATGTACCTGAGAGATAAGCTACAGGCGCCTTCCATTTGTCTATTATGGATTGCTTATCAAAGTTATCTATGATGTTAGCAGAAAAGCGAACCGTTCCTTGATCGGAAGTCTTCTTGCCGATGCTTTGAATAACGGCCGGGATTTCTATTATCAAACGTCCTTTGTGTTTCACTTCCTTGGCGTTCAGGCGGAATGTGATTTCGCAGACTTCATCCGGCGCCAACTTACCTGGATGTGCTTCGACTGATAGATATCGCGGTGTCTTGCCAAGCTGGATAGTCAGAGAAGTTCTGCCACTATTTGTCACACTGATTTTTTGCTCGACTGTTTCATCGAAGCGCACAGCATTAATATCTACATTCTTTGTCTCCATTTTCAGCGCACCGATATTATACGGATATTGGAAAGCTGGAGCTACAGTCTTTGCAACTACAGTTCCTTTAATTGCCAAAGTATAGCTGTTTTTTGCGTTGCTGAAAATGGTAATGGTTTTATAAAAAGGACCAGGTCTCCCTTTGGGATTATATGTGACTTTAACTTCTGTCGATTTTCCAGCTGCGATGGGATCTTTGCTCCATTCAGGTTGTGTACATCCGCAAGATGCAGTTATTCTGGTGATGACCAAAGGTGCGTTGCCTGTGTTATGAATTAGGAAAATATGGCTTACCATGCCGTCGGATTCGCCGATTAAACCGAAGTTGTACAATTGCTCATCAGCAGTTACTTGTGCACTATTCTGTGACAAGGTAACGCCAACGATGAACAAAAGTTCAGCTAAGACTAATATCAGTTTCTTATTCCGTAGCATGATAGTGATGTTCTACTATTTACTTTACTTCCCCTCGAATAGTCAACAGATAACTACCCGCCTTTCCGTTACTATAAATAGATATAGTTTTTGAGAAAGGTCCAGGTCTGTCCTGAGGGTTGTATGTTACTTTTACATCTCCTGTTTTTCCTGGTGCGATAGGCTCTTTTGTCCATTCTGGAGTCGTGCAACCACAAGAAGCGATGACGCGCGTAAGAACAAGCGGCGCGTCACCTTCATTCTTAATAACGAAAGTATGTGACACTTTTCCATTGGCCTCTTTAATGATTCCGAAATCATGCGATGTCTCTGCAGCTGTAATAACAGCTTTCTGCTGTGCTGAAATAAGACCTGTCGTCATAATCAGCGCCATAAATACTAAAATCAAATGTTTCATCATCTTCTTAATTGCTTTTTGTACTGCAAATTTAGTAATTTTTCTTGGATAAATATCTATTCATATGGAAAAACATTCTTCCGTGCAATGTTAGTTGTCTGTTAATAATTAATTTGATAACTTCGTCTATTCTGATACGTTTAGGAGCAGTCCTTCCGTGTGAGATACAAACTCGGGCGCATACAAACATTGTATTGTCGAATAACCTCCGGCATATGAGCCTGCATGAGAGACGTAAAGTTCATATTCTAGTACGAAAGTCCCTACTGGCAATGTGTAGAAAAAGATGTTCTGCGAAACATCGGTTGAGGATTCATAATACCAAACACCATCTCGAAATGTACAGCCCGATGTCTGATCCACAGGCTCGAAGCAGCCGCCGCGAAGGTCTTTCAGACATACATAATCCATTTCTCTGTCTGTGCGGACTGTCAGTCGAACGATTACTTTATCACCGACTTTGAGATTTTGTCCGTCATGAAGCTGAGTCAGCTGGCGTTCTTTGCCGCTGTTGGTTTCCAGAAAGAGTTTCTTCTCGACATTCATCACGCCTTTTTGTTTGTTCACAGCATCAATCTTTTCGAGATACTGATGATAGACTGCACCCCAAGCAGGAGATTTCCCTGTCTTGTTGAGTGTAATAATGTTATTTGTAATCGGTTGCTTCTCTGAAAGTATTTGCTTTAGATATCCTGTGCCGATTTCACCTTTTGCCGTGTCGTAAACTGTTCCGTTCCATTCTGCTGTACAGCGATTGTCGTCGCTAAGCCAGTCACTTCCTGTCAGCAGCAATGCATAAATGGCGTTGACAGACGAGATATCGGAATTCCAGTTTTGTGTACGCTTTTGGGTCAGTAGCCATTGTTTCATCTGATTATTCTCAGTCTGTACGGGATTAATTTCGTTGAATGCTTCCATTAGGATGCAATGAACATCTATTGGAGAAATGAAGAAATTATACTCTCTTTTGTTGTTAGCCCAATACATTCCCATTTCTTCCGAAATAGTTGCTGTTTTTCTTAACCAGGAAAGTATTGACATAGCGGTTTTCGTATATCCGTTACGAGAAGCTATCATAGCGGTTTGTCCCTTCATTTCGTAATCAAAATTTTTCCAACAGTCGACAGCCCGTTTTGTATAGAAATCCGCAGCAACTTTTGTTTGCAAATTGAGTGGGATTTCTTCGAACGCACTTCTGCAAAGCAAATATTCAATCTCGTAATAGCCGGGAATAATCTTTCTCCAAGATTTATTGTATTTTTTGAGGTTATTGAAATCTTCGACAAGTTCTGAATCAAGGAAACTGATAGCTTTCTTAAGCATTTCTTTTTCTTCAGATGTATAATCAAGAGCTTTGAGTTGGTGCAGTTGATTCATCGTTTCGACGACAAACAATGTGATGCCATCACTTCCTGGCATACCTTTAAACCAACTCCAACTTCCATTGTCGTTCTGCTGTTTGAGTAACTGTTGCAAGGCTGATGAACGCATCTCTGACGAGCGATTGAGGTCGAATAAAAGTGCAAGTCTGTTTTTTTGCTCTGTCTCGTTTTCTGCTTCCAATACCCAAGGAGTCTCTTCTAATAGGATGTTCTTCAATTCTGTGTTTTTTTGAAGGTTAGAAAAGAGCGTTTCAGATGTTCCGCCTTTTGCATTCCACATTCCTATGATTTTCTGAATTCGAGGGTTCGATTTTGCGATGAAGGACGATAAGGTATTACTGTATAAGCAGGCTGTCCAACAGATGATGTTGTCGCTCTGCGGTTCAGTCAGAGTCGGAAGTGCTTGAACTGCATACCAAACAGGATTGCCTGTCATTTCCAATGTCAATCGGAGAGGAGAACTTTTGGTACTTCCTGTAAGCGGGAAGGAAACTTTTTTTTCTCCTTCGCCAAGAAGGTAGAAAGGCGTACTTTCAGTAATCAGAACTTTGTCAGTCAATATTGGAAGTAAATGCTGCTCTCCGTCACTTCCTTCATTTGAATCTGCAATGATGCGGATGCCGATTAAGTCATAGTCTGTCGGCACGTCGAAATTCCAGTTGACAGAAGCAATGCTGTCGGCCTGCAAGTCGAACGATTGCTCGGCATTTGTCAATCCTTCGATGAGTTTGTCTGTGGCAGGATTGAACAACTCAAGGCGGACTTTTCCGTTCATTGGCTTATCTGTATGGTTGACAACTTGTGAACTAAACGAAGCGCGGTCGCCGTGACGGATGAAACGAGGTAAATTAGGAATGACCATCAAAGGCTTCGATGTTACAACTTCCTTGGTCAATAAGCCTTGCTTCATGTCGGCTGTGTGCGCAAGAACCTGTAATTTCCATGATGTGTTGCTTTCTGGCATCGTAAGTTGAAGTTTGACATTGCCTTCTCTGTCGGTCATAAAGGTTGGGAAAAAGCAAGCCAATTCATTAAAGTTTTCTCTGATTGGTTTTGCGTTTTGCTTTGCCGGTTCTTCGGGAGCTGCTGCCTTTGATTCAGCTAGTTCCATCGGTGCAGCTGTCCCAGCAACGGCCTCTTCAGCAACCATGTCATTTGCCGCTATCTCATATAAGACATCAGAATTTCCAAGTGATTTAGAACGAAACATAGGACGTCCATATTTTCGGTGACCGAATCCATCCAATGCACCCTGCCAATCAAGCATGTTATATTGATATTCTCGATAGGTTCCTCGTCCTCCATCATTTCCATCATATTCTTCATCTGTCTCGAATGCTTTACCTGTTGAGAAATGCGGCGCATATACATTTATTCCTCTAATTGACATCATTCCCCAGCTGAACGGAACGATTTGGTCGAGGGAAGCATCGTACATACTTGCTAGAACTTCAGCAACTGCTGCTGAAGAATCTGGATTTAAGATATTGAATGTCCAAGTTTCCTTGCTCCCAGGCAGAAGTTTATCACGAAAAACTGTTGGTTTGAGTGTAAGATTCCTGTCTAGTTGTTTTTTGATGACATTGCTTTGTACGGTGTACAGTTTACCGTCTTTCACGAACGTAAAGACTACTACTATTCCATCACCGAAACTTTTATCGAATGGAATTCGGAAAGTGCGGTTTTCATTGCTCATCTCAATGCGTTCACGCTTTATGCATTCGCTGTTTTTAAACCATTCGTAAAGGACATATGCATTCTTGTCGGATGTTCCGAATACGATTTGCGCATCTTCTCCAGGGTCACAGATGGTTTTTTTCTCTATTGTCCATAGATGTACGAATGTAGGTGGTTGTTTGTCGTCATTTCCATATAAAATGAAATCACCCTCAGTTTTTACTGGTCTGTTTTTACTGTCATTGGCTTCAATGCGAAGTCTATATCGACCTGATTCTAGCTTTTTCAGTACATTTTTGATAGCTGTTTCGCTTGTGAAGTGTCCTGATGCAGCGACTTCTTTTTCTTGAAACTCATCATTTTTTTCTGTATCGACAAGACGAATAAGAGTATATGTTCCTTTAGTCGAGATTGATTCGCCATTCAATGTTTTTGCTGATACAATGATTTCGCTTGATGATTTTTCAACCTTGTCTTTTAAGTTTGATGAAAGAATTATACTGGCTGAACCGACAGAAAATGTGGTGTTGGCTTCTTGAGATTCGCCTTTGCTGTCTGTAACGACTGCAGAGGCTTCAAATGAGAGATAATTGCGCCAATATGGGAGATTATTGTCTTTCTCAGGATAAAAGCTGAATGAGAATTCTCCATTTCCGTTGATGCTGGTTTTTCCTTCAGCCACTTGGGTTTCATTTGTCGAGAAATGCCAGAACCAATATATCGGTCGGCGGACAATTCTCCATGTGACATTGCCAGATGTAAGAGGAACTCCGGAATAAGTGTGAGCTTTTCCTTTTATTGTTACCTCGTCGCCGAATGCAACATCTTCTTTTATCGGTTCAAATTCTGTCAGGAATGTCGGGCGTTTGTATTCTTCCACTCTTATGTTTGTAGAGCCGTTAGATGTTACTAATGAGAATGTCCCGTTCAACCCCGATTTTGGAATGACAAACTCTCCGTTGAAGGAACCATAAGCATTGGTCTTGAACTCTTTCGAAGAGATTTCTTTATAGTTCGCATCCCGAAAAGAAACGCTAAAGATGCGATCGGCAGCTACTTTCGGATTATGGGCATCGTTCAAATATGCGATTGCTTTAAAGAAAACAGTTTGTCCAGGACGATAAAGTTTCCTGTCGGTAAACATGACCAATCGAGTTTCCGCTTCGTCTCTCGAAGATTGATATCCTTGACCGCTTTGGTAAACTCGTGTCAGCAATGAGCAGCTGTCGTCTTGAAAGATTGGCTGAAAAGCAGTTATGCTGCTGTTCATAGGAAGCTGCGCCAAACCATTTTTGTCAGTTTTGACACTGCCCAAGCAGGTGAATTTTCTCTTTTCCAAGCCGAAATAGTTCACTTCTGCTCCATCAATAGGCTTTCCTGTAGAGAAATCTGTGACAAGCACTTCATTTGTCCCAGATTTGACATTCCGGAAGATACCTGCCAATCGGCTCACTGAAAACAAACTTTCAACAGAGAGTTTGTTCGATTTAATTACACAATGATACAATCCCGGATTATTCATCGCAATGTGCAGAACGGTATCTTCTTCTGTGTATGTATTTGGGATAATAAGATTGAATTCTGTTTTCTTAACCAATTTGCCGTAAGTGACATTTCTGTTTCTTGGATAGTCAAATTCGTCTTCTGGCTTTAACAAGCTATTGTAAATAAGGACTGTGATACGCTGCGTGTTCTTGTAATTCAGTTGAATATCAAGAGTCTTTCCTGGATACACATTCTTATTCGTCTCAACAGAGATAGTTGATTTCTCTATATCTGCCAATCTGTTTTTGAGCAAATTGATACGCTCATAATTTGGGTAGCGAGCAATCCATTCTTTACAGAGATTATATTGCTCGGCTATCGAGTCATTTTTATATTCTAGATTGTCGACGATATCGGCGATAATCTCTATACAGAAATCCTTATCTTTATATAATTCGAGTAAACTATCTAGAGAGGCACGATACTGAGTATTAGCTTCGTCCAAATTATCTTCATTCTTATACTGCAGATAATCAAGATTGGACATCATTGTTGCTTTCTCGCCTGGCTTTGTATTGCGAAAAGCCAGTAAATTCAGGTAGTATGATTCTTGAGGTTGTATTTCAATAGCTCGATATGATAAGAAATCAAATAATGTAGGGCGCAGAGTGGGAGAATCTTTTCCCTTAGTCATAATAGCACTGAATTTGTCTGCCGGCGTTTGTTGTAACAGTTGAGCATTTCTTAATGAGGCTTCTAATTCTTCCTTGATTTTATTCTTAAAAAGATTTTGGCTCCATTCTCTAATGTCATCAGGTACAAAATCTGACAGCGATGTACGCTCGTTGATTTTCCATCGATTGGCATAATAGTAATGGTTGTACATTTCTGCAATCATTGAATGCAAGACAGCAACAGATGCGCTATCTGGACATTTTGTGGTGAAGTCCTCCATCTCTTTGATAAGTGTCGGGAATTCGTCTTCATTCTTTTCCAAACGGTTTTTCATTTTTTGAACCTTCTCTTTTATCTGTTCTGGAAAGTCCTTGTCTTTTTGATTTACTCTGTTTATTTGCATAGCACTTAAATATAGGCATCCGCATAAGATGCTGCTTAGTATTAAAATGAAAGAATATGCGATTGGTCTCTTCATCTGTTGTAATAATTAGCTTTGTTTGATTCCTTTTAGAATGATAGATACATTTTGTGAGTAAAAGATTGTTTATTCCCTGTTAAATCTTCCGAATAAAGTTGATGAAAGAATAGGGATACGGATTCTTCTCATCGGCAGGAAAAACTTCGTGTCCAACCTCTTCCCATTGCTCTTTAGAAATTTCAGGGAAAAAAGCATCAGCATCCGGCACATTGGTGTGAACCAATGTAACATATAGCCGATCAGCTAAATTGATAGTTTGACGATATATTTGCTCTCCGCCGATAACAAAGATTTGTTCATCATTGCTGCAGCTGCCTATAGCTTTCTGAATTGTTTGAAACGTTTCGCATTCGGGATAAGAGGCAAAGGTTCGTGTCAGAACGATGTTTCTCCGGTTGGGAAGCGCTCCTTTAGGTAAGGATTCGAAAGTCTTCCGTCCCATGAGAACAGTGTGGCCTGTCGTCATAAGTTTGAAGTGTTTCATGTCGGCCGGAAGGTGCCAAAGTAGATTGCCATCTTTGCCGATGGCCATGTTTTCAGCGATTGCAACAATCAGGGAAATATTATTCATTTGAGATGGATACATTAAGTTTTGTACAGTTTAAAAATGTGCAATAATCGTACTATTTGCAAAGAAAAGAATAATCTACGAAAGAACAATCAAAATAGTTAATTAATCAAAATCGCAAAAAAACGATTAAACCAAAGACTTTGCGACGAGTCTATCTTAAAGTTTTTCAAATTTACGCATAAAGAAATATATTATCCTCATTTTATGAAATTGAAAAGGTACTTTTATTTAGCATTAACTCTTTTTCTGTTCAGTTTACCGATGGTCGGACAAACCGCGAAGGTTTCAATCTCTGGAACTGTAATAGACAAGGGTACAAGTCAAGCTATTGAACAGGCAACTGTTCGTCTTCTAAGTATTAGAGATAGTTCTATGATTGGTGGAGTAGCGACTTTATCGAATGGAAACTTCCGCTTAGACAATATCCCTCCTGGTAATTATTTATTGAATGTTTCTTATGTCGGATATGAAACCATTTATCAAGCGTTGAAGATAACAGGAAGTAGATCGAGTATCCGTTTAGGTAAGATTGCCTTAAATGATACAGGAATTGCTTTGGGTGAAGCAGTTGTGGTAGGAAAAGCGCCCGAAGTGGTTGTAAAGAATGATACAATGGAGTTTAATGCCGATTCTTATAAGGTCACAGAAGGTTCTGTTTTGGAAGATCTTTTGAAAAAGATGCCTGGTGTTGAAATTGATAGCAACGGTAAAGTGACGGTCAATGGAAAAGAGATTAAGAAAGTCTTGATTGACGGAAAGGAGTTCTTCAGTGATGATCCTAAGGTCGCATCTAAGAATCTTCCTGCAAAGATGATTGAGAAGGTCCAGGTGCTTGATAGGAAAAGTGATATGACTCAGATGACAGGATTTGATGATGGTGATGAAGAAACCGTTATTAATTTGACTGTGAAACCGGGCATGAAACAAGGCACATTTGGTAATGCTTTTGCTGGTTACGGGAGTAAAGACCGTTATGAGGCAAATGCAATGGTAAATCGGTTCATCAATAATGACCAATTTACAATAATGGGAGGCGTTAACAATACCAACAACATGGGCTTTTCTGATTTGGCTTCAACAATGTTCTCAGGAATGGGTGGCGGAGGAAGACGAAGTTTCGGCCGTGGCGGAGGTAACGGCGTTACCACATCTGGTAATGGCGGTCTTAACTTCAGCAAAGAGTTTTCATCATTACTGACATTAGGAGGTAACGGACGATATAATCATTCGAACAACTATTCTACAGGAACCAGTCATCAACAGAATATTCTTACAGGAGGAACTTCTTCTTATTATAACGAAAGCAGTTTCAGCCGCACAATCAACGACAATGTTGGAAGCAACTTCCGAATGGAGTGGAAACCGGATTCAATGACTCAAATTATTTTCCGTCCTAATCTAAGTTATAGTCATAGTAAGAACCATGAAGAAGGATCTTTTGAGACTTTGAATAACGCACTTGAGGATGTGAACAAAGGTTCTTCTGTTTATCATTCATTGGGAGAAGGTCATAATGTCAATGGAACTTTGGAATTTAGTCGCAGACTTAATAGCACAGGACGTGTTTTAAGTTTTTCTATGACCGGCGGAATGAGTGATTCTTACAATAAAGGGACTAACTATTCAAATACATTCTATCAGAAGTTGGATTCCACTGCAATAATCGATCAGCAGTTCCGCTATGATAATAATGGTTACAATTATCGTGGTTTCTTATCATGGGTTGAACCAATCGGTCACAACAACTTTTTACAGGCGACATATAGTTTGTCCGGTAATCGTCAGGAATCTTTAAAAAAGACTTATGCTGTTGATGATAACGGTTTATATACAACACTCGATACGACATACAGTAAGAGTTATCGTAACAATTATATTACTCAGCGTGCGGGTTTGAGTTTCATGGCCAAGAGAGATAAATACACTTTTACAATCGGTATGAATTTTGATCCATCTTATTCCAAGAGTGTCAATTTTGTCGGTGATACGACATTATCTAGTATGAGCCGTCATGTGGTCAACTATTCGCCTATGGCACAGTTGAACTACCGTTTTAGTAAAGAGAAAAACCTCCGTATCAATTATGAAGGAGAAACATCGCAGCCGACTATGACTCAATTACAGCCAGTTTTAGATGTGACGGACCCATTGAACGTTGTAACAGGTAATCCGAATTTGGATCCTACATATACAAACAATTTGTCTTTGCGCTATTTCTCATTTAATAGAGAGAAACAACGTGCATTCATGATTATGGCAAATGGCAACTATGTTATTAATGACATTGTCAGCAAGTCAACTTACGATTCGACGAGTGGTCGCAAAATTTCAACTTATGAGAATGTAAATGGCAATTATAGTGCGAACTTCCGTACGATGGTGAACTCACCGCTTAAGAACATTCACTTCTCTGTAAACAATATGTTGATGGCTTCTTATTCTAACAGTAACGGCTTTATCAATGGAGAGAAAAATACAAATAAGAACATAGTCGTATCCGAGCGTCCGGGTATAGATTTTCGTTCAAGTGTTATTGACTTAGGCGTTAACGCTAGCTTCCGTTACAATGGAACAAAGAATTCGTTGCAGACAACTTCGACATCTAACCAAAATACATTTAACTATGGTATTGGAGGAAATACGACGCTTTACCTTCCGTGGAATATGAAGGTTGAAAGTGATGTCGATTGGAGTGCTAAGTCAGGTTATACATCAGGGTATAATATCAGTCAAGTGCTTTGGAACGCTTCTGCATCTAAATCATTTTTAAAAGGTAATGCAGCAACGATTCGTTTTAAAATATACGATATTCTTCATCAGCGCAGTAATATTTCACGTACAGTTACTGCCAACTATACGAAGGATTCAGAATACAATACTTTGAGCAGTTACTTTATGTTCCACTTCATCTATCGTTTCAGTATCTTCAAAGGAGGAGCTAGTTTCAATGATGCATTTGGCGGACGACGCGGTCCTGGCGGTGACGGACCTCATGGAGGTGGTCCTGGCGGACCTCCTCCTGGTGGACCAATGTAACATGTTGTATGTATATGATTTAGAAGAGTTCTTGTGGTAAACGGGGACTCTTTTATTTTTTGTAAAAGTTGCATTTTTCATGGAAGATTAATATCTTCGCTTCGAAATAAGAGCTTTTCTCGGAGAAGGATGATTCTTGATTTTTTACATATTTCAAATCCTTGGGTGAGCAATATTTTGCTAACGCTTTATTGGATAACAATAATAAGTGTTGTGGTATTGATTATCAGCGAAAACCGAAATCCGCTGAAATCTTTACCTTGGATTCTTGTGCTTACCTTTATTCCAGGTCTCGGATTAATCATTTATTTCTTTTTTGGCCAGGATAATCGTAAAAGGAGAGTCATTTCCAGACGTACTTACAGAAAAATCATGAAACAGCCACAACAGCGGAAGTATCGTGTTGATAGCAGTCTTGTTCCTAATGAATACAATCCACTTGTGACATTGCTTGAAAATTGTGGTCAGTCAAATCTTCTTAATGGAACCGAAATAAAGATTTATACAAAAGGAAAGGAAAAGTTTGACGACTTGTGTGAAGCTCTTCGATCAGCAAAACATCACATTCATCTTCAATATTATATTTTCTGTGACGATGAAATCGGCCACCGTGTCCGCGATATTTTGATGGAGAAAGCGCGCGAAGGTGTAGAGGTGCGCGTTTTATATGATGATGTCGGATGTTGGAATGTCAAAAAGAAATTTTACAAAGAGATGAAAGATGCCGGAGTGGAAATCCTTCCTTTCTTGAAGGTAGTTCTTCCTGCGTTGACTAGTAAGGTAAATTATCGCAATCACAGAAAGATAGTTGTCATTGATGGCACTATCGGTTTTATGGGTGGAATGAATATAGCTGACAGATACGAAAAAGGCATTGAATGGGGCGTTTGGCGTGATACACATTTCCGTTTTGTTGGACGCGGTGTTTTAGGATTGCAATCTGTTTTCCTTATCGATTGGTTTGTTGCAAGCAAACAATTGCTCAAGGGAATTGAATATTTCCCAATGACAGAAATTCATGACAAAAACAATATTCTTCAGATTGCTACAACGGGACCTATTGGTCAATGGCGTATTCTGCTTCAGGCAATGATTTTTGCAGTTGCGAATGCCAAGAAGTATATTTACATTCAGACTCCATATTTTCTTCCGACGGAAGGGTTGAATCAGGCACTGCAAACGGCTGCTTTAGGAGGTGTAGATGTGCGTTTGATGCTTCCTGAACGTTCTGATACAGTGACAGCAAATATGGCAACGCATTCATTCATAGATGAAATGGTGAAGGCTGGCGTTAGTGTTTATTTCTATAAAGTCGGTTTTTTACATTCAAAATTGCTTGTCATAGATGATAATCTGGCTTGTATCGGGTCTGCAAATATGGATTTTCGCAGTTTTGAGCATAACTTTGAAGTGAATGCGTTCGTTTATGAGCATTCATTTGCCTTAAACTTGAAAGAGATTTTTCTCAAAGATATGGAAGATTGTCAGCGAATTATTCCATCTATCTGGCTGCGACGGCCGAAATTGCGACGAATAGCAGAATCGTTCATGCGGCTCTTTTCGCCGTTACTCTAAAAATCGGATTATTCTGGAGATGGTTTATCCTTCACGAAAATACTGAAGTTTACGGAACCGTAAATACGCTTTTGCTTAAAATATGGGAGCGTGGAAAAATCATTGTCTTTCGAATGTTCCATCACAAAGATTCCACCGTTGCGAAGCATATTCTTTTCCAAAACAATTTTAGGAACGTCCGGTAGTTCTTTCAAAGAATATGGTGGATCGGCAAAGATAAAGTCAAAGCTATCAGCTTCGGCAGAAGACAAATAACGGAATGCATCTCCGTGTATGAGCAGAAGAGAATCGTTTGTCCCTAATTTTTCAGACACTTGAGCTATGAAACGGGAATGGAGGTTATTCTTTTCAACCGCGACAACTTCCGAGCATCCGCGTGAAAGCAGTTCAAATGCGATGCTTCCGGTTCCGGAAAAAAGGTCAAGAGCTTTTAGTCCATCGAGGTCAACGATGTTTCCCAAAACATTGAACAGATTTTCTTTTGCAAAATCTGTTGTTGGTCTTGCGCTGAAGGAGTGAGGTACTTCAAATCGTCTGCGTCCAAATTTACCACTGATTATTCGCATATTGATAAAGCAATCATGTCGAGAGGAGCGTGAGCTATTTCTGCTCCGTGAAGATAAACTTCCGATGGAAGTTCCAATAATGAAATGTTTTGAATGAATTTTGCAAGAGAGAAAGTGATGTTTGTGCACGTCTTGTTGTTGCCCCAAAGACGAAGCCCGTCTTTCTGTTGGTCGAGTCCGACCTGTTGCCATACATATAATATATAGTAGAGCAAGTCGGCGTCATTCTTGTAATTGAATGAATTGATAAAAAGGAGCGCACTTTGCCTGAAGCAGACGATATCGACCGTTTCTTGTCTGATTATGACTGTCATGACAGCAGCAAGGGCATTCATACTTTGCCTATAGAGCAGTCTGAGTATTGGGAAAAGATGGTGGTAGAAATCAGGAGTTCCAAACGAACGTTTGCAAAAGGCATAAACATCATTATCCATGCCAAACAGAAGTGAAGCGTTTATGGTTCTCAATTTGTTGGATAGGCAGAAGTCTGTAGGTCTTCTGAAAACAAAATCCAGCAGGCGTTTTCTTTCCGCTTCTTTGTCAATCAGTGTTTCTGTTGGAACAAGTGTGTATCTGTCAGAAACAACTATTATTCGAGTCCGACGGTAGTTCTGAGAAAACATATTGTTATTGAAGAAATATTCTTCCAATGAAGTCAGATACGGTTTGCTTCCATCGAACCGCGTTTCATCCATGAAAAATTTTCCTCCAATTGTCGGATCCAGACAGGAAAAAGAAAGTCCATCCGGCAACAGCCGGATGGACAGAATATATTTTCCTGAATTTTCGGCATTCAACTTATCAGAAAGACTGACAGTCATGTCGTCGACAAGATTATTCCCAGTTTCCTGCGTTGTTGTTAATCTCCTTTACGGAGCCTACGCACAAGCCAGGGAATCTTTTCAGCTTTTCAGCTTTGTGATTCAAGTTAATCAGCAGTTGTTTGTTGAGGTCGCCCAGATAATCGTCGTACTTTACGCTGGCTTCAAATACAGCAACTGTATAACCGGATGAAGATTTGATAGATGCAGTATCCATTTCAAAAGCTTTGTTTGTTCCAGGAACGATACCAAGTTTGCTGATATCATAACCTTTACCAAGAATTGTATCAACTGCAGGAATCCAAACTGTATCACGTTTGATGATGCCTTTTTTTACAGCTTCACGTTCTGTCAAACCGCTTTCGAGTTGTGCGTCTGTTAATGAACCCTCTTTGATTAAAAATGGAAGTTTCTCTTTTGACAAGAAGCTTTCAAGTTCTTCAAAAGTTTTTGCATGCACTTTGTGAACATTCTTGTATTCAATTTGTGCCTTACGGATGTCGATCAACCGTTGTTCGATAGCCTTTTCGCGTTTAGCTTGTTCATTGTTAAACTCAATTGGCGACATAATGCTTCTGTAGCACATGTAGATAAGTACAAACACTGCCACTGTCAATAAAATCTTCAATGTTACTCTCATGGTTCGTAATATTATATTATAAATTTATTATATTCCATTTGACCCGCAAATTTAGAAAAGAAAATTAAATGCATTATCTTTATCGCGAAAATTCTTACAAAGAAAATGATAAAAAACTTCCTTGAGGACAAAATTACAGAAAATTTTACACATATTCCAACGAATGATCAATCTTTGGCAATAAAAAAAATATCTGATTTTGTTCTTTCGCCTGAGCCTAATTCGCTTTTTCTGTTGAAAGGCTATGCAGGAACAGGTAAAACTTCGTTGATTGGAGCGCTTGTACGCACTTTGACTGAGCTTGGAAATAAGACGATTCTTATGGCCCCGACAGGAAGAGCTGCAAAAGTTTTTTCCGCATATGCGAGTGCAAAGGCTTATACGATTCACAAAAAAATTTATCGGCAAAAGAGTTTCACTGGAGAAGCGACAGGATTCCAAGAATCGGAAAATTTGTTCAAAGACACTCTTTTTCTTGTAGATGAAGCTTCGATGATAGCCAATGAAGCAGCTGACAGTATGGTTTTCGGCAGTGGTCAGCTGCTGAATGACCTGATTCATTACGTTTACTCAGGAGAACGTTGCAGGTTGATTCTTATGGGTGATACAGCCCAACTTCCGCCTGTGATGCAAAAGGAAAGTCCCGCATTGAATGCCGATTACTTAAAGAAATATGGTTTGACTGTTCATCAGACTGAACTGAAGCAGATTGTCCGGCAAGACGAAGGGTCGGGCATTCTTTACAACGCTACGCTTTTGCGAGAAGCTCTTGCAACAGGTGTCGTTGATAAATATCCCAAGCTTCATTTAAGCAGTTTCAGTGATTTGCGAAAGGTGAGCGGCGAAGATTTGATAGACGAGATTTCATCGGCATATAGTCGCGACGGAATGGGTGAAACAATGATTATCACACGTAGTAATAAGCGGGCGGTTATTTTTAACAATGGCATTCGCAATCGCATTCTTTATCGGGAAGAAGAACTTTCAGCCGGTGATTTGTTGATGGTCGCTCACAACAATTACTTTTGGAAGGCGAATGAGAATAATGAAAAGGATTTTATAGCAAACGGTGAAATCATGCAGGTTTTGCGGGTTCATCGTACGGAAGAACAATATGGTTTCCGTTTTGTTGACGCTTTGATTCGTTTTCAGGAAGATGAACGTGAAGCCGAAGTAAAGCTTTTAGCTGATACCCTTCAGACCGATACGCCGTCGCTGACCAAAGAGATGAGTGATAATCTGTTCAATTCCGTTTGGGAAGATTATGCTGATGTGACGAATAAGCGAGAGAGAATAAAGAAACTTAAATCCGATGCCTATTTCAATGTTCTTCAGGTGAAATACGCTTATGCTGTGACTTGTCACAAAGCCCAAGGCGGACAATGGACAAATGTTTTCCTCGACATCGGATACATGACTGAAGAGATGCTCGGAGAAGATTTTTACCGTTGGCTTTACACTGCATTCACAAGAGCGACAGAACATCTTTACCTTGTCAACCTTCCGCATGAATTCGAGGAATAAGCTTCGTTATAAGAATTATTAAAGGTCTCATCGTGCCTGCAAATCAATTTATACTTAAATTTGTGGCGGATAAAAAAGATAGAGTTATGGCAAACAAGGAAAAAATCGATTATATGCTTATCGATATCAGAGAGCTTGAAAACGAAATTGCCGGTATGCGTGACGCTGAAGTTTATCCGGCCACATTTTTCGAGCGTACTTTTACATTGACTCACAAGATTCTGAACGATCTTCATACATTGGAGTCCAACCAAGTGGCTGTCCTTCGTAAGCAGATGGAAAATCATAAGGCAATTCTTGATTTCATCCATCAGAAAAAAACGGATGTGAGCGATTGGCCGGTAGAGGACAAAGTGGAAAATGTTACTCAACAACCGGTCAGTCAACCGACTATTACGGAACAACCTGTGGAACAAGTTCAGGCGGAGCAGACTCAGAAAGAACATATTGCAGTTGTTTCTCCAGACGCTACGGTTTTCAACGATTTGTTGGCGAAGCAGAGCTTGAGCGATTTTCGCAAGGCGCTGAGTCTCAACGACCGTTTTCGTTTCCGCCGCGAACTTTTTGCCGGTGACGAGCAGAAAATGAATCGGGTTCTATCCGATTTGAACGACCTTCATTCTTATGAGGATTCATTAAAGTATCTGAACGATAGTTTGAAATGGAACCTGGATGATCCGGCTGTTGCTGATTTCTTGAAACTTTTGGAAAAACGTTATCTATAAACAATAATGGCAAAACTAACGATTGTCCCAACACCTGTCGGAAATCTCGATGACATGACATTTCGAGCTGTCAGGGTGCTAAAAGAGGCTTCACTCATTTTGGCTGAGGACACGCGTACGACAAGCGTTTTACTTCATCATTATCAGATAGAGAATCGTTTGCAGAGCCATCATAAATTCAATGAGCATCAAACGGTTGCTGCACTTGCGCAGCGAATTATGGCAGGCGAATCGATGGCTCTTGTTTCTGATGCAGGAACTCCTGGCATTTCTGATCCCGGATTTATGCTTGTCAGAGAATGTGTTCGTCTCGGCGTTGAGGTTGAATGTCTTCCTGGAGCAACAGCTTTTGTGCCAGCGCTTGTCGATTCAGGTCTGCCCGACGACAGATTCTGTTTCGAAGGTTTTCTGCCGCAGAAAAAAGGTCGTCAGACTCGTTTGAAAGAGCTGGCGGAAGAGCCTCGGACGATGATTATCTATGAATCGCCGTTCCGTGTGCTTAAAACACTGACTCAAATCGCTGAATTTTTCGGTTCAGAGCGTCATGCCTCTGTTTCGCGAGAGATTTCAAAGATTCATGAGGAAACGGTTCGTGGTACTCTTGCTGAACTTGTTGAACATTTCACGGCAACGGAACCGAAAGGTGAGTTTGTCATTGTCGTTGCCGGAAAAGATAAAAAAGAAACTGATGTTTAAACATTAAATATGTAGATTATGAAGAAGTTATTATTTTTATTGGCTTGTGTAGCCATGTTGACATCTTGCGGACAAGGTTCTTCGAACCTCAAGCGACTCCAGGCCGAAAATGATTCACTTCGTGCCGAGAACGCAAAAAACACTTCAGATATGGATGATATCATTGGTACTCTCAACGATGTTGAAGCAAGCATTCAGAGTATTCGTGAAGCTGAAAATTATCTGAACATTCAAGATCAACCAGGAAGTGAAATTGACAAATCTGCTCGTGAAAAGTTGAAAGACAACATTCAGCTGATTAGCGAAACGCTGAAGCGCAACAAAGAACAGATTGCACAATTGGAAGATAAACTGAAAAAAAGCGGCTTCCAGAGTGCAGCATTAAAGAAAACTATCGATCGGTTGACCACTGAACTCGATCAGAAAGCTCAGATGATAGTTTCCCTCCAGGAAGATTTGGCAAAGAAGAACATTCGTATTCAGGAACTCGATCAGACAGTTGCAGACCTGAATGACAATGTGACTAATCTGAAGAGCACCAATGAAACGCAATCGAAGCAAATCAGCGACCAGGACAAAGAGTTGCATACAGCTTATTATTGCTTTGGAACAAGCAAAGAGCTGAAAGCACAGAAGATTCTTTCCGGCGGAGGCGTTTTTGCTAAATCTAAAGTCTTGCAGAGCGGTTTCAACAAGGATTATTTCATTGCCATTGACATTCGTAACGTGACTGAAATTCCGTTGTTCTCAGCTAAAGCAAAACTGAAATCGAATCATCCTGACGGAACTTATGAGTTCGTTAAGGACAGCGATGGAAATCTGACACTTAAAATTAAAGAAGTCAAACAATTCTGGAGCTTAAGCCGTTATCTGGTCATCGAAGTAGGATGAGCAAATACAGAAATCTGTTCATCGACCTGGACGATACGCTCTGGGATACTTATCACAACAATCGGCAAAGCCTCGAAGATGTCTTTAATGCGCATCATTATGATGCGCATTATGGCACGTTCGAGGCTTTCTTCGCTGTTTATTGGCCCAACAACGTTGAACTGTGGCATAAATATGAAAACGGTGAAATCAATAAACAGCAATTGATTCTCAACCGCCTGGCTATTGTCCTTAATCCTATGGGAATCACATCGGAGAGCGGGATTCTTGAGATTAATCGTGAATTTCTTTTCCAGACAACAACAAAAAAACTTCTGATTGATGGTGCCATTGATTTGTTGGAATATCTTCGTCCGCGATATCGGCTTTTTATTCTTTCCAATGGTTTTCATGAAGTGCAGATGAAAAAACTTGAGAACTCAGGTTTGGCTCCCTATTTCGATAAAGTGATTCTTTCTGAAGATGCAGCTTTCAACAAACCTCAGAAGGGAATTTTCGATTATGCATTACGTTCGACAAATTCACGCAAACAAGAGAGTCTGATGATTGGAGATGCATGGACTTCAGATATTTCCGGAGCGAAAAATGCCCATATCGATCAGCTGTGGTTTAATCCAAAACATCTTCAGCCAAAAGACACATCGTCACCGCCAACCTATACGGTTTATAAACTTCAAGAAATCAAGACGATTCTTTGAAGTGACTAATTGCGCATGATGAATTCTTTTGGCGTGCAGCCTACTTGTCTTTTGAAGAAACGGATGAAATGCTGCGGATATTGAAATCCCAATGAATAGGCAATCTGGCTGACGTTCAGATTGGAATCGAGCAATCTCTCTTTCGCGGCATAAATCATCTTGGTTTGAATATAATCCTGAGCGGAATTTCCGGTTTCTTTTTTTACTAAATCACCAAAATAATTGGCGGAGAGACAAACTTTGTCGGCGAAATATTTCACTGACGGAAGACCGTCTTTTTCTGCTGTCCCATCGAAAAGATATCCGTCCAAAAGACGTTCGAAACGCGACATGATGCCGACATTGATTTCGTCGCGAGTGATGAATTGTCTGTCGTAATACCTTAAGCAATAGTCGAGCAACAGCTCTATGTTCGTAGCAATGAGTTCTTTCGTGTGTTTGTCAATCGCATGGTTCAGCTCCATTCTGATTTTGTTGAAACAATCCAGGATTATCAATCTTTCCTCTGTTGACAAATGAAGAGCTTCGTTCGATGAATAGGAAAAGAAAGTGTATTGCTGCATCTTTTGTGCTAACGAAGTGCGGTGAATGAAATCAGGATGAAAGAGCAATCCTGTGGAAGTCGGCTTTTTCCCTTCGATACGGCTGATTCCGATAGTTTGTCCAGGAGCGAAACAGACGATTGACCTGTCGTCGTAGTCGTAAGTCGTCTTTCCGTAATTGATGACACAACCTTTCGTGTCTTTTAAAAATACAGCGAATAAGTTCATGGTCATCATATATTCTTGCATATTTTCCTGCGCATTAAAATCAACTAAACTTACTAACGGATGCTTTGTCTCGAATCCAAAAAAATCGTTATACTGAGTAATACTGTCAATCTTAAATATTTTCTCTTCCATAATCCTTTGTATAAAAAGTCGTTGCTAAGTTAATCAATTATCGGACCAATTATCGGAATGCATCAAAAATAATCATTCTTATTGTTTCGTGGGAGCAAAGGTATTTTATGTTTTTGAATAACGTTATGCAATCTGTAATAGAGGTTATAATCTCAGTAAGTTTGGTATATTTTTATGTATCAGCAGATTAAAATCATAAGATTCTGTATTTGGGGTATTTTTTTCAGTAATAAGGATAGTGTATGAGAAGAACGAAGCAAGTTACTTTGTATCGTGAAAAAATAAAGATGTCCAAATGAAGATGTTAATGATGAGATTACCTGTAGTTCTTCAAATATTGCTTCTTGTCTGTTTTTCTGCTTGCGGTAAAGGCATGGAAGAGGTGACGTTATGTTTCTTTCGCTCTGAAATAATCGGATTTTAATCAATATAGATATGAAGCAAACGCGATGTTTTTTGATCTTTTTGTTCTTCGCATTGATGTTCTCTGCAGCATCATGCGGAAAAGCTGATGTTGCCAACGAAGAGAAAACGGAGACGAACAACACTTCCGGAACGAACGAAAACGGCAATGATAATAAAACGTCAGGAACAACCTCGGGACATTATTTGGTTGTTTATTTTTCTCGAAGCGGCAATACGCGTACTGTCGCACAACAGGTCAGACAATTGGTCGGTGACAGTCTTCTTGCAATTGAACCAACAACAGCTTATACTTCTGATTACGATAAGATGTTGACCGTTGCGCAGCAGGAAATCAATAATATTGACGGCAAGAATCTATATCCGTCAATCAAAACAACGGTCGAGAACTTCGATAAATACGATGCCATATTTATCTGCACGCCATTGTGGTGGAGCCGAATGTCGACACCGATGCAAGCGTTTCTGAATAATCACAGCGACAAGCTCAAAGGGAAAAAACTATACCTTGCCGTTACAAGTTCGAGTTCGGGAATTTCGTCAGTCGTAGCTGACGCTAAAAGATTGTGTGCAAAATCGGCATTGTCCGATACAACGCTGTGGATTAAGGCTTCCGACTTGAGTAATGTCACAAAGCTTGTGACAGATTGGATTACTGCATTAAAAGTATCTAGAAAGCAGTAGAAGCGGGATGACTTTATAGTTTCAGTTGAAACGTCAGTCCATCGGAAACCGGTTCTGAAGATTCTTTCTGTAATTGTAAGGTGGGAAAAGTAGGTTGACCTGAGGTTGAAGTGCTTTTCCCGCGTGAGGATTATAGATTTGCACCTTGAAAAGTCCATTCTTCAGGTGCAGATTATAGATTTTCACCTTGCAAAGTCTGTTCGTCGCATGCAGATTATAGATTTACACCTTTCAATGTCCATTCTTCACGTGCAGATTAGAGATTTTCACTTTGCAATGTCTGTTCTGCGCATGCAGATTACTCATCTGAAGAGTAAAATGTCCGTTCTTCATGCGGGAAATGGACATTTACCTCAGGTCAACCTATATTTCCCACGTGAAGATGACAGGTTTTACGTTTCGTCTCTATAATAATCGTATGCGGATTGTTGAAAGCAAAGATTTTGCTATGATTGTAGGGTGCAGTTCAAAGTATTCATGCAAAAAAGAACCGTCTTCACATCGGTGAAAACGGTTCCAAAATTAAATCCTAAAAAGAACTATTACTGGATTGGAGTCTGATTCTGACTATTGTCTTTTGCTTTAATCTTGAGTTCAATCACAAAAGCAACAATCAGTCCGATGCCTCCGCAGAGAAGAACTGCAGCGCCGTAAATAGTGCCGACGATCTCATCGCGATACCAATCGTTCATGTCCGAATTCATGTTAATAGCGTATTCATTGGAGGAATAGAAGGTGATGAGGAAAGCAATCAGTAAGCCCAAACCGATGCCGGCAAGCAGACATCCCAGCTTCAGCGCTCCGAAAGAAGACTTGCTCGAACGAGCGAACGGAGAGTAAAAGTTTGTTCTCAAGACATTCGCATCGATTCTTCCTTCGATTTTGTCACCCAATTTTTCAATGATTGCCATGCGCTCTTTGCGACGGATATAAAGTTCAAATAATCCGTAAAAACCTGCTACACAGATGGCCACTACTAGCGGCACAGAAATAAAATCCATCATATTCGTATTGTTTTAAATTGTTTCGTTTGCCTATTTGACGCATGAAAAATGAATCGGTTACAAAAATAACGAAATAAAAACAGGATTTTTTTCAAATGAGCTATTTTGTTGACTTCAAAGTTCCTGAATCGGTGTCGGAATTGTTTATCTGTTTCTGCGAAGCGTTGTATTTCTTTCCGAAATTGATATCCCACGAGAATGAGGCGATGAACAAGCGGCTGCTTTCACGAAGATACCAGGTGTTTTTTGACGGTGCGAATTTGCTCCAGTTTTCTGTCGGACGATTATAGCTGTTGCGGCTGGCGAAAGGATTGAATGCGATGACGCCGAAGCTCATGGCTTTATATGTGTATTTCAAAGACAAAACATGAAAATTCTCGCCGTAATCCAATGTTTCACCATAGAAATTGTTCTCATGACTATGAAACATAAATACTGTGGTCAAGTTTTTATAAGACGCAGTAACAGAACCTCTGCAATACCAATTTGTGTAGTAATGACGGTAATCACGACCTTTACTGTCGTAATAATTCACGCCGCCGGTTAAATTAAGAGTAAGAATGTTTTTAATCGGACCGAACTGAACGTTCAATTCGGGATTCACTTTCTGCCAACTTTTCTGGTTGAAAGTGGTACGGATAAATTTATTGTTTTCACGCAGTGTCTCTTCCATAACCGGATTCCCTTGATACATATAATAGACTCCAGCATTGATATCAAAGAGTCCGATTGTCCAATCGCTTTGGAAATAATGTGACCAAGCATGAGAGATTTTCAAGTCGGGATTTCCACGACGGATTTGAAGAGAATCGATGAGTTGAGAAACGTTGCTGAGGTCCGAAAGACTTGGTGTATCGTATGAAAGTCTGCATGAATAACTCATATTCAGCTTGTCGGAAAAATGATAACCCAACTTCAACTTAGGATATACGACAGTTTTCCGATAACTGTTGTCGCCTTGTTTCGTCCAAAAGTAAGACAGACGTCCAGCCAGAGAATAGTTGAAATGGTCGTTTCCGCCTTTTGCTTCGACGAATCCCGTCGTATGATTCTCATGCATTTCAGTGACGGATGAAATGGTTCCCGAATAATCGTTCTTCGTGTATGCTTGATAATAATTTATTCCATAGTTCAAAGAGAGCCATTTTGTGTATTTCCTGCCGTAAATGGCCTCTCCGATAATCGAATACTTGTCGCCGTTGACTTTTGAGAAAATATTATCAAGCAGCGTGTTTTCTTTTGTTTCGCTGTAATTTCTCTGATTGCTGGTATTGATATAAGTGCCGACAACATCCAGAATCAGATACTGATTGTCGTTCAGGTTGCGTTGAAAATACAGGTCTAAAGAAGGCCGGTTGCTGCGATTTTTCGTAAAATCCTTCATGTCAGTAAAAATTTCAGGAGTATTTTCGGAGTATAATCTGCTCTTTGTATTCATCCTTTCAAATGAGTAGTAATTGTAGAATGAAGCATTGAAGAACCATTTTTTCCCTTCCTGATAATTGTAATAGACTGATACAGGACTTTGGTTATCTGTAATTCGGCCTGGTGTTCCGTTTTCCTTTCTGGTGAACGAAGTCCCGTCGTCGAAATTGAATGTCTCGCGGTTCTTCCGCCAATAACCGTAAAGCTCGCGGTAGTGAAGATTTAAGTTCACGCCGACCTCAGATTTGTTATGGTTGATTTTCGCCGAAACCCAATCATCACCGAACATAACAAAAGGCGACGCAGTTAAATCGAGCCCGATATATCCTCCCGATGCAGGCCGTTTTGTAATGTAATCGATGACAGCAGCGACATTCTCACCGTATCGCATCGAAGGATCGTCGTGATATTCAACCCGTAAGATATCTTCCGGACGGATACTCCTGACTTGCTGTATATCGGCTTTGACGCCATTGATTCGAAGCTGAACATCGCCGGGAAGCGAAGATGTGATTGTGTTCTGTACTGCGTCAACCCGCAAGTGACTCAAATTCATCTGACGCAGAAGTTCCAGTCCGTTGGTCGAGGATTTAACCTGATATGCACTCGGAAGAACGACTTTCTTGTCTGGCGTATTGATGATGTTTGAAGCCTTTACGGTGACTTCATCCAAACTTACAGAAGCTGTGTCCAACTGTAAGGTCCCCAAATCGGTGTTGCGGGACAAAGAAGAAACAGGAACAATGCGCGTTTCATATCCAATGCTTGAAACGCGCAGCAGATAATTGCCTGCAGCAATGTTGTTGAGACGAAAAGCGCCCGCTTTATCTGTAATGCAACCGTCAATGAAGGTTGAATCCGACTTCTGCAAAACAATATTTGCAAATTCAATATCGGTTTTGCCCGACATGACGCGCCCTTTTATATAATAATCTTGAGCTATGGCGGATATGGTACTTATAACCAATATAAATGAGATTGATACAGTTTTCTTAATAACCAACATTTGTGTGTCCTTTTCTTTATAGACGAACAATTCCGAAAATCGTTACACAAAAACTAAAGATTATTAATTCACACATTTGTGAATTTCAAATAGACCTCGTATCTTTGCCATAGGTGATTTCGTGAAGCGATTAAAAGAGATTTGCAAAATCTCTGCATTTTTTGATGCACTATTTCCCCAAAAAAATGTAACCTTTCGACCAGCGTTGCGTCATAATAGCAAATGGAGAAGAGTTCTGAGACATTTTTCACCGAACTTCTCGATCGTTACGAGCGTCCGGTTTTCTCTCTCATCCTTAAAATTGTACGCAATAGAGAGGATGCTGAGGAACTGTCTCAAGATGTTTTCATGAAAATTTACCGTTCGCTTGATAAGTTTCGGGGCGAGAGCAATATTTCGACATGGATTTATCGCATAGCATGGAATACGGCAATTTCATTTACTCGAGTCTCGAAACATGAGAGTGCCGACATTGACGACAGCATCATTGAAAATGTATCGGATAGCGATGTCGAGTCGGAAATGGAACGTCTCGATTCTGAAGAACGGTTGAGCAGACTTGATAAAGCGATGGAACAGTTGCAAGCAGACGAACGTGCACTCATCCTTCTCTTTTATATGGAAGAGAAAACAGTCGCTGAAGTGGCAACAATAACAGGATTGACAGTTTCGAATGTTAAAGTTAAGATTTTTCGCATTCGTCAGAAATTATTGGTAATTTTGCAAAAGATGGAGGACAAAGAATATGTATGAACAGCAGGATAATAATAAAGATGTATTAAAAGATCTTTTCAGATTGATGCCGGAAGAAAAACCGTCTCCTTCATTCCGAATGCAGCTGATGAAGAAGATAGCTGCCGAGGAAGAACGCAGCCGCGTCGTTGCAGAGCGTTGGAACTTGGCTTTTCTGATTATCTTTTCTTCTCTTATTGTCGCGCTTGCCGTTTATTTTTTCCTGTCGCTCAATCCTGATTGGAAGGCTGGCTTCTCCTTTGCTCTGCCTGATTTCAATCCGATTCTGCAAAATTCCTTTGCAGGTATTTTTCATAAGCCGAACATGTCTGCTTCAATACCTGACCTGCATGTAGGCAGTTCAATTTTCTTTATCGGTGCACTTGTCGTCGTTCTTCTTGGAGGCGATTATTGGATGCGTCGCCGTTATGCTCGGCGTCATTCTGGAAAATAAACCGACTGCACTTTCTTTTGTTACATCGTTTATTTTGTTGCTGTCGAATAAAATAAAAGGTAAAAACTTTTACGGATAAAAATTTATCTGTACCTTTGCCGCGTTTTTGAGTTAAAGACAACATAAAGTCTAATTTACTAATTAAAAAAAGTATCAACAACATTAATGGACAATTTAAAAAACATTCAGCCAATCGATGATTTCGATTGGAGTGCACTGGAAGAAGGAAAAACTTACAGTGGCGTAAGTAAAGAAGAACTGGAAAAAACCTACGACGACACTTTGAACACAGTCAAAGACAAAGAGGTCGTTATGGGTACGGTTACTTCAATGAACAAACGTGAAGTAGTCGTTAACATCGGCTTTAAATCAGACGGCGTTGTTCCGTTGGCCGAATTTCGTTACAATCCTGACTTGAAAGTAGGCGATCAGGTCGAGGTTTATGTAGAGAATCAGGAAGACAAAAAAGGTCAGCTGATCCTTTCTCACAAAAAAGCATGTGCAGCCCGTTCTTGGGACCGCGTCAACGAAGCTCTCAACAACGATGAAATCGTTAAGGGATTTGTTAAATGCCGTACGAAAGGCGGTATGATTGTTGACGTATTCGGTATCGAAGCATTCCTGCCGGGTTCACAGATCGACGTTAAACCGATCCGCGACTATGATGTATTTGTCGGCAAGACAATGGAATTCAAAGTCGTTAAGATTAATCAAGAGTTCCGCAACATCGTTGTTTCTCACAAAGCACTCATCGAAGCAGAGCTCGAACAGCAAAAGAAAGAAATTATTTCCAAACTCGAAAAAGGTCAAGTTCTGGAAGGAACTGTCAAGAATATCACTTCTTACGGCGTCTTCGTGGATCTCGGCGGTGTGGACGGTTTGATTCACATTACCGACTTGTCTTGGGGCCGCGTAGCTCATCCTGAAGAAATCGTTCAGCTTGATCAGAAGATCAATGTCGTTATCCTTGATTTCGATGATGAAAAGAAACGTATCGCATTAGGTTTGAAGCAACTTACTCCACATCCATGGGAAAATCTTGATCCTAACTTGAAGGTCGGCGACAAGGTTAAAGGTAAAGTTGTTGTTATGGCTGATTACGGCGCTTTCGTTGAAGTTGCTCCAGGCGTTGAAGGTCTGATCCACGTTTCAGAAATGAGCTGGACACAGCATTTGCGCAGTGCACAAGACTTTATGAAAGTCGGCGACGAAGTTGAAGCTGTTATTTTGACTCTTGACCGTGAAGAACGTAAGATGTCGCTTGGTATCAAGCAACTCAAACCGGATCCATGGGAAAATATCGAAGAACGTTTCCCTGTTGGTTCTCGTCACACAGCAAAGGTTCGCAATTTCACCAATTTCGGTGTATTTGTAGAAATCGAAGAAGGTGTCGATGGTCTGATTCATATTTCAGATTTGAGCTGGACAAAGAAATTCAAACACCCGTCAGAATTCACACAGATTGGTGCTGAAATAGAAGTAGTTGTTTTGGAAATCGACAAAGAGAACCGTCGTTTGAGCCTTGGTCACAAGCAACTCGAAGAGAATCCTTGGGATGTATTCGAAACAATCTTTACAGTTGGTTCTGTTCATGAAGGAACAATCACAGAAGTACTTGATAAGGGCGCGCTCGTACAGCTTCCTTACGGTGTAGAAGGATTTGCTTCTTCTCGTCAGCTTGTCAAAGAAGACGGCTCACAAGCTGTCGTTGATGAGAAACTGCCGTTCAAGGTTACAGAATTCAACAAAGACGCTCGTCGTATCTCTCTTTCACACACACGTGTTTATGAGGATGAACAGCATAAGGCTGCACGTAAGGGCGCTGAACATAAAGACGGCAAGAAACGTAAAGACGGCGAAGAGGAAACTTCAATCTCAACACCTGTTGAGAAAACAACTCTTGGCGACATCGAAGAATTGGCTGCTTTGAAAGAACAGCTGACAGTCAAAGAGGAAAAAGAAGTTAAGGCTAAGAAAGCTAAAGCTCCGAAGGCTAAGAAAGCTGATGATGAGGATGCTCCTGTAGAGGAGAAACCGGCTGAAGAAGCTGCTGCTGAAGCTCCTGCTGAACCAACAACTGAAGAACCAAAAGCAGAAGAGTAATCTTCCGAATATAAAAAAACCAACCGGCGTGATGAGCATTTCCTCAAATCGCCGGTTGGTTTTTTTTTAGTAATTGAGCTTCCTACACTTTTTCGGCACCGGAATCTTCTTTGTCAAGGAAGGCTGAGTTGTCAGCGATGCCTAATAGTTTGTTAATCTTATGGCGCATATTCAAGTCTCTAAAATAAACGTCAATAACTTTGTAGATGTCGAAATTGTCTGTCGAACCGGCAGCAAGATTCAACGTTTCGACTAATTTGCCCGCTGCCTTACGTATTTCTGGCTGGGAAATGAAATGATACTCATTGTTGTGAATCAATTGTCTTCTTTCCATGATCGGTGAGTTTAAAGTTTTACGCGCTAAATATACAAAATAATTGTTTGTCACGAATTTGTTTTATTAAAAATAAATTCAGTTCTTTGTCAAAGAAAATTAAAGCTATCATGGAAACAGAAAGTAATAACAGCGCTACAATCCTTGTGGCAGAAGATGAAGAGAGCAATTTCTTGCTCCTAAAAACTATTCTTAAAAAGCATTGTAATGTTGTGCATGCACGTACGGGTAAAGAACTTCTTGATATTTTTAAGGGTAATAAACCTGATTTGATTCTGCTCGATATTAAAATGCCGGAGATGGATGGTATTACTGCATTGAAAGAAATCCGTAAAATTGATACGGAAATTCCTATTGTAATGCAATCGGCTTATGCTTTCGAATCTGACATGGAAGAAGCACGTCAGGCTGGAAGTAATGATTTTATCACGAAGCCAATTAATATTACCAATTTCAAAGCGATGGTTTCGAAATATGTTCCCTCGATTACATGGTAATTGAACAATTCCGAATAATTAATTAAGGTTGAAAGGTTGGCTTGTCTTACAAACCAACCTTTTTCCGTTGTAAATGAGCAATAATATGAACTCTTCTGACGTTTAACAACTGATGAAAAATAGAAGCTTATTTGGCATTTATGCGGCATGTTTGATGTTCGTGTTCACTGCAATGCTCTTCTCCTGCAAATCAGCTAAACTGAGCGATGCAGAAGAGAAACAACGTATCGGTGAATACTATTCTGCTGCGCAAATCTATCGTAAGATTTATGCAAAGACACCGCCTGACAAAAGAGATGTTCGCAGTTATGTCGCTTATCGAATGGCTGAATGTTACCGCCATATCAATAATGTGCCTGCAGCGCTGAGTGGATACATGAATGCTGTGCGTTATAATTATCCTGACAGTATAATATATCTCCGTCTCGGGCAAATGAGCCAGGAAAACGGGCAATATCCGTCGGCCATCAAAGACTATCAGATTTATCTTGAACGCTTTCCGAAAGATCAGTTGGCTGTCAACGGATTGAAAGGATGTGAAGCCGCTACTGAATGGAAACAGAATCCGACGCGCTATATAGTTCACAGAATGGAGAAATTCAATTCGCGCCGCGGAGAATTCAGCCCAATGCTTGCCGGTGAAAAGTTCGATGAGCTGTATTTTGCATCTTCTCGAACTCCTAAGAAAAAAGTTGAACCTAAAGATAAGACACAGAACACTTCAACCGATGGAAATTCGATGAATAATCCTTCATCGTCTCAACAGGTCGTTGATGATTCGAAAAGTGCAATTACAGGTCTTCGAAACAATGATTTGTTTGTCGTTCGTCAAAACGAGAAAGGTCAATGGCAAGCTCCTGAGATGCTTGCTGATCCTGTCAATACAGAGTTTGATGAAGGAACACCAACATTCTCATCTGATGGTAAAACAATGTATTATACTTATTGTGCCCAAGACCCGGAAGGTTCAAGACCTGCTGAGATTTATGTCTCGCAACGAAGCGGAGCAGCCTGGGGAAAAGGTACTCGTACGACACTCTTAAAGGATTCTGTAACATCAATCGGCCATCCGTCGCTGTGTCCAAATGGGAAATATCTGTATTTAGTTACCAATCTTCCGGGAGGTTATGGAGGAAAAGATATTTATCGTGCTCGCGTTGCCGGTCCGGATTTCGGTCCTTTGGAAAATCTTGGTCCAGAAATCAATACTGCAGGAGATGAAATGTTCCCTTATTCGCGTGATTCCGTGACACTTTACTTTGCTTCGAACGGACATCCCGGAATGGGAGGTCTAGACCTTTTCAAAGCGACGCTTGATTCGCTGGGCCATTGGCAGGTGGAAAACATGAAATCTCCAATCAATTCGATGTCCGACGATTTCGGAATCACTTTTGCCGGAAAGAGAGAAAGTGGTTTCTTCAGTTCCAATAGAAATGATGCTCGCGGTTATGATCATATATATTCGTTTGAAAAACCGACCGTAAATATCTTTATAGAAGGATACGTTTCTGATGCAGATGAAGAACCGATAACTGGGGCGACTGTACGCATTGTCGGAAAAGACGGCTTGAATGCGAAAGCTGTTACTCGTAACGATGGAAGTTATCGTGTGGAACTCGAACGGGACATCAGCTATGTCATGATGGCAAGCGCCAAAGGTTATCTGAATCAGAATTTTGAATTACATACTGGACCTGAAGAAGAAAATGAAACATATAATGTCGATTTCTTCCTTTCTCCGATTTTCAAACCTGTTGTTATTGATAATATATTCTACGATTTCGATAAGGCGACTTTGCGACCTGAATCGAAGAAAGCACTCGATGGAATGATTAAGATTATGAAGGAGAATCCTAATGTGACAATTGAGCTTGGAGCTCATACTGACCGAATCGGGACTGTCGAATATAATGAAGATCTTGCACAGCGACGTGCTCAATCGGTTGTCGATTATCTGATTAAAAATGGCATTAATAAAGATAGAATGACAGCCAAAGGCTACGGAAAAAATACGCCGAAGACAGTTACCAAGAAAATTGCCGAGAAATATGATTTCCTGCATGAAGGAGATGTCTTGAACGAGGAATTTGTTGGAAAATTGACTGTTGAACAGCAAGCTATAGCTGATCAAATCAATCGCAGGACCGAATTCAGAGTTCTATCGATGGATTATAATTTGTTTTAGAAATCGGCTTAGTCTGACAGGTTTAAGTTTACAATCATATTCATCATATAAAAAAGGTCGTTAACTGGTTTAATCCATTCGCGACCTTTAAAATTAAAGATGTCTTATTTATTCAACTTTGAATTTGTAAATACATTCGCTCTTGTAAGTCTGTCCAGGACGAAGAACGGTGCTTGGGAAAGTCGGATGATTGGGTGAATCCGGGAAATGCTGTGTCTCGAGACACAGTGCTCCGCGATGTGGATAAGTAATGCTTTTCTTGCCGACATCTTTTCCACTCATAAAGTTGCCTGTGTAGAATTGGATTCCCAGTTCGTTGGTGTAAACTTCAAGAGCAATGCCAGTCTCAGGGCAATAGGCTTTAGCGGCCAATTTCGAGATGTCGCCCTTTGTGTTAAGAACCCAGTTGAAATCGTATCCTTTACCTTTAATCAGCTGATCAAATGGTTGATCGATACGATCGCCGATTGCTGTTAATGTTCTGAAATCGAGAGGAGTTCCTGCAACACTGTCGATTTTGGAATTAGGAATTAACAAGCTATCAACAGGAGTGTAGCAATCTGCATTAATCATAACCTGTTGTTTCATCACGTCTTTGCTCAAATCTCCACAAAGATTGAAATAACTATGGTTGGTCAGGTTTACAACAGTTGGTTTGTCTGTTGTTGCTTCATATTTGATATCAACCGCATTATCGTCAGTCAATGTATAAGTAACTTTTACTTGCAGATTTCCAGGGAAACCGGCTTCACCGTCTTTAGAAAGATAAGAAAGCTCAACCGACTGTGGGCTAACTTGTTTAGCATCCCACATGCGAGTATTGAAACCTTCAGGTCCGCCGTGCAGACAATGACCATGATTGTTGGCAGGAAGAGTGTATTGAACACTATCAAGCGTGAATTTTGCAAAAGCGATACGATTGCCGTAACGTCCAATCAAACCACCATAGTTTTCTGTGGAATTGACATAAGCCATAACGCTGTCGTAACCTAAAACAACATCCGTCATTTTTCCATTTTTGTCCGGGACCATAACTGAGACAAGTCGACCGCCATAATTCGTAACGCAAGCTTCAGCACCTTTGGCATTCTTAAGCACATACAATGCTGTCGGTTTACCTTGAACTGTTGCAACGAAATTAGAAGGAAGTAAACCGGAAAGTGTCGGCTGTTCCTTTTTTCCACCGCATGAAAGCAATAATAACATTGCCATCATACCCCATAAAAGCTTCTTCATGTTCATAAGATTTTAAAATGTGTGTTTTACTTTGCTTTGTTTGGCAAATATACGGGAAAATTCAATCGATAAATCTCTGCTCGAAATATTTTAGTAAATTTGCCATACTAATAGAATAATGAAATGAAACAATATTTGGATTTGCTCGACCATGTTATGCGTGACGGCGTTCGTAAGAACGATCGTACAGGTACGGGAACAATCAGTGTCTTTGGTTATCAGATGCGCTTTAATATGGAAGACGGTTTCCCTTTGCTTACTACGAAGAAACTTCATCTGAAATCTATAATCTATGAACTGTTATGGTTCCTGCAAGGCGACACGAATACAAAGTATCTTAAAGAGCACGGCGTCAGCATTTGGGACGAATGGGCAGATTCAAACGGAGATTTAGGTCATATCTACGGCTATCAATGGCGTTCATGGCCTGATTATGACGGCAGTTCTATTGATCAAATCGGTGAAGTCGTTGATACGATAAAAAACAATCCAGACTCACGACGGATTATTGTAAGCGCTTGGAATGTCGCTGACCTAAAAAAAATGAACCTTCCGCCTTGTCATGCTTTGTTTCAATTTTATGTTGCCGACGGTCGTCTAAGTCTTCAGCTGTATCAGCGAAGCGCCGACATTTTCCTTGGTGTGCCATTCAATATTGCCTCTTATGCGCTGTTATTGATGATGATGGCTCAGGTGACAGGACTTAAAGCCGGAGATTTTGTACATACTTTAGGTGACGCACATATCTATCTGAATCACCTTGAACAAGTGAAACTTCAACTTTCTCGCGAACCGCGTCCGCTTCCTAAAATGTTGATTAATCAAGATGTGAAAAATATCTTTGATTTTAAGTACGAAGATTTCACATTGACGGAATACAATCCTTGGCCGCACATTTCAGGTGCGGTCTCAGTATAAACGATCTGCAAAAGAAGGTTAGATTGACGAAACTCGAAGCGTATTCAACAATGAATGATCGAGAGGCTTTTCGTTCTTGATGGCTTTAGAGAACGGAACATATACGATTTCATCGTTCTGTGAGCCCATCATGACATTACGCTGGTCGTCTAAGATTGCATCAACCGCACAAACTCCCATTCGAGTTGCAAGAATACGATCTTGTGCTGTTGGAGAACCGCCTCTTTGCAAGTGTCCAAGAATTGTAACGCGGACATCAAATTGAGGATATTCCTTTTTTACTCTTTCTGCAACACCCATTGCTCCGCCAGTAATAGGACTTTCAGCAACGAGAACAATACTGCTGTTCTTGGATTTGCGAAAACCAGTTTCAATCATTTCTGCCAATTGGTCTTTTTCCAGCGATATTTCAGGAATGATAGCGGCTTCGGCCCCGGAGGCAATTGCTCCATTGAGCGCCAAAAATCCACATTCGCGTCCCATTACTTCAATGAAAAACAGACGGTCGTGAGACGTCGCAGTGTCGCGAATCTTATCGACACATTCCATGATTGTATTGAGAGCTGTATCATATCCGATAGTCGTATCTGTTCCAAAAAGATCGTTGTCGATTGTTCCAGGAAGGCCAATAATAGGGAAATCATATTCTTGAGCAAAATTACGAGCACCTTTCAAGGTTCCATCGCCTCCGATTGCAACAAGAGCATCGATTTTATGTTCCATCAATCTGTCATAAGCCAATTTCCGTCCCTCTGGAGTCATGAATTCTTCACTTCGAGCAGTTTTTAGAATTGTACCACCACGCTGAATTATATTGCTTACGTTTGATGTTTGAAAATCCTCAATCTCATCTGCGATTAATCCTTTATATCCGCGATAAATACCTTTTACAGTCATTCCATTATAAATAGCTGCGCGAGTCACGGCTCGAATAGCCGCATTCATGCCAGGAGCATCACCTCCGGATGTTAAAATACCGATACATTTAGCTGTAGACATAGCATTTGGTTTTAAAAGTGTACAAATGCAAAGATAGCTATTTTATTCGCAGGCTATTCTCTTTGAATCTATTTTCTTTTGCAGTTAATTATTTGGATACGCTCGGCAACCTGCTCCATAAGCCATTTGGGAGTTGATGTTGCACCACAAACACCGACACTTTTGACATCGGCGGATTCAGGCTCTTTGATGCCCGAAGCATCAGTGATGAAAACAGAGTGGGGATTGGCTTTCAGACATTCTCCAAACAGCATTCTGCCATTTGAACTCTTTTCTCCTGCGACGAAATAAATTCGATCGTGATTGGCGGCGAAATTCTTTATTTTTTCCAGTCTATTGGATACTTGACGACAGATGGAATCAAAATATTCGAAATGTGTGTTCGGTGCAATGCGTCTGCTTATTTCTGCAACGATGTGTTGGAAGCCATCAAGTGACATTGTTGTTTGCGAGAATAGATAAATCGGTCGTTTGTAATTGAGATGTTCCAGGTCGGACATGTTTTCAATGACAACTGCATGACCTTCAGTCTGTCCGACAAGACCATTAACTTCAGCATGTCCTTGCTTTCCATAAATAACAAACTGTGCATTTTGATTCTCGACAGATTCATAACAAGTTTTTATTTTCTGTTGAAGTTTGAGAACAACAGGACAAGTTGCATCAACGATTGTAATGTGATTGTGTCGAGCGATAGTGTACGTTGAAGGTGGTTCTCCATGTGCCCGCAACAAAACATTTACATCGTGAAGACGTTCGAGTTCTTCATGGTCGATTGTCTGTAAACCGGCCGATTCGAGCCGGTTAACCTCAAAGTTATTGTGGACAATATCGCCAAGACAATAGAGACGTTCATTGCTCTTAAGTTCTCGTTCAGCAGAACCGATGGCGCGAGTGACGCCAAAGCAGAACCCTGAATTATTATCTATCTCGACAATCATTATGATTTGACTTTATTATTGTAGAGCCCGATCAGAATTTTATTTTGTTCATCAATTGTGATGTCAGAATTATCAAGCTCAATTGCGTCTTCAGCTTTTCTAAGCGGACTTTCTGCCCTAGTCATGTCAAGGTGATCGCGTGAACGTACGTTTTCAAGCACTTCTTCAAATGTTGTCTTTTCACCTTTTGCCTGCAATTCGGCAAGCCGTCTTTGTGCACGAACTTCGGGTCGAGCTGTTACGAATATCTTGAGTTCTGCGTTGGGAAAAACAACTGTTCCAATGTCACGACCGTCCATGACAATCCCTTTTTCTTTCCCCAGTTCTTGTTGCTGGCTGACTAAATGATGACGGACGAACCCGATGGCAGCAACAATGCTAACCAATTGTGAAACTTCCATAGTCCGGATTTCTTGTTCAACATTTTTTCCATTCAACCATGTATCGGCTTTACCTGTCGTAGGATTGAATTTTAAAGTTATGTGAATATCATTAATCGCGGCTTGAAGTTGGGCTTCATCGATTTTACCATCAGTAAATAATTTGTTGCGCAAACAATATAGCGTTACTGCTCTGTACATTGCTCCGGTATCAACATATGTATATCCAATCTGACGAGCCAGATCTTTTGCCATTGTACTTTTGCCACAAGATGAAAATCCGTCGATAGCAATCACTATTCTCTTCATAGACTTATAATATATTTAATGTACAGCAAAAGTAATCTTTCCCTCACATTGACGCAAGAAGAAAAGTAGAAAACAATTTGTAAGAAATTAGATTATAGTTTTGTTTCGCCAAAAGTTCTGGATATGCTAACAAGAAAAGATACAGCAGACGGATGAAATTTCGCTATCGAACATCCAACGTCAAATGATTTTATTTTGATTCCTGCACCTGCAGAAAAACCGGAGAATGAATTTCCACCTTGAAGTTTCATGTCTGATGAACGTTTGGGATTAAAGCCGACTCCGAACCAGAAATTGTCTGACGGAACAAAATCGACGCCGAAAATCAGATGCTTGAAAACGGTCTTTGTAAAACTGTCTTCTTTATAATCTTCATCCCCGGTTTCATCCAGATAATTAAGCTTCCATTTGTTAAGGTAGTAGGCGGTCATGGAAAAGCGAATCGGAGCATGGTTCATCTTGCGTGAGAAACCGAGTTGAATATCCCATGGCATTTTAAGCCGTTTATCTTCATAGCTCTTCAACTGTGCGCCAATGTTCTTCAGAACAATGCCATACGATAAGTTTTTGTCACTGTTGTAGTAACTTAGTCCTGCATCAACTGCAATGCCAAAAGAACTATAAATGTCATAATGTGAATAGAGAAACTTAAACGATGTCCCACCTCGCCAGCGATCTGACAAATCATAAGAAAAGAATCCACTTAGATTTAAGTCTTGAGCTGAGAAAGTACCTGTCGAAATATTTTCTGTTGTGCGACCTTCAAACGAACCGTAATTGAAATATGAAATGCCGATGCCCCAAGCTGAACGCTCTTTTAATGCTTTCGTGAATACGACATCACCGACATTGACATCTGACATGTAGTTCATATAGTTTACATTGAGCATTCCATCCATTTCACCGCCCAACAAAGCCGGATTGTGAAAGATAAGTGACGGATCGCTTTCCACAAGAGAGATGACATTTCCGCCCAAAGCATTTGCCCGGGCTGATGTCGGATAACGCAAGAAAGTAAAAGCTTCATCGCCCGTCTGCGCTACAATGAATTCCGACGTGATACTCAGAAGTGTTATAAACAATATTCTTTTCATTCTTCCTATATTCGAAAGCAGGAGTGAAGCCAAGCTTACGTTTACACAAACGGCAAAATATTCGAAAAGGTATATTATCTCCATTTATTTTTCTTTTTTTGAAGAAAAAGACATTTTCGGTTTTGTGATTTGGACCGAAAAATCCTCTAGAATCGCGCAATCAATCATAAAAAATCAAAAAAGGAAAAGATTTTTTATTGCAAATATGAATAACACAAAATAATTTGTACTTTTGCGATGTGTAAAAACATTTAGTGAGAAACACTTTTTTTAAACATGTAATAATATGGAAGTAAAGAAATCACCGAAAGCTGACCTGGAGAAAAGCAAAACGATGACAACCCTTATGGGTTTTGTTGTTGGCTTGGCTGTCCTGTTCACTGGCTTCGAATGGAGCGAAAGTGACATTACAGTTGCTCAGGGCGGCGGCGTCAAAGACGTCGTAGCTGAAGAGGAAGTAGAAATCACAAGACCGCCGGAGACAGTTCCGCCGCCACCTCCTTCAGCTCCTGTAATCACTGAAGCATTGAACGTTGTCAATGATGATGTTAAACTCGATCAACAAGAGATTGTAACATCTGAGGATGATGCTTCTACCGCACAGACACAAACTTATGTCGCTCCAAAGGCTGCTGCTCCAGTTGAAGAAGAGGAAGAATCTGCACAACAGATTTTCACAGTCGTAGAAAAAATGCCGGAATTCCCTGGTGGTCAAGCAGCTCTTCTGCAATACCTCGCAAAAGCTATTCATTATCCCGTTATAGCGCAGGAAAATGGTATTCAAGGACGTGTAACCTGCTCGTTTGTCGTTAATCGTGACGGTTCAATTGTTGATGCGCAAGTTCTACGTGGTGTAGATCCTTCTTTGGATAAAGAGGCCATCCGTGTCATCAATGCGATGCCGAAATGGAGCCCGGGCGAACAACGTGGTAAACCAGTTCGTGTAAAATATACAGTACCTGTTAATTTTAGATTGCAGTAATTGTATCGAGAACAAATAAAACTGAAGGCTGCCTATATCAAGCAGCCTTCATTGTTTTTTGCCACACTTATATTAATGTATAAAGCTTGAAATGAAATGTACAGTTCCGCCGATATTCTTCAAATGATAGAGGAGAAGATATCCTCTCTTAAGTTTTCAACACCGCCTGCTTCACTGTTTGCTCCTGTTACTTATACGCTTTCGCTAGGAGGAAAACGTCTTCGTCCTTCCTTAATGCTTATGTCGTGTAATCTTTATAGGGATGATTTGGAATCCTATGTAACTCCAGCGGTGGGACTTGAAGTGTTTCATAATTTCACTTTGTTACATGACGATTTGATGGATAAAGCGGATATGCGTCGAGGGAAGGCAACTGTCCACAAATTGTGGAATGCAAACACGGCTGTTCTTTCTGGCGATGCAATGATGATATATGCATATCAGCTTGTTGGAGAAACTGAATTGGATGCACTTAAGCCCGTTCTAGATTTGTTTACGCAGACTGCTTTGGAAATCTGTGGCGGACAGCAATTCGATATGGAATTCGAAACGCGTTCTGATGTCACTGAAGACGAATATATGGAAATGATTCGACTCAAAACTGCGGTTCTTCTGGCATGTGCTTTGAAAATGGGTGCGATTGTCGGTAAGGCTTCTTCAGATGACGCTGAACATCTTTATCAAGCAGGAATAAATGCGGGTTTGGCTTTTCAACTTCAAGATGATTTACTTGATGTCTATGGAGACAGCAGTGTTTTTGGAAAAAATATCGGTGGTGATATATTATGCGACAAGAAAACTTTTTTACTTATTAAAGCTCTTCAACTCTCATCTCCAATCCAACGAGACGAGCTTTTCTCTTGGATAGGACGAAGTGCCGATAATCCAATCGAAAAGATTGAAGCTGTAACTGATATATATAATGAATTACATTTGAAAGAATTGTCTGAAACGAAAATCGAAGACTATTATAATCGCGCAATGAATCATATAGAAGTTTTGAGTGTGAAGAAAGAACGTCTACAGATTTTGAAAGATTTTTGTACTGGTTTGATGAATCGACAGTCGTGAAAGGTTTAATTGATACACATGATCATGTTTATCTGGAGGATTTTGATCCTGACCAAGATAGATTGATTGCAGAAGCAAGGGCTTCAGGCATTGATACACTCCTTTTTCCCAATGTCGATTTGACGACAATTGAGCGAATGAACAATTTGACGGATCGTTATCCGGACTTTGCTTTTCCCATGATGGGTTTCCATCCGACAAGCGTGGATTCAAACTATGTTAACAATCTTCATGAAATAGAATCTTATTTGGCGAAACGTCCTTATTGCGGTATCGGAGAAATTGGAATAGACTTGTATTGGGACCGCACATTCATAAAAGAACAAAAAGAAGTCTTTGAAGAACAATTGCGGTGGAGCATTGATCTCAATCTGCCAGTTGCGATTCATACTAGATCCGCATATCAGGAAGTCTTTGATTCGATAGCCAAAATTGGAGCCTCTCGTTTGAAAGGTGTATTTCATAGTTTTACGGGTACTGCTGACGAACTAAAAGAGATAAATAAATTGGAGAATTTTCTCATCGGCATTAATGGTGTTATTACCTTTAAGAACTCCGCTCTTTCTCATGTGCTTGCCCAAGAAACAACAATTGATAAGGTCGTATTGGAAACAGATTGCCCTTATCTTGCTCCTGTTCCTTATCGCGGCAGACGGAATGAACCGGCATTTATATGGAAGACGGCAGAAAAAGTTGCTTTGACTTTTGGGTTGACTCTAGAACAGGCTGTTGAAGCGACAAGAACAAATGCTCTAACGTTGTTTAAAACATTACAAAAAACATAATGGGTATAAATTTTACCTTCAAAAAAAAATTATTTCCAAAGAATTATTGATATGTCAATCAAAAAGTATAGATTTGTGCCTTGAAATGATGACAAAGCAAAATTTTAAGTATCTTGCGCCGTTTTCAGAAGAAAGTATTCAAGACTCAAATCCTTGGAGAGATGCTCGAGCGGTTGAAGAGGCACGCCTGGAAAGCGTGTATACGCCTAAAGTGTATCGCGGGTTCGAATCCCGCTCTCTCCGCTTAAATCATGAGAATGAAATTATTAACAATTAAAAAAATAATAAACTAAAGAGAATTATTAATCTTAAAAATTAAAGACACAATGAAAAAGTTATTTGCAAAGACATTCTTGGGTCTATGTGCCCTTGGAACCTCTACCGTAGCATTCGCTCAGCAAGCTGCAGACGCTGCACAGCCAGCCGTTCAAGGTGGCATGTATCAGGCGTTGAAGACTAAGTTTATTGAAGGTGGTGCAAACTTCATGAGTTTGATTGCTATCGCTTTCATTTTCGGTTTGGCTTTCTGCCTCGAAAGAATTATCTATCTGAATCTTGCTGAAACGGATCCTGCTCCACTGCTGAAAGGCATCGAAGACGCTCTTGACAAAGGTGATGTAGAAGGTGCAAAAACTATCGCTCGTAACACTCGCGGCCCGATTGCATCTATTGCTTATCAAGGCTTGATGAGAATTGATCAAGGTTTGGATATCGTTGAGAAATCAATCGTTTCTTATGGTGGTGTTCAAGGTGGTCTTTTGGAAAAGAACTTGTCTTGGATCACATTGTTTATCGCAATGTCTCCGTCACTCGGATTCTTAGGAACAGTCGTTGGTATGGTCATGGCATTCGATAAAATCGAACAAGTTGGTGATATCAGCCCTACGGTCGTTGCTGCTGGTATGAAGGTCGCCCTTATTACTACCGTCGGTGGTTTGATCGTTGCTCTTATTCTCCAGGTATTCTACAACTATTTGCTGAACAAGGTTGAGGGTATCCTTAATCAGATGGAAGATGCTTCTATCAGTCTGTTGGATATGGTTCTGAAATACACTGTTAAATACAAAAAGTAAATAATTATGGCTGTAACTAGAATAAGAAAACTTTCCAGCTGGACAATGTTGATAGTTTCACTTATCAGTATTGTCGTGATGGTTCTTTTCTATGCAGGTGGGGTTGTTGATCCCAATGCAGAAGTTTCAAATCCTGTTAATACAGGTTTGCTGATTAACTGGACTATCATCCTGTTTGTTGTTACAATCGTTGCGATGATCGTTCTAGCTTTGTGGCACCTCTTCGGACAGATGAGGGTTAATGCCAAAGGAGGACTGCGTTCATTATTGGTAGTTGTGGCTTTCGTAGCTATCTTTATAATCACTTATGCTATCGGTAGCGCAACGCCTATTCCAGGTTTGAATGCTGACTCTCAAGAGTTCAACACACCCTTCTGGTTGAAGTTAACTGATATGTGGATATACACCAGCGTAGTGCTTATTGTGCTAATTGTCATTGCACTTGTAGCAGGTGTAGTAAAGAGATCTTTGAAAAAGTAAAAAGGTAGTAAATTAAGAAAAGCTAAAGGAAAAAATTATGGCTAGAAAAAAGAGAACAGTTCCTCAAATGAACGCGAGCTCCTCAGCCGATATCGCCTTTATGTTGCTTATCTTCTTCCTTCTTACTTCATCTATGGATACAGACCAAGGTCTGCCGAGACAGTTGCCTCCGCCTGTTCCTAAAGATCAAAAGAACAAAGACATCGATATCAAGGAAAGAAACCTGATGGTTGTGCTGGTTAACAGTCAGAATCAGATTCTTTGCGATAACGAGTACATAGATATTAAGCAATTGAGAGGTAAGGTTAAGGAATTCGTAGATAATCCTTACAATGACGTTCATAAACCAGAAAAGGTGGAAGTTGAAGTACCTTACTTTGGCAAAATGATGGTCACTAAAAACCATGTCATCTCTCTAACCAATGATGTTGGTACTGAGTATCAGGCTTACATCAGCGTTCAGAATGAGTTGGCTGCTGCTTACAATGAGCTTCGTGACGAAGTTGCCAAGAAGAAATGGGGCAAAGCGTATGACAAGCTAAATGAAGATCAACAAAAGGCTATTCGTCAGATTTATCCTCAAAAGATATCTGAAGCAGAGCCGAAGAATTATAGCAAAATTAAAAGGTAATAATCATGGGAAAGTTTTCGAAATCGGGCGGTCGTGAAATGCCCGCACTTAACACGTCATCATTACCTGACTTGGTTTTCGCCTTCTTGTTCTTCATCATGATGGTAACGTCAAGCCGTGAAGTAACTCTTAAAGTGCAGTTCAGAGCCCCTCAGGCAACAGAATTGCAAAAGTTGGAGAAAAAATCGTTGGTTACTTTCATCTATATCGGACAACCAACGAAAGAATTGCAGGCTAAGATGGGTACAGAAAGTCGTATTCAGTTGAATGATCAGTTCGCTGAAACTTCTCAAATCCAATCTTACATCGGACAGGAAAAATCCAGTATGAAGGAGGAAGATGCTCCTTTCATGACAGTTTCTATTAAGGCTGATTATCAGACAAAGATGGGAATAATTTCCGATGTCAAGCAAGCACTTCGAGAAGCTTATGCATTAAAGATTAGCTATTCGGCAAGACATGCCGTTAAATAGTGATACTTTATAAATTATTTGAGGACTCGCGATTTGATAATATTTCGCGAGTCCTTTTTTATTTTGTGATATTACTAAAAAGAAACTCCGCTCGTAAAACAGAGCGGAGTTTCTTTTTATTCTCCTTATAATAGAAATGTGAACTATTCTTGATGTATGTCTTTAACAGCACGACCACTCGGGTCGTTGATGTTCTTAAAACTTGCATCCCAAGCAAGTGCTTCTGCAGTTGAGCAGGCAACACTTGGCACACTTGGCACACTTTGAGCTGCACTTTTACTCGGGAAATGTTCAGCAAAAATTGAACGATAAAAATATTCTTCCTTGTTCTGAGGAGTATTTATTGGAAATTTTTCGTGTGCAGATGCCATTTGTTCGTCACTGACAGCTTCAGATGTGATTTTTTTTAACATATCTATCCAACTATATCCGACGCCGTCGCTGAACTGCTCTTTTTGTCTCCAACAAATTTCAGATGGAAGTTGCGCACTGAATGCTTCACGAAGTATCTTTTTTTCAATAATTTTTCCGTGACACATTTTTGCTTCGGGCTTGAGGCGCATCGCAACATCAAGAAATTCTTTATCTAGAAAAGGAACGCGTCCTTCTACACCCCAAGCTGCAAGGCTTTTGTTAGCCCGTAAACAGTCATACATATAGAGTTTGCTAAGCTTACGGACCGTTTCTTCATGAAAAGCGCGAGCATTTGGAGCTTTATGAAAATAAAGATAACCTCCGAAAATTTCATCTGCACCTTCACCGCTTAACACCATTTTTATCCCCATGCTACGAATGACTCTTGCCATCAGATACATCGGCGTTGATGCACGAACTGTCGTTACATCGTAAGTTTCGATGAAATATATGACATCTCGCAAGGCATCAAGCCCTTCTTCAATTGTAAAGTTTATTTCATGATGGACGGTGCCGATTGCTTCTGCAACTTTTTTAGCAGCAGCTAAATCTGGCGCACCTTTTAGACCGACAGCAAAAGAGTGGAGTTGTGGCCACCAAGCATCTTGCCGATCTCCACTCTCTATTCGTTTTGCAGCATATTTTTTAGCAACTGCAGAAGTAATAGAGGAATCCAACCCTCCACTTAAAAGAACACCGTAAGGAACATCACTCATCAATTGACGCCGAACGGCTGCTTCTAGAGAATCATGCAACTCATTAACGTCGGCCGTATTATCTTCGACTGCTGCATAATCGAACCAATCACGTTTATACCAGCGTTTGATTTCTTTGTCTTTACTGAAATAATAGCTCCCAGGAGGAAACTGGTCGTACGTGCGTGCATATCCTTCAAGTCCCTTCAGTTCGCTTGATACAAGAATGTGGTTCTCTGCATCTTTCCCCATATACATAGGAATTACTCCTATTGCATCGCGAGCGATTAGATAACAATCCTGTTCTTCATCGTACAAAGCAAAAGCAAATATTCCGCTAAGCTTTTCTATGCAATTGATGCCATATTTACGATATGCCGCTAAAATGACTTCACAATCGGAGCCTGTCATAAAATCATATTCATCTTTCAACTCCTTCCGAATCTCTTGATGATTGTAAATCTCACCATTGACAGTAAGGATCAGTTTTCCATCTTTGCTTTTGAGTGGTTGGCCACCACTCAACGGATCGACGATACTTAGTCTTTCATGCGCAAGAATCGCTGTTTTACCTTGATAAATGCCACTCCAGTCAGGACCGCGATGACGAATCCTTTTACTCATATCTAGCGCTTGTTGACGCAATGCTGATGCGTTGCCCTTAATATCGAAAATTGCAGTTATTCCACACATATTCTGGTTCTTTTATTGTCTGTTATTTATTATTTGGATAAAAAGTCATTAATAGATTTAGCGGCAGTGATTCCTGAAGCCATTGCACGGACAACAAGACTTGTCCCGCTAACTGCATCTCCTGCAGCAAAGAGTTTCGTTCCACTTATATGATTGTCTTTATCTGTCGCAATGTTTTGACGCGCATCGGTAGAAAGATTCAATTCTTTAACTACATTGTCTAATGAAGGATGTGCAAATCCCATAGCCAAAAAGATAAGATCAGCTTCGATTACCCTTTTTTTACTTGTTTTCTTCATCTGAGCTCTTCCTCCGTCTTTGGGTTTAATCCAATCAACTTCTTCTACCTCGACACCTTTCAAGATCCCATCTTCACCGATAAAATGATCTGAAGCAAGGCTCCATTCACGCACGCAACCTTCTTCATGACTGCTTGTGGTTTTTAGAATTTGAGGCCACATAGGCCAAGGAGTGTCCGGATTACTTCCAATTGGAGGCTTTGGCATGATTTCAATCTGAGTTACAGAAGATGCTTTTTGCCGAATAGCTGTCCCGACGCAATCACTTCCTGTGTCACCGCCTCCAATAATAAGTACCTTTTTGTTCTCGCAATTGATCCTTACTTCAGGAGTAATCGCAATGTTTTCTATTGAACGATTCTGTTGTCCTAATAAATCAAGTGCAAAATGAATGCCTTTCAGGTTCCGTCCTGGAATGGTAAGATCTCGAGGAACACTACAACCGATGGCAATGCAAACTGCATCATAAGATGAAATGAGTTCTGTGGCTTTGATATCTTTGCCGACTGTTGTATTTAACTTAAATATAATCCCTTCAGCCTTCATCAAGTTAATACGTCGGTCGATGATATTTTTCCCCAGTTTAAAATTAGGAATTCCAAAACGAAGCAATCCTCCTGGACGTTCGTCTTTCTCAAAAATAGTAACTTCATAACCCATCTTGTTAAGACGATTCGCCGTTGCTAAACCACTCGGTCCGCTGCCAATAACAGCAACTTTCTTGCCGTTTCTGATAGTGATAATAGGCTTGATATATCCTTCACGATAGGCGACTTCAGCAATTGAGGCTTCATTTTCACGAATGGTGACAGGTTCTTTGCAGCTGAGATTCAAGACACAACTTTTTTCGCATAGAGCAGGGCAGATGCGACCAGTAAATTCCGGAAAATCGCAAGTCTGCTGTAAAATGTGCCAAGCTTCAAGATATCGACCTTTGTAAAGCATATCTTGCCATTCAGGTTGTTTGTTCCCAATTGGACAAGCCCAATGACAGAAAGGAACACCGCAATCCATGCAACGACTTGCTTGCATACGGCGATCGCTGCTGTTTAATGTTTGTTCGACCTCACTGAAATCGTCAATTCTTTCGTGTATAGGACGATAACCAGCTTCTTGTCGATGTATAGTTAAAAATGCCTTTGGATTTCCCATATCTTCAATAATCAATCAATGTTTAGTAATCGTGTTGCATTTCAGCAATCTTTTGCTGAAGTTTTTTCATCTGTTCTTCTTGTAGAACTTTTTTGTATTCAATAGGAGTGACCTGGATGAAATAATCAATCTCTCGTTCCCAATTGTCGAGAAGCATTCCAGCAAGATGGCTTCCTGTATAATGATAGTGTTTGCGGACCAGTTCGTGCAGTTCTTTTCGTGCAGAACTTTCTTCGATAAGAGAAAGTTCAACCATTTCCATATTACAGAAGTAATCAAAATCTCCATCTTTGTTATATACATAGGCCACTCCGCCACTCATTCCAGCTGCAAAATTTCGTCCTGTTTTACCAAGAACTACCACACGACCGCCTGTCATGTACTCACAACAGTGATCCCCGACTCCTTCTGCAACTGCAATCGCGCCACTGTTTCGAACGCAGAAACGTTCGCCTACGCAGCCGTTTATGTAAACTTCACCACTTGTCGCACCGTAAAGCAGAGTATTTCCTGCGATAATATTGTCTTCTGCAACAAAAGTTGAGCGAATTGGTGGTGCAACGCAAATGCGTCCGCCGCTTAATCCTTTTCCTAAATAGTCGTTTGATTCCCCTTCTAGTTGGAAACTTACGCCATGTGCAAGAAAAGCTCCGAAACTTTGGCCTGCAGAACCTTTAAATTTGATATTAATTGTGTCATCTGGTAATCCGTTGTTTCCATATTTTTTAGCTATTTCGCCTGAAAGCATAGCCCCAACAGAACGATCAGTGTTTGCAATTGTATAATCTAGAGACACTTCCTTCTGATTCTGGATTGCAGGTTGGCATTGACGGATTATATCGCGATCTTTAACGTTATCTATCAAATGAATCTGTGGGATGATTTGATGTACAGCATTTGCATCACAATTCTCCGGCTTGCAAAGAAGGTGAGTAAAGTCAAGTAACTCATGTTTTGCATAACCGTCACTCGGACGACGAACAATTAATTCAGTGTGGCCGATTATGTCATCTAATTTGCTGAATCCCATTTCCGCTATGTATTCTCTAACTTCTTGTGCAAGGAAATTGAAGTAATTGATTAAGTATTCGCTGCGTCCGAAAAATCTTTTTCGAAGTTCAGGATCTTGTGTCGTGACGCCAACTGGACAAGTATTTTGATTGCATTTGCGCATCATGACACATCCAAGTACAATCAAAGCCGCAGTTGCAAATCCAAATTCCTCAGAACCAAGTAAGGCCATCATAATTATGTCATGTCCAGTTTTTAATTGACCATCGACTTGAAGGCGAACTTGCCCACGCAGATTGTTGAGTACTAAGGTTTGTTGTGTCTCAGACAATCCTAATTCGGGAGGAAGTCCAGCATAGCGAATAGAACTTATTGGTGAGGCTCCAGTTCCTCCATCAGCACCTGAAATTACAATTCTGTCAGCTTTAGCTTTAGCAACACCGGCGGCTATAGTTCCAACGCCATTTTCAGACACAAGCTTAACACAAATTTCAGCCTTTGGATTGACGTTTTTTAAATCAAAAATAAGTTGTGCAAGATCCTCTATTGAATAGATGTCGTGATGTGGCGGTGGAGAAATAAGAGAAATTCCAGGGATTGAATGACGCGTACGAGCAATGATATCGTTGACTTTATATCCTGGAAGTTGCCCGCCTTCACCTGGCTTTGCTCCTTGAGAAATCTTAATTTGAATTTCATCGGCATTGACCAAATATTCAGTTGTGACGCCAAATCGTCCTGATGCAACTTGCTTAGTGGCAGAACGAAGAGACAGACCATCTTCACGTGGTTTATATCTCTCCGGATCTTCGCCACCTTCACCAGTATTGCTTCTTCCATGAATTTTGTTCATTGCTATTGCAATTGTTTCATGCGCTTCTTTACTTAGAGCACCGAAACTCATTGCTCCTGTTACGAAGCGATGCATTATATTTTCTTTTGATTCAACTTTGTCAATTGGAATAGCTTTCCCTTTGCGGAAAGTCAAGAAGTCACGTATGAAAATCGGATCGGTTTTCTCATCGACAAAATGAGAGAACTCTTTGAATTTATTGTAGTTCCCGATACGTGTGGAAAGTTGAAGCGTTGCTATTGCTTCAGGAGTCCAAGCATGTTTCTCTCCGTCTTTACGGAAACTATAAATGCCTGTAAATGGTACTGTCATTTCGTCAACGGGCTCAAAATATGCTTTATGGTGTAAAACTATGGCATCATCAGCGATTTCTTTCAATCCGATACCACCAATATTGCTTGTTGTGCCACCAAAATATGTTTTAGATATTTCATCAGACAAACCTATAGCTTCAAAAAGTTTTGCACCGCGATAACTGCGAATAGTGCTGATTCCCATTTTACTCATCATTTTGAGAAGACCCTTGCAGAGAGCTTTAATGTAATTTTTGCTCGCTGTATCATAATCCATTTGGATTTCTTTCTTGTCAGTCAAACTTTGTAGAATGGCAAATGCCATATAAGGATTTACTGCGCTTGCCCCATATCCGAGTAAAAGTGCTGCGTGCATTACTTCACGCATTTCACCTGTTTCGACAACTAGTGCTGTTTGGACACGTTTTTGCTTCGAAATGAGGTGATGATGAACTGTGCTGACAGCAAGCAGAGATGGAATAGGAGCCATGTCTTTATCTACATTGCGATCGCTGAGGATAATGTAGTTTACACCTTCATCAACTGATTGCTCAGCTTGGATACATAAGTTGTCAAGCGATTGTCTAATAGCTTCTTTCCCGCCATCTGCGCGAAAAAGCATAGGAATTTTAACTGATTTGAAACCCTTGTATCGAATGTTACAAAGTAAATCAAGTTGAGTGTTAGTAAGAATCGGATGTTTTAGTCGCACCATCTTACAATGACTTTCATTCGGTTGAAGAATATGATTGCCGACAGCTCCGATGTATTCAGTCAAGCTCATAACAAGCTCTTCTCTTATCGGATCTATCGGAGGATTCGTAACTTGTGCAAATTGTTGTCGGAAGTAGTTAAACAGAATCTGCGGTTTCTTGGAAAGAACTGCAAGTGGAACATCAAATCCCATCGCACCAACCGGTTCAGTACTGTTTAGACACATTGGAGTAATGATACGGTCAATATCTTCACGTGAATATCCGAAAGTGCATAATTTACGATAGAAATCATCTACCGTGTGCGGAGCTTTTCTCCCCGACTTCAGTTCGTCTAATTCGACACGGTTGCTTGAAAGCCAATTGCGATATGGTTGTGCTTCGGCTAGCTGCTTCTTGAGTTCTCCATCGTAATATATTTCACCTTTTTCTGTGTCAACAAGTAATATTTTACCAGGTTGGAGACGACCTTTTTCTCGAATTTCACTTGGTTCGAAATCCATTACACCAACTTCGGAGGCAACAACCATAACATCATGTTTGGTAATCAAATAACGAGCAGGACGAAGACCGTTACGATCAAGCATTCCACCAGCGTATCGGCCATCGCTGAACATCAATGCAGCCGGACCATCCCAAGGTTCCATCAGAATGGAATGATATTCATAGAAAGCTTTTAAATCTTCAGAAATCGGGTTCTTTTCGTTGAAACTTTCTGGAATTAACATAGCCATTGTATGTTGTAAACTCATTCCGGAAGCGATAAAGAATTCCAAAACGTTGTCCAATGATGCACTGTCACTCATTCCCGGTTGAATGATTGGCCGAATATCCTCAATGTTTGGTATTCTTGTCGATGACAATACGCTTTCTCGAGCTTCCATCCAACCTCTGTTCCCTCGAATTGTGTTTATTTCTCCATTGTGTCCAAGAAGACGGAAAGGTTGAGCCAAACTCCATGTTGGAAAAGTATTTGTGCTGAATCTTGAATGAACTAATGCTAAACCACTTGTAAAGTAATTGTTTACTAAGTCTGGAAAGTATTGACGTAGTTGTAGCGTTTCAAGCATTCCTTTATATACTATACGTTTTGTGGATAAAGAAACGACATAAAAATCTTTTTTATCTGGTAGATTGCTTGTTTCAACTCGTTTCTCAATACGTTTACGAATAATGTAGAGCTTTAGTTCCAACTCATCCGGATCATTTGATCCCGTAATGAAAACCTGACGAATGTCTGGTTCTGTCGCACGAGCTGCGTCTCCTAAGATGTCAGAATTGACAGGAACTTTACGCAAATGCATCAGATTTAAGCTTTCTTTTTCTATTTCTTCAATCATTATGCTCAATATGGAGGATTGTTCCTTCTCATCTTTTGGTAAGAAGACAAGTCCGGTTCCATACTTTCCTTTCTCAGGAACAGGAATTCCCTGGAGAAGTATAAATTCGTGCGGAATTTGAAGTAGGATTCCAGCTCCATCTCCAGTCTTGTTATCTGCGCCTTCAGCTCCTCGATGACGCATGTTTTCCAAAACTTTTAATGCTGATTCTACAATCTCATGAGATTTATCTCCGTGAATATTGACTACAAGTCCGACACCACATGCGTCATGTTCATTTTCTGGATTATACAAACCTTGATGAGTACCCAAAATGATATTTTTAGCCATTATTTTATTTCATTATGTTTGTGTTTGCTTTGAATATTAATCAAAAATTTCAGCAAAAGTAGATATTTTCTTTCATTTTGACATAGAGTAGAGCGGATATCCTTTACATAAATTCCTAAGTCTGATGCACTCCTTCAAAATGTGAATAATTTTTGACAAAAATATTCCTGTTTAGAGTTAATCTGTCTAATTTTGATTTTAATTTGATATTTCAGTTTTCCAAAAAGAATAAAGATTCTCTGAATAATGGGCGTTTTCTTTAGAATACAGAAAGAAGAAGATCATGGGAGTTTTGAAAACAAAAAAACTCAAGTGTTCTATTATGTCAGTATTGTAATTATCTTTGTAGCGAAAATATGAGTCGATGGAAGAATTAAAGCATGAGTGCGGAGTGGCTCTCGTCCGCTTGTTAAAACCTCTGGAATTTTATCAGAAAAAGTACGGCACATGGATGTACGGGCTTAACAAGCTCTATTTATTGATGGAAAAACAGCATAATCGCGGACAGGAAGGTGCTGGTTTAGCATGTGTGAAATTAGAGGCAAATCCTGGAGAAGAGTATATGTTTCGTGAACGTGCAATAGGAGTTAGTGCAATAACAGAAATCTTTTCTACTGTCCACGAATCTTTCCGAAATATTCCTCCAGAGAAGTTAGAAGATCCAATCTTTGCCAAGAAAAATCTTCCTTTTGCCGGAGAAATTTACATGGGGCATTTACGCTATAGTACTACAGGAAAATCAGGCCTTTCATATATTCATCCTTTTTTACGTCGGAACAATTGGCGTGCTCAAAATTTGGCTCTTTGTGGCAATTTCAACTTAACGAATGTTCAGGAAGTTTTTAATGAAATAACGGCTATAGGTCAGCATCCTCGTAGATTTGCTGATACATTTCTTTTATTGGAACAATTGGGTCATCGTCTTGACCGCGAAGTCGAGCATCAATATCAATATTTTTATGATAAAGGTTTGCGAGGCATTCAGCTCACGCAAACTATTGAAGAACATATTGATATTTCCAATATTTTGCGTAAATGTGCACCTCAGTGGGACGGAGGTTTTGTGATTTGTGGTCTAACTGGAAGCGGAGAATCTTTCTCAGTTCGTGATCCATGGGGAATTCGCCCTGCTTTTTATTATTCCGATGATGAGATTGTAATCTTGGCATCTGAAAGACCTGTCATTCAAACGGTCATGAATGTGCAATCTGATTCCATTCATGAATTGAATCCAGGAGAAGCATTGATGATATCAAAAGGTGCTCAAGTCCGTTTGGCTCAGATTTTGGAGCCAAAAGAAAAGAAGGCATGTTCCTTCGAAAGGATTTATTTTTCGCGAGGAAGTGATGTCGATATCTATAAAGAACGTAAACGCCTTGGTAGAAATTTAGTTCCTGCTATTCTAAATGCAGTTGATAATGACTTGAATCATACTGTTTTCTCTTTTATACCGAACACTGCAGAAGTTGCTTATTTCGGAATGCAAGAAGGATTAAATGATTATCTGAATGAATTGAAAAAAGAGTGGATTATAAAAAGCTTTTCTATAACTGGAGGGCAATTGCAAGTCGGAGAAGATTCTTCACTATCGTCTCAAAAACAATTGTCGGATTTCAATTTGAGGTTGAGCGAAATCCTTTCCGAAAGGGTTCGTTGTGAAAAAGTTGCAATAAAAGATATCAAGCTTCGTACCTTTATTGCTGAAGGAAATAGCAGAAATGACTTGGCAGCACATGTCTATGATATCACTTATGGCAGTATTGTTCCTTACGAAGACAATCTGGTTATTATTGATGACAGCATAGTTCGGGGTACAACTTTAAAGCAAAGTATAATTGGAATCCTTGATAGACTGCATCCGAAAAAGATTGTAATTGTTTCATCATCTCCACAGGTTCGTTTTCCGGATTATTATGGAATAGATATGCCTCGCATGAATGAACTTATTGCATTTAAAGCTGCAGTTGCTTTACTTAATGAAAAAGGAATGTCCCATGTGTTGACAGACGTTTATCACAAAGCGAAACAACAGCAATTCTTAGGTTATGCAAATAATTTGATTAATTTTGTCAAAGAAATTTATCTTCCCTTTACACCTGAAGAGATTTCTAATAAAATGGTTGAGATTCTTACACCTCCAGAAACCCAAGCGAAAGTTTTGATTGTTTATCAGACGCTTGGGGGGCTTCACGACGCTTGCCCTCAACATACAGGAGATTGGTATTTCTCAGGTGATTATCCAACGCCAGGTGGAATAAGGATGGTAAATAATGCGTTTATTAATTACATGGAAGAAGAGAATATTTAAAAAACATGGATAGAACAGCAACATTGATTTTAGACGACGGAACAGAGTTTCACGGTGTCTCTTTCGGCGCAGAGAATAATGTCTCCGGCGAAGTGGTTTTTAATACAGCTATGTCTGGTTATCCAGAGAGTTTAACAGATCCTTCTTATGCCGGCCAATTGCTTACTCTAACTTATCCGCTTATAGGAAACTATGGTGTTCCTCCATTCAGTTTCAGAACTGACGGACTTCCTAACTTCATGGAAAGTGAAAAAATCTTTGTCGAAGCGCTGATTGTCAGTGATTATAGTGAAGACTATAGTCATTGGAATGCCGTAGAAAGTTTAGGAACTTGGTTGAAACGTGAAGGAATTCCTGGTATAACGGGTATTGATACGAGAGCTTTGACGAAAAGACTTCGTGAGCATGGCGTTATGATGGGAAAAATCGTAATTGATGATAATGCTTCAACACCGGATGATCGCAAATCTCCGTTTCCGGACTATTCATCTGTTAATTATGTGGATCTTGTTTCATGTAAAGAGGTTATCAGGTATGAAGGAGGTCATGACAGGAAAACAATCGTTCTTGTGGATTGCGGTGTAAAAGCTAATATTATACGCTGTTTATTGAACAGAGATGTAAATGTAATTCGCGTTCCTTGGAATTATGATTTTAACAGCCTTAATTATGACGGCCTTTTTATCAGCAACGGACCTGGAGATCCAAACAATTGTAAGGAAGCCGTCATTAACATACGAAAGGCGCTTGGCGGTAGCACTCCGATTTGTGGTATTTGCATGGGAAATCAATTGCTTGCAAAAGCGGGCGGAGCGTCTATTTTCAAGTTAAAATATGGTCATCGCAGCCATAATCAACCGGTTCGTTTGGTCGGCACTAACAAATGTTACATAACTTCACAGAACCATGGTTTTGCAGTTGACAATAATACGTTAAGTGAAGATTGGGAGCCTCTTTTCATTAATATGAATGACGGTACAAATGAAGGAATCCGGCATAAATCAAAACCTTTCTTTACTGCACAGTTTCATCCTGAAGCTTGTAGCGGCCCTTTGGATACAGGTTTCATTTTCGATGAATTTATAAAGAATGTTATGAATACATCTGGCAATAGATCCAAATAGTTAGGAACCAAATTCACGTTATTTTATTCAAAGAAAAAAATGAAAGAAAACAATATAAAGAAAGTCCTTATCCTAGGATCTGGAGCATTGAAGATTGGTGAAGCAGGTGAATTTGACTATTCCGGAAGTCAAGCCTTGAAAGCTATTCGCGAAGAAGGAATCAATACGGTTCTTATTAACCCAAATATTGCAACTGTCCAGACGTCAGAAGGTGTCGCTGACACTGTGTACTTTCTCCCTGTGACACCGTTCTTTGTTGAAAAAGTAATTGATAAAGAGCGGCCAGACGGCATTCTTCTTGCTTTTGGTGGACAAACGGCGCTCAATTGCGGTGTCGCCTTGTATCAGAGTGGCATTCTTGAAAAATATAATGTCAAAGTATTGGGAACTCCCGTTCAGGCAATTATGGATACTGAAGATCGGGAACTCTTCGTCCAAAAATTATCTGAAATCAATATCAACACCATAAAAAGTGAAGCTGTTAATAACATAGAAAATGCACGTCGTGCTGCTAATGAAGTCGGCTATCCTGTCATTATTCGTGCTGCTTATGCGTTGGGTGGTTTAGGTAGTGGTTTTGCAGACAATGAAGAAGAACTGAATGTTTTGGCAGAAAAGGCTTTTTCTTTTTCTCCTCAAGTTTTGGTGGAAAAGAGCTTGAAAGGTTGGAAAGAAGTTGAGTATGAAGTGGTGCGCGATTGTTATGATAACTGCATAACGGTTTGCAACATGGAAAATATTGATCCGCTGGGCATTCATACCGGTGAAAGTATCGTAGTTGCACCTTCTCAGACATTAAGCAACACTGATTACCACAAACTACGCGAGTTGTCGATTCGAATTATCCGACATATCGGAATTGTTGGCGAATGTAATGTTCAATATGCTTATGATCCGAATAGTGAAGATTATCGTGTCATTGAAGTCAATGCACGTCTTAGCCGTTCATCTGCTTTGGCTTCTAAAGCGACCGGTTATCCATTGGCGTTTGTTGCAGCAAAACTTGGTTTAGGTTATGGACTCTTCGAGCTTAAGAATTCAGTAACAAAAACCACTAGTGCATTCTTTGAACCTGCACTTGATTATGTGGTTTGCAAGATTCCGCGTTGGGATTTGGGCAAATTTCATGGTGTTTCACGTTTGCTTGGCAGCAGCATGAAATCTGTTGGAGAAGTGATGGCTATTGGCCGCACTTTCGAAGAATCTTTACAAAAAGGTCTTCGTATGATTGGCCAGGGAATGCATGGCTTTGTCGAAAACAAAGAATTGGTGATTCCAGATATAGATCAAGCACTTGGAGAACCTACTGATCGTCGTATATTCGTTATTTCTAAAGCATTTAGGGCTGGATACACAATTGATCAAGTTCATGAATTGACTCGCATTGACCGATGGTTCCTTCAAAAGCTTTATGGTATAATGCAGACGGATTTGAAATTGCATAAACTGAAGATTGAAGATGGTTTGATTACGACGAAGTCTTCCAAAGAAGTCCCTTCTCTTGCGGAACAACGTGAATATGTTCCTTTGTTGTGGGAAGCCAAGAGGAAAGGTTTCTCTGATTTTCAGATAGCACGTGCATTCGGATATGATGACGACAGCATTGATCGTGGAATGATGGTTGTTCGTCAATGGAGAAAGAGTTATGGTATTCTTCCAGTCGTTAAGCAAATTGATACTCTTGCTGCAGAATATCCGGCTCAAACAAATTATCTTTATATAACTTATAGCGGTACAGAGAATGATATTATTTATGAAAATGATTCTCGAAGTATTATAGTTCTAGGTTCAGGCGCTTATCGTATCGGAAGTTCAGTAGAATTCGATTGGTGCGGTGTTCAAGCTTTAAATACAATTCGTAAAGAAGGTTGGCGCTCTGTAATGATTAATTATAATCCTGAAACTGTTTCGACAGATTATGACGAATGCGATAGACTGTATTTCGATGAACTGACTTTTGAACGTGTTTTGGACATAATAGAGTTTGAACAACCTCATGGAGTTATAGTTTCAACAGGCGGACAAATTCCTAATAACTTGGCAATGCGTTTGGATGAGCAGCATGTGAATATTCTTGGTACTTCTGCAAAAAGTATCGACAATGCTGAAGACCGTGAGAAATTCAGTCAGATGCTCGACCGTATTCATGTCGATCAGCCACGTTGGAAAGAATTGTCTTCAATGGACGATATAAACCGTTTTGTTACGGAAGTCGGATTTCCTGTTCTCGTTCGCCCTAGTTATGTGCTTAGCGGCGCTGCTATGAATGTTTGTTCCAACCAAGAAGAATTGGAACGCTTTCTTAAGTTAGCTGCAAATGTCAGTCAAAAACATCCGGTTGTTGTCAGTCAATTTATTGAGAATGCGAAAGAGGTCGAAATGGATGCAGTTGCTGAGAAAGGTGAAATCGTCATGTATGCAATTTCTGAACATATCGAATTTGCCGGAGTGCATTCGGGTGATGCAACGATTCAGTTTCCTGCACAAAAACTTTATGTTGAAACTGTTCGTCGAATCAAACGAATCAGTCGTCAAATCGCTCATGAGTTGAATATTTCCGGACCATTTAATATTCAATATTTGGCAAAAGGGAATGAGATTAAGGTTATCGAATGTAATTTGCGAGCAAGCCGTTCGTTCCCGTTTGTCAGCAAGGTTTTGAAGATTAATTTCATTGAACTTGCCACACGTATCATGTTGGGCTTGCCGATACAGAAACCTGATAAGAATGAATTTGATCTTGATTATGTCGGCATTAAAGCTTCTCAATTCTCTTTCAATAGATTACAACAAGCGGATCCGGTTCTAGGTGTCGATATGGCATCTACAGGAGAAGTAGGTTGTTTAGGCGATGATCTTTCTGAAGCTGTTTTGAAGAGTATGCTGGCTGTCGGTCAACGTATTCCGAAGAAAAATATTCTTCTTTCGACAGGTTCTCCGCGTCAAAAAACTGCAATGCTTGATGCAGCAAGACTCTTGGCACAAAAAGGTTATACAATTTATGCGACTGGTGGAACATACCGCTTCTTGATGGAAAACAACATCCCGTCAAATTTGGTCTTTTGGCCAAGTGAAACAGGATATCAACCTCAAGCTTTAACTATGCTTCATGAGCATAAAATTGATCTTGTCGTAAACATACCTCGAAATCTAACAGCAACTGAACTTGACAATGGTTATAAGATTCGTCGTGCAGCAATTGATTTGAATATTCCGCTTATTACGAACGACCGTCTTGCCAGTGCCTTCATTGAAGCATTCTGTACTATTTCTATGGATGATATCCGTATTCGCAGTTGGCAGGAATATAAATAGAAGATTCTTTTATTCTATAAAGTCCGTAGTCGATTTAAGTCTGCGGACTTTTTTATTGTTTCTGACTCCTTAACATCGAAAAATAACTTTTTTTTTGCAATATTCATGTGAATAATCTAAATTTGCTGCATTAGAACCAATAGGCGGGAAAACACATTCAATAAAATATTTAGCTAAATGAAAAGAGTATCGTTATTGGCAGGCATTTTTGCATTGCTTTTTTTTGTTGCAGTAAATGCACAGAAGTTTGAAGGTTTGGCTGACACTCCACCGATGGGTTGGAACAGTTGGAATATCTTCCATTGCGACATTAATGAAAACATGATGAAGGGCATCGCTGACGCGATGGTTAATGAAGGTCTTCTTGATGCGGGATATAAGTATCTGAATCTTGATGATTGCTGGCATGGCGAACGGGATGCAAATGGTTTTATTCAATGTGATCCGGTCCGTTTCCCTTCTGGAATCAAGTCATTGGCTGATTATGTACATTCCAAAGGATTGAAAATCGGTATTTATTCTGATGCCGGCAGGAAAACATGTGCTGGTAAACCAGGAAGCCAAGGACATGAATTTCAAGACGCATTGCAGTATTCACGTTGGGAAATCGATTATCTGAAATATGACTGGTGCCATACCGATGGTTTAGTAAATTGTAAAGGTGCTTATATGCTCATGCGTGATGCATTGAACGCTGCCGGTCGTCCTGTTTTATTCAGCATTTGTGAATGGGGACGTAATAAAGCTTGGGAATGGGCAGCTGATGTTGGTCATATTTGGCGTACAACAGGAGATATTTCAAACAACTTCAAATCTGTTCTGAAAATATTGGATTTGAATGCCGATTTGCGTCAATATGCTGGAAAGGGACATTGGAACGATCCTGATATGTTGGAAGTAGGCAACGGAATGTCTGTCAGTGAAGATCGCGCGCATTTCTCCATGTGGTGCATGTTAGCTGCGCCTCTTATTCTTGGAAATGATTTGCGTTCTATGACTCGTGAAACAAAGGATATTATTCTGAACAAGGAAGTGATTGCAATTGATCAGGATGCAACATGTGTTCAAGGTTTGAGATATAGTACAAAAGACAGCCTTGAGTTCTGGTTCAAACCGTTAGTCAATGATGAATGGGCTTTTTGTATATTGAACCGAGGAAACGTTCCTCAGGAATATAATATCGATTGGAAGACCTTTACTGTAAAGGATGAATTATCGAAACGTTCTACTGATTTTGATTCTGCAGTTTATACTATGCGGAACTTATGGACGAAGAAAGATGAAGGTACGACGAAGAAGATAAAGAAAGTGACTGTCGGTGCGCACGATGTCATACTTTATCGTCTGAAAAAGAAATAAGAAATTTTTATGGTTTAAATTCGGAAGCAGTTAAGATATCTTGGCTGCTTCCGTTTTTCATAAGCTGTTCTAATGAAGAGTGTGTTTTCGACATATATTTCTCAATAATCAGCCAACCCATAAAAGTACCTATGTTTCCTGGCGCATCGCTTGCCAGGAATTGCGAAGGCATGTCGTCAAAGTATTTGTCAGTAACCAGTCTGTCAGGTGTATAAAGATGTTTGCGCTGAATAATGGCACGCCAAATGTTCCCTGTTTGTTCTTTGCACCAATCATAATCTTTCTTCTGATAACCGAGAAGAATTTCAGGAGCGATGTCGGGCAGAGAATGATGAACGATGAAGAATATCTTGCCGGCATAAATCATACGGTCAAGCAACACATTTTCTTTTCCTGCAAAAGGAAATTCAGACATCAGCCAACCTGTTACATAGTCAGGAACGACACGCTCAGGCGTCATTCTCCACCGTTGGGAATCGTAGAAGAAGTCTTTATACAATTTGTAATCGTTTCCCAAATATTTATCGATAGAAATTGAAATCAGATTGTCACCAATCAAAATATTTTGGTTGAAACCGGAAACGTGCATATATACTTTTGGCAAAGGCATTTCAGGAAATACTGTCTGAATCCATGAAAATGCATTGCCCAATTGTTGTTCGTATGTGTCGATTTTTTCATATTTTTGCAATGCATCACGGTAGAGACCGTTCAGTGTCGGTTCTGAGTAGTAATTTATCAGCCGATTGAAAAATCCCGGTGTAGAAACCGATTGCATGTTGAGGATTCCTTGTCCAAGTACTTTCAGCATTCCAGGATATTGTTCTGAAAATTGTTTTTCTCGTGTGGTATCGGATGATGAGGCAGATATAAGGCTGAAAAGGTCTTTGTCAAACCTTTGAATATGCATTGGCGGTGCATCAGTGATTGCTTTAGGAATAACAGATTGCTGTCCGTTACAGCTTAGCAGTACAAGTGAGAACAGTAATAGAAAATAGTATGTTCGTTTGTTTTTCATTTGTTGTTTTAAGATAAGTTGTTTTTTATAAAACGTAACGAGCGCATTTATATTGTCAAAGTGTTTTCCTTTGAGTTATTTAACTGACATCAATCCGACTATGGCATAAATTTTGTAAGGTTTATGATAATTTATTTATTAACTATTTAAAACGATAGGAGAGTTTAATTATGGGAGCAGCAGGTAATAAAAAACCGAAGAAACCCGGAAAAAAGCACGAAGCTTCTTATCTTGAAGAGGAAGCCACTAGTTCAGTGCCTTTGAAGAGTGCGAAAAAAAATCTTCATAAATAGGTTATTCTTTGGTATGCTAATAAAAGAGCAGACAACAAATTGATGTTGCCTGCTCTTTTATTTTTAGATATGTTATTGCTTGACAAGGACAGCCAATTTAAGTGAGAGGTCAAAGAAAACCATTTTTGCATTGACGTTTTGCGAAATGTCTTTTTTTGCCTTATTAAGTTCGTTCATAAAATCGTAGACATTCCGTTCGTTTACAAATGGTGAAAACTTTGAAGCAAATGTTGATTCTTTGATGCTCATATATGTCATATCTGGTGATTGAAAACGATACATAAAATTTTCTCTTATCAGATGTTGTGAGTAGTCAAGAAAATTTTTCTGCCGTTCTCGGCCAAGAGAAGCCATGGTTTCCGACATGTCCTTCATCACCTTGACATTTCGAGTCCAAGCGTTTCTCATCATTGCGATGAACTGTTCAAGATAGAATTGGTTTTCTTCATTTGTGGTAATTGCTTCAATGGCTTTCAAATAATTACCGCCTGAAAGATGAGCCACATTGTCAGCATCTTCGTTCGATAACTTAAAATTGGTCATCAAAGCAGCTTTGATGTCATTATGGCTGATAGACGGAATATTCAATCTTTGAGAGCGCGAAAGAATTGTTCCCAGTATCTGATTCGGTTGTTCCGAAACCATCAGAATGATTGTGTTCTGAGGTGGTTCTTCGATGATTTTGAGCAGTTTGTTTGCGCAAGTAAGATGCATTCTCTCTGGCATCCAGATGAACAGAATCCTATATTTTGCTTCTGCGATTCTGAGACTTGTTTTTCGCGTAATTTCATCACTCTCTTGTGTATAAATGATTGCCTGCGAATTGCCTGCATCCATTTTAATCAACCAATCGTCGATAGTGAAATAATAATTGTTATCCAGAAATTCCCTCCATTCTTTCAAATAATCATCGCAAATCTCTTTTTTTCTCTTTTCTATTTTAACCATAGGAAAGACGAAGTGAAGGTCAGGATGAGCGAGCATATCATATTTCAAGCAAGAAGGACAATGACCGCAAGCATCTTCATCGGTTCGATTGGTACAGTTAAGATAACGCGCATAAGCTAAAGCCAAAGGAAAAGTCCCGACACCAGCTGCTCCTACAAACAACTGTGCATGAGGAACAATGTCTGACTTGGCAGATTGACGGAGATGTTCTTTAATCTCTTCTTGGCCTATGATATCTCTGAAGTACATAAATTAATAAACAGCTTTTGCTACTTGATAAACACTGTCAGAAGCCATCATTGTGTAGAAATGAATACTTGGAACACCTTTGGCGATTAATTCCCGGCATTGCATAATATTCCATTCGATTCCGACAGCTTTTGCTTCGTCGTTGGTCTTGCATTTGCGAAGTTCTGAAGCCAGCGGCTCGGGAATGTCAACATGAAATACGCGTGGCAGAACGGTCAGCTGGTCAGTGAATACGATTGGTTTGATGCCAGGAATGATTGGGACATTAATACCTTCTTTTCTGCAACGTTCGACAAAAGAGAAGTATTTCTGATTGTCGAAAAACATTTGAGTCACCAAATAGTCAGCTCCGTTCTTCACTTTTTCCTTAGCATAGAAAATGTCCGAATCCATGTTCGGAGCTTCTTCATGCTTTTCCGGATAGCAAGCCATTCCATAAGAGAACGGAGTTTCGTTTGCTTCGAAAGTTGAGCCGTCGAGAGCAATGCCTTTATTGAAGTTGTTTACTTGTTCTTGAAGGCCTGTTGCGTGGCTGTGATAAAGTTTCGGATCTGCCTTTGGATCAATAGTCTTAATATCACCGCGAAGCAGCAGCAGGTTAAAAACGCCGAGGAAATTCAGGTCAATCAGACCGTATTCTGTTTCATCTTTGGAGAAGCCTTGACAGATGAGATGAGGCACTGCAAGGATTCCATATTTGTTTTGAATTGCGGAAGCAATGGCAACAGAACCAGGACGTTTGCGGACATTGACAAGTTTGATAGTGCCGTCGGGCAACGTCTTGTAAATGTTCTCACTGTGATGAGCAGTTATGTTGATATATTTTGGATCGAACTCACGAAGTTTATCAATCACATTATAGACACGTTGAATGTTATTGCCTTTGAGAGGCGGCAATATTTCAAAAGAAAAAGCGGTGCTTTTGCTTTCTTTAATTAGATCGATAACTCGTGTTTTCGTATTCATTTCGTTCTTACTAAAAAGTTTACCATTCCTTTCGAGTACTCAGATTTCTGTTTTCCTGTACTGTCGCTATAAATGATATAATAATCGATTCCCGGAACGGTTTTGGCAATTTCTTTTGCTTTTGCACGTCCGACAACCATGAATGTAGTTGCATAAGCGTCGGCAGTCATGCAGTCGGGAGCAACAATAGTAGCGCTTAAGATATCACTTTCAGCAGGATAGCCTGTTTTAGGATTGATTGTATGCGCAAATTTTTTCCCGTCTTTGATATAGAAATTGCGGTAATTGCCTGATGTAGCAATTCCACCTTTCTTGCAAAGACTGACTATTTGACAGATTTCATTATCCATTCCGGTTGTGTCATCTTCAGGCAGATTGATGCCTATTCTCCAGCATTCACCTTTTTCGTTGATTCCCTTCATAGTCACTTCACCGCCTATTTCTACCATATAGTTTTCAACCTCGTTGCGTTCAAGAAGTCTTGCTATTACATCCGATGCGAAACCTTTTGCGATAGCTGAGCAGTTGAGCATCAGACGAGAATCCTTTTTAACTACTCTTTTCCCGACGATATTAACTTTCTCATAACCGACAAATTCCTTCATGCTGTCTATGGCGTCAGATGAAATGCTGTCTTTGTGACTGAATCCGAATCCCCAAAGATTTACCAGCGGAGCGCAAGTAATATCGAACATTCCGTCGGAACGGCGTGAGACATCCATCGATTTATTGAAGACTTCAGTAAACCAATCGTCGACATCGACAGGCTCGTTATTGTTTACTCTTGCAATGATGGATTTCGGATTGAACGGATTCAGCGACAGATTGAAAGCCCGCAGCTCTGCATCAATCGAATCAGTCAATAGTTTGCTTGCTTCATACTTAACATGATAAATGGTATGAAACACGGTTCCGCTTTCTTCGTAATATTGTTTCGGTTGCGTACAAGCTGCCATCAGTGTGACAGAAATAGTCGCTAAGATTATTGATTTGGCTTTAGACATAAAATAACCTGTTAGAATTCGGTTTCTATCTTGTATTTGTTTCTGTTCGGAGAATCACGGGAAATTAGTTCACCGATGAATCCAGAAAGGAACATTTGAGTTCCTATAATCATGGATGTCAGTGAGATATAGAACCAAGGCGATGTTGTTACCAATGGCCGTAATGAACCGTTAATAATTGAAACGAACTTCATAACCAGCACAATCAACAAGGCAATGCAACCGATGACAAACATGACACTTCCCCAAAATCCGAAGAAATGCATCGGTTTCTTTCCGAATTTAGAACTGAACCAAAGTGTGATGAGGTCGAGATAACCGTTCACAAATCGATTCAAACCGAATTTACTGCTTCCATATTTGCGGGCTTGATGATGAACAACCTTTTCGCCTATTCTGTTAAAACCGGCAATCTTTGCCAGATATGGAATCCAGCGATGCATATCGTTGTAGAGCTCGATGTTCTTGATTACCTCATTTTTGTAAGCTTTCAATCCGCAGTTGAAGTCGTGCAGCATAATGCCGGAGAACTTGCGTGCAGTAGCGTTGAACAGTTTTGTTGGAATAGTTTTTGACAGAGGATCAAAGCGCTTCTTTTTCCAACCTGAAACAAGGTCATAGTTCTCTTCCGTAATCATTCTGAAAAGTTCCGGAATCTCGTCGGGACTATCTTGAAGATCAGCATCCATCGTTATAACGACATCTCCTTGAGCGCGTTGGAAACCGCAGTTGAGTGCCGGGGATTTGCCATAATTGCGTCTGAATTTAACTCCGCGGACAATTTCCGGAGCTTTCATTCTCAGTTCTTCAATGACAGCCCAAGAATTGTCGGTGCTTCCGTCGTTGATGAATAAAATTTCGTGGCTGAAATTATGTTCATTCATGACGCGCTCGATCCACTCGAAGAGTTCTGGAAGCGACTCTGCTTCATTATATAAAGGAATAACTACAGATATGTCCATATTCGTTGAAAGTTTTAATTCCTTGTTCTATTGTTTCCAATCGTTCCTGTCGAATTGTTGCGACAAAGGATTGCTGCAACGGGAATCGAAAGAATAATGCCATAAAAGAGATTGCTGAATATACCTTGGATTGCCATAGAGATAGGAGAAATGTCGATTTTCTCCAATTGGCTGATGACTTCCGGCTTGGCGTTTGCCCCTTTTAATAGGGCGACCATCTCATTCATTGTTTGGTTCAGCATATCAGGCGGTGCAAAATAACGATAAAAAACGTAATGTGCCAGCGAGACAATGAGAGCGGCAAACATATAGAGCAGAATGCCGAATATCCAGGCATGGAAGAAACTGATTTGCCCGCCGATATCGTCGCGGTAGTGTTTAGTGAAGACATACGCAATAATCGGGACGAGAATCGATAAACCCCAATAAATCGAGATAAAGAATGACAGTTTGACTCCGATAGCGAAAAAAAGGTATTTGAAGACCCAAAACATCCCCATCAGCAAACCATAAAACATAGCGCTTTTCATCAAAATGCCTTTGTCATTCTCCATTTTTCTTATGCTCCTTTATTGATATGCAAAGTTAATATTTTTTCTTGGACTTAGGAAGAATCCTTATAAAAACGAAAGAAGAAGACTTAAAAAGCCTTCTTCTTCTTTCTGTGAGCCTCTTGCCGGTTTCGGACCGGCAAAAACGCAGCAATATTGTATTGACTGCGGCACTCTCCTGAGTAAGAGGCAAGTGGGTAAGCTATCTGCATCGCGCCGCTACAACCAAGTACCCTTGCTTCGGTCAAGACCTGGGGGATTCCGAGGGAGCTGGCCGTACAGGACTTACCCAACTGCAAAATTAGACATTAATTCCGAACTGACCAAATTTTTTCCACATATCTTTATTCCGGTACAAGCGTAAAGCCGAAGCTGTAGTTGCGGTCGGTATAAAGAGTGTGCTGTGGTTCAGGACGATCGCCCCAACTGTCATAACCTGCAACACCTTCCATTCGGCCGTCGATGCAAACTTCCACATAATCACGCGGTGTGACGTCGTTGATATGGTGTTGGCGGCGAAGGCGGTCTTTGGCCTTTGAGTCGTCGTGAGAAGCTATTTCTTTGGCACTCAGGTTTCGCCATTGTCTTGGCAATGAAACCTGTTCTTCATCGTCAAAATCTTCGACAGAATTGCGAAGAGCATTGAATTCGAATGTGCTGTCTGCTTCAATGTGCAGTTTATTCTTCGCTGAAGCAAGTATTATGAAGCGAGTGTCGGTATGATGACCGTTTTCCTGTGGACGCACGTATGGAAAATACATTGCGGAAGCCGTTGTGTTATAAAGTCCTACGAGAGTTCCGGCATTGCGGTCTGAATAGTTTTCTTCAGGTCCGCGTCCGAGATAGGTTATATTCTCCATATCGGCGGGCAGGCGGAAACGAAGACCGACGCGCGGCATTTCCGCTTGTTTTTCAACAGCAGCGAAGGCTGCGTCAACATGAACAGCACCACTTGGATAAACAGTGTAGCCGATACGATAATCATTTCCTGCGGCTGTTGTGTAAGTGACAGTCAGTCTGGCTTTATTGCCGTCCATGGCGAGAGAAGCGTCTTTGACTTGGAAGTCTTTACTGCTCAATTTCCAGATATGCTCGCGAAGTGGAGCTCCATTTCCATAATCGTTGTCCGTCGGTCCGCGCCAGAAGTTAGGTTGCAAGCCAAATCCGTCTTTGAACAGCTCTTTTCCGTTAACACTATATGAAGTGATGATGCCGCTCTTTTTGTCGAATACAAAACTCAGTTTAGACGACTTGACACTCAATAGGTCGCCTTCAGAAGCGACAGACATTTTCGGACCGGAAGCATTGAATTTCTTCTCTTTTGCCTGGACGGGAATCTCAAATTGGTCATGTGCAACGACATATCCGGCAGGAATCACACCTTCGGCTGTCGTCTTGACGGCTTCCATGCGGAGGAAATTCGCCTTAGCGGCAGGAGCGATTGCAATCTCTTTTGAGGCTTGTGGTTTCAAGTCAACGTTGAGCGTTCCTGTCTTAATTGTTTTACCGTTGGAAAGCCATGTGTATTTGAATGAGTATCCGTTCGAGTTGGTAAAATAGAAACGATTGGTGATGCGGACAGTTCCTTTTGCAGCATCGACCATATCGAAACCGAAATTCTGATGTGCATATTTTACTTCAGCCATTGCAGGATGAGGTGTGCGGTCTGGACAAACAATGCCATTGATCAGGAAGTTACCATCGCTCGGAGCGTCTTTCCCGAAGTCTCCGCCATATGCATAGAACAATTTTCCGTTCTTATCTTTTTGTGCCAAACCTTGGTCAACCCAATCCCAAATGAATCCGCCTTGCAGATTCGGATAGCGGTAGATGGCCTGCCATTGTGCCCAAAGATTACCTGAACTATTTCCCATTGCGTGAGAATATTCGGAAGGAGCTACGGGCCTGTCACTACCTTTTTTGCCGATTTCTTCGAGCCATTCAGCACTTGGATATTGAGGTACGAACATGTCCGTATTCCATTCCCAAAGAGCACGTTCGTAATTGACGGGACGGTTCATAAGCGCCGATTCCTTGTCTTTCAGATATTCATAAGTGCGGTAAAAATTATATCCGTTTCCGGCTTCGTTTCCGAGCGACCAGAACGTGACTGATGCATGGTTCTTGTCACGTTCGTACATGTTTTCAGTACGATAGAGATGTTTGTCGAACCATTCGGGATTGTTACCTAAAGTTCCACCGCGTGAAAGATTATAGTACATTCCGTGTGATTCGATATTTGCTTCGTCATAAACATAAAGACCTATTTCGTCACAAAGGTCGTAAAATTTGGAGTCTTGCGGATAATGGCAAAGACGGACAGCATTCAGGTTGTGCTGTTTCATCAGTGTGAAATCTTTGCGCATCAGTTCTTCAGTTACATAATGACCAGTTTCTGGATTATGTTCGTGGATGTTAACGCCTTTGAGTTTGATTGGCTGACCGTTGAAGAAGAAAAGCGTATAAGGTTTTCCGCCTTCCGATTTCTCAGCGATGGTCTTTATCTCCAAGCGTCTGAATCCCACTTTGTAAGGGACAACTTCTGTCGTTTTGTCTCCCGTTCCAACTGAAATCATCAGTTTATAGAGGTTCGGATGCTCTGCGCTCCATTTGCTGACGTTTTTCAGTTCGCTGTCGAACGATGCCATTGCAGTTGCACCAGCGCTAACCCACAATTCTTTCGTTGCTTTTGCGACCGTTGCACCTTGTGCATCAATCAATTCATAACCAACGCTGACGTTCTCCGTCTTGTCGCTCCTATTGCGGATATCTGTTTGAAGACGGAAGAGTCCATTGTTGTATGAGTCGTCGAGCGTGGAAACGATTCGAAAATCTTTGACAGCCACTTTCGGTTGCGACCAAAGATAGACATCACGTTCAATACCGCTCATGCGCCAAAAATCCTGGCATTCGAGGTATGAACCAGTGCTCCAACGTAGAATTTTTATCGTCAGAACATTACTTCCATCTTTCAGATATGGATTGAGCAGATATTCAGCGGGTGTTTTAGAATCTTCATTGTAACCGACTTCTTTGCCGTTGACATAAACATACACGGCTGATTTCGCACCGCTAAGATGCAGATAGACATCACGTCCGTTCCAGTCTTCCGGAACAGTGAATTCGCGACGGTAAACTCCGGTTGGATTTTCATCGGGCAGGAGCGGAGGAGTTGGATTGGTCGGTTGGAATTCGTAAGGTTGATTTACATATATGGCTGTCCCGAAACCTTGCATTTCCCAATTTCCCGGAACGCGGATATCTTTCCAAGCGGCGGTACTTGCGTCTGCATCGGTAATGTTGGACGGCAGTTCTTTGTAGCTGTTTACAAAATAAAACTTCCAAACTCCGTTGAGCAGTTTGTAGTAAGGACTCTTCGAATACTTGAATGTAGCAGCAACTGTGCGGTCGGGATAACTCATGAAATCGGTCCGAGCAGGCTCGCGATTCATTTGAGTTGCATGCACATCGCGCCAAAGAGGCAGTTCGTCGGCAGCTGAGCTTACAGATGCGGCAAGTAAGAGCAGGGCACTTAGAAAGATTGTCTTGTTCATAGATATATGCTTAGAAAAAAATTATTGTAATGCGTATTGGACAGCGTTTTCGGCAGCGACATGTCTGAATGCTTGCAGTCCGGCAGCATCAGCTTTGACGTCCATTGTTTTGCCGTTGGGAAGATACATTCTTACTTCACCGTCGTCGATGAAACGGAATAACTTATAACTCTGTCCGTTGGATGTCACATTCCAAGATTTGTCTTTTTGGTCGAAAATTAGATCTACGCTTTCTTTTTGATCAGCCTTTTCGATATGATAGCCATCTTTTTTCGTTGTGATGGCATAATTGCCGGATGGCGAATTTACCGTTTTCGTTGTGTTGACTGATGCGACAGGATTTATTCCGCTCCAAAATTCGATGCTGTTGAGAATGACTGCATCGGCCGTTACGGCAATCGGATAAACTGGAACAATGCAGAGAGCTACAAATACAAGTTCGTTGACATATTTCGTGTCAATATGTCTGTTCCACGATAAAAGATTTTTTGTGAGTGCAAAGGAACCCAAGCATGAAGAGAGTGTTATGCTCAGAGTCAGCAATGATACTGCGATTATCAGAAAATGTTTCTTTTTCATTCTTTTTTTTGTTTAGTTGCGAGAATACGAAGGTACATCTTTTTTTCTTTCTTACAAAGGTGTTTCTTTTCTATCATGTAAGAACGGGAAAATAGGGTTGACCTGAGGTCAATGTCCTTTTCCCGCTCGGCGAAAATAGGTAGAATCGGTAAAATGTCTAATTTGCATGTGTCGGAAAGAGATTTCTCCCTCGAAATGCTTAATCTTCATGCATGGAAGTAGGCAAAATTTCCACCACCTGTAATCTTCGTGCTGCGAAAGCACGTTTTATGTTTCAAATCTCTAATCTTAAACTTGCGAAATGAGATAAAATGACCATAATCTATGATTGCATTGCGGGAAATACACTTCAACCTTAGGTCAACCTGCATTTCCCGCGTGAAGATTACAGATTTTACGTTTGGAACCTGTAATTGACGTATGTAGTTTCGACATTTCAAGTCTCGAATCGTTTCCCGACGTGAGCAGATGACAGGTTTTATGTTTCAAACCTATCGTCGACGTGTAAAGATTACATCAAATTAAATAGGAATAAATGAATAGTCCCGAAAAGTGACATTTTACACATTTTTTGTCTGACGTCTGTATTCGAAAAAGTGGCACTTTTGCAGTGTTAAACAACAATGAAGCAAAATGGAAACAGTTTACGAATATTTTAAGTATCAAGTCAAGAGCCAGCCGGAAGCAATGGCTGTTTTCGATGAACAGCGACAGATGACTTTCAAAGAATTGGACATGCTTGTCGATACTATTGCTGCGGGTTTTACCGAAAAACCTCATTTCATAGGAGTCGTTATGAATCACAGTGTAGAGATGATTGCTTCTATTTTGGCGGTTCTGAAAGTGGGAGCAGCTTATGTTCCTGTTGAACCTTCGTTTCCAAGCGACCGAATCAAGTTTATCATGCAAGAGTGTCAGGTTGATTTTATCATTACGAACCGCGAATATGCCGGAAAACTGAAAGGCATGAATTTGCATTATATAGAAAAAGGTATGCCATTTGAACAAAACAAGCATGTGGAAAGTAAGGCGAAATCTGATGATTTGGCGTATGTTCTTTACACTTCCGGTTCGACAGGATTACCAAAAGGCGTGATGGTCGAGAACCGAAATGTTTGTCATTATGTTCAGGCATTCCAGAATGAATTTCACCCTAATGCCGGCGACCGTATGTTGCAGTATTCAGTTTGTTCGTTCGATATATTTGTGGAGGAGGTTTTCACGACATTGCTTTCTGGTGCTGCGCTTGCTATTCCTTCGGAAGACACAAAGAGCGATATCAAGAAAGTGATGCGGTTTGTAAAAGCAAATAATATAACTGAAATAAGCGGCTTTCCTTATCTGTTGCTTGAGATGAATAAGCTGCCGCGGATTCCCAAATCTTTGCGACTGTTGATTAGCGGCGGTGATGTGCTGAGAGAGAGCTATATAACGAATCTGTTGCCTCAAGTTGAAGTCTATAATACTTATGGTCCGTCGGAAACGACCGTTTGTGCAAGTTATTATCGTTGTAACGGCCAGCAAGCTCTGCCCGACGGAACTTATCCGATTGGCAAAGCAGTTCTTGGGACGAAGATTGAGATTCGTGACGAGCAGATGAAAATTGTTCGTGATGGTCAAGTGGGCGAGATTTGCATCTTTGGCAATGGTGTTTCGCGAGGTTATATAGGCGAACGGAAGATTGAAAATCAGGCTTTTGTTACACTTGCAGACGGCCGACGAATGTATCGGAGCGGCGATCTTGGCATGATGGAACGCGACGGAAATGTGCTTTTTCTTCATCGAAAAGACACGCAAGTGATGATTTTGGGCAAACGTGTTGAACCTTGCGAAATACAGAATATTTTAAGTCAGTGCGACGAGGTGGAAACAAGCGTCGTCCGTTCTGAAACAGACGAACAAGGTTTGGCTTATCTGACCGCATACGTGGTGCCGAAAGACCGGAACAAATTTTATATCAAACATATAAAACGCACGATGTCGAAATTCCTGCCGCCATATATGATTCCGGAATTTTTTGTCCGTCTTGATTCCATGCCTATCACACCAAATGGAAAAGTGAACAGCAGAGCGTTGCCGATAGTGATGAAAGGAGAATGTATATGAAAGATATTTTGATTCGGAGTGCAGGATTGTCTGACTTTGAAACGCTTATGAAATGGCGCATGGAAGTGCTTCATGAGGTGTTTTCGATTCCAGCTGAGGCTGACACTTCTGCTTTGGAAAAGACAAATCGGGCTTATTATCAGCAGTCGCTGGAAGATGGCAGTCATATTGCCTGCTTTGCTTTGCAAAATGACGAGGTTGTCGGTTGCGGCGGCATTTGTCTGCAACGCGAAATGCCTTCTCCGGACAATCGGAACGGACTTTGCGGTTATCTGATGAATATTTATGTGCGACCGAATTATCGTCAGAAAGGCATTGGTAAAGAGATAGTAAAATGGCTGATTCATCAGGCGCGGGAGCGGCAAGTTACGAAAATTTACCTTGAAACTTCTGAATCCGGACAATCGCTTTATCAGGAGTTAGGATTCGCGAATATTGAAAATTATATGAAGTTATAGAATTAAAACATCCTTATCTTATTCCTTTGTATGATGAAATATATCAGCAGAAAAATCGTTTTTATTGGCAGAAACTCGACATTCAGCTGCGTAATTATGCCAATCGGACAGGTCTTGATTATGCGCGTGACGATGACAGTATGCAGCACTCGTGTGATGAAAAGTCAATTATCGTGAATTATTTCTATCATGAAGAGGTGAGGAAGTCGGTAAAGAAGATGTAAAAGATGAAGGATATCCCGCTATATAAATATTTCAAGCATAAATACGGACAAGAACTGCTTGTTGATGTTATACATACGGATGATATGTTGAAGAGCATCAAGCGTACTCCTGTTTACATAACTAATTTTTATAGCATCATCCTTTTCACTTCCGGAAATGAGGAACTGTCAGTGAATGAGCATTCCATGAAAGTCCATGAAGGAGTCGTTGTTTGTTCTCTACCAGGCGAAGTATGGAAATGGAATCCTGATACGCAGTTGCAGGGACTTTATCTTCTTTTCGAAGAAGAGTTTTTGTGCTCATTTTTCAATGATCCGCTTTTCCTCAACAGATTCCCGTATCTGCAGGCAGACCGTCCGTCTTCTTTTCTTCAACCTGATGAAGAGTTGTACAATCGTATTCTTCACTTGTATAAGGAGATGCGCGCAGAAATAAAAAAGCCCAGTCCGGAAAAAGACCAGCACATTCTTCGTGCTATGCTTTACGAAACGTTGATGCTTTATAATCGTGTTCCTCAAACTGCTCTGGAAAACGGCTCAAGAGACGAGATGTCAATGATACGTTACATCAAGCAGTTCCAACAACTGGTGGAAACCGACTACGCAACTCAGCATGAGGTTGATTACTATGCCGAACGTCTTTGCATCACCTCCAATTATTTGAACAAAATAATGAAGCGCACGCTTGGCAATAGCACCAAACAATATATTCTTGCACGCATTATGACTGAGGCCAAACGATTGCTCAATTATACATCATTATCCGTTGCCGAAATAGCAGAAAAGCTGAACTTCGATACTTCCAGTTATTTCGTTCGGATTTTCAAGCGTTTAGAAGGCAAGACACCTAGTCAATATAGAAACAGGAAATGAAAACGATGAATATAGCGGGGAAGCGGATTAATATTTTCGGTGAGACTGACAAATCAAGTCCCATCGTATATCTTCATACGTTTCAGCATGAAGGCGAAACGGTATGGGAAGAATGTCAGAAAATAGGAACAAAGCGCTTCGTGCTTGTAGAAGTCGACGGCGTTGATTGGAACGCAGATATGTCGCCGTGGCCGTCAGATAAATTGTTCGCGGAAGATGTTCCCTGTTCTGGGAAAGCCGAACAGTGGTTGAAAGTGCTGACTTCTCAAGTCATTCCATCAGCGGAAGAAGGACTGACTGTAACCCGTCGGTTCATTGCAGGATATTCGTTGGCTGGACTTTTTGCATTTTGGTCTGTTTACAAGACCGATTTGTTCAATGGTGTAATCTCCGGTTCAGGCTCTTTCTGGTATCCTGGATTTATAGAATTCGTAACTAAATCGGATATGATGAAGATTCCAAAAACAATTTATTTATCTTTGGGCGACCGTGAAAGTCATGTGAAGAATCAGATTCTTAAAACAGTTGAAGACAACACTCGCTGGCTCTATGAACATTATCTTGCTCAAGGCATTAATACTGTTTTTGAACTGAATAATGGCAATCATTATATGCAGACGCAGCGACGCATGGCTAAAGGAATTCAATGGTCTTTGAAGCAGAAAGATTAATATATTATTGTAATTGATATGATTGAACGGGATTTCATCATGCGGTTGATCAGGCAGTTTCTCGAGGCCTTGAACGAGTTTCTGTCTTCGCCGAAGAAGGACAAAAGCGAGGACATCATTATGATGTACAATACTTATGTCGGACCGTCGGAGTTTCTTCACGGCGATGATATTCAGTCTATTATCAAGTCGTTCGACAAATATGGCGAAGGAGAACGTCTTTATCGGATGGAAATGCTTGCCGAACTTTATTTGGCTGAATCGAAAATAAACGAGAAGGAACGCGAATCGCTGCTCCGCAAATCATATACGCTGTTTCAATATATCAACGCAAACAGCAACACCTATTCTTTCGATAGAATCAATAAAATCCAATACATTGCCGGAATCTTGAATACTTTGTCGGACAATAATTAAGCAGCCGACATTATCTCATTTCTTGTCATTTAATATGTTCCAAACGGAGGATTTTCGTCGATGTTTCGAAGACCTTTGTCGAGGGATTGCGTCTCTATTTCCAACTTTTAAATTTTCGAACGTTAGTTAAAAAATACTTTATAACTTATAGTCTGATTTCCCTTTTGTGTACTTCTTGTTAATTTTTGTTCCGAATTTCGGCTTTATCATTTAATGGGAAATAGGGTCGTATTCTTGAAGGTGAGTAATTTTGCTATCAAGATTTTTAATATATTGATTCACCATGAAATATAAGGAAATGTATGAATAAAAGAAGTCAGATAATGGGTAAGATTATCTGACTTTGAAACCGTTAAAATCATCATTCCAGGCAGCTTTTAGGAGGCCTCATCATGTTTTAACCTTTAAAGTTATAACTATTTTTAATTCCAATTCTCTTATAAACATTGTTTATAGGTTTCTATTAATAATTAATAAATGTATGAAGATAAAATATATCATTATCATATTAGCAAGCTGCTTTACAATCAGTGTTGCATCATCTGAAAACGTATCGACAGATACATTAAATCCAACTATCACACAACAGAACAATAAAATCAAGGGAACTGTTGTTGATGAAAAAGGAGAACCAATTGTGGGAGCAAATGTTGTGGAAAAAGGAACAACAAATGCAACAGCAACAGCAGCAGATGGAGAATTCTTTCTTTCAGTTTCTCCTAAAGCTGTTCTTCAAGTATCCTTTATCGGATATATATCACAAGAGCTCACAGTCGGCTCAAAAAAGGACCTAACCATTACTTTAAAAGAAGATAACAAAATCCTAGACGAGGTTGTTGTTGTCGGGTATGAAACGCAAAAGAAAGTCAATTTAACAGGAGCTGTAAGCAGCGTTGGCTCAGACAAATTGCATGGCGTTCCAGCAAATAATATTACATCGATGTTGCAAGGTAAATTGCCAGGCGTTACGATCACTTCGACTCGCGGTCTGCCTGGTCGTGAAGGTACCTCAATTAGAATCAGAGGTTTAGGAACTATGAATAACTCAAATCCGATGGTGCTTGTCGATGGTCTTGAAGCTTCAATGGACGATGTAAACCCAAATGATATAGAAAATGTCAGCGTTTTAAAAGATGCAGCAGCAGCTTCAATATATGGAACACGTGCTGCAAATGGAGTCATTCTTGTAACGACAAAAAGAGGCGCAACTGGTAAACCAACCATGACTTACAATGGTTATGTGGGTTTTCAGAAAGCTGTTCGTCTTCCGAAATATTGTTCTTCGGCACAATATGCTGAATTATATAATGAAGGCTTAAAAAATGAAGGTTCATCACCTGCTTATAGTGATGAAGACATTCAGAAATATAGAGACGGTTCAGATCCTGACAAATATCCTAACACTGATTGGATTGATGCCATCTTGCAGGGAAGTGGTTTTACTCATAACCACAATTTAAGTATGACAGGGGGAACAGAAGCAACTCGTTATGCGGTTTCTCTAGGTTATTATGACCAGAAAGGTTTGACAAAAAACACAGATTATGATCGTTATACTGTTCGCATGAATTTGGATAGCAAGATTAGCAAACGGATTTCGTTTGGAGTCAACAGCAGTCTGTCGTATCGTGAACTGAATGTTCCGACAAATCCCTATTCAAATGACAATTATTTGAGCCAAATGTTCCGCCAAGCCAACCGTATTCCAAATACTTATGTCAATAAATATTCCGATGGAACGTGGGGACGTCATATCGATGGAAATCCAGTTGCTTGGATTGAATCAGGAGGTAAATCCATTTCAAAGTTAGGGCATATTTTAGGCAGCACTTATGGAGAAGTCAAAATCATAGAAGGTCTGACATTGAGAGGCACTGCGGGAATTAATTACAATATTGATGAAGGAAAGACACATATTGTTGAAATCCAATATGGAAACGGAACTATTCAAGGTCCGAATAGTGTTGATGATTATTGGTCACGTTCGATGACAACTACGCTACAGGCATTGCTGAATTATGAAAAGACAATCGGTCAACATAATTTCAAAGCAATGTTAGGTTCTTCTCGGGAATCGTACAGATATCATCAAACAGAAGCTTATCGCAAAAACTTCCCAAGTAACGACTTGACCGAATTGAATGCAGGTTCAACAGACGGATGGTCTAATAATGGGACAGCTCTAGATTCAAACATAGGTTCATATTTTGGACGTTTCAATTATAATTATGGAGGGAAATATCTCTTTGAAGCGAACTTTAGAGCAGATGGATCTTCAAAATTTGCAAGAGGCCACAGATGGGGCTATTTCCCATCATTTTCTGCAGGATGGAGAATCTCAGAAGAAAAATTTATGAAAAACTTCAGTCAACTTGATAATCTCAAACTGCGTGCTTCGTGGGGAAAACTAGGCAATCACAACATCAGCGATTATTTGTATATCGGAACAGTCAGTTTGGGACAAAATTATCCTTTTAACGGTTCCATTTCTGACGGTGCTGCACAGACGAAAGCTAATAATCCGCTTATCACGTGGGAAAAAACCACAGAACTCGATTTAGGAATGGACTTTAGTATGAGTAAAGGTTTATTCTCATTCTCGGCCGATTATTACAACCGTTACACGGATGATATTCTGGCAACTGTTCCGGTGACATTGATTTATGGTTTGGATGCTCCAGTGTCAAACGCAGGAGCAATGCGAAATAAAGGTTTTGAGTTTTCAATAGGTCACAAAAACAGTTTAGGGTCATTCAATTATGGATTTGACGGATATATTGCATTCAACAAAAATAGGGTTGAAAAATATGCAAACCCATCAAAGGGTGATTATATATATGCAGAAGGAGAATCTTGGGCATCTTTTTATGGATACAAATGCCTTGGCATCTTCCAGTCGAATGATGAAGTGGCAAATAGTGCTGTTCAATCATCTGTGGTGAAGGCAGGAGACTTAAAATTTAAGGATGTTTCCGGTGCTGATGGTAAACCTGATGGAAAAATCGACGGTTATGATCGTGTCGTACTTGGAAACACGATGCCAAACATTACTTACGGATTTAACGTCAACATAAATTATAAGCACTTTGATTTATCTGCAGCTTTCCAAGGGGCAGCTGATGTTTATCGTACATTAGAAAGAGAATCTATGTGGGGATTCGTCGATGGTGCAAATGCTTCGACGAGGTTGCTCGATAGAACGCAAGTAGAAAATGGAGTTGTTACGCACCAAGGAAAATATCCTCGTATTTTGGTAACACAAGCTCAGAATCGAGTGATGAGTTCCTATTTAGTTCAGAATTCTAGCTATCTGCGTCTTAAAAATCTTCAATTTGGATATAATATTCCTTCCAATTTGTTGAGAATCCTACAAGTCAATCGTGCTCGAATTTATATTAGCGGTGAGAATTTGTTGACGTTCTCGAAATTTCCCAAGGATTTTGATCCTGAGATGTCGAATGCTTCTGCTGCATACACTTATCCTCAAGTCTCATTTTATACATTTGGCCTTGATATAACATTTTAAAATTGAGTAATATGAAAAAGATTATATATATCAACATTTTAAGTTTATTCGTTTTCTTATTCTCTTCCTGTGGAGATAGTTTCTTAGATGTTAATCCCGCCGATCAGTTGTCGGATGCTACTTTTTGGAAGACAGCCGACGACGCTGAAAGCGCTTTAACTGGTTGCTACAGAGGATGGGAATGCGCAACCAATATTTTCTTCATGGATGCTGCTTCCGATAATGGTTATGAGCAGTTCAACTATTTGTATCAACCTATTGCAAATGGACAATTGCTTCCAACATCGTCAACTGGATATGCTGCTCCTTGGGTCGACGGTTTTGCAACACGTTGGTTTAATTACGATCGTATACGTAAATACAACAAATTCTTGGAAAAGATAGAGTCCGTATCTATGAAAGATGCAACAAAAGAAAGATACAAAGCAGAGGTCCGTTTTTTAAGAGCTTATGATTATTACAATAAAGTAATGTTTTATGGAGACATTCCATTAGTGACAAAAGTATTTACATCAGCCGACGAAGCTAATATGAAACGCACACCTCAGGCCGAAGTGGAGAATTTTGTCTTGAAAGAATTATCTGAGGTTGCGGCTATTCTTCCAGAAGAAAATCAAATCACATCTGGAGGTCATATTACAAAAGGTGCAGCGTTAGCTTTAAAGGCAAGATTTGAATTGTATTTGGGTAAATATGTAGATGCACAAGTAGATGCAGCTTCTGTTATTGCTATGAGCTGTTATGAATTATATCCGGATTACGAAAAGATGTTTTATCCGGAAGCTGAATCATCAAATAAAGAATCCATTTTGGATGTTCAATATATCAAAGATAAATATGCAAATATGATTCCGCAGCTTAATTTACCCGCAAAAGAAGGCGGTTGGTCGGCATTAAATGCTTTGTGGCCTTTTGTTGATGCCTGCCAAATGAGTAACGGGAAATTCAAGGATGAAGCGGGTTCTGGATATGACGATTCGAAACCCTTCAAAAATCGTGATCCTCGTCTGACAATGATAGTATTATGTCCTGGGGAAACATTCAATGGCCGCATTTATGATCCGTTGGATAAATCTATCAATGGTAGCGCTAACGATGATTATCATGTAAATGCAGCAGCTTCTCGTGGCGGATTGCTAGTGAAAAAATATATTTATCCGATGACTGTCGAAAATGCCAACAACTACGACAGCAATGCAATGGTGATTCGTTTGGCTGAAGTGTATATAATCTATGCAGAAGCTGCTTTGCAAACAGGTAAAGATAAAGACAAAGCGTTGATGTATCTTAACAAAGTTCGCGCGCGTGTAGGTATGCCGGCTGCAACAGAACTGAATGAAAAAAACGTTCGGTATGAACGCCGCATTGAGTTAGCTTTTGAAGGATTGCGTTACTTCGATATAAAACGTTGGGATTTAGGTTCAACGGCATTAAATGGAAAGGCTGCCGGTTCGAGAGACGGTTCTGTAAATTCTACAACTGGAGAAATTACATGGAATGGTAATTCCATCATTTTAGAAGAAAGAAAGTTTATGCCTGAGAGGAAATATCTCTTACCGATTCCTCAAACAGAATTGGACAGAAATCCTAATATGACACAAAATCCAGGATATTGATTTTTCTTAATTATTACTTCATGATAGCAAATTCCTATATCAGGTCAAAAGACTGGTTATAGGAATTTGTTTTTATGAAGAAAAACAGTACCTTTGTATGGATAGACAAAAGAAAACGAAGATGGGACAACCTTTGGATAAATCGCTGTGGAAAATGCTTGAGAACATTGTAGATAATCTCAAGAACAAACGCCTTGCCGACGTGTTCCGCTTTGTGTCATTTTATCCATCAGAGACCTATGGACCACACAAGCATTTAAGAATCGAAATAAATTATGTAAAAAAAGGTAACTGCATTCTTCATCTCGATAATGAGAGCGTCAATTTCAGCGAAGGTGACATCATGATAATTACTTCTGACGTCAATCATTTATTTGAAGCTGGTTCAGAAGGAGCAACTTTGCTTCAACTGGAATTTCTACCTGAGGTTTTTTCACATTTCAATCTGAATACAGAGATGGACAAAGATAGTCCTACGTCAGTATTTCTTTTTTCTGAAGAAAACAGGTTGATTAAGATAGTTAATAACGTTCGTATCATGCGCTCTGTTCAGCGTATCGTAAACGAAATGGAGATGAAAAAGCAATTCTATCAGTACTTAGTAATAATGTATTATGCCGAGTTGCTGATTCTGATTTACCGTTATATGAATGAATCATATTTGCCAATCTGCACGAATGATTCTCTGAAACGTGCAATCGCTTATATTCGTCATAATTATTCTTCTGAAATTAACATTAACGATGTGGCTTGTGAAACGGGGATAAGTGTTCGTTATGTGAGAAAATTGTTTTCGCAATATTTGAATATTTCGCCTCTCGACTACCTGAATCAGATACGCATCAACAAGTCAATTGAACTGTTAAGGAATACAGAGCTTTCAATAAAAGAAATCTGCTTTCAATGCGGTTTTCATTCTCCACAATACTTTTCTCATATATTTAAAATGCAAGTTGGAAAGTCACCGAGTGAAATAGCGAAATAACTTAGTTCCGATTTTTGCACTTTATCTCCTCTAACGACCCTAAATACGCACTAAACTAGTTTGAAAAAGACAGTGATTACTTTTTATGTACCTTATCTTTGTATGTAGAAATACATAAAATATCATTGAAATGGAAGAGTGGAAAGATGACAATTCTTTGATGAAGTTGATTAAAGACGAGCTTTATACAGCAGTTATAGGAGACATCATGGATAAAATGGATTATACCAATCAATTTTTGCCCCCAAATATTCATCCGCTTAGAAATGATATGTTTATTGCCGGAAGAGCAATGACAGTACTTGAGTCAGATGTATGCAGAAATAGATCAAATGCTGGGAAGAATTCTTATTTGGAAAAATCTTTTGGGCTAATGCTTGAAGCATTGGATAGTTTACGAGATAATGAAGTTTACATTTGTTCAGGATCTTCTCCATCGTATGCTCTTTGGGGTGAAATAATGAGCGCAAGAGCTATGCAATGTGGAGCAGCAGGTGCCATTGTCAATGGCTATTCAAGAGATACTAAAGGAATACTTGCTTTAAATTTCCCGTGTTTTTCGTATGGACCTTATGCTCAAGATCAAGCTCCACGAGGGAAAGTTCTTGATTATCGAGTAACAATACGTGTTGGAAATGTTGTGGTAAATGATGGAGATATGGTTGTTGGTGATTTAGATGGCGTTTGCATTGTCCCCAAACAGATAGAAAAAGAGGTTTTTACAGGCGCTTTGGAAAAGGCAAGAGGAGAACGTATTGTTTTGAAGAGAATTAAGGAAGGCATGTGTGCTCGCGAAGCATTTGATAAGTTTGGTATCATGTAATCAATAAACAAAATGAAAATAGTTGATGTTAAAGTATGGTTAGTTCAAGGTTATAAATATAATTGGACATTATTGAAGATTTATACAGACGAAGGATATACAGGTGTTGGTGAAGCAACTAACTGGCCAGGAAGTCCAATTGTCTTTAATGCTGCACGACATGTAGCACAACGTATTATCGGTCTTGATCCGATGAAGATTGATTTTATATGGACTAAATTATATAGAGATTTGAATTGGATCGGTCCATATGGTGCAAGTCTTTGTGCAATCAGCGGAATCGATATGGCTCTACTTGATTTAAAAGCAAAAGTTTTAGGTGTACCATGTTATGAATTATTGGGCGGAGCTTATAGAAAAGATATTCTATTGTATGCAAATTATTGGTTTACTGGAGGTGGACATAATGAAACTGATTATGTCAGACAATCATTGGATGTTAGGAAAGCTGGTTTTACAGGAATGAAATTTGACCCTTTTGCTCATACAAACTATTTCTATGGAGAGAATTTATCTTCAAACTTAACTCTTACTACTGAGCAACAAAATCTTGCATACAATCTTTCACATGCTGTCCGTGAAGCGGTCGGTCCGAATATGGATATCATGATTGAAACACATGCAATGCTCAACTACAGAATTGCTGTAAAAATGGCAAGAAGATTAGCAGAACTAGATATAACTTGGTATGAAGAACCGGCGGGTCCGGAAAATGTAGATACTTTGCGGGCTATGCGAGAACGCATTCCTTCAGATATGGCGATTTGTGTTGGTGAACGGCATTACACACGATATGCAATACGTCCTTTACTTGAGAATTATATTTGCGACATAATTATGCCCGACATCACTCGTTGTGGAGGTCCATCAGAGATGAAAAGAATGGCAACTATGGCTGAAACATACAATGTGCTCATTGCACCTCATAATCCAAACGGACCGCTTTCAACGTTGGCTTCAGCAAACGTATGTGCCTCTATTCCAAATTTCTTTAGACAAGAATTTATGTTCAATGATGTTCCTTGGAGAGATACAGTGATTGACCATCCGATTTCTGAAATGGTCAAAGATGGGCAATTGCATCTTTCAGATCGTCCTGGACTTGGTGTAGATTTGGTTGAAGAAGAGATGGAAAAGCATCCTGGAATTGTGTCGGATGCTCCTAATAATTTTTATATCTAAAAATAGAGGTTATGGCTTTTGACATAAATTTAAAAGAAAAAGTTGTTCTAATTACTGGAGTTTCTTCAGGCATTGGAATGGGGACCGCGCGACAGTTTGCAAGAGCTGGCGCAAACGTTGTCGGTTGTTCACGGAAGTATGCTGATAGCGAAAGTGCTTCATCATTTTGTACAGAAGTGGAAAAAGAAGGAAGTAAAGCATTATATGTTCAGGCTGATGTAACACAAAGAAAAGATATAGATAATTTGGTCTTGCAAACAGTTTTAAAGTTCGGAAGATTGGACATCGTCGTTTCAAATGCAGGAGAAAATATCTTTGAAAGTGTGGAAAAATGTGATGAGAAAAGATGGAAGTATAACATGCAGTTAAATTTGGAATCACATTGGTGGCTTTCACAAGCTTGCAAACCTTATTTGGAAAAAAATGGCGGAGGAGTTATTATACTCATGACCTCTAATCATGCATATTGTACAATTCCTGGCTGTTTCCCATATAATTTGTCAAAATCGGCTATGACAGCTCTTGTCCAAAGCCTTGCTATAGAATGGGGCCCATTAATCCGTTCTGTTGGCGTTGCGCCAGGTTTCATTGATACAGCGGGAAACGATACGTGGTTTGAATCATTTCCAGACGCAAAAGCTGAGCGTCAACGTACTATTGAGCTTCATCCAGTCAAGAGAATTGGAACAGTTGATGAAGTCGGCGCTTTATGTGTTTATTTGGCTTCTTCATATTCGCAGTTCATAAGTGGTACAACCATTTTGATGGATGGTGGACGTTCTGCTTTAATGCAGGATTCATAGATTACAAAATATGAAGGCAAAATTACTTTATCCATCTCACGATTTAACTGGAGAAGCTGCAACATGGTTGCCAAAACTAGGAATCTTTCTTTGGGTAGACATTGACAACGGAATTCTTCATCAGTTGGATTTGAATACTCAGACAGTGAAAGATCACTTTTTCCCTGAGTTGATAACATCCATTATCCCTTGGAAAGGGCATGATTATGAAGTCATTTTGGCAATGAAAAACCGTATTATTTCATATCATTTAGTTGATGCAAAATTTGCTTCTGTCGCCGATATTTATTCCATTCGACCGCAATGGAGAACGAACGATTGTAAAGCTTCACCTGAAGGAAGATTATGGTGTGGCATCATGAATACAACCAAGCCAAGTTACAATGGCTTTTTATATCGTATTGAAAGCGATTTGTCATGTTCATCAATATTAGATAAACAATCAATACCTAATGGAATCTCGTGGAATCATCAAGGTGACAGAATGTATTATGCCGATTCAGGACGTTCGTGCATTGAAGAATATGCTTATGATCATGAAAAAGGAACAATATCATTTATTCGAACAGTTGTTGATGTCCCGCCAAAATATGGAATTCCAGATGGAATGGCAATCGACTCCGATGATAATCTTTGGGTCGCTCATTGGGGTGGAAAAGGAGTCTATATTTGGAACTCATCAACTGGGAAACTGATTGATAAAATTGAAGTCTCTGCACCGAATGTTGCATCCTGCACTTTTGGTGGAAAAGATGGCAAAGAATTATTCATTACTACAGCATTAGTAGGAATGTCGGAAGATGAAAAGCAAATGTATCCACAAAGCGGCGGTTTATTTTCTGTTGAAATGCCGAACGTTTCCCCTGGAGAGAACCATTATCCTTTCATTACTGTTTAAATAAAATCTCATGCAGATATCAACAATCGACATAATCATTTTTTTTGTTTATTGCGCGGTCATACTTTTTGTGGGACTGTTTGTGTCACGCAAACCAAAAAATGAAAGTCGTGATACATGTGATTATTTTCTCGCTGGACGTGGATTGGCATGGTGGGCAATTGGTGCTTCTATAATTGCATCGAACATTTCTGCCGAGCAGTTTGTAGGCATGTCAGGCTCTGGTTATGCTATAGGTCTCGGAATGGCTACTTATGAATGGATTGCTGCATTGGGCTTACTTATCGTCGCCAAATTCTTTATCCCCATTTTTCTGAAGAATAAGATATTCACAATGCCACAGTTTTTGGAAGAGAGATTTGATAAACGTGTGAAAACGGTAATGGCAGTTTTCTGGCTTGTTGTATTTGTGTTTATTAATCTCACTTCTATTCTCTATTTAGGAGCCTTGACGATTGAAAAAGTGGTTGGAGTTCCCATGATGGCAGCGATTGTTTTTTTGGCAGTTTTTGCTGGCATTTATTGTATTTATGGCGGTTTGAAAGCAGTTGCTCTGACAGATATTATTCAAGTCGTTTTTTTAGTTGGAGGTGGATTAATAACTACATATATTGCACTCGACAAGTTAGGTTATGGAGAAGGTGTTGTTGAAGGATTTAAGAATTTGACTGTAACAGCTAGCGACAAATTCCATTTAATTCTTGATAAATCTGATCCAGGATATAAAGACTTACCAGGAATCTCTGTCATCTTGGGAGGTTTGTGGGTCGCAAATCTTTATTATTGGGGCTGTAATCAATATATCATTCAAAGAGCTTTAGCTGCTAAATCGGTTCATGAAGCACAAAATGGAATGCTATTCGCAGCTTTTATAAAACTGCTGATTCCTTTAATAGTTGTGATTCCAGGAATTGCAGCATTTGCTTTAAACGCACCATTAACAAAATCAGATGAAGCATATCCTTGGCTATTAAGTCATTTGTTGCCAGCAGGCATTAAAGGTGTTGCTCTTGCCGCTCTAACTGCAGCTATTGTCAGTTCTTTAGCTTCAATGATGAATAGTATTTCTACAATATTTACGATGGATATTTATCATTCATATATTTGTCCGAAAGCGCAACAAAAAGAATTGGTATTTATAGGTCGTTGGGCTAGCTTTATAGCTTTATTAATTGGAGTCCTTATTGCACCTATGCTTGGCGGATTGGATCAGGCTTTTCAGTATATTCAGGAATTTACGGGTTTTGTAAGTCCTGGTGCTCTTGCAATATTCCTCGCAGGTTTCTTTTATCGGAAAGCAACTTCGAATGGTGCACTTGCCGCAGCTTGTGCATCATTCGCTTTCTCGACTTTGTTAAAATTCTTTTATCCTAATTTACCATGGCTAGATAGAATGGGAATAGTGTTCCTTATATGTTGTTTTCTTATTTTAGTGATGGGTAAGAAAGGTCAAATAATTGCAGAAGATTATAAGGTGAGCAAGTCTTTGTTCAAGACAAATACGACTTTCAATGTGTTGTCGTTTGTCATCATATCTATATTGGTTGGAATTTATTGGCTTTGGTGGTGATTGAAATAAAAATATAAACAAACATTATATCATGAAACTAAAACACGTATTATCTGGTATTTTATTACTGCTGATTGCAGCAGGAAATATTGATGCTATCAACGACTTGAGAGATTATGCTGGTCGAGTTTATCAGTTGCCTTCGAAAGTCGAAGGTGTTAGTCGTCCCTCAATATTATTGAATGGAACTTGGCAGTTCAAATATTCTTCAACAAACGAATGGACCACAATTGTTGTTCCTGGCGAAGTCGCTATGCAAGGATATGCTATCAAACACGACACACCTTTTTTCTATAAAAAGACATTTGTTGTCCCGAAAGATTATAATGGCAAACGAATTATTCTCCGATTCGATGGCGTTTACAGTAAAGCAAGATTATCCGTCAACGGCAAATTCATTCGTGAACATAACGGAGGTTTTACGCGTTGGGACACAGATGTGACTCAGTATATAAAAGCGGGCAAGAAAAATGAGGTGGAATTAGAAGTTGTTGATCCGATTGATGAAATATCTTATGCTTCCGGATATGCACATCATCCGATTGGAGGAATTCTTCGTGATGTCATGCTGTTTGTGCTTCCCGAAAATTATTTATATGATGTGTCAATCAATACTCATCTCGACACGTTGTACCGTGATGCGAAGTTGGAGCTATCATTCTTGCCGTCAAAGAGAATAACGGATATTCGGGTTAATCTTGTAGCTCCTGATGGTAAAAACGTTGTTTTATTAAATCCTCGTTTTTCTGCGGATAATACGCAAAAATGTACTTGGATGATTCCTGTATCTCAACCTTTAAAATGGGATGCAGAACATCCGAATCTGTACAAGTTGACAGTTGCAGTTTACAACAAAGGAAAAGAATCTTATCGATTTGCCCGTGAAATCGGTTTCCGAGAAGTTAAAATTGTTGGCAATCGTATGTTTGTGAACGGTAAACAAGTGAAATTAAGAGGTGCTTGCCGTCATGATATAAGTCCTGACTTGGGCAGGAGCACAACTGCTGCTTTGGATAGTGTTGATGTTCGGTTATTTAAAGAGGCAAATATGAATTTTGTTAGGACATCACATTATCCGCCTTCCGAACACTTTTTGAATTATTGTGATAAATATGGTGTCTATGTGGAAAGCGAATCGGCCGTGTGCTTTGTGACAACTCATCGTCAGAAAAACTATGCTCCAGGAAACACTCAAAGTAATCCGAATTATACATCCCGATATTTAAGCCAGTTTCAGGAAATGGTTAAAAATAATCGTTTACATCCGTCTGTGTTATTTTGGAGCATCGGTAACGAGAGTGAATATGGCAGTAATTTCCAAGCATGTTATGATTGGTTGAATCAAGGAGATACAACTCGGTCTACTATTTTTAGCTATCCTGGATCTGACGGGAACAAAGATAAAATATACAAGATTCTGAGCATGCATTATCCTGGCGTTGATGGAAATATGACGCAATGGAATATGCGGACTGAGAACTTTCAAGGTGAAGGAATTCCTGCTTTGTTCGACGAATGGGCACATCCTGCTTGCTACACTTTCGAGACTTTGCGAAGAGATCCGAATATACGTGAATTTTGGGGGAAATCAATTGATTTGATGTGGAATGGTGTTTATCAATCTCCTGGCGCTTTAGGTGGTGCAATATGGGGATTCGTTGACGATATTTTTGAGTTGCCGAAGCCCAAACTAGGAACAGCATTCTGGAAGGAATTTGCACATACTCAAAAACCGTGGGAGTTCCAGGGTGAATGTGTCGGATATGGAGAATGGGGAATAGTAGATATCTGGCGCAGAAAAAAACCTGAATTTTGGGCAACAAAGAAGGCTTATTCACCTGTTCGAATCAGCATTGACAAAATAACTAATTTCTTTGCTGGCAGCAGATTAACAATTCCTGTTTCCAATCGTTTCGATAATACAAACCTCAGTGAGATAAGGGCATTTTATTCACATAACGGAATAAAGAAAGAGATTCAACTGCCTGCATTGAATCCTCATGAAAATGGAATTATTATTATTCCAGCTGATAACTGGAAAGATGGTCAACAAATTCTATTCGAGTTTTATGATGCCAAAAATGGTCTAATTAATTCCGATTGCGTAACTTTAGGGAATGAAAACATCAAATATCCTGAAGCTTTAAAAGAAAGCAAGCTTTCAGTTAACGAATCAAATGGGTTCATCACAGTAAAAGGAGATAACTTTGAAATCCCTTTCAGCAAGGAAACAGGTTTGATAGAAAATGCTAAGGCAGACGGCAAGATTTTAATTGAAAAGGGTCCTTTCCTCAATTTGTTTGTCAGCTATAATAATCGCACCAATCCGGAACTTCGCAAGAATGCCGATACTTATTTGTCTTCCGATTCGGATTGGGTAAAAACAAGTTTTTCCTATCAGCAAAAGTCTGATGGAATCTATGTCAAATTGACAGGAACATATAAGAATATCTTGGTGGATTATTTGATTAAAGTTATGTCTAACGGTATGATAAATGTTGACTTTAACGCTGAAAATGCCCCTAATGGATATTGTCGCGAATCAGGTATTTGTTTTAAAATCTCAAAAGAATTTGAAGGATTGAAATGGAATCGTAAAGCATACTGGAATATTTACCCTGAAAATTCTTTTGCAGACAGAGAAGGCTCAGCTTTGCTTTACAATAGTAAACAAACTGCTTATGGTGTAAAACCTGTACAAGATTGGCAAGATGACACACATGATTACTATTATTGGTCTGACGCTGGTGCAAATTGCATGAAACCACTTACACAGAAGGCGAAAGGAATGAAAGAGAACATCTATTTCTATACGCTTTCGGACAAAGAGAATCATCAGCTTTCAGTAATTTCAACCGAAGCTTCGATTGCGTGTCGACTTAACAAACTTGCGAATGAACAGTTGATATTGTTCGCTAACAGTAGTTGGGATTATCCTGAAATAGGTTGGGGGAATTATGCTAAAATGATTGATTCTGTTCCGTGTTATGGAAATATAATGCTTATGATAAAATAACACGATTATACACATGGTGTGAATACTCTTAATTAGCGAGGTTTGTTCAAATTGAAGAGTTTTCTATTAATTATTTGAATCAATTTGCCAATACCCAATGGGATAAACCGTTTTTTATTTTTGGGAACCATGAAACCCCTGTAAAGAACACAACTTTGATTCCCTGATTGTCATCTAATATGTTCCAAACGGAGGATTTTCGTCGATGTTTCGAAGACCTTTGTCGAGGGATTGCGTCTCTATTTCCAACTTCCTTGCATTTCGGGACTGGCTGAGGTTATTTTTGTCTTGAAATAAAAGGAAAACAAACGGAATGAAAAATATGAGACATTTGATTTTATGGATAGTTGCTGCAGCTCTTCTGATGCCGGTTGGAATGACAGCACAAGGCGTTACTGCCGTGCAAGTGAAAGATACGTCCGTTGTGCTTCCGAAAGTGTGGACGCTTCGTGCTTGCCTCGATTACGCACTTGAGCACAATATTCAGGTTAAGAAGAGCAAAGTCGCATTGCTTTCGGGCAAAGAAGATACCGAGCTGGCAAAAGCACAGCTTTTTCCATCGCTTTCAGCCTCTGTCACACAGGGCCTAGTCAATTATCCTTCGAATGCGAACGACACGCATACTTCGTATAGCGGTAACTACTCTGTCAGTGCCAATTACAAATTGTTCGACGGCGGCAAACGTGTGAATGCCATCAAACAGGCAGGACTTCAGAACCAGCAAGAAGAGCTGAGTGTTCAACAGAATGAGAACGATATCCGCATTTCATTGGTCCAGACATATATGCAGGTTCTTTATGCAATGGAATCTGTTCGCATCAATGAAAACACCGTCGCAACCTCGCAGGCGCAATGCGATCGTTCTGCACAGCTGCTCAAAGCCGGTTCTATTTCTAAAGTCGATTATGCACAGCTTGAGAGTCAGTTGAGCACTGACAAATACCAGTTGGTCGTTGCTCAGACTTCGTTGGCAAACTATAAACTTCAACTTAAGCAATTGCTCGAATTGGACATCACTCAGGATATAGATGTCTCAGTTCCCGAAATTCCATCGTCGGAAGTATTGGCTCCGCTGCCTGCAAAGCAAGATATTTACAATACGTCACTTGCTGTTATGCCGGAAGTTAAAAGCAGTCAGCTTGGCATCGATTTGGCTCAGATTGACGTGAAGAGTGCCAAGGCCGGTTATCTGCCGTCACTTTCAGTCAATGCAGGACTTGGAACAGGTCATGTTTCAGGCTCCGATTATACTTTCGGCAGTCAGATTTGGAACAAGTTCAATTCGAGTGTCGGCTTGACAGTAAGCATCCCAATCTACAGCAATCGTGAGAATAAAACGGCTGTCAATAAAGCCAAATATGCAGTCACTACAAGTCAGCTTGAACTGCTGAATACACAAAAATCTCTTTTGAAGACGGTCGAAGGTTATTATCTGGACGCAACATCGTCGCAGAACCAATATACTTCGGCTTCCGAGAAATTGAGTTACGTGGAGAAAAGTTATGACTTGACGCAACAGCAATTCTTCCTTGGAATGAAGAATACGCTTGAGTTGCTTACCGAGAAAAACAATCTGCTAACAGCTCAACAACAGGTTCTTCAGTCGAAATATATGGCGTTGATGAGCATTCAGCTGCTCAATATTTATCAACAGAAACCAGTTGACGTGAATTATTGATTTATAAGAACAAAATAAAAAATAAAGATATGACTAAGAAAATCATTATTGCGATTGTAGTTATTGCTCTTGTTGTAACAGGATTTTACCTGTTCAGGGGACATTCAAACGTTCGTGGTATCCATTTGGAGATAGTAAAAGCTCAACGTGGAACTATCACAAACACAGTCACTGCAACCGGTACTATCGAGGCCGTTAAGGAAGTAGAAGTCGGTACGCAGGTTTCAGGTATCATCGATAAGATTTATGTCGATTACAACAGTGTAGTCAAGAAAGGGCAGGTGATTGCCGAAATGGATCGTGTCAATCTGCAGGCTGAACTCAAATCGGGCGAAGCTCAGTTGGCAAGTGCGCGGGCTGAATATGAGTATCAGCTCAAGAATTATAACCGTAACAAACAGTTGCATGACAAAGATTTGATTGCCGATGCTGATTACGAAAGTTCACTCTACAATTTCCAAAATGCAAAAGCAGCATATAATCAAGCTCAAGCTTCCATTGTCAAAGTTCGTCAGAACTTAGGCTATGCAACTATCACCAGTCCAATCGATGGTGTCGTTATCAGCAGAGCCGTTGAGGAAGGCCAGACAGTTGCATCAGGATTCAGCACTCCTACACTATTCACTATAGCCAAAGACTTGACAGACATGCGTGTTATTGCAGCTATCGACGAAGCTGACATTGGCAACATCAAAGAAGGCGATGATGTAAACTTTACAGTCGATGCTTATCCAAATGATATATTCAAGGGTAAGGTTACGCAAGTACGTTTGGAAGCGACAGTTACGTCAAACGTTACAACTTACAGCGTTGTAATCAGCGCTCCGAATCCAGACTTGAAACTCAAACCTGGTTTGACAGCCAATGTCAGTATCACGACACTTAATGTTGAGAATATATTGACTATTCCTGCAAAAGCCTTTAAATTTGTGCCCGATGTTTCACAGCTTTCTGCTTTGGGTTACACAGTTAAGAATACCGGAATTACGGCTCCTGAAGGAAAGAAAGTCGTTTGGCAGTTGAACGGCAAAGTTATAACGCCGAAATTGGTTACTATCGGAAATACTGATGGTATTAAGACGGAGATTACCGAAGGATTAACTGACGGTGATGCAATTATCAAGTCTGCAACAGCAAAAGTGGCTGTCGCTAACGATACGGCTTCGAGCAAAGAAAACAATCCTTTCATGCCGAAACGTCCGGACAGCGATAGAAAGAAACAAGGCGGCAACAGCGGTAATAGCGGAAATGCTGGCGGTAAATAATTCTGACAAACTTATGAAAGAGATTATCAGATTAGAGAATATCAAGCGTGACTTCTACGTTGGTGACGAAGTTGTCCATGCGTTGCGCGGCATCTCGTTCGTCATCAACGAAGGCGAGTTCGTGACCATCATGGGTTCGTCAGGCTCGGGAAAAAGTACGCTACTGAACACACTCGGTTGTCTCGACACGCCGTCAGCAGGCGAATATTTTCTCGACGGCGTTTCGGTTCGCACGATGGGTAAGAACGCACGCGCTACGCTTCGCAACCGCAAGATCGGCTTCGTGTTCCAGAACTACAATCTTCTGCCGAAGACGACTGCTGTGGAGAACGTTGAACTTCCTCTGATGTATAATAGCGAATATAGTGCTACTGCACGTCGTGACAAAGCTGTGAAAGCACTTGAAGCTGTCAATCTTGCCGACCGAATGATGCATAAAAGCAATCAAATGTCCGGCGGTCAGATGCAGCGCGTTGCAATTGCCCGAGCTTTGGTCAACGATCCTGCTGTCATCCTTGCCGATGAAGCGACCGGTAATTTGGATACGCGTACAAGCTTCGAGATTTTGGTATTGTTTCAGGAGTTGTTCCGTGAAGGACGAACAATCATTTTCGTGACACACAATCCTGAGATTGCTAAATACAGTTGCCGTAACATTACGCTGCGTGACGGACACATCATTTCCGATGTGAAGAATGATACAATTATGGATGCCAAAGAGACGCTATCCAAACTCCCTAAAAACGACGATTAAATGAACTTCGCGAATTTATTCAAAATAGCATTAAGAGCATTGGCCAACAACAAGATGAGGAGTTTCCTCACAATGTTGGGCATCATCATCGGTGTGGCTTCTGTAATTACGATGCTTGCAATCGGCCAAGGCTCGAAGAAAAGCATTCAGTCGCAAATCAGTGAAATGGGTTCGAACATGATTATGATTCAACCGGGCGCAGACATGCGAGGCGGTGTTCGTCAGGATGCTTCTTCTATGGAAACGCTTAAGTTGAAAGATTATCAGGATATTCTTGATGAGACGACTTATGTTGCAGCTGTTTCACCTTCAGTCAATAGTTCCGGACAAGCTATTTACGGAGCTAACAATACGCCGACTTCAGTTTACGGAATCACTCCAGCTTATATGGAAATTCGCCGTTACACGATTGCCGACGGAGATATGTTCTCTGAACAGGATATAAATACAGCGGCCAAAGTCTGCGTTGTCGGTAAAACTGTTGTTGATAAACTTTTTACCAACGGCGAAAGCCCGATTGGAAAAGTATTCCGTTTCAATAAGATTCCTCTCCGTATCGTCGGAGTTCTTACCAGCAAAGGTTACAACAGCATGGGAATGGACCAAGATGACCTGATTCTCGCTCCTTATACGACAGTTCAGAAACGTCTTCTTGCCATCACTTATCTGCAAGGCATCAACTGCTCAGCTTTGAAAGAGGAATACACAGACCAAGCCATTGATGAAATCACAGAAATCCTGCGCCGCAACCATAAGTTGAAAGATAGCGACGATGACGATTTTACTATTCGCAGCCAGCAGGAATTGAGTTCAATGCTGACAAGTACGACTGACATGATGACGGTTCTGCTTGCTGCTGTTGCAGGTATTTCGCTGATTGTCGGCGGTATAGGAATCATGAACATTATGTATGTTTCTGTTACGGAACGTACACGTGAAATCGGTCTTAGAATGAGTATTGGCGCCAAAGGTCGAGACATCCTTGCGCAGTTCCTCATCGAATCAGTGTTAATCAGCGTGACTGGCGGATTAATCGGGGTTTTCTTCGGTGTAGGTTCTTCGGTGATGGTCAAGACCATCGCACATTATCCGATTTATATTCAATTCTGGAGCGTACTTCTGTCGTTCGCAGTATGTACGTTGACAGGTATCTTCTTCGGTTGGTATCCGGCAAAGAAGGCTTCGCAACTCGACCCGATCGATGCCATAAGATATGAATAATAGAAACTAAAACACAATAATATGAATACATCCAATATCATTAATCCGCCGCTTCGACCGCCTTTCAAAGGGATGACGACGTTGATCCACACAGCTGCATGGCTGCTGGTATTAAGTCTGCCATTTTTCTTTACAGGACGTGAAACCCACGAACTGACATTGATTAATTATCTTCGGGCAGAAGTGCCGCCTGTATCATTCATGCTCATCTTTTATGCAAACTACATGGTTCTGATTGATGAGTTTTTGAACGCTCGACGCGGTTGGATGTTTTTCTTGAGCAATATTTTGCTTATCGCTTTTGTGATGGTTGCAGTCCATTTGCTGATGCAACTCTTTCCTCATCCTGTTGAAATTCATCATGGTCCGAGACCAAACAATATCGGATTCTTTATGGTCAACGCGTTGATGTATATGCTTGTGGCAGCGTTGAGTGTGGCAATTCGAATGACCAGCGGTTGGTATCAGGCAGAGAAAGAACGTCGTGAATTGGAGAACAGCCGCACGGAAGCTGAACTGAAGAATCTGAAAAGCCAGCTCAATCCGCATTTCTTGTTTAATACATTAAATAATATATACAGTTTGATTGCTTTCGATCCAGACAGAGCCCAGGCTGCCGTTCACGATATGAGTGTGTTGCTCAGGTATGTGCTGTATGAGAGCAGCCAGAACTTCGTGACTTTACAAAAGGAGGAAGATTTCGTCAAAAACTATGTTGAACTTATGCGAATCAGGCTTTCTGAGCAGGTAGAAGTTAAAACGGAAATTACTGCTGAGCAACCCGACGTGTTAATTGCGCCATTGCTGTTCATTTCTCTTATAGAGAATGCATTCAAACATGGCATAAGTCCTTCTAGTCCTTCTTATGTTCATATTTCAATTACCGAGAAACAATCGCGCGTCGTCTGTCAGATTTCCAACAGTTTCTTTCCGAAAGATGCTGCGCGTGATAAAAGTGGTTCAGGAATCGGCATTCAGAACTTAAAACGTAGACTTGATTTGCTTTATCCAGGACGATTTATCTTCACATACGGACAACAAGGCGATACATATTACAGTTTACTGGAAATCCAATTAAGCTGATAAATACTTTTCAGTCATATATTATTCATTTGCTATTTTTTAAATTTTTTCATACCTTTGCAAAAGAGAATCAAGGATAGACTGCAAGTTTCGGCTTGCACTATCTTTGTGAAGAAATATAAAGAATAGCTATGAATCTGACTTGCGCAATTGTTGACGACGAACCTTTGGCAGTGAACCTGCTCAAGAGTTATGTCATGAAAACTCCTTTTCTCGAATTGAAGGGTACTTTTGGCAGTGCTTTATCTGCACTGTCAGAGTTAAGTCTTCATCCCGTCGATTTGCTTTTCCTCGACATTCAGATGCCTGAACTGAGCGGAATGGAGTTGTCGTCGATGTTGGAAAGTGACACACGCATCATCTTTACTACTGCTTTTCAACAGTATGCGCTGGATAGCTATAAGGTCAATGCTCTTGATTATCTTCTTAAACCAATTTCATATCCTGACTTCCTCAAGTCGGCAAACAAGGCAGTGCAGTGGTTCGAAATGGCTCGCAAGGCTGCACCGGATACTTCGGAACAGTCTGCCAAAGTTTCAGATGCCAAACCTCGCCCCGAAAGCATCTTCGTCAAATCGGAATATAAACTTCGCCAGATTGAGCTATCGAAAATACTCTATATCGAAGGTCTGAAGGATTATGTCAAGATATACGTAGAGGGCGAAGCTCATCCGATTTTGTCGCTCATGAGTATGAAGGCGATGGAGGAGATGTTACCGGATGACCAGTTCTGCCGTGTCCATCGTTCATTTATTGTTCAGCCTGAAAAGATTCGGATTATCGAACGCAACCGCATCGTTTTCGGCAAGGAATATATTCCCATATCAGATAACTATAAGCAAAAGTTCCTCGACTTTGTTAGTCGTCGCTCGTTGTTTTCATAATTAATATAGGTGAATTATGGCAGAACAAAGTGACCAGAATGATATTGTTGAAGTGATGTTTCAACATCTTTATAGACCTTTACGCGCTTATGCTCTGCAGTTGATAGGGGAAAAAAGCATAGCTGAAGATGTTGTTCAAGATGTTTTTTGTGAAGTTTGGGGTCGTCGAGAGATGTTACGTCTTAATGAAGAAGAATTGAAATCTTATCTTTTTCGCTCTGTTTATAATAGGTCACTTAATGCATTGAAAAATAATCAAGGAAACTTGACAGACAGTATCGATGGAGATATTCTTGAGCAGTATTTAATGGTTTCGGACAGCGATTCGGAGCAAAGTTTGATGCTTGAGGATTTGCAATCGGCGATATTTGGTATTGTAGATAAACTTCCACCAAAATGTAAGGAAGTTTTTTTATTAAGTCGTCGCGCTGGATTGAAAAACAAGGAGATTGCCGAACGACTAGACATTTCAGTAAAAGCTGTAGAAAAACAAATTACACATGCACTTTTTGTTTTGCAGGAATATCTAGAGCAAAACAATTGTTATAAATAAAACTCTCATTGATTAATAATCGACCCGAAAACTCTGAAAGCATTTTTTGTGCTACGATTTAATATATTAAAAGTGAAAATTTTTATAGTTTAAGGTAGGGTTCCGTACTGAAAATTTGTATTAATAATAGATGGAAATGAAAAAGAACGAATCAGACATCCGACCAATAATTGTGAATTATTTGGATGGATCAGCTACTAAAGAGGATAAAAGAACTCTTCTGGAGTGGCTTAAGCTTTCTGAGACTAATCGAAAATTATTTCATGATGTGTCTGATATTTGGAGAAAATCGGATGAATCTGTTGACGACTCTGCAAAAGTAGCTGATATTATGTCGCGACTTAAGAATAATCATTTTGAACAAAAGTTTAAAAAACCAGAAAAAGAAGTTGTAAAACGACATAATCTGATAAAATGGTATCGCATAGCAGCGGCTGTTGTCTTTTTCTGTTTGATTGGCACAGGAGCGTATTGGTTGGGTGTCAACAATGGTGAGAAAGAACATTCTACAGTCAATAGATTGATTACGGCAAAAGGTAGTAAAGGAATGTTTCATTTGCCAGATGGTTCCATCGTATGGCTCAATTCTGAAAGTAGTCTTACTTATTCAGCAGACTTTTCCGGTAAAAATCGCGTGGTTAATCTTGTTGGATGTGCATTGTTTGATGTTGTCCATGATGAGTCTCGTCCGTTTATTGTTAATACGGGGAATACTTCAATTCGTGTTTTAGGGACATGTTTCAATGTTGATAATTATTCCAATATGAAGGATCTGAGGGTGGCTTTGCTTCGTGGAAAGATTCAAATATTTAACAATCAATCTCACAGTACGATTCTAAATCCAGACGAACTTTATGAATATAACACAAAAAGCGGTTTATCCAGTGTCAGTAAAGTTAATGCATGTTTGTATGCCAATTGGATTAATAAACGTCTTGTTTTCGACAATGATTGTTTGAGAGATATTTTGATTAGTTTCGAAGGTTGGTATCAGACGGACATAGAATGTCCTGAAGAACTTGCAGAGAACGTTCGCATGTCCTTAACTGTGCGTCAAGAAAACATAACTGAAATTTTGGATGCAATGTGTGCTATTGCACCAATCAAATATATTGTATCAAATAATAAAATTAAGGTTATCAAAAATTGAAATTATTATATCTAAAATCATTGCCTATGGTGCATTAAAACGAATACCAAAAATCAAAAAAACGACTAAATGTCTTTTTTATTAAAAAAATTGTAAAATCATAATTCAGCGTAAACATGAAGAATAAGTTAAATTTAAATTTCAGAAGGATAACCTTTATCCTTGCCATGCTTGCTATGGTGCTTCTTGATGTTTCTGCAGCCGAGTCGTATGCAAAGATAACAAAAATTGATTTGAGTATTACTAACTCGACGGTCAAAGAAGTTCTGAAAGAGATTGAAAATAAAAGTGAGTTTGTCTTCTTTTACAATGACAAAGCGATTAAAGCCAATCGCGTGGTCAATGTGAATGTGAAGAGTGTGGGTATTGAAGATATCCTTCGTCAAATTCTTCCCGATTGTAACTTTAGAATTGATAACCGAAAAATTATCATTACTCCTAAAGCACAGAATGAAGTGACAATAACTAATGCAACTCAACAAAGTAAAAAACTAATAGGTAAAGTCGTAGATGCGGCGACTAACGAACCGATGATTGGGGTTGCAATTTCTGTCAAAGGTACAACAAGAGGTACTATCACCGATACCGATGGTAATTTTTCCATTGAGGTTTCAAGAAACAATAGATTAGAAATCGCTTATCTGGGTTATATAACACAACAAGTTGTATTTAACGGACAGGCAACTCTTAATATCTCTTTGGTCGAAGATACGCAAAAACTGAATGAAGTTGTGGTAACTGCAACTGGTATCAAACGTGAAAATAAAGCCATTGGTTATGCTATTGCTGAAGTAAAAGGTTCTGATTTGGTTCAACGTAATCAAATCAATCCTGTTTCTTCTTTGCAAGGTGTTGCTCCTGGTGTCAGTGTTCAAGGTTCTGGTGACGGTATTTTCGGTAGTTCAAAAATTCAGATTCGTGGTATTTCCACATTGAACGGTTCTAATACTCAACCAATTTTTGTCGTCGATGGAATCATTTTGAATAATGACGCTTTTGACAATAGTCAAACCATCAACCGTGCATCTAATGACTTTGGCAACCAACTAAAGAATTTGAATGTTGAAGACTTTGAATCAGTGACTATATTAAAAGGTGCTGCTTCAACTGCACTTTATGGCTCTCGTGGTCTGAATGGTGCTGTTGTCATCACGACAAAAAATCCGACCAAACAAAAAGGCCTTGGAATAACATTCTCACAAACTCTCGGTGTTGATTGGGTTTATGATACTCCAGACATGCAGGTTGAATTTGGGCCTGGCGCTCGCGCAGGTAACCGTGACTATGCTTCTGGTCAGAACAGATTCGCTGATAATTTCGCTTATGAAAACGGACAAGGAACTATCCGTGACGGAGGTGTAATGGGTTGGAACTTTGGTCCGTCATTCAAAGATAATCCTAATGTTAACGTTATTGGTTATGACGGTAAAGTCATACCTTATCGTCCTTTCAAAAATTATTATAAGGATGCATATGATACTGGTTTTAATACAACCTCCAACCTTTCTATCCAAGGTGGTAATGATAAGACACACTTCTATCTGTCTGATTCATATACAAACAGAAAAGGTACTTTTCCTGGAAACAAATTTGAGAAGAATTCTGTATTTTTCAAGGGCGACCATGCACTATCGAACTTCTTGAGAGCTGACGCTTCTATCAATGTCAACTACTCTAAATCTATCAATCCTCCGTTTGATATTGGTCAGTACTTCTGCTGGGAAAGTATTAACAACATGTATAACACCAAATATTATAAGAATAAATGGCATACAGTTCATGGTGGTTATCCTCAGTCTGCTTATGGTGATGAATTCGGTGGCGTTCCTAATATGGATTTTTGGTTCAAACTGAATAACAATCATCAGCAACAGAATCAGATGCTGATTCTTCCGATTGTGAAGTTGACAGCAAATATTCTACCGGAACTTACTCTTGTTGGTGAATGGAATATGAGCTACTTGAATACAGAATATGAAACTAAACAGCTCGGCTGGGGTTATCATAACCAAGGTAGTGATAACAATAGTGGTGGTTATTACTATACAAAACAAGTAATTCGTATGCAGAATACTGCGAAGACTTCTTTGGCATACCGTAAAAAGTTCAATGACTTTGATTTTAACGGACTTGTCGCTGGTGAATGGTTTTTCGATCGTGGCGATCATGCTCAAAGTCAGAATACCAATGGCGGTTTAATCGTTCCTGGACTTTATTTTATCGGTAATAGCAAGAACTTGGCATCCTATTCTTCTTCAATTACTGGAAAGAAGAATATTTACTCTGCTTACTTCTCAATAGGTGGTAGTTGGAAAGACCAATTATATCTTGATATTACAGGTCGTAACGACTGGTCAACAGCATTGGTATATAGTAATGGAACAGGTAATAACTCTTACTTCTATCCGTCAGTAAGTGGATCTTGGTTGTTCAGTGAGACATTCAAACTTCCGTCTTGGATTTCATTTGGTAAACTTCGTGCTTCTTGGGCACAAGTCGGCAATGATACCGAAGCATATCGTATTAATCAGGCATACAGCATTGGAAATATTCAGACAGCTAATGGTTTGGTTTATACAAATACGTTTGATAAAACAATGGTTAGTCCAAACTTGAAACCTGAACGTAAGAACTCATTTGAGGTCGGTGCTGATATTCGTTTCCTAAAGGGCCGCATCGGTTTGGATGCTACTTATTATAAAGAAAATACAAAAGACCAGATAATGACAATTACAGCACCTAAGGAATCTGGTATTACTTCACAGTTGATAAATGCAGGTAATGTTCAGAACAAGGGCCTTGAAATAGCTTTAAAGACAACGCCAGTTCAGACAAAGGATTTCCGTTGGGATATGACTCTTAATTGGAATAAGAACTGGAACAAGATTGTTCGCCTGCATAAGGATGTTGGTGATTATTTGACTCTCAACGGTGAACTTTATGGTTCAATGCAAGTTGCTTCAGTTGCATATATCGGTGGCGAATATGGAACATTAGTCTCTGCTTATGCTCCTAAGCGTTATAATACAACGAATGCTTCTGATGCCCGTAACGGAAAAATGGCACTGCAATGGGTTGACAGTTATAAAGCTGCGTTGCCTATTCGTTCGCAGAACGTCGAGAAGGTCGGTTCTATTTCTCCGAAGTTTGAAGGCAGTATTGTCAATGAATTCAACATAAAGAATTTCTGGTTCAATTGCTTGATTGACTATCGTTTCGGTGGATATATCGTTTCGTTCACAAACCGCTATGGTACAAATGCAGGTTATATGAAACAGGCAACATATGCTATGGATGAAAAACATGGTGGTTTGTCTTGGACTTCTAAGTATTCTGAAAATGCTGGACTTACATTCCATGATGGCATCATTCCTGATGGTGTATTCCAAGATGGTCAGACAGCCACTGGTCCTGACGGTGTTTCACATGATCTCTCAGGTTTGACATACAAAGATGCAGTTGATAAGGGTTATATCGAACCGACTCATGCATCTTATTGGACAGAACGTACCCATAGCTGGTCTCAAGGTGTTGTCACTGACGATTGGTGTTCGGAAGTTAAATATATCTGTTTGCGTCATGTCTCTGTTGGATATCAAATTCCAAACAAATTGACATCTAAGTGGAAGATATCAGGATTACGCATATCTCTTGATGCACAAAATCTCTATTATCTCTATAACTCTCTGCCAGATCATTTGAATCCTGAAAGCTTTATGGGTAACAGCAACACGTATTCGTATAACGAAATCATGTTCTCGCCTTATGTCGCCAGCTATGCACTTACAATAAAGTTTAACATGTAAATTATTGAAGTCATGAAAAAGAATATATTATATTTGGTTGTAATGTTACTCCTTGTAACTGCCGCAGGTTGCTCGAAAGATGACATGGCTGATGTGAATACAAATCCTACTGCCGTTTCTTCACCTGATTTACGCTATCTGTTCAGTCAAGTTCAGATAACTAACGACTTCTTCGGATACATTCAATGGTTCTATGACTATGATGCTTACTGCTTCCCATGGATTCAATTGACTGTTGGTCAGGAAGGGGCTGCAAATTCTAATGATTTTAATCTTCAGAATGCTAAAGATGGTCATTGGGACGGCTTTTATGATCGATTGGCTTATGCTTCCCGTTTGTGGAACCTTATCGATAACATGGAAGGTGAAACTCAAGCCTCTTATCAGAAGATAAAATATGCTTCTTATGTGCTAGTTATCTTCCAAGGGATGTTGGCTACATCTATGTATGGATCGATGCCGTATAAAGAAGCTTGTCAAGCTCAATACTCTAATCCTCCTATTTTGACCCCAACTTTTGATACTCAAGAAGAACTTTATACTCAATGGGCCGATCAACTCGAAAAAGCTTTTCAAGTTTTGAATGGAGATGTTTCATATAATGGAAGTACTGTCGCTCAGATTGATCTTTCAACTCAGGATTTGACTTATGGGGGTAATTGGAGCGAATGGGCTAAGTTTTGTAATACTGTACGTCTGAAACTTGCTTCTAATATCTATAATGCTAATCCTACAAAAGCTATTCAGATTGCAAATGCAGTGTATCAGAGCGGTGTTTATATGAAAACTCTTGACGATGATTATGTATATCAGAAAGGTACTCAGGAATATGGTCCTGGTGGCATGTGGGATGGACTAGGAGCAGAGAATTTCGTTACTTTCCTTCGGGAGAATAAAGACCCTCGTCTGTTTTATCTCTTTGAGAAGAATAAATTTACGACTTCTGTTGTTCAGGCTTATCTGAATGAGGGTAAACCTATCCCAGAGGTAATGAAACCATACATCAATGTTTCTGCTGACGGTAAATCTTTCACTTGGACTGCAGACGGAGAATTATGGGGCCGTTATCAAGGTGTAACTGCACGTATAACTTCAGACTTGTCAGATTCGATGCGTGATAAATATTTCCGTGCCAACAATTTCAACTTGCCGAAGTTTGCTACTACGACTGTATTCACTCCATACTCTTATCGTAATATTCATCTCATAGGAAGTAATGAAGATTATCAATATTATGATATTTCTTCTGAATCTTCTGGTCAGCTTTATTCTGTATACAAACCGGGTGGTGCATATCCACGTAAACAACGCGATTGCACATCTGCTGAAACTTATTATCTGCTGACTGAGTTTAAACTGTTGGGAGCAAATATCTCGGAAGATGCTAATTCTCTGTTTCATACAGCAATAACCTTGTCTTGTAAGATGATGGATCAACAGGCTAACGATATGCATATTCCGTATTATGATTTGAGTGATCAACATGATCCTAATGCGATTTCTGTAGCCTTGAAGGATGAGTATATTACAGATCTTCTGAAGCGTCCTGCTTATAATTTGACAGGTGACAAAGCTCTCGATCTTGAAAAACTTTATGATAATATGCTTATTAATTATTTTCCGACAGGAACGAATGCCTACAACATTGCTCGTAAAGCCGGCGTTCCAAAGACAGGTAGCACAATCGGTTGGTCTCGTGAACCTTTTAGTACGAAAGAAGCTGTTCCAATTCCTCGTCGTTTCAATATCACGACTCCTGAGACATCAAATATCAATTATGATAATATGATGTCTGCTTATAAAGCGGCAGGTTTGACCACCAATGCTGGTTCATCTCCTGCAACTCTTGAAAGTGAAAGACTTTGGTTCGACAAGAACTCTCCAGCTTGGGGTGCGGGTCCGAAATATTAAATATTTTGCTTTAGAATATTTAAATAAGCGGGATAAGAGACTATCTTATCCCGCTTTTTATGCATGGATTAAAAGTGATATAAATAGTTTGCAGTTAGGATGAAATGTGCTATCTTTGAGAAAAATATATGTGAATATGAAGAAATGTCTTGTGCTAATTATTTTGACAATATTGCCGATTGTGGCAATGGCCAAAGAATGGCAGCCAAAGCAATGGCCTGTGTTGAAAAGCTATGATAAAGATCATCTTTATCAGATTGCGCTTCCTTTAGGCGGTATCGGAACAGGAACTGTCTCTCTTGGCGGTCGCGGTGAACTGCGAGATTGGGAAATCATGAATGTACCTGCCAAAGGATTCAATGTTTCCAGCGGGAACAATGCTCCTTTCTTTGCCGTTTATGTAGCTCCTCAAGGAGGCAAATCAATTACGTCGATGCTTGCTGGTCCGCTTTATTCGCAGGAAATGAATGCAAGCGAAGGTAACCCAGTCGTCTGCCACGGCCTTCCTCGCTTTTCCAATGCATCGTTTGATGCAGCATATCCTTTCGGACAAGTTAATTTGAGTGATTCGAACATCCCTGTTAAAGTGAAGATAAAAGGTTTTAATCCTTTGATTCCCGGCGATGCCGAAGCGAGCGGTTTACCGATTGCAATTTTGACTTATGAGATAACAAATAATGGAAGTGTTCCTACAGATGTTTCTGTATGCGGTTCGCTGCGTAACTTTATCGGTAATGATGGTAGCGGTTTCTCTGCAGGATGTAAGACTAACAGAAACAAATATAGAGAGGAGAATGGTTTGAAGGGAATTTATCTTTATTCAGAAGGTGTAGTTCTGACAGATCAAGCGTGGGGAACAATTGCACTCACGACTTCTGCAGATGAAGGAGTAAGCTATCGTACATCGACAGCACTTAATGATTGGAGCTATTCGATACTCGATTTTTGGGATGATTTCAGTGCTGACGGTGTATTGACAGAACGTGTTGAAAACAAATTGGACAATGATCCTCGAGCTATGTTAGCGGTCAAAAAGACACTTGCTCCTGGAGAAACCAAGTCTTTTACCTTTTTCCTGACTTGGAATTTTCCTAATCGCAAAGCTTGGAGTAAATCTGTAGTTGGCAATTATTATTCTACATTATATAAAGATGCATGGGATGCAGCAGAAAAGATTGTTCCCAATGTTCCACAACTTGAAGAAAAAACGCTCCGTTTTGTGAATGCTTTTCTTCAAAGTTCATACCCTGAGGTTGTGAAAGAGGCTGCATTATTCAATCTGTCAGTTCTTCGTTCACAAACGGTTTTCCGTATTGCTGACGGTCACATGATGGGTTGGGAAGGCGTTCATGACCATGTCGGCTCATGCTTCGGCTCTTGTACTCACGTTTGGAACTATGAAGTTGCAACACCTTTCCTTTTTGGAGATTTGGCAAAAACGATGCGTGATGTGGAATTCAATTATTCTACAAAAGACAACGGACTAATGAATTTTCGTGCTGTCCTGCCATTGTCGGAAGCTGCCAAAAACAATTCTCCAGCAGCTGATGGACAACTTGGGTGCATCATGAAAATGTATCGTGAATGGCAATTGTCAGGAGACAATAAGTTCCTTAGCAGTTTCTGGCCTCAAGTGAAGAAGGCTCTTTCTTATGCGTGGACAAATCGCGGATGGGACGGAAATCAGGATGGAGTGATGGAAGGTGCTCAAGGCAATACGATGGATGTCGATTATTATGGCCCGAATCCTCAAATGCAGTTCTGGTACATGGGAGCCTTGAAGTCTGCAGAAAAAATGGCTCTCGCCGTGAAAGATAAAACTTTTGCCACCAAATGCGCAAAACTGTATAAAGAAGGAAGCACTTGGACCGATGCAAATCTGTTCAATGGAGAATATTATGAACAGAAAATCACTGATCCCGAGACCTTCAAGTATCTCGACATGAACAATCCTAATGTGAAGATTCCGGATTATCAACTTAGCCGAGGATGTCTAGTCGATCAGCTCGTTGGACAATACATGGCGAATATCTGTGGTTTGGGTTCTCTTGGCGATAAGAATAATATTTGCACGACAAGTGCGAGCGTGATGAAGTATAATTATCTGCCTGATTTTTCGCATCATTTCAATAATATGCGTTCATTCGTTTTAGGACATGAAGCCGGATTACTGATGGCTTCCTGGCCTCATGGACGGCTGAAGGTTCCATTCCCATATTTCTCCGAGTCAATGACTGGATTTGAATACGCCGCAGCAGTCGAAATGATATATGATGGATTGACCGACGATGGTTTGAAATGTATTAAAGCCATTCGTGACCGTTTCGATGGAGCAAAAAGGAATCCGTTCAACGAACCGGAATGCGGTTATCATTATGCACGTTCCATGGCAAGTTGGGCTGCTGTTATTGCTTTGAGTGATTTCCATTATTCCGGAGTCGATCAGTCGATGACATTTACGTCAAAGCCTGGAACTTATTTTTGGAGTAACGGTTACGCATGGGGAACATGTCAAGTGACTGGTGATTCAGCTGTTTTGGATGTGCTGAAGGGAAAAGTTGATCTGAAAACGTTGAGAGTAGGAGATAAAGTTCTTAAAGTCAAGAAAGGATTCTTGAGTGAGGAAGATGTGACAAGCCTTTCATTAAGTTTGAAATAAGAAAAAGAAAAAGGATAAGCAAATTGCTTATCCTTTTTTGTGGGCGTTGACGGATTCGGACCGCCGACCCTCTGCTTGTAGGGCAGATGCTCTGAACCAGCTGAGCTAAACGCCCTTTGATTGATTTCTCTTTCAAAGCGAGGGCAAAGATAATGGCTTTTTTTATTCCCACCAAATTTTTCTGCAAAAAAAATGAAAAAAATCTCAGATGTTAAATATGTACGATATATTGACTATCTTTGCACCATCAAATGATAGAATATGATTTTTTCTACGCTGACAGCAATTTCGCCTGTTGATGGGCGATATAGAAATAAAACTGAAGAACTTGCATCTTATTTTTCAGAGTATGCTTTGATACGTTACAGGGTTCGGGTGGAAATAGAGTACTTTATTGCTCTATCGGAATTTTTGCCGCAGCTAAGTGATGCTAATAATGATGCGACCAAAGAATCTTTGAGAAAGATTTATCAGAATCTCACAATCGAAGAAGCCTCTCATGTGAAGGAAATTGAAAGTGTGACCAATCACGATGTGAAAGCTGTGGAATATTTTATTAAGGAGCAATTCGACAAATTGTCACTTCACGCTTGGAAAGAGTTTATACATTTCGGATTGACTTCTCAAGATATCAACAATACGGCAGTTCCCCTTTCTATAAAAGAAGCGATTAATGCAGTTGTTTTGCCATCTCTTCAGATGGTAATCGATGTGCTGAAAGAAAATGCAATTCATTGGGCAGATATTCCTATGCTTGCTCATACTCACGGACAGCCTGCTTCTCCAACTCGTCTGGGAAAAGAAATGATGGTATATGTCTATCGCCTTGAACAACAAATGATGCTAATGAAAGTTGTTCCTATTTCTGCTAAGTTTGGCGGTGCGACGGGCAATTTCAATGCTCATCATGTCGCTTTCCCGGATTATGATTGGAAAGCTTTCGCAAATCATTTTGTAAATGATGTTTTGGGTCTGTCACGCGAAGAATGGACAACACAGATTTCCAATTATGATAATCTGGCTGCCTTGTTCGACGCTTTCAGACGGATTGATACAATACTAATCGACCTTTGCCGTGATATATGGCAATATATTTCCATGGGTTATTTTAAACAGAAGATTAAAGCCGGAGAGGTTGGGTCTTCTGCAATGCCTCATAAAGTGAATCCGATTGATTTTGAGAATGCGGAAGGCAATCTCGGAATGGCTGATGCAATTCTAACGCATTTGTCGATGAAATTGCCGATTTCGAGAATGCAGCGTGACTTGACCGATTCGACTGTCATTAGAAATGTCGGAGTTCCTTTAGCTCATATCGAAATTGCATGTAAGAGTTTGGAAAAAGGCTTGAGTAGAATATTACTCAATGAAAATAAACTGAGTGACGACCTGGAAGCTAATTGGGCAGTCGTAGCCGAAGGTATTCAAACAATTCTCCGGCGTGAAGGATATCCGAACCCTTACGAAGCTCTGAAAGCTCTGACAAGAACAAACGAAAAGATAACAAGTAAATCGATAGAAGATTTTATCGATACATTAGATGTCAATGATAATATTAAGTGTGAATTAAAGGCGATAACGCCTCATAATTATACAGGAATTTAATAAACAAAAAAGATGGAAACCGTGAGGTTTCCAAAGTATTAACCATTTAATTTTTTATACAATGAGTACAGAAGATGAACAAATGCCGAATGAGCAGGCACAACCGCAGGAACAGAAACCTCAGGAAGGAAATGAAAACGATTATCAACAGCGCCCTAGAAGAACGGCGCCAGGTGATTACAGAGATGGTTTAGGCCAGGAAGGTGAAAGAAGACCTTATAATCAAGGTTATAACAGATCCGAATCAGGTAACTATGAACGGAGACCTTACAATCGGCCAAATAATCATGGCGGCTATAACTCGTATGGCGATAACAATTACGGCGATCGTCAAAGCAGGCCTCGTCAGTATGACAATCAAGGCGGAGGCGGTTACAATCGTCCTTATAACAATGGAGGAAATCGCTCGTACGGAAATCAAGGCGGCTACAATCGTCCTTATGGAGGCGGCGGTTACAATAATCGTCCGTCTTATGGAAACAATCGCCCTTACGGAAATCGTCCGTCTTATGGAAATGATCGGCCGTATGGTGACGGCAATTCTTATGGAAACGACCGTCCGTACAATCGTCCTCAACGCACACAGTATGACGGAGGAAGACAATATACTGCAACTCCGAACGGAGAAAGCGGAATACCAGATGATGCTTCAAACAATGCAGCTAAGAAAAGACGTCCGCGCGTAGGCGATACACGTGTAAATAATTACGACAATGACGGACAGCGTCCGCAGCGTCCTTACTATAATAATAGAGATAACGGAGGTAATCGCGGAGGTTATCAAGGTGGTTATCAGGGTGGTTACCAAGGTGGCTATCAAGGCGGTTATCAAGGTCAGGGAAATTATGGCCATCGCCGTCCGGGAATGCAACAGAATCGTCAGCGATTCCAGCCACAACGTCCTCTTAAATATAAAGAGGTTCTGGCAGATCCTAACGAACCTATTCGTCTGAACAAGTTCCTTTCTAACGCAGGAGTTTGCTCACGTCGTGAAGCTGACGATTTCATCCAGAGTGGAGTTGTTAAGGTGAACGATGAAGTTGTAACGACTTTGGGAACAAAGATCACCCGTCAAGATAAAGTGACGTTTAAAGATCAACCGGTCCAAATTGAGAGCAAGGTTTACATTGTCCTCAATAAACCGAAAAATTGCGTTACGACAGCAGAAGATCCTCAGGATCGTCTGACAGTTATGGATTTGGTGAAGACAGCTTGCTCGGAGCGGATTTATCCGGTTGGTCGTCTCGACAGAAATACAACAGGCGTGATTTTGCTTACGAATGATGGAGATTTGGCTTCGAAACTGACACATCCTTCATTCAAGAAGAAAAAGATTTATCATGTTTGGCTCGACAAACCAGTCGCAGTGGAAGATATGCAGAAGATTGCCAATGGTATTGAACTGGAAGACGGCGAAATCCATGCTGATGCAATCAGTTATGCTAGCGAAGATGACAAGAAACAGGTTGGCATAGAGATTCACTCGGGCCGCAACCGTATCGTTCGCCGCATTTTCGAGACTTTGGGATATCATGTAATGAAACTTGACCGAGTATATTTTGCCGGTCTGACAAAGAAGAATCTTGCTCGTGGTAAATGGCGTTATCTGAACGAACAAGAAGTAAACACCCTTCGAATGGGCTCTTTTGAGTAATATAGAAAATGGAAAATATAAAAAGAACAAAGATTTCCGAGCTGTTGAAATCTACAGATTTCGGCTCAATAGTTAACGTAAAAGGATGGGTGAGAACCCGTCGTGGAAGTAAACAAGTTAATTTCATCGCACTGAATGATGGTTCAACCATCTTCAATGTTCAGATTGTTGTCAATGTGGACGAATTCGGTGAAGAATTTCTTAAACCGATTACGACTGGAGCCAGTCTTAGTGTGAACGGCAAATTGGTGCAATCGAGCGGAAAAGGCCAGAATGTGGAAATCCAGGCAACGGAGATTCAGATTTATGGAACAGCTGATCCGGCTGTTTATCCTCTGCAGAAGAAAGGTCATACGCTGGAATTCCTTCGTGAACATGCGAACCTTCGTATGCGTACCAATACTTTTGGAGCTGTTTTTCGTATTCGTCACAATATGGCTTATGCAATCCATAAGTTCTTCCATGATCGCGGATTCTACTATTTCCATACTCCTCTGATTACTGCATCTGATTGTGAAGGTGCAGGTCAGATGTTCCAAGTGACTACGATGAATCTGAACGACCTCAAGAAAGATGAGAACGGGAAGGTTTCGTTTGCAGAAGATTTCTTCGGTCAGCAGACGAGTCTGACTGTTTCGGGACAGCTCGAAGGCGAGTTGGCTGCAACTGCACTTGGTCAGATTTATACTTTCGGGCCGACTTTCCGCGCTGAGAATTCCAATACTCCTCGCCATTTGGCAGAGTTTTGGATGATTGAGCCTGAAGTCGCCTTCATCGAAATCGAGGAGAACGAGCAGTTGGCTGAAGATTTTATCAAGTATTGCGTTCAATGGGCAATCGACAATTGTCATGATGATTTGCAATTCCTTAACGATATGTATGACAAAGAACTTATCGAGCGCCTCGAAGGTGTTCTGAAGGAATCTTTTGTCCGTCTGCCTTATACGGAGGGAATTAAAATACTTGAAGAAGCTGTCGCAAAAGGCCATAAGTTTGAGTTCCCTGTATATTGGGGCGTTGATTTGGCTGCTGAACACGAGCGTTTCTTGGTTGAAGATCACTTTAAACGCCCTGTTATACTTACAGATTATCCTAAGGAAATCAAGGCTTTCTATATGAAGCAGAATGAAGATGGCAAGACAGTTCGTGCCATGGATGTTCTTTTCCCAAAAATAGGAGAGATTATTGGCGGTTCAGAACGCGAGTCAGATTACGACAAACTTCTAAATCGTATTAAAGAATTGGATATTCCAATGAAGGATATGTGGTGGTATCTCGAAACGCGTCGTTTCGGAACTGTTCCTCACTCTGGGTTCGGTCTCGGATTTGAGCGATTGCTGCTGTTTGTCACGGGAATGGCAAATATTCGTGATGTCATCCCATTCCCTAGAACTCCTGGAAGCGCAAGTTTCTAAAAACGAGAATTATTTATAAAAACAAATCATCGTTTTCTTCATCGTCGTCTTCCAAGTTGATTGGAATCTGACGCTTGAAGGCCTCCTTGAAGGAAATGATGGTTTCTGTACGTGCCAATCCCAGTGGTTGCAGTTTATTATGAATGATACTGAGAAGATGGCGGTTGTTTTTAGCATAGATTTTAATGAAAAGGTCATATTGACCTGTTGTGTAGTGGCATTCCACGACTTCAGGTACTTTTTTCAGGGCTTCGGTAACTGCAGGAAATTGCCCTGGTGATTTTAGGAAAATACCGATGTAAGCACAAGTTTCATAGCCGATTTTTGCATTGTCGAGGATGTATTCTGACCCTTTGATGACTCCGAGGGCGATCAGTTTTTGGATGCGTTGATGAATAGCTGCTCCAGAAACGTTGCAGACTCTTGCCACTTCGAGAAAAGCAATCCGTGCATCGGCGATTATCATTTTCAGAATCTTCTCGTCCAGCTCGTCTAATTGATGTCTTGCCATAAGTTCATATTTTAAATATGTTACAAATTTATATATTTTTCTTTCAATATCGTGCCGAAAGAAAAAATAAAATCACTTTTAGCAATAATTTCACCAAAACATCATATTTACTGAGGCTCCGATAGTATATGATTGTAGGACTCTGTGACGTTCATAGCGTTTAAATGCTTTGTCCTGATCTATAAGAAAAGTGACAAAACGATTCGGGACAATGTTATAATTTAAGAATGTCCTCACGCAAAATTTAGGCTTGATGATATAACTGAACGAAATTCCGGTTTCTATTCCGGGACTGTAGTTGTGGCGGCTTCTTGCAATAAGCTGTTTGCCTGAAAATGCTTCACTCACATTTTCGTATGAGGCATAAAGACGATTCGATGGCAAGTAGGAAACTCCTCCTAACATTTTGGCTCCGATAAGGCATTGATCGGTGAGAGGCCAAGAGACATAAGGACCTGCATAGACTGAAATCATATTTAAGGGGTCTGATTCCAGAGAGTTTATTTGATAGGTCTTGTTGTCTGAAAGAGTAATTGCCGGAATCTGATGCGTTAATGAAAGGGGCATGGAAAACGCTGAGACTTGTCCGCCTATGCCGAAAAACAGATTTTTGAACCATGCGCCTTCGAGAACCATCTTGCTTCCAGGTGTGGCTTTCAACGTTACATCGGGCCAAAGTTCGAAATGAGTAGGCATGAGATTGAAACCTAACGACATTCCAAAGAATGACGGCGGCAGATTTATGTCGTAGTCTTCGTAAGAAACATTATTGTGTGTAATCCCTTTATCCTTAAAAATCATGTCGGCGAGAAGATAACCTGTTTCTGCCGACATCACGCCGATTCCTGAACCAACCATTACGTCGGAGAGCCAATGTCGGTTGTTCATCATTCGTGAAACAGCTGTAGTGATGGCTACTGAATAACCGGCAAAACTGTACCACGGACTGCGTGTCATTCCATATTCTTTATGAAGCAGTGTCGCGGTCATTAATGCAGTCGCTGAATGTCCGGAAGGAAACGAGTTTCGTGTGCTTCCATCCGGGCGCATCACTTTAGTCGTGTATTTGATGGAATTGACTGCCGCCGCCATTATTCCTGCAGAGAATAATCCTGATACAAGCATGCGCGGCCAGCTGCTTCGGCTCTCGACTCCTGCTGTTTTGAGTGCAAGCATTGCTACAGCAGGGGAATATTGGAGGAAATCGTCGTAATGATTGTTGAAATTGGAAATATAGGAATTGCGAAGGTATCGGAAATGGTCATCCTCACCCTTGACAATCAATCCGCTTATGATTAGCGGTACGCCGACGTATGTCATTTGGAAGGCGCGGCTGTTTGTAATAGTTGTGACTTTTTGCTGAAAACCCATCCAATGTTTAGACGATTCCGCAAGAACCGAATCTTTGGCCGATATTGCCGAAGCTGGATTCTGTGCGGCAATCGGTATGCTGATGATTGCTGAGAACAAAAATAGACAGAAAAACTTCTTCGTAGTCATATATCATGCAAAAATAACGATTAAACTCTATCAATGAACTTTATTAACCTTTGGTTTAATTTTATTGTTCTAATCGGATATGGCTCAATCGAGAGCAACTATTATTTTGCACTATTCATCATTATTTTTCAGCAAAAATATATTCTATTTTCTCTGAAAATAAAAAATATAAGCTGAAATATTTGACAAAATGATATTTATGTTGTATCTTCGCCTCCATGAAAGCTGCAACGAGACATATCGCTCAACGACTTTCCTTCGTTCCAAACGCAGGACGCTATTCTGGGGCCTTAACTGGAAAAAATAATCCCGCAGAAAGCATTATTGTCGTATTCAAGCCCAAAACATCGGGTGAAAAGGCAAATTCAACTATGTATTTGTCTGCCGCATCGGGTGAAAAGGCAAATTCAACTATGTATTTGCTTGTCGCGTCGGGTGAAAAGGCAAATTCAACTATGTATTTGCTTGTCGCATCGAGTGAAAAGGCAAATTCAACTATGTATTTGCTTGTCGCATCGGGTGAAAGGGCAAATTCAACTATGTATTTGCTTGTCGCATCGGGTGAAAAGGCAAATTCAACTATGTATTTGTGATTTCACCCTCAATATTGGAGAACATTATTAATCTTTTAAATAATTGGTATTATGATTACAAGAAACAAACATTTCGTAGGAGCAAACCTCAGAAGTTTTGATGCCTCCTTTTATCTGGCAACTATGGTTGCTTTTTACAACATGATTATTGAGACGACTGCCGAAGCTCTCAACTTGACGGAGTTCATGACCGATTTCAAGAAGAAGCTCGACCTTCTGCAGGACTATGTCGGCCGTTCGTTCAAACTCATTCTATCGAAAGATTTGAAGGAAAAGGATGATTTGCGTGACAAAATCTACACCTTCATCTATCAATCGATTCAGACTTTCCTCAAGTCGCCCGACACGGCGAAAAAGGCTGCGGCAGAAGCTCTTTCGTATGTCATGAGCACGTATTACAACAAGAGCACGACGCGTTTGGCTTACGACAAGGAGTCGTCGCAAATCAACGGTTTCCTGCTGGATGCAAATAAGCCGGAAAATCTGGCTCATTTCACGACGCTCGGACTTGCTGCCGAACTTCCGCGTCTGAAGGCGGCTCAGGACGATTTTCAAACGACGTTCGACTCACGCACAGTCGTCAAACAGGAGCTTTATACCAATAAAACCATCGAACTTCGTCAGGAAATCGACATTTATTATCAGCGTATGACTGAACAGATTTTCGCCGCAAACATTTTGGCTTCAACTCAGGTATTGAGCAACTTCATGGACCGTTGGAATTATCGTTTGCACGAGTTTAAGAACGAAATTGCCGGCACTGGCTCGACCAAGAAATCCGATTCCGACAAACCGAAGGACGACGATACTTCGCCTGCCGAAGAAACTCCTGCCGACGGAACTTCCGGTTCCGAAGATTTGCCTAAAGAATAATCTTTATTTTAACATTGATATTTTTCATAATTTGGTTTTAAAGTAAAAGCCCGCAAACGGATGTCGCTTGCGGGCTTTTTTATGTCAGAATGTCCGGGCTTTATTTAGCTTCTTTCTTTGCCGGAGCCTGCTGCTGTGCAGGTGCCTGCTGTGCTGGAGCTTGTTGCTGAGCTTGTTGTGTACCTTCAGCTTGCTGAGCTGTTCCGAAGTTCGGAGCTATGGTGTTGGGATCGACAGCCATTGTCTTGTTGACTTCCTCTTTAATTTCCGATTGTTGCGTGTTTGAAGAGCTCGGAATGAAAGATGTGATGACAACGCTGAAAAGAACGAGTGCGCCTGCAAGACCCCAAGTCGCTTTCTCAAGGAAATCAGTAGTTTTACGAACACCCATAATCTGGTTTGAAGAAGAGAAACCCGATGCAAGGCCGCCGCCTTTCGAGTTCTGTACCAGAACAATTAAGATCAGTAATATGGATGCAATTAAAATCAGGACAGAAATAAATGCGTACATTTTGTTTTATTTTTTGTTGTTATTAATAATCAGTTTTTCCAAAAATCTAATTTGGTCCGCAAAGTAACGGTTTTTTTCTGGATTATTCAAATTGAGACTCTTAATTATTTGCAAGGCTTTTTCATAGCGATGCTGACGGATGTAGATATGAGCCAGAGTTTCAGTGAAGCAAACGGATTCAATCTCTTTTCCAGAATTCTCGGAATCTTCTTCAGATGCGGCTTCTGGCGCATTCGGAAGCTCAACTTCGGCTTTAGGCCGGTCAGAAAATGAGTCAATCAGTTTTTGCAAGTCGTTTGTGTTATCCTCAGTTTGTTCTGCATTTTCTGCAGCCGGTTTTTCGGTTTCTTGATTCAGCTGCCAGAACATGTAGTCGTTCGAGACAGACGAATGAGCGAGAATCTTCTCGTCAGTTGCCGGCGATTGCTCGTCCTTATGTTCAGTCAAAAATGAGTCGATGAGCGAGAAGGAATTGTCACTTATTGTTTCTTCGGTCGGACTTTCTTCCTCCAAGTTGAAGCGTTCGCTGTTGATGAGGTTGAAAAGCCGTTGGCGGTCAGGAATACTGATTGCCATCTTTCGCAGTTCTGAACTGTATTTATCGCTGTCGGAATGTGCCAGACCTTTCAGATAGAGTAATTTGGCAACGGTGAACCATGGATATGCGTTAATCTGCTGCTTGAGTGATTGCAGAGATGCTGAGGAAATCGTTTCGGGCTTTTCCGTCAGTTCGAGAATATCTTCAGGCCGCATTGTTACCATTTTGCCACAGTCGCATTATAGATTTGGTCTGTCAATTCATCAACGATTTGCGTGCACAAATCATCCTGTACATCTTGGAGCATTCTTGTGGCGTCGAAATCGCGATAGGCTGAAAAAGTCTGTTCGAAGTCGTCTGTCGGAGTGACCCGATTTGCGTAACGGACGCGGATTGTAACTGTCAGTCGTGTTTGTGAAGCGTATGCATCTTCACGTATGGCTTGAGGAGTGAGTTCATAACCTGTGATTTCGCCTTCGAGAGCGAGGTCTCCATTCTGTGAGACTTGCTTGAGTCGAGTCTGGCGAATATATTTATCTTTCAGCTTTTCGGTGAAAAGTTGAGACAAAGGCGGATAGACTAGCGGAGCCTGGTTCGGAAACTCGGAAATGGAGATGCTCTTCACTTTCGTGTAGTCGATGGAAGCTCCATTGAATTTGTAAGAGATGGAGCATGATGCCGCTATCAGCAGGATAGTAAGTATGAACAGTCCGCGTCTCATTTATTCTAATTTATATTCTTTGATTTTCCGATAAAGTGTGCGTTCCGAAATCTTCAAATCTGCAGCCGCATTCTTGCGCTTGCCATTGTGACGTTCCAGCGCTTTCCGAATCATCTCTTTTTCGCTGTCTTCGAGCGAAAGCGATTCTTCTTCGATGACATCTTCTGCATCGCTTTGCAGCGGCTGCGGAGCATGAACAACCTTTCTGATAACAGGTTGTACGAGATTATGGTCTTCGATAATCGGTTTTACTGGAGTTGCCGTTGTTGGAACACTGCCACTCATGATTTCATGAACCAGTTTCTTCAAGTCGTTGACATCGTTTTTCATGTCGAATAGGACTTGATAAAGAATCTCCCGTTCGCTGTTAAAGGTTTTGTCGTTTGTTCCATGACCGACAAGAACCGGATATTTTTCAAAAGATGTTTCGGGCAGATATTGACGCAGCACATCGGCTGTTATTTCACGTTTTTCTTCGATGACTGAAATGCGTTCAGTAATATTTTTCAGTTCGCGCACATTTCCCGGCCATCTGTAGCCAAGCAGCAACTGACGAGCATCGTCTTCGAGACGGATTGCCGGCATACGATATTTCTCTGCGCAATCGCTTGCGAACTTGCGGAAAAGTAAAAGAATGTCTTCTTGACGGTCGCGTAACGGAGGAACAACGATAGGAACCGTGCTTAGGCGATAGAAGAGGTCTTCACGAAACTTGTTTTCCATCACAGCTTCCTGCAGATTCCTGTTCGTAGCTGCAACGATTCGTACGTTTGTCTTCAGCACTTTCGATGAGCCGACGCGAATAAATTCGCCGGCTTCAAGCACGCGTAAAAGACGAGCTTGTGTAGGAGTCGGCAATTCACCAACTTCATCAAGGAAGATTGTACCGCCGTCAGCTACTTCAAAATAACCTTTGCGGTCAGAGAGCGCTCCGGTAAACGAGCCTTTTTCGTGTCCGAAAAGTTCTGAATCAATGGTTCCTTCAGGAATCGCGCCGCAGTTGACAGCTATGTATTGTCCATGTTTGCGAGGACTGTTTTGATGAATGATTTGTGGAAAAGTTTCTTTTCCGACTCCGCTCTCTCCGGTAATAAGCACAGACAAGTCGGTTGGCGCTACTTGAAGCGCTACGTCAATCGCTCGGTCGAGAGAGGCATTGTTGCCGATGATACCGAAACGTTGTTTAATCAGTTGCAGTTCATCTTTAGTCATTTATTGTTGCTTTTAAATTATATGTCTTGTCATATAGAAATTGTCCGAGATCAGTCGGGTCTTCGAACTTCTCTAATTCATCAGCAAAGATAGGATTTCCAATGTAAACATCTACAGTTCTTCCTTTTTTATTAAATACTTCGGCAGGAATGCGTAATTGACGGATTTGCCAACTGATTTGACCAAGCCAATAGAAGAACTTGGAGTTCAAGAAGTCAAAGAAGACCGGAATAACAGGTACTTCTGCTTTTTGTATCAAGCGGATGACACCATGAGTCCAAGGCAAATCTCTGACTTGTTTGGCCTTTTTATTGTAGAACGACATTGCTCCCGCAGGGAAAAAACCTAGAGGATGTCCTTCTTTGATATGACTGATCGATTCTCTTATTCCATTGATGTTTTGCGGGTCTGCAATGTTTATCCCTTTCGAGTCGGGGTTGACACTGATGAAATTGTCGTTCATCGCGCTGATCTTGGATATGAAACCGTTGACCATAACTTTGAAGTCCGGGCGGCGGGAAGCGAAAGTGTCGATTAGTATGATTCCGTCGAGTGAACCGATAGGATGATTGGATACAGTAGTAAAGGCTCCTTTCGGCAGATTGTCGAGAACCTGCGAATTATGGATTCTATATTTCAAGTTAATTACAGGATCGCTCAAAATCGCATGTGTGAATTCTGCTCCGCGAAGATCTCCATGACGTTCGTGAAGTTTATTGACTGCATCAACTTTAAACCATTTGAGAAAACGTTTTCCTATGGCTGTTCCAATCTGGTTCTGGAAAAAGGAAGACATTTCTCTCAAATCATCTATGCCAAGAACTTCTTTTTTCATTGAAGGTAATCTAACAGTTATAAAATGAAGTGCACATTCTTTCGTGCTTCTTTATTGCTACTATAAGGACTATATTCAGCACTACAAATTCATAGATGAAGTAGAACCAAATCGGGAAGAAAAGAACAACAATAAACATAACGATTGTTCGACCGTTGAAAGTCATCAGGTCAATCAGCTTCATCAGTTTCATACTTTGTTTGCGGAAATTAAGCCGAATGTCTTCGGGAATGTCATCGCCGTACTTTTCGTGAAGAGAATGCAGCAGTTGCTGCAGGCGAGGGGTTGAGTTTACTTGAAACATCGTGTATCCGCGATAAAGAACATAGAAGAATTTGGTTATGCCGAATTTCATCTTCTTCTCAGCTGTACTGACCTGCTCGACTGACTGGAATTCTACACCTTTTTCTTTACTGATGAAATATAGATGAAGTGTTTTGTAGTAGTCTGTGATGTTGGCCTGAATCAAGTGAGAGAAACCAGACAAAACTGCAGGAATAAAAAACAAATAGGTGCCATATTGGGCGGCCAAGCGAAAAGCGAAGCCGAAATAGATGATCGTGAACCAGATGTCGCCAGCCATTCCGTCAAGAATGCGGCCGATTTTTGATTTGATACCGGTCAGGCGCGCCAACTGTCCGTCGACGCAGTCAAGAATATTTGCAAACATAAGCATAAGTATGCCGGCAATAGCATAACCGATAGTATCGTGATAGAAAAGAAAACCGACTGCTCCACCGACGAAGATGGAGAGAATTGTAATCATGTTTGGTGTTATGCCGGTTCCCTTGAGGCTACGGGCAATGACGAAACCAATCGGACGATAGAAAACCCTGTCGATGTAGTTTTCTGTCTCGATGGATTTCAACGAAGATTCATATTCTTTATCTAAATCGCCCATAGTTTTTTATTTATAGGAATAACCACCATCAACCACAATTAGTTCACCGTTCATGTAACTGTTTTCAATCAGCATCTTGTAAACTTCGGCCAATTCTTTCGGGTCACAGAAACGTCCCAATGCGACTTTGTTTTCTATGTTGTGTCTGATTTCCTGAGGTTTGGTTTTCTGCCATTCTGTGTCGACGAAGCCTGGAACAACTCCGTTTACACGCAGATTATATGGAACAAGAAACTTTACTAAATTCTTCACTAAAGCATGAACCGCGCTTTTTGTGACGCCGTATGCCAGCGATACTGAGTGAGGCATTATTCCCATCAGCGAACCAGTAAAGACAATGCTTCCGCCGGATTTCATCTGTCCGACTAAACGTTGGATGAGAAATACCGGAAAATGAACATTCGCAAAGAAGACTTTTTCCCAATCTTCCAATTTGATTTGTTCAAACGGATCGCGGCAAGTCAGGCCTGCATTTAGGATGAGAGCATCCAAATGTATATTGCGATTAGTCAAATAATTGCTGATCGTGTCGATAGATTCCTTTTGAGTGATGTCGGCTGAGATGACTTCAACTTCGATACCTGCATCATTTAACTCGTTTTTTGTACGAGTTGCAGCTTCGATGTCGTCATTGTATGTGAGAGTTAGATGAAAACCTGCTTTTCCTAAACAGAAAGCGACTGCTTTTCCAATGCCTTTAGTACCGCCGGTGATTAGTGCCTCTTTTTCCATTACTTTGATTCTTCTCCCAAACCCTGAACTTGGTTCGGTTTAGAGTTGCGTTGGTGTTTCAGGTTTGCTTCATACGAATCGTGAATAGTTTTCTTTAGGCTTGACGAAGAGACGCCTTCTCCATAAGGAAAGTAGAAAACTTGTACACCAAGGTCTTTCAGATAATCATATTTGCCGTACCAGTCATCACCGACAACGAAAGCATCAATGTTGAGTTTCTTGACAATTTCGGTGTGGTCGAGTGTATGTTGGGGAATTACGATATCCGGAGTCTTCAAGGCTTCGATAATCTGCAGCCGTTCGTGAAACGGTATTATAGGTTTGGCTTTGTATGATTCAACCAATTCATCAGTGCTTACGCCTACAATGAGAATGTCGGCAAGACTCCGTGCATAATTAATCATCCGGAGATGATTGTAATGAAACATATCGAACGTTCCGGATGTATATACTATCGTTTTATCCTTAAACATAACCTTCCGCTTTTATTCTATCAGACTGCAAACTTACCAATTATTAATTTATTTACAAAGTGTCGGCATCGTCATCTTTTGTCAAATCGAGTTTTTCGTTATCGCTGCCTTTGTCGAAGTACTGCTTGCGTAACGGATGGGCGGTAGCTTCCTGATAACGAATGCGGTTTCGGAAAATGTCCAGTGCTTCATAAATGGCTTGACGGAAGGAATTTTCCGACGCTATGTTTTTCCCTGCAATGTCGTAGGCTGTGCCGTGGGCAGGAGAAGTGCGGACAATCGGAAGTCCGGCAGTATAATTGATTCCTTCGTCCATAGCAAGTGCTTTGAAAGGAGCAAGTCCTTGGTCATGATACATCGCTAAGATTCCATCAAACTTCTCAAACATTCTGGCTCCGAAAAATCCGTCAGCGGGGAATGGTCCGAATGATAAAATTCCTAGTTTTTCTGCTTCATCCATTGCCGGTTTGATGATTTGCGATTCTTCTTTACCAATAAGACCTTGTTCTCCTGCATGAGGATTCAGTGACAGAACGGCTATCTGCGGCTTCTCAATGCAAAAATCCTGTTTCAGTGATTGATTGAAGATTCTAAGTTTCTGACAGATATCATCGATTGTCAGCTTTGATGCTACTTGTGCAAGAGGAACATGTCCTGTTACTAAGGCAACGCGCAATTTATCTTTCATCAGAATCATCAATGCTTTTTCGTCTGTTCCGCCAAAGCATTCTTCAAGATATTCGGTATGTCCCGGAAAATGGAACTGCTCATTTTGAATATTCAGTTTGTTGATAGGAGCAGTCACCAGCACGTCAATTGCGCCACGTTTCAAGTCGGTCACGGCAGCTTCGAGTGCTTCGTAAGCGCATTTTCCTGCATGGGCTGTCGATTGTGAAATCTCAACTTTTGAGTCGTCGCTCACACAATTGATGATGTTTACGCGGTTGCTTCCAGCTTCTTCGGCTTTAGAAATAATGCTTATGTTTACTGGTGGGAGATTCATCAACTTGCGGTGATAAGCGGCGAATTTCGATGAGCCATAAATAATAGGCGTACAGATTTCCGACATCCGCACATCTGCAAGAGTTTTTAAGATCACTTCATAACCGATGCCGTTGACATCTCCGTGGGTTATTCCCACTTTTATCAGTCTTTCTTCCATAATTTACTGTTTATTTAATCTTTTCCACCGGTTTGTCGAATTCTTCCGGCAGACGAAGTGTGTAGAGTGAAGCTTCGCATCTGCGAATAAAGTTGCGTTTATCCGTTTCTGGAGCATAAACGAAGCCTTCAGCAACAACTATCCGATTGTTTTTCTTATCCAAACGAATGTGACTTACGAACGGTCCGCCCATCATATCTCCGTGCATTTGCCACAAACCGCGCATTACGCCACAATATTGACCATAGGCAGTAATAGGCTCATAAGTGAGACTGAATCGCCGTTCGGTTGTCATATATGAATCCGGGAATGCGCCTGGAATATTGGCTTTCATGACCGAATCACGTTTGTTGGCCAGGTATTCCAATGTAAAAGTCTTCGGATCGGTGTATGGAAATGTGTAAACAACAATGTCCATGCGGCCTGAATTGGCTTGATTTGATGTCCAGAAGAAATCTGTCGTGTCGCGGAAAGAAGTCATCGAAGCCGGAGCATTAAGCATGACTTTGTGATTCTTCTTCAAAAGCTGCATATCTTTGGTGCTGTATTCTTTCTGCAAGAACTTGACCATTCTGTTCATTTCTTCTTTTGAAAAGATTCCGTTGATGTATAGAGGATTCTTCTGCAGATATGAAACAACCATTCCAGAATCGGGAGCGGTGAGCGTTAGTACCAGTTGGTCGTTTGCCCAACGATCGCGTTCATAAGTGAGCGTTGTTTTCGTGTAGATGGACTTGTCGACTTTTACAATCAGAATATTGCGAACATAAGTAAGCAGACCGTTGAACTGTTCGGGTGGAGCAAATGTGATCTTGAAAGCAGGTTCAGACTGAGGTAGTCCGGGAACGTCTGCCAAAAGTTCATCTTTGACAGCCTTGCCGACAGCACCATTCCAACTGTTCTGATCGGTTGTTACCACGATTTCATATAGTAAACCTGTTGCATTCCTACCCATAGGACCTGAGCCGCTGCAAGCGCCCAGAGCAAGCAACAGTAATAAACCGGCAAATAAGAAATAATGAGTTTTCATATATCGTATGTCTGATTTGTATGCAAAAATAATGTTTTTCAGTTAATAACAGACTACTTTTCGCTGTTTTGTTTCTTTTTGGCAGTTGAAAGCATACCGCAAGCAGCAAAGATATCTTCACCGCGTGAAGCTCGTATCGTACAAATTATTCCAGCATTGTTAAGCGCGTCGCGGAAAGCTTCCAGTTCCTGTAAACTTCCGCTTTTGAGAGGAACGTCAGGAATGGAGTGGAAGCGGATGAGATTGATGCGGCATTCAATCCCATTCAGCAGTTCGGCAAGAGCCTTGACATGCTGAGGTGTGTCATTGACGCCTTTGAAAAGGATGTATTCAAACGAAACTCGTCTCTGATGAGAGAAGTCGTAGTTACGAATCAAATCGATGACTTCTTGAATGGGATAAGCTTTTTCGACGGGCATCAGCGATTGTCTTTCTTCGGCAAAAGGAGAGTGGAGGCTTACAGCCAGTTGGCAAGAACTTTCGTCCAAGAAACGGCGCAATCCCTTCATCACTCCAACGGTTGAAACAGTGATTCGTTTAGGACTCCAGCCGAAACCATAGTCAGCTGTCAGAATTTCCAACACTTTGAACAGTTCGTCGGTGTTATCAAGCGGTTCTCCCATTCCCATAAAGACTATGTTGGTTAAACTGTCAGAATCTGGAACGCTGATGATTTGATTCATGATTTCCGCAGCTGAAAGATTCTTGGTAAAACCTTGTTTCCCTGTCATGCAAAAGAGGCAGTTCATTTTGCAGCCGACTTGTGTAGACACGCAAAGCGTTGCGCGGTCGTCAGTTGGGATATATACTGTTTCCACAAAGGATTCTTCTCCTGCAGAAAACAGATATTTTACTGTTCCGTCTGCCGATTGTTGATTCCCTGCAGGGATTTCAGTTCCGATTTGATATCTTTCTTCGAGTTGTGTGCGTTTAGCTGCTGAGATATTAGTCATTGCTGAGATATCGGTTATCCGCTTTTTATACAGCCAATCGGCGAGTTGTTTTGCCGCATAGCGAGGAAGGCCGGTTTCAGCTGCCACAACTTGTAACTCTTCAAGAGTTTTGCCCAATAGTGTTTCTTTCTTTTCCATAATGTTTTCCTTCGCAAGCAAAGATACTACAGTTTCCTGAATATATTAAAATAAAAAGATTTGTCGAGGCTTGATTGTTGTTTCTATGATAAAAAAGCCCGAATCAACTGCTTGATTCGGGCTTCATCTTTTATGACTTATCTATTAATAGAATCTTATTCTGTTATCGTCAACCTTAGCATGGTTAATCAGTGATTGAACCAATTGATATCCGATTCTGTAAGAGTTGGATATATCCATTGCGCTTCTTTCTTCTTTTTCGTTATATGTACGAGCATCTTTGGTGCGTTGATAAACGTCGAATACATAAACACCGTTGTTACCGGAAACCGGACCATTTATTGTATTCATCTTAGCCAATGAAATCAAAGCATTTAGTTTAGGTTCAAGACCGACGCCTGCGATACTGCGGGTTCCGAAATTGACAAATTTGACTGTGTCAATCTTCGAGCCCATTGCTTGAGCATATGCATCCATTGATGTCAGTTTCTTTGCAAGCAGATTCTTTACAATCTGATCACCTTTCTTCTGTGCTGCGAGTTCTGCACGCAGAGCGGGAGCAACAGCTGCCAATGGGCTGTAACCGCTATGAAGTTCTTGTTTCACAGTAGCGATGATAAACTTGGTGTCGCATTCGAAGATTTCAGAAAGTTTGCCTTTACCGTTCTGGAATGCCCAACGGATAACCTGACGAGAGTTCTTTGCGTTAGCCAGAGTCTGGTCGTCAATGGTGATTGTAACATCTTTCTGGAAGTCGTAACCGGCTTTCTTTGCAGCATCTTCAAGATGAGCGATGTTGTTGTTGTTCTTGCCTATGAATTGGTTCAGAGCATTGTAAATCTTGCCATAAGTTTTAGAGCTTGGAGAAACAGTCATATCGATGTCAGCAATCTTGTATTTAGGAATGCTTTGTGTACGCTCTGTAACTTTGATGATATGTGTGCCATAGTTTGATTTTACGACTGCAACGTCACCAACACCTGTCGTGAAGGCAGCTTTAGCGAAGTCAGCGTTGACACCTCTGAGAGCAGTTGCTTCAGTGAACCAACCTAATTCACCTCCTTTTTCAGCTGATTGGTCAGCAGAATATTTTTGTGCCAATTGAGCGAAATCGCCTCCCTTCTTGATAACATTTACAAGACTGTCGGCAGTTGCTTTAACCTTAGCATCGTCGCCAGTGTTAGCCAGCATAATATGGCTGATCTTTACAGAGTCAGGAGCTACGGTTTTTGCAATCATCTTGAACATACGGTATTTGTCGTTCTCGAAAACTGGACCATAAACAGTTCCAACCTCTGCTGTTTTAGCGAATTGCTTCATCTCTTCGTCCAAAGCGTTTGCTCCAAAGAAAGCGTCAACGTAAGGAATTTCAGAATTTTCTGTTACGAGGTCAGCGACATTCTCACTCTTGGAGAATTCATCTTTAATAGATTCGATGTCGGCACTTGCTTTGTCGTAGTCTTCTTTGCTTGGTTTGATTGGAACATCGAGGAAGCTGATGATGCGACTTTCTTTCTGTTTGAAAGTCTCTTTGCGTTGGTTATAAAGTTTTTCAATATCGCTTTTGTCAACTTTTACAAGTGAATCCGGAATAGTTGCATAAGATTGCATTGTATATACGAGGTCAGAATTTTCAACTGAACCGTCAAATGAATCTTTAGCATCCAAATTATTAGAACAAACAGCTTTGCTCAAAAGCATTGAATATTTTTCAACGAGGCGTTGCTGTTTGATGTTCTTTTCCCAGAACAACCAGAAGTTGCGAGCTTTCTTGAGGTCTTCCTGTTGTTCAGCGGTTGCACCGGTGTTATCGTTTTCGATTTGTTTGAGGAATCTCAAAAGGGCAGTCTTGTCGAATTGGCCTGTCTGTTGATTGGCAAACATTGGCATTTGCTGGATAATCGGAGAGATGTTGTTCCCTTGAACCATGTCAAAGAGCTCTTCCGAAGTAATCCCCATGCCAATCTTATCGACTGCCTTGCCCAAAACGATTTCTTGAACCATAGCGTCGAAAACAGATTGACGGATTTGTGTCTGATACTCGTCGGGAAGACTGTTCTGCCCACTTTGCATCTTGTAAATCTCAGTCATCTCGTCAACACGATCCTGATACTCCTGAATCTTAATAATCTTTCCGTCAACTTTGGCGATTCTCTCCTTAGATTGTCTGAAGAATGTAGAACCGGAGTTTAGAAAGTCTTCTGTAATAAAAGCAAGCATTGCCAAGCCTACAATGATTACCAGCAAAGCTGCTTTGCTTCTGATTTTTTCCAGCGTAGCCATTTATTTATTTAATTTTAATTTTTACTATTCGCGGCGCAAAAGTACGGTAAATTTTTGTTTATTGCACATTTTTCGCCAACTTTTTTCATTCGTCTACTTTCATGCGTACGAGCTCTATCTTTGTCGCCGTTGCTTTAATGATTTTAAATGTGTATTTGTCAATCGTTATCGATTCGTTCAGCTTGGGGAATTTTTGATAATAATGCAGGATATATCCGGCAATGGTAACGTAATCGTCGGATTCCGGAATATCGAGCTCGAACTTTTCATTGAGCGAATCAATTTCCATTCTACCTGAAAGCAGATATTCATTGTTGGAAATCTTCTTGGCAACAACTGTCTGTACATCATGTTCGTCTTCAATTTCCCCGAATATCTCCTCTACAAGATCCTCAAGAGTTACAATTCCCGCTGTTCCTCCGAATTCATCCACAACGACGGCCAAGTTCTTTTTGTCTTGCATCAGTTGTTTCATCAGTTTGTTAGCCGCCATAGTTTCAGGCACAACCGAGACTTCACGGATGCGGCTTGTCCAGTCTTCCGGATTCTTAAACAGTTCCGATGAATGAATATATCCTATGATATTGTCGATGTTTTCTCGATAAACGATGATTTTCGACAGGCCTGTTTCGACAAACTTTGAGCGCAAATCTACAATGGATGTGTTTTCGTCGCAGGCTACAATTTCCGTTCGTGGAACGATGCAGTCTCTCAGTCTGACATTCGAAAAATCGAGTGCGTTCTGGAAGATTTTCACTTCTGTATCCATATCCGAGTCTTCAGGAGCGTCTTCAATGCTTTCTTGGATGAAGTAGTCGAGGTCGACTTTTCCAAGTGAATTTTGGTGTGCCGATTTCACGTTTTTGACACCCAAAACTTTCAGAATACAATATGAAAGGAAAGAGGCTATTTCCGAAAGAGGATAAAGTATGACATATAGAATCAGTAGCGGAACTGCAAAGAGATTCAGCGAGAAATTGGGATTCAGTTTGAAAATTGTTTTAGGAATGAATTCTCCGGCGAAAACAATCAGAATGGTAGAAAGGACTGACTGAATTAGAACAACAATCGCGTCGTTGTTGCCGACAATACTTGAAATAGGAACTTCCAGCAATTTTGCCATGCCTAAACCATAAAGGACTAAGGCAATATTGTTGCCGACAAGCATTGTTGAGATGAACTGGTTCGGGTGTCTGTAGAAAATGCCTAAGATTCTGCTCGAAAAACTCTTTTCCTTTTTGTCCAGTTCATAGCGGAGCTTGTTGCTCGAAACGAAAGCAATCTCAGTCCCTGAAAAGAATGCAGAGAAAATCAGCGAAATTAATATGTCAAATATCAATGATGTCATTTCTTTTTAGCTGATGCTGATGCTGAAACTACTGGAACAGGTTTTTCTGCCGTCTTTTTGGTCGTTGCCGGTTTTGCTGCAGGTTGTGGAGTTGCCGATTCTTCCTGGGCGACAGAATCTCTCTCCGAGTTGATGGGTAAGGCGCCAGTCGAGTTGAATATCTGATATTTTGTCATTCTCTGGTCAGATTCAAAGCTTGTCCCGGTAACTTCCTTTTCACCGTCTTGTATGCGCATGAAGCAATTGGAAAAGACCCGTTCTTCTTTTTGGTCCCAAAACAATTCGTTTGTTTCAAACACTCGGCCTTCCAGATTTTCGACCTTAACATGTCCGACCAACCGCCATAATCCGCGTTTGTCATAATAATAAGCAGTGTCAGCTTTGACACTTGCTTCCGTGTGGAAGAGAGAATCGAATTTTTCCACATAAATTCCTTTTGGAAAGAACCAATGTGGGTCGCTGGCCTTGTCGAAGATAAGCCAAAGTTTAGATTTCAGGCGATAACGAGTGATTCCGGAATCGGATATGATTGTCGAAACATCCGTCTCACGCATCGTAAAACTTTTTTCAGGATCAAATTTTACGACAACGAATTCTCTCTTTTCCTTCTTGCAACCTGTTGTAAACAAAAGAAGCATAACAGCCACCGCAAGGATAGCTGTTATGCCTTTTATTTTTGTTCTGCACAGAATGCAGTGTCTATTCATATCTCTCTGTTACCGGATGGTTGTAGATTCACCAATCCAACCACCGATAGTGATACGTGTTCCTTTTTTGAGGTTAGGATCCATAAAAAGCTCTTCTGCATTAGGAAGGTGTGAGCGATAAGATGCAATGTAACGGTTAGCTTCGCCTGCTACACTTGAATCTACTGCTTTAGCTCTTTCCAATTTGTCGATAGCTGCATAGAATACACACTTTGCAAGGACTTTATCATCCGGATAGATACTGTTTGCGGTTGCTGCGTACATGTTTGCTATCAAGATATATGGAGCACCATAATTACCTTTCGTTTCGATGGCGCGCATGCAGTATGCACGAGCTCTTGAGTAGTTATGATCATCGAATGAAAGAACACCTAAAGAATAGTAATCTTCAGCCTTAGCTTCCGGGTCATCTTCCAGCTTGGCAGCTTCTTCGTAGTACTTGGCAGCTGTGTCGTAGTCCTTAGCGCGAACGGCGCGTTTTGCCTTTCCTAAAGCAGCGTCAGCCGTCGGTTTGATAATATAGATGTAGTCAGATGCAGCCATATAAGCGTCTGTTTCCTGGCATTTCATTCTACGAAGTAAAGACATCGTCTTTTTCAGATAAGTTGAGTCTGCTTTGTGTGCATCGATTTCCGGTCCATACATTTTCTGAAGTGTCTCGCAATCAGCAGCGCCACTGTTAGCAAAGCCGACTTCGACATTGGTTTTGTAAGAACCTATGGCAGCAATTGCTTTTGGGTCGTTTGCTGTAGTAGCAGCTTCAAGTTGACGAGCAAGAATTGAGTCGCATTTGAGGTAATCAGCGATGTATTTCTCTTTGTGCTGTGGATCTTTATTGAGCAGAACTTGAGAAGCATACATGTAAAGAGATATGCCTAATGATTCAGTATTGTCGCCAGATTCTTTAACTACTTCGTCTAACCATCCGTACATTATGTTGTAGTCAGTTTTGTCTCCCATCAAAGTCATATAGTCATTGGCTTTTCTGGAAATAATCCAATCTTTACCATAGTTTTTGCCACGGTTTGTATAGTCGCTGAAGTACTTTACACGGGTATCGTAAAGTTTCATCAGGTCGTTGATGAGTGCTTGGCGTTTTGTCGCGTCTTTCTCATTTGCAATTTTCCAGTTCATGATTTTCACACCATAGAGATAGATATCGGTATGGGCACCTGGGCATTCAGCGTATGCTTGTTTCCAAAATGGTTCTGCATCTTTAAAATCTCCAGATTTAGCATAGGGAACAAACAAACTGATATTTTTCACACAGCGGACGCTATCTTCACCTGATCCGAATGGCGTACCATTGTCAATTCCTTTTTGTGCGTATGCTCCAGACATTAAGGAGCAACCGGCAACTGCGAGTAAAAGTACTTTGATCTTCATCTCAACGTTATATTAAAGTTAGCTTTATAAATTACTTCTTAGACTTTTTCTTATTTGAAAAGTTTAATGCTTTATCCGGCTTAAGCTGGGTATTATATTCCAAAATTTTGTTTAACCCTGCTACGACCAAATTACAATCTGCAAAGATGGCGTTTTTTAACCGACTTTCAAAATAAAATGAATGGCCGCCTGTTAAAAAAATCAAAAGATTGGGATATCTGGCTCTAAGTTCATTGATGTAACCATCCATCTCAAATGCGATTCCTTTAACGACGCCACCGCGGATTGCCGACTCTGTATCCTTGCCGAGAAGAGGAATATCCAGCTCTCCTGAAGCGACGAGCGGCAAATGACAAGTATACTTGTTGAGCGCCTTAAAACGGACTGTCATTCCCAACGAGATGTTGCCTCCGACAAATTTTCCCGATGCTTCCACCATATCGTAAGTGATGCATGTTCCAGCATCAATTACCAAAACATTACAGCCCGGACGCAGGAAATTTGCTCCGACTGCTGCTGCAATGCGATCGTGACCTAAAGATTCGGGCGTTTCATAACCGACTTTAATTGGAAGAGGCGTCTTATCGTCGAGGATGATAAAGGGATTGAGACGTTGTTTCAGATAAGAAATCAATTCTTCATTGTCATCAATCACTGAAGAGAAGATGCCGGCGGTCAGATTATAATTTGTAAAGAATGTTTCTAAGTCAGCAATGCCAACGGTTTTGAAGCTCGTAGTCACAATATGTGTACAACCTTCAAAAACGGCTACCTTGGTACGGGAATTACCTTGCTCTATTATCAGATTCATCCTTTTTTTGTAATTGAGGCCGCAAAATTAAGTATTATTGTTGAGATTTGAAAATTTTTTATATCTTTCTTTATTATGACGACTGTTCTAAATCATTGAGTTGACTGAGAAGCGTGCTGATTTGCCACCCCTTTGACATATTATGCGCCGAAACAAATAATTTTTGGACGTCCGGACTTCCGGAAGTGTCGGCACAAATTATTCTGAGACTTCCGACACTGGAAATATATCGGAAAATATATTTCCATTACATTTCCACTCGGAAAACTATCGTCACAGATTATTCCTGCACTTCCGACGTCCGGAAAATGCCGGCACAAATTATTTCTGAACTTCCGACGTCCGGAAAATGCCGGCACAAATTATTCCGAGACTTCCGACCGCCGGAAAAGTGTCAGAAAAAATATTTCCAAGACATTTTCATAGAGAAACCTGTCAGAAACATCTTTTCCGAGACATTTCCGCCTTTTCCTATATATATTTCATCAAGATTGTTCTCGACATATACTAGTTCCTGATATGATTGAGGCGATGACATGTACATTCCTATATGATATTATATATGTATAGTCAACTTGTCAGTAGAAAATATAGAAACAACCGCCTTGATTCTGAAAAAATGTCAGTTTTTCTGGACAAGAGCATTCTGGCATACAATTCGCATAAGAGAAAGTGTGTGTGTGAAAGCACACGAAACTGATTATTTATTAACAATTAAAAGATAAACAAGAAAATGAACATTAAACCATTAGCTGACAGAGTGCTTATTAAGCCTGCTGCTGCGGAAGAAAAAACAGTTAGCGGAATTATCATTCCGGATTCTGCTAAAGAAAAACCTTTAAAAGGTGAAGTTATGGCCGTAGGTAAAGGAACAAAAGATGAAGAAATGGTCGTTAAAGTCGGAGATCAAGTGCTTTATGGCAAATATGCCGGCACAGAAGTCGAATTTGACGGGGACAAATTCTTGATCATGCGTCAGAGCGATATTCTGGCAATCATTTAATAACAATATTAACTTATCATAAAACAATAGCAATCATGGCAAAAGAAATTAAATATGACATGGACGCACGCGATCTGTTGAAGAAAGGCGTGGATGAATTGGCTAATGCAGTCAAAGTGACATTAGGACCGAAAGGCCGCAACGTTATTCTGGAAAAGAAATTCGGTGCTCCTCAGATTACAAAGGACGGTGTTACAGTAGCAAAAGATATAGAACTTGCTGATGCATGCGAGAATATGGGCGCTCAGTTGGTTAAGGAAGTTGCTTCCAAGACTAACGACAAAGCTGGTGACGGTACGACAACTGCTACCATTTTGGCTCAGTCGATTATCGGCGTCGGATTGAAGAACGTTACAGCGGGTGCTAATCCTATGGACTTGAAACGCGGTATCGACAAAGCTGTTGATGCAGTCGTTAAGAGTTTGGCTGACCAGGCTGAAGAGGTTGGCGACAAGTTTGAGAAAATCGAGCACGTTGCTAAAATCTCTGCCAACGGTGACGAAACCATCGGCAAACTGATTGCAGAAGCGATGCACAAAGTTAAAAAAGAAGGCGTTATCACAGTCGAAGAAGCTAAAGGTACTGATACAACAGTTGACGTTGTTGAAGGTATGCAATTCGACCGCGGTTACATTTCTCCGTATTTCGTAACTGATACAGAAAAGATGGAATGCGCAATGGAGAACCCTTACATTCTGATTTATGACAAGAAGATTTCTGTTCTGAAGGATATGCTTCCAATTCTTGAGCCTGCTGCTCAGAGTGGACGTCCAATGCTGATCATCTCAGAAGATGTCGACGGTGAAGCTTTAGCCACACTCGTTGTCAATCGTCTGCGTGGTACATTGAAGATTTGCGCTGTCAAAGCTCCTGGCTTCGGCGACCGTCGTAAAGCTATGCTTGAAGATATCGCAGTTCTGACTGGCGGTACAGTTATTTCTGAAGAGAAAGGCTTGAAGCTCGAAGGTGCAACATTGGATATGCTTGGCTCTGCTGAGAAGGTTACTATCAACAAGGACAATACAACGATTGTTAACGGTGGCGGTGACAAGGAATCTATTCACGCTCGTATCGGTCAGATCAAGATGCAGATGGAAAATACGACATCTGATTATGATAAAGAGAAACTGCAGGAACGTTTGGCTAAGATGGCTGGCGGTGTGGCTGTTCTCTATGTCGGAGCTCCTTCTGAAGTTGAGATGAAAGAGAAGAAAGACCGCGTCGATGATGCATTGCACGCAACTCGTGCTGCTATCGAAGAAGGTACAGTTCCTGGCGGTGGCGTTGCTTACATTCGCGCTATTCCTGCATTGGATGCTTTGAAAGGCGAGAATGACGATGAAACAACAGGTATCGAAATTGTAAAACGCGCTATTGAAGAGCCTTTGCGTCAGATTGCAGTCAACGCTGGTAAAGAAGGTGCAGTAGTTGTTCAGAAAGTTAAGGACGGCAAAGCTGATTTTGGTTACAATGCCCGCACTGACAAATATGAGAATCTTTGCGCTTCAGGCGTTATCGACCCTGCTAAAGTTGCACGTGTCGCTCTTGAAAACGCAGCTTCAATTGCCGGAATGTTCCTGACAACCGAATGCGTCGTTTCTGACAAGAAAGAGGAAACTCCTGCTCAACCACCGATGAATCCTGGCATGGGCGGCGGAATGATGTAATCTTATTTGAAAGATTAATGATAGAACGGCTGTTCCAACAAGGAGCAGCCGTTTTTTTTGTAATTGAAAATAAATTACATATCTTTGGGCCACTTACTTTAATATCATTTTTTATGCGAAAGACATTTCTATTTCTTCAATTGGCAGCATTTCTGTTGTTAATGTCTGCTTGCTCAGGTGGCTCGCGCTACAAGTATGAATCTGTTCCTGGAGATCCGATGAAATCTCGTATTTACACTTTGGAGAACGGATTGAAAGTGTATATCACAGTCAACAAAGAAAAACCCCGTATCCAGACTTACATTGCAGTTCGCGTCGGAGGTAAAAATGACCCTGCCGAAACGACAGGACTTGCTCATTACTTTGAACATTTAATGTTCAAGGGAACACAGCATTTCGGTACAACGAATTACCAGAAAGAAAAGCCAATGCTCGATGAGATAGAAAATCTCTTCGAAGTATATCGCAAAACAACCGATGTAGCGCAACGAAAGGCAATTTATCATCAGATAGACAGCGTTTCGTATGAAGCTTCGAAGCTGGCGATTCCAAATGAGTACGATAAATTGATGGCTGCGATTGGCGCAGTTGGAACCAATGCATATACAGGTTTTGACCAAACTGTTTTCACAGAAGATATTCCATCGAACGAAATAGAAAACTGGGCAAAGATTGAAGCAGACCGTTTCCCGAATTCAGTTATCCGCGGTTTCCATACGGAACTTGAAACTGTCTATGAGGAAAAGAATATGTCGCTGACAAGCGATCCGCGCAAAGTTTATGAAACTGTCCTTGCAGCTCTGTTCCCCGATCATCCTTATGGAACACAAACTGTCCTCGGAACTCAAGAGAATCTGAAGAATCCTTCAATTACAAATATCAAGAAATATCACGACACATGGTATGTTCCAAATAATATAGCAATCTGTCTTTCAGGAGATCTTGACCCGGATGCAACTGTTGCCATCATTGAGAAATATTTCGGTTCATTGAAACCTAATCCCAATCTGCCAGCTCGTCCTGCAACTCATCCTTCACCAGTCAAGGCACCTGTTGTCAAAGACGTTCTCGGTCTGGATGCTGCCAATGTGACAATCGGCTGGCGTTTCCCGGGAGCTGCTTCTCCTGAGACCGATTTGTTGAATCTGACCAGTCAAATACTCTATAACGGTCAAGCCGGATTGCTAGATGTCGACTTGAATCAGCAGCAGAAAGTTCTGAGCTGCTACGCAGGCGATTATGGAATGTCAGATTATAATGCTTACGTTATCAGTGGCCGTCCGAAAGCTGGACAAACTCTAGAGCAAGTGAAAGACCTTTTCTTGAGTGAAGTCGCTAAGCTGAAGAAAGGCGAGTTCGATGACGATATGCTTCAGGCAGCGATAAATAATTATAAGCTGTATCGGATGGAAAGAATGGACAGCAATGATGGCCGTGCCGATATGTTTGTCACCTCTTTTATCAATGGAACTCCTTGGAAACAGGATGTCCAACAGATTGACCGCATGAGCAAAATCACGAAGAAGCAGATTGTGGACTTTGTCAACAAGTATTTCGGAGATGATTATGCTTTGGTTTACAAGCGTGAAGGTAAAGATCCTAATGAAAAGAAGATTGATAAGCCTCAGATTACTCCGATTGTGATGAATCGTGACAGCACGAGCGCTTTCTTGAAAGAGATTCAGATGACGAAAGTCAAACCGATTGAACCTGTATTCCTTGACTACAATAAGGACTTGAAGAAACTGACAGCAAAATCTGACATTCAAGTTCTCTACAAGAAGAATGAAACGAACGACATCTTCCAGCTGATGTATGTTTTCGATATGGGCAACAATGTCGACAAGGCTCTTGGAACAGCATTCCAATACATGGAATATCTTGGCACATCGAAAATGACGCTTCAGCAAATCAACAAGGAATTCTATAAATTAGCTTGCTCGTTCAGCGTTAGTCCAGGTTCTGACAGAACATACGTTACATTGTTTGGCTTGAGTGAAAACATGACTAAAGCAATGGAACTTTTCGAACAGATTCTTTCTGACGCTCAGGTTGATAAAGATAAATATGCCAATCTGGCAGGCGACATAATCAAGCAACGCGCTGATGCAAAACTCAATCAAAGTCAGAATTTCAGTAAATTGATTAATTATGCTGTTTGGGGGCCAAAGTCTCCAACGACAAACGTTTTGTCGACTGAAGAAGTCAAACAGATGAATCCTGAAGAACTGGTGAGCCGCATCCATAAAATCAATTCTTTCAATCATAGAATCTTATATTATGGTCCTATGAGCGATAAGGACTTTTTGGCTGTAATCAACAAAGACCATCAAGTTCCTGCCAAATTAACGCCTGTTCCGATTGATACATTGTTCCGTCAGCAAATCATCAGTGAAAACAAAGTTCTGTTTGCATATTATGATGCTCGCCAACTCTATTTTTCAGCTGTTTCAAATCGCGGTGAGAAGTTCGATGCATCTATCGACCCGATATTGAATATGTATAATGAATATTTCGGTGGCGGAATGAACGGCATTGTTTTCCAAGAAATGCGTGAAAGCCGTGGTTTGGCATATTCTGCCAATGCTTATCTTAATGCACCAAATAAGCTGAACAAATTCTATATTTATCAGAGTTTTATTGCAACACAGAATGATAAGATGGCAGATGCCTTGAAGGAGTTCGATGTGATTATCAACAATATGCCTGAATCACAGAGGGCTTTCAACCTGGCCAAAGAATCTTTAATCACACGTTTGCGTACCGACAGAATTACCAAGAGCGATGTGCTGTGGTCATATCTGGATGCGCAAGACCTTGGCCTGAATGTCGATTTGAGAAAAACTCTGTTTGAGAAAGCTCCGTCGATGACATTGGCTGATATCAAAGCTTTCCAGGAAAAATGGGTTAAAGGCCGCAAATATGTTTATTGCGTTTTGGGTAATGATAAAGATATTGACATGAAGACACTTGCGACATACGGACCGATTCAGAAAGTTTCGCAGCAGGAGTTGTTCGGATATTAAAGATTGCTGAGTACAAAGCTCAGTAATTAAAGAAAAGACGCGTTTCAGGAATCCTTGAAACGCGTCTTTTTATTTTTCTTTTTTCTCTACTTCCTTGACCTTTCGGAAAAGGTCGGAGGCGAAGATGAAGTCGTTGAGTGCTTTGTTGTCGGTTGTGATAACATCCTCTTTGGTGCCTTCCCATTCTTTTACTCCTTCTTTGATGAAAATGATGTTTTCCCCAATATTCATCACAGAATTCATGTCGTGTGTGTTGATGATGGTCGTGATGTTATATTCAACAGTGATATCGTGAATCAAAGCATCAATCAGCAGAGATGTTTTCGGGTCGAGTCCGGAATTCGGTTCGTCACAAAAGAGATATTTTGGATTAAGAGCGATAGCTCGTGCGATTCCGGCTCGTTTCATCATTCCGCCGCTGATTTCTGATGGATATAAATCTCCGGCATCTGAAAGATTGACGCGTTCGAGGCAAAAACGAGCTCTTTTCTCACGTTCTTTATATGATTCCTGAGAGAACATATTCAAAGGAAACATCACGTTTTCAAGAACCGTCATGCTGTCGAACATCGCAGCGCCTTGGAAAAGCATGCCTTGTTCGCGTCTGAGCTGGTTGACTTGGCTTTTGCTCATTGATAGGAAATCGCGCCCGTCATAAAGCACTTGACCACTGTCAGGTGTCAGCAGTCCCACAATGTTCTTGATAAGGACAGTCTTGCCCGAACCGCTTCGACCGATAATCAGATTCGTTTTCCCTTCTTCAAAGACGGCATTGATGTTTGTCAATACCTGTCGTCCTTCGAAAGATTTGTTTAGATTCTTGACTTCTACCATATTATGTGAGCATCAGATGCGTGAGGATTACATCGGCAAGCAAAATCAAAATACTGCTCATCACAACTGCGTTCGTGCTGGCTTTGCCGACTTCGAGCGCACCGCCTTTTACATTGTATCCGAAATAGGAGGAGACAGAAGAGATGATGAAGGCATAAACGATTGATTTGATGATGGAATACCAGACATAATACTCGTTGAAGATGAATTGCAAACCATATTCGAACGCCGACGGAGTCATATTGGTTGCAGAACTGTAACTGGCAAGAATACCACCGGAAATGCCGGTGAACATACTGAATATGACCAAAACAGGGATGAAAATCATCAGGCCCAAAATCTTGGGAAGGATTAGGAAGTTCGCTGAATTGACGCCCATGATTTCCATAGCGTCGATTTGTTCCGTCACGCGCATCGTTCCGATTTCGGAAGCGATGTTGCTGCCGACTTTGCCGGCAAGAATCAGACACATGATAGATGATGAGAATTCAAGAAGGACTATTTCGCGGGTCGAATAACCGATGGTGAACTTAGGAATCAGAGGGTTACTGATGTTGAGCGATAACTGCAACGCTATGACGGTTCCGATAAAAAGTGAGATAATGATGACGATCCAAAGCGAATCGACACCAAGTTTGTATATCTCTTTCACGAATTGCTTGAAGAACATACTCCATCTGTCTGGAATAGTTATGGCTTTAGCCATCAGCTTAGTATATTCCCCAACTCGTTGCAAAATTTTATTCATAACCTCATTCTCTTCGGCTGCAAACTTACATAAAATACTTGGATTTTACGTATGTTCAAGTAAAAAGATAAAAACTGAACTCATATTGGAAATCTTTTCATACTTTTGTGGTCTAAAAGGACATTATAAGATCTTATATGAGAAATACACCTTTTCTGGTCTTCTCGGGGACCAATTCCCGTTATCTCGCAGAGAAAATCTGCAACAGCCTCAATTGTCCGTTGGGACAGATGAATATTGAGCATTTTGCCGACGGCGAGTTTTCCGTGTCTTATGAAGAATCGATTCGTGGTCGAGATGTTTTTCTCGTTCAATCGACTTTTCCGAACTCCGACAACCTGATGGAATTGTTATTGATGATTGATGCCGCGAAGCGTGCCTCAGCTCACTCTATCATTGCTGTTATTCCTTATTTCGGTTGGGCTCGTCAGGACCGCAAGGATAAACCACGTGTTTCCATCGGTGCCAAGCTGATTGCCGATATGTTAAGCACTGCAGGAATCAACCGTCTGATAACGATGGACCTTCATGCCGACCAAATCCAAGGATTCTTTAATGTGCCTGTCGACCATCTTTATGCTTCAACAGTTTTCATGAAGTACATTAAAGAGACATTACCTGTCGACAATCTTTGCATTGCTACACCTGATGTCGGCGGCTCAAAACGAGCAAGCAGTTATTCCAAGTATCTTGGTGTTCCGATGGTTATCTGTCACAAGTCTCGCCTGAAAGCGAATGAAATTGCGGAAATGCGTGTGATTGGTGACGTGAAAGGATTGGATGTTTTGCTTGTCGATGATATTGTTGATACAGCTGGAACAATTACTCGTGCAGCTAATCTGATGATTGATAACGGAGCCAAATCTGTCCGTGCAATTGCAAGCCACGCGGTTATGTCTGACCCTGCATCAACGCGAGTTGATCAGTCGGCTTTGACACAGATGATTTTCACCGACAGTATTCCTTATTCCAAGAAATGTAATAAAGTGACTATTTTGTCTATTGCCGACCTTTTTGCTGAGGCAATACGCAGAGTTTGTCACGACGAATCAATCAGTTCGTTATATTCGTTCTAAAATAATTCAGTTGAAAGAATAGCAGGAGCAGGGTTGGTTTCAATCCTGCTCTTCTTGTCTCAGCATGCGTTGCATCTTCATGTAACGATATTGAGTATAGAGTTTGCGATGTGTGCGGATAATCTGATAACGGTAAATGATAAATGCCGTTATGAAATAGATTCCGGCTTGTAACCATAAAGTATGGTATTGCCAGGCGACTTGATTTAATGTCGCGCCTTCAGTATTGATATGGATGAAACCTTGAATGCCCATCGTTGATGGGAAGATGAATCCGAGAATCCTCCAGAAAAGAGGCATTCCTTCTTCAGGCCAGCTCACACCGGAAATGAATAGGAGCAGAACAGAAGTGAACACGAAAATCAGCATCGGCGACTCGCGTGAGGTCATAAAGCCGGATAACGTCATCGCGAAGCAAATGCATGCAACTACATAAGGGATAATGAACAAGACAATGGTAATCGGTTCTCCCATCTGCGGAAGATGGAATAGTCGAGGCACAATGGCTAAAGTCCACAGACAAACGATTCCATAGAGTAGGAAATAGGTCAGACCTTTGCCGAGAATGATACGGAGAGTTCCGTTGAAGTGCTTGCTGATTGGAACGAGGCAATGGAAACGGTTCCGTTCGCGGGCTGTTCCGCCAAGCATACAAATACCTAAAATCAGTGTCTGCTGAATTACCAGCATCAGAATAGCAGGAACTAAGAAACTGGCGAATCCGTTCTTTGGATTAAATAGCGCAATCGATTCGTAGGGAACGGGTTGTGTTGTAATCTTCTCCTGTTCGACAGTCGCAACCGGCGAATGACGGAGATTGATTTCGTCGCCCATGTCAAACGACACTTCTGTTGTGGAAAGTAGGAAAGCTTTATAGTATAACAGACAGCTCATGTCGCTGTAGAGCGAAACATGAGTTTGTTTCCCTGTATTTATTTCTTTGCTGAAAGTTGTCGGGAACGTGAGAATTCCATAAGCTTTCTTTTCGTCAAGCATTTTCTTGGCGGCGTTCAAGTCGGGACAAGTCGCAACAACGTGAACATCAGGTGTCGCATCAATCCGACGGATGAATTCACGGCTGAGAGCCGAATTGTCCTGGTCCACAACGACCATCTTCGAATCATGAACCGTTTCATTGTTATAGATAAACGAATAGGCCAACGGATAACCGAACGGAACGAGGAAGAAGAAAATCATCACGCCCGAATCCCTCATCACCTTCTTCAGTTCGTCTCTGAAGATGTAGAAGATGTCGGAAATACCTTCTTGTATGTTATTGATGCGTTCTGCCATTATGGGATATATTTAAAGTATAGCAAAGCGCTCTTGAGATTTCCGTTGGTGAAAACCGGAAGAATCAAAAAGCCGACAAGCCAAAGATATTGTGTGATTGTATAATGCAAAGCACGGCCATTAAGTGCCTGGTCAACATAAATCAGGAAATAATGGCGGATAGGAAAGACCTGACAGAGAGCCTGCAGTGTCGGATGCATTGCAATCGGCGGATATGTGAACCCGCTGAGCGAGAAACCAATCATTCCGAACAGACACGCAAAGCTCAACCCTAGACGAACGGTTGGAAATACTCCGACCATCATCACGCCGACAGCCTGACAAGCCGTCACCAAAAGGAACATAGCAACGAGCATTGGCATCCATCCGCAGTTCAGCGGGTAAGCGCCGAAGCCATAAAGCGCTGCTGTGCAGAAAGCCGCTACAACAGTGAAAATGATATTTTGCGGAAGTAACTTCCCAATCAGACTTATGGTAAGCGAATTATGTCCCATTCTGAGAAGTTCGCGTGAAGTGGACATCTTAAGTTCTGTTCCAATGCTGAAGACCGTAATCATAAGCACCAATAGTTCGAGCATAGCCGGAATAAGTGTATTGTTGAGGTAAACGGAATAGTTCAGCCATGGATTTCCAATGGCATGTGTATCAATGGCAATGGGCTGAAGTTGTGCCATGATTTGAGCGTCACTCACACCTTTAGCTCGCCCGATTTGAAGACTGACCGATTTGCCCGCGAGTGTAGAAATGGTTTTCATGTCACGGAAAATCAGTGAGCCTGCAATCAAGTAGGCAGAATTGGTGTAAAACGACAGTTTCGGACGCTTGCCGTTCGTAGCGTCACGTTCAAAATCTTTCGGAATATAGAAGATCGCATAAATGCGTCCTTCCTGCATCTTACAGCGTGCTTCGGTATAGGAAGCAGTTTTCATCACGACGCGAGTCTGTTCGAAAGCGTCCAGTTGCCGAATGAGTTCTCTCGACGAATGAGTTCCGTCCATATCAACCACGGCGACAGGAAGGTCTGTTGGAAGTCCGTTTTTCATCAGCGATAGAAAGAACACGACGCAGATAACAGGAACTCCCAGCATACAGAATAGATAAATCCGTGAGTTCATGATTCTGCGCAGCTCTCTTTTCGAGATCGCGTAAATCGACCGCAGACCTTCTTGGAGAGTCATAAAATGTCGATACCTTTCTTTTTCAGGATGACAGACATTCCAGGTCTCAAGTCTTTGATAGGTTCAGAAGAGCGTGCACGAACTTCGAATGTTTTCGAGTCATACTGACCTGTTGCTTTTGTAGCCTTCCAGGAAGCGTAAGAGCCCATATCTTTCATATAATAAACCTTAAGGCTGACGGGTTTGTCGCCAAGAGCCGGAACGAAAGCATGTAGTATTGTTCCCATGTGAATATCTTTCAGCAAGTCTTCACGGATGCTGAAGGTCACCCACATATCGTTCAAGTCTGCAATGTCCATAATAGGAGCGCCTGTTCCGACAAGTTCTCCGACTTCAGGATATCGGTCCGAAATCTCGCCGTTGATTGGGCTGACCAAAGCGCCTTCTTTCAAGTACGATTCGACTTCGGAAATCACTCCGCCGGCTTGTTGAACGAGAGCTGCAGCAGCAGCCTTGTCCTCTTTTCTTGCGCCGGTTTTGGCCATGTCATATTGTGAATAAGCGGCTTTTTCAGTCGCTTGCATTGCTTTGTAATTGGCTTCCGCTTCATCGCGTTTCTGTGCTGGAAGAACGCCTTTGTCATAAAGGTTCTGCACACGTTTATACGATTTCTCGGCTATTTCGAGTCCTGCTTTTGCTTTCTGCCAGATGTCGAATGCGCCTTGAATTTCTTGGACGCGGGCGCCGTTTATTGCTTTTGCGCTTTGCGCTTGTGCAGCTTTTTGAACAGCTTCGGCTTGAGCTAGTTTAGCTTCGACTTCAGGAGTACTCAAGTAAACCAGCGTGTCGCCGGCATTGACCTTGTCTCCTTCACGAAAGCGGAACGAAGCGATACGTCCAGGAACCTTCCCGGAAATGCGCACTTGAGTCGCTTCTGCCTGTCCCATGATAATGTCATCGGGAGGCGTGAGGAGAAAGAATCCCGCTAATGCTATCAATCCGATTACGACCAGCACCGAGATAAATGCCAAAATCATGTTGCTAATTGAAAATTTCTTTTTCTCGCTCATCTCTATCTATGTTTTTATATGATACCTTATTTGTTTGCTGTCAGTTTACCCATAGCCTTTGTCAGATAAACATCTGTCAGTTTCACTTCCAATTGAGCGTCAATCAGGTTTGAGTGTGCTTGTACCCAAGCTGTTTGCGCTTCCATCAGATTGAGTGCTGGAATGACGCCTTCTTCGAATCCGAGATTGGCATGGCGAAGGTCTTCTTCCGCATTTTCCATATTGCGGTTGGCGGCGATGAGCCGTTTGTTGGCCTCGTTCACTTTGTAAACCGACTGATTGACTTCCAGTTCAATCTTCTCGCGTGCATCTTGTAGCTGCAGCTTCTGAATCAGTGTTTCAGCGCGGGCTGAATTGCGTTTATATGTGCCTTCCCACCAGCCTGAAATAGGTATTTTTACCAGTACGCCAAAGTTGAATGTCCCTGCGAAGTCATGTTTGAGTCCGTTATAGACATTTGGGTTTGTGAGCAGATAATTCGCTGTTAAAGCTACATTCGGCAGCATATCGGCCAAAACCAGCTGTTCCTTTTTCTGATAAATCTTGGTTGCCAAATCGAGGCTTTTCAGTTCGTCGCGGTTGTTGAAAGCTTCGTTTACGTTGGCTGTGACGTCTTGCGAAGTCACGTTGAAATTCTTGATGTCTTCGTCGGCCAGTTTCATCGGGTCGGAAAGAGAAATTCCGCAGATTTGAGCCAGCAGCATGCGAGAGAGAGCCAGTCCGTTGTTGACTTTCGTCTGATTCATCTCGGCCTCGTTGAGCTTGACTTTTACAGAAAGTCCGTCAGCCTGTGTCGCAATGCCTTCTTTAATCATCGCTGTGACATCACTGTCCATCTTACGCAGCAGTTCGACATATTCGTCGACAAGTTTTTTCTTGTTGACCAATGAAATCACCTGCCAATAAGTTTCGTCAGTTTTATAGATGACGTTCTGAAGCTGCAGATCATTCATTGACTCCGCCAGTTCGCGAGCATATTTCGTTATTTCGTTGTATGCGACAATTTTGCCGCCCATAAAGACAGGCTGTACAAGAGAGACATCTCCGACCCAGAGATTTTGCATATCAATATGCTGGATATCTTTGACATCATTCATTGTTTGTGTGACAAGGGGCAGTTGCGCCAGCGAGCCGAGTGAAGCTCCAAGCTTCGTACTCAGTGCGTTCATGTCAAGCAAATTCAAATCCTTCTGATTGTCGAAGTATGCGCCTGTTGCTGAAACTTGCGGAAAATACTTTGTGAATGCAGCTTTTTTATCATTGGCTGCAACCTCAATTTTTTGGCCGGCTATCTTAAGCTCTTTGTTGTTTTTAATAGCTAATTGGCGACATTCCTCTAGACTGCGGACCTGTTGAGCGCTCGCAAATGTGGAGAAAATCGCCAGAAAAGAAGCCGTTATAATAATACTCTTCTTCATCTGATGATCAATTTATGTGGCAGGCAAGTTGCACTGTCATTATTTAAACAATAGACCATAAAAATGGTTCACAAAAAATGTACCAAGCTAGTCAGCTAATGTAAAACTTTTTCTTCCAATCAGATTGCCATCGACGAAGATATCCACGCGATATGTTCCCGGTGAAAGGAATTCTTCGATGTTCCAATACATTGTAACCGGTAATTCTTCACCCTCATATTCAACAGTTTTTTTCATTGAGTAGTTGATGTCTTTACCCTCGAACTTGAAGACGTCAGCCCTGCTCTTCACAAGGATATCGTCGTCAGGCTTCATAATACGTACATAAACAATCTTTTCACCTACTGGCGCCGTAATGTTTTTTGCTATCTTAAATTCAACGACAAACTGCTCCATCTTCTTGATTTTCTTAGCAAGTTTGCCTCTTGATGTTTCTGGTGTGACGGAGATGGATGTGGCATCGAGTTTGCTGGCCAACGTGACGCGTTCGGTCAGTTTCTGCTTTTCTTCCGACAGGCGGCTTGCCGTTGTCGAAGCCATCTCATATTTCTTGACTGCATCGTTTTTCTCTACCGTGAGCCGTTCGTTGGTGCGGTTGAGCGAATCGATTTGCTCAACATAGCTGCGCAGGATTTTGCGGAGAGTAAGCAGTTCCTTCTTCAGTCGGTTGATTTCTTTCGTGTTGGTTGCCTTCACCGTACGCAATTCTTCCTGCAGACGTTGGACTTTGGCCTGTTCTGTGGAAAGGAGCGTGAGCAGAGAATCGTTTCCGACGCTGAATTTGTAGCCTTCATATTGAAGAGAGAGTTCGTTGAAGTCATCCTCGAGCGACTGTTTGTCGAGCTCGTACGATTGCTCCATCTCTTTGATTTGCTTCTTTTGTTTGTTTATCAGATAACCTGCACCACCGATGACGACAATCAGAACGACGATTATCGTAATAAGTAAAGCGAGTTTATTGACGCGTTTATGTTCTTTCTGTTCTTTCTGCTCTTTCTGTTCAGTATCCATTCTCTTTATCTGTTACTTTTAAGACGAACGTGGTGCAAAATTACACTTTTTACAAACACTTGCAACATGAATCTTCCATATTTTAATCAAAACGAAGATCCGCAGTTGAAAACGAGTCTGTTTGCAGTATTGTTTAACAAGGTTTTAGGAAAGTTAGACCAGCAGGAGAATCATCATCTGAGCTGTCAGTACCCGCAGGAACATTGTCAGCGGATAAACAGTCGCATAAGCTACTGCTGGAGCGCTGTTTCCTGTTGTCGCATTGGCGAAGGCGAGGGCAGGCGGGTCGGTTGTGCTGCCTGCGATTATTCCAATCAGTGAGAAATAGTTCAGCTTCAGGAAATAACGGCCTATGAACCCGATGATGAGCAGCGGCACGATTGTGATGATAAAGCCGTAGCCAATCCATGCATATCCGCCTTTGTTGACTATTGTATCCACAAAACCTCCGCCCGCATCGAGTCCGACGCAAGCCAGGAACAGCGTGATACCTACTTCACGGAGCATCAGATTGGCGCTTTGTGTTGTATATGTAATCAGTTTGTATTTGTAGCCGAAGCGACTGATGAGAATTGCCACGATGAGCGGTCCACCGGCCAGACCAAGTTTCACAGGTTGAGGAATGCCGGGGAATGAAATCGGGATGCTTCCAAGTGCGATACCAAGAGCTATTCCTACAAATATTGTGATAAGATTCGGTTCGTTGAGTCGTTTCAACGAATTGCCTAGAATCTTTTCCACATTTGTGATGGCTGTTTCAGTCCCGACAACGTTTACACGGTCGCCGACCTGCAAGGTGAGTGAAGGAACAGCAACAAGGTCGACTCCTGCGCGGTTGATGCGTGTGATGTTGATTCCATAAAGTTTCCGCAGCTGAAGTTGTCCTAATCGTTTTCCGTTCAATTCAGGCTTGGTGATTAATATGCGACGGCTTACAAACTGACTTTCCATGCGAATCCATTGCTTGCGTTCCATCTCGATTTCTTCGCCGATGAAAGTGCGGATGGTCGGAGCGTCCAGTTCCGTTGTGATGGTGAAAATCTTGTCGTTTTCGTTGAGGATGGTGTTTGCAGACGCTATCTCTATTCTTTTGTCGCTGTCTTTCCAAATACGTGAGATGACAAATTCACGATGTTCAAGCAGTGATGATATTTCGCCGATGGATTTTCCGAAGATAGCAGGATTCTTGACTACAAGAGAGATGGCTTTTGCTTCGTTTTGATGCGCAGCTTCTTCCTGATTCAGTTCGTCGTCTTCTTTTTTCAGATTGATTTTGAATACGCCGCGTATGATAATCATAGCTAAAATAATGCCGACAACGCCCAATGGATAAGCGACGGCATAACCTAAAGCGATGCTGCTGTCCGGAGTTCCATGCGTGTCAAGATAAGCTTGTTGCGCAGCTCCGAGACCAGGAGTGTTTGTGACTGCTCCGGAAAGGATTCCCGCCATTGTCGAAATAGGAATTCCTGTTATGTAATGTATTATAACAGCTGTTGCGACGCCGAGCAGCACAATTCCTGTGGCCAACATGTTAAGTGTCACGCCTCCTTGACGGAATGAAGCGAAGAAACCTGGACCGACCTGCATTCCGACTGAATAGACAAATAGAATTAATCCGAATTCGCGGAAGAAATGAAGTGCATCACTGTTGATGGTGAGTCCAAGATGACCCATCAAAATGCCGATGAAAAGAACAAAGGTGATTCCGAGAGAAACCCCGAAAATCTTGATTTTGCCTAGTTGGATGCCGAGAGCGATGATGATTGCCAGCAGGAAAATCGAATGACCGATGCCTGTTCCGAAAATCAGTTCATTAATCCATTCCATATCGTTTTATTTCTTCCGTGTTCCTTTATAAATCCACCAGGCAATCAGCAATACAGCCAGAACAATGAAGCAGTAGCCCATTATTGTGCTGTATTCCTTGATTTTGGAATCTAGCTGTTCAATCGGGATGATGCTTTCCAGATAGTAGCCGGCAGCGGCAAGAATTCCGTTCCAAATCAGTGAGCCTAAGGCAGTGAAGAAAAGAAAGGTTGTCGTTTTCATTCTAGCTAAGCCAGCCGGAATAGAAATCAAATGCCTTACAGCCGGGACCAGTCGTCCAAGGAAAATTGAGATAGCTCCATGATGTTGGAAGAAACCTTCAGAGTGACGAACTTTCTCTTCATCAAGCATGCAGAAATGCCCGAATTTACTGTTTGCAAACATGTAGACAATCGGTCGACCGAGAGCGCGTGCCAAAAGATAATTGACGTAAGCGCCGATAGTACATCCGAGCGTGGAAAATAGAGTGACGAGATAAACGTTCAACTCTCCTGTTGCGGCCGCTTTATATGCGGCTGGCGGGACAACGATTTCAGAAGGAAGCGGGATGAACGAACTTTCAATCGCCATCAGAATCGTTATAGTCCAGTAGTTGAGGTGTGCAATGCACCATTGTACAAAGGCTAGAGTTTCCATTTCTTGAATTTTGGCGCAAAGGTACACATTAATTCGACACCATGCAACAGCGCCTTATCGTTGCTTTGTGAAACTTACATGATTTAGACGTAATTATGGATATATCTTGAAAGATTTAAAAATAAACAAAGATATGTTGCTTTGAATTTTCTGAAATAATCTTTTACTTTGAATTCAAAATGGAAATGTCTTTAGAACATAATAGACTTATTGCTATTGCTAACGGAAGCATGGATGCTTTTGAAAGTCTTTTTATGCAATATCAGCCACAGCTGCTCAATTTCCTTACCGGACTCATTCACGATAGGGAAGCAAGCCGCGACATGACGCAGGATATTTTCATGATGCTTTGGCGCGACCGAGAGAAACTCCAGAATGTCAATTCTTTTTCTTCTTATCTTTTTCAGACAGCGCGTTATATGGCTTTCGACTATTTTGATAAACTGGCTGTTTCAGAAAAGTATGCTGAAGAGCTTTTGCAGAATCCTGAATTGTCGGAATCGGAAGAAGAAAAGATTTTTGTTCATGAACTTCAGTCGTTCATCAATCAAACTGTCGCTCAGATGTCGCCGCAACGACAGCGAGTCTATCGCATGAGTCGTGAAGAAGGTTTGTCGAATGATGAGATTGCGCAGCGGCTCGACATTAGTAAGCGCACAGTTGAAAATCATCTGACATCAGCGCTTGCAATGCTTAGGAAAGTATTGTATCTATTGGTTTTCTATTTTTTAGACTAATCTCTATTTATCCAATTTTCAATTTGAATTCCTTTCAACCCTTTGAAATCTTTTATATTTTCTGTAACTAAAATCATATTGTGAAGGATAGCAGTACAGCCTATTAGCAAATCAAAATTGTCTTCCAATGGTGTCCCAGACGTGCGTAATCGAACTTTTTCTGATGCATAGAGATCGTAAGTGCCGGTTATAGGTATAACTTTAATACTATTGATAAAATCATTTAAGTCTTTAATGCGTTGTTTTAGCCCTTTTTGTTTCCCCAATTCTGCACCATATTTTAGTTCTGCAATTGTGATTTCAGAAATATAGCAATTTTCTAATCCAACGTTATCGATTTTTGAATCTACATCATATTTTCCACGTAGAAGAAAGATGCAAATATTAGTGTCCAGCAGATACTTATTCATGTGCTAAAAGGCTTCGATTTCATTTTTAAATTGACGAGCCTTGCGTATTTCTTTTGCTAATTCATCGGCATCAGAAGGAATGGAATCTTTCCAAATGCCATAAAATTTCTTTGCTGAAGAAGCTCTTTTTATTTCTTTGTGTAAAAGGGATGCACTTAAACGGGATATGAGATCAAGTTTGACTTCTTTACTTAATCCCTTTAGTTCATGCCAATAAATATCTGCTTCCCGTGTAAATGCTGTTTCCATAATTGTCTATTAATCTTTATTCTTATGCGCAAAGATAGATAGAAATATTTATTTTAGCAAATATAGCAGGTGAAAAAAACGATTTTCGTTTGTGTGTTGTGCGACCATTAACCTACTATATTGTAAAAACGACAAAAAACGATGGAAGATTCTCCTAAACGCATAATTGATTCCTATTTCGGGAAGCGTTTTTCCGAAAGAGCAAGGAAACTGTTTGGCCGATGGCTGCGCAGCGAAGATGAGTCTGACGAGAAAAACGAGCTTCTTCAGCAGCTTTGGAATCAAAGTGCTGCTGATGCGACCGATTCCACTCGTCACGACTGGACATCGCTCCAGAGACATCTGTATAATATTCCGGTTGAGAAAAAGACTGTTCCTTTTGGTAATCAGTTGTTGAAATATGCAGCAGTCATTGCATTGATAATTTTGTCGGGACTTTCAGTTTATTTGCTGACAAATAAAGCAGCCGAGAATAAGACTGTCGAAATGGCTGAATTTTTTGTTCCCTACGGTGAGAGCCAAATGGTTACACTTCCTGATAGTTCGAAAGTCTGGGTCGATGCAGGTTCAGTTCTGATTTATCCTAAAGACTTTAAAAACACTGCGACGCGTTCGGTTTATCTCATTGGCAAAGCTTCATTTACGGTTGAGAAAAATCCCAAGAAACCGTTTATCGTAAAAACAAATCATATCAATGTCCAGGCTTTGGGAACGATTTTTACCGTCAAGGCTTATCCTCCGGACACTTATATAACAGCGACATTGGAGCGTGGAAGCGTACGAGTGGATATAAAAGACGGAATTTCAAAGTCATCTGTTCTTAAACCCAACGACCGGCTGACATATTCGACATTGAATCATACCGTCAGTATTCAGACTGTCGATGCCGCTCTTTATGGCATGGAACGTCAAGGTTACTTGATATTCGACCATGTTTCGTTCGACCAGTTGATGTCTGCATTAGAACGTCATTTCAATGTGGTTGTTCAGTATAATGCACAGAAATACAGCCATGAGTATTACAATGTGAAATTCGCTCCGCAGGAGAAACTTGGCGATGTCCTCAATGTATTGCAACAATTGACAGGCATTAATTATATTCTCAAAGGAAAAGAAATAATAATCAACTAAATAATGGAGGAATATGCAGTATGAGCAAAAGAAAACCGGAAAGACGAAATTGGAAGCTCTTCTTTCCGGTATTTGAAATCGAAATACTTAAAAAAACACGAATGACAGCTATATGCGTCAAATATTTTTTTATTCAATTATCAAACTTGCAAAATTAGTAATATAAATGAACCTAATACACAGAAAAACTGAAAATTTGTTTTTCAGGATAATTTTAATCATGGTTTTGTCAACCTTTTGCCTGATGGCTTATAGCCAGCAGCAGCAAGTTCGTCTCTCTGGAAGTAATATAACGCTCAAAGCCGCTTTCAAGCAGATTGAACAACAGACAAAAATGTTCGTGGATTATAATGTCCAAGACATAAATGACACAAAAGTAATAGCAAACGTTCCTAAGGCAAATGCTTTAAGAGCGGTGATGGAGGAATTGTTAGTAGGCACAAATTGTTCGGCAGTTTTCAATGGAAATCATATAATCATTTCAAAGCAGAAAGCAGTTCCAAGCAATAAATCAACTAAAACTGTCACAGGTATTGTTAAAGACTCGAAAGGCGAACCTGTTATTGGCGCCAATGTTGTAGAAAGAGGAACTACAAACGGAACAATAACTGATGTTGATGGCAAATTCAGCTTAACACTTCAAAACTTTAATGGTCAACTACGTATTTCATATATTGGGTATTCAGAAAAGATAGTACCTATCGGAAATACAACTTCTTTTGTTATAAATTTGAATGAGGACACACAAAATTTGGATGAAGTAGTTGTGATTGGTTATGGTACAGCTAAAAGGCGTGATTTAACCGGAGCTATTGCGAGTGTAAAAACTGAAAAGATGGAAGCTGAAGCACCTCGTGATATTACTGACTTGATGCGTGGAACAGCTGCGGGTTTAAATGTTGGCATGTCAACTTCTGCCAAAGGTGATTTGACTCCATCAATTCGTGGTAAAACGACACTTACCGCTGGCTCTTCACCAACTATTGTATTGGATGGCGTGATTTATTATGGAGCATTATCTGATATCAATGCAAAAGATGTTGAAAGTATTGATGTTTTAAAAGATGCAAGTTCCGCTGCAGTTTATGGTTCGCAAGCTTCGAATGGAGTTATCGTAATAACGACTAAAAAAGGTAGAGGTAAGGCGGATGGCTCGGCTTTTGTAGAATTTAATACTAATATTGGATTTGTTGAGTCGGCACATCAAATGTCGATTTTAGATGGTGTAGGATATTTGAAGTATCGTCAAGATTACGAAATTGAGAATGCAGGAAGTACTTATTTGTCAAAATATCCAGAAATGTACACGGATCCGTCTAAATTGCAAAGTGTTAGCAAACTTGATTGGTATAACTATAGTCAGAAAGTTCCAGTTTCGTCCGTGACTGATGATGAACTTACTCGGACATGGCTTTCACGGCTTCAACTTTATACCCCTGAGATTGATAATTATATGGCAGGAATTGAGACAAATTGGGCTGATTTGGTATTGCATAAAGGTCTTCAGCAAGACTATACTGTTTCTGTTTCTAATAATACAAATAAGGTATCTTATAATTGGTCAATAGGATATGTAGATCGTGAAAGTGTAATAATTGGAGATGAATATAAAAATATGCGGACACATTTAAATCTCAATTCTAAAATTACAAATTTTTTGAGTGTAGGCATGAATGCCAATTTTGCTATCCGTGATGAAAGTTCACAACCAGTGACTTGGTCATATATGTATAGGAATTCTCCTTACGCATCAAATAATATTGATGATCCAAATAGTCAATATCAATATTTTGTCGCAGGAGATGCTATGACTATAAATCCATTATACGCTAGGAAATATCGAGATAAAACAGATAAGTATTACTCTTTAAATAGTAATCTTTATGCGAAACTGACATTGCCTTTTGGAATAGAGTACCAAGTAAATTATACACCATATCTTCAATGGCGGAAATATTTATACCACCAATATTCTCAAAGTCAAATAGAAACAAATGGGGGAACATCACAGCGTACACATTATGAACAATATCATTGGACAGTTGATAATACTTTGCATTGGAAGAAAGAATTTAATCATGTCCATAATATTGAAATTACTTTATTGTCAAATGCTGAAAAACGTCAGACTTGGTCAACGACAGCTGAAACACACAACTATAGTCCAAGTGATGTTTTAGGTTATCATAAGATAGAATCTGGTTTAGTTCCAACAAATTCGAGTGATGATACATATTGGACAGGGGATGCATTAATGGGGAGATTATTCTATTCGTATAATAATAAATATATGATTACATCTTCAATAAGACGCGATGGCTTTTCTGCTTTTGGTGCTAATAATAAACGTGCTACTTTTCCTTCAATTGCTTTAGGATGGGTTTTTAGTTCTGAAAAATTCATGCAAAAATATAGCAATTGGTTGAATTATGGTAAACTGCGTTTTTCCGTTGGTGAAAATGGAAACCGAGATATTGGTCAGTATTCGGCACTGTCTGACATGACATCTGATTATATAACCTATATCAATAGTGCTAATACTGTTTATACATCAACATATTTATATGTTAGTTCAATGTCTAATAAAGATCTGAAATGGGAACGAACTAGATCTTATAATATGGGCCTCGATTTTTCAGTATTGAATGATTTATTAAGTGGTTCAATTGAAGTTTATTCAGGAACTACCAATGATTTGTTAGTAGCTCGCTCACTTCCTGATGCAACAGGATTTGGAAGTGTAATGGCAAATTTAGGTAAACTACAGAATAAAGGTTTGGAGATAACTTTGAACGCAAATATTATGAAGCATAAAGATTTCAATTGGTCCGCTTCTGCTAATATTTCTATGAATCGCCGAAAAATAAAATCTCTTTATGGAGATATGGAAGATATATTAGATGAGAATGGAAATGTGATTGGACAAAAAGAAGCTGATGATCCTGGAAATGCTTGGTTTATTGGCCAAGATCCAGATCGGATTTGGTCTTATAAAAGGTTAGGAGTATGGCAGCTAGGAGAAGAAACTGAGGCTGCAGTTTATGGTTGTAAACCTGGCGATTTTAAATATAAAGATCAGAATAACGATGGAGTATTGACTTCCGATGATAAAGTTTTTCAAGGCTACAAAACCCCAAGAGCACGTTTGTCTTTACGTAATGATTTAGCATATAAAGATTTTACATTTTCATGTACTATCTATTCTTATTTGAATTATTATGGATCGTTTGATGAGGCCGCAAATTACAATTCTGGAATGCCATATCGTTATTCTTACTATGATCTCCCTAGGTGGACTGCTGATAATCCTACTAATGATTATGCACGTATAGCATCCTACAATGCTGGTACAAATTGGGTCGATAAATCATTCATTAGATTGGATAATGTTACTCTTTCTTATAATGTCCCGAAAAACTTTTTAAAGAAGATTTCTGTACAGAATATGCGTTTAACAATGACTGTTCGTAATGCTGCGGTCTGGGCGCCTCATTGGACATTTTGGGATCCTGAAAATGGAAGTTTATCCCCTCGTTCTTTTAATCTAGGTATTAATTTTGCTCTTTAACTTTAAACGATATAGATATGAGACATTATATATTTAAAAATAACATATATGTTGTATTAGCGATAATACTTCCATTTGTTCTAAATGGATGTAGTGAAAGTTGGCTTGATACAAAACCTCTCTCCGTTTATACACCCGAAAATACTTATGTTGATGCAGCAGGTTTTGAAACGGCAATAGGTTCGTGTATGAAGAATATGATGAGTGAATATTATGGCGATGGTGCTCCGATTACAACAGAAATGCAACAATCCGATATTTGTGTAAATGGCATTACAAATAAAACAGGTCCAGCTCAAGATATGGATCAATCTTTTTTACCAAGTGCGCAATTGGATAATGTTAATTACACCCGAGTTGGATGGTTTTGGACATATACATTTCAGGCGTTAAAATATTGCAATACGGTAATATCTCGTATTGACAATATAACATGGTCGAGTGAAACTGAAAGAAACCATATATTAGGATGTGCATTATTCTTTCGGTCATATTATTATTATAGAGCCGTTCATCAATTTGGCAATGTGCCATTTATTGATGAAGAGATTTCTTCGCCCAAAACTGATTTTTATACATCAGACCGGTGGGGTATTTTAGAGCGACTTTATTCGGATATGGAATTTGCTTACAAATGGGTTAAACGAGACACAGAACGTGGTAATGTTAATAAAGATGCTTGTGGTGTCTTATTGATGAAAGTTTGTATGTGTCTTGGTAAATTTGATAGAGCAATTGAAGTAGGGAAAGAAGTTGCATCTCGTCATCCTTTAATGACTCAGCGTTTCACGACAAAAAGAACACAAATCAGAACTAATTTAATGCATGATCTACATAGTGTAGAAGCAAAATTAGATGCAAGCAATACAGAATTGATATTTTGTACATCTTCATATCCCGATGTTGAAGGATCTTCTCGTATTTTCACAATGCGTAATGGAGTTCCCTCTTGGAATACTGGTGGAAAAGGCACCATTACTCCAGATGGTCAAACGGGAACAGCCTGGAATGTTACAGCCATAGCGTCAGATGTCCTAGAAGATTATGAGTTAGATATTAATAAGGTTTATGGACGTGGAACGGGGACATTACGACCCACCAATTATTATCAATATGAGATTTGGGGCAAAAAAGAATTGAATGATTTGCGAGGTGTTTATAATCGTGATAGTTGGAGGCGTACAGAAGATTTGAAATATAATAATCCTGCCCTTAAAACCAAACATAATAAATGGTATCGTAAAAATCTTCAGAAGCCTGTAAACATTAATGTCAATGATACAATAATGTGTTGGTACCAATGGCCTCATTATAAGATATATGTCCCTGAAAAGGAATCCATTACTCAATGGTCTGGAGGCGAAACGCCTTGGTATATATATCGTTCTGCAGAAGTGTATTTACTTCTCGGAGAATGTTATTATTGGAAAGAACAACCGGCCGAAGCTGCCAGTATGTTGAATATAGTTCGTGCTCGTGCTGGAGCTGATCCTTTATCTGCATCTGATATAAATATAGGCGAAATTCTCAATGAAAGAGCACGTGAATTGTATTATGAAGAATTGCGACATGTAGAATTAGTAAGGATAGCATATACATATGCTAAATTTGGAAAGACTTGTGAAGTATTCAATAGAACCTATTCTTTGGATAATTTCTCGGGACCTGGAGGTGTAAACTCTAATGTTAAACAATATGGAATAAACTTTTGGTGGGATTGGGTGATGACAAAAAATAATTTTTATAGAGAGCATGTGACAACATCTTGGTATACATATCAAGTTAGTGTTCATCATGTTTTGTGGCCAGTTCCAGAAAATGCTATTACCTCCAACACTAAGGGCGTTATTAATCAAAATATTGGTTATCCTGGTGCAGAAAATAATCTAACGCCATTATCTGTTGATCCAATATCGCCGCAAACAGTGGGGCATTAATAATTATAATTCGTTGGCTGAATTTTTCACCTAATTTGATTTCAGCTAATGGGTATTTTTTAAACTTTATTTAATGAATGCAATGAAAAAAATTTTATTATTTATTTTAGTTTTAAACGCCAGTTTTTTAACGGCACAGGTTAAAGGAGATTATAATAATCATAAAATAGATGGTTACCGAGGTATATGGTTCGATCTTGGCCAAAAATCAGAGTATGGTTCTAAATATTCCGGAGGTTTTGCCACTTATACTGTTAAACATAATCCTATGGCAATATATGTTCCTCAAGTTAATAAAACATTCTTTGTTTTTGGAGGAACTATAGATAGTACAGAACATTATCTTCTTTGTATGGCGGGTTGTTATGATCATACTACAGGAATGGTATGTAAACCAACAGTTGTTTACGATAAAAAGGGAGTTAATGATCCACATGATAATCCTTCTTTGTTGATAGATCCGGACGGTTATTTGTGGGTTTTTGTGGCTGGTCGAGGCAATATTCGTCCTGGATTCATTTACCGAAGTAAAAAACCGTATGACTGTTCAGAATTTGAATGGACATCTTTTTCTGATATTATGGCATATCCACAACCCTGGTATGTGAAAGGAAAAGGATTCTTTTTGTTCTTTACTCGTTATGATGGCGTTCGCCGTTTATTTTACAGAACTTCCCCTGATGGCAGACAATGGAGCGATTACAAGCAGATAGCATCAATTATTCCTGAAGGAGACACACATTCGGGCCATTATCAAATGACAGCTCAGTACGGCAATAAGTTGGTGACAGTGTTTGATAGACATTTAAATGGGAATTGTGATACTCGTACGAATCTTTATTATCTTCAGACAACGGATTTTGGAAAGACCTGGACTTTGGCGGACGGCACACCTATAGAGCTTCCAATAACGAAGAAAGACAGTCCGTGCAGGATTTTCGATTATGAGTCAACAAAGCAGAATGTATATATCAAAGATGTGAATTTTGATACTAAAGGAAACCCAATTATCATGTATGAAACCACTCATGGATATAAACCTGGTCCGCTGTATGGCCCAAGAGAATGGTTCGTTGCACATTGGTCTGGTAAGAAATGGGAAACACATTATGTTACAACTTCTTCACATTGCTATGACACTGGCAGTATTTTTATAGAAGGAAATCTCTGGCGAATCATTGCTCCGACAGCTGAAGGTCCACAACGGTGGGGAACAGGAGGCGAAGTTGAATCATGGATTAGCAAGAATGGTGGCGTTAAATGGGATAAAGAACATGTGTATACTAAAGACAGTCCAAGAAATCATACACATATGCGTCGGCCTATTAATAATAAGGATCCTTTTTATACATATTGGGCTGATGGCAACGCTGACGTGTCAAGTATCTCATATATGTACATGGGTGATTCTAAAGGCAATGTATGGCGCTTACCTTATAGGATGAAGAATGATTGGGAAAAACCGGAGAAGATGGATTATTTTAAAGATGCAAGTAAGCAATGAATATAAAATATAGATTTTATTTTTTTGTAGCGGTACTTATGTCGCTTAGTCTAAAAGGTTTTTCACAACCTTTTGCTAAGACATATTGGAATCAACATTTGCAAATCAATACATTCCGTCTACCTTTACCTCCAGTTGACTATGAGCCGAAGTACATTGATCTCAATAATGATAAAAAAATTGATGCGATTAAGAGCATAACGGTCGATAGCATTCCTGTTTTGTGGCTAGATGATGATGGAGATATGCAGAAGGGAGATATAGAAGGTGATTTGGATAATGATTGTTTGCTCCTTGATAGAAATAAAGATGGCGTATATGATCTCGTTGTAAAATATGCAGACACAGATGATGATGGCAAGGCTGACTTGCAACTGATTGCAGAATATCCTCTCAATGGCAAAAAAGGTTGGCCTAATGGACATTATATGATTGTGCTTGATACTGATCACGATGGCGTTTTTAATTACATTGATTGGAATACAATGCAATTGAAATGCTGGGAAAAATATGGTCTGTCTGACTTTTTTACAGACTATAGCGGGAAAACGGCATTCATTAAAATTCATACTTCAACTGATATGATGCAGGACATACGGTATAATTGGGAGAATCCTTTTCTATTCTATGATCCTGATAACGATGGGTTGTCTGAAATGGCTATTCGCGTAGTTGATACGCCTGAACTGAATGCTCAAGCTGAAAGTAAAGGCTTCGAGAATAAGCAAGTAAAAGGTTTCGACGATTGGATTTCGATTGCATTGGATTTGGATAACGATAATGCACCAGGGAATGATTTTGATTTTGATTGTACAATAGGTTACAGAAAAGGTAAAATGGATTATAGTGACCAAGTTCATATTTTAAAGAATATGCGAGGTCTGCCAGAAGCTGACAAGTTTTTTATTGATCCACGTATTCGACATCTGAAAGAACTTGTATATCCGGATCATGAGCATATCTGGGATTTGATTTTTAATCGGGGAGAATGGAAACAAGCTTATTTCGTTTATGATGAAGATGACGATTGCTCACGTTGGGAGCGTGTAGAGTTTTATGATCCTGCTGACCCATTCAAAATTGGGACTAAAAATGGAGGTATTGATGGAAATTCTCAAGCTGACTGGGCTGGAGATCGAGGCGAATGGGATTTGGATTATTCAGGAAATGGCCAATTATATATTGGCAAATTTGATGGACGTATTCATTTGTATGGTGCAGAATGGGGATGTTGGCGTTTAGACCAATTAGCGACTGTATATCAGGGATATGATCGTAGCTGGCAGAATCTGATGCCAAAGAAGTATGCAACTGTAAAATATTCAGATACTAACAATAACGGTTTCCTTGACTGCATAGAATATGATATGGATGGAGATTCAATATTCGAAACAAAGGTGCTTTTTTCTGAATTGGGAATAGATGATCGCTGTAATGTGATTAATATATCCAAATACAGATATGCTGATTTTACAGCCTTGTTTGCTAGAGTGTCTGAGCAGATGTGGAATAACGCATTAAAGGCTTGCGATATTGCTAAGAAATATCATATAAATAATCTTTGGTATTCAAAATTTGAAAATCCGTTCTCTTCTCGAGAAAAATACAACGATGGATATTGGTTGCAATATTATATTTTTAAAGATTTGGAATATAAGTTTTCAAGAGAAAAGAATAAACGATTATTGAATGATTTATATATAGCTTATTATTCCTCAAATTGGACTTTAATGTAAAGCAATAGTTCTTCTTTATAGTTCAAATAGGAGTATCAAAAAGTTTGTGATAATAAAGATTTTATTGTTATTTATAAGAGAGATGTCGTGATGACATCTCTCTTTTTTTAGGCAAGACACAAGATAAGGAGATTCGCTCCAGATTATTGTCAGTTTTCAAGTGTTGCGGCAGCGCAAAATGAATGGGAAATGTGAAGTGGCAAATGTGTATAGCAACGAGAAAAAAGTGATGGATATAATCAACAATGAGAGCAATTTATCATAGGTGCTTCTGTTCCATGGAAAAGCAAAGTCATGGACACAAATCTTTGTTACAGAAACCTATCGGATTCCGTATAGATGTTTATATTCCAAGAATGTAAATAATCTGTTTATAGCAGGAAGAGACATCAGTGTTTCCCATATTGTTCTGTCTTCATCAAGAGTGCAAAAAACGACGGGAATGATGGGAGAACTGGTGGCTATTGCTTCGGGTATTAGTTTAAAACATAAATGTTCGCCCCGTGAAGTTTATACGAAATATCTGGATGAATTATTAAGTTCAGCAAAGTAGAGGCGGACCGTGCGTCCGTCCGAATGGAACGAACGATATTGTGTTTCTACAAAGTACGATTGAAAGTCAATAACATTCTTATGGCGATTGTTAATCTGCTGTTTCAATTCTATAAAGTACGATTGAAAGGAGAAAGACAGCATTGAAGATAAGGAACTCGGTAAAGCACGTTTCAATTCTATAAAGTACGATTGAAAGATCTTGTCCTCAAAGCCAGCGAACACTTTCTTCAGTTTCAATTCTATAAAGTACGATTGAAAGGTTCACAGTATCTCCTAATGTGTGAATTGAAGAAAATGGTTTCAATTCTATAAAGTACGATTGAAAGAAATCTGAAATGCTGTTTTCTTTTTCATCATTAATAGTTTCAATTCTATAAAGTACGATTGAAAGTTTGAACTTCGTGCAACTGCAAACGCCATCAAGGAGTTTCAATTCTATAAAGTACGATTGAAAGTGTTATGTAGCTTCCACTAGAATATTGAGTTGAGGAAAGTTTCAATTCTATAAAGTACGATTGAAAGAACAATGCAGCTCTCGAAAGAGTATCCTCGTGCTGGCGTTTCAATTCTATAAAGTACGATTGAAAGCGAACTACCCGGTACCCGACGCCGTCATCAACGCGGGTTTCAATTCTATAAAGTACGATTGAAAGGGTATCGCGTTACGGTTCTGACGGAAATGACGGAACATGTTTCAATTCTATAAAGTACGATTGAAAGCCGTCACTTCGGCCGTCAAACATTATCAGACGTTCGCCAGTTTCAATTCTATAAAGTACGATTGAAAGAACTTAAAGAATTTCTCGGACATTCCAATATTTACGTTTCAATTCTATAAAGTACGATTGAAAGCTAAAGCGTTCTGTTGTCAATATCAGACTTACTCAAAGTTTCAATTCTATAAAGTACGATTGAAAGGATGGATGCCACAATCGTAAAGTTAGTGGAAGATGGTTTCAATTCTATAAAGTACGATTGAAAGCTAAAGCGTTCTGTTGTCAATATCAGACTTACTCAAAGTTTCAATTCTATAAAGTACGATTGAAAGAAAACGCGCCTACGGGCAAGGAAAGTGCCAAAAAGTTTCAATTCTATAAAGTACGATTGAAAGACACTTTTTTGTTTTTTTATTCAGTTTTTTTTTATGTTTCAATTCTATAAAGTACGATTGAAAGTTCCGAGAAGGCGACATCGTGATGACTCAGCGGTAGTTTCAATTCTATAAAGTACGATTGAAAGTGCAATCAGAAGAATATTTACCGCTCTATTTTTTATGTTTCAATTCTATAAAGTACGATTGAAAGGCCAACGTAGCTATATAGCTTTTTTGCATCAAACGCTCGTTTCAATTCTATAAAGTACGATTGAAAGTTTTGTTTATCCTACTACTCTTAACTATAACGATGTTTCAATTCTATAAAGTACGATTGAAAGAATTAAATGGGTCGAAGACACTAAAAAATATAAATCAGTTTCAATTCTATAAAGTACGATTGAAAGTCTGCTGTGTTGACAGACTGCTTTCAGTAACGACGTTTCAATTCTATAAAGTACGATTGAAAGCAGCCTCCAATGTACTGCTGTTTACAGGATAAGAAGTTTCAATTCTATAAAGTACGATTGAAAGTGAAAGAGTGTATTTTGATTATTCCGTTATCAACATCCGTTTCAATTCTATAAAGTACGATTGAAAGACGACATGCAGTTATGACAGCACTTACTAAGGCGGTTTCAATTCTATAAAGTACGATTGAAAGATCCGACCAAATTAAATTTTAACACTTAATCCTAGTTTCAATTCTATAAAGTACGATTGAAAGTGTAAATCTTATAAACAAAGTGTAGAATTCTTTTATCCGTTTCAATTCTATAAAGTACGATTGAAAGAATACACTCCCAGCGATTGTTCACGCTTTGGCCGAAGTTTCAATTCTATAAAGTACGATTGAAAGGGAATAAGTTGAAAAAGTTAGGATATAAGCTTAACCAGTTTCAATTCTATAAAGTACGATTGAAAGTCCTTTGCAGAAAGTATAGCTTCGTTCATGGTGTGTTTCAATTCTATAAAGTACGATTGAAAGAGGAAAGGTTCTCCTAATTCAAGACTTTGAAAGTTTGTTTCAATTCTATAAAGTACGATTGAAAGCCGGCTCCATCTTGTCTACTTCAGGCCATTCGATTGTTTCAATTCTATAAAGTACGATTGAAAGTTTGATATAGGGTCATTCTGAATACCACCTGTTCTTCGTTTCAATTCTATAAAGTACGATTGAAAGAATCCAGCCGAATAAATCTTTGATTCGTTTCTGTGTTTCAATTCTATAAAGTACGATTGAAAGCTATTGACGGATCATTCTCCTCAGCTTCTCCTAAGTTTCAATTCTATAAAGTACGATTGAAAGGTGCAGAAACTACACACTGAGCGAAAACGAAAAAGCTGTTTCAATTCTATAAAGTACGATTGAAAGATAGTTGCTGCTGAACCTGCAGATGCCGTTGACATGTTTCAATTCTATAAAGTACGATTGAAAGCCAACTCTGAAATCAAGCCACCCCGCTACAGGAGGCATGTTTCAATTCTATAAAGTACGATTGAAAGTTAGCAGCATATAACATAATTGCAGCCTTTAACGGGTTTCAATTCTATAAAGTACGATTGAAAGCAAAGCCAGGATGCAACCCTTTGGGTACTGCGTCAGTTTCAATTCTATAAAGTACGATTGAAAGTTTGAAACGCTGCTCTCATCTGGCACCTTTACCTGTTTCAATTCTATAAAGTACGATTGAAAGCTGCTGGAAAGTTCTTTGAGGGGGAATACAGCGAGTTTCAATTCTATAAAGTACGATTGAAAGTAAAAGGCAATTTATCCGATGAAACCGACATCGAGTTTCAATTCTATAAAGTACGATTGAAAGTGCGCAACATAAGAAGTGTGTTCAATTACGCGATAGAGTTTCAATTCTATAAAGTACGATTGAAAGACCCTTCGAATATCTCTTCCCCGTATTATGCTTTGTTTCAATTCTATAAAGTACGATTGAAAGCCAAAACCAAACGGAAGTTGATGGAATAAACTTCAGGTTTCAATTCTATAAAGTACGATTGAAAGTAGGAAGAATTGTAGAACACATTGTTTCCGTTAAGGTAGTTTCAATTCTATAAAGTACGATTGAAAGCTTTTGCACCTGAATTTATTATTGAAATTTTTAAGTTTCAATTCTATAAAGTACGATTGAAAGTTCAAGACGTTCGTCCCGCTCGTCGAATCAACTGGTTTCAATTCTATAAAGTACGATTGAAAGAATAACCCATCTTCTTTGCCATATCATCCTTTACTGACGTTTCAATTCTATAAAGTACGATTGAAAGTTGAGATGTTCCAAAAGTTCATCACCGAATACTGTTAAGTTTCAATTCTATAAAGTACGATTGAAAGAAGGATTTGAACCAAACCCTTTACAGAGCTGAAATTGTTTCAATTCTATAAAGTACGATTGAAAGATAACTGTTAAGAAAATTCTTGTTAGGGTGGTTCAGTTTCAATTCTATAAAGTACGATTGAAAGGATACGTCAACCAAGATACTTGAAACATGTCACGCGTTTCAATTCTATAAAGTACGATTGAAAGTTTGCAGGCGATTTGCAGGTTTTAACACAAACGGGGTTTCAATTCTATAAAGTACGATTGAAAGTTCGGTGGTCGGCAGGTAGTACGTTCCGCCGTTACGTTTCAATTCTATAAAGTACGATTGAAAGTCAATGAAACTGAAAAGGTATATATATCCACTTTAAAGTTTCAATTCTATAAAGTACGATTGAAAGTTTTTTACTTCAAAAGGAAAAGGAATAAGTAATATGTTTCAATTCTATAAAGTACGATTGAAAGCTTTCAGCTATCGAAACGATTGCCAAGGCAGACGCGTTTCAATTCTATAAAGTACGATTGAAAGACTTTTACAACAAATAAGGCTTCCGCTGTAAAAGAAGACCTTATCTGCCGTAAAAGTAGAAAAAACTTCGCAAAAAGTTGTCGATATCCAATAATATAATTTCCTGCGGACTTCGACAACCGTCATATTTTGTTGTTTATCAATATGTCAAAGAACTCTTTGTCGATTATAAGATTCGTTTTAATGCCAAAATTAGATTAACCGACATATAATCTCATAAAAAGTTATCAGTTTCACACCGCTCTTTTCCAATGATTTGTTTTTCCATATTCCGTTGAGCCGGGCTACTGAAAATTATTATGCTATCATCTGTTTTATCCATGAACGATTTCGCTTTTATCAGAAGTTCCTTTAGTTTGACTTCAGAAATTTCTCCTTCGAACACTGAATTCTGAATCCAGTTCAAATATTTGCGACAAAGCTTAAGCATTTTGCCCACTCTTTTTTCTCCGAAGTCATATACAAGTATAGCATACATATCTTTACCAATACATTTTAAAAGGTTTATACTCTTCGATATCCAATAGATGCTTTACAAGTTTGTAACATTCTAACTTAATGAGATGCCGATAGCTGACATTCCTTTTTAAGGAACGATGTCGAATTGTCTCAAGCAACCTGTCTTCCATAGCTTTGACAAAAATTTTCTTTCCTGATTCATTAAGCAGACACTTGTTCAAGTTCTTGTCAAAATGCTTAGATTGAATCTCTTTCTTATTCAGAACTTTAAAGATAGTGCGATCAACAATTATAGGCTTGAATATTTCAGAAATATCCAAAGCAAGAGAATATCGCCTGTCTCCAGGAGTATGAAGATAACTTATTGTCGGATTCAACTGAGATTGATTGATTGCTCTCAAGCACATGGAATAGCACATCATATTCCCAAAAGAAATTAAAGCGTTCACTTCATTTCTGGGAGGTCTTTTAGAACGTACACCCATCTCGAAATCATTGATTATTAAGTTGAAAGCATCATAATAAAGCTGGCGCATCTGACCTTCGATACCCATCAGTTCATCAATGCTTTGAGTGCTTTGAATACGCAGTGAAAGTCCATTGATTCCAGATATGAGTTCATCCATGTCCTTACCACGTCTATTGTAATACTGGAGGTTTTTAATCATATTATATGCGGCACCTTCAATAAATTTCTGAGCTATAACAATGCGTTTCTTTTTATTCTGAAAATGTGACGTTTGAGCAAGAATCATCCTTCCGGAAAGGAGTCCGTCGCGAGGCATGAACGAACCTGTATAATTCTCGTAATAGTCAAAATAGTGGACAGCGATGTCTGCTTGACCTAAAAAGTTGAAGAGAGAACTGTTGGTTTTTAGTGAACCGAAAACGTAGAATTCAGAAATATCTTCAACTGGAAGATAACGCGGTTGTCCGGGGGAAGAAAAATCACCGTTCTCATTTTCTTCATAAGGAGTGAATTTCAAAGTGTTGTCTTTGCGCTCCAAAATCCCTGGATTGAATAGGTAATAAGTCTTCTTCATAAAGTTTCTTCCTCTTGTGTGAAACAAAATTCGAAATAGCTGCAATTTTTACAAAGTCCTTTCTTCAATAAAGGAGGACAATCATCGCCATTTATTATTTGAACAATATCCGATTCCATCTTCATAATCGACTCACGGTCGGCGTCACTTAAAGATATTTGCTGTGTCTTTCTTAAAGTCGGATATTCTAAAACGCCCGAAACGCCCTCAATACCATTGCGCTCAAAAACATAAATATAATACTTTACCTGCCATTCATGTGCAATATCAACTTTATCGGATTTCTTTATCTCATGAATCACTTTATTCTTTGCGTCATAAAAATCAACTTTAATCCCGTCAATTTCAACTTCTTCATATTTACCGGAACGCTGAGGATAACTGTCTTCATGAATCAGTTTTCCATCCAAAACCAAATCTGATGTGTGCTCAAAGTTTATGCTATTGGCAAACAGCCAAAGCTTCCGTTTGCAAATCTGATAATAATTGAAATGTGTGCCGGTAATTGTCATAGTATAAATTCACCTCCATTTAAATCTATACCCTTTTCATAAGAGTAACATTTATCACTAAGCTTATACAGATTGTAGTAAGATCTTTCATTTGCCAACTGAGGTGCGACTTGATTTTCCTTTAAATGAATCTGTAGAATTCTATTTGCCATTTGTTTAAGAAGCGCTTTAATTTCATTTTTCTTGATTTTAATAATGGATATGTCATGTTTAGTTTTAAGCAAAATAATCAGTTCATCTTGTTTTTTTAATAACAACTCAAATCTGTTATCAATTTCATTTTCTGGAACATAGTATTGCACTTCCTCTCCATATATTTGTTTATCAATTAGTTGAAATTTACCAATCTTATTATACATGCATTGCCGTATATCATTCATAAAATCAAATTCTAAATTTGGATTATTCTGCCAATGTTTAGCGAAAATCCATTCATCCTTGATCTTGTCAAAAAATGATTTCTGTACTTCTAATAATTCCTTTTCTTGATAAGAATTTTTTATAAAGGCTTGACGAGTAAAATTTAGCAAGTCCTTATCCCGACCTCGATATAACAATTCCGAACGTATCTTTCCTTTGCTTTCTAACTTGAAAAGATGAACATTTCCTTTGCCATCTAAATCTCCATTTCTGTTACAACGACCAGCGGATTGAACTATGCTTGCAACTGTAGTAAAATCTCTGTATACTACAGGAAAATCGATATCTACACCTGCTTCAATCAATTGAGTCGAAATTACAATAACTTTCTTCTTCTCAAGTAGTCTTGATTTTGCCAAACTGATCTTTTCTTTTCTGTCGTTAGGTGTAAAATGCGTATTCAACAACAAAATCTCTTCTTCTGGTGATATACCACCCAATAATAATGAGTAAAGATTTTTTGTATCGTCAATTGTACTTAAAATAACCAGAATAGACTTATCTTCCAATTGTATTTTTTCTTTGAGCGTTTCTAAATCGATAGGATAATCTTCTTTTGAAATTACATATCGATTAAACAAATCATTATCAAAGAAAGACAATGGTAGTAGAGGTTTAGGTATTTCATAATCAACAAAAAAAGCGTGAGCTTCATCATTATTTTCGGGTAATTTAAAATTAGGCTGTGTTGCAGTTGATACTATAGCATAGCTATTAAATTTCTTACAAAACTTCGTAAGATATGCAACAAAAAAACCATATAATCTCGGAGGGAGAGATTGAATCTCATCAAGGAGGAAAACACAGTTGGAGAAGTTCGGTAATTTTAATAACTCAGAGTTTCTATTACTTAATAAAGTTTCAAAAAAACGGACAAATGTTGTAATAACGAAAGGATAAGCAAAGGTATTTTCTTGAAACTCAAGCAGATTCAATTCATCAATAAGGGCTTCATTCGGATTATTGTCTAATTGGTCTTGTATTTCATCAAATCGATTATTCTCCGACTTTGAATCTATCCTTTGAATATAAGGCTTTAACTCTTTAAATATTTTCAGCACCTCTTCTTCTACTTGTTCAGTAATGGAAAGGAAAGGCAAACCATAAATAATACGCTTTGATCCTGTCTCCTTTATTATCTTTGAAGCCAATGAAAGTAGCATCAATGTTTTCCCTGAACCAGTTGGAGCAGTTAATTCAAACACTCTACACTTTGAAATATTCTTCTGCAAATTTTCTATGGCTTCAACTCTAATCTTAGTTCTAAGTTTATTCAGTTCAGAACTTTGATTTAGATTAGATAAGTAGTTGTCTAAATTCAACGAGTATTTATTACAGAAATCTTCAATATCCTTTTTTCCTCTTCCAATGAAATCATCAAAATTAGCGGCATCTGCTTTATCTGCCTGAATCAAATTTGCAAAAGCCCATTGGTGGTCCAAGAAAAAATCCAATGGATATTTGTTGTTTCTATCTTGAAAAACCAGTTTCTCCTTAAAACTAAACTGAACTTTAGGATTGTTTAGAAAATTAGATATACCGCCAATATTAAAATAATGACGGAGATATTCTTCAACATGCAATTCAATTGAATTTACAAGTTTAAAAACTTCACAGTTTTCTTCTTTTGACAATATAGTTGAACTATCACCACTCGGTTCAAAATCAGGGATATTACTATGATGCTTAGCAATTAGTACTGAAATAGATATAATATCATTCTTTTTTATCGTATCCCACGATAAAAAAAGCCTAAGCCTCTCTTGATTCTCCACAGATCCTGCAAACGTGCAAAAGAAAACAAAAGCGGACAAATATGCATGGTTTGAATAGCCATTGCTGATACCAAATAATTTTTTTTGAAAATTAGGATTTAGTTTACCAAAATCATGAAATATGGAAATCAATTGAGCTAGCCGCGAATCGGTCAAAAGTTCAACCTTGCTCCGAACGCCATCAATATGTTTAATCAATAACTTGTCCGGATGTGAATAGTATTTATCTAAATCAGACACCATTTTTCGTTTATCCCACTTTCAGTTGTGTATTGATAAAAATCTCCTTCCACTTTCATAAAATGAGGGAAATCAGGATAGATGACATCAACATATTTTTCAGGAAGATTCCAAAATTCTTTATTTTGATATGTTGGCAATTTTTCAAAACCCATTCTGAATTCTCCGTAAATATCGTGTGGTATATATTTTCCAGCGATCACAAATCCTATCGTTTCAAATAATCCATTTTGGATATCAGAAAAAAATCCGACCGATTTTAGATGCAGTTCAGCAGGACAGTTATGCAAACCTAAAACGGGAGTAAATACGGCTTCTTCCTTTTCAATAGCTTCACAAAAAGCATCAAATTCCTTCTCGGACCGATTGTTTTTTAGTGCAATGGTAACAAGAAATGACGGATTTTTCAGAAACTCAAAGTATTTAGGAGAGCCACTGCCTGTAGGGTTAATGGCAGTTTTACTTGTGAATCCCCATGAAATTTTTCTTACAGGACTTAGTAGTCCTACTCCATAAAGAAAATCTTCACTCAATTTAGGGAAAAACTCTTTCATCTCTTTACGTTCAATACCCAAGACTGCCCCTATCATTCCGATAAAAGCTGTCTTGGTTATCAAGTCATGTGAAAGCGGATTATTATTAGTCTCTGGCTTTTTAAACTGTCCCCAATTACCTGATATTATTAATTGAAAACCTTTCATTTTATCATCAATTCAAATTTGTCGCCTCTTAATTCATTCTTAATAACATCCAATTCTGTATAGTATCTAATCTTATATACTTTATCCGATTTGGCTGCTTCCAATAATTTTGAGAAATCAAATTCATAATCTTCCATACAACGTAATTGCTCTTCCCTTTTCCCTTCTTTTGGCTTTAATGCAACTAAGCGGTCAACGCCATAAATCTTATCATTGGATTTATCATATTGAATTTCAAGTAACAAAACTGAATCTTGCCCCACTTTGCTGCGAGAATGAGAACTACCGTCTCCACTAGTCCCATACCATAACCCTTCATACATTAAATCCAAATCTTCTTGCGTCATGCCTGTTGTTTCAGCAACTTTGGGATTCACCCACCCATGAATCTGAACAACTGAATAAGGGACAATAGTTGTTGTTCCTATAGAACCTTGAGTGTTTTCTGAACTTGAAGTAAAATGTGTTGTGTTTTGATGCATCCTTAGGAGGACTTCATTCAAAGATGAATTTAATAATGCAAACTGAACAGGGCCTGTAAATTGAACATGTCCGTTTATGCACTCCTTGCCACAAACTTTAATTTTTTTTGTTTCTTCATCTTTCAGTGTTGAAATACCGCCAAATAAACGTACATCTATCAAAGATTTCAAAATTTCACCAATATCTGTTTTTTCTTCAGTCTCCGTAATCTTTAGAAAATTCTTCTGATTATTTGCAATCCAGGTTAAGACACCTTTAGAATCTGTTTTACCTGCTCCTGTTTTTTCACTAACGTAAATTGGTAGTTTTTTGATATCCTCTAAATATGTTCTGATGAATCGTTTAATACGTACATCACTCACAAGAATCTTTTTAGTTTCCTCATCATAACGCTGCTCACCAGTAAAAGGATCACCATTGGGAATATTGTATGAAGTTTCATACAAAAACAGGATTTCTGATTTCTTTAATTCGTTTGACATAATAATTATTTTTATCGATTATTTAATATATTCTTATTCTTTTTCTTTTTATTATCTTTATCCTATTTAGGAGGTAAAGGTTTAAAATAGCTTTCCATAAAACCAAAGGCACATTCATCTTTATTGTACGAACAATCAAATTCTTTTATTTCTTGAGATAATTCATATGAAATCTGATATGTGTATTTAGTCTTATCATGCATAATAAGTTTCTGCTCAATATCTGTCTTAAGTTTTATAAAATCACTAATAGTAGTGATTCTACGTGTGAGCGTTCCAACGTAATTCTTTTCAAAAGAATTAATTTCAATATTCTTGGCTAAAGTTCCAAGTAATAAGCCAATATGATAGCTTTTTGATTTAATTATTTCCATATATTTATCATTTAAATTATTCTGTATTTTTAATAAAAACATAAGATTAAATTTCAAAAAAGAAAATTTAATATCATCGGAACGGATAGAAAACTCAACATTTTGTATAAAAGCTGATAAAAGCATATTATCGTAGCAATAACTATCATTATATATTTGTGGCAAAACTTTTAGTAAATTGGATTTAAATTTTGGATTAGACTCAAATTTTACTTTTTTACTTTTTTGTTCATATTGTGGATTTCCTAATAGAGTGCGAAAAGAATTCTCTATTGATAATGGTATTAAATCCTTATTTGTCCCAATAAATACCTTTTCTTCCTCATATACTTGTTTTGCAATTGATGAAATTCTCTCTCTTGTCATCCGAAGCTTACTCTTTTCTATTCCTGAGATTTCGATTAGATCTTTATCAGGAGAAGACAGTCCTCCTTTCTTACAAAAGATAAGGTCAAATGACGTAATATCTTTGTTATTATCATTTGAAAAATCAAATAGCGATTCTTCAAATGTGCTATTAGCTACAGTAATTTGATTTTCATTATTTTTATTCTGAAATTTCTCAAAATCTTCTGCTTTAAGATTTTCCCCCCTTGGTAATACTATCAGTTTTATATCTGTTCCAGTTATTATTTTTCCTTTACTAGCAAATGATAATGCATAAAATAAATCTTGAATATTTTCTTCATCAAAGGTCTTAGAAAGATATTTATTTGATGTTGAAAAATTCGGGAACTGAATATCATTTTTTTGATCTCCAGAACATAGTGTTTTATATAAAGTTTTCTTTAAAACATAACCTTTATCCGTTTTATCCACAAATTCCGATAATATTCTATCTGTTATAAGAGATAATTCTTTTTTATATTGATACCAATGTTTTTTCTCTCCGTCAGCAAATTCAAAATGAATAAATATTTTGCAATTCGTTAATTTCAGAAGTGTAGATTTCATCTGCTCAGTTGGAGAATTTGCATCAATTTTTAATTTTTTGAGATCAGATTTTGATAATTGATTAATATTCTGTTTTATAGTATAATCTATCAAGACTTTTTCATCGTTTATAAAGTCTTCAAATGAATATTTTGTATCATTTGAAAAGTAATATACAATTGCCGAAGGATATTCTAACAGTCTTTCTATCAATATAAGATTAGCATTTACAATATTCCGTAGTTTAGGTAGCTCCCCGACATCTTTATTATCTGAAATAATGTTTTCAAAATCAGCATTCCCTCTATTATATGAACTCGCCCTATATGCAGCGTTTGAATGATTTGGATTACTTAGACGGTAATACCCGACTTCTCCTTGTTCTATACTTCCATTATTTTTAATAACGGATGTCTTTCCATAATAAATATCGCCATAAATATATTTAACTAATCCATCACTATCAGATGTTTTAAATTTCAAATAGTATAATTTTTCTTCTTCGTTTTCGGGTGTAACATTCACTTTATTCCAATCCAAGCGATAATTTTTATCAACAGGGATTGTGATGCATAATGGATATATTCCTTTTTCTTCAGGACGCTCGACATACTTAAAATACTTTAAGCTATTTTCTGCTTGTCTTAGAGCTTTACCGATTTTTAAAACTGTATCTAAACTCATATACTTAATTATTTTACAACATAAACGTTTGTTTTTACACATCCGAACCCTTGGGCGCATTCTTCGCCGATACCGCTTTCGTACATGATGCGCATCAGCTCAACTGGCGCTTTCATCTTGAACTTGCACATGAATCCTCTCACCTTGGTCTGTTCCGGAGTATCTGCCTTCAGGGTGACTAAAACGGACTTGGGCTCGGAAAGAGGCTGGAAATCGAAATCGAACGGCTCGGCAAAAGACTTTCTGTAGAACGATTCGTAGCGCGACAACAGACCTGTCATTATCGCCTGCCTTGCTTTTTCATCAGTCGGCGAAAGATACTCTGACTTGCCGTCTTCATGCCTGTATCGCAGACATATCGGCGACATTGTCGAAAACTCCATCTCGTCTGAATATTCCGGCGAAGGCAGCATTTCAACGCCTCTTACTTTAAACTGCACGACAGATTTCTTGTCTCCGATTTCGAAAGTCTGATTGGCAAACAGACCTTGGATAAATTTCTTTGTGCTCTTTTCGGGAAGGAATGTGATTTGCCATTCGACGTTGTTGCAAAGAATAGCGATTCGCCCGACATCTGGAAAAATCTTCCGTTTTTCAATCTTGAAACGCGAAAAGGTGAAGAGTTTAAATCTTTTCCCTTCTATGGTGAAACCATTATCATGCAACCAGTTGGAATATTCAATATTAGCAGCAGATAAGATTCTGTAGATAGCTGCAGATGACTCGTATTGGTAGTTTATCGGCAGAATATTGCCGAATGCTCTTTTATTTACCTCTAAACTCAATCTGAATCTCATGGCTTCTCAATTTTTAATTGCTTCAAAGATAGAAATAATAAATTCGATATCATAATTTATAAATTTTATTTTTATAATTTATCATGAAATCTTGCACACAAGCGGTAGAATTCATTTTATCTACAAAGAAATAGCCCACCTGTGCATTCTATGTGCACAACAAAAGATTTTTTTAATTGAATTTGCCTTCCTGCTTCATGTTCGTTCCGCATATCCCGCACAAAAAAATCAAGGATATCGTCGAGCGTTTGCTCAAAAAAGGTCACTATGACGCTGAAAAATTTAAAAGTTTAGAAATTTTAACATCTGACGAGATTCAACTGTCATATTTGATAATCAAGTCTTCCAAAGGCTGCCTGGAACCTATCGATGAACAAATAATCTGCAAAAAAGCCAAGAAGTTCATGGACAAGCTGTTGAACGGAGAAAAGGATGCTAATAAAAGCCTCGGAAACAGCGTTTCCAAGACCAGAAAGAAGAAGGCTGAAACCGTGTCAGATTTGAAACATCCGGACGAAAAAAACGCTTCCTCTCGCGTGCGCGCGCCTCAAGAAGAGAAGAGAAGAGTAAAGAAGAGTATAGTAGAGAATATTAATTATTCTTCTTCGAATAATAATTTAAATAAAGAAAAAAAGGAAAACGCGTGCGCGAAAAATTTCTAGTAATATTAATTCTTTAGATTTAATAAAAAAAATAGGGACTGACATTTGGCAGTGGAAGGGTGAAAGCTCTTAACAAATAAAACGCGGTAAGTATTTTGTCGTTTTAAAATCGGATTTCCGGCCGACGCTCTACAGAGACAAATTCAAAAAATGTTTTCCCTTCCTGCAGCATGCTGATTAGAGGTTTGCAAGTCAGAAAATCCAATCTGCATATGAAGATTTGTCTTTCAAAAATTAAATGCCTAATCTGCGTATGTAGATTTCATTTCCAAAAATTATATGCCCAATCTGCAAGTGTAGATTTCATTTCTAAAAATTAAATGCACAATCTGCAAGTGAAGATTTAATTTCTAAAAATTAAATGCTCAATTTGCGTATGAAGATTGCGTTCCCAAAAATAAATTCTCTAATCTGCACGTGTAGATTTGTCTTTCAAAAATTAATACTCTAATCTGCGTATGTAGATTGCGTTCCCAAAAATAAATTCTCTAATCTGCACGTGTAGATTATGTTTTCAAAAATAAAATGCCCAATCTGCACGTGAAGATTGCGCTTTTTGTCTGATATACAAGATATTGTGTCTCTACGGGCATTCGTATCAAATGATTGCCTGTTTCCACGCGTTGCGGCGACGCAAAAAAATTGAGGAATTGTTTTTCCGGACAAAAAGAGGTGCTCTCTCACGCGTGCGTAGGCGCGCCCGTGTTTCAACAAAACAATACAAAACAACACAAAACAAAACAACATTAATTATTCTTCTTCGAATAATAATTTAAATAAAGAAAAAAAGGAAAAACGCGTGCGCGAATTCTTTATTTGAATGTTTCATGAATGAGAAGAACTTGGAGTGAAAATCTTCCCGAAAACATAAAATGAGTATTCCGCAAGGTCGTTCCACCGCATGTTCGTGCCCACTGTGATGATGAAGAAGATGCAGAGCGCCATAGACTATATGGTATCGATAGACTACTTCGACCGAGTCCTGTTCGAAACGAAACGTATTTTAACATCTGACTCGCGACAGATGGAGTTTTTGAAAACCAAGATGGAAAACGAAGACTTCAACCCGAACAAACTTCCGTATCTTATTGATGAAGCTGATAGATTCATTATCAGCAGGTTCGGCAAGTATGAAAGGATGCCTGACAACGATGAAAACACCGCTTCTGAGGCCCGAAAAAGAAAGGCGGAAACCGTGTCAGATTTGAAACTTTGCGGGCAAAATGAGGCGCTCCCTCACGCGTGCGCGCGATTAGCGAAGCGAAGAGAAGAGAAGCGTAGCGAAGAGAAGCGTAGCGAAGAGGAGCGAAGAGGAGATTAATTATTCTTCTACGAATAATAATTTAAAAGAAGAAGAAGAAGAAGAAGAGAACGCGTGCGCGAAAAATTTCTAGTAATATTAATTCTTTAGATTTAATAGAAAAAATAGGGACTGACATTTGGCAGTGGAAGGGTGAAAGCTCTTAGCAAATAAAACGCGGTAAGAATTTTGTCGTTTTAAAATCGGATTTCCGGCCGACGCTCTACAGAGACAAATTCAAAAAATGTTTTCCCTTCCTGCAGCATGCAGATGAGAGGTCGTCGGGTGGAAATATGTAATCTGCACGTTGTGAAATCATTTTGTCGGGTGTAAACCTCTAATCTGCATGTGAAGATTACATTTTTAATCTGAGACACAAGATATTGTGTCTCTACGGGGATTCATTCGAAATGATTGCCTGTTTCCACGCATTGCGGCGACGGGAGAATATTGTAGGGCATGATAATATACGGGCGAATAATCTTTAAATCCAAATTATCGTTTTGTTTTCACGTGTTGTGACGGCGCGACTCTCAAATTTATAAGTAAAAGGACAAATTTCTTAATAATATTAGTTATATTTGCACCTATAACAAGTTAATTACGCATTTATAAATGCACGATACAGGAGTAGAGTTTAAATCGATATAAGGAAGTATGAATGAGATAAAGTTATATAGAATGATACATATAGAGAATATTCCTCATATTCTCCAATATGGCATTACTCATAAAAATTCATCTCATGCCAATCCCAATTTTAAAACCATAGGTGATACAAGTTTAATAGATTTCAGAGCTACTAAATCCGTTGAAGTAAACGGAGAAACAATCACATTAGGAGATTTCATTCCATTCTATTTTGGGATTAGAATGCCTATGCTGTACGTCATTCAGCATGGTGGAAATTATGTGCCTAAACCAGTTAAGCCAGAAAACATTATCTATATTGCAATATCATTACAATCTGTCATAAACAAACCGGACATGGTTTACTTCTTCACCGATGGTCATGCAACAGATTCACTTACAACATTCTATGACAAAACATCTGTGGAAAAATTGCCATCATGTATTGATTGGGTTGCAGTGAAAGCCAAGTATTGGAGCGGCGATGATATAGAAACAGATTTGAAGCGCCGTAAACAAGCAGAGTTCTTGATTAAAGGAGACATACCAATTGACTTCATTGTTGGATATGTCTGTTATAACATCCATTCAATGAATCGATTGATTGAAATGGGTATAGATGAAAACATAATAAAAATTTACCCTAACGCTTATTATTAAAATTATGATACATTATTTGTGCGGAAATATCATGGAATCAGATGCAACGGCGTTAGTCAACACCGTGAACCTTGTCGGAATCATGGGAAAAGGTGTCGCCCTGCAATTTAAGAATGCCTTTCCTGAAAACTATAAAGCATACAAGATTGCATGTAAAGACAATACCATTGATATAGGGAAACTTTTCGTATGGAAAGAAAATTCTGTATTTGGAGAAAAAATCATTATAAATTTCCCGACAAAAACAGACTGGAGAAAACCTTCAGAATATATCTATATAGAACGAGGATTGGACGACTTGCTTAATGTGATTAACAAGTATAATATTAAAAGTATAGCCTTACCGCCGTTAGGTGCAGGTAATGGAGGATTAAATTGGGAAAAAGTAAAATCAATGATAGAAAACAAATTATCATCCTCCACAATTGATATTTATGTTTATGAACCTGATGCAGCTATCAAAGAACAATTGAAGAAAGAGCGTGTTAAATTAACAGACGCTCGTGCGTTGCTATTGTATGTCCTTTTTGATTTGGTACGTCATGGAGAATATGTTTCAGAATTTTCCAGTGAAAAGATATGCTATTTTCTTCAAAAATTTGGTGGAAAAGATATTTTCAAACTACAATATGAGCCTAAATATTATGGTCCCTATTCTGGTAAAGTTAAATACGTCTTATACGCCTTAAATGGTAGCTATATAATGGGTTATAGCGGAATGAACAAGAAACCATTTGAATCTATCACTTTAATATCTGACTCATACAAAGAAATAGAAAACATTGTTTTGAGTAAGGCCAACTTAAGTGATATCGCTAATAAAACAAAACTCTTTTTGGATGGTTTTTATTCCGATTTTGGTTTAGAATTATTGTCATCAGTCGATTATATTATGTCAAGTAATCAAAATCTTACAACAGATGAGATATATGGTTATTTAAGTAATTGGAGCCATAGGAAAAGCCAGATCTTTGCTAATAAAAAATACTTAGAGATAGCCCGTAAACATATTTTAGAAGCTAATACATAGAAGAAACGCACCTAGCAGCTCTATGATTACCAATAATTTATAGAGACACAATATCTTGTGTCTCTACAACAAACCGACGGTTGACGTATTCTGACACAATTATCGGAACGAAAGATTACCGGCACGCGAACAAAATTCATTGTTCGACAAACAATCTGTTGTCCTTAAAATTTATGTATAAATATTTGCAGGACTGAAAATAAAGTGGTACCTTCGGCAAATAAACGGAAAACAAAAACTGCCCGAAGACGGCATGAAAAGTAAAATATTTTAGAAAAAATGAATATCAAGACAATAATTGGTTTCAGTGCTTTATTGACAGCAGGAAGCATTCAGGCTGCCGGCAGCCGTCCGAACATCATTCTCTTCCTGGTCGACGACATGGGATGGCAGGACACGTCGCTTCCGTTCTGGAATGCAAAGACGCCTTTCAACAACCTCTATGAGACGCCGAACATGGAGCGCCTCGCCAAACAAGGCATGATGTTCACTCAGGCATACGCCAACAGCATCAGTTCGCCCACGCGATGCAGCCTCATGACAGGCTCGAACCTCTCGCGGCACAAGGTGACGAACTACACTTCGTTCCGGGACCAGCCGACCGACTTCACCCGCGACGACATCATCCTGCCGTCGTGGAACTACAACGGCATCTCACCCGTGCCGGGAGTCAACAACACCTTCTATGCGAAAACGTTTGTGCAAATTCTCCACGACAACGGCTATTATACCATCCATTGCGGCAAAGCCCATTTCGCCGCAACGGAAACTCCTGCAGCCGACCCGCTGACCTGCGGCTTCGACGTCAACATTGCCGGACACGCGCTGGGCAGCCCCGCCACATACTACGGTGAACGCAACTATGGACACGACAACGAGGGCGCCGCTTTGGCACCGAATGCCATTCCGGGACTTGAAAAATATTGGGGAACGCATACCTTCGCCACCGAAGCGCTCACGCTCGAGGCCATCTCCGCTCTCAACAAAGCGAAGACGCTCGACAAACCATTCTATCTCTATATGGCACATTATGCCGTGCATGCGCCTATCAACAAAGACCCGCGTTTCTACGACAAATACAAAGCCAAAGGCATGACCGACCACGAAGCCGCGTACGCGACGCTCGTCGAAGGCATGGACAAATCGCTGGGCGACCTGATGGACTGGCTCAAGAACAACAATCTCGACAAGAACACCATCATCATCTTCATGAGCGACAACGGCGGTCTGGCCACTGAACCGGGAACGCGCGACGGCGCACCTTTCACCCAGAATGCTCCGCTCTCGTGCGGCAAAGGCTCGCTCTGCGAAGGCGGCATCCGCGAACCGATGATTGTCAGCTGGCCCGGTGTGACACGAGCCGGCTCGAAAAACGACGATTATCTCATCATCGACGATTTCTTCCCGACCATACTCGAAATGGCAGGAGTGAAGAAGTACAAGACTCCGCAAGTAGTCGACGGCAAAAGCTTCGTCCCGATGCTGCGCGGCACAGGCACGACAGCCAAAGGGCGCGCCCTCTACTGGAACTGCCCGAACCTGTGGCTGACCACACGCCACGACGGCCCTGGAATTGGAATGACATGCTCAATCCGCAAAGGTGACTGGAAACTCATCTATTACTACGACACTCAGAAAAAGTATCTTTATAACATCCGTGAAGACATCAGTGAAACACGCAATCTGGCGGACGAGAATCCAAAACTGGTCAAACAACTCTCGAAAGAATTGGGCAAACTGCTCCGCGGAGCCGGTGCACAACGACCGAAGTTCAGCGCAACAGGTAGATTCTGTCCTTTCCCCGACGAAAAACTTTAAAAATCACAGCACATGAAGAACACTCTCATATTATGCCTGATATTCCTTTGGACTGCGTCGCTTGGCGCACAGGTGAAAAAGACTGCCGCCAGACTGGTCCCGTGTCCCACACAAGCGCAAATGAACTGGCAGAATGCGGAAATGGTCGCAGTTTTTCACTACGACCTGCATGTGTTCGACGGAAAACAGTACAATCAGGCTTACAACCGCATAACACCCATTCCAGACTATAATATATTTAATCCTAAAGAGCTCGACACCGACCAATGGATTAGGTCGGTAAAGGCAATGGGAGCGAAGATTGCCATCATGACGGCCACGCATGAGACGGGTTTCGCACTCTATCAGTCGGATGTCAATCCATACTGCATGAAAGCCCTGAAATGGAGGGACGGCAAAGGCGACCTCTTCCGCGACTTCGTCAACTCGTGCCGCAAATACGGCCTTCTTCCAGGCGTTTACATCGGCATCCGCTGGAACTCGTTCCTCGGCGTGCATGATTTTATGATGCCAAAGGACGGAAGCAAGTTTCAGGAGAACCGCCAGGCTTTCTACAACAAAATGTGCGAAGGCATGACCGAAGAACTCATGTCGCGCTACGGAGAACTCGCCATCGTCTGGTATGACGGCGGCGGACACGGGCCGGAACTCGGCGGCGCGGACATTCTTCCGATTGTGGAGAAATACCAGAAGAACATCATCTTCTATCATAACAGCCAGCGCGCCGACATGCGCTGGGGAGGCTCGGAGACCGGAACAGTGCCTTATCCATGCTGGGGAACATTCCCTTTCCCATATTCACATTCCAAAAACCAGGATGAGATATTGAAGGACAATGCACGGCTGCTGAAGACGGGCGATCCTGACGGCAGATACTACATGCCTGCCATGTCGGACACGCCGCTCAGAGGGTACAACGGCCGCCATGAATGGTTTTGGGAACCTGGCGATGAATCGCACGTCTTTCCTCTGGAAAACTTGCTGAAAATGTACTACAATTCGGTCGGACACAATTCGACGCTGATTCTGGGCGTCACACCCGACGACCGAGGACTTATTCCGGAAACCGACGCCGCACGGATGAAGGAGTTCGGCAATGAAATCAGCCGCCGCTTCGGCCATCCGATTGCCGACGTCAAAGGCGAAGGCAAACAGCTGACGATGAAGCTGCCTGCACGGTCGAAAGTCAGCGCCGTCGTCATCGGTGAAGACATCCGGTATGGCGAACGCGTCCGCAAATACAAACTCGAAGGCAAAACAAACGGCAAATGGAAGACGCTGGCAACAGGAAGCTGCATCGGACATAAGAAAATCGAAGAACTCGCGCCTGCGGAATATTCGCAACTGAAGCTGACCGTCAGCGAATCGACGGACACACCGCTCATAGCAGATTTCTCAGCTTATTCCTATTGATTTAAATAATTGATATAACGAATTATCAAACAGACTTATATGAAGACTGCAACGAACATATTAATCGGTCTGTCGCTGTTGACAGTCGGAGGATTGCAGGCGCAGAAGAAAGCTCAGCGTCCGAACATCCTTTTCATTTTGGCTGACGACTACGGCTGGAAAGACACCAGTTGCACGGGAAGCAAATATTATGAAACGCCGAACATCGACCGCATCGCCGCCAACGGCATCAACTTCACCTGCGGCTATGCGACCTGCCAGGTCTCGAGTCCGTCGCGCGCATCAATCCTGACGGGACAATACACGCCGCGGCACGGAATCACGAACTGGATTGGCGAAGCTTCCGGCACGGAATGGCGCGCGATGAACCGCGCTTCGAAAACGCTTCCGGCCGAATATGTCCATAATCTTCCGTTGGAGGAAATCACCTTGGCCGAAGCCTTGCGCGATGCGGGCTATTCGACTTTCTTCGCCGGCAAATGGCATCTGGGCGACAAGGTCAATCCTGAAGACCAGGGCTTCGACATCAACATCGGCGGCTACTGGGCCGGCAGTCCGCGCGGAGGTTATTTTCCGCCTTACAACAATCCCAAACTGCCCGACGGCAAGAAAGGCGAAGTGCTTTCAGAACGTCTGGCACGCGAGACCGTCAAGTTCATCGACGACCATGTGAAGACGAGCGACAAGCCTTTCTTCGCTTTCCTCTCTTTCTATGCTGTCCATGCACCGATTCAGACCACCGAAGCGCGCTGGAAATACTTCAGGGACAAGGCTGAGAAGATGGGCACCGCCGACCACGGCTTTGCCATCGACCGCACGCTGCCCGTCCGTCTCTATCAGGACAATCCCGTCTATGCAGGTTTGATTGCACAGATGGACAACGGCGTCGGCATCGTCCTTGACGAAATCAAAAGGCTCGGACTGGACAAGAATACAATCATCGTCTTCACCGGCGACAACGGAGGTGTATGCTCGGGCGACGATTACGCGACGAGCAATTTCCCGCTGCGCGGAGGCAAGGGCCGCCAATGGGAAGCGGGCTTCAGAGTCCCGCTGGTGATGCAGGTTCCCGACATGAAAAGCCGCAATATCAAATGCAGCATACCCGTTATCGGCACCGATTTCTATCCGACGCTGCTGAGCTATGCCGGCGTTCCCGTTCCGAAAGGTCAGGTTATCGACGGCGTCAACATCCGTCCGCTCATCAACGGCGGCAAGATTGCCGCGCGTCCGCTGTTCTGGCACTATCCGCACTATGGAAACCAAGGCGGCGAACCGTCGTCGGTCGTTCGCGACGGCGACTGGAAACTGATTTACTATCACGAAGACTTGCGATGCGAACTCTATAATCTCAAAAGCGATCCGAACGAGATGAAGGAATGCAGCAAAGCAAATCCGGCGAAGACGAAGGCGCTGAAGAAAGAACTGCTGACATGGCTCAAAGGCATAGGAGCGAAGATGGCTGTTCCCGACCCGAACTATGACCCCGCTAAAGAAGCCGAATATCACAAAATGGTAGAGACGAAAATCCTGCCGCGCGAGGAAAACCTTCGCAGAGCCATGCTCACCCCGACATGGAGCCCCGACTCAACCTGGTGGGAAAGCAAAGTCACAGTCGATTGATAAGATTAATATTCACACAGATAATGCATATATTCAAAGGGTTTTGTATCTTTGAATATTTTTAAGTATAACATTGCCCAGTTTAAAAAAAATGAATGAAAGGATAGATTTGGATGAGAATCTGCTGTTGCGTCTCCAGGAAGGTAACGTAAAAGCGTTTTCCTGCCTGTTCGACTTCTACAATTCATTGTTGTTTGCCTTGGCTTACAGATATCTGAAATCTAAAGAAGATGCGGAAGACGCTGTTCAATATACTTTTATGAAAATCTGGGAAGAGCGGGAGAGACTCTCGTTCACCGGAGGAACCAGAAGTCTCTTGTTCACCATTCTGAAGAATTACATCATGAACGAACTGCGTCACCAGCAGATTGTACTTGTCAAGCACGTGGAATTGAAAAATGAGAGCGAAGAATCGAAAGACGACCTCTTCGAAGGCATTGCCAAAAAAGACATTTATCAGCATCTGCAGCAGGCCATCGACAACCTGCCGCCACAAAAAAGAGAGATTTGCCGGCTGAAACTCGAAACAGACCTCACGAACCAACAAATAGCAGACAAGATGAACATCTCTATTGACACAGTCAAATCACATTATACACAAGCGCTGAAAACACTGAACCGAATGATGGGCAGTCTGGGACCTTGGATAATAATTATATTTCTAATTATGTAAGAATGTTAAACTTCTTAGAGATGTAATACACCAACGAGCTTGAAGTGTTTTAACATATAGAACGAATACAAAAATGAATGACAATTCTAAAATATTAGACAAATATCTTGACAACAAGACAACCGACGAAGAAACCGTTTTTGTCAGGAAATGGCTGACGACGAACGATGGGCAGGAATGCGTTTCCAGACGCCTGGATTCCGACATTGAGCGCATCACCGAAACGGATGCGAAGAACTGGGCCGGTCACGCTGTTCCCTACAAGAGGATGAAACGCCGTTTCATGGACAAGATAAGCCGTACGTTCAGTTGGCGCGTGCTGACAAGAGTGGCGGCAGTTCTCATTCCTCTGCTGATTGGCGGCATGCTGTTCTTCGCCGACCGCGCAGGAGTATTCGCCAAGATGGAATATATCGAGACTGTCGTTCCGAACGGAATGCAGATGCAGGTCGTCTTGCAGGACGGCACTTTTGTCAATCTCAATGCCGCGTCACGCCTGCGTTATCCTAAATCGTTCGGGCTGTTTTCGAGAAGAGTCGAATTGAAAGGCGAAGGTTATTTCAGCGTTGCGCAGGACAAAAGCCGTCCGTTCATCATCCATCTGAACAGAGTCAACGTTCGTGTTACTGGAACCAAATTCGACGTAAAAGCATATCCCGACGAGAAGAACATTATGGTGATGCTCGACGAAGGCGGAGTCGTCATTGAAGATAACCGCAACAAACAATATTTCCTTTCTCCAGGCGAACTGGCCGAATACAACCGCGAATCGGGCAACTGCACGATAAGAAAAGCTAAAGAGAAAGATATTGTCGAAGGATGGAGGTCGTACAATCTCAGTTTCTATCGCACTCCACTGCGTGAAATCTTGAAATCAATCGAACGTCAGTATAACGTCAAATTCCAAGTGGCTGACAGTTCCCTGCTGAACGTACGCTTCACTGTGACCTCTAATAGAATTGACTTGGAAGGGTTGCTGAATGATTTAGAATTAGTTTCAAACATAAAATTTAATCTAAGACATAGTGACAAAGGAAAAGTTTTTGCTGTCACAAACAGATAAGTAAATATTTTAAATAACTTATTTACTCAAAACTATATTTTTTATTCAAAAAACTCACACTTTTTTATTATTTGAGTGTTAGCATATACATGTGACGAAAAATGTCATGTTTGTATATATTAATTCTAATTTATATTGTATGAGAACTAAAAACAGAATCAGGAGTTTAGCTTTGATCTGTTTGCTTTTAATCGGTACACTTTCAGCGTTCTCGCAGAATGTTACCTTAAAGTATGAAAACACAACAATTGAACAAGTGTTGAATTCGATTAAAAAACAAACGGGCTATTCATTGGTGTTCAGCGACCAGGTTTTGGATGTTAATCGCAAAGTCACCATTGACGTAAAAAACACTAGTTACGCTCAAGCCTTAGAGCAGTTACTTGCAGGTACAGACGTAACGTACGTATTGAAGGACAAAAAAATCTATTTTGTCAAGAAATCTGAACCTCAGAAAAACAACGTCAACACTACGACTCAGAACCGCAGAAAGATTTCCGGTACAGTGACTGACAGCAAAGGAGAACCGGTCATCGGTGCCAATGTCGTTGTGAAAGGCACGACAAACGGTATGATAACCGACACAGACGGTCGGTTTTCGATAGAAAATGTCGCGCAAGGTTCAACTGTACAAATCTCTTATATCGGTTACATTGCACAAGAAATCAGAATCGGCAACCAATCAGCATTGAATATAAAGCTGCTTGAAGATACACACGCTCTTGACGAAGTTGTCGTGGTCGGTTACGGTAGCCAGAAGAAAGCCAACCTGACCGGTTCCGTTTCGACAGTTAAGATGGACGATGTTGTCGGCAGCCGTCCGATTATCAGTGCTAAAGAAGCATTGCAGGGAACAGTTCCAGGTTTGTTCGTCGGCAGCGGCGGCAACGCTCCGGGTGCATCCAAATCATTCCGTATCCGCGGTTCGTATTCCATCGGCAGCGGCTCGACAATCAGTCCTCTCGTACTCATCGACAACGTGGAAGGCGATGTTGATATGCTTAACCCTGAGGATATAGAGACAATTACAGTATTGAAAGATGCAGCTTCGGCAGCAATCTACGGTGCTCGTGCAGCAGGCGGTGTGATTCTTGTTACAACCAAACGTCCGCAGGCCAAAACCAGCTTCTCTCTGAATTACAACAATAACTTCGCTTTTGAATCGGCAATAAATTTACCTGTGCAATCTTCACTGGAAGATTATCTCACAGCGTACTATGACACTTATGGCGACCAATATTGGACAATGGGTTCACCAAGTGTGACAAAGTGGAAAGAATATCTGGCACAATACAGAAATAACCCGACATCGCTGGATGTCGTAGGCGACGGCTGTTATAAAGGTCCGGACGGAGCCAACTATTACCTGCACGAGAAAGACCTGGTAAAGGACATGCTTACGACAAGTTCACAAATGACACACAACCTTTCCGCAACGGGCGGTACAGATAAAATACGCTATCGTTTGTCGGCAAGCATCTTGGATAATGACGGTGTATTGGTTACAAACAAGGATAAATATAACCGCATGACCTTCAGCGGCTTTATTTCGGCAGATGTAACACCTTGGCTCACACAGGAAGCTACTTTCTCTTATGCACATAGCAAGAAAACCTTACCAGAAGGTGGTCTGGACTATTATACCACTCGTCTGATTTCCTATTATCCCGAAGGTCTTATACCTGCTTCAATATCAGGTATCGGTAGAGATTTGCCCGGCCAAGCTCCTGTTGATGTTATCAAATACGATAATACTTCAAAAACTCTGATTGACAGACCTAGAATTTTCTTAAAGTCAATTCTCAAACCATTTAAAGGATTTGAAGGTGTATTCGAATACACTTTCGACCGCCAAGATTATGATTATCATTTCTATTCCGGCATTTATGAGTATACTACCATTCAGGGCGGTGATCAGAAGATTCCAACCACAGATTATCTGACCAAGTCTAAGAATTATACAAATAATAACACGTTTAATATTTATGGTACTTATACATTCGATTTGGGAAGCGATCATCACTTCAAGGTGATGGGAGGTTTCAACCAGGAATCGCATTATACAGAATCTCTTTCTGCATATTCTTATGGACAGGCTGTTCCTGAAGTTCCTGCAATGGCTTCGGGTACTTCTACCATTAGCGTCACCGACAGCTACAACGATTACACGGTTCGCGGCGGTTTCTTCCGTTTCAACTACAACTACCTCGACAGATATCTGCTTGAAGTGAACGGCCGTTACGACGGTTCTTCAAAGTTCCCGAAAAGCAAACGTTTCGGTTTCTTCCCGTCTGTATCGGCAGGTTGGCAGATTGCCGAAGAACCGTTCATGCAACCGATGCGCGACTGGCTCGACCAGTTGAAAGTCAGAGGCTCTTATGGTTCCATCGGTAACCAGAACATCTCTTCATACAGCTACACACCGACAATGTCAATCAACAACAAATATAACGGTTGGTTGTCTAATAGTACTTATGTAACCGCAATCACTTCTATCCCTGCTTTGGTTCGCAGCAATTTCACATGGGAAAAAGTTTACACACTTGATTTCGGTCTTGACTTCTCTTTCTTGAGAAGCCGCTTGAGCGGTACGTTTGATTGGTATCGCCGCGACACGAAAGGTATGTTGGCTCCAGGCGTTGAGCTTCCATCAGTGGTAGGAGCAAGCGCTCCTTATCAAAACACAGCCGATATGCGTACAAACGGTTGGGAATTCGCTGTCAACTGGCAGGACAGAATCGGAAAGTTCGGTTATCGCATCGGCTTCAATCTTACCGATTATCAATCGCATATCACCAAGTACGACTCTAATAATTCGTATCTGCTGAGCAATTATTATAAAGGTGAAAAACTGGGTGAAATCTGGGGCTATATAGCTGACGGTTATTATACTGTAAATGACTTTGAAAGCACTTCCACTTGGAAGCTCAAAGACGGCATAACAACTATAAACGGCATTAATCCTCGTCCGGGTGATGTGAAATTCAAGAATCTTATGGACGATGAGAACAGCACGAATGTAATTACTTCTGGTAACGGCACGAAGGACAATCCCGGCGACCGCAAAATCATCGGTAACAGTCAGCCGCGCTGGTTGTATGGTATCAATCTTGGCATCAATTATGCCGGCTTCGACCTGAGCGTTTTCATGCAAGGTGTCGGCAAACGCGACAGCTGGGTTGCCAACAACATTATGTTCCCACTTTACAATGACCCGAAATTCATCAGTTTGTATAAGGGTACAGAAGATTATTGGAAACCTGTGGATGCAGACAACGGCGATTATACCGCTCAAAACCCGAATGCCAAATATCCGCGTATCTACGGCAGCTACGGCAATGCAGGGTCAAACTATCGTACATCGGACAAATATCTGTCGAACACGGCCTATCTGCGTATCAAAAACGTTTCCTTGTCGTATAACGTACCTAAAGCATGGGTTAACAAGTTGACTATGCAATCGCTCAAGGCTTTTGTCAGCGTTGAGAATCTGGCTACATTCACTCCTCTAAGGAAAGGTATTGATCCTGAAACTCTCGGCTGGAACTATCCTCTCTTCAGGACAGTTTCGTTTGGCCTGAATCTTACTTTTTAATTCTAAAGACACTGATATATGAAAAAGATATTTTTATTTTTGACTGTTTCTGCAGGACTGCTCCTTGTGAGTTGTAACGACGAATTTCTGGATAAATACCCAGTGACAAGTCTGACTGAAGAAAACGCTTTCAACAGCTATGAGAACTTCAAATCATTTATGTGGCCCTGCTACGAAATGTTTTCGAACACGACAATTGCTACATCAGTAAATTATACTGGTCAAAACTCTTGTTACAATGGTGATATGGATGCCGGTTATTTGGAAAGCAAAATGTCGAGCAGCCCCAATAGATATGCTTTTCAAACAGTCTCTGATGTTTCGTCAGGCAACGGCTGGAGTTTCTCTTATATCCGCCGTATCAATCTGATGCTCTCTCACATCGATGCTTCAAGCATGTCGGCTGCAGAGAAAAACCATTGGAGAGCGGTAGGATATTTCTTCCACGAATTCTGGTATATGGAACTCATCAACCGCTTCGGCGATGTACCTTGGATCAACACTGTCCTTTCAGAAACTTCGGAAGAAGCTTATGGACCAAGAGTGAACCGCAAAATCGTTGCCGACAGTGTTCTTGTCCGTCTGCAATGGGCAGAAGCCAATATCGGAAATTTCACTTCACAAGATGGTGCGAACACTATCAATCAGAATTGCGTGCGCGCTGCTCTGTCTCGCTTCACCTTGCGCGAAGGAACATGGCGCAAGTACCATGGACTGGGCGATTTTGAAAAATACTTTACTGAATGTATCCGCGTTTCTGAGCTGCTGATGGCTTCTTATCCGAAACTTTATACCGGTACAGACAAGTCGCCGGCTTCAGGCTACGGAGAAATGTGGACAACAGAGGATTTGAGTACTGTCCCAGGTGTTATTCTCTATAAACAATATGTGACGAATGTATTGACTCAGTATTTCAGCCATTGGGAACATACTTCTTCTCAAAACATAGAAATGAATAAGTCTACTGTCGACCTCTATCTGATGAAGAACGGCAAACCAATCGGCAATGCCGCTTCAGGTTACTTTGGAGATAAAGACATGTATTCAACATTCCGCGATAGAGATCCACGTATGTATCAGGTTATTATGCCACCATATACTGTCTTGGCAGGAAGTGGAACAGAAGGCTACAGAACATGGCACTATACTACTAACGCTGCCGATAGGGAATATATCGACATCATGGGCGCAAACACGACCTGCAGCAATCCTGGTACTGGAATGAAGCGTCTGCCAGCTCAGAACTGGGGTGCGAACCTCGTTCCGACAATTCCAAGATTGGGCGTCGGTGCATTTGTTACGTGCCGCTCAGGTTATTACTGTTGGAAGAACTGGGATGCATGGGAACTTAACGGACAAGAAACCCTTAACACTGCCGACAAACCAATCTTCAAGATTGAAGAGGTGCTGCTCAACGATGCTGAAGCACGCTTCGAAGCTGGCAGCTTCGATCAAGGCATCGCCGACAAGACTATCAACAGACTGCGTAGCCGCGCTGGAGTCGCAAACATGACAGTAAGCGAAATCAACGCCACATTCGACCCGAACCGCCCAAGCTATTATCCGAAAGGAAATACGGCAGGCATTCAGGTTGACCCGGTTCTTTGGGAAATCCGCCGCGAACGTATCATCGAGCTGATGGGCGAAGGCTTTGGATTCTATGATGTCCGCCGCTGGAGAATGGCTCCGTGGTTCCTCAACAAGACTCCGAAAGGTATCTGGTGTACGAAAACGTTCGCGAAAGCTGCCGGTCTGAGCCTGCTGAACGAATCGACAGGTTATGCCGACAGCGGTTCAATGACCGAGGGCTATGTTTATCTCTTCAACAATCCGATTGTGGAAGGCAAAGGCTGGTTGGAGAAATATTATCTCTATCAGGTTCCTACTACGGAAATATTGTTGAATCCTGCAATCACGCAGAACGAAGGTTATTAATACTTAGAAAAGGTGGGCTGAATATTTAAGTATTCAGCCCACTTTATATATTTGACAATGAATCGTACAGCAGGCATATTAATAGGTTTTTCTTTGCTCTCTTTCACGAATGCGCAGGCACAGAAAAACACCCAACGCCCTAACATCATCTTAATCAATATCGATGATTTGGGTTGGGCGGATGTGCAATATAACGGCAGCAGATACTACGAGACACCGAATATCAATGCCTTACATGCAAAAGGAATCAGTTTCCTCTATGCTTATGCCGGAGCTGCAAACAGTTCTCCAAGCAGAGCATGCCTCTTGAGCGGAATGAATACGCCGCGTCACGGCGTCTATACTGTCGATCCGCCCGATAGAGGAAAACCCGAAGACAGAAAACTCATTCCTTGCCCTAACAAGTCGGTCCTCGACCTCAACATTGTCACTCTGCCGCAGACAATGAAGAACGCAGGCTATCGGACGTGCCACATAGGCAAATGGCACATCGGATTCAATCCGCTGCAACAAGGAATGGACACGAACATCGGAGGAAATCATGCCGGAAATCCCTCTTCCTATTTCTCTCCCTATCATAATCCGAACTTGAGAGACGGACCGAAAGGCGAGTATCTGATGGATCGTCTGGCTTATGAAGCTGTGAATTATCTCGATACGGTCAGGAAAGACAAACCGTTCTTTCTCTACTATGCCACTTATGCCGTTCATACTCCGCTTCAAGCTAAAACGGAACTTATCGAAAAGTACAAGAATAAGCCTCACACCGAAGCTCACTTTAATCCCGTCTATGCCGCTATGGTGGAAAATATGGACGCATGCGTGGGACGTGTACTTGAAGCTGTCGAACACAACGGACTGTCAGAGAACACTCTTATCGTCTTCACCGGCGACAACGGAGGCGTTTATGACATCTCACATCAATGGCCGCTTCGTGCCGGAAAAGGCTCTTTCTATGAAGGCGGCATCCGGGAACCATTCATCGTCTATATGAAAGGACGCTATGAAGGCGGTAAGGAGATTAAATTGCCCATTTCACAGCTCGACCTTTATCCGACGTTTATGGAGCTGGCAGGAGAGAAGTCTGACGCTCAGCTTGACGGACTGAGTTTGTTGCCTTTACTCGACCATCACAAAACCGGCTATCTGCGCAACCGCCCGCTTTATTTCCATTTTCCAGCATATCTGGAAGGCGGCAACAAGGAAACTCGAGATATGAAATTTCGCACCAGACCGGTTTCCGTCATTATCGACAAAGGTTGGAAACTGATTGAGAACTACGAGGATGAGAGTCTTGAACTTTATAATCTGAATGTTGACCCTTCTGAGAATAACAATATAGCCGGGAAAAAAAGTCGTAAGGCTCAACAGTTGCTTAACAAACTTGATGCGTGGAAATCGGCTGTTCATGCACCTATTCCTCAACCCAAATAAATACACAAACAAAATCATGAGAAATATCCTTAATCTGCTCATCGGCTGTTCTGTTCTCCCATTTGCAGCGGCTCAGGCTCAACAGAAACCAGCGCATCCGAACGTGGTCTTTATATTGATGGACGACCTCGGCTATGGCGATATCCAATGCTTCGGACAACAGAAGATTGAAACTCCGAACATCGATAATCTTCGTAATCAAGGAATGAAGTTCACACAATTCTATTCCGGTGCTCCGGTGTCGGCAGCCGCACGATGTGTTCTGATGACAGGAATGCATTCGGGACATGCACAAATCAGAGGCAATGACGAAATGGCCTCTCGCGGAGCCGTGAACAACTACGATTCGATGTATGTCCATCCACAGTTAGAAGGACAGTTCCCTTTGAAAGCAGGAACAATGACTTTGGGCAGAATGATGCAACAAGCCGGCTATGTCACAGGTTGTTTCGGTAAATGGGGATTGGGATATCCTGGCTCTGACGGAGCTCCCGAAAAACAAGGATTTGACAATTTCTATGGATATAACTGTCAGAGGCAGGCTCATACTTATTATCCGGCTTTCTTATACAACAATAATGAACGGGTTTATCTGCGCAATAAAGTGACAAATCCGCATTTGCTTCGGCTGAAGGAAAATGAAGATCCGAACGATGCGGCTAACTATGCGAAGTTCCAACAACAGGATTATGCTAACGATTTCATCTTCGATGCAATGATGAATTTTGTCAGTAACAACCGCAACAGACCTTTCTTCCTGATGTGGACGACACCGATTCCTCATGTCTCACTTCAAGCCCCTGAGCGTTGGGTCAACTATTATGTGAAAAAGTTCGGCGATGAAAAACCTTACACGGGTAATGCCGGTTATCTTCCGTCACGCTATCCGCATGCCACTTATGCTGCGATGATCAGCTACTTTGACGAACAGATAGGACAATTGATAGCTAAACTTAAAGACGACGGATTGTATGACAATACTCTTTTCGTTTTCACATCAGACAACGGACCGACGTTCAACGGCGGAACCGATTCGCCTTGGTTTAATAGCGGCGGCTTGTTCAAGTCTGAATATGGATGGGGAAAATGTTTCCTTCACGAAGGTGGAATCCGTGTACCGACAATCGTCACTTGGAATCGCCACCTAAAAGCTGGAAGCGAATCAGATTTTATCGGCTGTTTTCAGGATTTTATGCCGACCTTCGCAGCGCTGGCCAATATAAAATGTCCGACGACTGACGGCATCAGTTTCCTGCCCGCCATGCTAGGTAAGAAAAAACAGAAGCAACACGAATATCTCTATTGGGAATTCTGTGAAATTAAGGGGGCAAGAGCCGTCAGATTGGGCAAATGGAAAGGCATTGTTGACAATATCAAAACCGGCAACACAAAGATGCAGCTGTTCAATTTAGACAACGATATCAAGGAACTGCACGATGTCGCCGATGAACATCCTGACATCGTCAAGGCTATGGAAAAAATCATGAAGTCAGCAACTGTCCCGCCAGAAAACACAAGGTTCAAGTTTTGATATTATTAGGGATTGACTAAATGGTCAATCCCTTTTGCTATCATTTACTTCAATAACGAATGAAGGAGACAGAAATATATTCGCCGCTTTCAATAAGTTTTGTTCTCTTCTCCATCTATGGAAAAGTAACAACGTTAATTTTGCTTCTTTAATAAATTTCTGAAGACTGACGTGAGTCACACCTGTTGTGATTCCCTATGAAAAAAGCTCGTTATCTCAGTAGAAATGTATTAACTTTGCATTTATGGAAAAAGCAATTAAACACTTCGGACTATTCTTTTTGATACCATTGATTCTGATATCAAGTTCTTTATCTGTCACTGTCAGCGCATCGACGCATGACGATGTTTCCATCCTCATCGGCAGATTGAATGCCGAATATGCGAATGCACCGAAGAACATTTCTCAGATTAGCGAATACATCGCAACCCAGCAAAGCGACGGCAGCTGGAAAGACATTGAATATACCGACAGAAGCCGGACAAACTGGAAACCCGCAGAACATTATCACAGGATTGCGAGATGCAGCATATTTTATGTGAACGGCGGAGACAGCAGCGTCGATAACCAGAAACTCCTCAACTGCATCTTAAAGGGATTGCAATACTGGTATAATCACCATTATGCCAGCAACAACTGGTTCCAAAATCAGATTGGCAAGCAGCACACACTTGCTCCGACAGCTTTGCTGCTCGGAAACAGTCTGCCTGACAGCCTGAAACAGAAAATCATCAACGACCTGCCCGTGAGCACTCTCAAATGGACAGGGCAGAACAAGATATGGTTTGCGGAAGAGATGATATGGCGAGGCTGCCTCCAGCACGACGCAAAACTGATTCAAGCCGGCGCAGATTCCATAACAAGCGTGATAACAATCTCAACATCGGAAGGCATCATGCCCGACTACAGTTTCAGACAACACGGCCCTCAAGTATATAATGGCGGCTATGGAAGAGCTTTCATTCAAAACATTATCGATTGGTCGAACCGTCTGAATGGTCTTTCTTTTGAAATTCCCAAAGATAAGATTTCTCTGTTCACAGCTTTTCTCCTTAACGGCTGCCAATGGATGAATTTCCACAACACGTGGGACTTTCAAGTGACCGGAAGAGAACTTTCTCGCAGAAACGGGGTTGGAGCAGGTTCTCTAAACAAAGCGCTGAATCTGTATTCAAATATCGATTCCGAGAATTCTGATAAATTGAAAGCCTTTGCTGACCATGTCGCCGGGAAAAACAACTCGGCATGCGTCGGAAACAGATATTTCAGATATGTCGACTACATGGTTCACCGCAGAGGAAACTATTTCTTCTCAATCAGAATGAATTCGACAAGGACATCGAGGACAGAAGCGGGGAATAGTGAAAACACTCAAGGCTATTATCTGCCAGACGGAGCAACTACCATCATGACGACAGGCAACGAATTCAACAATATCTTCCCGTGCTGGAAATGGTCGAATATTCCCGGGACAACAACGCCTCAACATCAGACAGGTCCGAAGCCGAAAGACTGGGGCAAAGCCGGTTCGACCAACTTTGTAGGCGGTTTATCGACTGGCGATTATGGCGTGGCCGCCTATGACATGGACTGGGACAGCACACAGGTGAAGAAGTCGTGGTTCCTCTTCGACAATGAAATCGTCTGTCTGGCAGCGGGCATCAGCAGCAGTTCGAAAGAAGAAATTGCAACCACCTTAAACCAGACTATTCAAAGCAGCCGCATTCAAGTCTATGATTCCAAAAACGCTTCCTATTATCTGCCTGCCAACAGCGCGGTTGAGACGGTTGCCAGTCGCGTCTGGCATTCAAATGTCGGTTACTGCTTCACAGAACCTCAGCATGTAACAGTCTCGGGCAAATCGGTAACAGCGCCATGGTCGTTCATCGGCGCATCAAGCGGTGTCGAGACTAAAAACATTTTCCTGCTGACGAAATCGCACGGCATCGCTCCGAAAGACGGCTCTTTCGCCTATATCGTCGTGCCGGGAATAGACCAAGATAAATTCATGACTTACAACACTAAGCACATCTATATCGAAGCCAATACTAAAAGTTTTCAAGTGGTTTGCAACAAGCTGCTCAACTTGTATGGAGCGGTCGCATATCAAGCTGGAACAATCAATCTTGGTAAGGCTCTGCAACTTCAATGCGACAACAAAGGTCTGTTCATGGTCCAATGTACCAATGGCATTTACAAAATATGGTGCGCTGACCCGACACAGACTCTTTCGTCCATCCATCTGACATTGAAGGCTGGAAGGAAAGTCATCTATGACGGCGACATCCAGCTTCCTTCGGGCAAGGAGAAAGGTTGCACACAGCGCATTATTTGTAACAAATAAGTTTGGAAATCAATTATTAAAAGGTTATCTTTGCAATATTATAGAGAAATAAAAATATAAAGACACATATCATGAAGAACATCTATTATCTGATAATTGCGGCTTGTCTTTGCCTCACAGCATGCAAGACAGTCGCGCCGCTGCAGCCCTGCAATCCGGTTCCGGAACAGCGCCAGCTCGCATGGCACGACATGGGCTGTTATCTCTTTGTCCACTTCACTGTCAACACGTTCACCGATAGAGAATGGGGTTTGGGTGACGAGGACCCGAATGTGTTCAGTCCGACCGACCTCGACTGCCGCCAATGGGCCCGCGTGGCCAAGGAAGCCGGCATGAAAGGCATTATCATCACAGCAAAGCATCACGACGGCTTCTGTCTATGGCCATCGAAATATACCGACCATTCAGTGAAATATTCGAAATGGAAGAATGGGCAAGGTGACGTGGTGCGCGAGCTCCGCAAAGCCTGCGACGAGTACGGACTCAAGATGGGCGTCTATCTCTCGCCTTGGGACCGCAACAGCGCTAAGTATGGCACTCCAGAATATATCACTTACTACCGCAACCAACTGAGAGAACTGCTGACTGAATATGGCGACATCTTTGAAGTCTGGTGCGACGGTGCCAATGGCGGCGACGGTTATTATGGCGGTGCAAGAGAAAAACGCACGATTGACCGAGCCACATATTATGACTGGCAGAACACCTACAAGATTGTCCGCGAACTGCAACCCAAAGCTGTCTTGTTCAGCGATGCCGGACCAGACGTTCGCTGGGTTGGCAACGAAAGCGGCATGGGAAGTCCTACAAACTGGTGTGCTTTAAGCAGAGACACGATGTATGCAGGCGGACATTATCCCGTCATCCTCGGCACAGGGCAGGAGACAGGCAAATTCTGGGTTCCAGCCGAGGTCGATGTTTCCATCCGTCCGGGATGGTTCTACCATGCCAATCAGGACACGGCAGTCAGAACACCAGAGAATCTTCTGCAGCTTTATTACCAGTCGGTTGGCCGCAACTCATCTTTCTTACTCAACATTCCTCCTGACCGCCGCGGACATTTCAATGAAAATGATGTGAAATCAGTTCTCGGTTTCAAGAAGCTGCTAGATGAAGAGTTCAAGAATGAAGTGAAACCTGCAAAGGTCACTGCCAATGAGAACCGCGGCAAAGCCTTCAATGCGAAATTCATGGCCGATGGAAAGCCGGGGACCTATTGGGCAACGAAGGACGGCGTGACATCAGCAACCGCAGAATTTGATTTTGGCAGCGAACAAGACATCAACCGCATTTTAATGCAGGAATATGTCAAGCTAGGACAGCGCATCAAAAAGTTCAAAGTGGAAGCTTTTGTCGGAGGACAATGGACCAATTTAGTTGACGGCACAACGGTCGGATATAAAATCATTCGGAAATTCCCGCTGACAAAAACTTCGAAAATCCGTTTGACTATTGAGGACTCCAAAGCTTGTCCGGCAATCTCGAATGTGCAATTCTTCAAGGCTCCGAAGGATTGACTGTCGAACAACTTAAAAAAGAAAACAGAACAAGACGGTAAGCGTCAAGTCGGGAAAATAAGGATGAAGATAGTCGATAATCTTTTTCACGGCTATCTTCATTTGTACTCTGACAGTGCTTTCGTTGATGGAGAGAAGTTCACCAATTTCTTTCGCTTTCAGACCTCTCTGACGTGCAAGCAGGAAAACCATGCGGCAACGCTTCGGCAGTTCTTCTATGGCTTGCCGAAGCAGTTCCTCCATTTCCTTGTCTTGAATCGCACTATCGGTAGTGGCAGAAACAGTGTCTTCGTACTGGGCCGCCATGTCGTCGATAGAGAGCATCGCATGATGCTTCTGCCTTTCAAAATATGCCGTCGATTTGTTTTTTGTTACAGTGTAAAGATAAGCGTCCATGTTTTCAATGTCCTGCAACTTGCTCCGCGACTGCCAGATGGAGAAAAACACATCAAGTACAACTTCGCGACTAGCCTCTTTATCGCACAGGAAATAATAGGCAAGACGAAAAACATCGTCATAAAACAAATCATAAAACATATTGAATGCTTTTCGGTCGTCTTTCGAGATGGAACTTTTAAGAATATCTATTTCAGATTCCTTCCTCATTCAAATATTGTTTTACACGATAGAATAAATGACTAATTGGTACAAAAGTATAAAATTATCTTTAGATTATTATTAATTTTGTCTTTAGATATAAATGGGAGGTGCACTTCCCTCAACAATTAACAGTGATGAGAAAGTTCGTTCAAATGTTTGCAATCCTTTTCCTGTTTTCTTTTTGCGCTTTTGCACAAGAGGGACGACAGGTTTTCCCCGGCGAGAAATTCGAATGGAAAGGCTGCGATGGCTATAAATTCCAATACAAAGACCGACAGACAATTGTCGTCGTGCCTCATCATGCTTTAAAAGGCAATCCTTGGATTTGGCGTCCTGCTTTCTTCGGCGCATTTGCGAATGCCGACAGCATGCTGGTTCAGAAGGGCTTTTATGTGGCATACTATGATTTGACACATTTGTATGGAAGTCCACACTCGATATTGCTCGGCAACGATTTCTATCGGTTCATGACCGACTCTTGCGGACTTTCTCGGAAAGTGACACTCGAAGGACTCAGTCGCGGCGGACTCTTCGCCTTCAACTGGTCGGCACAGAACACCGACAAAGTGGCTTGCATCTATGTCGACGCGCCCGTCTGCGACCTGCTGAGTTGGCCTGGAAGAAAGCGTCCTGAATGGCAGGGAATGCTGAAGGAACTGCAGCTGACCGATGCGGACATGAATCATTTCACTGGCAATCCGAAGGACAATCTGGAGCCTTTGGCAAAAGCGGGAATTCCAATCTTCGCAGTCTGCGGCGACAGCGACCATGTTGTTCCCTTTAAAGAAAACATCGCTATTGTAAGAGACCGATATATCGCTCTCGGCGGACGCATCGAAATGATTGTCAAACCCGGATGCGACCATCATCCGCACGGATTGACGGACCCGACACCAATTGTGAACTTTGTCATGCGCGAACAACCGGAGTATCAAGCTTACCAACATCTGAATGTCAGAGGCAGCCTGAACAATTCATTCGTGCAGTTTGAAAAAGAGAGAAAAGGACGCGTCGCCTTCCTCGGCGGCTCAATAACCGAGATGAACGGCTGGCGCAATCAAGTTGAGCAAATCTTGAAACAACGCTTTCCTTATACAGATTTTGAATGGGTCGAAGCTGGAATAAGTTCAACAGGCACAACACCTGGTGCATTCCGCTTGAATAATGATATATTGTCTAAAGGCAAAATCGACCTGCTCTTCGTTGAAGCAGCCGTCAATGACCATACAAACGAATTCACAGCTACTGAGCAAGTGCGCGGCATGGAAGGAGAAGTGCGTCACGCACTCGAGGCCAATCCAGAGACTGACATCGTGATGCTCCATTTCATCTATGATCCTTTCATTCCACTGCTGGCCAAGCATCAGATGCCCGACGTCATCCTCAATCATGAGCGCGTCGCCAATCATTATCTCATTCCGTCCATTAATCTGACACAGGAAATTGCCGAGCGGATGCAAGACAATCAGTTCACTTGGAAAGAGTTCGGCGGAACACATCCACTGCCTTTCGGTCATACTTTCTATGCCTCAGCCATCGACCGACTCTTCGACCTGATGTGGAATGGCGTCACTCCGGAGACTAAAATTGTGCCGCATGAAATTCCTGCCGAACCGCTCGACAAATACAGCTTCTTCAATGGTGACTTCATGAACATCGGACAAGCGGACGTGAAGAAAGGCTGGAATATTGTCCTTAACTGGAATCCGACCGACAAGGCAACGAAGCGCAAAGGCTTTGTTGACGTGCCAATGCTAGAGGCAAAACATCCAGGTGACAAGCTGACGCTTCAGTTCGAAGGGAAAGCAATCGGCATCTTCTGCGTCGCCGGTCCGTCAGCCGGTATTCTCGAGTATAGCATCGACGGTGCTCCATTCAAATCTCTCGACACATTCACTCATTGGAGCGGAAGCCTTTATATTCCTTGGGTTTATATGTTCGAGACAGAACTGACGCCTACAAACCACAAACTGACGCTCAAGATGTCGGACAAGACGAACCCGCGCTCGAAAGGCACAGAATGTCAAATCCGCAATTTTGTTGTCAACAAATAATCCGGCAGGAACACGCCCGAATTCCCGCCGGTAAATGTAAACTGCATATTATTTAGAATCACTTTAAGATTCTATATTTTCCTATAACAGGCAGTTCTTTCATTTTTCCATTCAGAACATTGATAATTCCGATGATTACCAATATTCCGAATAAAACATATACTAAACTAAACAAGGTCCCTAACAGAGAAACTATTCCCAAACCGCCAAAACTGTGATAGACGACTACACCTCCGATTGCAATCAGAAGATTGTAAATGATAGTCCAAACAATCACAGCAATGCACAATATCAATCCTTGATTGGCATGGAAACGCGCAAACTTTGACTCTTTTGCTGCTACAAGAGGAATAATGACCAAAATGCCAAGATAAGCTAAAACACTCATTGCCTTGTTCTGTTCGGCATCTAATCTTTCATCATAAAAAGAAGAGGACGATGTAAATTTTGCTTCTGCATTAATTGATTTCTCTGTTTGCGATTCGGCGGAAGGAGCAGCCACTGGGTTTCCACACGATGGGCAGAAATTCACCCCCTCTTCAATTTTAGTACCACATTTGTTACAAAATGCCATAGTCTTAATATTTAATAGTTGATGATTTCTGTTAGTTGATGTGTTGCGACAAGTTTGCCCTCCTTATCATAGTTCTCACTTTTCACGATGCCGATTCCTCGTCCATACCATGCTTTCTGATGCATTTTCTGCTCGAATCCAATAATCTTTGTAACGATGTCATTTTCTATAATTATACACTCTATCGGTTTGTTGGAGATAATTAGGGTCTCTTTTCCGGAAGCTTTTACATTGCTAAATAGGGTGACTGTTTTAATAGCGCCTAAACTTGTAGTCAGACTATAATCCTTGATAATATCTCCAATTGAAATATTAGATGGGATAATCATGTTGTCGCCAGTCACAGTCATGCCTTTAAGGACCTTTCCGAGTTGAGTCGATGGATCAAACGATACACTTCCATTCTTTATTTGAACTTTCATGATGAGAGGTTCATCTAAAATTGGTTTATACTTTGCATCCATAATTTGCATCATATAAGTAACAGTGCCATTTTCTGCATTTCCCTGGATTTCGTTTATTGTCAATTCAGAATATCCGGTAGTCTTACTTTTAGCATCTTTGTCAACGAAAGATGCTTTCATTCCTTTTTTATCCAAAAAATATGGTCTCTGAGCATGGATAGAGCTTACTATAAGTAACATTACTATCGAAAGAGCCAAAAGAAATATTGTTCGTATTTTCATAACAGATAAGTATATTAAGAGAGATGAATATTACATTTTGACAAATTCAACGCGACGGTTTTTTGCTCGACCATTCTCTGTTGAGTTATCGGCAATAGGAGAGTTTTGGCCTTTTCCAGACGAAGAAAGACGGTCAGCAGAAATACCCATTTCGACTAACTTGTCTACAATCGCTTTTGAACGTGATTCACTCAAAGTTTGATTGTTTGTGGCATTGCCAGTGTTGTCGGTATGACCTTCGACAGAAAATTTCAATGTCGGATTATCTGTCATCAATTTTACTATGCGATTTATTTCGCCCATTGATTCAGGTTTGATTGTGGATTTACCGATATCGAAAGTGATGCCATAAGAAATGAATTTACCTTCACTCATTATACGATCATAGAGGGGAACTGCACCCCTGGCAATGCGCACATTTGAAATATACTTATTTCTTCCAGCCGCTCCATGTCCACTAAAGAATGAAACCCAACCTGGATATGCTGCTACATTTGGAACATTGGCGAAACGGATTCCGTTGAGATACATTTTTAATGCACGTTTGTTGAATGAAACAGAAATATGATTCCAATCATTGCTCTTTACTTGTAATCGCGATTCACCGCTGCTTCTACCATTACTACCGTTCCAACCATATAAAAAACGCGCTTCGTAATCATTGCCTCCAGCATTTCCATCCATGTCATTCCACAACCAAGTTAACGTAAACAAATCGTCATCTTTCGGAGCATTTTCTGTCATGAAATCAAGTTCAAAAGAGGTAGCATCATAAATTCCACGCTTTTCGCACCAGAAATCGAATTCAAGTGTAAATCTATCTCCAAGATAACTTTTAGAGTTTTTCATAAGCGGCTCTATCCAACTGTCTTCAGAAATCATACAAATAGCTTTCTTCCCGTTTATGCTTGAAATCTCAGCATTTCCTCGAATCAGCTCCCATTGGGAGGGAAATTCTCCCATCTGTTCGTTAGATTGATTGTCGTCGAAAACTATCTCATCGCCTGCAACAAAGTCCGATTTGGCATAAGTCATTTCAGGTGAGTTTTCTCTTTGACTTCGTTGTGATGATTTATCAGAAGAATTCACTACAGAATCACTCTCACTGTTTTCACTTCCTTCTTGTTTGCTTTCTTTATTTCCCTTTTTAATGATATCCTTACTTTTGTCGAAAGTTTGATCAACGGTTTTGTTTACTTTATTTTCGACATTCCTCTCAGTGGCATTTTGAGCACTTTCTACTACTTTTTTGCCAAGTTTGTTCAACCAATTTTGAGCTTCTATTTGTATAGAAAATCCTCCAACAAATAGTAACGATAAGATAATAATGGTCTGTTTCATAATCTTTCTGATTTATTTTTGCAAAAATAGAAGTCTAATAAAAAGAAATACAAAAGATATTTCTCATATTTAGTGATGGAATCAGTAAACATCACTAAAAAATTATTTGAATGAAGATTTTATTGCTTTTGCTTTTTAAGCCATTGAGAAGGTGTCATACCCTCACTTTTCTTGAAAGCATTGTTGAGAATGAAGCGAGATTTGAATCCGCACATTTGTGCGACAACATCGATTGTGCGGTTGTCTTCCTTGTAACTGATGAGTAGTTCTTTCGATTTCTCTATCCGCATACTGTTTATAAGATCGAAGAAACTTTTATTAAGAACCGTATTGATTGTTCGCGAAATATTTCGTGAAGAAATGCCTGTCTGCTTTGCAAGGTCCTGCAAGGTTAAGTCCGCGTTCAAATAAACCTCAGATGTTTCGAGATATTTCATTATAGAAAAAGCATAATCCTGCAACTGCATGATATCTTCATTCATATTGATTGTTTGTAAAACCGGGTTATGATATGGTTTTTCTTCAACAGAAAGTTGCTCCGTTTGTGGTACTTTTGCTGTAATGAGTGAATTATAAACAAGATATATCATAGCAATGACATTAAGTATCTGTGTAAGCCATTCGTCAACACGCGGATGAAACAAGTATGTAATGATAACGACTATCGATAAAACAGCAAGAAGATACACAAATCGGATAATCCATCTGCGAAACATCCATTCGGCTTCAGAGAAGTTTTCGCGTATATAATGTTTTGTACGGTGAAGAAAGACAAACATTAATGTGAAATACACAGCCATCTGAATAAAAACAATAGAGGTATTAACGATGCCGAACCAATTGTCGGAACCTGTATTTTCGTAGGTCATTAAAGAAAAACGTTCGGATTCAGGCTGAGATATAGCATAGATGAGATATAAGACTAAGCTTAATAATGCCGGAAGAAAATGAAGAAGTCTGAGTAATGAGAGTTTGAAATGCTTATTGAAGACACGCCTGACATACATCCACAATAATGGCATAAGCATTACATTCATGGAAAAACCAAACGGAGCAAGCCACCATGCCGCTTCGTACCAATATTGTGAACGACATACATTATATAAATATGTGGGAATGGTTGTAAATAAGATAATGGCAGCAGCATATGCATTCTCTCCTCGAAAATGCGTGGAGAATAGCAATAGAAAGGTGAACACAATCATTAAAAAGATGCATGAAGCATTTACCATCAGTATGAAATCGCTGTAATTCATATTGGTGTTCTTGTTAGTCCGCAAATATATGAGAAAATTCTTCAATACTAATATAGAAAGATTCAAAATTTTAGTGTAATTATGAAACAAATTAATTGTGAATTCCTAAATATCTTGTATATTTGTCCCATAGAGTATTAGATATTAATTTTAATAAATTAAAGATGACAAATAAAATATTACCAACGGCAGCATTGTTGCTCGCAGCACCTCTCGTGTTTGCAGCACAACCGAAAGAAAAACGTCCTAATATCGTGTTCATTCTTGCTGATGATTTAGGTTACGGTGATTTAGGCTGCTTCGGCCAAGAAAAGTTTGAAACGCCCAATATTGATCAGTTGGCGCTGAACGGAATGCGTTTCTTACAATGCTATTCAGGAACAACGGTCAGTGCTCCGTCGCGTTCGTGTCTTTTGACAGGAACTCACAGCGGACATACAGCTATCAGAGGAAATCGCGAGCTGGAACCTGAAGGACAATTTCCTTTACCCGCCGATTCACGAAGCATCTTCAGAGTGATGAAAGATGCAGGTTATAAAACGTCTGCTTTCGGCAAATGGGGTTTAGGATATATTGGTACTTCTGGAGACCCTGCAAAACAAGGCTGCGAAACGTTTTTCGGTTATAATTGCCAGATGCTTGCTCATAATTATTATCCTGATCATCTGTGGAACAACGATCAGAGAATTGAACTCAAGGATAATCTTCCAGAATTTCAATATGGAAAAGGGACATATTCAGCCGATCTTATTCACCAGAAGGCTTTGGAATATCTGGATAAGATGACTCCAGAACAACCCTTCTTCATGTGGTATCCGACAACGATTCCTCATGCTGAACTTATTGTTCCTGAAGATAGTATAATCGAGAAATTCAGAGGTCGTTTTCCTGAAACACCATTCAGAGGCACAGAACAAGGAATGAATCTTTATCGCAAAGGCGGTTACTGTTCGCAATTTTATCCACATGCAACTTTTGCTGCTATGATTTATCGTCTCGATGTATATGTCGGTCAAATAGTACAGAAACTCAAGGACAAAGGTTTATATGACAACACAATCATCATCTTCGCAAGCGATAATGGCCCGCATAAGGAAGGCGGCGCGGATCCTGATTTCTTCAACAGCAACGGCATTTATCGCGGATATAAACGCGATGTTTATGAAGGCGGAATCCGCGTTCCGATGATTATCGCATGGCCCGGACATGTGCAAGCTGGAACAGAAACAAACTTCATGTGCTCGTTCTGGGATGTTTTGCCAACATTTGAAGATGTTATCAATGTCAGTAAACCTAAATCAGAAGATGGAGTCAGTCTGCTGCCTTTGTTGGAAAACAAAAAAGGTCAGAAAGAACATGAATTTCTATATTTTGAATTTCAGGAAATGGGAGGACGTCAGGCTGTCAGAGAAGGAAACTGGAAATTGGTTCACATGAGTATTCGCGAAAATCCGTACTTTGAATTGTATAATTTAGCTTCCGATCCATCGGAACAGCATAATCTTATAACACAGTTTCCAGAGAAGGCTGACGAGCTGAAAGCTATCATGAAGAGAGAACATCGTCCTGATCCTAACTGGCCGCTCTTCCCTGAAGAAGGCGAAGTAAAATAGCTGTAATAGAATAATAAATGCTGATATGAAACGAAGAGAGTTTATGATTTCTTCCTTGTCGCTTGGAATGGGAGCGGTAGGATTGAAAGGTGAAGCTCAAGAAGCAAATGATCTATTTGACAAACTTCCTTTGGAATATGATGACGAATTGCCTTTGAAAAAAGCGCCGAAACCAACAAAGCCACATATTATCCTCATCATGTCCGACCAACATAGAGGTGATGCAATTGGCTGCATGGGAAATAAGGCAGTAAAGACTCCGAACATTGACCGACTGGCAAGCGATGGAACACTCTTCGTCTGCGCTTACACCGACGCACCTAGCAGCACTCCAGCCCGAGCAAGTCTACTGACAGGAATGTCACCTTGGCATCATGGAATGCTTGGTTATGGACGCGTCGCAGAGAAATATAAATACGAACTACCACAGATGATGCGCGATCTCGGATATTACACTTTCGGTATTGGCAAAATGCATTGGTTCCCTCAACATGCTCTTCATGGTTTTCATGGCACGTTGGTTGATGAGTCGGGTCGGAGCGAAACTCCTTATTTCATCAGCGATTACCGTCGTTTGTTCCAAGTGAATGCACCTGGTAAGAATCCTGATAAGACAGAAATCGGGTGGAATGACCATGCCGCAAGTACATACAAACTAGACGAGCGACTGCATCCTACAGCTTGGACAGGACAAATGGCTTGCGAATTGCTGAAGAATTATAATGACTCACGTCCATTGTTTCTGAAAGTATCGTTCGCACGACCTCACAGTCCTTATGATCCTCCTGAGCGCTATCTAGATATGTATAAAGATGTTGACATTCCAAAACCAGCTGTCGGCGACTGGTGCGGTAATTTTTCCAAACCTAAGAAACCTGAAGATACTGCGCGAGACGCATGGTATGCGAACCTTGGTGACGATTATGCAGTAAATTCAAGACGTCATTATTATGCCAATATCACATTCATCGATGACCAAATCGGAAAGATAATTAAAATCTTGAAAGACCGTGAAATGTATGACGATTGCATAATCTGCTACACAGCTGACCACGGTGATATGCTTGGAGACCATTATCTTTGGAGAAAATCTTATGCATACGAAGGTTCGTCGAAGATCCCTTTTATAATCAAATGGCCTTCATCAATCGAAGCTCCAAAGAAAAAGGTCTGTCAACCAGTTGCACTGCGGGATTTTCTTCCGACTTTCCTGGATATTGCAGGAGGAAAGATTCCTGAAGATATGGACGGTCGCTCGCTGCTTCCTCTGGCTGTCGAAAGCAATCCTTCGTGGCGCAAGTATCTCGATTTCGAGCATGCTGTTTGTTATAGCCCGGATAATTATTGGTGCGCGCTGACCGACGGTGTAATAAAATATATCTGGTTCATTCATACAGGCCAAGAACAACTTTTCGATTTAGGAAAAGATCCGCACGAACTCAACGACTTATCAGATGATAAGAAGTATGCAAAAAAACTGTTGGAAATGCGTCAAGAAATGATTCGACACTTCGAGGAGCGAGGCGAAGGTTTTGTGAAGGACGGAAAACTTGTGGTCAGAAAGGATAACATGCTTTACAGTCCTAATTATCCGAAGAGCGAATAATCAAAGAAGGCGTGCCAAATACTCGGACACGCCTTCTAACATAAATATATAGATGGAAAACTGATAAGTTACCGTTTATTCTTTTCCAATTGTTTCAATATCCGTTTCGAGCTGTCTGCCAGTACAACTATTGCTCCGGCAAGAATCGCAGTATCTTTAATCACCAATCTTCCTGCGCCAGACAATAGTGGAAATCCGTGCTCGCCGCTTCCCAAATCAGGAACCCAACATTCAGGCGTAGTAACAAGGAAAGAAAGCGTTCCGATAGTCATAATGATAGCCAAACCTGCGCCAACTAATCCGATGCGCGGATAGAAAATACCCAAGAAGGTCAGAATGCCGATGCTCATAATCAAGATTCCCAAGCCGTGAGCATATCCATAAGTATTGTTCTGCACATGCCATTCTTTCTTTGCTTGGTCGAATTCGCCTTCCTTCAATTTATATTGTTTGTATTCGGGAGCTTGTTTTGTATAAAAGAAACTCATAAAAGGGCTGTTCGCAACGAAAGGAACAATTCCTTCAGCTTCATAATTCCAGAATTTCAATCCGCCAATCCAAACGAAGATTATTAAGATTGCAACGCGAATCAGATTAATACCTAATTTTTCAGTTGAAGATGCAATTGTCAAACCTTTGACAATACAAGTGCCTAATTTTGTCATCATAAATTTGTTTTAGAGTTCGTAATTATTTTATGATGCAAAGTTCGGTGATTCACAAGTATTGCCCAATAGCAATTCTTCTGTAAGAGTTGGCAATTATTCCTTTTTTTCCTTTTCTTTATATTCTGAAATGGAATATCCGCTCATTTTCTTGAAGAAACGACTGAAAGTGGGCAAATCTTCAAAGCCTAAAATATTGCTGATTTCCTTAGCACTTTTGTTAGAATATAAAATCAGTCTTTTAGCCTCAGCCTCGACGCGTTCATGTATGATTCGCAAAGGTGACGGCAATTGATAAGAGGAAAAGAGATTCGACAATGTCTTCGGTGAGCGATGCAGCATGTCAGCATAGTCCTGAACCTGCTTTTTTTCTTTATAATAATTATCGACAAGCACATAGAACTGTCGCACAATCTCGAAGTTCTTTTCACCTCTCCAATCGAAAATAAAATCTTTGCGGGCAATTCGTGTACATGTGATGATGAATCGCTTCAAGATAATTCGCAGCATTTCTTCCTGCAAGTCGTCCTTGATGACACATTCGCCCATAAAGATGTCGGAAATACTATGTAGCAATCTTGACTCATCTTCTGAAAGCTTGAGCAGCTTGATTTCCGAAGCTCCATAAAATAAAAAGCCATTACACGAAACTTCGCTATCATGACCGAAAATGCAATAGAAATTGCTGTTAAAAAGCAGCGAAAGGTAAGTCCCTTCAACTTTCTTGATGACGACATGATGAACTGGTGTCAATGTGATGACTTCATCTTTATGGAGAATTGCCATCGCATCATCGATTTCAACCTCTAAGAAGCCCGATTGGACCCAAATGAATTTGTACAATGATTTGTCATGCTTCAAATATTCATTTTCTTGCAGATCAGTTGTGATAGCAACAGTTCCTTTTAATTTTGTTGTTAATAAATATTCCATGGAGTCAAAGATTTATGTCGCCACAAATATACTTATTTTTAAAAAATAGTCGAGGTTAAGAGAATTAAGAGTATCTTTGCCTCAAAGAAGCAGAGATAAAAAATAAACCGACGTTATCAATACGAATATTTTTAGCGTTAAAATGATATTAACTTTTTTAGAATGGAATTGATAGATAATAATCTTTTGGATGGACTCTCTGAAAAAGCTCGTGCCAATGAACGCCTTCGTCTGAACTACAATTTTCATACTTCGTTAGACGATAAATCACAGCGTTTACTCAATGCGATCGAACCAGAATCGAAACTAGCCATTCACCGACATGTTCACACAGCGGAAACTTTTCTGGTTCTGCGCGGAAAAATACAGATTCGTATCTATGACGACAACGGAAAAATAAAGTCTGATGTCATACTTGACCCACTCGAAGGACGCTTTGGAGCAAACATTCCGGCAGGAGAATGGCATGAAGTCAAATCGCTTGAGAAAGATTCCGTGCTTTTTGAATGCAAAGACGGACCATTTCGTCCGATTACTGATATTCTGCAAGTTTCACACTAATTTTTATAACTTCTATCTATGAGTAAATTAAAACTAATTGTTGCATTATTCCTATTGGGAAGCATTCCGGCAATTGCTCAGAAAAGCTATCAGTTGCAATCGCCTGACGGCAAACTAAAAGCTGAAATTGCTGTTGAAAAAAAAGTAGCATTTTCGTTGTCACATGATGGAACTGAAGTCCTCGCTTCATCGCCAATCTCAATGACTCTTGGTGATGGGACAGTGCTTGGCAATAGTCCTAAAGTTGTCAAAGCTGTTACTGGAAAAGCGGACGAAACAATCGAATCTCCATTTTATAAAAAGACAAGTGTGAAAAACAACTATAACGAATTGTCTTTGGTTTTCAAAGGTGATTTCGCGGTTGTTTTCCGTGCTTTTGACGACGGCTTTGCCTATCGTTTCATTACACACAAGAAAGGCGATATCGTGATAAAGTCAGAGCAAGCTGATTTCAACTTTTCTGCTGACCATCCGACATGGATTCCTTATTCCCGTCCTAATGGACAAGGCGTTGACAAACGCTTCATGACCTCTTTTGAGAATACTTATGCAAAAGAGACGCTTGCAAAATTTGATAAAAACAATATCGCGTTTCTGCCTGTTTTAGTAGGCTTGGACAATGGAAAGAAACTTTGCATCACGGAAGCTGACCTTGAAGATTTCCCCGGTCTGTTTTTAGGCAACCCGAATGGTAAAACTTCTTTAGAAGCTGTTCATGCTCCTTATCCAAAGACAGTTGAGCAAGGCGGACACAATATGCTTCAAGGCGTCGTCAAAGAGTATGAGAATTTCATAGCCAAAACTCGTGGCGACCGTGATTTCCCTTGGAGAGTTTTTGTTGTATCAACAGATGACAAAGAATTGACGAACAGTGATATGGTATATTGCTTAGCTTCTCCGAACCGATTGAGCGACATCTCTTGGATTAAACCTGGCAAAGTGGCATGGGATTGGTGGAACGATTGGAATCTTTATGGAGTTCCTTTCAAAGCCGGCATCAACAATGAGACATATAAATATTATATTGACTTCGCTGCAAAAAATCACATTGAATACATCATCTTGGACGAAGGTTGGGCTGTCAACAAGAAAGCTGATTTAATGCAGATTATTCCAGAAATCAATCTGGAAGAACTCGTCAAATATGGTAAAGAAAAGAATGTAGGCATTGTACTATGGGCAGGCTATTATGCTTTCAACCGCGACATGGAAAATGTTGTCCGTCACTATTCTGAAATGGGCATCAAAGGCTTTAAGATTGATTTCATGGATCGCGACGACCAAGAAATGGTCGATTTCTTCTATCGCGCAGCTGAGACATGTGCAAAATACAAAATGTTGTGCGATTTCCACGGCGCTTACAAACCAACCGGTTTACTCCGCACATATCCGAATGTGCTGAACAGCGAAGGCGTCAATGGTCTGGAGCAGATGAAATGGCAGCCAGAAACTTATGACCAAGTGACTTATGATGTGTCCATACCATTCATTAGGATGTTGGCTGGACCGCTGGATTATACTCAAGGCGCAATGCGCAATGCTATCAAGAAAAATTATCGTCCGATTAATTCTGAACCGATGAGTCAAGGAACGCGCACTCACCAATTGGCAGAATATATCATTTTCGAATCGCCATTCAGCATGCTTTGCGATAATCCTTGTAACTACGAGCGAGAGAAAGATTGTACCGATTTCATTGCATCTGTTCCAACAACATGGGATGAGACAATCGCTTTGACCGGTGAAGTCGGAGAGTATATCGCAATTGCACGCAGAAAAGGAGATACTTGGTATATTGGAGCATTGAACAACTGGACTTCTCGTACCGTGCAAATCAATATCGCTCCGCTTGGCAAGATTGAAAATCAATTGCAGATTTTCTGCGATGGAGCCAACTCAGAGCGTGTTGCAAGCGATTATAAAAAGACAGTCATGTATTATCCGCTGAATAAAGTTCTGCCGGTTCACATGGCTTCTGGTGGCGGTTTCGTTGGCGTTGTGAAAAGTCTTAAACCTGTAAAAAAATAGACGAACATCAATATTATTACAAAAAGGATTTCCAGTTGAGTGGAAATCCTTTTTTTATTTCTTGAACAACAATTTTTGTATGCAATAAACTTTTCTACTAATAGTTTTATTAGAGAAATAGAAGAAATATATTTGCTCAAAAAGAAAACCCGTTGTATTTTTGTGTAAAATAATTAATCATGACAGATTTCAAGGAAGATATTGAAAAAGCATGCCAAATAATGCAATCAGGCGGATTGATTCTTTATCCGACTGATACTATATGGGGTATCGGCTGCGATGCAACAAATGAAGAAGCTGTTCAAAAAGTCTATGCTCTCAAACAAAGAGCTAACAACAAAGCTATGCTCGTGCTTGTCGATGGTGAAACAATGCTGGAAAAATATGTTGTTTCAGTTCCATCCGTTGCTTGGGATTTGATTGAAGTTGATGACAAGCCTTTGACAATTATCTATCCGAAAGCCAAGAACCTGGCTCAATCGCTTGTTGGAGAGGATGGAAGTATTGGAATCAGAATAACAAAAGAAGCATTCTCACAAGAGCTTTGCACAAAGTTCCGTAAACCGATAGTATCCACATCTGCGAATGTCAGTGGCGAAGATTCTCCGTCAAACTTTATCGAGATTTCCGAAACAATCAGGAATGGCGTCGATTATGTTGTGAAATATCGTCAGAACGACAATACAAAATCAGCGCCTTCGCATGTCATTTTGGTTGGTGAAGGTGGATTAGTGAAGGTACTAAGAGGATGAATCGTAAAGAGCAGATAATCAAATATGTTTTAGCAGACTTCATTGCGGCATCCATTGCCTGGCTATTATTCAATCTATTACGCTATGAAGAGGTCGCTGCTTTCGAAGGTGCTCGCACGCCTGGGAATTATCTGCTTTATCGTGACGTTATTTTGGGGCAATTTTTAGTTCCTCTTTTTTGGCTTGTCCTTTCTTATTTCTCAGGTTATTACAACAAACCTATCGGCAAATCGAGACTGACAGAATTTTTCTCCACTTTTCTAACTGCGCTTGTCTACGCCGTGTTAGTCTTCTTTATCATAATATTGAATGACTTACCTCGCTCATTCGAAATCTATTACGAATTGTTCTTTGCACTTTTGGGGCTGCAATTTGTATTCACTTATTTCACGCGTCTGTTCATCACTCAATATGGCTTAAACCGACAGAAGAAAGGCATTTGGGTGACACATGTGCTTATCATCGGTAATGGAGAGAAAGCTCATCGACTTGCAAATGACATGAAGAACCTTGGCTATTCTATTGCAGAATTCGTGAGCGAAGATAATGCAGAAAATGAAATTCCAACCATTTTAGAAAAACAATCGGTAGATGAATTTGTACTTGCTCCAGAGAAGAAGGATGACAAGGCGCTCCTTCACATTCTTTATTCTCTTTACAGCTACAAGCGACCAGTGAAGATTCTCGCCGGAGATTTAAGCATGTTAGGGAAGGTGAAGATTCGTACCATTCGTGGCATTCCCTTAATCGACCTCACAGAAAACAATCTGTTGCCAATGGAAAAAAACATCAAGCTCTTCTGCGACAGATTTTTTTCCGCATTGTTCCTCATCTTGCTTTCTCCATTGTTTCTTTATCTGGCCATTCGCGTCAAACACGATTCTAAAGGACCGGTTTTCCTATGTCAAGAAAGAATCGGTTACATGGGGAAGCCTTTCATTATGTACAAGTTCAGAACAATGTATGCAAATGCCGAGGAAAACGGACCTTTACTCTCACATGACAATGATGTCCGTGTGACGCCATACGGCCGCACAATGCGCAAATATCGTTTAGATGAACTTCCTCAGTTCTGGAACGTTATGAAAGGCGACATGTCGCTGGTCGGCCCGCGTCCGGAAAGAAAATTCTTCATAGAAAGAATCGTTCAGCGCGCACCGTTCTATTACTTGCTGCACAATGTTCGTCCAGGTATCACATCGCTTGGCATGGTAAAATTCGGTTATGCGGAAACAGTCGATGAGATGTTGGAACGTCTTGAGTACGACATCCTCTATTATGAGAATATGTCGCTTGTATTAGATATGACTATTTTGATTTACACAATCAAAACTGTAATCACAGGAAAAGGCATTTAGAAGATGAGAAGCGATACCTGGTTTTATAGATTTTTGGCTTGGCGAGATAAGCACATTAAAGAGAAGCACTTTATCTTGTTCATTGCCTTTCTTGTCGGCATCTGCACCGCCTTTTCCGCTATTCTTCTGAAATGGCTCATCAACATTATTCAGCAAATTCTGACCGGCAATTTCCGTTCTGATGAAGTCAATTATCTTTACTTGCTTTATCCAGTACTCGGCATCCTGCTTTCCGGGCTGTTTGTCAAATATATTGTCCGCGACGATATCAGTCATGGCGTTACAAAGATTCTCTATGCTATTTCTCAGCGCAAGAGTCGCATCAAGCCTCATAACATGCTGAGTTCCATACTTGCCAGCTCCGTTACCATCGGCTTTGGTGGATCTGTTGGAGCTGAAGCACCTATTGTTTTGACAGGTGCTGCCATCGGTTCCAATCTCGGCAGATTTTTCCGAATGGAGCAGAAGACCTTAATGTTACTTGTCGGCTGCGGTGCTGCGGGGGCAATTGCCAGCATTTTTAAAGCGCCGATTGCCGGATTGGTATTTGTGATTGAAGTACTTTCTCTCGATTTGACGCTTACTTCAGTCATGCCTTTGCTAATCACATCGGTCACAGCTGCTACAGTTTCATATATCGTCTTGGGAACAGGTTCGATGTTCAAATTTGAACAAACCGAAGTGTTCGAGATTGGCAGAATACCTTATGTATTGTTGCTTGGTGTCTTCTGTGGACTTGTTTCTCTATATTTCACACGCGTGATGAACAGCGTCGAAAACGTATTCGGAAAAATGAACTCTTTTTGGAAGAGATTCATTTTCGGCGGTGTTATGCTGAGCATTCTCATCTTCCTTTTCCCACCGCTTTATGGTGAAGGTTATAACACGATTACGCAACTCATTAGCGGGCAATATCTTCATATCATGGATAAGAGCCTTTTCTATGGGTTCAATGATACATATTGGGGAGTGTTGCTGTTCCTGTTTCTCATTCTACTGACAAAAGTATTTGCGTCGAGCGCTACAAACGGCGGCGGCGGCTGCGGTGGTATTTTTGCACCAAGTCTTTATTTGGGCTGCATCGCGGGTTTTATCTTTGCTCATACCTGCAATTATTTTCCATTCACGATGTATCTTTCCGAAAAAAATTTCGCATTGATGGGAATGGCTGGAATCATGAGCGGAGTGATGCATGCGCCATTGACTGGAGTCTTTTTAATAGCCGAACTGACTGGCGGTTATGATTTGTTTCTTCCATTGATGATTGTTTCCATCAGTTCATATCTGACTATTCTGATGTTCGAGCCTCACAGCATCTATTCCATGCGTCTGGCTAAGAAAGGCGAACTGCTTACACATCATAAAGACCGTGCTGTTTTGACATTATTGAATGCCGACACAGTCATCGAACACGATTTTTTGCCCGTTTCACCGAACATGCTGCTTGGAGACATTGTGAAAGTAATCGCTAAAAGTGTCCGAAACACTTTCCCAGTCGTCGACGAGAGAGGTGTTTTGCTTGGTATCGTCCAATTGGACAACATTCGGAACATTATGTTCCGGCCTGAACTATACAAGCGATTTAAAGTCTCGACATTCATGGTTTCAGCGCCTGCTGTAATTCAATTCGGCACTTCGATGGAACAGATCATGAAAATCTTTGACGACACAAAAGCCTGGAATCTTCCTGTTGTCGATGAAGACGGGCATTACATGGGATTTATGTCCAAATCTAAAATATTCAATTCCTACCGGGAAGTATTGGTTGAGAACTTTTCAAGTGAATAATCATGAAAAAAGAAGATCTTAGAATCGTGTTTATGGGAACACCGGAATTTGCCGTAGCAAGTTTGCAAGCCTTAGTAGAAAACAAATACAATGTCGTTGGTGTCATAACAACTCCTGACAAACCGGTCGGACGTCACGAAAGTGTTCTTCAAGCAAGTCCTGTAAAACTTTATGCTGAATCAAAGAATCTGCCCGTTCTTCAACCCGAGAAATTGAAAGACGAAGCTTTCCTTGCTGAACTGCGTTCACTGAAAGCTGATTTGCAGATTGTCGTCGCTTTCAGGATGCTTCCGGAAGTTGTCTGGGCGATGCCGCGAATGGGAACATTCAATCTTCATGCTTCGCTTTTGCCTCAATATCGCGGAGCAGCTCCGATTAATTGGGCGATAATTAACGGTGAAAAAGAAACAGGAGTCACTACCTTTTTCTTAACACACGAAATCGACACTGGTAAAATCATCTTACAGAAACATCTTCCGATAGCAGACGATGATAATGTGGGAATTGTCCATGACAAGCTGATGGAAATAGGAGCAAAGGCCCTTCTTGAAACAGTTGACATGATTTTGGAAGGAAATCTGAGAACTATTCCACAAGATGAACTGTTTGATAAAGTGGAAGAGTTGCATCCCGCGCCAAAGATTTTCAAAGACACTTGCCGCATCAATTGGCATCAACCGATGAAACAAATCTATGATTATATTCGCGGACTTTCTCCTTATCCGGCAGCTTGGACTGAATTGGAAGCTCCAGGAGACCGTCGTCAAGTCTTGAAAATCTATGAAACAGAAATAAGATTTGCTGAACATGAACAGCGAATCGGCACTATCACTTCTGACGGGAAGACTTACATCGACATCGCAGTCGCCGATGGTTTCTTGAGATTAAAATCAATACAATTGTCAGCTCGCAAGAGAATGAGCGTTCCGGAGTTTTTGAACGGTTTTAAAAGTATCCAAGAATTTAGAGCTGTATAATTATATAATGTAATGAGCATATTAATCAAGAACATTTTAATCGATGATTCAATAAAAGACGTTTTCATCGAGAATAATCTTATAAAACAAATAGGTGAGAACCTTCCGATTGCAGCAGATGATGTGATTGACGGCACACGAAAAGCGCTCATTCCAGGATTTGTCAATGCTCACACTCACGCTGCAATGACTCTTTTCCGCGGTTTTGGCGATGACATGGCTCTGATGCCTTGGCTTGAGCAAATGATATGGCCAAACGAAGCGAAGCTGACGAATAACGATGTATATTGGGGCGCTAAACTAGCTTGTCTTGAGATGATTAAGAGTGGAACAACCACCTTTCTTGACATGTATTTTAAGTTTCACGAAACGGCACGTGCAGTTGAAGAAATGGGAATTCGTGCTGTTCTTTCAGGTACTTGTTTAGACCGTTTCGACGACGAACAAACTGAAATCTGCAAAAGCTATTGCACTAAACTCTTCGATGAAATGGACAGATATGACAGCCGAATCGGTTTTGCCTTAGGTCCACATGCTATTTACACAGTTTCAAAGAATCTTTTGCAATGGACGGCTTCATTCGCTGCCGATAAATGTGTTCCAATTCACTTGCATCTTTCAGAAACAGAAGGTGAAGTTGAAAACTGTCGCAAAGCTTATGGCACAACTCCTGTCCGCTATCTTGAAAAAGCAGGAGTTCTTTCACCTCACCTGATTATAGCTCACGGCATTTACGTCGACGATGAAGAAATCGAACTTTTGGCAAAACACGATGTCAAGGTAGTCCACAATCCAGCCTCGAACATGAAACTTGCCTCAGGAGAGCGATTCAAATTCATTGAAATGGAAAATGCCGGAATCACGGTTGCTCTTGGCACTGACGGATGTTCTTCTTCGAACAATCTCGACATGATTGAAGCGATGAAACATGCATCTTTGCTTGGAAAAGTCTGGAGGAGAAATCCTGAAGCTTTGCCGGCTCCGACCATTTTCCATGCCGCCACTGCATCCGGAGCAAAGGCTCTCGGACTTAAAACAGGCTGTATCAAAGAAGGTTATTTGGCTGATTTGTGCCTGGTCGACCTCCATATTCCAGCATTCACACCGAATCACAATTTCATTTCGAATCTAGTATATTCCGCGAACGGGAGTTGTATAGACACAGTTATTTGCGATGGAAAAATCGTCATGCGCAACAAAGTTGTACCTGGAGAAGATGAAATCCTCGAACATGCAGCAGCTGCTGCTTATGATTTAATCAAGCGAAAGAAATAACTGCTATATTTGCATACTCAATCTGAAATAAAACTGCTGTTACGCAACCTAATACATTCTAAGAAACTTAAAAACAAATTGATATGGAAAACAACGATTATCGTGAAGCAGCGGAATACTTATCCGCACAAATAAAGAACACTCCGGAAACCGCAATCATTCTAGGAAGCGGCTTAGGTGCCTTGGCAGATCACATTGAAGACGCCATCACGATTCCTTATGCCTCGATTCCACATTTCATGCGCTCGACTGCAACCGGCCATAAAGGAAATTTCATCTGCGGTCGATTGGGAAACAAACAAGTGATTGCAATGCAGGGACGATTCCATTATTATGAAGGTTACTCAATGCAACAAGTCACTTTTCCTATTAGAGTTATGAAACTGCTCGGTGTCAATAACTTATTGGTTTCAAATGCTGCCGGTGGAATCAACAACACTTTCAAAATCGGCGATTTGATGATTATCAGAGATCATATCAACATGATGCCTAATCCATTGATTGGACCAAACAACGATGATTTTGGAACCCGTTTCCCAGATATGACACGCGCTTACGATAGAGAATTCATCAGTAAAGCAGAAAAAATTGCAGCAGAAAAAAATATTCCGTTGAAAAAAGGCGTTTATGTCGGCTTGACTGGGCCTTCATACGAAACTCCGTCAGAATATGCTTTCTATGGAAAAGTAGGTGGAGATGCCATCGGCATGAGTACTGTTCCTGAAGTGATTGTGGCTCGCCATGCGGGTTTGCGCGTATTTGGAATCTCAGTCATCACAAACGAAGGTTATCATTTTGCCGACGACTTTGTGAACAACGGAGACGATGTTGTTGCAGCAGCCAATCGTGCGACTGATGTTATGGTAACATTATTTAGTGCACTTATTGAAAATATTTAAGCAAAAAAAATACTTAGAAGTTTTTGCTGTTAAAAAAATAAACTCTATCTTTGCGGCCGTTATCGCGGAAGTAGCTCAGTTGGTAGAGCGCGACCTTGCCAAGGTCGAGGTCGCGGGTCCGAGTCCCGTCTTCCGCTCTAAAAGGCCCAAGTGGCGGAATTGGTAGACGCGCACGTTTCAGGTGCGTGTATCGCAAGATGTGCAGGTTCAAGTCCTGTCTTGGGCACTTTTTTAAGCACAGGTGGTGGAATTGGTAGACACGCTACTTTGAGGGGGTAGTGCCGGTTTCGGTGTGTGAGTTCAAATCTCATCCTGTGTACAAAAGCTCAAGCGGTAGAGTTTTTCGTTTAGGAAATGATGCTGAATCCGAATGAAAGATGTTCACATGGGCTGTTTATTCGATCGATTAATAAAAAAGAAAATAATAATAGCGATGTCTAAGATTTGTCAAATTACAGGAAAAACAGCAATGTCAGGAAACAACGTTGCTCATTCAAAACTCAGAACCAAACGCAAATTTGATGTCAATTTGTTCAAGAAGAAATTCTATTGGGTTGAACAAGATTGTTGGATTGTCCTAAATGTTTCTGCTGCCGGACTTCGTAACATCAATAAGTATGGACTGGATGCTTGCATTAAGAATGCAGCAGACAAAGGTTATTTGAACGTATAAATTTGAGGAGGATTAAAAATGGCAAAAAAAGCAAAAGGTAACAGAGTTCAAGTAATTCTCGAATGCACCGAACAAAAAGAATCTGGCGTTCCAGGAATGTCAAGATACATCACGACAAAGAATAGAAAGAACACAACTCAGAGATTGGAACTTAAAAAATACAATCCTTTCCTGAAGAAAATGACTGTTCATAAAGAAATCAAGTAATATAGGAGATTTAAACTATGGCAAAAAAGGTTGTTGCAACATTCAAAAAAGGCGATGGACGTACTTATTCAAAAGTAATCAAAATGGTCAAATCTCCGAAGACGGGCGCTTATGTCTTTCAAGAAGAGATGATTCCTAATGAAACTGTCAAAGATTATTTCAACAAATAGATCCAAAACATCGGTTCCAAATATTAGAAGAGGAGTTTTTAAATAAAACTCCTCTTTTTTTATATTTATATCATTAGGTATAATCAAAATAAATCTCTAATTTTGTTGAAACAAAAAAGAAATGATATTTACACTGAAAAATAAGAATAACAATAATATAAATATTTGAAAACCATGAGATTTGATGTATCCAGCACTGCGTTGCTATCCCGTTTGCAATCCATCAGTAAAGTGATTGCTTCCAAAAATTCGTTGCCCATTCTCGACAGTTTTCTGTTCAATTTGACAGATAACAAGCTTACCATCACAGCTTCGGATGCTGAAACTCGTTTAGAGACTTCTGTTGATGTAATGAATGCAGAAGGTTCGGGTATTTTCGCCGTCACCGCTAAGAATCTGCTTGATCCGTTGAAAGAGTTACCAGAACAACCACTATCGTTTGACATTGATGACTCTAACCTCGAAATCATCATCCATTTCCAAAACGGTAAATACAATTTTATCGGACAGCAGGGAAATGCTTATCCACAGCCTAAGCCTCTCAGCGAAGATGCGATTTCGTTTTCATTAGACGCACAAATCCTTCTCAACGGTGTCAGTCGTGCATTGTTTGCTACTGCAGACGATGAGCTTCGTCCCGTCATGAATGGAGTTTACTTCGATATAGATACTGACAGCCTGACTTTTGTTGCATCTGACGGACATAAACTCGTCCGCCTGATTAACAACTCAGTCAAATCAGAGCAGAAAGCTGCCTTCATTCTGCCGAAGAAACCGGCCAATCTGCTCAAAGGCTTGTTGACAAAGGAGATGACAACCGTTCTCATCAAATTCGACGATAATAACGCATATTTCAAATGCCCTGGCTTTGAAATGGTCTGTCGCTTGATTGAAGGACGTTATCCTAACTATAACAGCGTGATTCCTAAAGACAATCCATATAAAATCACTTTGGACCGTTTGTCGTTCTTGAGCGTATTGCGTCGTGTTTCAGTCTTTGCTAATCAGGCAAGCAGTTTAATTAAGCTGCATCTGACTGAAAATGAAATAGTGACATCTGCTCAAGACATCGATTATTCAACATCTGCAGAAGAAAAAATGGTTTGCTCTTATGCTGGAGATGAATTGAGCATCGGCTTCAAAGCTACATACTTAATCGAGATTTTGAACAACATCAGTTCTGACGATATCATTCTAGAATTGGCCGATCCTTCACGCGCAGGATTGCTGGTTCCATCAGAGAACGAAGAAGATGAAGACCTTCTTATGCTACTGATGCCTATGATGTTAAATGATTAAACACTGAATAATGCAGCTTAACTTAAAGAATCCTCTTGTTTTCTTCGACTTGGAAACAACCGGCATAGATATTTGTAAGGACAGAATTGTCGAAATATCTTATGTTAAAGTCTATCCTAACGGAAAAGAAGAACACAAAACAAGAAGAATCAATCCAGGGATGCACATTCCGGAAGAAGCGACTAAAATTCACGGCATCACAGACGAAGATGTGAAAGATTGTCCACCGTTCAAGTCCATAGCCAAATCGCTTGCTGCTCAGATTGAAGGCTGCGACCTTGCAGGCTACAATTCGAACCGCTTCGATATTCCCATGCTTGCCGAAGAATTCCTTCGCGCAGAAGTGGATGTCGATTTGAACAAACGCAAGTTTGTGGATGTCCAAACGATTTATCACAAACTGGAACAGCGCACTCTTTCAGCTGCATACAAATTCTATTGCAACAAAGACTTGGACAACGCCCATACTTCTGAAGCCGATACAATGGCCACATACGAAGTCCTGAAAGCTCAGCTCGACAGATATCCGGATGATCTTCAGAACGACATCGATTTCCTGTCAAAATATTCGAGCTTCACGAACAATGTCGATTATGCAGGTCGATTTATTTATAACGACGCTGGTGAAGAGGTCGTCAACTTCGGCAAATACAAAAATCAGAAAGTCGTTGACGTCATGAAAAAGGACCCAAGTTATTACGGATGGATTATCAATAGTAACTTTCCATTGAACACCAAAAAGGTACTTACAGCCATCAAGCTGCGGGAATTCAAAAAATAGCCATTTTATCGCATGTTAAAAGGCAAGCACATCGTTTTAGGAATAACCGGAAGCATAGCAGCTTATAAGGCGGCTTATCTGATTCGTGCGCTTGTCAAGCAAGGTGCTGAAGTTCAAGTGGTCATCACGCCCGCGGGCAAAGAATTCATCACGCCTGTCACACTTTCAGCGCTCAGTTCACATCCGGTCATCAGCGAGTTTTTCTCCGGTCGCGACGGTTCATGGAACAGCCACGTCGATTTAGGATTGTGGGCCGATGCGATGGTTGTCGCTCCGGCAACGGCATCCACGATTGCCAAGATGGCAAATGGAGTTGCCGACAACATGCTCGTTACGACCTATCTTTCATGCAAAGCGCCCGTTTTCATCGCCCCGGCGATGGATTTGGACATGTTTGCACATCCCACGACGCAGCAGAATCTCTCGCGTCTTCGTTCTTTCGGAAATCACATCATTGAGCCGGAAGAAGGCGAATTGGCCAGTCATCTTGTCGGCAAAGGCCGAATGGCCGAACCTGATACGATAGTTGCGGTGCTGGATGCGTTTTTCGAAGAAAGTCAAGACTTGAGCGGCAAAAAGATGCTGATTACTGCAGGACCGACATACGAGAAAATCGATCCTGTGCGTTTCATCGGAAACTATTCTTCCGGAAAAATGGGCTTTGCTTTAGCCGAAGCCTGTGCCGAGCGGGGAGCGGAAGTCGTTTTGGTAAGCGGTCCGGTTTCGCTGGAAACAAAAAATCCTCGAATCCATCGAATCGACGTAGAATCGGCAGACGAAATGTTTGACGAAGCGACGAAAGTCTTTCCGACGGTCAATGCGGCCATTTTATGCGCAGCCGTCGCCGATTATCGTCCCGTCGAAAAATTCTCTGAGAAAGTCAGACGCGAGTCGGAAGAGGAACTGACGATTCATCTTGTTCCGAACAAAGACATTGCAGCATCATTAGGTACAATCAAGCAGCCAAGCCAGTTGCTTGTCGGTTTTGCTCTTGAAACGAACGATGCAGTTTCACATGCGGAAGCAAAGCTGGAACGAAAAAACCTTGATTTCATCGTGCTGAATTCTCTCCAAGATAAAGGTGCTGGTTTCCGTTGCGACACAAATAAAGTGTCGATAATCGACCGAAATGGAAAAATTGAAGCATATCCTTTGAAAAATAAACAAGAAGTTGCCAAAGATATCGTTAATAAATTAATCACCTTATTCAAGCAGTTATGATAAAGAGATTAATTTTTTTGGCACTGTTTGCCATTGCGTCAGTTGCTGGTTCAGCTCAAGAGTTGAATGCCAAAGTAACCATCAACAGCGATAAAATCCAGGGCACCAACAAGTCAGTATTCACCACATTGCAAAGTGCGCTGACGACTTTTATCAACACGCGCAAGTGGACGGATGCGACTTTCGCCATGAATGAGAAAATAGAATGCACTTTCACAATGATTGTCAATGAAATGCCTTCCGACAACACATTCAAAGCTGAACTTCAGATTCAAGCCCGCCGTCCAGTTTTCAATTCAAGTTACACAACGACACTTTTCAATTTTCGAGACACGCAACTTGATTTCACTTACACTGAATACGAACCGCTCGAATATACCGAAAACACGCTGCAAAGCAATCTGATAGCGACAGTTGTCTATTATGTATATACAATTCTGGGACTTGATTTCGACAGTTTTTCGCTCAAAGGCGGAACAACATTCTATGAGACTGCGATGCAGATTGTTTCATTAGCGCAAGCTCAATCGTCATGGAACGGTTGGAAAGCCTTCGACAGTGACCGCAACAGGCATGCTTTGGCGACTGCTTTGACAGACAACACATCTGAAATCTTCCGGGAAATGTGGTACAACTATCATCTGAAAGGACTTGATGAAATGGCGGCAAATCCTGACCGTGGACGCGCAACAATCATTTCTCTGCTTCCTTCACTTCAAAAAATCAAAGACCTGCGGCCGACATCTGTACTTTTGAGCGTCTTTTCAGATGCAAAACTCGATGAAGTCGTCAGCATCTATTCAAAAGCGTCAACCCAAGAAAAAGAGGAAGGATACAAGATGTTGTCGAACCTTTATCCTGCGCTGACCACACGAATGGAATCACTAAAGAAATAATCTATGCTGAAGTCTTTGTCCATTCAGAACTTTGTATTGATTGACAACTTAGACATTCAATTTGATCCCGGCTTTTCAGTCATGTCCGGCGAAACAGGCGCGGGCAAATCCATCATTCTCGGCGCACTCGCTCTGGTTCTTGGTCAAAGAGCTGACATGAAGAGCGTTCAGCAAGGAGAAAACCGATGCGTCATCGAAGCCGAATTTGACATTAGCCAATATCATCTTCAAGAATTTTTTCAGCAGAACGATCTCGATTACGACTCAGAAACCTGTCTTTTCCGCCGCGAACTGTACGCGACTGGCAAAACACGTGCTTTCATCAACGATTCACCTGTTTCGCTGACCTTGATGAAAGAGTTTGGCAGCCAACTGATTGACGTTCATTCACAACATCAGAATCTTCTGCTTGGCGACAGTAGTTTTCAATTGCGCGTTATTGACGTCATGGCTCAAGACGGAGCTATGCTCGCAGCTTATCGAAAAGAATACAAACATTTTCTATCGCTTCGACGCAGTTTGAGCGAACTGAAGGAGCGGGCAGAACAGTACAAGAAGGACGAAGACTACATCCGTTTTCAGTTCCAGCAATTGGCGGACGCGAATCTCGAATCCGGAGAACAGGAAGAATTGGAGCAGGAAGCCGAGACCTTGTCACATGCTGAAGAGATAAAAAACAGTCTCTATAATATTTCCGGGTTGTTGAGCGGCGAAGAAGACGAACTGGGAATTGTCGGAGTCCTCAAAGAATCGCTGTCGGTTTCGGAATCACTTATGCCATTCTATCAGAAGGCGAAAGGCTATTCGGAACGATTGCGTCCGTTATATATTGAACTTGAGGACTTGGCAACCGAAATCAGCAGAGAAAAAGAAAACGTCGAATTCAATCCCGAAAGATTCGATTGGGTCAACAATAGGCTCAATGCCATTTATGCCCTTGAACAAAAGCATCGTGTGGCTTCGGTGGACGAGTTGATTGCTCTCCGCGACCAATACAGCGCAGAACTGAAAGAGGTCGATTCATTCGACGATGAAATCGAGGAAATTCAAAAGCAAATTGACGCTTCATATCAAGAACTGCTTCGTCAGTCTAACATTTTAAGCGATGAGCGGAAAAAAGCTGCCGTAAGCGTTTCGGAGCACTTGGTCAAAAGCATCGCCACATTAGGAATGCCAAACGGACGTTTCGAAGTGCAGTTCACCAAAAAATCAGAACCGGACAATGACGGCATCGACAATCTTGTATTTATGTTCTCAGCCAATAAAAGCGGCGGACTTCAGCCCGTTGCCGACACGGCGTCCGGCGGTGAAATCTCGCGCTTGATGCTTTGTGTCAAGGCAATGATAGCTGGATTCACAGCATTGCCGACAATCATCTTCGACGAAATCGACACCGGCATTTCAGGCGACATGGCCGACAAGATGGGGCGTATCATGCAGGATTTAGGTACAAAGATGCAGGTTATCGCCATCACTCATCTGCCGCAGATTGCATCGAAGGGCAAAGACCATTTTCTTGTATACAAAGACGAAACCGCTGAGCGTACAATCACTCACATCCGCCGTTTGGAAGGCGAGGAGCGAGTCATGGAGATTGCCCGCATGCTGAGCGGTTCCTCGTTGACTGAAGCCTCCATAGCCAATGCCCGGGAGTTGATGAAAAACTGAACCCAAAAAGTCACAGCAATCCACCAAGAACGCCGACATCAGGCAACCAGCATTTAAATTGTCCAATATTTCAAAGAACTCTTGACCGCTTCTTTCTGTCACGACACAGAAGCAGCGGCCGAAGAAGAAGACATCTGATATTACTCATCTGCAAGCAGACTCTTCATCCTTGCTTTATGCAAAATCTAATTATCTGAAGAGACGAGGCTTGGACTTCTCCCTCTCAAACGAAATTGATTTAACAGAACACTGTCAATCTTAACTTCATTGCCTTTACTGCCAACATCTGTTTCGATTACAACAGGCATCATCTTATGAACATCTGTTCCAGCCTCTGAATAAGGCGCTTCAGCAGCATAAGGTTCCGCTGCTTGACTTACTTCCGCCGTTTCTGTTTCCACGGTTTCAGCGGATGTTGCAGGCGCTTCAAGCATTGCCAATCCGGCGGCGGCTTCATTTGCCGCATTCCGGCTCTCTTCCTGACGCTTCTTGCTTGCCTCACGCATTCCGTCCGAGATATTTTTGTTGACAATCATTTCGTCAACGTAGGCGTTGTGATTCAGAATGAATGCTGTAAGCTCCTCGCTCGGATTTACCAGACTGTTTGCGTAGATAATACTCATCAGTTCTTCATAGAGTTCCTTGAGTCTCGGACGAATCACTTTCGACGAAGAAAGCGCGTTCTTTTCGCGCACCGTCTGGCGTTCGGCATATTTGTCGATAAACGCACGGTTCGCCTTTTCGATGTCGTAGACGCGCTCCGTCAGACCAAGTTTTTCAACGTACGGCAACATTTCATCCTTCCGCAAAGCAGCCACCAGCGAAAGCAAATCTCCCGAAATCGTCTCTTGCTGCCGTTTGGGCGTCTTCACGTACGGGTTGAGAATGTGCCGGAGTTTCTTATAGGCTTCCATCTCTTCTTCATCCGCCGAGAAACGGTACGAAAAGACCAGATTTCTGAGCAGCTGATAAGCCGCGATGCGGACCTTTCCCAATCGGTGAATCGCCTGTGTTTGAACGAGCGCGGACTTGCGACCGGTCGCGCTCCGCATCTTCAACTCGTTGGCATTGAAGTCAGAGAGCAAATCCGCAATGCCGATATGAGATGCATCGAGCGGTTTTGCAAAGGTCTGAACCACATGCATGAAAGAGATGAATTTTCCGTTATTCAGTCTTTTGAAGCCGACCGAACGAGGCTTTACTTTAAATTTTTCCATACCGTTAAGCGTTTTGGTGGTTAGCAAATCTTTGTCTCCAAAACATCACAAAGATATAAACATTTTTTCAAAAAACAAAATATTTTGCAAATTATTTTCACATTTCTATAGCGGCTTCTCATAACATCAAACTAAGTGCATACAATAAATTATTTTTATGACTTTCCTTTAATCGGGCGAAAAACCTTATGCTCGAATAAAACACTTTGTCCCAGCTGACGAAGTAACTTGTACAAGAATGAAACACGTTCTCCCGGCGGGAGAAGGATATTCGCTCCGAATAAATCAGCGTCTCCCGATTGGGAGAAGAACTATCACATCGAAAGAATCCGATTTTTCTAAAAAGAAAATAAAGATTTGCTTGAAGAAGACGCCTAAAACTCGACGGGGATATTACTTATACTTCAAATAACCAAGTTTCCCCGCTCGAGAATAATAAAATCTTTTCAAGATAAAGTCTTTTCTTCGAAAGGGAAAGATTATTTCGCCGCAAATGAACCTGTTATTTTTAGTCAAAATGAGATGAGAAAAAATATTTACTTTCAAAATCCATATTTTTGATATTATATTACTGAAGTTTCGCAAGTGAATATTCATTCATCATGCGGCATTATATTTATACATTCGATATAAAACATGAAACTTATCATTACCATCAAGCAAAGCATTAAGCAGTTCACTGGCATCGGCAGATATCAGTTCAGCTATTTCCAGGATGGTATCCAGTATAAGTTCCCATATTTTGTCCGCTACGGACAATTCGAGAGAGTTGCCAGTGACTTCTGTAAAAAGTTCGCCAATGGTTTCGTAGGATTCAAACCGTTTTACTGCGCAGAGGATGTTGTATTGCATCATCGTGAGTGTTATGTCTGCAATTTGTGCGGCGAAGTGTACGGACTGGCATCTGCCGAAGTTAAGAAGTCCTTTACAGTCATGATAAGCGACTTCAGTTACCCAGCGCCTGCTATACAGGCGGTAAGCCTGAAGGAAACTCAGCGTTGTATCTGTCGTCAGCAAACCATTCCATTGTCCCTTGTGTCCTCGCTTGCAGAAGTAAAGGCGAACGGTCGTGCCGGCAAATCTGACGTCAATCATGCAGTATGTACATTTGAGGGTGGCATTGTGTTTGCAGAGTCCGAGTTTATGAAGCTTCTTGATGATTTCTTTGGCTGTAAGATTCCCATACTTAGTCTGATATCTCGTCTTTCCAATCTTAATCATTCCGAGCAGATTGCATTTGATATGCCTACTGGTTATCAGACGGACGAAGTCCGCATTGGTAAACCAGCTATCCATCAGCAGATAGTCAAAGCGGACGCCTCTCTTGATGGCATACTTAACCATCTCTATGGCCTTGTCGGTCTTCTTCATCGTATACTCTTTGATTCGCTCGTCCACTTCCTGACCAGTATGGTTCTCGTTATATCGGCAGTTGCGTTCTTTATCAGTGAGCCCCTGTTTGCGGTTGGGGTTTTTGCCTTCCTCACCATGCAGAGAAAAATCGAGCAGCATCTGACTCATTCCATCGGACAAGAGCAAGGTAAGGCATTTGTAACCAAGTATGCTCTTTTGTTGGATGTGAGAGAACACCTTGCCGATGAGTTCACTCTTCTTTCCGCTCTTCGGAGCATCTGTATCATCTATAATCAAACAGACAGGCTTGTCATGCGACATGGTGCTGCGATGGACTTTCTTCAACAGCTGGAGATTCATTGCGTAAAGCAACTTGCGCCACTTGACATTGCCATTATTCATAAAACGATAAAACATGTCCTTTTCACAAATGAACATTTTGCCCAATGAGGAATCCGCATATCGATATGCATTCTTCACAACGAAAAAAGGAAAGAGTACCAATAGGTTTAGAACCTGCAGATTCGTGAATTTGCAGTTCGACTTCTTCTCTACTCCTATTTGTTCGGAGCGTATATTTATATGTTCCATCACTCTCATTATGCAGTTAATTGCACGATTATTTTCATTTTCTGAGAAAAAACTTCTCAGGTCTGATATAATTGTTGTATCTTTGTTCACGGCTTTGAAATTTGAATTTAGTCTTTTTGCGATTACTAAATTACTCATTTTCAATGAGTTATACAAATTTCAGGGCCTTTTTTATTCCAATTTTATGTTAATTTATGCAAGTGGTTCATCACTTGCGAAACTCTAGTTATATTATTAGAAATTCTCTTATATTTTGACAAATATATTTGTTACTAAAATTATTTGCTATATTTGCACAAACAAATTGGAGAATAAGAGTGCTGTGGTCGATTAAATTCCCAAAGACAGTAAGACAAATTTTTTTATTTTTTGTTTTACTTCTATCGTTTAGCTGTCACTTGTTTGCGGCTGAGGACGAGAAGGATGTTGCATATCTTCAGCAAATGTTAGACAGCGTGATTGCATATTCGGACAGACCTCAAATGTTTACTCACCTGAATAAAATGTATAAGGTCGCGCTAAAACAACAAAACGATAAATACATTGGATATTATTACCATTATCTTACCGTCTATTATTACAACAAGCTTAATCTTGACAGTGTACTAAACATTTTTAACAACCACGCAAAAGCGTTTTTCATCAAGACAAAGAATTATCGTTATCTATTTGATACACAAGCAGAAATTATTAATCTTTACTCATGGCGAGGAGATTACGAAACGGCTGCGGCTTTAGGTTTGCAGATGTATAATGAATCTAACAAACTCAACTTTTCTTCCGGAAGAGTGGCTGCATGTTCATGTCTCGGATATACATACAGCGTAACCCAAAACCATAATGAAGCTATCAAATGGCTGAAAAGAGCACTTCCGGAAAGCTTTATGGTCGAACATCCATTCAAAAAGTTGTCAATCTTAACATCTTTGTTTGATACATATAAGGAGACAGCAGCATATGACAGCGCTAAGAACTGCTTGAACGAAATTGAAAATATTATTCTTTTTTATAACAGCCACCCGAAGGAAATTCAAAAAGAAAAATTTTCCTCAAATACAGTAAATTCCATTCGGCTTTGGGTAGAGTCAGGTGCAGCCGAACTTGCAATTAAACAGAATAATCTGCCATTGGCCAAAAGACATTTGGATAAAGCTAGAGCATACTATGACCAGCATTTGTCAACGAATTTTGATATTATGTATTTTATTACCTATATCAATTACTATGACCAGACAAAAGAATATGACAAAGCGATGTCATACTTAAACAAGGCAGATTCATTGACAAAGACATTTACCGGTTATGACTTGCTTTTAATGAAAATAAGAGCTGATCTTAACTACAAGATGAAGAATTATCCGGAATCGACAAGGTTATACAAGCAACTGATACAAAAGAACGATTCCGATACCAATGAGGAAATAAAGAACCAGAATGTCTGGCTCAGTTCAGTTTATAATGTCGATAAGATTAAGGCGGAAGGAAAACAGACCAGATGGAATATCATTCTTCAAATAGTCATTATTGTTTCTTTGCTGATTCTCGTTCTTTTGTCGTTCATTGTAGTTCACCGCAGCTATAAAGACAAAAAGATTACCAGAAACGCAATGCTTGAAGCAAAAAAAGCTGATGAGCAAACTTCCAAGTTCCTTCATCACATGAATGATGAGTTGAAAAAACAACTGGATGGAATATCGGCGATTACCGAACGTCTGAGTGTGGAGACAGATGTGACAGTCCGCAAACAATACTCGGCGGAAATAAAGAAAACCAACGAATTACTTCAATATGTGATCTTCAACGTACTGGATGTTTCAAAGATTGAATCGGGACGGATGAAACTTCTATATAACAATGAAAGTCTGCCAGGTATTTTTCAAGAGATCATTCACGACACTGCAAATATGTTTTCTTCTCAAATGAAATTGAGAGTCATCGAATGTCCCGCATTATTCATCAAGACGGACCGATTCCGTCTCAAACAGATTCTAAACAGTGTGATTCATTATTTTGCATCCCGAACAAAGATGGGAGATATTTCATTCAGATGTATTGAAACCAAAGACAAGCTCGAATTCACAGTCTTCGACGACGGATATATCATGAATGTTACAGAAGCCAGACGAATTTTTGACCGTTCGGCCCAAACAATGGTTGAATTGAAAGATATGGGTCTGGATATGATTATCAGCAAGCAGATTGTACAGCAGATGAACGGCAATGCCTGGATAGATTCCGACGAATCAGGCACTACATTCTACTTTGATCTGCCGTTAGAGATAGTTGATGAAGAGGAGGAGAAGCTATGAAAACGAGAAGTCTCATCATAATCATATTTCTCTTTCTCACAGCCTCATTATCGGCTGAGAACATATTGATTAATAAAATCAAGCAGACAACAAAGTCCAATGTCGAGAACTATGCCACTGCATTGTTCGATGCACAACAGTTGTTTGAGAAAGCAAAAAAGAGCAATAATCAGGAAGAATTGAATTTTGCATCTCTTGCGATAGCCAGAATATATTTGGAAACAGGCAGATATAAAGATGTCATCGAATTACTTGAATTCAATCTTCACCGTCATCCGAATTCACTGACAGACCTTTTTTCCCTTAATCTGATTATATATTCGTATCTGGCATTAAACGAAACGACAAAATCCAATGCATATCTGGAACAGCTTGACAAACTCCGCAAGGAGCAATCGCTATATGAGAATCTGACCCAGCAAGAAATACAATATATTTCATTTCTGACTGAATTTTGTTACGATTACAATACGGCGCTCCGACTGCTATTGTTGAACAGAACGCTTGAAGCTGCACCATATATCGCACTCACGAAATCTCTTGCCAAACACTCGGATCAAGCGCTGTCCAAAGCATTGGTTTTGAAATTGGATGCAGTGACACATTTGAATAATGGAGAAACAGACAAGGCCTTGGCTGCAATTGATTCCTTAATTGTCATTTCAGAAAAAGGAATTTATCCTTTTTATGCAGCCAATGCCAAACGATGGAAGGCGATGTTGCTTTCCAACCATAATCGTAATAAAGAAGCCAGCGAAATTATGATGCAATACTTGGCTCTCAGTGATTCGCTCCGTATATCAAATTTTCAGCATCAGATTACCAGGTTCAATGCAAAATACAAAGCCGACATATCGTCGTTCTCAAACAAACGGCTTCAAACCAAGAGGAAAGTATTGAATTGGATTCTTATCACTGTTGCATTGATTTTCATCATCCTTGTATGCCAATACTTTTCAGAACAGTACTTCAAAAAGAAGATGAATCTTGCGAAACAAAAAGCTGAAAATTCTGAGAGACTGAAATCAATGTTCCTTGCCAACATGAATCATGAAATCCGAGCGCCGTTGAATGCAATCGCCGGATTCTCAGATTTGTTGGCCGATGAGACAGACCCCGAAATCTGCGCCCAATATAAAGACATTATTAAAAACAGCAATGAACTGCTGGTTCGTCTGTTAACCGACGTACTCGACATCTCGCACATCGAAGCCGGAACAATGTCATTCAACTATACGACCTTTAATCTAAAACCATGGATAGTATGGCTTTATGATACATTGAAACTTCGCGTCAACGAACCTGTAGTGATGATTCTTGACGAAGTTCCAGAAATAAATATGACAACAGACCGCGATCGCTTGACGCAAGTCATGACCAATCTGATTACAAATGCAATCAAATTTACCGAAGTCGGCACAATCCGAATCGGGTATCAAATCAAAACCGATTCAGTTTACTTTTACTGTCTCGATACCGGACGCGGTATTGCCCCTGAAAATCAAGCTGACATATTCTCTCGCTTCGTTCAAGGTAAGGAGCAGAAAGGCGGTGTCGGTTTAGGACTGGCTTTATGCAAAGGATTTGTCACAAATTTAGGAGGAGAAATAGGCGTCATTTCAGCATTGATGCAAGGTTCAACCTTCTGGTTTACACTTCCAATACACCATTCGAAATCTTGAACTGGTAAAAATTGTGAATTTTAGGTCAGAATATTTGGTTAAGAAAGAAAAACATACTAATTTTGTGCCCTGATTCTGCAGAGGGTCAATAAGAAATGCAACAATTGCATTCACCCCCGGGGCATAACTGTTATATTTTATTTAAACAGATGTACGTAATAGTTGAAATTAATGGACAGCAGTTCAAGGCTGAAGAAGGAAAGAAACTCTTCATCCATCATTTGCAAAATGCCGAAAGTGGCGCTGTTGTCGAGTTTGAAAAAGTGCTGTTAGTTGACAATGATGGTGCCATAACAATTGGAACACCGACAGTTGACGGAGCAAAAGTGGTATGTGAAGTAGTCACTCCATTAGTAAAAGGAGACAAGCTTCTTGTTTTCCACAAGAAAAGAAGAAAGACGATGCAAAAGTTGACAGCTCATCGTCAACATTTTACAGAAGTCAACATTAAACAGATTGTCGCTTAACATTAAAAAGTAAAGAAATGGCTCATAAAAAAGGTGTAGGTAGTTCTAAGAACGGCCGCGAATCACATAGCAAGAGATTAGGATTGAAAATGTTCGGCGGTGAAGTAGCACAAGCAGGTGCAATCATTGTCCGTCAAAGAGGAACACAACATCACCCTGCAGCTAATGTCGGCATGGGAAGTGATCACACACTTTATGCACTTGTCGATGGTACAGTAGTGTTCAAGAAACACAAAGACAACAAGTCATATGTTTCTATCATTCCTGCAGCCGCTGCTGTAAAGGAAGAAGCTCAACCAGTAGAAGTTGAAGCAGCAGCTCCAGTAGCAGCTGCGGATACAGCTCCTAAAGCTGAGGTTTAAATACATAAGGCAGAATTCTCTAAGGGGGGAATTCTGCCTTTTTCTTTAAAAAAAAACCACCATGAGAATTTCTCAAATTGTTAATGTCATCATACTTGCGGTTTTCACTTCTGTTCAAGCTGAAGCTGAAACATCTGACGTTCAACGCGAAGAAAGTCTGAAACTTCAGTTGAATCGTACTGAAGGACCAAAAAAACTTGTGATTTTGGACAAATTGACGAATCTCTATTGGGGTGTTCCTGCTGAATCATATTGGCTTTTTCAACTTTATCATGAAGCCATGAAATTGGATTCTCTCGACATTGCCGACGATGCTTTGGGCTCCCTTTCAAGATATTATCACAATACAGACCATCCCGACTCACTGCAAATGATTGTAAAAATGGCTGATGCTATAACAAAACGCGCAGGACATCTGACAGACGGATATTTTGTGGCGCATGCCTTTTGGGGGAAATACAATCTTTGGCATCTCGACCATGAAAAGTCGGTTGAAGAAGCTTCGAGCCTTTATAAAAGTGCCGTTAAAAACAACAGTAAGGACGGAATCATTTGCAGCGCTGAACTTCTGGCACTGATATATCAGACAATGCATCGTGACAGCACGGCAATTCCATATATCAAACAAGCGATTTCACTGCTTAGAAAACAAAACGAGCCATCTTCATATCGCAATATTGCACAAGACCTGACAATCCTGTCGGAATTGAATCTGATTACCGGACAACTGCCGGAAGCTGAAAAATCGATTCACGATTTCCTGGCTATCGTCGAGGAAGTCGAATCCGGAAAATATGGTGAAACTTCGTTTCCGACTGAACGCTGCCGCAGGTTGGCCGCATGCTATTATGCTGAATATTACACTCGAAAAGGTGATACAAAAAGCGCTTTGACAGAATTGAACAAAGCGGCAACATTTAAACAGACGGATGTTTATGTAGATTTCTATTACGACTGGGTTTCAGCACTTTATTATCGAAAGGTTCACGACTACCAGTCATCGCTGAAACATATCGACAATTTTCTTTTTGCCGACTACGAATATGCCAATATTCCGTACATGATTTTCCGAGCAGAGCTTTTAAGTCTCATGGGACGTGATAAAGAAGCCGCGAAACAATATCAAGATGCTCTCAAATTCAGTGAGAACGCAAATAACAACGCATTCAACAACTCTCTCAGCGAACTTCAGACTTTGCACGATTTGAACCGAATCGTTGTTCAGCAAAAGGAGATACAAATCAAAAATATTCAGCTTAATTCGAACAGAAAACAGATGAAAATGATGATTAGCATGAGCTTGATTCTGCTGATTGCTTTTCTCTTTATTCTCAAGCTTTATCTTCACGCATCGAAACTGAAAAAAGAACTTCAAAAAGAAAAATTATCGCTCGAAGAATCTGAGGAAAAACTTAAGATTGCGTATGATAAAGCGGAAGCTGAAAACCAGCAGAAGACAATCTTCCTGGCAAACATGAGTCACGACATCCGAACGCCGCTGAATGCAATTTCTGGATTCTCGAATCTGTTGACCGAAAGTATTACGCCCGATGAAGATCAGGAGGAATATATCCGCTTAATCAACGAGAATTCCGACTTGCTTCTCAACCTTGTAAACGACGTTTTAGACCTCACAAGACTGGAGTCTAACAGATACAATTTCGTATTCCATCCATGCGAACTGACACAATTATGTAAAGATACAATGTCTAGCATGGAAAATCGTGTGAAAGAAGGAGTTAAGCTCACATTCTCATCTACGCCTTCAACCTTTACTTTAAACACGGACAGGCTTCGTCTGCAACAAGTTCTGATGAATCTATTGGGAAACTCAAGCAAATACACATCTCAAGGATTTATTCATCTCGAATATCAACTCGACGAACCGAATCATCACGTTCTATTCGTTGTTACCGACAGTGGAACAGGCGTTCCGAAAGAAAAACAGGATTTGATTTTTGAACGCTTCGAAAAAGCCAACGAATTCATTCACGGAACCGGATTGGGATTGTCGATATGCCGACTGATTTCAACACGTTTCAATGGCTCTATTTATTTGGATAAAGAATACACGAAGGGTGCTAGATTCGTCTTTATCCATTCAACAGATTGCGAGTGAAAAGTTCTCTTTTTACTGTAATTATCCAGTGATTATTAAGGCATAAAAAAATACGCGGATTCTTCAGCAAAACTGAAAAATCCGCGCATTTAATTGCTAACCTTAGACGGTTACTTAATATCAATCATTTTTTGAGATTTCTTTATCTCTTCAGGTCTCATCTTCGGCAGAGATACGTTCAAAACGCCATTCTCCACTTTAGCCTCGATTCTGTCCTTAATAACATTTTCAGGCAAAACCATAGTCTGTTCAAACTGACTGTAAGAGAACTCGCGACGCAGATAGTGTTTGTTGTTTCCACCTTCTTTTGTCTCGTTTTTCTTTTCCATAGAGATGACCAAGTTGTTGTCTTCGTCCAATTTAACTTTGAAGTCATCTTTCGTCATACCGGGCGCTGCAACTTCAATCTTATAATCGTTATCACTTTCAATTACGTTGATAGCAGGAGCGGTGGCATTTGCTCTAATCATCCAATCGTTGTCAAACAAATCATTGAATACATCAGGTAACCAATTTTGATTTCTTCTCATCGGTGTCATAATACAATCCTCCAATTATTTAAGTTATACATTCAATCTTCTTTTGAATCCTCAGCCTTTCGGTTTCCGAATTCATTTATCACTATCCAATTTCCGTGCCATTGAATTATCGCGTATTACAAATGCAATTTTGTCAGTTTTAATGACTTTTTGTCCTAAATAGTCTATAAATAGATTCGAAATACGCATGTTTCATTCCTTATACTATTTATAAGTTCCATCCGTTTTATACTTATAAATCAAAAAAGAATCATCATGAAAAATCTGTTTAAACATTTGGTTCCTAAAAGCATTGAAGCCTCGCGTAACTATCCGATTGAGATTCTCGTTTCCCTTCTTTTCAGTATAGTCGGCATGATTCTAGAAGTTTCAGGAGAAAGCATTGAATCCAACAGCATGCTGCTGATGTTCCCTGTGATTTTCATGCTTATATTCACACTGAACGAACTTACTTTAGGCAAAAAGGATTGGAGATTCGTCTATATCTTTTCGTTTCTGCTGTTTGTCCCGTTTGCCTTCATCAATGTCGACGTAGATTCGTCGATTTATACAGTCTCAATCATTGTTGCTCAATTGATTTACATTGTATCAAGACACAAAACTGAAAACGATGATTTTGTAAAAGACACTGTCCAATACGTCTTATCGTTGGCTAAAGCTGCAGTAATAGCATTGGTTGTCTTCTTGTCGTTGATGGCCATTTTCTTTTCCATCCAATATATTTTTGAAATTTGGAAAGGAAGTGAAATAGAGAATCACGTCGTAACTTGCTTTGCCTATTTCGCATTCATGCTGGTTGCGCCGCTTCTTATGCTCATGTTCCGCAAGAACGACGAACCTCTGGAAGCGGGACATCGTCTGGTGAATGTGCTTCTGAATTGGGTTTTGACACCGGCATTATTGATTTACTCAGTCATTCTTTATCTGTATTTCATTAAAATCGCGGCAACCTGGTCTTTACCTAAAGGAATGATTGCTTATATGGCAATCGGCTTCGTGTCAGTTCTTTTCCTTCTGAAGGGAACACAAGTCTTTCTCACAAAAAAATATTTCGAACGACTCTTCCATTGGGCATCAGTGGCGGCAATTCCCGTTCTTGTGATGCTTTGGATAGCTGCATTCTACCGAATCAATCAATATGGATATACTGAAATGCGGGTTTATCTTCTCGTCGTTGCAGTGGTTTTTACAGGAATGACAATGTTCTTTTTCTTCCGCAAAACTGCGCGTTTCTATTATGTATTATGGCTTGCTATCGGATTAACTGCAGTCATCACCTATATTCCTGGAATTACAGCCAAGCAAATCGAAAAGGCTTCGCAGAAACAGATAGCGGTGAACAGACCTGCAAGAGAAACTCCTAAAACAATCACAATGAATCTGTTTGTCAAAGATTCGGAAACAAATCACTCTATCGATATTTCCGGCTATGACCAGCTTTACCGATTGGACAGATTTAATTCGAATGGATTTAGAGTTTCAATCAAAGACACACTTAAACTTTATAAAGATAATAAAGTGATTTTCAGTCTAGCAGAAGATGAACTTGTAAAACGCCAGATGACAAAGGCCGGACTTGCAGATTTAGATTCGATTCCGGATTCCGCAAAAGAATCTATGTTGAAGGTTGATGTTCCTCAGGGTGTTATTGTTTTGTCTGATATGACACTGGAAAGCAACAAGGGTAAATATCGAATAACTGATTATTCACCATATTGCTTATTGATTAAACAAACAATACAAAGCGGAAATGAAAACAACAAAATCAGCAGTTCTTTTTGATGTATTATTTTAAATATTGATTTGTAGTAAATGCCTGCAATATCTTAGGCCGTGAAGCGTTATTAACAGTAATTTTATAGTATATTTGCATCCAAATTAAAAAGACATGAGACAACCAATTATATTGGCATTCGCCGTATGTGCATTCATCTTGACTTCGTGTGCAATCCCTAAGGATATAACTTATTTCCAAAAGGGCAACGATGTTACTGCTGAACAAGTTGCACGAATGAAGAACTATATTGACCCGCAAATCAAAGTGGGCGATGTATTGACTATTGTTGTTGCTGCAGAGAATCCGGATGCAGTTGCACCATTCAATCTTCCGCTGGTTTCATTCATGCGTGAATCCGGAGTAAGCACTTCTTCGTCTCAACAAGCGACAGCAGGTTCAAAGGAACTTGGATCTTCGCAGGCCATGCAGACTTACACTGTCGATGCTGAAGGATACATTAATTTCCCAGTCATCGGAGAATTCAAAATCGCAGGATTAAAGAAACGTGAGGCGATTAAAGCCTTGGAAGAAAAAATTTCCACATCAGTTGAAAAACCGATTGTCAACATCAATATCATCAATTTTAAAATCACGGTTCTCGGAGAAGTAAACCGTCCGGGAAGTTTCACGATTTCAACTGACCGCGTTTCTGTCCTTGACGCTCTTGGCTATGCAGGCGACTTGACGATTTACGGTTGTCGTACGAATGTCAAACTTGTCCGTGATATCAACGGAGTCAAAGACATCCATATCTTCGATTTGACAAAAAGCGATTTTCTTGTGGATCCTTATTTTTATCTACAGCAGAATGATGTTGTGTATGTCGAACCTAATGACAAGAGAAAGAAAAATTCAGAATACAGTCAGACAGACCAGTTCCGTTTGTCCGTTGTCACTGCAATTGCAACAGTCTGCTCTGTTCTCACTTCTTTCGTTGTTACTATTGTTTCACTTAGTAAATAAAAGAGATGGAAAACAATAAAGAATCAAACGAAACTCTAGAGCTCAAGAAAATTGTCATAGGCTATCTTCGTCAATGGAAACTAATTCTCGGCGTTTTCATTTTTGCTGTCATTCTCGGAATCATTTATCTCATTATTATCCCCAGAACATACGAAATTATGGCTCGCATCCGTGTTCAAGATATGAACAATTCAGGTCAAGGTGTTTCGTTAGGTGAAGCTGCAGGAATCATGCAGTCATTTGGCATCGGCAGCGGTTCTTCAGCAACGATTAACATCGACGACGAAATCAGCACGCTTGTTTCCAATAAAATGATACGGCAAATGGTGCTCGAACTCGGATTGAACATGAATTACATGAAACCGGGAGCCTTCAATTACAAAATGTATAAAGAATCACCTTTATTGCTTACTTCAGACTCGGCAACAGCAATGGCAATCATGGACGAAATCCAATTTAAGGTCAATATCGACAGCCGAGGCGCTGCAACTGTAAAGATGAAAAGTGGAAGAGGTTCAAAAACCATGTCCTTTTCATCGCTTCCGGCCGTGATTTCAATTCCAGAAGGAAATGTTGTACTACAATACAGAAAAGACAAAGTTTATCCATATAAGATGAAAATCAAGATGCTTCCCGTGAGCTGGGTTGCTGAAGGCATGGCCAATGACTTCCTCGTTGAAGAATATAGTAAAGCTTCTACGGTAATAGAAATGACTTGCCAAGACTATAACCGCCAACGTGGAAAAGACATGCTCAATACATTGATTAATGATTATAACAAGAATGCAACGGATATGAAGAATTCAGACGCTCAACATTCACTCGATTTCATCAACGGACGGTTGATAAACGTCACAAATGAACTTTCTAACACTGAAAACGAAATTAAAGCATATAAAACTAAGAATCAGATGACGGACATAGAATATGATGTCCAATTCTATGCTAACGAAATGCAGGAACTGCAATCAAAAATCATAGAGCTCGAATCAGAAACGCATCTGATAGACATCATGAATTCGTATATAAAAGATCCTACCAATAAAAACAGTCTTGTTCCAATGCTAATTGCTGAAAATGGAGGCGAATTGAGTAGCTCACCTTTAGCAGCATATAATAATAAACTTCTTGAGCGGTCCAGTTTAATGCAGTCGGCAAAGAAAAACAATCCGTTGATTATTCAGGCTGACCAACAAATTGATAAAATGCGCGAAAGCGTAAAAACTTCGTTCGCCAATTCTCAAAAAAGTATCAAACTTGCCCTTGGCGAATTAAAGAGTAAAGAGAATTTACTGATGTCCAAAATGGGCTCAGTTCCTTCTGTTGAACGTGATTATGTGGAGATGAAACGTAATCAGGAAATTTCACAAGGAGTTTATCTGGTCCTTTTTCAGAAGCGTGAAGAATTGATGCTTACGCTTGGCCAGCAAAAAAACAAAGCTGTCATTCTTGATGATGCATTTGTAAAGATGAAATCCATTGCGCCTCGCAAACTCTACGCAGCTATCGGTGTTGCAGTCTTTACGATTGTCGTTCCGATTTTCATTCTGATGTTTATGGCATTGTTCAGATCTCTCCGTTCAGAGTATAAGCGAGAGAAATCATCATGTTGACGCTGGCAAAAAATATCATAAAAAACAAGGTTGTATTGTATGTTTCATCCCGTTACTTGATGTACGGGATTCAGTTCTTCAATACGATGTTCATTGCCATCGCTCTCGGACCATTTTACATTGCGGTTTGGGGATTCATCAATCTGGTGATGCAATACATCTCACAATTGAACTTCGGTGTTCCATATTCGCTAAATGTTTTATTGTCAGTCAATAAAGAAGACGACAGCAAATCAGTATCTTTGCTGTCGTCTTCTCTTTTTTTATATCTTATTCTAGCCAGCCTCATCTTGACATTTTTCGGTTCTTTCCATTTGTTAGGCATTGAAATAGGAGCGAAGTACAATTTTGGAAAGTATGTCTGGCTGGTTGTTGTCATCGCAATTCTGACACATTTCAATTCGCTCTTCACGAATTACTTCCGTGTAAGGAATCGACTTTGGGAAATCATATTCCTGCAATCTGTTCCTCCTTTAGCAATGTTGATTGCCTATTTCTTCGCCTCAGGAGAAGAATTGATTTATCTGATTTTATGGTTTATGATGATTGGTCAGACACTTGCCTTGTTGCTTTACGTCATTGACAGTCATTTCCGTCCGTGCGCTCCTTCGTCGGATTCGATAAAACCGCTGCTCGAGAAAGGCATTTTCCTCTTTGTTTACAATGCCTGCTTTTATCTCATTATGCTCTCGACGCGCTCTGTAGTCAGTTCGGTTTATGTAGCGAACGATTTTGGTTTCTTTACCTTTTCATTCACCTTGGCAAACACAATCATGCTGTTATTTGATTCGTTCGCATTCTTGATTTATCCTAAAACCATCAACCGCTTCAATAAGTCCACAAAAGAAGAAACAATCAATATTCTGAATGTTCTGCGAACCAATTACATGACGCCAATCCATCTGGTTATGTATATGTTCTTGCTCGTCTTTCCATTCATCATAAAGTTTTTTCCTCAGTACAGCACTATTTTCAAAGCTTTCGGATTCATGGCGATGACGGTTGTTTTCTACAGCAATTGCTTCGGATTCTCCAGTTATTTGACTGCAAAAGGTAAAGAACGTCGTTTAAGCATGCTTTCTGCCATAACACTTGGGCTGAACATTCTCCTGGCATTAATAATTGCGCTCGTTCTCAAGCTCAGTTATGAATATGTAATTCTGGCAACGATGCTTTCATACTTTATTTACAACATTCTGCTTGCTTCAAATTCATATCGTCTGATTGACTCATCAATTTCAACAGCTAATCTGTTGAAAGTCAATTTTCCATTGCGTTTATTTCTGCCTTTCGGTCTTTCGCTTATAATGCTTTTCCTCGACATCGAATGGTACGGCTTTGCAGGAATTCTGATTTTGTTTGTAATTTTGAACCGTAAACAGATAAAAGGTATCATTGAAACAGTAAAAAGAATAATTCACGATCCGTCTGTGATTAATGTTTGAGTAATGAAACCAAGTGATATATATGTTTGTTCCAAGCCATTGCAGTATTTCAACATACGGAACATCTGCTGTGACGCTCCTTCAGGGAAAAAGATTCTGATATTCATGGACTATTTCATGGATGCCGGAACTTTCTATGAGCGAGTAAAAAAATATGATAATACATGGAGTGAAGTTCTGTTTTTCCCTGGCCGTTTTCAAGTTTATCGCTATATATTTTGCCATCATGCCTGCAATCTCTTTGTCGAGCTTGATGCGACCTTCTTCTTTGGCGTCTTACATTCGTTGGGATGCTTTAAGAATATGTTTATGTTCGAAGAAGGTTTTGGCAATTATCGTACTGACCGTTATGGCAAGCCTTCTCACGGATTGAAGAAATTAATCGACCGATTGACCGGAGTCAGTCTTCTTGCAGGAGAATCGAAATTTCTTACAGGTGAATATCTTTATTTGCCTGATTTATATAAGAGTATTTTCCCAAACTTGAATAAAGACATCAGAACATTTAATAAGCCTTTCGTTGCCCATCTTCAAGATGAAATTCCTTTCTTTTTGAAACTCTCTGACGGTTATGAAGACTTTCTTTCTTTGAAAGACAAACGAATTGGTATTTATCTGACAAGTCATCATATCGATTCCAAATTTATTGACGCAATCAAGAAGGATTCGCCATCGTTGGATTTAATGTATATCAAACTACATCCGCACATTAAAAATATTGACGGATTAGAGCAATATCAGCTTAAAATCATACGTTCTAATATCATGATAGAATTCTTATTGCTCATCCTGCTGAACAATGGAAATAAGTTGACCATTTACCATGATAACAGCACGTCTGTGATTTGGTTTCAGGATTTGATTGTTAATAAAAACTTGGGACAGAGATATGAAGAATATGAACGCGTCGCATCATATATCCGCGCGCTCAAAAACAAATAATAAAGCAATAGCTATGCTGAACAATAAAGCAGTCTTGATTACCGGTGGAACCGGTTCTTTCGGAAATCAGTTTGTAGAGACAATCCTTCGCGATTATCCTAAAGTAAAAAGAATAGTTATCTATTCTCGTGGAGAGTTGAAGCAATTCAACATGAAGCAGAAATATCCTCATGATAAATATCCTCAACTTCGTTTCTTTATCGGCGATGTACGCGATGCAGAACGTCTCAAACGTGCTTGCGAAGGCATTGACGTAATTATTCACGCGGCTGCAATCAAGCAGGTTGACACAGCAGAATACAATCCGGAAGAATGTATCAAGACCAACATTTTCGGTGCACAGAATGTCATCAACGCTGCATTTGATTGCGGCGTTCATGATGTTGTTGCTCTTTCAACCGACAAAGCTTGCGCGCCAATCAATCTCTATGGAGCAACAAAACTGACGTCTGACAAGCTTTTCATCGCAGCCAATAACATGAAAGGTCCCCGCGACTTGAGGTTTTCTGTCGTCAGATACGGAAATGTCATGGGCTCACGCGGCTCTGTAATTCCTTTCTTTATCGACAAACGCGACCAAGGAGCCAAGGAGATTCCAGTAACTGACAAAAGAATGACTCGTTTCAATATCTCTCTGCAAGCCGGCGTTGATTTAGTAATGTTTGCATTGTCACATCATATCGGCGGAGAATTGTTCGTTCCGAAAATTCCTTCTTATCATCTTGTGGATGTTGCAGAAGCTATCGCACCGAATATTCCGGTTGTAGAAGTTGGCATTCGTCCGGGCGAAAAACTGCACGAAGAAATGATTACTGTTACAGATGCCATGAGCACGATTGATTTAGGTAAATATTATGTTATTCTTCCTTCTGTTGCCTATAACCATTCGAATGAAGAATATTTGGCTCATTACAATGCATCGTTTGTTCCAGAGGGTTTTCATTACAGCTCGGACAAAAACACACAATGGGAAACTGTCGAGACTCTTCGTGAGAAAATCAAGAAATATGTTGATCCTAATTTTGAAGTGAAATGATTCGGACACCGATTCCATACGGACATCAGAATATCACTGATGAAGATATTCAAGCCGTCGTAGAAACTCTCAAGTCCGACTACCTTACACAAGGACCAAAAGTTTTGGAATTCGAAAAGGCATTTGCCAAATATGTTGGGGCAAAATACGCAGTTGCAGTTTCTAACGGAACCGCAGCATTGCATCTTTCAGCCATTGCAATGAATGTCAAACAAGGCGACAAAGTGATTGTCACGCCTTTGACTTTCGCTTCCAGCGCCAATTGCATCAAGTTCTGTGGCGGAGATGTTGTCTTTACGGATGTTGACAAAGACACTTACCTCATCGATATCAATAAAATACGGGAGAGACTGGAGTCTGCTCCAAAAGGCACTTTCAAGGGAATTGTTCCAGTCGATTTCGGCGGTTATCCGATAAATGCAGAAGCTTTGAGAAATTTGGCTGACGAATTCGGTTTATGGATTATTGAAGACGCCTGTCATGCGCCCGGTGCATATTTTACAGACAGCAAAGGCGTTAAACAACGTTGCGGAAATTGTCATTTTTCGGATTTGACTGTTTTCTCTTTTCATCCCGTCAAACACATCACAACAGGCGAAGGCGGAATGGTTACGACAAACAGCAAAGAACTTTATGACAGAATTTGTCTTTATCGCACGCATGGCATAACGAAAGATCCTCATAAACTTCAAAAGCACGACGGAGACTGGTATTATGAGATGCAGGAATTGGGGTTCAACTACAGAATAACGGATTTCCAATGCGCTCTCGGATTGTCGCAACTGAAACGTGCTGACGCCAATCTGGCTCGTCGTCACGAAATTGCCGCGCGATATACGAATGCTTTTTCTGGAATTAACGACATCAGAACTCCATTCATTGCTCCAGACATAAATCATGCCTTTCATCTTTATCTGATTCAAGTTGATGACAGAAAAGGTCTGTACGACTATCTGCATCACAACGGAATATATGCACAGGTCCTTTATTATCCGCTTCATCTGATGCCGTATTACAAGCAGTTTGGCTCAAAAGAAGGCGATTTACCTGTTGTTGAAGACTATTACAAGCATTGTCTTGCATTGCCGATGTTTCCTTCTCTCACAAACGAGGAACAGGAATTCATCATCAATAAAGTGATTTGTTATCTGACAAAATAAAGAAAATGTCTGTATGAAATGGCCGTTCATCCCTTTGTTTGTTATATCTCTTTTGTTTGCTTCATGCGGCAAAGATGACAAAAATGACCCAATACCAGAAAATAATGGCATCATTCGAAGTGTCGCTATCGTTACGAGTGACAAACACGTTGCTTTTCCGACAATTGCCAGCGATGCGAATTTCCAAAGAATTGTCGTAGCATATAGGGAAGGAACAGGACATGTAAGTTTTGACGGAAGAATAATGCAGACAATAAGTACTGATGGTGGCGTCGGTTGGTCAGTTCCGGAAATAGTTTACACTCCTCCAAGCGGCTCTGATGCGCGCGATCCGCAATTCTTTGTCATCAACAAAGATGATGGTGCTATGCTTTGTCGTTTTTTTGTACGAAGTTCAGATTCTACATATACAACTCAGAGTATGTTTTCAAGCAGTATGGGGAAACATTACGAAAATCCAGTTGTAACACCGTTTCCTAGTGCAAAAATCACCATTTCTGCAGCTCGAGGAAATATGACAATGGTTAACGATTCCATTTATTCGGTTTGTTATGGAAGAAATCAAGAAACCTGGATAGACAGATTTAATAGTTATAAAAAGAACTGGGATTTTTATTCGTGGGTTGACAATTCGTTGAAAGACGCATCGGCAATTGGGAATAAAGATACAATCTTTTACCGAATTAATGAAGCGTCTTTAGGTTACTGTAACGATACGCTGTATATTGTCGGACGACAGTTTTCGCTCGCTCCGCAATGGCTACAATGGGGAACAAGCACAAACAAAGGGAAAAAATGGAAGTGGAGTTTACTTCCCGTAAAAGGGCACGCTCCATCACTTACTCCTTATAAGGATTCGTTTATAATGACCTATCGTTCTTTTAATGATGATAAAACCAAATATAGTTTTAACATTGCATTAATCAAAAACAGTCAGATAGTTGGAGGTCCAATTACCTTGTTGGAAAGCTCTGACATGGATATTGGTTATGGTGACGTTCTGATAATGCCCAAATCGTTTTTGGTCTGCTGCTATCAACAGGGCAAAATAATGTTGTATGAAATCAGTTATAACATTTTCAAATGAGTTGATATGAAGAACTTGGCAATTATTCCAGCACGAGGAGGAAGCAAGAGAATACCGCGGAAAAATATTAAGCCTTTTATGGGTAAACCGATTATGGCTTATTCTATAGAGGCTGCTTTAAAAAGCAATATCTTCGATGAAGTCATGGTTTCGACCGATAACGAAGAGATAGCTTCAATCGCCAAAGAATTTGGGGCAATTGTTCCTTTCATGCGCTCAGAGAAAACAGCCAACGATTACGCTACGACTGCAGATGTGATTTGTGAAGTGATTGAAAGTTATCAAAACATTGGAAAAGATTTTGATACTGTTTGCTGCATCTATTCTACAGCACCTTTTGTCACGGCTGATAGAATAATTGAGGCTTATTCACTTTTGCAGAAATTTGATTCAGTTTTCACGGTGGTTACATATTCTTCGCCTGTTCAAAGAGGCTTGAAAATGGAAGATGGGAAAATAAAGATGATTTGGCCGCAATATAGAAACACACGTTCACAAGATTTGAAACCTGTTTATCACGATGCCGGACAGTTTTATGTTGCAAAAGTTGCTCAGTTCTTAAAAGAGAAAACCTTTTGGTCTGAGAATGCGGGAGGAATGATTCTGCCTGAATTAGAAGTCCAGGATTTGGATACGGAAACCGATTGGCAACTGGCCGAAATGAAATATAAATTATTGCATTCATGAGACGAATCATTTTTAGAGCTGACGCTGATGCAACAATCGGTTTCGGACATTTTATCCGAACGCTTGCATTGGCTGATATTCTCAAAGATGAATATTTATGCCTATTTGTGACAACCAATCCAACATTATATCAAATAAAAGAAATTGAGAAAATATGCGAATGCATTCCATTATCAACTGCATGGTCCAAAAGATTTCTTGCCATGATTGAAGAGGACGACATCGTCGTTCTAGACAATTATTTCTTCTCATCTGAAACACAAAAAGACATCAAAGAAAAAGGAGCTAAACTTGTATGCATCGATGATTTGCACGACAGACATTATTATGCCGATGCAATCATCAACCATTCTCTTAATGTCTCTTCAGACTTGTATTCGGCTGAACCATACACGAGATTTTACTTTGGACTGCAATATTCTTTGCTTAGAAAGCCATTCCTAAATGCCATCAAAGCAAGGCCAAAACATTGGAAAGATAAATCTCAGATGAAGATTGTTATATCTTTTGGTGCAGCAGATCCTTTGAATTTGATTGATATCTACATTAATGCTATAGCTGTTTTGCCAAATGTCGAATCAATAGAGGCAATTGTCGGAGAGAAAGAGGACAACCTAATGAATAAGATTCCCAAAGTCAAATTTAGAAGAAATCTTTCTGCTGATTCAATATGCAAAGTTTTCAAAAGAAATGATGTCGCAATTCTTTCAGCTGGAATGATTATTAGAGAAGCTTTGGCTTGCGGCATATATGTTATAGGCGGATATTTTGTCAAAAATCAGATTGAGAATTATCAAGGTTTTGTTGATGCAAATGCTATAAAAGGAATCGGTGACATGAGAAAAGAATCAGCGATTGCTCAAACAACAGAACTTCTGTCTGATAAAAGTCTGTTTATGCAACAACCACAGAAGAATTTGTTTCCAACGAATATTCAAGAAAACTTATTGCAAATCTTCAGAGCCTTATGAAAGAGATAAAATCAAATTTCAATACAGCGCACTATAGATTTGTCAATTATACGGATTTGACAGATGAACAAAGTTTTGCCGTCTGGAAAGAACGGAATAATCCTGACATTCGTAAATGGATGAGTAATGCCGAACCATTCTCTTTTGAATCTCATACGGAATACGTCAAATCTCTTTCTGAGAAAAATGACAGAATCTATTGGGGCGTTTTTGATAAAGAACAGTTGACTGGCTCAATCTGTCTGAATCCTTTCGACAAAGACTCCAAAGAGGGCGAAGTCGGCATCTATTTATTTACTGATATTCTGGGAAAAGGATTTGGGTTGCGAATAGAAAAAGAATTCGTGGATTACATGTTTTTGCACGACTTATGCAGAAAAATTGTCGCAAAAACATTAATCGACAACAAAAGATATCAGGCTATCAATACTGCTATCGGTTTTAAAATCACGTCTGAGGACGTGAGATACGTGTATATGGAATTGAAAAAAGGAGATAAAAGATGAACAACCGTCATACTTTCATTGTAGCAGAACTTTCTGCGAATCACAATCATAAACTGGATATCGCTATCGAATCGGTTAAAGCTGCAAAAAGAGCAGGTGCTGATGCTATAAAACTGCAAACTTACACAGCGGATACTATCACATTAAACTGTCATAAAGACGATTTTAAAATCAAACAAGGAACAGTTTGGGATGGCGGTTATCTCTATGAATTATATCAACAAGCTTATACACCGTGGGAATGGCATGAAGAACTTTTCCGTGTTGCAAAAGAAGAAGGCATCGTTTGTTTTTCGACGCCTTTTGATTCAACAGCTGTCGACTTCTTAGAAGACTTAAACAATCCGATTTACAAAATCGCTTCTTTTGAAATCACTGATATTCCATTGATTTCCTATGCTGCTTCCAAACAAAAACCAATGATTCTTTCAACTGGAATCGCTAATGAAGAAGATATTTCGCTTGCTGTTTTAGCTTGCCGAAGAGTTGGCAATAACGACATCACTTTGTTAAAGTGCACTTCTTCTTATCCGGCTCCGATTGAAGAAGCCAATCTGTGCATGATACAGGATTTGAGAGAACGCTTTAATGCGAAAGCCGGTTTATCGGATCACACGATTGGAAATGTTGCGCCGATTGTTGCAGTTGCATACGGTGCATCAGTCATTGAAAAGCATTTTATTCTCGACCGTGCGATTGGCGGTCCTGATTCTACATTTTCAATGAATGAACAAGAGTTTACGCAGATGGTTAAAGACATTCGAATGGCAGAAAGTTCAATCGGCGAAACGACCTACGAACTGACTGAAAAGATGAAAGCAGGGCGGGAGTTCAGCCGTTCGCTGTATGTCGCAAAAGATATGAAATCTGGCGATATCATTACAAAAGAAAATGTAAGAAGTGTCCGCCCGGGATTTGGTCTGCATCCAAAGTTTTTGAAACAGATTCTCGGGAAAAAGGTCAACTGCGACCTTGAAATGGGAACCGCCTTCAAACTGGAATATTTAGAGCAATAACAGTACAATAACATCCCAAATGCCACAGACGGTCTTAAATAAATTATTCTTTTATCTGACGATTTTTGCGTTGATTTTCGGCGTCATTTTATATGATACACTGAAATTAATATTTGTTGATGAAATATGCGCAGTTCTTCTTGTCGGACTTTATTGTTATTATATATATAAAACGCCTAAATGGGAAATTAATAAAGTTTTCGTCATCACACTTGGTATTTTTCTGTTTTATCTGGTGTACTCACTAGCTATTAAAAGTAATGTAAAAAGAGCAATATTGATAGACTTTACAATTCAAATAAAACCGTATTTAGGATTTTTCTGTGCATACGCCATAGCTCCTTTGTTTAATAAAAAACAGAAGTTAATCATAAAGTGTCTTTGCATAGCAATCGCTTTTTATTTAATGTTTCTAGGAATTCTTAGTCTATTTATCAAAGATTTTCTATACACTACAATGTCACATCCTTCACGCTTTGCTACTGCTGTATCCATTATTTCAATTCTATATCTTTATGTGAGTGATTATACGATGAAAGATAAAATAATTTTTGTGACAATAATGTTATTTGGATTACTATCCGGACGTTCAAAATTCTATGGATTTATGATTCTAGCTACATTCCTGATATTCTTCTTGAAATATTTCAATTTTAAAATTAATCTAAAGAATAGCATCATACTTCTTGTGATTTTTGGAATCGTATTTTTAGCAACAAAAAATAAAATATTTACCTATTTCGATCCTAACAGTTTTGGAAAGGGTAAAGGTCTTTCCGATTTATACGCACGCATGGCATTGTACTATTTCTCCGGTTTTATCTTTATGGATTATATTCCTTTTGGTTCCGGTTTCGCATCTTATGCTACTTATGCTTCATCAATTTATTATTCACCTCTCTACCCAAAGTATAATATTGATATGGTTTGGGGATTGAGTAAAGATTATCCGGCATTTATTTGCGATGCTTATTATCCTGTTTTAGCCCAATTCGGTATTATAGGAGCAACTCTTTTCTTTGCTTTCTGGCTTCTGATTCTGTCAAAAGCGTATCGATGGTTTCAGCAAACGTCAAATATCAAATTGTTCACACTGGTCATAGTTATGGTTATTTTCTTTCTTATCGAATGTACCTCTGATTCCACCATCACACACAACCGCGGTTTCTTTATGATGATGATTCTCGGAATGGTTCTATCAGACTTCCAACGGGAATACAAGAATAGACAAAAAGAAATAACGACGCCATCTGCGGAGGAAATAAAGCCATGAAAATATTATTCATACCTAATTGGAAGCTGCATTTCCTGGATGACGATAACGAAACTATCCAAGCTCCGGATAAATATGTAAAAGGAAAACCATATTGGTTCTTCCGCTATTTTCCTGAAGATACAAAAGTCGACGTCATTGATATTGGAAAAATGAATCTTTTCCGAAAGATTGAAAAGAAAATCAAGTTCTACTTCTGTCAACCGGTAAAAGCATTTAAATGCCGTAATAAATACAATATTGTTATATCTCATGGCGCTCAAAGCGGATTGGTTTATGAACTGCTCTGTTCGTTTGTAAAACACAAACCAAAACACATCATGCTTGATGTCGGCGGATTGAATGGTGCACGCTCCAATCCATTGGAAGTTTTCATGATTCGTTTTGCTTTGCGGAAGAAACCGACGATTATCATTCATTCAAGCCGTCAGATTTCTTTGTACCGAACGCTTTATCCGCAATTGGTCGAGAATGTTCATTTCATTCCTTTCGGAGTCGATTATGATTATTTCAGCCGTTTTGCAAATGAGGATAAAACAAAAGATTATGCCATCAGTTTCGGCTCGTATAAACGCGATTACCCAACATTATTGAAGGCTTGGAAATTACTCTCTAATCCAAAGCAATTAAGAATAATTGGTGCGGATATTTCCAAATATCAAATGTCTATTCCAGAGAATGTCTCTTTTACGGGGAAATGTCATCTTTCTGAATTGATAAATCAGATTAATAAGAGTCGCTGTGTTGTCCTTGCTTTGCCTGAATATAATTATTCATACGGTCAAATGAGTTTTCTCCAATCGATGGCTTTGGGCAAAGTGCTGATTGTCACACTTACGATTCCTTCAATTGATTATATATCCGACGCTCCGGGCGTGTTCAGTGTCGAACCGAATTCCCCTGAAAAGTTGGCTGATTGTATTGATAAAGTATTCTCCTTGCCTGAAGAAAAACTTAAAGAATTGGGAAAAGCCAATCAGGATTATGTTTCCTCTCGTTTTAATGAAAAACAGATGGCGGAGAAGTTTTATGATTTATGTAAACAGGATTGCCTATGAAACAAAAAGTACTCATTGTAAATAAATTTTATTATCCTCGCGGCGGAGATTGCATTGCCGCACTTTCTTTAGAGCAGCTTTTAAGAGATAAGGGACACGAAGTTGCTGTCTTCAGCATGCAGCATCCAGAGAATCTTCCGTCTCCTTGGGAAAAATACTTTCCTTCATCTGTAGACTTTTCCGGTAATGCAAAAGACAAGTTACGAGCTGCACAACGGATTTTCCATTCGAATGAAGTAGAGGATAAGTTCAACCGTTTATTGGATGATTTCAAGCCGGATGTAGTTCATCTGCATAACATTCATTCATATCTTTCTCCACTCGTTGTTGAGTTGGCTTCAAAGCGTGGAATCAAGACGGTTTGGACAATGCATGATTATAAATTAATCTGTCCGACATATTTATGCTTGCGAAAAGGAAAGCCTTGTGAATTATGTTTCAAGGAAAAATGGAATGTAGTAAAGACTCGCTGTATGAAGGATAGTTTCCAAGCTAGTCTCATTGCCTATTTTGAAGCAAAATACTGGAATAGGAATCGGTTAGAAAAAGTAACAGATTCCTTTATAACTCCAGGCAGTTTTCTCAAAGAGAATATGATAAAAGCTGGATTTTGTGCAGATAAGATACATGTCATCCACAATTTTATGCACTCCGATGTGTTAACTAGCTCCGAAAAAGAGGATTATTACTGCTATGTCGGACGCTTGTCGGAAGAAAAAGGCATTGACAATTTACTGGCAATTGCGGCACAAATACCCAATAAACTGCTTGTTATTGGTGGAGGAGAACTTCTTCAGCAATATAAATCGAAATACGAAGCGCCCAACATTTCCTTTATGGGACAAATCCCAAATACCGACGCTTTGAAAATCATGCAAAAAGCTCGTTTTCTTGTTGTTCCGTCTGTATGCTACGAGAACAGTCCTTTCAGCATCATTGAAGCGCATTGCAACGGAACACCTGTAATCGGTGCCCGCATCGGTGGAATTCCCGAATTGATTGACGAAGGCAAGGACGGACTGCTTTTCAAATCGGGTGATGAGCATGACTTATTGAATGTCATTAAGATGGGTTTTAATATCTTTAACGAGTCTTTCGATTATAAAAATATTGCATCAAATGCACAAAATAAATATTCTAAGGATTCGTTCTATGAGAAGATAATCGATACTTATGGAGGCAAAACACAATAAAACATTATCGCCAACAGACATGTGCATCATTACAACATACCGTTGCCCGATGCATTGCCAGATGTGCGATATATGGAATAATCCGACAGAAAAAAGCAAAGAGATAAAGCCTGAAGAATTGGAAATCCTTCCTAAGGTCAAATTTGTCAACATCACTGGCGGAGAACCGTTTATCAGAGAAGATTTGGACGAGATAGTTGAAGTTCTCTTCAAGAAATCGCCCAGAGTTGTCATCTCAACCTCCGGCTGGTTCGATGATCGCGTCATCAAATTGGCGGAGAAGTTCCCGAATATCGGAATCCGCATCAGCATAGAAGGTCTTTCTCAGAAGAACGACGAACTTCGCGGACGCAACGGAGGTTTCGACAAAGGGCTAAGCACTTTGCTCATTCTGAAAGAAATGGGAGTGAAGGATATCGGTTTCGGCATAACTGTTTCAAACAACAATTCCAACGATATGCTCTCACTTTATCGGCTCTCATGCAGTCTTGGAATGGAATTTGCCACAGCAGCTTTCCATAACTCATATTACTTCCACAAATATGACAACGTCATCACGAATAAGGATGAAGTTACCGAAAACTTTGAGAAGCTGATTGCTATGGAGCTGAAAGAGAAGCATCCTAAAGCTTGGTTCAGGGCATTTTTCAATAACGGATTGATTAATTATATTGAAGGCAACCGCCGAATGCTGCCATGTGAAGCCGGAATGATAAACTTCTTCGTCGACCCTTACGGCGAGGTTTATCCTTGCAACGGATTGGAAGAAAAATATTGGATGGAAAGCATGGGAAACATCCGTAAAGTCGAAAAGTTCAGCGATATTTGGGAAAGCGAGCAGGCCGATAAAGTCCGTGACTTGGTTCGCAGTTGCCCGAAGAATTGTTGGATGGTCGGAACAGCTTCCCCGGTAATGAAGAAATATATTCGCGCTCCGTTCCAATGGGTTTTGAAGAACAAAATCAATCTCATACTAAAGCGTCCAATCAGTTACGAACGCAAATGGTATGATGTTGGCCAAGATCCGCGCCAAGGTGATTTAAGAGAATAAGTAAAATTCTGCAGATATGAAAGTTGTTGTAACCGGACTACGAGGATTCCCTGATATTCAAGGCGGCGTGGAAACACACTGCGAAGAATTGTTTCCCCGACTGGTTGCACTCGGCTGCGATGTCACAGTCGTTCGCAGAAAAGCTTTCGTCCATGAAAATCCTGTCAGAACAGAATATAAAGGTGTCAAGTTCAAAGACCTCAGCGCACCGAAAGTAAAAGGTTTGGAAGCGGCCATTCATACGATGAAAGCCATTGTTTATGCCAAATCTATCCACGCTGATTTTGTCCATATTCAGGCAATCGGTCCGTCCGTTGCAATTCCTTTGGCTAAAATATTGGGGTTGAAAGTGGTTATGACAAACCACGGGCCTGATTATGACCGTGAGAAATGGGGCAAATTCGCCAAAATGATTTTGAGAATCGGCGAATATTTTTCAGCAAAAATGGCGAATCAGATTATTGTCATCTCTACCGTCATTGCCGATATTATGAAGAAGAAATACAATCGCACCGATGTTCATCTTATTTACAACGGCGTGAATAAATGCATTTCTCCTGATTCCACAGAATACATCAACAGTTTAGGTTTGGAAAAGGACAGATACATTCTGGCTGTCGGGCGTTTCGTCGAAGAAAAAGGCTTTGACAAACTGATAAAAGCTTTCTTGAAACTTAATCTTCCGAATTATAAACTGGCTATTGCAGGCGATGCAGACAACGAGACAGCTTTTTCTCTTTCACTGAAAGAATTAGCCCACAAAAACGGTGTGGTTCTGACTGGAATGATTAAAGGAAACAAGCTGGCCGAACTCTATTCGAATGCAGCTTTGTTCGCACTTCCGTCATCACACGAAGGACTTCCGTTCACGCTGCTTGAAGCCATGAGTTATAGCAGAAAGATTGTCGTCAGCGACATTCCAGCAAACAAAGTCGTGAATCTGCCCGAGCAATGCTATTATCATTTGAACGATGAGAATTCGCTCATCGAAGCGCTCAGAAGGCAAGTTGAAGATTTGCAACCGCCGATATACAATCTTCAGCCTTATAATTGGGATTACATCGCGCAGCAGACTCTGCACGTATATAGAAAGATATAAGTAAAAACTTAACAAATGAAAATTTGATATATCATTTAAACAATTTATAATACGACACATCTGCAAAATCCAATAATTCTTTATCACCACGACTATCCCCATACGCAAAAAGTTTATACTCATTTCTATTGGGGAATATACTTAACAATCTATTAACTTTTTCAATACCAAAACAATTATTGGTCGAAAATTTGCCAGTTAAAAAACCATTTGAATCAATTTCAATTTCAGTAGCAATAATATGAATAGATGAATTAATAAAAAAGGGAGAAATCCAATTTGATATACTAGAACTAATAATAACGATTTCATGATTGTTAAGCAATTGAAATTCAATCTCATCAAGAGCAGATTGTTTAATAATATTACGGTTGTGAGAAGCAAAATTCTTACAATAAAAATTAAAGTCGTTAATTTCCATATTCTTAAAGAAATAAGAAAAAACAAATTGCTTTGCCTTAAAATTAGAATATAACTTTAATTTCATTAATATTAGTATTGGAGAAAAATAAAGAAAACCAATAATGAATGAAATAGGTTTATGAGTAAATCTTATAAATTCAATAAAAGAATCCTTCGAAGTAATCGTGCCATCAAAATCAAAAGCAGAAACAATAAAACTCATATCAAATTAAATATATTATAATTATAAACGAAGCAATCCAAAACAAAATACACAATTGAATAAAACGATCAGTTAATAAGATACTTGTTGGACTTCCACTTTTGTTTTCAACTAATGTAATTTGCAAATATCGAATTATGCCTGCTAAGACAAAAATTGAAGTAAAATAAAGGTAGTTCGTATTTAATCGCTTACAAACATCATCTGAAACAGTATACATAATATAACAAACCATTGTTATTGAAGCCACTATTGACAATGTATGGTCAAGAAAAGAAACATTATAATTAGAAGTATGATTCCTAAGATTAATTCCTGTCTGATTAAATAAATAAACATCATTTCTTCTTTTTGCAAAAGCAAGAAAAAGAGCTAATAAAAAAGTCATTAGAATAATCCATTGGGAAAGTCTAATAGAAGCAGAAAAACCTCCTACTAAAATTCGTAAGATAAAACCAAAAGCAATAATGAAAACATCAACAATAGCATAATTCTTAAGAAAAAGGCAATAAAGAATATTAATAAAATAGTAAAGAATTAAGATAGATAAAACCTTAAAAAAGATCTCGTGATTAAGAAGAATGGAGAAAAGAATGCCAATAACAAAAGAAATAAGCATAATAATATAACCTGAAAAAATAGAAATAGAATTACTGGCTATTGGTCTAAGCTTCTTATATGGATGTTTACGATCATTTTCAACATCTATAATATCATTAAAACAATAAATAGAACTAGCTATGAAACAGAAAGCAAAAAAAGCGATTAAACAATTAATTAAAGAATTTAGATTAACTAACTGCTTATCAAAAAATAAAGGAAGAAAAATAAAAAAATTTTTCAACCACTGAGATGGACGTAATAGCTTAAAGATTTCAAGTATTTTCATGTGATCTTTTTAAAATGAATAAATCAACTGTTGATGCGGCATATAAGACAATAACAAATAAAAAGGGATAATGATATCTAGGACTAACACAAAAAATACATGTTGAAAAAACACCCAATAGCAAAGAAAGTAATAGAAAAATGTGCTGATTAATATTATATTGTTTAATATTCTTAAATATACCAAAAACAAACAATATCAAAACAAGATAATACACAATACTCCTAACAAACATATGAGATATTCTGGCCATGAGTACATTACTATTTGGTTTTTTAACCATATTATTACCAATAGTCCCATCTCCTCCTAAGATAGGTCTATCTGACCAAGAATCTTCTATAAATAGTCCTACTAATTTTTTTAAATATAAAAATGCATACTTCGAGGGATGTTTCCTTATCCATTCAAAAGATCTGTTCTTCCAAATAGAATCCTTTTGTATAAATGTTAAATTGTTTGCATTGCGAATATAGCAAGACGACGTAGTATCAGAAAATAGAATTGTTGCTACTCCTCCATACGCTTTATCATTTGCAGTCATAATCAAATTTACACCTGATGTTGAAGACTGAAAAGTAAATATTCCTATTTGATGTTTAGAAATTGAACCAATAATAACAATACTAACAAATATAGATCCCACTAAATTTAGATAACTCCTATATGAATATCTGTTCAATACAAAATATACAATAATAGAGATAACAAAAATTAGAGATAGAGGTCTAATCCAATTTGCGATTGCAAACAATACTCCAGATAGAATGAAACACCATGATGAACGATAATTAATACATAAATACGAAGCTGTAAGAATAAGAAAAAGAAAAGGAATTTCTGTTCCTGCAGGTAGAACTATCATTATATTAGAATATAAAATACTCCAAATAATGATTGCTATATATGCAGTTTTTTTTGAAAAAAATTTCTGTCCGAACTTAAAAATATAGAAACATATAAATAAATTTAAGATAAGATTGATTATCATATTAATCTTTAATGTACCAAATATTTTTAATTGCAAAATAAAATAGTTAATTAATCCAGGTGCAAATAAATAATTCGAATATAATTCTCTCTTATCAGGATACCATTGATTATTCAAAAAATATTCATTAGCCATTCTAATATAAAGGCCTTGATCACTACGTTGATTTACATTCCAAAACACGACAATGAGAACACATTGTACTATAAGAGCTATTATTACAATAGAAATAGCAAATAAACCTAATATATCAAATTTATTTTTTAATTTTAATATCATAATATTTTTTTCAAAGTTAGATACATTATATATGTTTGGCAAAATAATTAATGTTAAAAATTCGAGCAATAATTAATCATAATTACATAGTCGCGGAGATTATTTGTTTACATAATTTGCTGTTCTTACATATTCTTATTATTTTTGGATAAATTTTCAAGAGATATAATGGACCAACAAAGTACCCCCAAAATAAACAAAGTTATAGTTCGACAGCTGGAGATGTCGGATTATGATCAATTGGCACAATCATTCCAGCGCGTCTATTCCGACGGTTCGGATGTCTTCTGGACGCGAGAACAAATACAGAAGCTGATTGACATCTTTCCCGAAGGTCAGGTCGTCACAGTTGTTGACGGCCGAATGATAGGATGCGCACTTGCAATCATTGTCGATTATGATAAAGTCAAAAACGACCACACATACGAATCGATAACAGGAAACGAGACCTTCAATACTCACAATCCGAAAGGAAACATTCTGTATGGTATAGAAGTATTCATTCATCCCGATTTTCGCGGACTTCGTTTAGCGAGACGAATGTACGATTACCGCAAGGAACTCTGTGAAAGCCTCAACCTAAAGGCAATCATGTTCGGCGGACGCATTCCGAACTATCACAAATATGCAGACCACATGCGGCCGAAGGAATACATCGAGAAAGTCAGAATGAAGGAAATCTACGATCCGGTACTGACGTTCCAGCTTTCCAACGATTTCCATGTCCGCCGTGTCATGACCAACTATCTGCTGAACGACGAGGAATCGTGCCATTACGCAACGCTTCTGCAATGGGATAATATTTATTATCAGCCGAAGCCGGAGGTTGTTGCGACGAAGACGACCGTTCGCGTCGGACTTGTTCAATGGCAAATGCGTTCGTACAAGAATATAGACGATATGTTCGAGCAGGTCGAGTTCTTCGTTGATTCGGTTTCGCATTACAAGAGTGATTTCATCCTTTTCCCGGAATATTTCAATGCTCCTTTGATGGCCAAATACAATCAGTTGGACGAACCTGATGCTATTCGTGAACTGGCTAAATCGACTGAAGAGATTCGTCAGCGATTCATCAAACTGGCTATCAGCTACAACATTAACATTATCACGGGCAGTATGCCGTACGTCAAGGACGAACTGTTGAACAATGTCGGTTTTCTCTGTCGCCGCGACGGAACTTCCGAAATGTATCAGAAGATTCATATTACTCCGGACGAAACCAAATGCTGGGGTTTGACCGGCGGCAATAAAGTGCAGACTTTCAACACCGACTGCGCCAAAATCGGCATACTTATCTGCTACGACGTCGAGTTTCCAGAACTGGCTCGTCTGATGGCCGACCAAGGAATGCAAATACTGTTTGTTCCATTCCTCACCGATACTCAAAACGCTTATTCTCGCGTGAGAGTCTGTGCACAGGCACGAGCCATCGAAAACGAATGTTTCGTCGTTATTGCCGGCTCAGTCGGCAACTTGCCGCGAGTGAGAAATATGGACATTCAATATGCTCAGAGCGCCGTCTTTACACCATGTGATTTTGCCTTTCCAACGGATGGCAAACGAGCTGAAGCGACTCCGAACACGGAAATGATTCTGATTTCCGATGTGGATTTGAATCTGCTGAGCGAATTGCATACATACGGCGGAGTCCGCAACTTGCGCGACCGCCGTCAAGATTTGTACGAAACAAGATTGAAGAAAAAAATGTGATAACTCTACATTGAGAAATATGATTGAGAACGAAAGAAATATCCGCCACGAACATGTTCTTGATGCAGTGCGTCAAATGATGACCGCCGCGCGAACAGCACCGAAAGGCAAAGGAATTGACATCATTGAAATGGCAATGGTGACCGACGATGATATCCGTCGCATCAGTGACAAGTTGTTTGAGATGTCGGATGAGACAGGCTTCAAGTTCTTCATCCGCGATGGAGAAAACATTCTCAATGCGGAAGCAATCCTCGTCATCGGCACACATCAGCAGATGCAAGGTCTGAATTGTGGACATTGCGGATTTGCTACATGTGCTGAAAAGCCTGAAGCGACTCCATGTGCAATCAATTCCGTCGACTTGGGAATCGCTATCGGTTCAGCTTGCGCGACAGCTGCAGACTTGCGTCTCGATACACGCGTGATGTTCAGCGCCGGTTTGGCCGCGCAAAAATTAGGCATTCTCGGTGATTGTCGTTGCGTGATGGCTATTCCTGTATGCGCTTCATCGAAGAATCCTTTCTTCGACCGCAAGCCGAAAACATAAGAAGTTTAATACCTTAATATATTTCGCCATGATACAATTTGATAATAAACTTGAGATCCGTTATTATTTCGATGACAAGTCCAATTACATGGACTCGATGATTAAGTTCCGTTGTGAGAAGGTCGTGCTTTTCATGTTGCGTAAGTTGGCGGATCAGTTGGAAGTGAAGATGACAATCTATGACGAATCAAATCCTCAAGAAGGCTATCGCAAGATTTGGTCGGTTGCAGGAGAAAGTCCACGCGCCATTTCTGTTGTCATCAATCTGGCAATACAACTGTTAAGCAAACAGTCGTTGCTGGTCGGAGGAAAATTCGCAAACGAACGTACAGAAGAAGACGAAGAAAAGATGCAGAAAATGCTTGTCTCGCTTCGTAATGATTTGCGATTGAAAAAACCGGGAGCTTTTGCATCGAAAGAACTTGTCGATTTACTCAACGGAATGCCGCGCATATGCCGCAACAAATCGAATTTCTACGAAGCTTTGAAAGGTTATCCTAAAGTTACCAAGTTCACTCTCCGTGAGTTAAATGGTCGGAATTACAGTAAAACAGGCACTTTGGAAGTGCGTCGCGACAAGTTTGATTATTACATTCTTCATTCCGACGAATTACCAGTGCACAAAGATACAGAAGCGACGATTGAACTTATCTCGCCAGTTCTGAAAGACTCCCGCATCCGTTGGAAAGGAATCTATAACAAAGGCGGAGAGATAATCGATTTTTATATGAACGACAGCGAATTCAAGCAGGAAATGCTCAATGAGAAAATCACTTTCGTAAGTGGAATGTGCATCGATTGCGTTTTACTGATTGACCGTCGTCTAAATGAATTAGGTGAAATAATAAACGTAAACTACACAGTGGAAACAGTCATACGTACACGTTTCGACAAGATGGAAATTCTTACGCCGCAAGGTAAACGCCATCTTCGCGAACAAGATGCTCAACGTCGCCAACTGACGCTGGATCTTTTCGGTTAACGTTTCTTTGACTGTCCTTTATAAATCATGGCGAAACAAAAAACTGTATATGTCTGTTCCTATTGCGGAGCTGATTCTCCCAAATGGATCGGAAAATGTCCTTCATGTGGCCAATGGAACACATACGTGGAAGAAGTTATTACTCCGGAACCTTCCGTAAAAGCCTCTTTTTCCAGCGGCACAGACGTCAAAGCAAGACCCGTTCTATTGCGTGACATCACTCAAGAAGCGGAAGAACGCATCGACTTGGGAAACGAGGAACTCAATCGTGTGCTTGGCGGCGGTTTGGTGAAAGGTTCGCTTGTGCTTATCGGCGGAGAACCTGGAATCGGCAAATCGACATTGGTTCTGCAAACGGTACTTGGACTCAAAGGACTTCGAACGCTTTATGTATCAGGAGAGGAGAGCAGTCGACAGCTGAAAATGCGGGCCGATCGTCTCGGGCACGACAATCCCGATTGTTACATCTTATGCGAAACAAGTCTGGAAAAAATCTTCGAACACATTAAAGAAGTCAAACCAGATTTACTTATAATTGACTCTATTCAGACCATTTATACCGAACTTCTCGAGTCATCTGCCGGCAGTATTTCTCAAGTGCGCGAATGCAGCGTGATGATTCTGAAATATGCCAAGGAAAGCGGCGTTCCCGTTCTTCTGATTGGTCATATTACGAAAGAAGGAAGTATTGCCGGACCGAAAGTTTTGGAGCACATCGTCGATACTGTGCTTCAGTTCGAAGGCGACCAGCATTATATGTACCGAATCTTAAGAAGCATCAAGAACCGCTTTGGAAGCACTTCTGAACTCGGCATTTATGAGATGCGGCAAAACGGACTGCGTGAGGTCAGCAATCCTTCGGAACTGCTGCTAACGCAAGAGCACGAAGGTTTGAGCGGCATTTGCATCGCTGCGGCCATTGAGGGTTTCCGGCCGTTTCTAATTGAAACGCAAGCGCTTGTCAGTTCGGCTGTCTATGGAACGCCTCAACGAAGTGCAACCGGTTTTGATATCCGGCGGTTAAACATGCTTCTTGCCGTTCTAGAGAAACGTGCAGGTTTCAAACTCGCCCAGAAAGATGTCTTTCTGAACATCGCCGGCGGTCTTCGCGTCAACGATCCAGCAATCGACCTTTCAGTCATGAGCGCAATCCTCTCGTCAAGCCTTGACATCAGCATCGAATCGGGTATTGCAGTCTGTGGTGAAGTTGGACTTTCAGGTGAAATCCGTCCCGTCAACCGCATTGAACAGCGCATCTCAGAAGCTGACAAGCTTGGCTTCAAACGTATAATAATTCCGAAGAACAACCTGAAAGGATTCGATTCTTCGAAAATAAAGATAGAAATAGTCCAGGTTCGGAAAGTTGAAGACGCATTCAGACAGCTGTTCGGATAAGACATTATTTACACGAAAAATGATTAAAGAAATAACTCTTCGGATTCTCCCAGAACAGGCTGCTGACGAGAGCAGACTGAAAACTGTTGCTTCGAATGCAACAGGTGATGATGTCGCTGACATTCGTGCCGTTCGGGTTTTGAAACGCAGCATCGATGCTCGTCAACGGACAATTTTCGTCAATGTTTCATTGCGTCTGTTCATCAACGAGAATCCTGAAGAACTTGAATATAGCATTACAGACTATCACGACGTGTCTGCAGCAAAGCCGATTGTGATTGTCGGCGCTGGTCCAGGCGGACTGTTTGCAGCTCTTCGAGCCATCGAACTTGGCAAACGTCCGATTATTGTCGAGCGCGGAAAAGACGTACATCAGCGCAAACGCGACATCGCCGCAATCAGTCGGACTCAACAGGTCGACAGCGAATCGAATTATTGTTTCGGTGAAGGCGGAGCGGGCGCTTATTCCGACGGAAAACTTTACACGAGAAGCAAGAAACGCGGCTCTGTAGAAAAGATATTGAATGTCTTTTGCCAGTTCGGCGCCGATACATCTATTCTTGCCGACGCTCATCCGCACATAGGAACCGATAAACTGCCGCGCGTCATTGAAAACATGCGGAATAAAATCATTGAATGCGGTGGAGAAGTTCATTTCGAGACCTGCATGAAAGGCTTGATTGTTCGCAACGATGAAGTGATTGGCATCACGACAGCCGACGGAAAAGAATTTCTCGGTCCGGTGATTCTGGCCACTGGACATTCGGCCCGCGATGTTTACCGCTATCTTTTCGAACAACATATTGCGCTTGAAGCCAAAGGTTTTGCTGTCGGTGTCCGTCTCGAACATCCTCAACAATTGATTGATAGAATTCAATATCACAATCCTGCAGGCAGAGGAAAGTTCCTTCCTGCAGCTGAATATAATTTCGTGACGCAAGTCAAAGGCCGCGGAGTTTATTCTTTCTGCATGTGTCCAGGCGGCTTCGTCGTTCCCGCAGCAAGCGGTCCTGAACAAGTCGTCGTAAACGGAATGTCTCCCGCAGCGCGCAATTCGCAATGGGCAAATTCCGGCATGGTTGTTGAGATTCATCCCGAAGACATGGAAGCGCTATCTGCAGGCAAAGAAATGCATTTGACAAAGGAACAGCTTTCTTCACCCTTGGCCGGAATCATGTTCCAGGAAAATCTCGAACGCCTTTGCTGGATTAACGGCGGCATGAAACAAACAGCGCCGGCACAACGAATGACCGACTTTATAAACTTGCATAATTCGTCGTCTCTTTCTCATTCGTCTTATACTCCGGGCTTAATCACATCGCCTTTACATAATTGGTTGCCTACATTCATCTCAGAACGCCTACGCGAAGGACTGAAGTTTTTCGGTCGGGCAAGCCACGGCTTTCTGACCAATGAAGCGACAATGATAGGCGTTGAAACACGAACTTCATCGCCTATCCGCATCTTGCGCGACCAAGAGACTTGTCGACACATCGAAATGCGAGGATTGTTTCCATGCGGCGAAGGAGCCGGCTACGCGGGTGGAATCGTTTCGGCGGCAATTGATGGCGAACGTTGCGCTGATGCAGCGTCGGCTTGCTGTTAAACTGGAATCAAAATTTGCTCAAAGCATATCATCTGGCATTCTTGCATCTCAAATTTTACCGCAAATCAATGGCAGATTGACATAATTATCTTACTTTTGCATTTGAATTAATATTAAAGCATAAACAAGTATTTAGAAATGACGAAAAAAGTTGCAAACACCATTCCTAATACCTTTTTCATTACAAAAGGTAGCGGAGACTCCGATTTGGAGAAACATGCAGGTTCATATCACATGGCGCTTTACGATGCAGGAATTTGTGATTTCAACATCATGACGTATTCGTCGGTCATTCCGGCGACCGCTCATCTGGTTTCGATGGACGAAATCGATCTTCCACCTTTTGGCTCGGAAATGAAAACCATTATGGCTGTCAGCCATGGTTATCAAGACGAGTTCGTTTCAGCCGGCATTGTTTATGCTTGGATGTATAAAGACGAAAACTTCGACGAAAAAGTCGGAGGATTGGTTTGTGAAGTTAGCGGACGTTATCGTATCGAGGAACTTGAGAGCCGACTCATTCGCGTCATCAACGATCTTCATCAGAGAACATACAGTAAATATTATCTCGGAGAACTGAATTTCATCACAGAAGGAATCACAATCGAAAAACGTTACGGAACGGCTTTGGCTGCTATCTGTTTCGTTGATTTTCTTGTTCCCGAAGTATCTGAATAACATATAATGAAGTATATTGGAGCACATGTCAGTTCTTCAGGCGGCGTTCAGAATGCTCCGTTTAATGCTCACGCAATAGGAGCAAAGGCATTTGCTTTATTTACACGTAATCAGAGACAATGGAATTCTGCACCGCTGACAGATGAAAACGTAACCCTTTTCAAGAATACGTGTATTGAGTACGGTTATTCACCTAAACAAATCCTTCCGCACGACAGTTATCTGATTAATCTCGGTCATCCTGAAAAGGAAGAGTTGGAAAAAAGCCGTGAAGCATTCTACGATGAATTTCATCGCTGCGAACAGCTTGGGCTTTGTCAGTTGAACTTCCATCCAGGAAGTCATCTGAATCTCATCAGTGCCGACGATTGTCTAGACAGAATTGCAGAAAGCATCAATCTTGCGCTTGAGAAATCATCTGGCGTGACAGCAGTTATAGAGAATACTGCCGGACAAGGGACAAATCTCGGTTCCAAATTTGAAGATCTAGCTCACATCATCGACAAAGTTGAAGATAAATCCCGCGTTGGCGTCTGCATCGATACAGCACACGCTTTGTCTTCGGGTTATGATATATCTACAGAAGATGGATTTGACTTAACATTCACGAAATTCGACGAAATCGTCGGTTTCCAATATCTGCGAGGCATGCATATCAATGATTCCAAAAAAGCTTTGGGAACACATGTTGACCGTCATGAAAGCATCGGTTTTGGAGTAATGGGATTTATTCCGTTCCGGATGATTATGGCGGATCCTCACTTTGATGAAATTCCTCTGATTCTTGAAACTCCCGACGATACGCGTTGGGCAGAAGAAATAAAATACCTTTACAGTTTGTAATTAATCAATCAGTCATGAAAAAGAAAATAATCATTTCGGCTATCGGCGTTGCTCTGTTATCTGCAGCGCAGACTTTTGCTTGCACTAATTTCCTTGTCGGAAAGAAAGCTTCTATCGACGGCTCTGTAATTATCAGTTACGCTGCCGATTCACACACGCTTTACGGTGAAATGTATCGTTGGCCGGCTCACGATTGGCCAGCAGGAACTATGCTTGACGTTATCGAATGGGATTCAAACAAACCGATTGGAAAAATTCCGCAGGTTGCTCACACATATTCAGTCGTCGGCAACATGAACGAACATCAGGTTGCAATTACCGAAACGACCTTCGGCGGTCGTGAAGGATTGGACGATCCGACAGCATCAATGGATTACGGAAGCATGATATATATTGGTTTGCAACGTTCAAAAACCGCTCGCGAAGCTATTCAGGTGATGACAAACCTGGCTGAAACCTACGGCTATCGCAGCGAAGGCGAGTCGTTCAGCATTGCTGATAAAAATGAAGCTTGGATTATGGAAATGGTTGGAAAAGGACCTGGAAGCAAAGGTTGCGTTTGGGTTGCAATCCGTATTCCAGACGATTGTATTTCCGCCCACGCCAATCAAAGCCGTATTCAACAGATTCCCTTTAACGACAAGAAGAACTGTATGTACTCAAAAGATGTAGTTTCTTTTGCACGTTCGAAAGGTTGGTTTACGGGTAAAGATAAAGACTTCAGCTTCCAAGCTGCATACAATCCATATACATTCGGCGGACTTCGTTCATGCGAAGCTCGTGTTTGGGCTTTCTTCCGCAAGTTCGATTCCTCAATCGACGCTTACGCAGACTTGGCTAAAGGTGACGTCACAAAGTCTCCGATGCCTTTATATATTCGCCCAAACCGCTTGCTTTCTGTTCAGGATGTTCAAAACTGCATGCGTGACCATTACGAAGGAACTGACCTTGACATGACAAAAGACATTGGCGCCGGACCTTTCAAAGTGCCATATCGTTGGCGTCCGATGTCATTCAAAGTTGACGGACAAGAATATGTGAACGAACGCGCCGTTGCTACTCAGCAGACAGGTTTCGTGATTGTTCCACAAATGCGCAGTTGGTTGCCCGATGAAATCGGCGGCATTCTTTGGTTTGGCGTTGACGATGCTGCAATGGCTGTATTTACACCTGTTTACAGCGCCTCAACAGACGTTCCAGATTGCTATCGCGTAGGAAATGGAGACATGCTGCATTTCTCCTGGACATCAGCATTCTGGATTCACAATTGGGTTTCAAACATGGCTTATTCCAAATACTGCTACATGATTAAAGATATTCAGAAAGTGCAGTCAGAACTGGAAACCAGCTACAAGGAAACGATTCCGACGATTGATAAGAAAGCGCAGGAATTGTATGCCAAGAATCCTGCTGAAGCTGTTAAGTTCCTGACCTCTTTCAGCAAGACGACTGCCGACAATGCAACCGCTCGCTGGAAAACGCTTGGCGAATATCTAATGGTTAAGTATATCGATGGAAATGTCAAACGTGAAGAAAACGGACATTTCAAAGAAAACGGTTATGGTTTTGCAGTCGGTCCGGAACAGCCAGGATACGACGACGCTTATTATCGAAGCATCGCTAAAGATGCAGGCGATCGCTTGAAAGCTAAGTAATAAACTATTTACAACAGATTTGTTGGATTAATGACACAGCCAAAGGCAGTACAACCTTTGGCTGTTGAATATTGTTAAATATATAAAATACTAGAAAGATGAAACGATTGATTGTTATTTTAGCTATGGTTTTGGTGGCCGCAGGAGCTTCTGCACAGACAAAAGAAGGAGATTCCTCATTTGGAGCTTCATTAGGTTATGCTTTCGACACAAACAACGTTACTTTAGGTGTTGATTACCGCTACAACTTCACAGATGAGATTCGTTTTGCTCCGTCCTTTACTTTCTTTACAAAATACGACGGACTGAAATCGTTCAATTTCGATTTGGATGCACATTTTGTGTTCCAACTTTATGATAAGATGAGTTTTTATCCTATCGGCGGCGTTGGAATCTCTTTTTGGGATTATGATTATAGTTACAGTAAAATCTTGCTCGGCGTAAAATACGACAGCCACGAAACGCGCTTAGGAGCACACCTTGGCATGGGTTTGGAATATTATGCTACAAAAGACTTGACGTTTGGTCTTGAAGGAAAATATCATATGATAGACGACTTCAGCCAACCGATGATTGCGCTGCGCGTCGGCTACAGATTCGACTTCTAGAACTATAAAGAACGACCTTACAAGGCCAATTCATAAATTTCTTTCGTCTCTTTGGCTGTCAGCTTGTAATACGAACCGATGACTTTCCCTTTGTTTTCGTGAAGTTTGCTGACAAGCAAATCGATATCAGGATGTTCAATCCCAAGTTCACGGAAATTCTGTGGAAGACCGATAGACGACCAAAAAGCTTTTAGACGGCGGACTCCTTCAAGAGCCGCCGTTTCTTTTTCTTCAGATACAGGAACATCAAAGACACGAACAGCAAACTGATAAGGTTTATGAATGTTGTGAGAAATCATCCAAGTCAACCAAGCCGGAAAAACGACAGCCAAACCTGCACCATGAGTCACATTGTAAACTGCGCTGATTTCATGCTCCATAAAATGCGAGCTCCAGCATTCTTCCATCCCGAAAGCAGAAGTCCAGTTGTGAGCCACCATTCCTGCCCACATGATGTTGGCACGAGCTTCATAACTGTTTGGAAATGCGATTACTTTAGGCGCTTCTTCGATAATTGCTTTGAGTAATCCTTCACATATTCTGTCACCGGTTTCAACTTCTGGTGTGTTCGTGAAATACCTCTCGAAAATGTGAACCATCATGTCACAAATACCTGCAGCTGTTTGTCGTGCAGGCAAAGTGAAAGTCAGTTCGGGATTCATGATTGAAAATGCAGGACGAAGATGTTCCGGCACGCGAAGACTAATCTTATGCAATCCGTCAACTTTAGTAATAACCGTATTTCCGGAGCCTTCGCTTCCTGCAGCAGGAATCGTCAGAATAACACCGACTTTCAGCGCTTTCTCGACCTTTGCAAGTCCACAATAGAAATCCCAGAAATCACCGTCGTAAAGAGCTCCGGCAGCAATAGCTTTAGCTGTATCAATCACAGAACCGCCGCCAACGGCAAGAAGAAAGTTAATCGTATTGTCGCGAACAATCTTAATGCCTTCATAAACCTTCTCATCAGTCGGATTCGGTTGGATTCCACTCAGTTCATAGCAGTTAATCTCCGCACCGCTTAGAGAAGATTTCACGCGGTCGAGCAAACCGCTGCGAACTGCAGAACCGCCGCCGTAAACGATTAAAACATTTCTTGCACCATATTTAAGGCATAAATTGCCAACCTGTTCTTCGGTATCTCTCCCAAAAACAAACTCCGTAAGACTATGAAAAGTGAAATTGTTCATTCTATATAAGTTTAGTCGCCACAAATGTAAGGAGAAAGTGTATTAACGCTTACTATTTTCTCCTAATATAAGTAGTTTTATCGTTCTTTATGAGAAGCGCTGAGCTAAAACATATAATTTCTATGATTGTAGGTTGAGAGAAGAAGCTCTTACTGGAGCAATTATTCATTTCACGCTGGGAGAAGATATTCGTTTCGAACAAATGTCATTTTTCCAATGGGAGTAATTCGTTCTTCTCGAGCGAATGTCTTGTTCCCATTTGGGAGTTTGAGATTATTCCGAGAAATGTCCTCTTCCCATTGGAAGTAAATAGTTTTTCTCGAGCGAATGTCGTGTTCCCGATTGGGAGTTTGATTTCCATTCCGAGTTATGTTCTTATCCCGCCGGGAGAGAAGCATTCATTCAGAGTAAAAGTGTTTCTCCCGGTGGGAAATTCATTTTCACTCCAAGAATATCTCTTTCTCCCAACCGGGAAAAGCACATCTATTCCTTACAACCTCAAAAGGAAGGTCGAAGAAATGAGTCGAACAGATAAAAGCTCGACAAACTGAGAGGCATTGATAAATGAGAAGTTTTAGCCTTACTGCAGAATCTGTTCGGGCAAGATTTCGATAATCGGAGCTTCGACCGGAATCGTATCACGACGGAGATAAGAAGCTGCAGGTCCTGTAATAACGACAGCATCAGGCGAGCAGCCGATTGTATCTTCGGGCATAACAAGTTCGCGCGAAACCAATCGGCGCGAAACTATGTTGTAGAAGCTTTTGAAATAGCTTTTCAAATGTTCCGATTCATCAAAGCACGAGCGCACATGTTTCGGCTTCGGAATGATTCCGGCAAGGAAAATGCATTCACTGAGCGTCAGTTGCGACGGTTCTTTATCGAAATAGAAGTGTGAAGCTTCAGAAGCGCCATAAATGAGCGGTCCCCATTCGACAATGTTCATGTAAACCTCAAACATACGGTCTTTGCTTGTCAGATGATTGTTCTCAATCAGCCAAGTGATGAGAATTTCTTCAAGTTTGCGGGCTATTGTCTTGTTGCGGCTAAGAAAGACGTTTTTCACCAACTGCATTGAGAGCGTACTTCCACCGCGGGCAAAACGACGCACTTTCAAATCCTTAATCAGCGATTCGCGGAGCGCATCATGAAGGAAACCGGCATGATGGAAGAATCCTGCATCTTCACTCATTAGGATTGAAAGTGGCAGGAATCGCGAAATCTGGTCTGTCGTTCGAAAAGAAGGATTTGCAGGACCAATCTCGAATGTGCGAACAGGTGCTCCTTGTTCATAAGCAGTATATTGAAACGGCTCATTCATCTTGCTGAGATTGGTGTTTCCCATTTTGCGGATGTAGAAGTTCTTAGACGTCAGCGTGGACTCAAAGGTCAGATTATCCAATTTCCCAAAGTCCACATCAAGCAGGAAATGCCAAGTCAGGAATCCTTCTGTTTGAATTCCTTCCAAATTGTAAAACAGACCTTTAGGAAGAGACGAAAACAAATCGTCTGCAAGGAAATTACGTTTATCGACTGCTGCACGAACATGCCAGGTTGTGTCGCGTCGCTGAATTTTCAAATAAGGATTGCACGTGAATCGATTGAAGCGCACATTAGTTGTGCTGTCGAGTTCAGCATAATCAGGACCGACATTGATGTTCCAATGGAAAATGCCGTTGTCGAGCTGTACAGTGTCGGGTGAAATCCGCTCGTGATGAAGTGTAAGTCCGCAGACAGAAGTTTGTCCGTTCATTTGCTGCAACGAACTGCTGCCATGAGGCGCATCCACGCTGAAAGAAAGCGTGTCGAACTGCACCATCGCATTCCATCTGTAGCCGATGAATGGAATGGAAATTTTTGTGCCTTGATGAGCTATCAATTGCGCCTCGACATGACGCTTCGCATTTTCCACAACTCCTTCACAGATACAATCGCTGAGAGAACCGTTTTCAGTAGTTCGAACTACTGTGCGGAAGCGATGGTCACGAATGTTCATCAACGGCAGTTCAATCAGCAGCTTGTCGCCATTGTTATTTTTGTACGAAACCGCGAAATTCTTTAGAGAAGCACTTGATGGAAGCATTGTAAATAATGCGTCAAGGATACGTTTCATTCGCGTTGCGTATGCATGAGTCGTTTGATTGTCAGTGTCTAGTTTTTTATTTTTAAAGAAGCAATCGTAGTTCGATATTCCGCCGTTCTTGACTAAACTGATTAGGATATTGTTGGCATTGATTTCTGTCACTTGAGGTTGAAGAAAAAGCAATTTCAAAGGGGAGAGAGCGACGCTTATGTTTTCAGCTCTGAGAAGAGTATCGCAATGATTGGGAACTACAAATAAACCCCTCATTGTGAGCGTGGAAAAGCCAGTAAAGTGAAGTTTCTGATAACTGATATGCAAATCGTACTTTTCTTCAATGCGATTGATTTTCAAATTGGCATAACCTCTCATCAATGGATTGCGAAGCACCCAGAGCATGATTATCAGCGCAAAAAGAGCCAATAAAAACCAAAATATGTATTTTGTATATTTCTTTTTCATTTCTAAGTGCAAAGTTACCGTGTTTTGTTGTTAATTGGAATATAATAGAAGAATTTTGGAACATTCGAGAAATATTAAATGTTATAATTTTGTGACGTCAAAACTAAGTTTTGATTGTCTTAATAGAGGTTATTCATAATGTGGAAAAAATTATTCTTTATTCTGCCTTTGATTTTAGTTGCTTTTGGAGCTGAATGTCAGAATACTATCATTAAAGGAATTGTAACAGACTCTATTACAGGAGAAACGTTGCCTTATGTATCCGTAATTGTGAAAGGGACAACTATCGGAACAGCAACTGACGATAACGGCAAGTTTTCGTTCACTTCTTCGTCTAAAGTCAGGACATTGGTTATTTCCTATTTAGGTTACAACGACAAACACGTTTTAGTTTCGCTAGGCAAAACAAACGATTTGAAGGTTCGTCTTGCACCTTCCAGCATTGCTTTGAAAGAGGTGGTTGTCAAACCTAAAAAAGAGAAATATTCCAAGAAGGAAAATCCTGCCGTCACCTTAATCAAACATGTGATTGACTCACGTGACAGCAACGATCCGCGGAACCACGATTATTTCACCTATGACCAATATGAACGGATGGTTTTCGCCATGAACGATTTTCATCCGAAAGCCAAGAAAGACAGTACAAAAACCAGCAAACTGGACTTCCTGGTAGATTTCATCGATACGCTGGATGTCGGAACGACCATTCTTCCTGTTTCAGAAAAAGAAAAACTGCAGACAGTTTATTTCCGCAAAGACCCGAAATCAGAGCGTACCGTCCTGAAAGCGAGCAAATCGTCGGGTGTTGACGAAATCTTTTCCCGTCAAGGCGTTGCCCAGTTCCTGAACGAAGTCTTTCGCGAAGTGAACATCTTTCAGAATGATATTCCTTTGTTCCTGCAGCGATTTGTAAGTCCTATTTCAACTATCGGTCCGAATTACTATAAATATTATTTGCTTGACACTTTGGAAGTAAACGGAAAGAAAACAGTCGATTTGGGATTTGTGCCGTTCAATGCCGAGACATTCGGATTTACAGGCCATTTGTATGTCGCCCTTGATTCGACTTATTTCGTTCAACGCGTGAAACTTAATGTACCTAAAAATATCAATCTTAACTTCGTAAGCGGAATGACGATTGAGCAGAGCTTCGAACGCGAACCCGACGGAACGCGAGTAATAACGAAAGACGATATCAACGTGAACTTCAAGATTAACGAGAAGTCGAAAGGCATGTATGCCCGAAGGCTTTGCATATATAGCAATCAAGCTTTTACAGCGCCAACCGACCCCGAACTTTTCAAACAGAGTTCACCTATTATCACAATGAAGAATGCTTATACTCAGAATGAGGCTTTTTGGACAAGCAATCGCCCGGCAAATGCTGGCGTAAGAAAGAAGAATTCTGTCGAAATGCTGATGTCCAAACTGAGGTCAATCCCATTGTTTTATGCAACTGAAGAAATCGTTTCAGTCCTTGTAAACGGATATATTCCGACAGCAAAAGATAAATCTAAAAGCCAATTTGAATTCGGTCCGGCAAATACCTTTGTCAGCGGCAATGCTATTGAAGGCGGTCGTTTCCGCATGGGCGGAACTACAACAACGGCGTTCAGCAAACGCCTTTTTGTGGATGGTTTCATGGCATACGGAACGAAAGACGAAAAACTGAAATATGACGGCCTGATAGAATATTCATTCGTCGACAAGAAAGAGTTCAGAAAAGAGTTCCCCGTTCATTCGCTTCGTTTCGAGTGCAGTTACGATATCAATAATCTCGGTCAGGAATATATGTACACCAACAAGGATAATATGTTTTTGGCCTGGAAACGACAGAAAGACAGTCATGCAACCTATTTACGCAATACTGAACTGACATATTACTGCGAACATTATAATGGCCTTGCATACGGTGCTGTTCTTCGCAATTTACAAGACAATTCTTCGCCTTACGCCGAATTCAACCAAATGAATTCTGACGGAACCATTGAGCCGAGGTCATTTTACCGAATGAGCGAACTGGAGCTTAACTTCCGTTATGCACCAAATGAAAAATTCTATCAGACACGTAATTATCGTATTCCAATAACGTACGATGCACCTATCTTTACATTAAAACATGTCATGGCAGGAAAAAACATTTTCGGTTCTACATATACTTATAATCGAACAGATTTGGGCTTCGAGAAAAGATTCTGGTTCTCGGCTTTCGGTTTCGTCGATATGATTATCAAGAGTGGAAAAGTTTGGAATGCTGTTCCTTATCCATTACTGATTCTGCCGAGTGCAAACCTTTCTTATACGGTGCAACCGGAATCGTACACAAACTTGAACGCGATGGAGTTCATCAACGATGAATATGCTTCATGGGATTTGACTTATTATATGAATGGTAATCTGTTGAACCGTCTTCCTGTGATTAAAAAACTCAAATGGCGCGAAGTTTTTGCTTTCCGCGGATTATACGGCAACCTGACAGACAAAAACAATCCAGCCAGCCCGTACCATGATGCCGGAATTTATACTTTCCCTGAAGGTTCATACAAGATGGGAAAACGGCCATATATGGAGGCAAGTGTCGGGATTGAGAACATTTTCAAGTTCCTCAGGCTCGATTATGTATGGCGTCTGAGTTATCGAAACCATCCCAACATACAAGACCGCGGAATTCGTTTCCTCTGTCAACTCTCTTTCTAGGCTCGTGAAAGAAAATTGTTGTCCTTCTGAACCATCTTTTCTATCATGTTGAGAGAAAATACTCGGTATTTTAAAATATCTTTGCTAACTTTGTATCTTATATAATGAAAAAGAAAAACTTCATCTTTTGTCTGCTTTTTGTTTTTGCGTCAATGCAGCTTTCTTTTGGCCAGCAAAAAGTCGGTCTCGTTCTCAGCGGAGGAGGAGCAAAAGGTGCTGCACATATTGGCGTTATCAAAGCACTTGAAGAAAATGGCATTCCAATCGATTATGTAGCTGGAACTTCAGCAGGTGCAATCGTCGGAAGTCTTTATGCAATGGGATATACGCCGGAAGAGATGGTTTTACTGATGCTGTCCGATGAGTTCGGCTATTGGCAATCGGGAAAGGTGGAGAACCAATACAAATATTATTTCAAGAATCCTGACCCGACACCTGATTTCGGTCATTTCTCCATCGACATGAGCGATTCGATTTCGGTCAAAGCCAATCTTTTACCTTCCAGCCTCATCAATCCCATTCAGATGAACCAGGCTTTTATGGGACTCTTTTCTCAAGCCACAGCTAAAGCCGCCTATAACTTCGACAATCTGTTTGTCCCGTTCCGTTGTGTAGCCTCAGATGTCTATGGAAAGAAAGCCGTAATTTTCAAGAATGGCGATTTGGGCGACGCCGTCCGTTCATCAATGACTTTTCCCTTTGTCTTTCAGCCAATCTGGAAAGACAGCGTTCCAATCTTCGATGGCGGAATCTATGACAATTTCCCGGTTGTGCCGATGAAAGAAGCTTTTCATCCTGATTTCATCTTCGGTTCGTCAGTTGCTTCAGGCGATGACAAACCTTCAGAAAACATCTATAGTCAGCTGGAAACCATGATTATGCAGAAAACGGAATACGACGTTCCGGAAGAAGATGGAATGATGATTAAATTCCATTTTCCGACAGTTTCTCTGCTCGACTTCCAAAAAGCCCGCGATTTGATGAACATAGGCTACGAACAAACAATGGCTATGATGGATTCTATCAAATCTCGAATCACTCGGCGAGTAAGCCCTGAAGAAGTTGCCGAACGGCGTAAAGCATACCGCGAAAGCCTTCCGAAACTGATGTTCAAGAATATCTACATCACTGGCGTGACAGATGCGCAACGCAGATACATCGAAGCGCAGCTCCATCGCGACATCAACAAGGATTTCTCGATGGAAGAGTTCAAGCGCGCGTATTTCAAGATGCTTACCTCATCGAAAATCAAAGAAATCATGCCGCATGCGGTCTATAATTATAAGGAGAAGAAATTCGATTTGTATCTGAAGGTGAAGATGCGCGAAGAAGTATTGATTGACTTTGGCGGAAACATTTCGTCGCATCAAGCCAATCAACTTTATATTGGATTCCGTTATCAATATTTGGGAAGAATGGCTGCCGATGTAAACGCAAATTTCCACGTAGGGAATTCGTTCAGTGGTGTTTTGCTGGGTGGAAGAATCTATCTGCGGACCGGCATTCCAACATATCTCAATTGGCAAGGCGTCTATTCGGGAAAGAATTATGCGGAATCTCAGTCAATGTTCTACGAAGATGTTTTGCCTCCATTCATGAAACAGCACGAGGTTTATACACGTGTTAAAATCGGCTTTCCTTTCTCAAACATCGCAAAATCAGAGATAGGAATTGCTTACGGTGAACTTAACGACCGCTATTATCAGACTTCCCGATTGATGACAGACGCTGATCACAGCCGATACAATTATTTTGTCGGTTCTTTAAGTATCGAGCGCAATTCTCTGGACGCCAAACAGTTTCCAATCGCCGGCCAGAGACAAATGCTCTTGGCTCAATACATTACAGGACCTGAGCATTACGACCCGTCGTCAGTGACATATCAAGCTACAACTTTTCATCGGAAAGTTCAATCATGGCTTCAGATTAAAGGAGAATGGACACATTTCACAGAGGTCAATCGATATGTCAATTTCGGTTATACAGGTGAAGTGGTCGTTTCAAGTAAGAATCTGATGAACAATTATACGGCCTCTGTACTTCAAGCACCGGCTTTCACACCGACGCCTCATAGTAAAATCGTCTTTAATGAAGCTTTTCGTGCAAATCAGTACGCAGCTTTCGGAATAATTCCAATCATCAAGTTCAGTAAACTGCTGCATTTAAGAACTGAAGCTTATGCCTTTGCTCCTTTATATGAGATTAAGAAGAAGGAGATAAACAATTCGGACAGCTACTTTGCTTCACCATATTACGGCAAGTTCCTTCACACATTGAATTATATGGGTGAAGTTTCGTTAGTATTCCAATTGCCGTTCGCATCAATCAGTCTGTATGCCAACGGTTACAATTATCCATCCAATAATTTCAACTTCGGCTTGAACATCGGATTCTTGATTTTCAATCCTAAACTAATCGAATAACATTTTATATAAACGACATCGCCCGCGAAACTGAATAATCAGTAATCGCGGGCGATTCTTTATGTTAAGGGAAATAGATTGAGCCTTATTTCTTAATGTTCGGCAATTCAAGTCCGTAACCTTTACGTTTGTCTTCATATTTAAGCCAGAAGCCAAACAGCAAAGCCAAAACTCCTAAAGATACAAATACCAACATCGGAACGGTATAATTGAACTTCAAAGGATCTTCAACACCGACATTTGTTGCAGTAAGAACAGCACCGATAATCATTGGGAATGCATACAAACCGATATTTTGAATCCAGAATATTACGGCGTAAGCAGAACCTAACAAACGATTGTCGACCAATTTTGGAACTGATGGCCACAAAGCAGCAGGAACCAAAGAGAAAGAAATGCCAAGTAAAACAATGCTCAAGAATGTAATGACGATAGACTTCGTGGCCGGAACCAAGAAAGCAAATGACAAGTGACAGAATATCATCAGCAATGCGCCTAAAATCAACATTGTCGCACCTTTACCTTTTCTATCCAAGAAATTTCCGAGAATAGGAGTGATGGCAGCTGCGCCAAGAGGAAATACTGAAAAGACTGCACCAGCAGCTTTTGCAGAATAGCCTAAATTGCATTGAAGCATATTGACAGCATATTTCTGGAATGGGAAAATTGCCGAATAATAAAGCACGCACAACAAAGCAACCAACCAGAACACTTTGGAAGTGAAAATCAATTTCAAGTCTTTAACTTTGAATGGATCATCTTTTTCTTCGCCTCTTTCACCGCTTTCCTTCTCAAGTTTGATATCCATGAAAGAATAGGAGATAAAGCACATCAAGCCGACAACCATCAGAATAACAGCAAAAGCTACAGGACGTGAAACACTGATGTTTCCGTGTAAAGAAGCAATGAACGGAGAACCAACCATAACAACAGCAACACCAATACGAGCAATCGCCATTTCGATACCCATTGCAAGCGCCATTTCTTTTCCTTTGAACCATTTGACAATTCCGCGCGAAACCGTTATTCCAGCCATTTCAACGCCGCAGCCGAAGAGCATGAATCCAATCGCCGAAAGTTTGGCCGAAGCAGGCATACCATCAAAAAATGGAGTAACATTCCACCATGTAGCCGGCAAATTAAGACTTCCATTGATGAAGTTCATCAAAGAAGTGCCCTCAAAAGCAGGAGACACAGCATAATAATTGACTGCTCCACCAATAACCATCACTGAACCAGAAAGGATTGCCGTGAAACGGACTCCCATTTTGTCAAGAATGATTCCCGCAAAAATGAGGAAGAAAACAAACACATTCAGGAAAGTTTCCGAACCGGCATAATGACCGAATGCATTTGAATCCCAACCGCGTTGTGTTTGCAGAATATCTTTGAGCGGCGAAAGGATATCCATAAAGATGTAGCCGAAAAACATGGCCGAAGCTAACAAGACCAAAGCTGTCCAACGGACAGACGCTTTGTCCCGCATCGATTTTTGAATTAAATCCGTAGTTGTCATTTTCTTTTTTCCATTATATGATTATTAATTATATATGATTCATTTGAAGTTTTTTGTTAGAGAACAAAGGATAAGCTTCAGAGACAACATATGTGCTGCCGCCAATGAAAATCATATCCTTTTCTTCGGCTTTGAGAAGAGCGGCAGCGACTGCATCAGAGATAGACGGAACAATTGAGCCTTCAAGTCCGTGACGATTCGCTTTTTCCGCAAACTGTTCAGCAGGCATTGCACGTTCGGTCGATGCTTGTGTAAAGAAATATTTGGCTTTGCGCGGCATCATTCCAAGGACAGAATCAATATCTTTGTCTTTCATCATTCCAACAATCATATACAGATTCGGATGCGAAGAGACCGCTTTAGCCAATTGAGGTCCAAGATATTGCCATCCTCCAGGATTATGTCCTGTATCACAAATCACTAGCGGTGAATTTTGAAGCGTTTGCCAACGGCCCATTAAACCTGTTAATTCTATGATATGACTGAAACCTTCACCGACAGCTTTACTTGAAATATTGAAGTTCATTTCTCGAAGCCGACGAAGAGCACATAAAACTGTCTTTGCATTATGGTCTTGAACAACACCATTAAGTTCGTCGACGATTGTCCCAAAATCCACAGTTTCGATATGCCATTTGCCTTCCTCATTTTGAGAAATGCTGTTTACCAACGTTTCATCTTCAGCAAAGAAAATGTCAGAGTTCGTTTCTGAAGCTTTGCTGCGAAATACTTCAGCAACACTTTCTGTCCCTTTTTCTCCGATGACAACCGGAACATGAGTTTTAATAATGCCTGCTTTTTCTCCGGCTATTTTTTCCAACGTATCACCAAGGAACTGAGTATGATCGAGACTAATGTTCGTTATAATGCTCAAAATGGGAGAGATGATATTTGTACTGTCCAATCTTCCACCCATTCCGACTTCAATAATCGCAATATCGACTTTCATCGCACGAAAATAATCAAATGCCATTGTCGACGTAATCTCAAAAAATGAAGGCTCAAGTTTTTCAAAGAATGAACGATGATTTTCTACAAAAGAAACGACTGATTCTTTTGATATCATTTCTCCGTTCACACGAATCCGTTCGCGGAAATCGACTAAATGCGGAGAAGTAAACAAGCCAACTTTATATCCTGATTGCTGAAGAACTGCAGCTAACGAATGACAAACTGAACCTTTGCCATTTGTTCCCGCTACATGAATTGTCGGATAAGATTTGTGAGGATTGCCGAGATAATCATCCAATGCATGACTGGTAGAAAGTCCTGGTTTATAAGCATTAGCTCCGCTGTTTTCAAAAACAGGCAAGCAAGTAAATAAATAATGGAGTGTCTCCTCGTATGTCATCAATTACATATTTTGCCTGCAAATGTAATAATTTATACGACATCAATTGAATATCAATTGCAAAAGCACTTAATAAAATCTATGAGCAAAAGCATACAATATTTTTAAAATGCATTCCAAATCAAGTTTTTTGAAAATAAATCATATCCCGGCTTTGCAAAGAATAAATAATATTCTACCTTTGTGGTATTGGACATTTTAAAAAAACTATATCAATCATGGAGACATCAAGACGTTCTTTCTTGAAAAAAATGACAGCAGCAGGAATTGGAACAGCAGGAATTGCGTTGACCAGTAAGGCTGCAGAAGTAGTCGTTCCGGACACGGACACGGAAAACACTACAGAAACGGAAGATAAAGAAAAGAAGAAAGCTGCCGCCAAAAGCGACGGTAAACTTCGTTTCGGATTCATCGGCACTGGCAGTCGCTGCCAAGAACACATTAATAATGTACTATCAATTCCGGGAAACAAAATCGTTGCTATCTGCGATATACAACAACCTTGCATTGATAAGACATTGCAACACATTTCCAAATTCAATGTTGATGCACCGAAAGTTTATACAGGAAGTGATCACGCATTTGAACAAATGCTTAACAATGAAGAATTCGATTGCGTTATCATTGCAAGTCCTTGGGAATGGCATACACCAATGGCAGTCGCAGCAATGAAAGCCGGAGTTCCTTATGTCGGCGTTGAAGTTGCAGCAGCTACATCTCTTGAAGAATGCTGGGATTTGGTAAATGTTTCCGAATCGACGGGTTCGCATTTGAGCATTCTCGAAAATGTTTGCTATCGCCGTGATTGTATGGCTGCTCTCACAATGGTTCGTCAAGGAATCTTAGGCGAATTGCTCCATTGCGAATGCGGTTACGAACATGACTTGAGAGCTACCAAGTTCAATGATGGTAAAAATTATGATTATGTCTCAGGAACTCACGACCTTCGCATGGGACCTTCTGCCTTTTCAGAAGCTCAATGGCGCGGATTCCATTCCATATATCACAACGGCGATGTTTATCCTACTCATGGAATCGGACCGGTTGCTGAATGTCTGGATATCAATCGTGGGAACTGCTTTTTGGCTCTTTCGTCAATGGCAACTCAATCTCGCGGATTACATAAGTTCATCGTTGATAATGCAGGTGCAAACCATGAATTGGCAAAAGTCCAGTTCAATTTAGGCGATATTGTTACAACCATGATTAAATGTGCTAACGGACAGACAATCATTGTTACTCACGATACGAATTCACCTCGTCCATATTCTCTCGGTTTCCGCATTCAAGGAACGGAAGGCTTGTGGATGAATGATGGCGACCATGTTTATGTTCAAGGCAAGAGCAAACCTCATCAATGGGATGCTTCAGACAAATGGTTTACACAATATGATCACAAACTGTGGCAAGCTCATGGTTCAGACGCGTCTCAAGCAGGACATGGAGGAATGGATTATATAATGATGTACGATTATATTCAAGCCATTAAAGAGAAGAAAAATCCACCTATTGATTGCTACGATGCTGCTGCATGGAGTGCAATCACAGGTTTGTCTGAAATGTCAATCGCTCGCGGCGGTGCTTTGGTCGACTTCCCTGATTTCACTCGTGGCCAATGGATCAAACGCAAAAATGAATTTGCTATTTAATTAGCTTCTCAAATAAAAAAGAGGACATTCTGTTTAGAATGTCCTCTTTCATTTTTATTGCAAATGAAGATTATTGCATGCCTTCAGTCATTACTGAGTTGTTAATCTTAGCAATTAGATGCTGTAACACTGTACCCGGTCCGATTTCAATGAACTGAGTTGCACCGTCGGCAATCATGTTACGAACACTTTGAGTCCAACGAACAGGAGAAGTAAGCTGAGCAATCAGATTGGATTTGATAGTTCCGGGTTCTGTTTCAGCTTTTGTACTTACATTCTGATAAACCGGACAAATCGGCTTGTTGAACGGTGTTGTTTCAATGGCTTTTGCAAGTTCGTCATGAGCCAGCTCCATCAATGGTGAATGGAAAGCTCCGCCAACTTTCAATTTCAGGGCGCGCTTTGCACCTTCAGCCAACATCTTTTCGCATGCTGCATCAATACCAGGAACTGTTCCTGAAATCACGATTTGACCAGGACAATTGTAATTTGCACAGACAACGATTTCGTCTGTAATTGCTTTACAAATCTCTTCAACTTTCTCATCCGGCAAACCGATAATGGCAGCCATAGTGGAAGGCTGAGCTTCGCAAGCTTTCTGCATAGCTTTAGCACGTTTCGATACCAAAGCCAGTCCATCTTCAAAAGAAAGAGCTCCGGCTGTCACAAGTGCAGAAAATTCACCGAGAGAATGGCCGGCAGTCATGTCCGGCTTAAATTGATCACCAAGAGTCTTTGCCAAAATAACTGAATGAAGAAATACGGCTGGCTGAGTTACTTTAGTCTGTTTCAGGTCTTCGTCTGTTCCATCGAACATTAGGTCTGTAATGCGGAAGCCAAGTATAGCGTTGGCTTTTTCGAACATTTCTTTTGCAGATTCATTGTTGTAATAAAGGTCTTTTCCCATTCCTACGAATTGGGCTCCCTGTCCGGGAAATACATAAGCTTTCATAATTCTAATCGTTTTCTAATTACAGATTTTTAATGTGCTACAAAGGTAATAAATCTCGTTTGAACTATCCACATAATCTCTACAAATAGTATCTTTGTGCCGACAAAAAGGAAACTAACATATAATATATAACTATCATGAGCAATTTATTATTTCTTGGTAATTTAGGAACTGGCGAAATCATCATTATCGCTATCATCGTTTTATTACTTTTCGGCGGCAAGAAGATTCCGGAACTTATGAAAGGAATCGGTAAAGGAGTAAAGAGCTTCAAAGACGGCGTCAAGGGTTTGGAAGATGATGTTAAGTTGGATGACAAAAACGACAACGACACCACTACAAAGTAATAATCGCTTTTGATGGAACAACAAGATGAAATGTCCTTCTGGGATCACCTGGAAGCACTTCGTTGGACTTTACTGCGCTCTATAGCTGCATTGATGATTTTTGCTATAGGCTGCTTTGCTGTAATGCCTCGTCTTTTTGATAAGGTGATTATGGCGCCGTGTTCCTCTAATTTTATCTTGTATCAGTGGCTCTGCGGCCTTAATCAATGGCTGGTAAATAAGAGCAAATATTTCGATGTTTTACCTGACTTTTGCAACGACAACTATCATGTGCAGGTTGTCAACATCAAGTTGGCATCTCAATTCTTCACACACATGAGTACGTCGTTTTGGCTGGCTCTTGTTTTGACATTTCCTTATCTGATGTGGGAAATATGGAAGTTTATCCGCCCTGCACTTTACGAGAATGAAAAAAAGAGTCTCCGCGGCGTCTTCATGTTCGGGACAGTCATGTTCTTTGTTGGTTGCGCAATCGGATATTTCTTGGTTTTTCCTTTGACGCTTCGTTTCTTGGCAACTTATGACTTAAGTGATGCAATAACACAACAAGTTTCACTAGATTCATACATCAACAATTTCCTAATGTTGATTTTTGTCATGGGATTGGTATTCGAGATGCCTTTGTTGTCATGGTTTTTGTCGCAACTTGGTTTTCTTAAACGTTCATTCTTCAGGAAATATCGTCGTCATGCGATAGTTGGTTTGCTCATTGCAGCAGCTTTGATTACTCCAAGTGGAGACCCATTTACGTTGAGCGTTGTCTTTTTCCCGCTTTATGGATTGTATGAACTCAGTGCTTTCTTTGTGAAAAAGGACAAGAAAGAAGACGATGACGATGATGACGATGATGTTGACACAAAAGCAGTGGCAGTAACCAAGAACATAGATTAAATCATCAACTTTTATTTATAGAAGAAGTCGGTTTCTCTTTTGGAGGAACCGACTTCTTTTTGCTTTATAAACCGGCAGCTTTCTAATTTTTCAGGAAAGGTTGGCTTACAAATTCTAAAACTGTAGGAAGTGCTGAACGCCAATAACGCCATTGATGAGCACCGTCACGAACGCGGAATTCATGTTGAATGCCTTTAGCCTTCATTAGTTTATGTACTTCAAAATTACCTTCCAACAGAAAATCATCGTCACCGCAATCGATATAATAACGAACTTTCGGCGTTTTGTCCTTATCCAAATTCTTCAAAATATCCAAGACACTGTTCTTTTCCCAACCTTCTAAGTTTTTCCCATACAAACGATGGAACAAGTCTATAAAAGATTTTGCATTACTGCCTGAATTGTTGTTCATTGCTTCGTCAGTAAAGACAGCGGCACTAAGCGGACAGCAAGCACAGAACATATCGGGATGATGGAGAGAATAAAGAAAAGAACCATAACCGCCCATTGACAATCCGGAAATTGCACGATTTCGGACATCAGGACGAATGCGGTAAGTTTTCTCCATGAACGGAATCAATTCTTTGAAGAACATATCTTCGTAAGGCATTTTTCCATCATATTGGTTCACATACCAAGTATCCCAAGCATCAGGCATGATGACAATCATTGGTGCAGCATTTCCGTTTGAAATGGCTTTGTCTGTAATATCTTGCATATTACCTGACTGAAGCCAAGCCGTTTGATCATCTGTGTAACCATGAAGCAGATAAAGTGCCGGATAAAGCCGTTGTGAGTTATTGTAACCTGACGGTAAATAGATGCTGTAAGAAATATCTCTATTCAAAATATTGCTGTGAAAAGAGAGTGATTCCATCACATTACTCTGCGAATAACATGTAATACTGATTATAAGGCTCAGTATGAAAGCCAGGATGCATTTGTTTTTCATATTATAGACCATTGATTTTTGCAGCGAATATAATGCATGTCGGGCAAATAAAGAAACAGATGATAAAATATCTTCAGTAAATCTTTATAACCCGACAAGAAATTGAAGAATATAATTTTTGTCGATATGTAGATAGATATTATTTATGCAAATAAGAATTCATTAGAAAATAAATGTCCCTATATTTGCTAGCGAAAATAGAACCAATAAATATATATTGATATGAAAAAGAAATGGATTTGTACAGTTTGCGGTTATGTATATGAAGGAGAAGAACCGCCAGCGTTTTGCCCACAGTGTAAACAACCTAGTAGTAAATTCAAATTGCTCGAAGAAACAGAAGGCGCTTTGAAGTTTGCTGACGAACATGTAATTGGTGTAGCAAAAGGTGTTGACCCAGAGATTCTTGAAGGTTTGCGTGCACATTTTACAGGCGAATGCAGCGAAGTAGGCATGTATCTTGCAATGAGCCGTCAAGCAGATCGCGAAGGTTATCCGGAAATCGCTGATGCATTTAAACGTTATGCTTATGAAGAAGCTGACCATGCTTCTCGTTTTGCTGAACTGTTAGGCGAAGTTGTTTGGGATACAAAGACCAATCTGAAGAAACGTATGGAAGCTGAAGCTGGTGCTTGCGCTGACAAGAAACGTATTGCTACATTGGCTAAACAACAGAATTTGGATGCTATTCATGATACAGTTCACGAAATGGCAAGAGACGAAGCTCGTCACGGAAAAGGCTTTGAAGGTCTTTACAACCGCTATTTCAAGTAATCTCTATTACTCTAAAGAAAAGCGCTTCCTTTCGGAGGCGCTTTTTTTATGAAATTGTTTGCAATCGAAAAATAATTACTACTTTTGCAACGGAAGAAAGTCCATGGAAAGATGCCGGAGTGGACGATCGGGGCGGACTCGAAATCCGCTGTACAGCTAGTCTGTACCTGGGGTTCGAATCCCTATCTTTCCGCCAGAAGTCGATAAGCCCAACTTATCGACTTCTTTGTTTTATAATAAACAAGTCTAAATGTAATATTCGGCAGCATCAATCAGTCCTGCACGCAAAGCATATTTTGTAGCTTCATAAGCGGTGTTGACGTCGAGCTTCCGGAATATATTTTTCCTATGAGTATTGATTGTGTGAAAGCTTGAACATCGCTCGGCGGCAATTTCTTTAGTTGTTTTGCCTGATGCAATCGCCTTTAATATTTCTGTTTCAGTTTTGGTCAGAATCGTATCACTCTCACTTTCTCTTATTACTGGAGAAAGAAGCATCTCCATAGTTCTGCGACATAAAAAACGCTCGAATCGGAGAGTAGCACTCAAAGCTTCATCAATTTCCGATTCAGAGCATTCCTTATATACAACACTAAAATCTGAACTCTCCGAAACAATTCGGCGGACAAAGTCATCGCTCAATTCTTCACAGAACAAAACCCAATGAGTTCTTGGAAAACGTTGATGAATGATTATCAAATTCTCTATATCAGGAATGTCGAATAACGTGAAATCCAACCAAATGACAGCTACCGAAGTTGCCTGAAGCTCTTTTATTAAAGAAACTTTGTCGGCAACTTCAATCACTCTCACATTTTGTTTCCTGTTACAAAGATAACGGAGACCTATTCGGGAGATGTCTTGATTATCAGCTAAGATAATCGTTGATCTGTTCAAATCATCATTCATTAAAGCGGATAATCCTCAAAGGCATACAAAACGGTTGACAAATAACGTTCACCAGAATCAGGAAGCAAAGCGACAATGTTCTTCCCTGCGTTTTCGGGTTTTTTAGCAAGTTCCAAAGCTGCATAGACGGCTGCTCCAGACGAAATGCCGACCAATAAGCCTTCAGTCTTTGCCAGTTCGCGTCCAGCAAGAATTGCAGCATCGTTTTCTACTTCAAAAACCTGGTCAACAACGGAAGCATCATAAGTCTTTGGAATGAAATTAGCTCCGATTCCCTGAATCTTATGCGGTCCACTTTGACCGCCTTTTAAAACAGGCGACGATGCAGGTTCGACCGCTACGATTTTCACATCGGGATTTTTTTCCTTTAACTTTCTGCCAATGCCGCTGACAGTTCCTCCAGTGCCGACTCCGGCAATAAATATATCGACTTTACCGTCAGTATCACGCCAGATTTCTTCACCTGTCGTATCGTAATGCGCTTTTGGATTTGCAGGATTTTCAAACTGCTGTAAAATAACTGAACCAGGAATCGAGTCACGCAATTCTTCAGCCTTATCAATTGAGCCTTTCATTCCCGCAGCGCCCGGAGTCAATTCAACTTTTGCGCCGTAAGCTTTCAACAAGCTGCGACGTTCCATGCTCATGGAATCCGGCATTGTAAGAATTAATTTGTAACCTTTGACGGCCGAAACAAAAGCCAATCCTACACCTGTATTACCGCTCGTTGGCTCAATGATAGTTGCGCCCGGTTTTAAAAGCTCTTTTCTCTCTGCATCTTCAATCATTGCCAAAGCAACGCGATCCTTAACACTACCAGCAGGATTGAAGTATTCCAATTTTACTAATATCGGAGTCTTTAAACCTTTTTCTTTTGAATAGCGGTTTAACTCCATCAAAGGTGTGTTTCCTATAAGTTCTGTAAGTTCTTTTGCAATTCTACTCATATCAATTTCTCATTAGTTGTTACAATCTAAATTACATCAAAAGCCTGCTGCAAATCGTCGATAATATCATCGATATGTTCGGTTCCGATTGAAAGACGAATTGTATTCTGATGAATGCCTTGGTCTTCCAATTCTGCCGCACTTAATTGTGAATGCGTCGTTGAAGCAGGATGAATAACAAGACTTTTCACATCAGCGACATTTGCCAGTAAAGAAAAAATCTTCAAATGGTCAATCCAGTCTTGAGCCTCTTTGGCTCCGCCTTTGATGTCGAAAGTAAAGATTGAACCGCCGCCATTCGGGAAATAACGTTTGTAAAGTTCATGATTCGGATGTTCCGGCAAAGAAGGATGATTGACTTTCTCAACTTTAGGATTGTTGTTCAAATATTCAACGACTTTGAGTGCATTGGCTACATGACGTTCAACACGAAGAGAAAGTGTTTCAAGACCTTGCAACAAGATGAACGCATTAAAAGGCGAAATTGTCGCACCTGTATCACGAAGTATGACAGCTCGAATGCGAGTTATGTATGCTGCTGCACCAACTGCATCAGCAAACACAATGTTGTGATAACTAGGCTCCGGAGCAGCCAATTGAGGAAATTTACCGCTTTTCTTCCAATCGAATTTTCCTCCGTCAACGATTACGCCGCCCAAAGAAGAACCATGACCACCGATAAATTTAGTTGCAGAATGGACTACAATGTCAGCGCCATGTTCAATTGGACGAATCAAAAACGGTGTACCGAAAGTATTGTCGATAATCAACGGAATTTGATGTTTGTGTGCAATAGCTGAAACAGCTTCAATATCAACAATATTGGAATTCGGATTGCCTAAGGTCTCGATAAAAACCAACTTTGTATTGTCTTTAATTGCACGTTCAAAATTTTGAGGATCGTCAGGATCGACAAAAGTTGTCGATATTCCGTAAGCTTTTAATGTATGACTTAGCAGATTGAACGTTCCGCCATAAATGGTTTTCGCTGCGACAACATGATCGCCTGCAGCAGTTATGTTCTGAATTGCATAAGTGACAGCAGCGGCGCCACTTGCAACGGCCAATCCCGCGACTCCGCCTTCCAAAGCGGCTACACGATCTTCAAAGACAGCTTGCGTTGAGTTTGTCAACCGACCATAAATATTGCCGGCATCAGTTAAGCCAAAACGTGCAGCTGCGTGAGCAGAATTATGAAATACATACGATGTCGTCTGATAAATCGGCACTGCGCGAGAATCGGTTGTCGGATCTGCTTGCTCTTGTCCGACATGCAGTTGTAAAGTTTCAAAATGTAATTTCTTTGTTCCCATAAAAATCTTAGTTTATTCAAGTCTACTTTTAGTCTTTAAGTTGATTAATCAACTTTCATTTGACATTGCAAAAGTAACTTGCTTCAAAAGTATTCGCAATACCTCAAATATGGCATTTTTATACCACGATTGAGGTATGATTCATTTATCATAATAGTTTTGCTATCTGTTCAAGATATTGAGCATCAATCGAATCAAAGAAATCCAATTTATCACTGTCAATATCAATTACCGCAACGACCTCATCGCCATGAAAGATTGGAACCACAATCTCAGAACGCGATGCAGCGTTACAGGCAATATGTCCGGGAAACATTTCCACATCAGGCACAATCAATGTACGCTGTTCTTTCCATGCCGTGCCGCAAACTCCGCGACCGAAAGCAATCCGAGTACATGCAAGCGGACCTTGAAAAGGAGCGAGGACAAGCTGTTCTCCTTTAACGACATAAAAACCGACCCAAAAGAAACCGAACGTCTCTTTCAATACGGCCGCTATATTTGCCATGTTTGCAACTGAATCGTTCTCAACTCCGACAAGTGAACGAATCTGCGGCAACAATGCCTTGTAAATGTTTTCTTTATCCATATAATATTAATCTAACATCATGTATTTATCCAAAATGCAAAGATAGTCACATTATTCTTATCTTTGCGGCATGAATCAGAACAACGCACCACTAGCACTCGGAACTGAACAAATCAGTAAATTATTGAGACAATATGCACTTCCAGCCATCATTGCGATGACTGCGTCGTCATTATATAATGTCACTGACAGCGTTTTCATCGGCCACGGCGTTGGTCCGATGGCAATCGCAGGACTTGCGCTTTCAGGACCGTTGATGAATCTCAGCGCCGCATTCGGAACTTTGGTAGGAGTTGGCGCAGCGGTACTTGTTTCCGTAAAACTTGGCCAAAAAGACTACAAAGGAGCAAATAGAGTACTTGGAAATGAGTTGGTTTTGAATGTGATTTTGGGTCTCCTCGTCGCAGCTCTTTGCCTTATTTTCTTGGACCCGATTCTCTATTTCTTCGGTGCAAGTGCACAGACCATTGATTATGCCCATTCGTATATGACAATTATCCTTTTCGGGAATGTCATTACTCATCTTTATTTTGGCCTGAATGCGGTCATCCGTTCGTCAGGTTTTCCAAAATTAGCCATGACTTTCACACTGATTTCTGTCGGTATAAACGTCATACTTGACCCAATCTTCATTTTCTGCTTTCATTGGGGAATCGCCGGAGCAGCTTGGGCAACTGTCATTGCGCAAACAGTCTCTCTTGCCGGACAAATCTATCATATTTCGAAAAAGAACAACATCCTGCATCTGCAGAAAGGAATTTTTAGACTGAAGAAATCTCTCATCGGTGAAATCTTTTCTATCGGTCTTTCACCATTCCTGATGAATGCATGTTCTTGTTTGCTGATTATACTTATCAATCATGGCTTAAAACGTTATGGTGGCGATTTATCTATTGGAGCAATGGGCATTGTCAACAATTTCGCTTTCATTTTTGTAATGATTGTGATGGGATTCAATCAAGGAATGCAGCCAATCACCGGTTATAATTTCGGGGCTAAACAATACTCACGTGTCACAGACGTAATGAAACTCACGATGATCTGTGCAACATGTGTAACGACTGCCGGTTTTCTTGCGTGCGAACTTTTCCCTTCATTTATTGCCAAGTTCTTTACATCTGATGAAAAAATGATTGCATTGGTCGTATATGGCATGAGGATTGACTTTGCTCTCTTTCCGATAATCGGATTTCAGATGGTTGCAGCAAACTTTTTCACCTCAATCGGAATGGCAAAAAAGGCAATCTTTCTGTCCCTAACTCGTCAGTTGTTGTTTCTAATGCCTTGTTTGTTAATACTTCCTCCCATACTTGGTGCATTCGGTGTTTGGGTCAGCCTTCCAATATCAGACTTTCTATCTACCTTCGTTACAGCAATACTTTTACGTGCCCAATTCCGCAAGTTCCATGCGCAGAATCAGGCTCAAATAACATCACAAAAGAGTTTGTCTGAAAACGTATAATCTTTTAATATAAACCTCCAAGAAGGAAAATCATGGACACTATAGCAAGTACAACAATAATTGCTACAACGATAAGAAGCTTTTCCTTCATCTTTTTCTCACGAGCCTTAGCCCTTTGATTCTTGTGTTTTCCCATATCAAGATTCTTTTAAATTGTTTCGCTAAGATAGTCAATAATCCTAAATCCAAACAACTTTTGCAAAAAAATATTTGTCAATGAATAAATCTGAAGTTCATAAATCGTATTTTCGCTGAAAAATCAAGTCGTATGCAGCTACAAAAAAACGTCCTACTCATTTTCCCACTTCTATTTTTGATATTTTATCTTGTATTCCATAAATATATCTTCAGCTTTGCCACGACATTTTCCTGCATACTGATTGCCGCATATTTCTATGTCAGGTTCAACAGTCGCAAATCAGAACTCTTTATCATCATGGCATTTGCATTCTCAATTGCTGGCGACTGGATGCTTAAAACCCGTTCGACAAATCCGATGGGCTTTGTTTATGGGATTCTGTTGTTCTTCATTGCGCACGTTTGCTATTTGGCTTTCTGTCTTAAAAACGGACGTCTTCACATCATGATATTGGTGGTTCTGACAGTCTTGTATGTTGCTTATTATTTAACTTTCCTGCGTCCAGCAATATCCGATAGTGTATTGAATATCGCTGTGCTGGTTTATACGCTTGTTTCTTGCGTTTCTCTTTCAGCAGCTGCCGGACTTTCCATTCCTTCTCCAACAAAAGTACTGTTTATCATCGGAATAGCTTGTCTGCTCTTTTCCGACACATTGATTTCGTTCCATGAGTTTCTGCACCAGTCCTTTTTATATGAACTGATGATGCCGACCTATTTCGCATCACAAATATTGGTAACGGCTGCGCTCTTAAATCGCAAGATTAAAGCAGACGCATAAAAAACATAGCAATATTAGTAGGAGAAAGTTATTCCCTTTTTTAATAAAGGCATAAGTTCTTGTACAACTTTGGGATTTTCACTGGAGATATTCTTCTTTTCGACTCTATCTTTCCCATACTGATAAAGTTCTACTATCTTTTCGCCTTTTTTGTCATAACTGGAAAGTCGATAATCCGGCACTCTAAGAGAATATCCATTACGGAAATAACTGTACGCGACATCATTCCAATCCTTAATGTTCGGATTATTCAACATACGTGCAAAACTGTGTCCATCGAGACCTTCAGGCTTAGAAATGCCACATAAATCCATCAACGTCGGATAAATATCAATAGAACTGACAATTCTATTGTTTTTCACGCCTTTCTTGCAGCCTGGAACTTTCACAACAAGCGTACTGCTCAAAGATGTTTCGTGCAGCGTATGTTTTCCCCAAACGCGCAAATCGCCCAAATGCCATCCATGATCGCCCCAAATGATAACGATTGTGTTGTCGGCTTTTCCACTCTCTTGCAAAGCATCAAGAACTTTCCCGACTTGACTGTCAACATAGCTGACACAAGCGAAGTAAGCATGACGAAGTTTTCTTGCATAAGCGTCTGAAACCCTTTTATTAAGAGAAGCTTTCTCGTCACCCAATTCATATCCGTTGAATTCAGCGCTTTCATGAAGAGTGAATGTGTTACAGTTTTCCGGGATATCTGGCATTGGAGAAATTGGAATCGAAGCTTCATCGTATAAATCCCAATACTTTTTTGGTGATGTAAAAGGAAGATGCGGTTTGAAGAATCCGACAGCCAAACAGAACGGTTGATCTTTTCCGGCCAATTCCTTCAACTTTTTCACTGCTAAATTGGCCGTCAATCCATCAGGATAGCCTTCATCCGGAACATCCGCACATTCGTACGGTTTGACTTGCTTGTGCCGGCTTTGCCGGTTCGAACCATCGGCATATCCGAAAAATGCATTCCAACCGTTTCCCCATTTTCCGGCATCGAAAAGCATCTCATTCCAACTGTAAGGCAGTTCAAGCTTATCTGTTTTCACATCTTCATAACCATAAAGACAACCATCAGCATAATGACTGATTTTACCTATTCCGACAGTATAATAGCCATTTCTTCGCAATTGATGAAACATCGTTTCCGGAATGTCGCCTTCAGCTTTTCCAGATAATCTTGTTCGACACGCTTCGTTTGACAAATCAGATTTGTCTTTCGGCAGATGTCCGGTCAGCATGCTCGCTCGTGACGCACCACTAGTCGGAACTTGTACATAATGTTGGAAAAACAAACTTCCTTCAGAAGCCAATCTATCGATGTTAGGAGTCTTAACCAACGAACCATAAGCACCCAACTCACGACGCAAATCGTCAATGCAGATGAAAAGTACATTAGGCTTGACGGCATCCTTCTTTTGTTGGGCAAAACCTTGAAAAGGCAATGCTAATAAGCAGGCTGAGATTATCGAATAACTGTTTTTCATGACAAGTCAGAAAGTAGAATTGATTTGTTCTGCAAAGATATTATTATTCTACAACTTCATCGGCTGGAAATATGTCGGAAAAAATATTTCCAAGACTTTTCCACCTGGATATATATCGGCCAACATTTTTCCACAACTTCCGACATTCGGAAATATGTCGGGAATAATATTTCCATGACTTTTCCACTTGGAAATGTATCTGCCAATATTTTTCCATAACTTCTGGCATCCGGAAATGTGTTGAAAATAATATTTCCATGACTTTTCCACTTGGAAATATATCCGCCAACAAATTTCCAATACATTTCCACTGAGAATACCTCTAATCTTCATTCGACGATAATCCATCACTTGTTTTGAACCTCTCGTAGGAAAACATTAAAAGATAAAATTTGGACAGGAGCAAAGAAACGACTATCTTCGTAGCAGTCAAAAAGTTCAATACCTCTGCTGACAGATTTAAATTCAAGTATTTATGAAAAGAGTCTTTTATATTGTAGCTGCTTTCTGTATTTTTCAATTTGCACTTAGTGCACAGAATCGTTGGCAAATCATGCCAAACCATTCAATTGTTTGGACGGTTGGGAAGAATCTTCCGCACGAAGACCATATTGAAATGAGCGGAGAACAAGTCTCTACAGTATTGCGTTACGGCGTTCGTCAAGACAGCTCATTCAGTCTCGAGCGTTCGATGGTTTGGCCTATGCTGCGAACCATCCCGAATAATACTCACGCCAGTTTGATGCGTCGATTTGCAATCGATTATCCTTCCTTATTGATTGTCAACGGAAAATCGTTGCAGGACGAACGAGTGAAGAGCCTTTGTCTCGATGGCAAACTAACTGTCGTCAGTTCGTTTTCAATAGGAAGAAGACCTGACGGCAATGTCAAGGAAAAAGAAACACGACCAACTATTGAACTGACACGCATTTTCTTCCCGTCCAAAGATTTGCCGATGCTCTGCGAACGATACATTATAAAAAATACAGGAAAGAAAAGCATAACAGTCAATGTTCCCGAACAAAAGTCTGTTTATCATACTGACGCAGCTATTGGTGTAAACGGCAGCTACACATTGGTTGCTGCACTTCAAAATCCGGGATTTACAAAACTTGAACCAGGACAAGAATGCCGTTTCGATGCATATGTTCAAGCCTATAAAAACGGCGAAAATCCGAGCAATCCTGACATGAACACAGAAGAGCAGAAACGAGATGGTTTTGTTCATGAAGTTTGGAGCAATCTGGTATTTGAATCGCCTGACAGTGTTTTGAATACAGCATTTGCCTTTGCCAAGATTCGAGCTTCGGAAAGTATTTACAAAACAAAAGGCGGATATCTGCACGGTCCAGGCGGAGAATCATATTATGCTGCGATTTGGGCAAATGACCAGGCAGAATATATCAATCCATTTTTCCCTTATTTAGGATATGCTGTCGGGAACGAATCTGCAATCAACGCTTATCGTCATTTTGCGCGATTCATGAATCCTCAGTTCAAGCCAATTCCAAGTTCCATCATTGCTGAAGGAACTGATATTTGGAATGGAGCAGGCGACCGAGGCGATGCGGCAATGATTGCTTACGGAGCTTCACGATTCGCTCTAACTAAAGCAGATAGGAGCGAAGCCTCAGAATTGTGGCCCCTAATTGAATGGTGCCTTGAATACTGCAAACGTAATCTGACCAAAGATGGAGTTGTCGCTTCAGATTGTGACGAATTGGAACGTCGTTTTCCTGCAGGAAAAGCTAATCTGAATACGTCAAGTCTCTATTATGACGCTTTAGTGTCAGCCTCTTATCTTGCACATGAGCTTGGAAAACCTTCATCAGTAGCAAAAACTTATGCCGAAGAAGCTAAAGTACTTAGGTCTGTTATCAGCAGTTATTTCGGCTCGAAAGTTGAAGGATTCGACACATACCGATATTATGACGGCAACGATATATTACGTTCCTGGATTTGCATCCCTCTGACAATGGGCATTTTCGACCGTAAAGAAGGAACCATTGCGGCGTTGTTCTCACCTCGTTTATGGACTGAAAACGGTCTGCTGACAGAAGCTGGGAGCAGCACATATTGGGATCGTTCTACGCTTTATGCACTTCGCGGAGTTTATGCTGCCGGAGCAAGAGAAAAAGCTACAGAATATCTCAAATTCTACTCTTCAGAAAGATTGCTGGGAGAACATGTTCCATATCCGATTGAAGCCTGGCCGGAAGGCGGACAGCGTCATTTATCCGCAGAAAGCGGACTTTATTGCAGAATCATTACCGAAGGACTTTTCGGCATTCGTCCAACAGGATTTCATACATTCAATCTTACGCCTCAATTGCCTGACGAATGGAATAAAATGGCTCTACGCAATGTAAATGCCTTCGGCGGTTCTCCATTCTCAATCATCGTTGTACGAAATGGTAAAAATCTGAAAGTCACTATAGAACGGAATGGCAAATCCATAAAATCATACACCTGCGCTCTCGGTCAAACCATATTTTGTAAAATATAGCATCATTTTTCACCTCAAAATTTGCAACGTTTCCAAATATTATGCGTCATAGATATAGAAAGAACAAAAAACAACTAAAATGAAAGAAAAAGTATTATTGTTTACGACTTGCCTATTACTGGCAACCTTCACATCATGCGCCTCTAGCAAAAGAATTGTAGGAAACGGGAAACTTGTTACTAAAGAATTTAAAATTGGGAATTACAATGGAATAGATATCTGCGGTCCTATTCACTTCGATTATAAATGTACTTCAGAAGCTCCTCGTCTGCAAGTTACAGTAGATGAAAACATCATGCCATACGTCTGCGTCAAAATCTCGAGCGGTACATTGGAAGTCTCTTTCTGCGAGAAAAAAGGTAAAGTTTTCGATGATGACAATTATATTCAGGTTCGCCCAACTAAATGCATTGTTAAATCAAACTCTTCTAAACTAAATGATATCAGTGTTCTTGGCGGTTCTAACCTGTCAATCGCAGACCCATTTGTAACCAATAATATCAACATGGATATTTCCGGCGGAGGAAGTGTTCTTGCAAAGAATCTTAAAGCTAATAAGGTCCTATGCGAAGTTGCTGGAGGTGGAACAATCGACCTGAACTGTACAACACAATCAGGAAAATACGAAGTGTCAGGAGGAGGAACCGTTGAATTAGCCGGTACGTCAGAAAACGGTCATTTTGAAGTGTCTGGAGGTGGAAGAGTTGAGGCGTATTCTTATAAAGTAAAAGATGCAAATTGCGATGTCTCCGGTGGAGGAACTGTGAAAGTATTTGTTACAAACACCTTAAATGCTGACGTTTCAGGTGGTGGAGATGTTTACTACAAAGGCAATCCTGAAGTTGAGAAAAGTGTTTCCGGTGGCGGAAGTGTTCGGAAAGCAAGAGAAGAATAACATTAGCTCCAAAACTTACTATTTACATTCTCATACAATTACCGGGAATAAAATGTATATCAAAAACAGGACCAATTATATATCTGTTTTGTGTATAGCTTTTGTCGTTACTCTATTTTTTTCTGCAACAACTCAAGCGCAAACAGATAAAGCGGAAGCATATTTGAGCAAGAATCTGAATTCTTGGACAAAAGAACAAAAAATCTATGCCTTGTCGAAATTTTGGATGGAAGCCAAATACAATTTCATTTACATGGACAAGATAGGTCATGCACAATGGGATTCTCTATATCAAGCTCTCATTCCACAAGCTTTGGCAACGAGGAACGACATGGAATTTACAACGTTAATGAAACGTTTCTGCAGCTTTTTAAAAGATGGTCATACAGAACTATGGATAACTAAAGGATTCCCGTTTACGACCACTTACTTTTCAGACGGATGGTCATTAGAATTAAAAATGGTGGATGGAAAAGTAATTGTATGTGGTGTGAATGAAGATAAATCGAACTTAATACCTCTATTTTCCGAAGTCAAAGAAGTGGATGGCATGTCAATCGATGAAGCTTTGGAAAAGAAATCACAGGAGTGCTTCGGCTCCACTAAACAAGTAAGACTGCATCAAGCTGCAAGATCTTTGTTAAGTGGTTCTATATATACTCCACACAACGTAACATTCATTACTCCAAAAGGAAAGACTTATAATGTTACGCTCTACAATGAATACCGTAGGGAATATAAAAATATGGTAATAAAGAGCGCTCCGGAAAAAGAAAATAAAGCATTTGATTTAGTTTGGTACCCTGGTGATGTCGCCTACTTACGAATCGGTACATTCATGCAAAAAAGAGGAGTAGAAGAGGGTTTGGCCAATAACTTCCCTGACATGCAGAAACGGGCAAAAAAACTTATTATCGATTTGAGGCAAAACAGTGGAGGAAACAGTAGCTTTGCCGTTAACATATTATCGATGTTCATTCCTGACAGCATCATATCAGACGGGAAGTGGCGAACACGCGTTCATAATGCAGCCTATGCTTCTTGGGGAGCAAATCTGGAGCCTCAAGACACTATTGGAAATGAATCTCTGTCTGATTATTACGAGAACTATCTGAATATTGCCAAGACTCCATATTCCTCGGATATGAATAAGACAAACAAAGAAATGCCGCGTTTGATTGTTCCGACACTGATACTCACAGATTATGCTACAAATTCGTCATGTGAAAACTTCCTTGTTGCTGCTGACGGACAACCACACATCAAACGCATGGGCGAAATAACTTCAGGCAGTACAGGTAATCCGATGAAGATTAACCTTATTGAAGGCCTTCAATGCCAAATATGTTCTAAAGAAGATGTTTTTCCTGATGGTCGTATATTTGTTGGCGAAGGAATAAAACCGGATTATGAAGTTCACCAAACGTTACAGGATTACATGAAAGGATACGATACTGTATTAGATGCGGCACTTAAACATTTCGATTCGAAAATGAAAAAGATGAAATGAATCTTTGATTGATTATCTCTAAAAACAAAGGCAGGTTTCAGTTGAACCTGCCTTTTGTTGTATATTTAGAAATGACTGCTTCCGCCTCCGCCGCCAGAAGAACCGCCGCCCCAACTTCCGCCGCCGGAAAAACCTCCGCCACTGCTTCCGCCAAAGAAACCGCCGCCAGTTCCGCCGCCGCTATCTCTATAGAGTTTGGCAATTGTATGTTCTTTACGAATGGTATGGCCACAATTTGCACATCGCCAAAAATCCGTTTTTACTCCCGAATGCGAATATGTTGCCGGAGTAGTTATCTTCTTATTGATGAATTTTAGTTGCCTTTGCTTACAGTTTGGACAAATGCGAGTATGATATTTTATCAAACGAAATATCCATACAAATAACGCGATTAAACCTCCAACAATACCTGTTCCGGTAAGAAAAGATGTCCAAGAGAAATCATCATCACTTCCTATCATGTTCGCTCGAAGCTCATCATTCGCTTGAAGATAGGTTGATACAGCGCGTACACCTTCAAGCATTCCTTTACTGTATTGGCCTTTGCGCATGACTGGAACCATATAGATTTGCTGAAGTTTATAACAAGTTGCATCAGGAAGAACACCTTCCAAACCATAACCGGTTTCAAAATAAATTCCACGTTGATTTGGCCGAATGGTATCGGCAACGAACAGCATCAGCAATCCGTTATCTTTTTTCTTTACACCGAGATGCCATTCATTAAACAAATCCGTTTTGAACTCTTCAGGGTCAACATCTCCAACGCTTACAACTGCCACGACAGCAACTTGAACGCCATTGCTGTCTTCCAAAGCATTCAGACACATATTGATGCTGTCAACGTCCGCAGCGGAAATAATGTTATCCGGATTGCTGACATGATTCAATCGATCGGACAGACGTACGTTGGGAATAGTCTTGACTGTATAATCAATTGCTTTTAACGGTATTGCTTGACAGACAAGAAGAAAAAATAGCGAAATAAAAAAGCCGACTTTTTTCATAAAGCACTAAAACTGTACTTCAGGTGCTTTATTGGCACCCGCATCTGCAGCGAAATAGGGCTTAGTAGAAAAACCAAACATTCCTGAAAAGAGATTGTTCGGAAATCGAAGAATATAGGTGTTGTAATCTTGGGCAACTTCATTGAAACGTTTTCTTTCAACACTAATACGATTTTCGGTTCCTTCCAATTGTGCCTGTAACTGAAGGAAGTTCTGATTCGCCTTCAAATCAGGATAACGTTCAACAACCAACATAAGACGAGACAAAGCACCACCCAACTGATTTTGAGATTCCTGGAACTTCTGCAAATCTTCTTGTGTCATTTTTGATGGGTCGATTGTGGTTTTTGAAGCTTCAGCACGAGCTTTCACAACGTCTTCCAGTGTACTCTTTTCATGTTCAGCATAACCTTTGACAACTTTTACCAAATTAGGTATAAGGTCAGCACGACGTTGATATTGGTTTTCAACCTGACTCCAAGCAGTTTTTACACCTTGATCTTTTGTGACCATCTTGTTGTAGGAATTGATTACCATGAGAACAACAACCACTACAACAGCAATAATAATCCAACTGGATTTAACTTTCATATTTGTATTGTTTAAGTATTAGTAATTGTTGCAAATCTAATAATATTTTGTCTGACTATCGCTAAAACAGCAAAAAAACATACAAATATTTGGCGGTAAAGATTTATTTTCTTAACTTTGGGCAATTACTAAACGACGAAATATTATGAAACACTCTCGTCAACAGCTCTACATTTTGCTATCGACAGCTTTTTTAATGCTGCTTTCAACAATCTGCTTGTCTGCCCAAAAACCTGAAGAGGGCATAGCTTCATACTATCACGGCCGTTTTCACGGTAAAACGACAGCAAGTGGTGTTATTCACAAAAGTGACGATCTTGTGGCTGCTCATAAATCTTACCCTTTCGGTACCCGTCTTCTTGTTACAAATCTCGACAATATGCAGCAAGTCATTGTCATTGTTACAGATCGCGGCCCTTTTGGAAAAGGGAGAATTATTGATGTTTCACGGGAAGCCGCAGAACAACTGGGTTTTACCGATAAAGGCGTTACGCGTGTACGTGTTGAACCTATTCCTGACGGGTTAGACCTTAGTTATCTCGATATTCTGGATTCCGGGATTCCTTTCATTGAATCCAGAACCCTATCGACAACTGTTCCTCTGAGATTGAAAGTTATTGATGTTGGAAAACAAATCGAAGATAAACAGATAATACTTGGAAAAGAATGACACGAATTCTTCTTGCAGAAGATGAGACAAACATCGCTTCGTTTATTAGACGTGGTTTAACAGAAGCAGGATACGAAGTTTCCATTGCCGCTGACGGACAAGCAGCCCTGGATATGCTGGAAAAAGAATCTTTCCAATTGCTTATTCTTGATATCATTATGCCATACGTTGACGGATTGGAGCTATGCCGTCGATATCGAGGTAAATTCGGTTATCAAACGCCTGTTCTTATGCTAACAGCTCTAGGAACAACGGAAGACATCGTCGCCGGACTAGATGCAGGTGCAGACGATTATCTGGCTAAACCATTTCGTTTTTCAGAGCTTGAAGCACGTGTAATGGCTTTGCTTCGTCGAGGCAATTATTCTGAGAACAATGTACTTGTATGCGGCGACTTATCACTTGATACAGCCTCACGGCGCGCCTCACGAGGTGGACGAACTATTGATTTGACGGTCAGAGAATACCGATTACTCGAATTCATGATGCTTAACCAAGGCAAAGCACTCAGCAGAGACGATCTGCTTCATAATGTTTGGGACAAAAATTTTGACCGCACAAACATTGCTGATGTTTATGTCAATTATCTGCGGGCTAAGATTGACAAAAACTTCGATAAAAAATTAATTCAAACTGTTGTTGGTGTAGGCTATCGCTTGGAATCATGAAAACTGGAAACAAAATCACACTATTATATACGCTTCTCATTACAATCATAATGGTTGGCGCGGCTTTGATTTATCATACTCAAATGTCATCCAGTCATAAAAGCATCTTTCTAGGGATAGCGATCTTGGCTTTCTTTTCTGTATTGGTTTTCATTGCCGGAAAACTTCTGTATGCACGGATGATAAATAGAATGGATGATGCCATCGGTAACGAAAAAGCATTCATTTCCAATGCATCTCACGAATTAAACAATCCACTCACAGCTATTCAAGGTGAATGTGAGATTTCACTCAAAAAAGATAGAGATATAGAAGAATATAAACTCTCATTACGTACAATCGAATCTGAAACGGAAAGAATCATAGGACTGATGAGAAACCTTCTGTTTTTGTCTCGAGGAGATAAAGAGATTCTTAAAAATGAAATGGAAACTGTTTGTCTTACAGATTTTCTACTTCAGTTTGTCAATGAGCGAGTCCATCTGAACCAAGACAATTTTGCATTTACTTTCCGAGCCAATTCTCATCTGATTAAAACTGCCATCGGAAACATTATTGACAATGCTTTAAAATATTCAGGGAATAAACCTGTTGAACTTTGGGTTGAAGATAATACTCTAACAATCAAAGATGAAGGCATTGGAATTCCACCTGAAGATTTGAAAATGATTTTTCATCCTTTTTTCCGCGCAAGCAACGTTAGAGGCTTTGGTGGAAGAGGAATCGGCTTAAGTTTATCGCATCGTATATTAGAAGCATACAAGGCAAAAATGAAAATCACATCGGAAATTGGAAAAGGAACCACAGTAATTATTGATTTTCCAATGAGAAGTTAATTTTCTTTCAGAAACGTAGGTATAAAAATAAAAAAGTCTACCTTTGTTATCGGTTAGCACTAAACTATCTTCACCACATGGAACGATATTTGATTATTAAAACAAGAGACGAACTACTCAGAATAAAAATTGGACAAATACTTTATTTTGAAGCTGACAGGAACTATACAAAGCTTCTGTTGTCCAATGGTATTCAGTTTACTTTCGCAATAAATATAGGAAAGATTGAAGACATCCTTGAAAAACAAGTTCCAGGATGTAAAAAACTTCTTATACGTGTTGGCAAAAGTCACATTATAAATAAAAGCCATATTCTTCAAATCAATCTTCCCAAACAGAAACTGCTTTTACTTACAGAAGAAGGAAAAGCACGAGAACTGGTCATTTCTAAAGATCCACTCAAAATATTGAAAGATGAACTTGAAAGCGAAATGATTAACGAAAAGATTTCAGAAGAGAACACGATTCCTTCTGTCACAGATAATGATGATAATTAAAATAGGAAAAGCAGAAGATAACGATTTGGTCGTTGACGATTCACATGTAAGCCGTCATCATGCAAGGTTGACTCGTGATAAGGACGGTCTATGGATATTGGAAGACTTGGATTCAACAAATGGTACATTCGTCAATGGTGCTCAAGTAATTAGAATGCATGTCACGCCTAAGGATGAAATACGGCTTGGGGATAAATATCTTCTATCTTTTCACAATGTTCTTAAAGCAGGCAACGATTATAGCGAAGAGTTCAATGCTTTGAAGAAAGTATATGATGATTACATTCAAGCGAAAGTAAAAATTCAATCATCAAATCAATTCAAAACCAGATTATTACAATCATTACCATTTGCCCTTCCTGGCATCGTGGGCGTTGTCATTGGTTCAGGTTCTTTAGGCAAGGGTAATCCTGTTTTACTCACAATCGGTTTGCTTATTACTATCTGTGCACCAACAATTGGCATCTTTTTGGGAGCAAAACAGTCTGCAAAAGTACCTAAATTGCTTCAGGACCTTTCAAACCAGTTCAAAATTGACTATGTTTGTCCAAAATGCGGAACCTTTTTAGGAGAGATTCCTTGGGAGTCACTGCGTAACCGGAAACAATGTCCTGTTCCTACATGCAAGGCAAAATGGACAAATGATGAAAAGTGACTTTTCGTAATTTAAAGTAGCCCTTTCGTACAATAATCCCAACGCTTTGATTATAAGGCAATATTTTTCTTTGTGATATAAATCGCTTATTTTACCTTTGCAATGGATAAGAATCGAAAATAATTGATTTGAATAAATATGGAAGAAGACGATTACACATTCGTAACGCTAGACAGTGATGACGCCATTTTGGCTGATGATGCTGTTGTGGTCGATGTGGACAGCGGGAATGACCTGTCGGATCTCGTTACGATCGACGAAGGAAACAGCCAGATGTTTGACACTTCTGACTTTATCACTTTATCTGATGACACAGTCATGCTTACAGATGATGATATGCATGACATCTATTCTTCAGATATTGACGGTTCCGATATTTCATTCATGTTATGATTTCAGTAAAATGTCCACATTGCCATGTAGGGCTAAAGGTAGACGAGGGGAAAATCCCCCTCGATCTATCTTTTTTTAATTGTCCCAAGTGTAAACAGCCGATTCCTGTTTCATTAATCAGAAACATTCAGGCCTCCAACCATTATTCTGATGAAGGAGTAACTGAAGTGCTCCATACTAATAAAACATTAAACGGACGTTTACTTGTTATTTCAGATGACCTTACTCCAAAACAAGAGCTTCCGCTTTACGAAGGCACTTGGATTATTGGCCGTAAGTCTCAATCATCAAGCTCGAATCTGCAGATTGACACTCAAGATAAATCAATGAGCAGAGAGCATATCCGCATCGAAGTCAAAAAAGATGTTTCTGGCGGATATAAATGTTGCCTATCCGACAATAACAGCAAAAATCATACGTTATATAATAACTCATTCTTAAAAGAAGGAGAAGTCATCGTATTAAATGATAACGATGAAATTGTTATCGGACATACGACTCTTCGTTTTATAGGAAAATAGATACATTGATGTATTGGTTATGAATATAACGATAGGAAAACCATGGGCTGTTACCGAAAAAGGAGGGAGATTAAATAATGAAGATTCTATCTTTCCCCAACCAGAAACAGAAACGAAAACACTGAAAATGTTTTTGGTTTGTGATGGTGTCGGCGGTGCAGAAAAGGGTGAAATTGCAAGCGCTCTAGCATGCGAATCCATTAAAACATATTTCGATACTTTTCTTGTCGGCAATCCTGACATCGTATTCATTAATAAAGCTATTCGCTACACAGAATCACGTTTTGACGAATATGTTTTACATCATCCTGAAGCTCATGGAATGGCCACTACGCTTGCTATGATTTTCATAGGAACAAATGGCGTTACTTTAGCCCATATCGGCGACAGCAGAATCTATCACATTCGCGACAATGAAATTCTTCATGAAACAGATGATCATTCATTGGTTAATCAATGGGTAAAAATGGGCAAGATAACGCGTGATCAAGCCGCAGTACATCCTCAAAGGAATATCATTCTTCGCGCCATTGAAGGAACAGAACATCCTACAGAAGCAGAAGTGAAATTAATAACTGACATTGAAGCTGGAGATAGCTTTTTCTTGTGCACAGACGGCGTGTTGGAAAACTTACGTGATAAAGATATTCTATCAATTATTTCTCAAAGCAAAGATGGAGAAGAAGTAAAAGACAATATAATGTCTGCTTGTTTTGGAAAAACCCGTGATAATTTTTCATTTTATATTGTGCCCATTCAGAACGTTATTCAGACTATAGGTTTAAAACAGAATATTCTTTCTTTTCTATATTCTTTCATATATTAAATAAAATGTGTACCTTTGGCGAAGAAATAGCACCCTAATCGTTATGGATTTGCCAAGTGGATATATTCTTCAAAACGGGAAGTACAGAATTGCCGAAGTAATTGGGCAAGGAGGTTTTGGCATCACCTATAAAGGCGTCTGGTTTACTGAAGTAAAAGGACCTTTAGGTACTGTTAAGACGGAAGTTCCTATATGTATAAAAGAATATTTTTTTAATGATTACTGCTATCGGGAAGCCGGTTCACTTTTAGTCAAAGTTCATTCTGATACAGGAAAAGTACTCTTTGATAAATTCAAGGAACGCTTAATCAAAGAAGCGAAAATTCTATCCGAAGTTCACCATCCTCACATTGTAAATGTCCTCGAGGTTTTTGAAGAAAATAATACAGCATATATTGCAATGGAATATATCCCTGGTTGTTCTCTCAAATATCTGCTGGATAAAGAAGGCGTGTTGCCGGAAAATCGTGTTCTGCACTATGTCCATCAAATAGGTGAAGCGTTAGAGTTCGTTCACAAGAAAAATATTCTTCATCTAGACATCAAACCAAGCAATATTTTAGTTGATCCTGACGATGATGTGCATCTGATTGATTTTGGGGTAAGTAAACGGTATGATATTGAAAACCAGGAAACCAGTACAACAACACTTACTCTTTCAAAAGGTTTTGCTTCCATTGAGCAGTACGACAATGAAGGCACTCATAATTTTTCACCTTGTCCAGACATTTATTCTTTAGGAGCTACGATGTATAACCTGCTGACAGGGAAAATTCCTACTGAATCCATCCTTAGAGCAACTCATCCGCTAAAGAATCCTGCAGCAATAAATCCTGCTATCACTTCGAAAACAGAAGCTGCCATTATCAAGGCAATGCAAATTATACCGGAAGATCGTTTCCAATCAGTTCCTGAAATGATGGCGTCTCTTGATTTCCCTCCTGAAAAGCTTCTAAAAAATCCTTACCGCACAACGAGCCGGGATGATGATAAAACGCAAGTTCTTTCACAAGGGAATCATTATTCACTTGAAGAAGATAAAACAATTATTGATCATCAAAACGACTCCAATCCACAGAGAAAAAAGAAAAAGCATAATAAATTCACCTTAGTCGTCGCTTTAATTATTATTTTACTTTTTATTTGTACTGGTATTTATTTCATACTGCCGGAAAGCAGGATTAATGAAGGCTCATTAAGCGACGAAATGCGACGTGCTGGCAGCGATTCATCAATAGTTAAAAATCAACAATCACTCTCAACTGTCCAGCCGGAAGTTGGAGCTCCCGCAGTAATGGATACAACATCAGTCACAAACGACCCTAAAAAAGTTGATACAACTGAAAATTTACAAGATAATACTACGAAACAAAATTTTGCTGCATTAATCGCATCTGGAAAAGCAAAAATGGAAGCAGAAAATTATAATGAAGCTCGCAGAGATTTTGACAAAGCCAGCGAATTGGCAAAAGGCAACCAAACGAAAGAAGTCGTTAGCCTTATTCTTCAATGCGAACAGAAAAATGCTGATAAAATGCTCAACGACAGACGCGGCCTTTATGAATATAAGAAATCTTTTGGAAAACTTGAACTTGTCCGTAGGATTTCGACTAAGTATTACGGAGCCGTTGATGCAAATGCAAAAGAAATTATACCTTGTATGTATTTAAATATGAGTCCTGCAGATAACAACTGCTATGCTTTCTGGAGAAAGGATAACTTATATGATATTTATAACTCTGAAGGAACTCTTGTTGATAAAGCAACCGCATCTTATTAATTTATGAAACATCTTCTCATATTATTATATCTGGCTATTCCAATTTTGGCTTCAGCGCAACAACTGACAGACTATAACAAGAAAGGTGATGCTGCTATGAATCGTCATGATTATAGCGATGCACAAATGTGGTATGCCGAAGGAGTAAGTCAATGCGATATTTACAGTATTGTTCAACTGACAAAAATCTGGCGTGCTGATGAAGAGATCAGACCCGGAATGCGAGTAGTCATGAATAAATCTCTAAATTGTTTAAATGTAAAGGCAAACAATAATGATACTACAGCCATAAAACAACTGATAATTTTTTATGCTGAAGGCATCGGTGCACAAAAAAGTGAAGACCTTGCTGGACATTGGAGAGATAAATTGAAAGAGTTAACTACAATCAAATCTGTAAACGTAGATGTTCCAAAGGCTAATGAGCAAACACCTCAAACGCAGCAACAGCCTTTAAATAAGCCAAACGAAGTATCTGCAAAACATGAACCAATCCCTCAGCATTTCTTTTTGGGTTATTCATTTTCCGGTCAAGCGCCATTTGGACTTACTTTTGGTAGAGTAGGCGTTTTAGGCTGGTATACTAGATTGCGCACCAATGGAAGTTTCAAAGATCATACGAACGAATGTACCGATTCTGGCGAATTTTCCGTGCCATTGAGTGGCGATCCTGCATATCGCTTTACAAACAAGAAAAAAGTTAATTGTTTTGCAATTACAGCTGGTATAGCAGCTCGTTTCACAGACATGCTGTATATGACAGCGGGTGTCGGATATGGTAAACGTGACTTGCTTTATGAATATATTACTATAGACAAAAGCAATATCAACAACCAAAATAGTTACTGGTGTAAGGATACAGATTCTTCTTATAATGGCGCAGCTGTTGAAGCAGATCTGATGCTTCGGTTCGGTTCCTTCTACATAAGTGGAGGATGCAACACAATTAATTTTCAGTATATCGATGTTAATGCGGGCATCGGACTATTCTTCTAAAACTTATGAAAATGAAACAGCTATACTCCTTAATATTTCTGGTTTTGATTTCAATGCTCAATGCGTGCGTTAGTGACCCTAACATGGATACAAGTCTGAAAAATGCAAAAGCGCCAGCGATATCTGCACCTGAGAAAACTGAACAAACTGCATCTACAATAACACTATCTGCTACAGTATCTTCCGAGAATGGTTCTGCAGTTAGTGAAAGAGGTTTTTGCTGGAGCACAAAAAGCGATGATGCTCCTGCAACAAATATTTCCACTGGCAAATATAAGAAAGACAGCGGTTCGGGAAGCGGAAATTTCACCGTTAAGTTGTCGGATTTGAATGACAATACGACTTATTACGTTTACGCATATGCAACGAACGAAGTTGGAACAACATTCTCAGAGGCACGAGCTTTTTCCACTAACAAAGGCATTGGCAGTGTTGCGACACTTAGTGCCATTGATATCCACGCAACTACAGTAATACTATCTGGGTTCATTCCTGCGAATGACCGTGGCGAAGGAGCTATCTCTGTTCGAGGTTTTTATATCTCACCGACAAACCATGATCCAACTGCTTCAGACTCTACTGTTTTTTGTACTCTAAATGCATCTCTTGACGTTGCAGTAAATGACACCTTCGATTGTCGTGTAACAGGATTAAAGCCTTTGACAACATATTATTACCGAGCATTTGCAAAAAATAATTTCGGTATCTTCCCAAGCGCTGTTGATTCGTTTAGTACTACAAGTGGAAAACCGACAATGGGAAAATTTGATGTTGAAAACATCGGATACAGTGATGCTACTTTTTCTGCGATTCTTGATAGTCCAGGAGACGCTAATATAAAATCTGTAGGATTTACTTGTGGAACTGAAAACAATCCGACGATAGATAATGCAGATAAAATTGTGTGCGTTCTGTCAAATAATGCTTTTTCCGGAAAAATTTCAAATCTCAAAAGCCAACAGAAATATTTCGTTCGAGCTTATGCAACAAATTCATTTGGAACGACATACAGTGATTCTTGTTATTATTTTTACACAAAGACCGAATATCCAACTGTCTCTACTAATGAAATATCATCCTCCAATGTTTCAAATGGTGAAGCTTTGGTTGGAGGCAAAATCATTAACAAAGGCATGACAGATGTTCTTAGAGCAGGCATTATTTGGTCAACTACAGAAGAATCTCCAACTCTAGAAAACGGAAACGTTGTAGACTATCCACTAGACCAGCTCGTTGAAAGTGGCGATTTTTTAGTCAAATTGATATCCTTGACTGGAGGTACAACGTATTATATACGTGCTTTCGCTACAAACAGCAGCACTACACCAGGATATGGAAATGTCCAAAAATATACGATGCCTTCAATATTTACGTCCAAGAATATTTATCCTGGCGCCAATAGAATCTTCTCAACCGGCTTTGCTCTAAGTGGTCTGATATATGTCATCGGCGGTGATTTAGGTAGTACTTGTACAGATGAGATGCTAGGATATAATGTTGAGAATAATGAATGGGCGCAATTGACTCCATACGTACATGCATATTCACAAATGGCATCTTGCACACGAGGAACTGTCGCATTCGTAATGGGAGGAACAGATAAAAAAGAAATGGGAACTACCTTAGAGCTCTATAGCCCGTCAAGTAATATTTGGAACTCTCTTCCTGTACTCGAAGGTAACAATATCCGCCGCGATGCCGTTTGCTTTAATTATAATGATTCAATTTATCTGGTTGGAGGCATTAACTCCAGTGGTAATTATACAGGAGAAGTTTGGCGCTACTATCATAGTGAATGGAGGCAATTGTCAAGTAATTTCCCGGCACAACATCATGGAATAGCTTTAGTTGTCAATGATACGATTTACGCCGGATTAGGAGAAACCAGCAACCTGTCCAACAATCTACTGATGTCAATTGGTAATCCAGAAATATGGAAAACAGCTCCAGGTTCTCTTCCAGGAACTTTAGGGTCAATTTCTTCAGGCATATATTACAATTCAAATAACCGGCATAGCCTAATTTTGATAAACGAAGAAGGAATAATATGGGAATATAACCTATCTAAGTTCACATGGTCTCAAAAAGCTTCTTTCCCAACAAGAATGAAGAATTATCTGATGTATGAATTAAATGGCATTATTTACATTTTAGGACAGGACCTCTATACCCCAGGAAAATTTATGGTTTATAATCTTGCATGGGACAATTGATTGATATGTCATGAATAGAAAAGAAATTCTTGAACAGTTACAAAAGAACATTGGGAATCTCTCTGCTGCGGGACTCCCAGAATACAAATACATTCCTCTTCATCAGAAACCTTCGCCATCTGTAGCTGTTCTTCACGAAATAATGCAGCTTTTAAGAAAAATCATTTTCCCTGGTTTCTTTAGTGAAGATGAAGGTGCATGGTTAGATTCCCTCCAACATCATAACGGCGTTTATTTAGAACAACTATTCGATCTCCTTCAACAGCAAATTTTTTATGGACTCTGCTTTGAAGAAAATTGCAATGTCGATTCCAAAGATTTTTCATCAGAAATAGCTCTGAAGTTTATAGATATGATCCCTCATATCAAATATCTTCTTTCAACTGATGTCAAAGCTATACTTGATGGCGATCCCGCGGCATCAAGCAAAAGTGAAATCATTTTCTGTTATCCAGCAATACAAGCACTGCTTAATCAAAGAGTAGCTCATGAATTGTTAAAACTTAATGTCCCAGTTATTCCTCGAATAATCACTGAAATGGCACATTCTGCAACAGGAATAGATATTCATCCTGGAGCTGAAATAGGAGAATATTTCAGCATTGACCACGGCACAGGCGTTGTTATTGGACAAACATCAATTATCGGGAACCATGTTCGTCTATACCAAGGCGTTACTCTTGGTGCTAGAAATTTTGAAATGGATAAAGATGGACTTCCTCTTAAAATTCCTCGCCACCCAATTATTGAAGATAACGTTATAATATATTCCAATTCGTCTATCTTAGGACGAATCACTATTGGTAAAGGCTCAATCATAGGAGGTAATATTTGGCTTACTCACAGTGTACCTCCAGGATCAAAAATAATTCAACCTCACGCAGTTAAAGGAGAGTATCGCGAAGAATAAGCCTTCTTTCACAATACCAAAATTCTTTGTCGTAAAAATTAAAGAAAAAAATCTTCATTTGATTATAAATATTTATTATCTTTGTCAGAAATTATGGATAAGACCTATTACGTGCAGAGTTTGTTCAAAATATATTAACTTTTATTTTGCGTTTAGGCAAAATCCATAAATGATAGTTTTAATCTTAAACCAATAGGATAATGAACATTGTAAAAACACTCGATGATCTACTCAAGCTGCAGGAGACGTTACGCTCTTATCCTGAATTTCATGCACAAAAAGATTTGTCTAAAACAATTCAGGTCAAAGTCTCGTTGGCAACATGCGGTATTGCCGCAGGAGCAAAAGATGTTATGACTGCCTTTATCAAAGCATTTTCTGCGGAGAATACAAAAGCGCTAGTGACAAAAGCGGGATGTATGGGATTTTGCCATGCTGAACCTACTGCCGAAATTATTGTTCCAGGAAGAAATCCAATTGTCTTCGGAAATCTCTCCAGCGACAACGTTGAAAAGGTTGTCAAAGATTATATTGATGAAGGAAATATTCCTTCAGGATTATTCTACCAAGAGTTGCCAACATGGAATGACGATGAAATTGTTCAAGAAGATTTGATTCCTGGACAACTGCGCATTGCACTTAGAAATTGCGGTTTTATTGATCCTGAAAATATCTACGATTATATCGCACGTCGTGGTTATGAAGCTTTGGGATCAGTACTTGGGAAGTCCCCTGACGATGTAATTCAGGAAATTATCGACAGTGGTCTGAGAGGCCGTGGAGGCGGAGGTTTCCCTACTGGTTTGAAATGGAAAATAACGCGAAAAGAACAAGCTGAACAAAAATATGTTGTCTGCAATGCTGACGAAGGCGACCCAGGTGCTTTCATGGACCGTTCCGTTTTGGAAGGTGATCCACATTCAATTGTAGAAGCAATGGCGATTAATGGTTATTGTACAGGCGCATCGAAAGGATTAGTATATATTAGAGCTGAGTATCCATTAGCTGTTGAACGTCTTAAGATTGCAATCGCAGAAGCTCGTGAATGTGGTTTCTTGGGAAAGAACATTTTTGGAAGCGATTTCTCATTTGATATCGAGATACGTTATGGCGCCGGTGCATTTGTTTGCGGTGAAGAAACTGCACTGATTAGAAGTATGGAAGGAAAAAGAGGTGAAGCAAGGGTGAAACCTCCTTTCCCAAGTGTTCATGGATATAAAGGTTTCCCGACAAACGTCAACAATGTTGAAACTTTTGCCAATGTACCTGTGATCATTCTTAAAGGTGCAAAGTGGTTTAGCAGCTTCGGTACGGAAAAGAGTAAGGGAACAAAAGTATTTGCCCTTGCAGGAAAGGTGAATAACGTTGGATTAATCGAAGTTCCAATGGGAACAACTCTTCGAGAGGTTATTTTTAATATTGGCGGCGGAATACGTGGGGGAAAGAAATTTAAAGCCGTGCAGACTGGAGGCCCTTCGGGTGGATGCCTAATGGAAAAGCATTTGGACCAACCGATTGATTATGACAACTTGATTGCTGCTGGTTCTATGATGGGTTCAGGAGGCATGATTGTCATGGATGAAGATAACTGTATGGTTTCTGTTGCTAAATTTTACCTTGACTTCATTGTAGGTGAATCGTGCGGCAAGTGTTCTCCATGTAGAATAGGGAACAAACGTCTTTATGAAATATTGTCCCGCATCACAGAAGGAAATGGAACAATGGAAGACCTTATTAAGCTGAAAAACCTTGGACAAGTCATTAAAGATACAGCACTATGCGGACTTGGGCAAACATCTCCCAATCCAGTCTTATCTACATTAGAAAATTTTTATGATGAATATCTCGCTCATGTAGTAGATAAGCATTGCCCAGCGCATCAATGTCGCTCTATTACTCAGTATTTTATCGATCCTGAAAAATGTACAGGTTGCACTCTGTGTGCTCGTTTATGTACCGTCAACGCGATATCTGGTGAAAAGAAAAAACCGCATGTCATCGATCCTCAAATATGCATAAGATGCGGTTCATGCATCGAACGATGCAAGTTTGGTGCTATTTATGTACGCTAAAAAATAATATTATGAATACAATTCATTTGACAATAGATAATATTCCAGTTGAAGTACCTGCAGGAACAACCATTTTAGACGCAGCTCGTAGTATTGGCGTTCGAATTCCGACTTTATGTTTTATGGAATTGGATGAATTACACTATTCAAACAATCCTGGAGCTTGCCGTATTTGTGTAGTTGAAGTTGAAGGAAGAAGAAATCTTGCACCTTCTTGTAAACAGGAATGTGCTGAAGGAATGGTTGTCCATACGCACAATCCTCGAGTAATGAATGCAAGACGAACTGTGATGGAACTTATATTGTCTAATCACCCTGCGGAATGTCTTATTTGCAGCAAAAACGGAAACTGTGAATTGCAGGTAATTGCACATGACTTAGGTATCAGAGAGTTACCATATCAAGGAGAACAATCAGTGTTCCCTATTGATAAATCCACATCAATTGTGAGAAATATGAATAAATGCATCATGTGCAGAAGATGCGAAACGATGTGCAATACTATTCAAACAGTTGGGGCATTAACGGCTGTCAATAGAGGATTTAATGCTGCTGTATCAACTGCATTCGAAAAAGAAATTGCAGGGAGCACATGTTCTAATTGTGGTCAATGCGTTTCTGTCTGCCCAGTAAATGCTTTAAGCGGACATAATTCACAACAAGATGTTTTAGATGCAATTGCTGATCCCGATAAAATAGTCATTGTCCAAACTGCTCCTGCAGTTCGTACAGCATTAGGAAATGATTTCGGCTTTGAACCAGGAACACTTGTTACAGGGAAAATGGTTACTGCCTTGAAATTGTTAGGTTTTGATTATGTTTTTGATACAGATTTTGCAGCTGACCTCACTATTATGGAGGAAGGCACTGAATTATTGCAACGTCTTAAGAAATATTTGAGTGGGGACAAAGAGGTACAAATTCCGTTAATGACTAGTTGCTGTCCAGGTTGGGTAAGTTTTGTTGAACAACATTTTCCGGAACTTAGATCTAATCTCTCTACCGCTAAAAGTCCTATGGAAATGTTTGGCGCAATTGCAAAAAACTATTTTGCTGAGAAATTGGGTATAGATCGCAATAAGATTGTTGTTATCTCTGTTATGCCTTGTCTTGCTAAAAAGTTTGAAGCAAGCCGTCCTGAATTCTCTGAAAATGGAAATAAAGATGTTGACATATCCATCTATACACGTGAACTGGCACGACTGATTAGATATGCAAATATAAACTTTGCAGAATTACCTGAAAGCGATTTTGATCGTCCATTAGGAGAATCGACAGGAGCAGGAGTTATCTTCGGAACAACAGGTGGTGTAATAGAAGCAGCTTGTCGCACAGCATATGAATTATACACAAATCAAAAGCTCCCTAAAATTGACTTTACTGAATTAAGAGGTTTCCAAGGAATTAGAACTGCAACCATAGATTTTAACGGCACTTCAGTCCATATCGGCATTGCCCATGGATTAGGAAATGCTCGTAAATTGGCAGAAGAAGTTCGTTTAGGAACATCTCCATATCAAGCAATTGAAATTATGGCTTGTCCAGGAGGTTGCATCGGCGGCGGAGGCCAACCATTCCATCATGGGAATATTGATGTATTGAAAAAAAGAGCTGCAGCTCTTTATCGTGCCGACCTGGATAAAACTATTCGTAAGAGTCACGAAAATCCATACATTCAACAGCTTTACCATGACTATCTTGGAGAACCATGCGGCCCAAAAGCTCATAAATTATTACATACACATTATTTTGACAGAAAAGAAATTATTGGCGTTTACCGTATCCATTTACCAGAATCAAAAGTCACTGACCTTGATAAAGTCTGCAAAGCCAACAACAATGATCCTGGTGAATTAATCAATATTCTTCATGCCGCACAAGGTATTTTTGGCTACCTTCCAATGGAGGTTCAACAAATAGTTGCCGACAATTTAAACATTCCAGTGTCTCGTGTATATGGAGTCGTTACGTTTTATTCCTTCTTCAGCATGACTCCAAAAGGCAAATATCCAATTTCTGTTTGTCTTGGTACAGCATGTTATGTTCGAGGAGCAGAAAAGATTCTATCAGAATTTAAACGTCAGCTTGAAATCAATGTCGGAGAAGTAACCCCAGATGGACTTTTCTCTCTCGATTGTTTAAGATGTGTAGGAGCTTGTGGTTTAGCACCAGTTGCAATGATTGATGGTAAAGTCTATGGGAGATTAACACCAAGTAAAATCAAAGGAATTCTTGCAGAATATTATTCCAAAGAAAACAGCAATGTGGAATTATTAGAGAAAGGGGAATAAACTAATATTTCAATATTAATGAAAAGAGCCGAAACAGAAATTGTTCCGACTCTTTTTTATAATGATGCCATCCGAGAAAGATTTGCTTATCTTTAAATTAAATCAAAAAGTTTATTATTCATTCATATTGTAATAAAACAATTGACCCAAATTAAGATTAAAAGATTTATCATGCTCAACAATAAATTTAATAGCATTGAGAGACTTTTCTTCATTATATGGTAATGCGTTGACTACAATATTAATATCTTTCGGACCATCTAATAAAAGAGTTATGAGATTTTCTCTAATAGCATTGAATTCTACATCTTTTAATTCTGACTCTTTTCTTTTTAAACAAACATCACAGGTGCCACAATCATTCGTATTTTTTTCTCCAAAATTAGAAATGAGAATACGACTTCGACAGATTGTATTATTTTGAAGATAATTTACTACATCAGAGATCCGTTTTTGTAAGCGTTCTTTTCTGTCTTCATATGCAACTTTCGAAATCTTCAAATACTTTAAATCCTCTCGAGTCTGAGAATAGAGTATAAATGGTGTGGATTTTTTTGGTATATAATGAATTATGTGAATTTTAGAAAGATTAATGAGTATGTTATAAACCTCATCAGTTGTAATATTGCATTTTGAGGCTAGATAATTCTCATTTATAAACACATAATCAGAGAACAACCCCGAATATAAACGGAGCAGAGTTGAAATAAGAATATCTTCTGCTGTATTATTTTTTAATATTGAGTAGAGTTCATCTCTTTTCGCAACAAAAATGAGTCTAGAATTACTTTCTTGTTCTTCTGTATACTCAATATATCCAGACAATTCAAGTATCTTAAGAGCATAATGAGTTTCTATCTGCGGGAAATGATAAGTTGAACAAAAATCAGCCAATGAAAAATCATGTATTGTTCCCATCCCAAACCCAACGGCAATTTGGAAATAATTTCCGAGGGAATCATACACTGAATGAATGAATTTTTTTTGAGGAAATTCTTCACTAAGACGTTTTTTAAGTGTTGCAATATCATGTTTACTGAATAATACAACAGAATACGATTTCAATCCATCACGTCCAGCTCTACCTGCCTCTTGAAAATACTCTTCTAAAGAACTAGGCATATCAATATGAATAACCATCCTTACGTCTGGTTTGTCAATTCCCATTCCAAATGCGTTAGTCGCAACCATCACCCGGATTTCTCCTGATTTCCACTTATTTTGGCGAAGTTCCTTTTCTTCTCTAAACAATCCTGCATGAAAATATTCTGCACTTATACCAACTTTATGAAGAGCTTCTGCATAATCTTTAGCGCGCTGACGACTCCGAACATAGATAATTGCAGAACCAGGAACACGATTAAGAATATGCAAAAGCATATCTAATTTCTGTTCTGTAGGACGCACAATATAAGCGAGATTTTTCCTGATAAAACTTTTCCGAAATACATTTGACTTTGAAAAAAGAAGTTTGGCTTGAATATCATCAACAACCTCAGGTGTCGCAGTTGCAGTCAGAGCAAGAATAGGAACTTGAGGCAACATTTTACGAACCTCAGCTATGTGTAAATATGAAGGTCTAAAATCATATCCCCATTGAGAAATGCAGTGACTTTCATCAACAACTAGTAAACAGACATTCATAGCAGCTAACTTTTGTTGAAAAAAATCAGTAGAAAGTCTTTCAGGAGAAATATAAAGGAACTTGTAATCACCAAAAATACAATTCTCCAACCTAGATATAATCTCATCTCGAGACATTCCTGAATATATCGCAGTGGCTTTAATTCCAAGCTTAACAAGATTATCAACTTGATCCTTCATAAGTGCAATTAAAGGCGTTACGACAATACATAACCCTTCTTTAGAGAGTGCAAATACTTGAAAAATAATAGATTTTCCTCCACCTGTGGGCATCAAGCCTAAGGTGTCATTACCTTCAGCAATAGAATGAATAATTTCTTCCTGAAGAGGTCGGAAACTTGAATATCTCCAATATTTATATAATATGTCGTGAAATTGATCCACGGCTTTACACACTATCGTCTTTAATATCTTTGACTAACAATTGAAGTGAAGTATTACCATTAAACGTATTCTCTTCGACAGTGTAGCAAATATTAAACGGCTTCATCGATTTAATATGAGCTGCATGATCTTTCATGCCAAATGCAATACCGTGAACAGGAGCAGAACAACTATCATCAATAACTTCAAGTTTAACATGATCTTGTTCCTTCCCAACAAGTTTACTTGTTCCATAATCTTTCACTTTCAAAGAACAAAAGACAGGCTTTTCATTATTCGGACCGAAAGGATTCATCTTTTTCAGTTCATTCATAAACCTTTGGTTGACCTCTTTCAAATCAATTATTGCATCGATATCTATTTGAGGAACCATCTGCGATGGAATAATTTCCTCAGCTGCAATATTAAGGAAACGCGAAGTAAACTCCGGTAGATTCTCCTCTTTAAGTGAAAGACCAGCAGCATAAGTGTGACCTCCAAAATTTTCTAGAAGGTCTCTACAACTTTCAATAGCCTTATAAATATCAAAACCTGTAACTGAACGTGCTGAACCCGTAACTAAACCACCAGACTTCGTAAGTACAACTGCAGGTCTATAATATTTTTCTGTCAGACGAGAAGCAACAATACCAATAACACCTTTATGCCATCCTGAATCATACACAACAATAGCTTTTTGATCCTCCATGTTTTGGAATTTATCAATAATAGCATTGGCTTCGTCAGTAATCTTTTTATCAAGTTCACGACGTTCATCGTTGTATTGATTGATGTTCTCACTCTTTTCACGAGCAGAATCGACATCCTTTGCAAGGAGTAAATCAACAGCTTCTTTTCCATTCATCATTCGTCCCGACGCATTGATACGTGGGCCGATTTTGAAAACGATATCACTCATTGTAATTTCCTTACCTGAAAGGCCACAGATATCAATTATACCTTTTAGGCCAAGGCTTGGATCGCTATTAAGCTGTTTAAGTCCGTAATAAGCAAGAATTCTGTTCTCTCCAGTGACAGGAACAATATCTGACGCAATACTTACAGCAGTCAATTCAAGCATTTTCTCCAGTTTAGCAGAAGAGATATTATTACTACAAGCAAAAGCCTGCATAAATTTAAATCCTACACCACAACCAGACAGATCATCATACGGATATTTTGAATCGGTGCGTTTTGCATCTAAAACAGCAACAGCAGCAGGAAGTCTATCATCAGGCATATGATGGTCACAAATGATGAAATCAATGCCAAACTGACGTGCATATTCAATTTTCTCAATAGCTTTAATACCGCAATCAAGAGATATTACAAGAGTTACGCCATGTTCATGGGCATAATCAATACCTTTAAAAGATATACCATAACCTTCATCATAACGGTCAGGAATGTAATAATCGAGAGATGAAGAATAGGGGCGGAGATACTTATAAACCAGTGCAACAGCAGTCGTACCGTCAACATCGTAATCTCCATAGATTAGAATCTTTTCCTTATTGCCAAGTGCTTTATTCAAACGTTTGACAGCAATTTCCATATCCGGCATTAAAAACGGATTATGCAATTCGCTCAGACTTGGCTTAAAGAATTTCCTAATCTCTTCAGCAGAAGTCAGTCCCCGCTGTACAAGCAGCAGGCAGACGACGGGATTGAGATCCAGCTCTTTTCTCAGCCGATCGCTTTCACGTAATTCTTCTTCTGTTGGGTTGCGAAAGTTCCATTTGTTAATCATTAAATATATTATTTTTTCTTTTTTTCAGTCTCAAAACAATTGCTCAATATACAAAGTGCAACCGTATAATTGAATCTGTAAAGTTAGAAAAAAAATATGGATTTTCGCAACAATCTTACAAAATATATTTGTTCGTTATAGCTTACGGGCGAAATTCTTCTCCAGATTTGTCCTCAGGTGATTTATACAACCCCGTACGTGAAAGTTGATGATCCAAATTAGCAACTCCTAATGCAACAATTGCCGTCACTGTAGCAGTCTGTTGTTGATACTCAGGAATCTCTTTATTATACAAATCCCGTTCGGTATGCCAAATTTCCATATAATCGAAATTGTAACCTTTGATATCTCGTGTTTCAAATTCGATTGTTGGGACACCTTTCATTGCAAAAACAGAAGCATCAGTCCCTCCAGGTGAAGTCGGTTGACGACGAGGTTGAGCCACTTTAACTTCGAATGGAAAATCCGGATTGATTTTGCTGATAGGCTCACAGATTTTCTTAAAATCATCATACATTGCCTTAGGAACAGAAATGCCTAAAGGAGGTTCAGGTCCCCCGTCGCGATTAAACATATTTGAAATGTTCTTGAGTTCATTTGCATGGGTTTTAACATAAGCTTCCGAACCATTGAGCCCAAATTCTTCCCCAGCAAAGGCAACAAAAAGAATTGTGCGTTTCGGTTTTGCACCACTAAGTGCAATCATTCGTGCAGCTTCCATCATCGGTCCAATACCAGTGCCACAATCTATAGCACCAGTTGCGACATCATAACTGTCAAGATGTCCACTGACGATAACATATTCATTCGGATATTTTGTACCCTTAATGCTGCCAACAAGATTATAATATTTAACCGGTCCTACGCGGAAGTGGTTACGAATGTCAAATTCCAATTCAACATCTTGGCGTTCTTTTACCTTCTGTTGAATAATTGCGAACTGATGCTCATCAAGTTTAATATCGGGGACTTCCGGAAGATTGTCGAAAGTAGTTCTTGCATCATCAATCATCTTACGATCATACAATGCACGAATCGGCAATGTGCTGCTTTGGATGAAACCAAGAGCTCCTGCAGCAACCATCTCTTTATAATAAAGAGCAGGAAACTGCCTATATGGTTTCAACTCTCCACCTCCAATTCTCCAATTACGCATGCGAAGAACTCTATTTTCTTTGTCAATCCCTTCATTAGCTACCTTAATAGAATCTCTAATAGAATCGGCACGAAGAGAACGATCGATTGGAAAACCGTTGTTGGTTCCATTAATAAGGACCCAAGCACCTTTAAGTTTTCCTTTAATCCGTTGAAATTGCTCTTCTGTTTGCGGTTCCATCAGAACATGTCCACGCTGAACACCTTTAGTTCCAGAAGTATAAGAAGGAGTTGCAAAATGCAGAATCATGCCATCGTCACTTATCATTCTACCAAACCAAGGACCACGATTAAAGCCAACAGGCAATGTTCCGGCTTCTTGAAGTTCAACATTCAGTCCCCAATTCTTAAATTCATGCATAATCCACTGTTGTGAATCTTCAAAAGCTCCACTACCAAGGATACGTCCCCCAAAACGATTTGTCAGTACATCAAGTTGATGCATAACTCGATTGTCGTTTTGTCCCATTTCAATAATTTTCTTTACTGCTGAATCTTGGGTTAATGCAGTTTGAACTGTCAAGAAAGACAGACATGCAACGAATAGTATAATTTTCTTCATAAGAACGATTATTATTATACTGCAAATTTACATAATGAAATTATAATATGATTTCTTTTTTGCTGAAAAAAAGGCAAAATGTCAACGGATAGGGATTAAATAATAAACCCTTGCTGAAATAACCTGATTTGATGATTTCGAAAAAGCATCGCTTTTTGAATTACCGAAAATATCGCCAAGTGCATAAAAATATCGTCCTTCAATAGCAAAAATTCCGATTCGCGTACGCAATTCTATTCCAGGGCCACCACACAATCCCCAATCAAAATTATGTTTAAGAGCCAAATTATGCTGAGTATTTGTTTTGTTAGGAGTTGCATCTCCAAGATTGCTGTCTGTACTTTCACTAAGTGCATAACCAATCTTTGGGCCCATATTAACGAAAGCCTTTACGCGTTTGCTACCGAAATAAATGTGTGTAAGGAATGGCAATTCAATATAGTTGATTGTTCTGCTATAATGATATTCTGGAGCACCATCAAATTTCTCTTTCCAACCTTGTTGAGAAAAGTTCAGTTCAGCTTGAATACCTAAATTTTTTTCTGTATTCCAGCGACCGACAACACCAAAAGCAAGACCTTGAAATTTACTTTCATAAACGCGGCTTGGACTAAATGAAACACTTGCAAAATTCAAACCAGCAGAACCCCCGACAGTCAACTCTGGCAGGAATGTGCTCTGTTGCCCTTCAGCGGATAAAGTCAATATAAGCAGAAGCGTTAGAAAGAAAATAGTTCTTTTCATTTTGCTATTGTTTCGCGAGTCACTTTATAATTATTGTGATAATGTACAATGAAAATATTTGTATTGATAAATCCACCCCAATTATTTACACGGTCGAAATTGAACCCTGTTTGAATGCAGTTATAGGAAAATTTATCAAGCGAACGGCAAAAATCCGTTCCATATTTACTCAACGCACACAAAAAATACATACTTGTATCAAAACCGAGAATGCCATATTTGGGAAAAGTATTAATCAGACTTTTGCTGTACCAATGTTTATATTTAGAATAAAACTCCGCGACATTTGAAGAGAGATTGTCAACATAAAAATTACTATAGATATAAGTGTTAAGTGCATAGAAATCATCAAGACAATCGCTTGTATATGTTTGCCATTCAGGATAACCAAAAAGAGTCAGCAGATATTGAGGGTTCTTCTCGGAAATAGTACGAATAGGAACTCTGATTTTGTTAAGAGCCGTTGAAGAGCCTGTCGTTGGAATAACGATGTTTCTTTTATCATTTCGTAAAGTCTTTTCCAAATCATTTGGAAAAGTTTCTCTACTATATGTAAGTTCTTTATAATGAATATTACGACGTTTCATATCTGACTTAAGGACCTTGATAAAGTCAGCTTTTTGTTCCTTATCAGCCACATTCAAAATAATGACATTTGCGTCCGAGAACAAAGTGCAGGCTGCAGCCGATGCTTTTGCATAGAGATATGTGTGCGGTGTATTAACCTGATAAACATACTGATTAGATAACACTTCGTTATTCTTTGACGTAAATGGAATCACATAAGCAATTTTATGCTTTTCTGCAAATGCTGCAATACGTTCAATCTGGCTTCCATCAACTCCTCCGATAATAAGATTGGCCTTTTGAAGAGAAGTGGTTTTCAGAGCATCGTCTGTTAAGTCTGTTCCATTGACATCAGTCAAGTCAAACACACTTAAATCGATATTATAGCCTAAACTTTTCAGACTATCTATTGCCAGCAACAGCCCTTCGTAATACTCTGTAAAACGTAGTGTAGCTTGAGAATGATTTGAAGCTTCAGCCTTAAATGGAAGAAGCAAAGCAACATTCATCCTTGTAAGGTTCTCATTATGACGAGGTTTATCAAGCAAAGAATTGATTGAAGTTTCGTCTGGAGCCTCTTCTTTTACCACAACCTTTTTCTTAACCGGAACCTTAATAACAAGATTGTTTTTGATTCCGTTTTTCAAGTTCGGATTCAATGCGATCAGTTCAGACGGAGTTGTTTCAAACTGCTTACTGATACTATAGATGGTTTCTTTTTTCTTAATCGAATAATCAACGGTCTCAATAGTTTCTTTGGTCTTCTGAACCTCAGATTGTTCTTTTATTGAATCTGTCGGAATACGAATTATCTTTCCAATTGTGAAAGACGAAACGGAAAGTCCAGGATTAGCATCAATGATAGCTGTTGCAGGAACTGAATATTTATGTGACAGTGAATAAAGAGTCTCTTTAGCTTGAATGGTATGGAAATGAAACTTACTTTTAGATTTGCCATTAAGTTTAGTTTGCGGTATTTTCAGTGTTTCACCTGAAATAATTGTTTTCTCACTACCTGGATTAAGGCGGAAGATTTCTTCTTGCGACACGCCATACATCGTTGCAATAGAATAAACTGTTTCACCACCAGTGATTGTGTGAATGAAATAGTCATTTGTCTGACCAGCTGTTTTAAAACAAAATAAGCTACTCAGCAGGAACAAGAACAGATATCGTTTAATATGACTCATTTTTTCTCTATTGAACAACAAAGGTAATAATTTTTGCTCGTTTCAACAATCAAATGCAGGAATGACTTTAATTATCGGAATAATGTGTATGAACGCGAGATGGAACAATAAGAATTTGAATGATTCTTTTATTTGAACAATGGACTATTTGTTCTACTTTTACGGAGATTTTTATCATTTACGTTATGGGAAAGAGAATCATTGAAATCTGCGCAAACTCAGCACAAAGTTGCGTAGAAGCTGAAAAAGGCGGAGCCGTTCGTGTTGAACTTTGCGCTTCAATGCCTGAAGGAGGGACGACTCCAAGTTATGGCGAAATATTATCTGCACACAAAGCAGCTCCAAATATCGATATAAATGTAATCATACGTCCTCGTGGAGGAGATTTTCTATATACGCCATTGGAAATCGATGCGATGATTGAAGACATTAAACTCTGTAAAGAGCTTAAACTGCATGGAGTCGTATTTGGTTGTCTGACAGCCGATGGAATGATAGATTTGAAAGTGATGAAAAAGCTGATTGACGCTGCCTGTCCTTTGTCTGTTACTTGCCATAGAGCCTTTGATGTTTGCCGAAATCCTTTTGAAGCACTCGAACAGCTCATAGACCTAGGTTGCGACCGGATTCTTACCTCAGGCCAGCAATCTGACGCTATTCGTGGAATTCCTCTAATAAAAAGATTAGTCGAACACGCAGCAGATAGAATTATTATTATGCCGGGATGTGGAGTTCGTGTCGATAACATCGAACAAATCGAAAGAGAAACTGGTGCAAAGGAATTTCATTCAACAGCTCAAGACATTATCCTCAGCCAAATGATTTTCCGAAACGAAAATGTTCCTATGGGAAGCACAGCCGTAACATCAGAATTTGAAACAGTTCAAACAGACAGACACATCGTTGAACAACTGGTCGGAAAAGAATAGAATTATTGTTTACCGATAAAATGGCTGCTCAAATAAGCAGTGAAATTGTCGTGATATTGATTTCCAATCGGGATATAAACATCTTTCCCATAAATGATACGGTTGTTTGCAACTGCCGTAATCTTCTGTAGGTTGACAATATAACTGCGATGAACTCGCATAAACTTATCAGCAGGCAAACGATCCTCAAGAGTTTTCATGCTGATAAGTGTCATGATAGGTTTCATGTTCGCACTAAAGATTCGCACATATTCGTTTTGGCTTTCCATATATAGGATGTCATCAATATTGATACGAATCATCTTGTAGTCAGCTTTGATGAAGAGATTACCAGTTTCAACATGCGCTTGATCGGCTGAAGAATCAGCATTATCAGAAGGTCCGCTCACAGCCTGACGAATCAGTTCATATTGTTTGAGAGCTTTATTGGCTGACTTTAGAAAATCATTATAGCTGAACGGCTTCAACAGATAATCAATTGCATCAACACGAAATCCTTCAACAGCGTATTCACTATAAGCGGTGGTAAAAATAATGAGAGGTTTCGTTGCGAGCGATTTCACAAAATCCATTCCGTTAATATCCGGCATATTGATATCCGCAAAAATCAAATCAACCTGTTCGTTTGACATTAATTGCAAAGCCTCTAATGCACTATGGCAGGCTTTTACCAACTCCAAAAAAGGGACTTTATTAATATAAGTGGCGATTTGAGTCAGTGCAAGTGGTTCATCGTCAATAGCAATACATTTCATTGTGTTATAGGAATTACAAGTAATACATGATATTCATTGTTCGCATTGTCAATCTGAAGCGTATAATTTTTTCCATAAAGCAACTCAAGACGTTTCTTGACGTTCTCAAGCCCGATGCCTTTGTTCTGATCTGTTTGTGTTTCAAACGAACTGTTGGCTACTATATAAAATAAATCCTTATCTTTAAAATCCATTGTGAGATGGACAAATGACGGATTCTGGTAACTAATGCCGTGTTTGAATGCATTCTCCAAGAAAGAGATGAAAAGCAATGGGGGAACTTGAACTTCAGGAACATTTTCCGGAATATCAATCTTTATATCAACTAGATCGGTATAGCGGATTTTCATCAATGAAACATAGTTCTGAAGAAATCCAATTTCTTTACTCAAGCTAATTGTAGGCATTGATGAGTCGTAAAGAATATAACGCATCATCTTAGACAATTCGATAACAGTTTCTTTTGCCTTTTCTGTATCAATATCAATAAGTGCATGAATATTATTAAGCGTATTCATGAAAAAGTGCGGATTAATCTGATGTTTGAGATATTCCAGTTCAGTCTGAAGTTTTTGCTTTTCCAACGCCTTCATTTGTCGGTCGTCACGTATAGACTTAAAGACAAATTTGATAGCAATATTCATGACAATAATTAGAATGATAATCAGTAGATCGTTGATGCTACGAGACATAAGTATCGGTTCACGCAATAATGGCGGTCTGAAATTTTTGTCATTGGGCAAACGAGGAGGGCGATGGTTTCTTAATTGGTCTTTACTGTCGTTCTTATCAAAACCAAGTCGATTAGGTGACATCTGAAACTCTCCGTCATTCGGATGTTGACCGTCAAAGCGTCTTTCCATTTGAGGTCTATCTTTTGGAAAAGGTTGCTTATCTTCCGGGCTTTTTCCGTAGTTTACGTTGAACAATAATAGCATTGCTGCAGCGGCAGTTACGGCTATGACATAAATCCACGACTTCTTATTAAGCAGCAAATAAGGAATCAATATAAAATTATTAACAAGAAAGAGCAAGAAGAAAGGTAAAAGCATTTCCCATCCAATCAATACTTCTTGCCAATTTATTCCGCTTGAATTGCGGCTGTTGTTCCACATTGGAACAGCAAAAATGAATAGCCAGATTAAGATATATATAAGGTTTTCTAAAAGTCGTTGACGCCGTAAATCTTTTTCCATACACTAAATGTTTTAAAATTTATATGTAAACCCAGCACCAATGATATTGCTATCACTTTCTTCGTCGTCATCTATAAATGTATTACGTCTATAAAATACTTCCAACATACAGTGTTTGTTTATCTTATATTCGACACCAACAGTGTAGCGCAGTTTATCAGCTTTGTTGCTGACGGGATCGTTCAACGGTTTGTAAAGTTCTGCCGATACGAAAGGACTGAAAGCTGAATGTGGCAAATCATACGAAACTGCCAATTTACTTCTCAAGTATTCTTTCGGATTAGCCCGTTTTTTTGTCTCTTCAACGCCAACTCGTTTAGTACTTTGATATCGTTCTCGCAAAGATATATTAAAACGGCCTAAGTCAAGCGAACCAGCAGCATAAAAATAGTATCTGTGACGAACTTCCCAACCTTTGTTCTCCTGATTCATATTAATCAGATTATATGCTCCGCCGACTTTCAAAAACTTGAACGGTTTATAACTCAAATCCAATGTATGGCTAAAGCGATCAGCTGTTCCAAAATCGTCGCGCAGACGAAAATCCTCTTCAAAGCTGGCTGAAAGTTTCGGTGCGAAGTTCCATGTAGCTCCAAGGCTCAAATCTGAGCCCCAATCTTGAGCTTTAATAGAAGGGCAAAACGGTAAAATCAATGCTCCAATGATTAATAGTGCTCTCTTTTTCATAATTGTATGAAATAATTAATCGTGTGTTGTTTATTCATCTTCACGAGGAATGCGTCTTAGTAAATCAACAGTGTTGATTGTTGGTTCATTATCCACATAATAAATCTTTATGATTGCACTGTCTTTAATGAAATCAATGCTTCCAATCTCTATTCGAGTCACATTCAGACCTGTTCGTTGCTGAAGGTCTTCAATCATTTCATCCCGTTTATCAGGTGTTATAAGTTGTATCTTATCATATTTAACAAGTTTGCATTTAACACGCTTGAGCCAGTTCTCACTCTCCATCAACCAACAGGATAAAACGAACAGAACATTTGTTACTCCGAGTGTCAGATAATCCATTTGAACAGCCAAAGCGTTTATAACAGAAATTGCAATAATGACAAACAGATATGTCATCTCACGAATAGGTACGGATTCTGTACGATAACGTATAATACCAAAGATGGCAAAAATACCTAACGCAAAACCTATTTTCAGCTTAACGCTTCCGAGAAGGAATGTCAAGAAAAAGACACTGACATTAATCAATGTAAACGTGAAATAATAATCGCGGCGTTGGCTCTTCGGGTAGTAAAAAAAATGGATAATTAATCCGACTACTATGAAGTTGATGAAAAAACGCAAAATCATTTGCCCTACAGAACTCGGATCAGACATAGCAGCAGCAACTTGTTGCATGTCATCTGCTGTTGTAATGGAATCAAAGGGAGTATTCATATTTGTAGTTAGTTAATTTGTTTATTTGAATAAGTTTAGATTTAAACCGATTGTGCTTCACATTAGGCGTTGTCAGAATTGTTCCAAGACAATATTTACTGATGCTTACAGGACGGACATGCAATTCATGAAGTATTCTGCGAGCCTCCGAGAATGCTTGACTATCTTGTTTAAGTTCAATAATGGCAATATCTTCTAAATCGAATTCTTTACCGCTATTGACATTCATAAAATGCAAATCCGTGTCAATGGTCAAACGCTCGGTTTGCTCTCTGTTTACCATCGTCATACGACTGAATCTTGTTTCTACACGAGGAAAAAGATTTTTCGGAGAATAATGTCCGACATCAGTTAAAAATCCAGATGTATTCTCATTGAGATAATCGCCTAGACGACTGATGGGAACGCGCTGTTTATGCGTTTTACCATGAATGTCTTTGTCCTTTATTTCTAAGAAAGTAAGATTATTATCAATATAATGACGCATACGGATTTTCTCACGGATTCTTCGACCGTTCTGATGATCCATATACATTTTCAAATCTTCAGTATCAAGATAAATCGTATCATATTCGCTTACACGATTACCTTCAACTTCTTGAACAAAGTAATTATCTTTAAGCAGTTCGATGAAACATACCAAAACTCTCAGATTGGTAGTATATTTTATATCAATCCGGTTCATTAAACGAATTTTTTCCATTTCCTTCAGTGAGATAGGATGGAACTCGTTAGAAATGCAACTGAGAATATGTTTATTTGTACTGTTCACTGTCGGTCCTATTATATTCTTTCCTAGTTTTCGAATACAAATCTAATTTGCCAAAATCCAGGATGAAAATAATATCAGTGAACAGAAAGGAAATATCAACGAAACGCTGAATTTTTTAAACTTGAATTCATCGTAACTTAACGAAGCATGAACAAACTACTGAACTCTAACACGAATGATGCGAACATCTTTCTTCGGACGGTCATAAACGTCGCGACGTTGAGCAGCAATTTTATCAAGCACGTCGAATCCGTCAATTAATTCGCCATAAATTGTATATTCGCCGTCGAGATGCGGAGAACCTCCAACAGTTGTATATGCTTCTCTTTGTTCTGGAGTAAAAATCAAATGTCCTGGAGTCGCAAGTGTCACTGAATCAATCTTCGCTGCTATTTCTTTCATGCGAAGGTGATATTCTTTCGGGTCGCTTTCCTTAAGTTTCTGCAACTCAGCTTTTACGGGAACATAATACTTATTCAAAGCTTTTGTTCGGATTTTCTGATTCGTTGCCAATTCCAAGGTGTCGAGTTGACCGCTACGATAAACCATTCCTTGAACAATAAAGAACTGCGACATATCTGATTTCTTTTTCGGGTTTACGCTGACATCTTGCCGAGGCGCTGCAAGCACACCTTTTTTACTGATATGTGAAGAACGGAATTCCGGAAGAATGTTTGTTTTCGAATCTCCAAAACCACAACGAGCTCCTGCAGGAGCAGTTTTTGTATCAGGTGCACCGCCTTGAATCATAAAGTGAGGAATAACACGTGAGAAAAGCGTTCCATCAAAAAGTCCGGCATTTGCGCGTTGTGTAAAAACACGAACGTGATTTGGGACATCGTTATACAAACGAGCTTTCATTGTCCCAAATGAGGTTGTGATAACGACTGTTTTTTCCTGTGCTTGTGCAAAAGAATATATTGAACTTGCTAAAAGACAAACAATAATAAAACAAACATGTCTTTTCATAATTAATCAATCTCCATTTTTAAAATATAATCGTTCATCTGATAACCACGACCAATATCGTAATCTCTTGTTCCGTCGTCTTTGAATCCTACATGTTTATAAAAACCATAAGCAGGGTTTTCACGATTGACATAAAGCATGACAGTAAATGGGTGAGGAGCAATGCTTTTCAAATACTCAACACCTTTTTCAATGATGAAGCGGCCGATGCCGATTCCATGCAATTCAGGTAAAGAATAGACTTTTTGAAAGATATAAAGGTGGCTATCGACAGTTTCAATTGAAAGATAACCAGCTGGTTTGTCATCTTTGAAAATGATGAAATACTGATGATGCAGCTCATTCATCTGCTGATGAAGATGAGCCGTCGAATACATCATATCCAGCATATAATCAGATTGTTCCTTCGAAAGAATTGCACCATAAGTCGGCCACCAGATTTTATCTGCAAGTTCTTGAATGAGCTGACAGTCGTCTGTCGTTGCTTTTCTGATTGAAAACATATTATTCATATTTAAATACTCGGATTATTCCGAGACAATTTGATTTGATTGAAAAACCTGTAAGTGTAAAAGACAAGATGAACGGCTGCAACCACAAGTGAGAAAATCAAAAGTGTTTTACCTTCATTCCAACCTGCAGTTTGTTGATGCCAAAAGCCTGTTACAACACAAAGTAAGGAAAGAACAAGTCCAAAAACATTCAACACTTGACTTCCTCTGCGATTTGCAACAGGTTCAAGTTTACTATGTCGGGTTCCATAAAGTGCATAAATATCAAGTCCTGCGACCATCCAGACCACAAGCCTAATCCAAGTGTCAGCAGGCAAGAAAAGCATCATGCAAAAACATGTAACAATTCCGGCAATCGGAACGAAAGGCACTAATGGCGTACTGAAAGCACGAGGAATGTTCGGCATTGTTTTCCTCAGAACAAGGACACCGATACAAACCAAGGAAAAAGCGAGCAAAGTACCGATGCTTGTCATTTCTCCGGCAATATTTGCAGGGACAAAAGCTGCAAGAAGTCCGACAACAAGCATAAAAAGAAGATTACTGCGCGCCGGCGTATGGTAACGTTCATTCACTTGTGAGAAAAAACGCGGCAGCAGACCATCTCGACTCATGCTATAAAAGATTCTGCTTTGTCCGAGCAGCGTCACCATGATGACAGAACAATATCCGAAAAGAATAGCAAGAACGATGGCTTTATTTAGCCAAGGATAAGCTGGATGAAGCACTCCCGCAGCATCGGTAGTTCCGATATGTTCAATCGCAACCGCCACAGGAGCAATACCTTGCTTTCCGCTGAAAGAAGTATAGTTAGCAACGCCTGTCATCACATGAGCAAACAAAATATAAAGGACCGTGCATATAAGCAGCGTTACAAGAATGCCGATTGGCATATCACGCCGAGGATTCTTTGTTTCTTGTGCTGCTGTAGAAACCGCATCAAAACCAAGAAAAGCAAAGAATACAATCGCTGCACCTCGGATTACGCCAAAAATACCGTATTCACCGACATCCCCACCTTTTGGAACATAAGGAACATAATTTGCTTTGTCGATATATTTCCAGCCCAATATAATAAATGTAATAACAACTGAAACCTTCAGAATAACAATGATAGAATTGAAGATTGAACTTCCTTCCATGCCGCGAATCAGGAACAGACTCATCAAACAGACAATGAGAAAAGCTGGAATATTGATTATTCCGCCATCATAAGGACAACAAGTCAACGCATCAGGCAAATGGCAGCCCAAACCATCGAGAAAGACGACCAGATAACGGCTCCAACTGATGCTGACAGTTGTTGCAGCGACAGCATATTCAAGGACAAGATTCCAACCGATTGACCATGCAACCAGTTCACCCATTGTCGCATACGAATATGTATAAGCACTTCCTGCGATTGGAATCATCGATGCGAACTCAGAATAGCAAAGCGCAGCGAAACAACATCCAAGCGCGGCTATAGCAAAAGAAATTGTAATTGCAGGACCGGAATAATTGGCTGCGACCATTCCTGTGATGGAAAAAAGTCCTGCGCCAATCACGGCTCCAACACCTAAAGCAATCAATCCCCATGGACCGAGAACACGTTTGAGCGAATTTTTCCCCGATTCGTTGGCTTCAGCCTCAAGTGAGACTATCGATTTCTTAATAAACAGACTCATAGTATTTTTATTCTTCTGAGGTATCGGACTTTTCGAGTTCCTGATTAATGCTCTCTATATAATTCAGAATTTCTTCTTTTCCTTCAACCTTAGTTGCCGACGATGTGAAAACGGGAGGAAGATCTTCCCATGTTTCCATAAGCTTTTCCTTGTAAGTGTTTATTTTATCTTTCAAACTATTCGTACCTAGCTTATCTGTTTTAGTGAAGATAATGGAAAAAGGAACTTCGTTGTTTCCAAGCCATTCCATAAACTCAAGGTCGATTTTCTGCGGTTCGAGACGACTGTCAATCAAAACAAACAGATTCGTCAACTGAGGTCTTTGAAGAATATAACTCTCGATGATAGCCCTAATCTGGTCTCGCCCTGTTTTTCCTCGTTGCGCAAAACCATATCCAGGAAGGTCAACTAGAAACCACGATTCATTGATGATAAAATGGTTGATGAGCGTCGTCTTTCCAGGCATTTGTGAAGTCATTGCTAATCCTTTGCGGCCGGTAAGCATATTGATGAGAGACGATTTACCTACATTGCTTCGTCCGATGAATGCATATTCAGGAAGATTTCCCGCAGGGCATTTTGCAACATCAGTATTACTGATAACAAATTCAGCGCTTTTAATTTCCATTTTGTTTCTGTTTTATAAAAATGAGTGAATCACGTTTTTCTCTTCCTATCGAAGCAATCCAAAGGCCAAAGAAAGTAATGGCTCCATTGACAATAAGCATTTCGTAGCCAAACTTATAACCTGTCAACTGATAAACCAACGAATTCATTGCATAACAAATCAGAGGAGAAGCAATGCAAATATATGGAACGACCTTGTCGCGTGGTTTCCAATGCGTAAACAAACCGAATGCGAACAAGCCGAGCAAAGGCCCGTAAGTGTATGAAGCCACAACATAAATGGCATCAATAACGCTTCGGTTGTTGACAGCTTTAAAAATGAGAATGATAATGGCAAAAGCGACTGAAATCATGAAATGAACTTTCAAACGCATTCTCTTTGCTTTTGCAGCTTCCTGTTTCTCAATTCCAAGAATATCCACGCAAAAAGTTGTCGTCAAAGCTGTTAGTGCCGAGTCGGCGCTACTGAAAGCAGCCGAGATAATGCCAACTGTAAAGAATATCAGAATCGAACCACCTAAAATGCCTGATGTACAGAACATCGGTAAAATATCGTCACTCAATTGCGGCAGTGCAATGTTTTTCCAACTTGCCAAAGTCAACAGCAAAACACCGAGAGAAAGGAAAAGCAGATTAATAGGAGTGAAGGCAAAACCATAAGTGTACATGTTCTTTTGAGCATCCTTCAAACTCTTGCATGTCAAGTTCTTCTGCATCATATCCTGGTCAAGTCCCGTCATCACAATAGTTATAAAAATACCGCTCAAAAACTGTTTAAAGAAGTTCTGAGTACTATACCAATCGTCGAAAACAAACATCTTTGAATGAGGATTATTGACAATTACATTGAACATGCCGCCAAAATCCAGATTCATTTTGTCTTTCACCTGCCAAATGATAACTACTAACATGGCAACCAAGCAGATAGCCTGAAGAGTATCAGTCCAGATAATTGTTTTAATGCCGCTTCTGAACGTGTAGAGCCAAACAAGGAAGATACTGATAACCACTGTTACTCCGAAGGGAATGTGCCAAGTTCCGAAAACATAATGCTGCAGAATCAGAACAACCAAATAGAGGCGGGCAGCAGCTCCGACAATTTTCGACAGAAGGAAGAAAGAAGCGCCTGTTTTATACCCTTGCCGACCGATTCTATCGTCAAGCCACGAATAGATTGAAGTCAATCGCAGTTTATAATATAACGGGAGCAAAACTTTTGCGATGACAATGTAACCGACAAAGAATCCGAGAACGGTCTGCATATAGGTCATATCGATACTTCGAACCATTCCGGGAACAGAGACGAAAGTCACGCCTGAAAGCGATGTTCCGACCATTCCGATAGAAACGATGTACCAAGGAGACTTGCGGTTTCCGGTGAAAAATGCATCGTTGGTAGAACTCTGGCGTCCTGTTATCCAAGCTACTAAAAGTAGAATTGAAAAGTAGGCTGCAATGATGAAGAGTATGATATAACTGTTCATTTCTCGGATTAATATCGTTTTTCTATGCTGACACCCTTGAAATAGTGCATCAAAATTGTCTTATAATCATAATTCTTGGCGCCCATAACTGCTGCTCCAATCTGACAAAGTCCGACTCCATGTCCCCAACCTGCACCAGTCAGAATGAATCGTTGCGGGATATCGTTTTCAATATCCTCTTTATCAACAACAAAGGCCGAACTATAGAGATGAGTTTCCGACAGCGAACGACGAATCTCAAGTTCTTTTCCAATAACAAAAGTGCGTTTTGTTCCGACAATCTGCAGTCGCACAATGCGTCCGGAAGCACCACGTTGAAGCGGCTTCAAATCGATAATCTTACCAAAATCAATCCCTGTCTTGCGCGCAATCAGTTCAGCAAGCAGAACCTGCGAATAGGAAATCTTCCAACGGTAAAAGTTTTTCGTTTCCTGGTCGTATTTATTTAAGACTTGTTTTAAGATTTCAGCGTCAGAAGTATCGCAGAATGATGGAGGCGTAGAACGAATCCACTTTTCAGCTTCAGCTTCATCAGTCAAATCGGGAACGTCATGATTTACATCGTCACGAATCGGTTCAAGATATGTGCGATGTGTTGGTGCCCAACAGTTTTCGAACTCTTCCGAGACACCGCCGCAACATTTAGAAAATCGAGCGTCGCAGATGTTTTGACCGTCGGTCAAGACTTCTCCACAAGTCTCATTTACAGCCAGACTTACCTCAGGAGAAGTCTGACGCGAAATGCCTTGATAACGTTGACAATGATCGTCGGCACAAACATCGAACAACTGATGTTCTTCTTGATCGTACCATCGAATAAGTTCCTCCTCTGTTTGAATCTGTGCCTCAACAGCTGTTTTAACTTCCGGTTTTATTCTGCGTTCTAGGCGCGATAGAAGCCAACTGCGTGAAATAACAGCATGAGCTTTCAGAAATTCCAAAGGAGCTTGCGCACTCATCTCTGAAGAGATAACGCTCTCAAGATATGACTCGACATCTATTTGATTGATGAAAACGATTCCTTCATGCGAAGCAAGTAAATGAATAGTTCCCTTAAAATGTTGGTCTTCTTGACGTTGCCAGTGAAAATCTATTCCAATTGTTACAGATTTCAAATAAAAAGAAGATGTTGATGATGCTGGCTCAAAATAAAGCTCATCATAAATATGACCATTAAATACGATTTTTCCATCAATACAAATCGCATGCTGGTCTCCACGAAGGAATGAATTGTTGTCAAGTTGTACATATTCGCCATCAATCGTAAACGAGATGGCTTTCTGCGTCATGATTCCTACGTTAACAACAGGTGCTCTCATTATTCTTTTTTAGCTTTAAGAGAGCTGATTGTAAGCCAAACTATCAAAGCGATATACATCAGCAAAGAAATATATTGTGCAGCTTTTCCTGCTTGCCAACCAGCATTGACCATATCGATTCCACCAAAACGCATCGCTGCGCTGACAACGCCCATCAAGGCACCGCCGGCTATAAAACCAGATGCGAGGAGCGTGCCTTTCTCTAAACGCATACGATTGACGTTCTTATCTTTACTGCGACTCCCAACATACCAGCTGATGGCACCGCCGACTAGCAACGGAAGGTTCAAATCGATTGGAATAAACATACCCAGAGCGAAGGCAAGAGCTGGAACATGGCAGAAATTCAGAATAATAGCCAAAACAGCACCTATGCCGTACATCAACCATTGTGCACCGGAACCGTTCATCAAAGGCTCAATGACAGCGGCCATTGCATTGGCTTGAGGAGCGGCCAACTTACCGCTTGTGAAACCGTATGTCTGATTCAAAATCATGATAACAACACCAACAGTTGCGGCAGAAACCAATGTCCCGAGAAACTTCCAACGTTCCTGATTGGCTGGAGTACTTCCAAGCCAATAACCAATCTTCAAATCGGTAATGAAACCGCCCGCCATTGAAAGAGCCGTACAGACAACGCCACCGATAATCAAGGCGGAAACCATTCCGGCAGTACCTTTCAAACCGCAAGCGACCAATACGATAGAGGCCAAAATCAATGTCATGAGAGTCATGCCTGAGACAGGATTCGTTCCAACGATTGCAATCGCGTTGGCAGCAACAGTCGTGAAAAGAAAAGCTATGATTCCGACTATAATCAAACCGATTAGAGCATAAAACCAGTTATGGACAACTCCGAGAAGGAAAAATACAAACGTGACCGCCAAAGCTATAATCAATCCGATGGTTATTATCTTCATCGACAAATCTCGTTGGGTACGAGGAACAGCTATTTCTGATTTTGAACTTTTGCCTTTCAGTTCGCGAGAAGCCAAACCAACAGCCTGACGAATGATGCCCCAAGATTTGATGATGCCGATGATTCCAGCCGTTGCGATACCGCCGATACCGATGTTTCTAGCATAGGTTGTAAAGATTTGCTCCGGAGTCATGCTTCCTACAGTTGCAGTAATCAGATTGTTGCCGAAAGTCAAGACATCAGGTCCGAAGAAGGCTGACATCAAAGGAATTATAATGAGCCAGACAAGTAATGAACCTGCACAGATTACAAGCGAATATTTCAATCCGATGATATAACCTAAACCAAGCACTGCCGCTCCGGTATTAATTTTAAGAACAACCTTAGTTTTCTCAGCTATCATTTCGCCGAAGCCGACCATACGCGTTCCAATGGTTTCGCTCCACCAGCCGAAGGTTGCAATGATAAAATCATAGATACCGCCAATCAGGCCGGCAAAGATAAGAGGCTTGGCCTGATTGCCACCTTTTTCACCGGAAACAAGCACTTGTGCTGTTGCGGTTGCTTCCGGGAAAGGATATTTCCCATGCATGTCGTGAACGAAATATTTACGGAAAGGAATCAACAGAAGAATACCGAGGACACCGCCCAAAAGTGAGCTGATAAACACCTGGAAGAAATCGACACTGATTTCCGGATATTTGGCTTGAAGAATATAAAGCGCTGGCAAAGTGAAAATTGCACCAGCAACAATGACGCCGCTATTCGCACCGATAGATTGGATAATGACGTTTTCGCCAAGTGCGTTCTTACGGTGAAATCCGCTGCTGAGACCAACTGCAATGATGGCAATCGGAATAGCGGCTTCAAAGACCTGACCGACTTTCAATCCGAGATAAGCAGCTGCAGCACTGAATAAAACAGCCATCAGCAACCCCCAAAGAACCGACCATGGAGTCGCCTCTTTGATTTTCTTATCAGCTGGCATCAAAGGTTTATATTCTTCACCTTCTTTTAATTCTCTGTAAGCGTTCTCAGGTAGTCCGCTCGTTTTTTCTTCTTCAGTTTCCATACTTCTTTAATCATTTAGCAGCAAAGATACGAACTTTTGTGCTTTTCAACAATCAAGATGATATCTTGCAAGAGTATTTATGATAAATCAAATGTTGCCCGCGAACAAAAAACAAAATTCAGATGGGAGATATAGGTTTGCTTCGAGTAAAAGCGTTATTCCCACAGGGAAAAAGACATTGCTTCAATAAAACCTCTTTCGCTCAACTGGGAATAGCACATTCACTCGAAGAAGATGTCAAATTCCCGCTTGGGGAAAACACATTTACTCTAGATTATTTACCTCTCCCAAACGGGAGAAGAACAATTACCCAGAAAGGAAGTCATTCTCCAATTGGGAGAAGTACAAAAAGTTGAAGTGAACATCCTTCTCCCAATGGGAAAAACACATTCACTTCAAACGAACCTTCATTTCCCAACCGAGGAATGGAGATTAAAACTTTTATACCTATATCTTAAATATGAAGGGCGAACTTCAAAAATAGTTTACATTATATTATATATTAATGTGCTCTATCTCGGAAATCCGAAGGTGTCATACCTTCCTTTTTCCTGAAGAAAGTAGAAAACTGCCCTGCGTTCTCAAACTTCAGAGCATAAGCGATTTCAGAAATGTTTAATAAAGTTCCCGTCAGCAATTCTTTGGATTTTAAAAGCTTCTGCTGCATCTGGTACTGAGCGGGAGAAATTCCGGTATACTCTTTAAAAGTACGGCGGAACCACGAATAGCTCAAACCTAACCTTTGAGCAATCTCTTCCGGAGCAAGCGGTTCTTCAACTGTCTGTTTGATAATCAAACGAGCCTCATTGATTTTTTCCACGACATATGAATCGGAGAAAGCGTTGTTTTTCGACATATAATATACAGAGCCGAGGATATGAAGCACGATGCTCGAAATCATTTCCTGATAACCGGATTTTTCATCGGTGGAAGCTTGCAGGATTTCTTCATACAAATCCACAATATTGGCGCTGATGCCAATATGGTAGACGGGTGATTGCTTAGAAAAGAAGTGTTTCTCCACACGTCTGTCAATATGCTGTCCTCTGAATCCAACCCAATATTCATCCCAACCGGTCTCTTTATCAGGATGGTAACTATGCCACTCGCCTGGAAAAAGCAGAATCATGGTACCTGCTGTAATCCTCTGTTCAGGAACAGACTGCGATGAGAAATAACCACAACCTTTTGTTATATAAACCAACTGATATTCATTGAGAATACGGCCCTTCTGAGGCTTGAAATCATATTGGACAGGATGCTTGGAAAGCGGATAATTATCTTTTGGAGAAATGAACTGGTATCCAACAGTAGTTACGACTATTCCCCAATCCTCATCATTAGTATTTATTGCCAAATAATGTAATTTGTCGTTTTCCATGTCAAAAATGAAAGTTTTAAAATCAAAATAAGTAAGCGAAGATAGTGATAATCTCATAATTTTGCTACTAAAAGAATCAAAATTTAGATACGCCATGAAGACTTATAATTTTTTAGCATTTGACATCGGTGCTAGTAGTGGGAGAGCTATGTTAGGAACCATGGAAGATGATAAATTCGAATTACGTGAAATTCACCGTTTTCCGAATGCAATCATGGAACTGCATGGGAAATTTTATTGGAATATTTTCAGTTTGTACACAGAACTGAAAGAAGGATTATCGAAATGCGCAGCCATGAAGATTCCATTGGATTCAATCGGAATTGATACATGGGGCGTTGATTTTGGATTTATTGCAAAAGACGGTACAATTCTTGGGACTCCGCGTTCATACAGAGACCCTTACACAGAAGGTGCACCCAAAGAATTCTTTAAAATCATTCCTCGTCAAGAACTTTATCATCTGACAGGCATTCAGATCATGAACTTCAACAGTCTTTATCAACTGTACAAGCAAAAGAAAGAAGACTTTGCACCTTTAGTAGCAGCTGACGAACTTCTGTTTATGCCTGACTTGCTGACGTATATGTTGACGAAGAAAAAAGTTTGCGAATACACGATTGCATCCACGTCACAAATTCTCAATCCAAACACAAAACAGTTTGAAGCGTCTATTCTGGAAGCTGCCGGAATTTCTCCGACTTTGATGCGCCCGCTTGTTCAGCCCGGCAATTATATCGGAACATTGACAGAACCTGTTGCTGCAGAAACCGGAGTCGGCAAAGTTCCTGTTGTTGCAGTCGCCGGACATGACACAGCATCCGCAGTTGCTGCAGTTCCAGCTTCCGACAACGAGTTCGCATATCTTAGCAGTGGAACTTGGAGTTTGATGGGTGTAGAAGTTGTGTATCCTATTATTACAGAAGAATCATTCAAGAACAACTTCACCAACGAAGGTGGAATTGACGGAACTACAAGATTCCTGAAAAATATCACAGGTTTATGGCTGCTTGAGCAATGCCGCAAAGAATGGATAAAGAAAGGTCACGATTACACATATAAAGAAATAGAAGAGATGGCTACTAGCGCCAAACCTTTCTATTGCTTCGTCAATCCTGACGATCCACGTTTTGCGAATCCGAGAAGCATGACAAAAGCTATCATTTCATATTGCAATGAAACACATCAACCGGCACCAGACAGCGATGCACAATTCATACGCTGTATCTATGAAAGCCTTGCTTTTAAATATAAATATGTGCTCGGTATGCTTAAGTCGATGTCTCCTATGCCAATCAAATGTCTTCACGTAATTGGCGGCGGCTCTCAGAACCGTCTTCTTAATCAGTTGACGACTAATGCCATCGACCTTCCTGTCATCGCAGGTCCGAAAGAAGCGACAGCTATCGGCAACATCATGATGCAGGCTAAAACAGCCGGTATTGTCGAAAATCGTTGGGAAATGCGTAAGTTAATCAACACTTTCGTCGCTCCCGAAACCTTTATGCCTGCTGAGCAAGACAAATATGAAAAGGCTTATGCAGAATACCTTAAAGTAATGATAAATAACTAAATGATAAATATTATGGCAAAAGAAAGTAATGTTAAACAGGCTTTTGAAGCAGCGGCTGACCGTTATGCTGCTATTGGCGTTGATGTAAATGATGCTTTGAACAAACTCCAGAAAATTTCAATCTCTCTGCATTGTTGGCAGACCGACGACGTTGTCGGATTTGAAAATCAAGGCGGTTCCCTAACTGGCGGTATTCAAGTAACCGGTAATTATCCCGGACGCGCACGCACTATCGATGAAGTTCGTTCCGACGTACTGAAAGCTGCATCTATGATTGGCGGCAAACATCGTTTGAACTTACATGAAATTTATGGCGATTTTAAGGGAAAGGTTGTTGACCGCAACGAAGTTACTCCCGAATATTTCCAAAGCTGGATGGAGTGGGGCAAAGAGCATGACATGAAGCTGGATTTCAACAGCACCTCATTCTCTCATCCGAAAAGCGGAGACCTGTCATTGGCTAATCCTGACAAGGAAATCCGCGAATTCTGGATTGAACACACAAAACGCTGCCGCGAAATCAGTGAGGCTATGGGTAAATTCCAGAATGATCCTTGCATCATGAACCTTTGGATTCACGACGGAAGTAAAGAAGTTCCAGCAAACAGAATGAAATATCGCCAGATTCTTACAGAATCGCTCGACGAAATCTTCTCAACAAAATATAATAACATGAAGGACTGCATCGAAGCAAAATTGTTCGGTATCGGTCTTGAAAGTTATACCGTAGGCTCATACGATTATTATCTCGGTTATGGCGTTAAGAACCAAAAGATTGTCACACTCGACACTGGTCATTTCCATCTGACGGAAAGTGTTGCCGACAAGATTTCCTGTCTGCTTCTTTTCACTCCGGAAATCATGTTGCACGTAAGTCGTCCGATTCGTTGGGACAGCGATCACGTTGTTATCATGAACGACGATTTACTGGATCTTACTCGTGAAATCATCCGTTGCAACGCTCTCGGTCGTGTTCATATCGGTCTTGATTACTTCGACGCAACAATCAACCGTATAGGTGCTTATGTAATCGGTACACGTGCCACACAAAAGGCTTTGTTGATGGCATTGCTCGAACCGTCAGCAACATTGCAGAAAGACGAAGCCGAAGGCAAATTCTTCCAACGTTTGGCAATTCAGGAAGAACTGAAATGCATGCCTTGGAATGCTGTTTGGGATATGTTCTGCTTGAAGAATGATGTTCCTGTCGGAATGGATTACATTAAGGAAATTGAGAAATACGAACAAGACGTGACCAGCAAACGCAAATAAGCCTACGTTATGGATCTTCTAATTGGATTATTAATAATTGCTATAGGAAGTTTCGGACAGAGCAGTTCCTATGTTCCAATCAACAAGGTTAAAAACTGGAGTTGGGAAAGTTTCTGGCTTGTACAAGGTCTTTTCGCATGGCTGATATTCCCAATATTGGGCGCTTTACTGGCAGTTCCGGAAGGTCATCAGCTTTTTGAAGTGTATGCAGCTCATCCTCAGAGTGCTCTGTGGTCAATGTTCTTCGGAGTTCTTTGGGGTGTTGGCGGTTTGACTTTCGGCCTTTCAATGAGATATCTTGGTGTTGCGTTAGGCCAATCAATCGCATTAGGGACCTGCGCCGCTTTAGGAACTATTCTTACTCCCGTTTTCACCGGTAAAACTGGCGATTTGACAACTCCAGTCATTGTTGGCGTAATAGTAACATTGGTTGGTATTGCCATCATTGGCATTGCCGGAAGTATGAAATCTGCAAGTCTTAGCGAAGAAGAAAAGAAAAAGGCCGTTAAGGATTTCAACTTCACCAAAGGTATTACAGTCGCACTGTTGGCCGGATTCATGAGTGCTTGCTTCAGCATCGGCTTAGGATTTGGTGAAAACCTCTGTTTTGAAGGCACCGCTGACATTTACAAGACTTTACCTGCAACCTTTATGGTTACTCTTGGCGGTTTTGTTACCAATGCGGCATACTGTTTCTATCAGAACACAAAGAACAAGACCTGGAGCGATTACAAGAAGACCTCGCTATTCACGAACAATATTCTGTTCTGCGCTTTAGCTGGTATCTTATGGTACAGCCAGTTCTTCGGACTGAGTCTCGGAAAAGGATTTCTGACCTCATCTCCGGTTCTGCTCACATTCTCTTGGTGCATTCTGATGGCTCTCAATGTAACATTTTCAAATGTTTGGGGAATCATTCTCAAAGAATGGAAAGGCTGTTCACAGAAAACCATTATTGTGCTTCTTGCAGGTATCGTAATCTTGATAATCTCTTCATTCTTACCCCAATTATTAAAATAAAAAACTTATGAAATCAATTTTGGAAAACAGACCGGCTCTTGCAAAAGAAGTCAATAAAGTGGCAGAAGTTGCAGGCTATCTTTGGCAGAAAGGTTGGGCTGAACGCAATGGAGGAAATATTACTGTAAATATCACAGATTTGGTTGACGACGAGGTTCGTAAGATGCCTGCAATCAGTGAAGTTAAACAGATCGGCGCAACACTGCCTCATCTGAAAGGCTGCTATTTCTTCTGCAAGGGAACAAACAAAAGAATGCGTGACTTGGCCCGCTGGCCGATGGAAAATGGCTCTGTCATTCGTATTTTGGACGATTGTGCAAGCTATGTCATCATTGCCGACAATCCAGTTCAACCGACATCTGAACTTCCTTCGCATCTTAGCGTTCATAATCACCTGATTGAAAAAGGTTCGCCTTACAAAGCATCTCTGCATACGCATCCTATCGAACTGATTGCAATGTCTCATAATAAGAAATTCCTCGAAAAGGATTATCTGACGAATCTGCTTTGGAGCATGATTCCTGAGACGAAAGCTTTCTGTCCGCGTGGACTCGGCATCATCCCTTACGCTCTGCCAAGCTCTGTAGGTTTGGCAAATGCGACGCTCAAGGAACTAGATGATTACGATGTTGTGATGTGGGAAAAACATGGCGTTTTTGCAATCAGCACAGACATCATGGAAGCTTTCGACATGGTTGACACACTTACAAAATCAGCTTTGATTTATATCAGCAGCAAGAATATGGGCTTTGAACCCGAAGGAATGACTGCTGAACAAATGCATGAAATGAGTGTAGCATTCCATCTTCCCAAATAACATTTAGAAGATCATGCACACACGTAATATTTTTTTGGGAATATTGTTTCTTCTAGGCTGCTTGTCAATTAATGCAAAAGTGCCTGAAAAACAGATTCCAATATTGGCTTGGTACAGTATTCCTCCTGAATACACATCAATCGACCGCTATCAGGAAATGAAAGATGCAGGCTTTACACTCGGCTTTTCTCACACTGAGAAATCGAGTGATGTAGCTCGCGCTTTGGATATCGCCGATAAAGTCGGAATCAAGCTGATTATTACGTGTAAAGATTTGATTGATGATACAGAAAATACTGTCCGCCGCTTCAAAACACATCCCGCGCTTGCAGGCTATTTCTTACGCGACGAACCAAACGTCACAGAATTCAAAGAACTTGCAGAGTGGGCAAGGAGGATTGAAGCTGCGGACAGTAAACATTTCTGTTACTTGAACTTATTTCCAACATACGCTACTAAAGAGCAGCTGAAAACCGACTCATATACAGATTATGTGCGTCAGTTCATCAAAGAGGTGAATCTTCCGTTTATCTCTTATGATCATTATCCCGTTATCAATGATTATGAATTGAGACCGGATTTCTATGAAAATCTTGGCATTATCTCGGGAGAAGCTCGTCGTTCGAATAAACCATTTTGGGCTTTTGCTCTTTCGACTCCTCATGGTTCTTATCCAATGCCAACTCTAGCAACGTTGAGACTTGAAGTTTTCAGTGATTTAGCCTATGGAGCGCAAGGCATTGAATATTTCACTTATTTTACTCCAAAATCTGACGAATGGAACTTTCATCAAGGACCAATATCCGAAAACTTTCGCCGTACTTCTGTTTATGACATGGTCAAACAAGTCAATCAGGAGATTAAAGATTTATCGCCTATATTCTTAGGTTCCAGACTAATATCTGTTACTCACAGTGGAAAGGACATTCCACAAGGAACAACTCGGTTCACTCGCGTCAATGGTCCGTTCAGTGATGTTTCAACTGAGGATGCAGGCGCTGTCATTTCTGTCTTGGAGAATGAAGGGACTTATTACTTGGTAATCGTCAACCGCGATGTCAAAAAGAGCCAAAAAATCACCGTTCGAGGTGGAACAGCTATTTACCGTGTCTTGAAAGACGGAACATCTGTCCCTGCATCGGTTTACGATTCAACACTTTTGGTTGATCCCGGCGACATCCTGATTTACAAATGGAATGATTAATTCTGCATTATGACACGAAGAATTTTATTTATAGCCACATTCATGAGTGCCATTATGTTTGTCGGCGCTCAAAACCAAATCGACTCAAGAATTCGAGAATATATTTCACCTGTTCGAATTGTTTGGCAACAAAACGGCAACGGAAATTTAATCACTTCAGCGGAAAGTCTTTTGAAACCCGGAAACGGACAGACTGTTCTTGTGAACAACAATATCTGTCGCATGAAGAGTACAGAGACTGAACATCCTGCCATTCTTCTGGATTTTGGAAGAGAATTACAAGGTGGAATTCAAATAGTTGCAGGAATGCCGCGTTCACACAGACCAATCAATGTCAGAATCCGTTTCGGAGAATCTGTCAGTGAAGCGATGTGCGACATTGACGGAAAGAATGGCGCAACGAACGACCATGCTATGCGTGATTTTAAAATGTCCGTTCCTTGGCTCGGCGTTGCAGAAATCGGTAATTCAGGTTTCCGTTTTGTCCGTTTAGATTTGCTCGACGATACATGCGATTTGCAACTGAAAGAAGTTCGTGCAATCTATATCCATCGTGATATTCCGTTCAAAGGTTCGTTCAAATGCAATGATGAACTACTAAATAGAATCTGGCAAACAGGAGCTTACACAGTTCACCTCAATATGCAGGAATATCTTTGGGATGGAATTAAACGCGACAGATTGGTTTGGATAGGAGATATGCATCCTGAAGTCATGGCCATAAATACGGTTTTCGGCTACAATGAAGTTGTCCCCAAAAGCCTAGACTTAATCCGTGACAACACGCCTTTGCCAGACTGGATGAACGGAATCGGTTCTTATTCCATTCAATGGTTGATTATTCAACATGACTGGTATCTTTATCAAGGAGATTTGAAATACCTGAATCAACAGAAATCATATATCACGCAACTGCTTCATTTATTGATTTCTAAAATCGATGCAGAAGGACATGAAAAACTCAATGGCGGTCGATTCATAGATTGGCCTTCAAATGCAAATGTTCCAGCCGTTAATGTCGGCTTACAAGCCTTGATGATTCGAGCTATGAATATAGGAGAAAGCCTTTGCAACACACTTGGAGATAATTCGCTTGCACAAGAATGTCATCAAATGGCAATCAAACTGACTAAAGGCTCGTCGGATGTGATTAAAAAGATGAAACAATCAAAGATTGCGCCTGATGCTCCTGGAAGCAAACAAGCTGCAGCACTTATGTCTTTAAACGGCTTGATGAAACCTGAAGACGCAAACAAACAATACTTGACTTTTGGCGGCGTTCGAGGTTTTTCAACATTTTACGGTTTTTACATGCTGCAAGCAATGGCAAAAGCAGGTGATTACACTGATGCATTAAACTGTATCAGACAATATTGGGGAGCAATGCTCAATCTCGGAGCTACAACTTTTTGGGAAGACTTCAATATTGATTGGCTTCCTAACGCTGCTCGTATTGATGAACTTGTTCCTTCTGACAAAAAAGATATTCACGGCGATTTCGGAGCTTATTGTTATAAAGGCTTTCGTCACAGTCTTTGCCACGGATGGGCTTCAGGGCCAACTTCGTGGTTAAGTGAATATGTTTTAGGTGTTGAAGTGTTGGAACCGGGTTGTAAAAAAGTCAGAATTGTTCCTCATCTGGGAGATTTGAAATGGGCAGAAGGAACGTTTCCAACTCCTTATGGTATCATCAAAATCCGTCACGAATTACAATTAGATGGAACTGTCAAAAGCGACATTGACGCGCCTTCGACAATTGAAGTAATTAAGAAATAGAGATTATTCCTGGTTTAAAGCCTTGAAAGAGGCAAAGAATGTAGTTCCTTGCTGGTCGATAGATTCGAACCAAATTTTACCATTGTGCATTTCAACAAAGTCCTTACACAACATCAATCCTAAACCGGAACCTTTTTCGTTGTTTGTTCCATAAGAGGTAAAATGTGTATCTTCTTTGAGAAGTTTCGGTTGATCTTCGGCCTTGATGCCAACACCATTGTCTTTCACTTTAAGAATAACAAAATTATCCTTCGTTTCCACAGAGACTTCTACTAAACCATCCTTACGCGTGAACTTGATTGCGTTCGAAATAATGTTACGAGCAACAGTACTAAACATGTCTGCATCAACCGAGCCTATTAACTCTGCATCCAATTCGACTCTTTTTATAGTAATGTTTTTCTGAACTGCTATCGGCTTCATGATGTCGATAACAGAATTGACTAAACCTGTAATATTATTCTTTTTAATATCAATTGATTGACGATTGAGTCGATTACGCACCCATTTAAGCAAGTTATCAAGTAAAAGAAACAGCTCTTCAGTTGTTTTGTTCATCATCTGAAGCATTTCTAAAACTTCAGTGCTTACTTGTCTCTTATCAACCATCATCAAAATGGCATTGTTCATCATCTTCAAAGAACCGATGGGAGAACGCAAGTCATGAGCTATAACAGAATAAAGTGTATCGCGTGATTTGATTGTGCTCTCCAATTCTTCCTTGATGAGATTTACACTGAACAATTCATATCGATGTGAAACGCGTTTCACAAGTTCATCTCTCTGGAAAGGCTTTGTAACATATTCCAAAGCGCCGAGTTGATAACCTTTGACAATACTCTGCATATCACTTAATGCAGACATGATGATGACAGGAATATCTTTAGTATCAGGATTACCCTTGAGGTGTTGAAGAACTTCATAACCATCCATTTCGGGCATCATAATATCGAGCAAAATCAGATTCGGATGTTTTTCGCTTACAATTCGCAACGCTTTTGCCCCACTGTCTGTAGTAAGAATAGAATAACCTTCTTTACGCAAAATAGCCTGAACGAGCATTACATTGGTTGCAACGTCATCAACGACTAAAATTGTGAAATCCTGTTTGGTATTGTTCATAATATGAGATATATCTTATTGAGTTTGCAAAAGTAATAATAGCTTTTTGATTTTGAAAAAAAAATCTGAATAAAAATAAACACAATATTCTTATAACTGAGCAGTTTTGCAGATTAACAGCCTTAGAAATGTCATGTTTTACATCTAAATATGAATCTGATTCAAACACTTTCCATGATATAAACTGTCAGTTTGTACGAGATAAAATTCCATATGACTGAAATATTCGTTAAGTTTGCATGAATTTTCGATTATGAGAATGAAATCAATACTTTCTCAAGGAATGGCTATTGTATCGCTTGCTGTAACAATGATGTTTTCAGCATGTGATATTCAGTTGCCTGTCACATCAACAATAGAAATAGAAGCTGATGGCGTGACTTATCCTACTAATGCAGAACTTTACGGTTTAACTATCGAAGAAATTAATCACGCAGTTGACGGAGGAATCTATGGTGAATTGATTCGCAATCGCAGCTTTGAAGATGGAGTTCCGCCATTCAACTGTCCTTTTGATCCTGTTCGTCGTGTCATGACAACACCAAACGGTTGGACCATTCCTTTCATTCGCAGCGATTCTTTAATCGGATGGCATGCTTTATCGGCCGGAACATTTCTTCATCTCGACACCAAACAGCCGATAAATGATAATAACGTTCGGTCCCTGTATGTGACTGTCAAATCTTCCGGACCGTTAGGAAGCGGTGGCGCAGTTGCTGAAGGATATGATGGAATCCCGATTCGTCAAGGAGAGAAATATAATTTGTCTATTTATTTTCGCGGAGCGTCTTATCGTCCTCAACGAATGCTCGTACAATTAAGAGATTCAACAGGAAAAGAGGGACTGAGTGAAATTTGGAAGTTTTATATTACTCCCGTGTGGGGACGTTATCATCATAGTTTTGTTGCAACAGAAAGCACCAACCATGCAACACTTGTCATATCGACTGACAGCACTTCATCATTTTGGACTGATGTTGTTTCTCTCTTTCCTTCAAAAAGTTGGAAAGGTCGTAGTAACGGTCTTCGTCCTGACTTAATGGAACTGATTGAAGCCACTCATCCTGCTTTTATCCGTTTTCCAGGCGGAAGTTATGTAGAAGGCTATACAGAAGGAACTTATCCGGAATGGAAACAAACCGTTGGTGATATAGCTCAACGTCAATCGTTTTGGAACGTTTATGCTTATGGAACAGGAAATGGTTTAGGATTTCACGAATATCTGGAGATGTGTGAAAATCTTAAAGCGGAACCTGTATTTGTAATAAACAGCGGCATAACGAGTATGAGCCGAAGACCTAGATATCAAGATATTACCGATATGGAACCTTTGGTAAAAGATGCTCTTGACGCAATCTCGTACGCCAATGATCCAGTTGATTCTGTAATGGGAGCTTGGCGTATTCGTCATGGTCATCCAGCTCCATTCAACCTGAAATATATAGAAATAGGAAGTGAGAACTATGGCGCAGATTATTACAAACGTTTTGAGATGTTCAAAAAAGCCATAAATGCAGCTCGTCCAGGAGTGATTGTAATAAGCAGCTGCGTTGTTCCTGGCGAACCTCGCAACAATTTGCATGATTCTCATCTCTACGCGACTGAGTCTTTCCTCATCTCCAACTATGACAGATACAATACAAAATACTATCCTCGTCGTTGGCCTCAGGTTTTTATCGGTGAATTCGGTATGACAGATGCTTCGGAAAAAGGAACGTTACGTCAAGCCATAGCAGAAGGCTGCTTTTTGGCGGGAGTAGAAACAAACCAAAATGTTGTCAGTAGAGTTGCATATTCGCCACTTCTCGGTAACATAAATTACCCTTTACAACGGAATCCAGCTGTTCTATTTGACAATCACAGCTTTATAGCTTCTCCTTCATATTATTTGTACAAAATGTTTGCTACAAACAGAGGTAAAGAAGTTCTTGTCACTAATGTGAACAGCTACAATCGACCGCAAGTATGCTTTGGTCGTGTAGGAATCCGTCTTTTCGACAACAGTTATGATTTTCAAAATGTTAGAGTCAATGGCAAACCCATGCGGAAAATTCAGACTTTGTCCGGCGAATGGAATATCGATAGAACAGATTTTAAACCATCTGCTAATCATTGGAATTATTTACTCTCAGGAGACACAACTGCTTACAACTACACTTTGACTGCGACAATACGTAAAACCAAAGGAAACGATCCCGTTCAATTCAATTTCAGAGATAACGGTCTTTTTGGTGAACAAGCTGATTTCATTGGATTTAGTATTGGAAACGGAAGATGTGATTTATTCCGTCAATCGGGTGGGATAAAGGACACTCTTACAACTCCGAAAGTTTTTCCTTTCCAAAGCCAGAAATGGTACAGGATTCGGATAGAATGCAAAGATGAATTTATCAGTTGCTATGTAAACGACACATTGATTCAACATGTAGTTTTGCCGCCAATGCCTTCAATTGTTGCTGTTGCAACCCAAGATAAAGAAAACAAGACCATTATTCTAAAGGTAATAAACACAACGCAACACGAAGAAAAAACATCTATCAACGTCCGTGGAGCAAGTGTTCGAAATTCAGCACAAGTCATTCAGATGAAAGGTGATCCAAGCGATAAGAATACCGCTAAAAGCCCAAACAAGATTGTTCCTATAAATCAGAAGATTTCATTTGCAATCGGTGGACCGATGATTTACAAATTTCCACCGAATTCAATTACAATCATGAAATTAAGAACCTATTAGCAAAAACGGCGCTGACTCAATGAATCAACGCCGTTCTTGTTTATACAATCAATCTTTAATGGAACAACATTGCAGGCTTAATAGCTTTAAATGCTGTTGCATCTGACTTGCGTAAATTGACGCTTCCATTATTCCAATTAGAAGGCCAACCACCATAAATATTTCCAAGGAAAACAATCTTAATTTCATGAAGACCTTTAGCCAATGCTGCAGACGTGTCATGACGTGAGAAACGTTTTACTTCACCATGATTATTAATCATCAGTTTTCCGTCAATCCAAACTTCTTCATTATCAGAAGAAATATACCAAACACCGTCTTCAGGAATGTCAACATAACCTGATACAATTGCAGAATACTGCTTGAAATCGCGCATATCTTCATTTGAATGGCGATAACTTGTGATTTGCAGCAAACTATCAATTACCATTGTATTCCAATCTTTCACTGCAGCAAGTTTTGAAGCATCAAAGAATGTTCCATCTGTGACTTTCATATTCAAACCCGGTTGAACATTTGCAACATTTTTTGCCGGAGCTAAAGTCTGTTTCTCTACCTTAATCGTCCGAACAGGACTCATCACACCAGAAGAGAGGACAGAACGAATTTTCAGAACGCCTGTTTTTGTAAACTCAATCGGTTGAGAATAAGCTGTTGAATTCGGAGTTGGGTTTACGCCATTTGTAGTATAAACCATCTTAATTGGACGCGTTGTCTTAAAAGCAAGCGATGCTTTGTCGGTAAATGCAACAAAGTTGCAAGAACCGTTCGGCTGCTCAGGCTGCGGAATATAGTAATGAATCTTATGCTCATCCAAACGTACGGAAGCATTTTCCAAACGGCGAGTGAAATCTTTGAAATCCTTACGATCCAATGGAGACCAAGCAATTTCAGAAAGAGCAACCAAACGAGGATATGTACGATATTCGCGAACATTAATGCCATATAGATACTCAGCCCAAACGTTACATTGAACACCTTTAATAAATTGAGCTTTACCGGCTTCAACCAATGATTTTGGAACAGGATCATAGCTGTATGTTTTCTCAATAGTAGAGTAACCGCCAATGCCTACAGGTTCAATTTTATAATCGCCTTGATAATGATCCAAATACAATCCGCCGCTTCCAGGAGTCATAATTACATCATGATTCTGATTCGCTGCAGCAATTCCACCAGTCTCTCCACGCCAGGACATAACCGTAGCAGACGGAGCAAGTCCGCCCTCTAATATTTCATCCCAGCCAATCATTTTCTTTCCATATTTTGTGAGCACTTTTTCGATGCGCTGAACAAAATAACTTTGCAAACGCTCTTCCGCACTATGGCCATCTTTGGCTTCAAGACCTTCGTCTTTGATGCGCTGCTGGCAAAGAGGACAGTTTTTCCAACTTGTTTTTGGACATTCGTCGCCGCCAATATGGAAATATTCGCCAGGGAATAATTTGACAACTTCTGAAATCACATCTTCTAGGAATTTGAAAGTTTCTTCTTTCCCTGCACACATCACAACATCTTCAACTCCCCAAATAATTCGAGGACTGATTTGTTTGCCGTTACACGAGAGTTCTGGATAAGATGCGATTGCAGCCAATTCGTGTCCTGGAAGTTCTATTTCTGGAACGATTGTAATATAACGGTCAGCAGCATATTTAACAACATCCTTAATCTGTTCTTGTGTATAAAAACCACTATGAACAGTTCCGTCACCTTCGATACGTTTCGAGCCGATTTCCGTCAGTTTCGGGTATTTCTTGATTTCAATACGCCAACCTTGATCTTCAGTAAGATGCCAATGCAAACGGTTGATTTTGAATAAAGCCATTACATCCAATTGTTTCTTAATATCAGAAACAGTCATGAAATGACGACAAGGGTCAATCATCATACCGCGATAACCAAAACGAGGCTGGTCTTTAATTGTTACACATGAAGCTTTCCATAACATATTTGCAACAAGTTTCGGGCTTTCAATTTCAGCAGGCAAAAGCTGCATAAAGCTTTCCATGCCATAAAATAAACCTTGAGCTGTCTTAGCCTTTATAGAAACGCTTTTAGCCGTAACGTCAAGAGTATAACCTTCGTCATTAACATCAAGTGTCTTATCAATAACAAGCGAAATGCAATTGGCGGCATTTTTACTTGTAATGGCAAGATTATAACCTGTAGCACGCGCAATTCTTGCAGAAAAGAAAGTAGCAACTGTTTTCGCTTCCGGTGACAAAACGGCAAATTTAGTCGTCTTGTTCATTGTAAAGGAACCCTCTTTCTGAACCAAGCTCTCTGGATTAGGAATAATGTTTATGCCTTTGTTATAAGTCTTTTCTGCTGCGAAAGAATTATTGCCGAAAGATAACATGAGTAAAGCGGCAGCGCACATTATAAGATGCTTCTTCATTTTTTATTGTTTTTATGTTTGTTACCAGCATTATTATTACCAAGCAAACATCGGATAATCCTTCATAATACCGTTGACTTTTGTCCGAACTGAAGTTATAACACTTTCATTTTCAGGATCACTCAGAACCGTATCCATCATTTCAACGATTTCGCCCATCAAATCCTCTTTAGCACCACGAGTTGTGATAGCAGGAGTTCCAACGCGAATACCGGATGTTTGGAAAGCTGAACGACTATCGAATGGAACCATATTCTTGTTGACTGTAATATCTGCGGCCACCAAAGCCTTTTCAGCCACTTTACCCGTTAAATCCGGGAATTTTTTACGAAGATCTATCAACATGCTGTGATTGTCGGTTCCACCGGAGATGATTTTATAACCTTTGTCGATAAAGGCTTGAGCCATAACGGCAGCATTCTTCTTGACCTGAGTCTGATAAACCTTGAATTCAGGTTGCAAAGCTTCACCAAAAGCGACAGCTTTAGCAGCGATAACATGTTCAAGAGGACCGCCTTGCGTTCCAGGGAAAACAGCGGAATCAAGAAGTTGTGACATTTTCTTAATCACGCCTTTTGGAGTAGTTTTTCCCCAAGGATTGTCGAAATCCTTACCTAAGAGGATGACGCCGCCGCGAGGTCCACGCAAAGTCTTGTGTGTTGTTGAAGTAACGATATGAGCATATTCGAGAGGATTGTTAAGCAAACCTGCGGCAATTAGTCCTGCGGGATGAGCCATATCAATCATCAACAAAGCGCCGACTTCGTCAGCAATCTGACGCATACGTTTATAATCCCATTCGCGAGAATATGCTGAACCTCCGCCAATAATGAGCTTCGGATGAACTTCCAAGGCTATCTTCTCCATTTCGTCATAATCGACACGGCCAGTTTCTTCACTAAGATTATATTCACAAGGATGATAAAGAATACCAGAACTATTTACAGGAGAACCATGAGAAAGATGTCCTCCGTGCGAAAGATTCAGTCCCATAAAAGTATCTCCAGGATTCAGAACGGCCATTAAAACAGCGGCATTGGCCTGTGCACCACTGTGTGGCTGAACATTAACCCATTCGGCATTAAAGAGTTGTTTCAAACGATCGATAGCGATATTTTCACTTTCGTCAACAACTTCACAACCACCATAATAACGTTTGCCGGGATAACCTTCGGCATACTTGTTTGTCATACAGCTGCCCATGGCTTGCATCACTTCGTCGCTGACAAAGTTTTCAGATGCAATCAACTCAATGCCTTTAGCTTGGCGTTGATGTTCTCTTTCGATAATGTCAAAAATAATAGTGTCTCTTTTCATTGCAAGAAAATTTATTGATTTCAATTTGGCGTCAAAGATAATGCAAGCCGAGTGAAGAAGCAAATTTATTTGGTTCTTCCAGGCGCAGCTTATCTTCGCTGTGAAATAGCAAAGATAATGCAAATCAAATGAAAAGCAATTATTTATTTGGTTCTTCCGAGGCAGGCTGAACTTCCATTGTATAATCTAACGCCTTGTTGTATCTTTGCAACATGGAAGAAGAACTACTCATACATTATAATAATATCATTACTGGAGCTAAAAACAAGGCAGCTACACTTCAACGACAGATTCATTTGATGGGAAGCATTCGTCTGGCTATTGTCATTGCAGCTATAGTTTTGATTTTTCTTTATAGAGCATCAGATGCGTGGATACTTGGATTAATTGTCATTGCCGCTGCAATTCCTTTCGTCATTTTGATGATTCGCCATAACAAGCTGGACTGGAAAAAGAGTTATGCGGAAGCAGAATCACTTTCGGCACAGCAAGAATTGGACGCACTCGATTATAAATTCAGCGCTTTCGACGGAGCAAATGAATTGATATCTTCATTGCATCCGTTTACTACAGACCTTGATATATTCGGCGAACATTCTCTTTTTCAATCACTCAACAGAACAGTTACAAAAAGAGGAAAAGAGGTTCTTGCTGATTGGTTTATCAATCCGCTATTGCAGAAAGAAAAGATTATCTTACGACAAAAAGCTATTCGTGAACTATCCGAACTTGATGAATTACGGCGAAATTTTTACGTCACCGGCATTTTAAGAAAAGATGCATTAACCGATTCCCAACAGACAAGAACTCTAACCAAAACACCTATTTCTTTCAGTAAGAGCCTGTTTTGGAAAGCTATGATTTGGCTGATTCCCGCCATTTGGATTTTGTTGTTCTTAGTTGCAAGCTTTAGCTACATTCCTTGGTCAATTGTCGGTTTATTCTTTGCAGTCGCGTTCTTGTTTGCCTATGCTCAAGGTGGTAAAATTGCCAAACTGCACGAGCAAGTAAATAAATTGGAGAAAATATTGAAAATATATTCTTCTTTGATGGAAATTGTGGAAGACAGAACTTTCCAAAGCGAAGAACTATCTAGCATAACTAAATCATTGAACGGAAACGATATTAAAGCATCGAATACAATTGCTCAATTATCGCGTTTTATCGGCGCACTTGACCAGCGATTCAGTCTCGCAGGGATATTACTGAATATCTTTTACATGCATGATACATGGACTGCGATTCGTCTCGAACATTGGTTGAATCAGCATTCAAATGACACTGAAAAATGGTTTGATTCCTTGGCTAAGTTCGATGCATACTCTTCACTTGCCACTTTTGCATACAATCATCCGGATTATATCTATCCGGAATTTGCCGACCAATATTTTTGTTTGAAAGGAACAGCACTTGGCCATCCGCTGCTCGACCGCAAAATTTGCGTTAAAAATGACATTGACATTAGCCACGATGCATCTTTTCTAATTATTACCGGTGCAAATATGGCAGGGAAAAGCACCTTCTTACGAACGGTTGGAGTCAATTATTTGCTCTCTGAAATCGGTGCACCTGTTTGTGCAAAGAATTTGACAATCTTCCCGGCTCCAATAATAACAAGTTTACGCACAAACGATTCGCTTGCAGGAAATGAATCATATTTCTTTGCCGAATTGAAAAGACTTAAAATGATAATCGACAGATTGAAAAGCGGGGAGAAGCTTTTCATCATTCTCGACGAGATTCTAAAAGGGACTAATTCTGTTGACAAACAAAAAGGTTCGATTGCCCTTATGCGTCAATTAGTAAACTATCATTCGTGCGGAATCATCGCAACACATGATTTAGCACTCGGTAAACTTGCAGACGAGTTCCCCAAAGAAATACGGAACTTCCGTTTTGAAGCAGACATTATCGATAACCATTTGACTTTTAGTTACCGTTTGCGCGAAGGAATCGCTGTCAACATGAATGCTTGTTTTCTGATGAATAGCATGGGAATAACAGTCTGAGAAAACATCAACGCACGACGAAACCACATCCAATTCGTCAAAACAACATTCGCCGTGTGAGGGAACCATTTCCAACTCGTGAAAAATATCTCCTGATATGTGGGGAAACCATTTTCAACTCATGATATCAACTTCCGACGTGCGGGGAAACCATTTCCAACTCATGAAAATCACCTTCCAACATGTGAAGAAAACATTTTCAACTCATAAAACCACCTCCCGACGTATGGGAAAACCATTTCCAACTCATGAAAATCACCTTCCGACATGTGAAGAAACCATTTTTCACTCGTCAAACCTCTTTTCGTCATGCGTGGAAGACATATTTGACAATCAAAACAATAATCTTCACAAAAATCTTGCGATATTATTTGTCGCCAATTTGCTGGATACCACCTTTATAGGCTTTCTCAATGATGTCGATTACAATTCGCACATTGCGGGCATCACTCTCCAATTTATGAGCATGAAGAAGATGTTGACATATATCATCATAAAATAGGCCATAATTGCCTCGGCAACTGGGATATTTTTCAATCTTATCAATCCCTTTCTTATTCGTGTGAAGCGTTCCCCAAATGGATTCATCTTCTTCTCCCCAAGTTGAACCGACTGGAAGAATATCTTCTTTAAGAGAAGCTTCCTGAGGATCCAATCCATATTTAACAAAAGAGCCATCGGTTCCGTGAAGCACAAACCGAGGTTCAGATTCACACATCAGATAACTTGACTTGAGTGTAACACGCAATTCAGGCATTTTAGATGGGCGGATGAAATGTATCATAAAATAATCGTCAACAATACCGCCATCACGCAGAATCGCTGTATCAGAATAGATAGCGTCAGGAATTCCGAAGAGTTGTACAGCCTGATCAATTAGATGAGAACCAAGATTATAGGTCAAACCACCACCTTGAACGCCTGTTTCTTTCCATGATGCATGATTTATTTCTCTGCGATAACGAGGGAAAGTCGATTCAAATTCGACCAATCGACCAAGAATACCTTTTGCAATAACTTCTTTCACTGTAAGAAAATCAGAATCATAGCGGCGATTTTGATAAGCGGAAAGCATCAGTCCGCGTTCGTCAGCTATTGCAATTAATTCATCCAGTTGAGCTAATGTAGCCGTAATCGGCTTTTCAACGACGACATTTTTACCAGCCATCAGAGCTTTCTTCGCATAATCGTAATGCGTGCTATCTGGTGTATTAACGACAACAAGATCAATATCTTCCATAGCGAGCAATTCGTCTAACGTACGAACGACTCGAGCTAAAGGGTAATAATCGGCGGCAATATTCTTGCTATGCTCGACAATTGCTGTCAGTTCAAAATGAGGATTTGTACTGATAAATGGTGCATGAAAAAGCTGTCCCGACATTCCGAAAGCTGCCAAACCTGTCCTAATGATTTCCATTTCCTTCTTCATTTTTTTGCTTGCGAAGATAATAGAAACTGATTTGAAATGAAAATTCTGTTCTTTGCTTATCCAAACTTGTACTATCTTCGTTTCTTTTGAAACAAAGATAGCTATTATTATGGGGATTTTTGTAAGTTTGTACCCATAAACAACAGATTTGGAATAAATGACTGGACTTAATGCAGATACATTATATATAATCATTCGTGCAGCATTGGATGCAGGAAAAGCTATTATGAACATCTATACGGACCCAATGGCTGATTTTGAAGTTGAACGAAAAGCTGACGATTCTCCATTGACTAAAGCCGATAAAGTCTCAAATACCATCATTTCTACCGCATTGTCAAATACGTCCATTCCTTTGTTGAGCGAAGAAGGTTCTGCAATTCCATATTCTGAGAGACTTCATTGGAAAAGATTATGGGTTGTCGATCCTCTCGATGGTACAAAAGAATTTATTAAGAAGAACGGTGAGTTCACAGTCAATATCGCTTTAGTCGATTCTGGGATTCCAATTATGGGAGTTATATATGTCCCAGTTAATCGGGAGCTCTATTTTGGAGCGGACACATTAGGCGCATGGAAAATAAAAGATATTGATAATGAGAGCGTTCCTCCAATAGATATTTTATTTCAGACTGCGACAAAATTACCTTATACAGAAACGCACCAAGGTTATGTAGTTGTAGCATCCCGTTCACATCTAAATAAAGAAACACTCGCTTTCATCGAAAAATTACGTGAAGAAGGGAAACCTTTGTCGATGATAAATAGTGGAAGCAGTTTGAAAATATGCCGTGTTGCTGAAGGTTCTGCAGATATTTATCCACGTTTTGCTCCAACAATGGAGTGGGATACGGCTGCTGGACATGCAATTGTCAGAGCAGCAGGAAAGAACATTTATCAAACGGATGAAACTACACCTTTAATTTATAACAAAGAAGACTTACACAACCCTTGGTTTATTGTAAAATGAGAACATTATTACATGAATTCATCTTTTTTGTAGGGCTATTCTTAGCAGTACCATGTTTTGCCCAAGAGACTAATCTTCCTCTTTGGGGAAAAGCAGATCGTTTCATGCAAACCCAAGCAAAAGAGACATTCAATCTTGTTGATGAAGCTTTGTTGCAATATCCTCCAACGACAAACTTTTGCATGCCTCGTAAACTTGCACTCTATAATTTAGATGCTTTGATCCACGATACGCACAATGATTCATGTGCCTTCCTGCTTAATTTCATTCAAGTCAGAATGAAACGCATTGCTGACGACCTTGACAAGCCCTTAGCTAAAGGAATGAGAATATACAAGCTCTACAATGACGGATACATCGTCAGAACGCCTTCTGTGACCATTGCTTTCGACATGATTCGTGGCAGTGCTGAACGTCAATTAATTACTGATTCCATCATGCAGACTTTGGTTTCGCATTGTGATATAATGTTCATCTCTCATTCGCATAACGACCATGCCGATCTCGGCGTGGCCAAGTTCTTTGCCGCACAAGGAAAACCTGTTATTACTCCACTTGGACTGTGGGAAAACGAAAATAAAAACATTCAACCCACAGGAGGAAAGACGATGCTCAACAAAATTTTCTACCTGAAGAATAAACTGTCACTTCAAGTAAAGATTTTTCCTGGTCATCAAGACGAACTTCTTAATAATGTATACGTTGTAACGACTCCTGAAAGAATTAGCGTTACCCATACTGGAGATCAATACAATACGGAAGATAGAACATGGATCAAAACAGTGAAAGAACATGCAAAAACCGACGTACTTTTAATCGAATGTTGGGCAATGCACATGGATGAAATGATTGACGGCTTTGCTCCACGTCTTGTCATTACCGGACATGAAAACGAACTGTTGTTCCATACAATAGATCATCGTGAACCTTATTGGTTGACTTACAAAAAGATGTCGACAATCAAATATCCTTATTTAATCATGACTTGGGGCGAATCCTATACATTCGCACCTAGAAAAAAATAGACAGTTATAATGAGGTGGGAGATAATTTTTGTACTGATAGTATTAATCGGAATGATCGTATCATTGATCAAGGATCGATTACGTCCGGGAATGATTCTCTTTACCGTTGTCGTTCTGTTTCTTTGCACTGGAATTCTTTCACCTAAAGAAGCGCTTGAAGGTTTCAGCAACAAAGGAATGATGACAGTTGCCTTGTTATTCCTTATCAGCGAAGGAATTCGTCAAAGTGGTGCACTCGTCGGCTTTATCAAAAAATTCCTGCCTCAAAAGAAATGTTCAGTTCCAACAGCTCAATTAAAATTATTGCCTTTCATCGCTTTTATTTCGGCTTTTCTGAACAATACACCAGTCGTTGTCATCTTTGCTCCAATCATCAAACGATGGGCTGAATCTATCAAACTTCCTGCTACAAAGTTTCTTATTCCACTTTCATACGTGACAATTCTCGGCGGCATCTGTACATTGATTGGAACTTCAACCAACCTCGTCGTTGACGGCATGGTTTTAAATGCCGGTTATGATGGCTTCACAATGTTTGAACTTGGAAAAGTAGGCATCTTCATAACAATTGCCGGAATCATCTATTTATTAGTCTTTTCCAACAAGATATTGCCTGATTCCCGTGAAGACAACTCAGAAACTTCTGAAGAAGAGAGTAACCATAACAACCTCAACAGAGTAGAAGCTGTCTTAGGCCCACGTTTTCCCGGCCTTAACAAATCGTTAGGTGAATTCAATTTTACCCGTCATTATGGTGCAATAGTGAAAGAAGTGATAAGTGGAGGAAATACATATACCAGCAATCTTGACCAAGTTCAGCTTCACGAAGGTGATACATTAATACTATGGGCTGATGATTCTTTTATCCCAACTTGGGGTGAGTCAAGCGTTTTCCTATTGTTGGCAAATGGTCATGAGAAAGCCATAAAAGTTTCAAAGGCAAAGAAATGGCTTGCACTTGGCCTTCTCGTTTTCATGATTGTTGGAGCAACTGTCGGTGAATTACCAGCTGTTCGCAAAGCTTTCCCGACTGTTCATTTGGATATGTTTTTCTTTGCATGTGTGATTACAGTTATTATGGCTTGGATAAAGCTTTTCCCACCTAAGAAATACACAAAATACATTTCTTGGGATATCTTAATCACAATCGCCTGTGCTTTTGGAATAAGCAAGGCCATGGAAAACTCTGGTTTTGCAACCGTTGTTGCAGAAGGAATTATTGGAATGGCGCATAACCTTGGTCCATACGGTTCACTTGCTATTATCTTCATCATTACAAATATCTTTACGGAAATAATAACAAATAATGCCGCTGCTGCACTAAGTTTTCCAATTGCGCTCTCAGTTGCAACTCAGCTTGGAGTAAATCCAATGCCTTTCTTTGTTGCTGTCTGCATTGCTGCTTCATGCAGCTTCAGTTCGCCAATCGGTTACCAGACAAATCTGATTGTTCAAGGTATTGGCGGATACAAATTCATCGACTTCCTCAAAATCGGATTACCGCTGAATATTATCACATTCATTATTTCTGTTTTGCTAATCCCAATTATGTGGCCATTTTAATGCAATGAACTATGCAAACGAATAATGTATATCCAATATTTGACAAGATGCTGAGTCGCAATTCGAAAGAAGAACTACTTGGCCAGCACAGCATTATGATTTGGTTTACCGGTCTGAGCGGCTCCGGAAAAAGTACTATCGCCATTGCTTTAGAACAAAAACTGCAACAAGACGGTTTACTATGTCGTATTCTTGATGGAGACAACATTCGCAGCGGAATCAATAATAATTTGGGGTTTTCTGCTGATGACCGTAAAGAAAACATCAGACGCATTGCAGAGGTTGGAAAACTCTTTCTCGATACAGGAATAATCACGATAGCAGCTTTCATCAGTCCAAATGAAAAACTGAGAGAAATGGCAGCTAACATAATTGGAAAAGAAGATTTTGTTGAGATATATGTTTGTACGCCACTCGAAATCTGTGAGAAACGAGATGTAAAAGGTTTGTACTCAAAGGCAAGGAGAGGAGAAATCCCAAACTTTACAGGTATTTCTGCTCCATTCGAGAAGCCTGAATATCCATCGCTGACACTCGACACAACAAATTTGAGTGTCGAGAATTGCGTCAATCAGATACTTAACATTGTTCTACCTAGAATTAAAATGAACTCATAATAGATATGTCTGAATACTCATTAAGTCATTTGCAGGAATTAGAGGCAGAATCTATTCATATTATCAGAGAAGTAGCTGCAGACTTCGAAAATCCGGTTATGCTCTATTCTATCGGGAAAGATTCATCAGTCATGGTTAGATTGGCTGAGAAAGCTTTTTATCCCGGCAGAGTGCCCTTTCCACTGATGCATATCGACTCAAAATGGAAATTCAAGGAAATGATTCAGTTCCGCGACGAATACGCAAAAAAATTCGGATGGAACTTGATTGTCGAATCAAATATGGAAGCATTTCACTCCGGTGTTGGACCATTCACGCACGGCAGTAAAGTACATACCGATTTGATGAAAACTCAAGCTTTACTTCACGGATTGGATAAATATAAATTTGATGCCGCTTTTGGAGGAGCTCGTCGTGACGAAGAAAAAAGTCGTGCGAAAGAACGGATTTTCTCGTTCCGTGACAATCAGCATCAATGGGATCCGAAAAATCAACGTCCTGAATTGTGGGACCTCTACAACGGACGCATTCATAAGGGAGAAAGCATTCGAGTGTTTCCGTTGTCGAACTGGACAGAACTTGATGTATGGCAATACATCCGACTGGAAAAGATTCCGATTGTTTCTCTTTATTTCGCCAAAGAGCGTCCGGTTGTGGAGATCGATGGCAATTTGATAATGCCTGATGATGACCGTTTGCCTGAGAAGTATCGTGATAAGATTCAAACGAAGAAAGTACGCTTTCGTACTCTGGGATGCTGGCCTCTTACTGGAGCTGTTGAAAGCGAAGCAGATACCATTGAGAAAATTGTCGAAGAAATGATGACTACAACAAAAAGCGAACGAACAACCCGCGTTATCGACTTTGATCAAGATGCAAGCATGGAGGAGAAAAAAAGAGAGGGATATTTCTAAGCTATGGAAAATTTAAACATCAAAGAATATCTTGACAGAGATGAACAAAAGGACCAACTGCGCCTTCTGACTGCGGGTTCTGTAGATGACGGAAAATCTACGCTCATTGGGCGTCTGCTGTTCGATAGCAAAAAAATATACGAAGACCAATTGACAGCTCTTGAGCGTGATAGTAAAAGAGTTGGGAACGCAGGTGACCATATCGACTATGCTTTGTTGCTCGACGGATTGAAAGCGGAGAGAGAAGAAGGAATAACAATCGATGTCGCTTATCGTTATTTCAATACCAACAATCGAAAATTCATTATTGCTGATACTCCTGGACATGAACAATATACACGAAACACTATTACCGGCGGCTCGACTGCAAACCTGGCAATTATTCTTGTGGACGCCCGTAAAGGCATGATTACCCAAACCAAACGCCATACTTTTCTCGTTTCGCTTTTAGGTATTTGCCATGTGGTTTTAGCGGTGAATAAAATGGATTTGGTCGATTTCGACCAAAAGGTTTTTGATAAAATAGTAGCAGACTATACATTTTTTATCCATCAACTCAACATTGCTGATATTACTTGTATACCGCTATCAGCTCTCGACGGAGATAATGTCGTTGAGAAAAGTATACGAACACCCTGGTACAAAGGTTTATCTTTACTCGAATATCTGGAAACTGTCACAATCGACCATGATAGAAACTATAACGACTTCCGATTTCCTATTCAGTATGTCATGCGTCCGAACCTGAACTTTCGCGGATTCAGCGGAAAAGTTGCAAGTGGCATTGTTCACCAAGGCGATGAGATAATGGTTCTTCCGTCAAAAAAGACAAGTAAAATCAAAGAAATAGTCACTTACGACGGCAATCTAAATCAAGCATTTCCTCCGCTCTCTGTTACATTAACGCTTGAGGATGAAATCGATATTTCACGCGGTGATATGCTTGTTCACCCTGATAATCTTCCATTGATTGGCCGATGTTTTAAAGCTATGTTTGTTTGGATGGATGAACAACCGATGATTCCTAGCAAATCTTTCTATCTGAAACAGACAACACAGATGACACGCGCCCGTATTGATGCTGTCGAATACAAAGTTAACGTGAATACAATGGAAAAAATTCCGGTGACTCCTAACGACTCGACGCCGATGAAACTGAATGAAATCGGATTGGTAAAAATTACAACAGTACGCGAACTCTTTTTTGATCCTTATACCAAGAACAAACAAACTGGAGCTTTCATACTAATCGATCCAATTACCAATAACACGTCTGCGGTCGGGATGATTACTGAAAAGATTGAAGATACAAGAAAAGAGGAAGAGGAAGAAGATAAAGTTTTCATCCTCAACCTTCCGGAACTTGATATTAAACCAGATAATTATGACGCCGTGGAACGGGCTGTTAAGCATCTCGCAAATGAAGGCTTGGATATCAAATTGATTAAATGAAAAAAAATGGGATTATTTGCTTTTGATAAATTGCCTATAACAATGTTGATTGGTGCTGATTGGAAAACTTTCCAATCAGCTACCAAAGATCGTGTTGTAGACAATGGTTATCATGGAAAATTCCAATTGACCAAAGCTGTTTGCAGGCTTCTCAGCCTTGCACAACCTATTGAAAATGCCAGATACAAGAATCTGAATGAAAAACCTATGGAATTCGATCCTCTTTTCATTCTCGGTCATTGGCGCAGTGGAACGACTTTCATGCACGATGTTTTCGCTTGCGACAAACATTTCGGTTACAACACAACATATCAGACGGTCTTTCCAAATCTGATGCTTTTCGGACAACCTTTCATCAAGTCAATCATGTCTCGACTGATGCCAAACCATCGACCGACCGACAATATGGAACTTCGGCCAGATCTTCCTCAAGAAGAAGAGTTTGCCCTTGCATGTATGATGCCATATTCATATTACAACTTCTGGTTCTATCCAAAATATATCTTGGAATATGCCGACAAATATCTTCTCTTAAACAATATCACTCAAGAACAGTTGCAGGTATTTAAGGATACGTTTATGAAACTGATTCGCATTTCTCTTTGGAATACAGGAGGTACACAGTTCTTGAGCAAAAATCCGCCCCATACAGGAAAAGTCAAAACGTTGCTCGAGATGTTTCCGAATGCCAAGTTCATCTATCTGAAACGCAATCCATATACAGTGTTTGAAAGTATGTACAGCTTTTTCACCAGTACGATTCAACCGTTGAAACTTCAAGATATCAGCAATGAGGAATTGGAAAATAATTTAGTTGAAGTATATAGAAAACTTTTTTATAAATTTGAGGAGGAAAAGTCTCTCATTCCCGAAGGGCATCTGATTGAACTGAAGTTCGAGGATTATGAAGCCGACACTTTTGGCCAAACTGAGGAGATTTACCGTAAACTTTCTATTCCCGGATTCGAAGAATCTAAGGATGCTATCAGTAGATACATCAAATCCTTGAAAGGATATGAGAAGAACAATTATAAATATGACAGTCATACAATTAAAACTGTAGAAGATAAATGGGAAATGGCCCTCGATAAATGGGGCTATTCGTTGTAAAAACAATAATGAACAGAAAGATTTGCATAATTGCTTTACTGCTGCTTGTGTTTCTTTCGCCTAATAAAGTACTACAGGCACAAAGGGCTGTACCTATTCCTTATGGTAATATGGATCAATGGATTGTCAGAAAAATCCATGAATCTGCTATCATTGGAGGAAAAGATAAACTTGTTTATGAACTTGGACCTAGTGATACTGTCGTTGGTAATTATGCGTATTCTCGTAAAGGTGGCTCTCCATGGGAAAATTCCAATGTCATGGCAAAAGTTGCAGGTGTTGTTAAAACCAACACTTCTGTTTTCCCTGAACGTCGAGGAAACGGTTGGTGTGCACGTATGGAAACACGCTTCGAAAGCGTAAAAGTACTCGGATTAGTCAATATAGAAGTCATCGCTGCAGGTTCCATTTTCCTCGGAAAGGTCCATGAACCTATTACCGGAACTAGAAATCCACAATCAATCATAAGTAGCGGTATTCCATATACATCGCGACCGAAAGCTATACGTTTTGATTATAAAGTAAAACTTTCTCCGGCCAACAACCGCATTCGCAGTACTGGTTTCAGTCGCAGACAAACAGTAGCAGGACGTGATACCGCAGTTGTTGTACTTCTCCTTCAAAAACGTTGGGAAGACAAAAACGGAAACATATTTGCGCGTCGTGTAGGCACTATGGTGGAACGCTTTACCAAAACAACAGACGGATGGATTGAAAATGCAACTTTCCCGATTCTTTATGGAAACATCACGAATGATGAATCGTATCGCCCATATATGGGAATTCAGTTTGAAGAAAGATATGACATGAATAGTCGTGGAGAAAGCGTCCCGATCAAAGAAATAGGTTGGAGCGAAAAAACAGATACTCCAACTCATGTAATTTTACAATTTTGCAGTAGTCATGGAGGAGCTTATGTCGGCTCTATTGGAAACACTCTTTGGATTGACAATGTTGAATGGATAGAATAATCATATTATGAATGAGGTAGAAAATAAAATCAAATCTTTGCGTTCGGAACTTGAGCAACACAATTACAATTATTATGTACTTGCTCAACCAACCATTTCTGACATGGAATTCGACATGAAAATGAAAGAACTGCAAAAACTGGAGGAACAGCATCCTGAATTCTTCGATCCAACATCTCCAACACAACGTGTCGGCAGTGATGCAACTAAGGAATTTCCTCAAGTCACACATCACTATCCGATGTTGTCTCTTGGAAACACTTATTCTGAAGGTGAAGTACGCGACTTTTATGAACGCGTAAGCAGAGATTTAAGTGAACCTTTCGAGATTGTTTCCGAACTGAAATATGATGGTACATCCATTTCTGTAACCTATCGTCATGGACAAATGGTCCAAGCTGTTACACGCGGCGATGGCGTCCACGGGGATGAAGTCACTGCAAACGTCAAAACTATTCGTTCAGTTCCTCTTCATGTTATGGGGAATAACTATCCAGATGAGTTTGAAGTTCGCGGCGAGATACTTTTACCATGGGCAGAATTCGACCGTCTCAATCAAGAACGCGAAGCTCAAGAAGAACCTCTGTTTGCAAATCCACGTAATGCCGCTGCCGGCACACTCAAATCACTTAATCCTGCAGTGGCTGCATCTCGTCACCTTGATGCATATTTCTATTATTTGCTCGGAGAGGAGCTTCCCGCAAACACGCACTATGATTGTCTCGAAGCGGCCCGTAAATGGGGTTTCAAGATCCCCAAGGTGATGAAATTATGCCATAGCTTCAAAGATATTCTCGACTACATCAACTATTGGGATAAAGAACGCAAGAATCTGCCGGTTGCAACCGACGGAATAGTGCTTAAAGTCAACTCTCTCGACCAACAAAAACGACTAGGATTCACAGCTAAAAGTCCACGTTGGGCTATCGCATACAAATTCCAAGCAGAACGCGTCGAAACACGCCTCAATTCTGTTTCATTCCAAGTCGGACGAACCGGCTCTATAACTCCAGTAGCGAATCTTACTCCAGTACAACTTGCAGGTACAATTGTCAAAAGAGCATCCTTACACAACGAAGGCATTATCGAAAGCCTAGATTTGCATATCGGCGACCAAGTCTATGTGGAAAAAGGAGGCGAAATCATTCCAAAGATTGTAGGAGTAAACAAAGAGGCTAGGACAGAAGCTCTTGGAGAGAAAGTATCATTCATCAAACTATGTCCTGAATGTGGCACTGAATTAGTACGCGTCGAAGGCGAAGCCGCTCATTATTGCCCGAATGATGTCGGCTGCCCGCCGCAAATCAAAGGCCGCATTGAACATTTTGTCACTCGTCGTGCTATGAACATCAACCTCGGACCAGAAACAATAGAAGACCTTTATAACGCAGGTCTGGTTCACGACACGGCAGATCTTTATACTTTGCGTATTGCCGATCTGGTACGTCTGGAACGCTGGGCAGATACAAGTGCTCGAAATCTGATGAAAAGCTTAGAACAATCGAAGCAAGTTCCGTTTGCCAGGGTTCTTTACGGATTGGGTATCAGATATGTAGGAGAAACGGTAGCTAAACGGTTAGCCGCAGTATTTCATTCCATTGACGCACTTTCTGAAGCTTCATTCGAGACCTTGACATCTACAGAAGATATTGGGGAAGTTATTGCAGGAAGTGTTATCAGATACTTCGCCGACGAGAGGAATCGAATAATAGTTGATAAACTCAAAAACTTCGGTTTGCAAATGTCCGTTCCTGAAGAAGAACTTATCGAACATACCGACAAACTTGCAGGTTTGTCGATCGTAATCAGCGGAACCTTTTCACTACATTCACGCGACGAATATAAAGCTCTCATCGAACAACACGGCGGAAAAAACGTAGCATCAGTGTCAGCTAAAACTAATTATATATTGGCAGGTGATAATATGGGACCAGCGAAATTGGAAAAGGCTACCAAATTAGGCATAAAAATTATCAATGAAACAGAATTTCTTCAGATGATTGACTGATTTGGTAGAAAAAGCACTAATTTTGCAAACAAAACGAATAGATATTACCTATGGCAAATATAAATTTGAAAGGTCTCGGTATCGCATTGATTACCCCTTTTAAGGAGGATGAAAGTGTAGATTATACAGCGTTAAGGAAATTAGTTGATTTTCTCATGCAGAATAAGGTCGATTATATTCTTGCGTTAGGTACCACTGCTGAAACACCAACTTTAACTGATGAGGAGAAACGTCGAATAACAGATATTGTCATAGAAGGCGTTGGTAGCCGTGTTCCGGTTGTGCTCGGTGTAAGCGGCAATTGTACCCGCAACGTTGTAAATTCACTTGAACACGACAATTTCGATGGAATCAATGCGATTTTGTCAGTTGTCCCATATTATAACAAGCCTTCTCAAGAAGGCATATATCAGCACTATAAAGCTATCTCGGAAGCGACTTCTCTACCGCTTATTCTATATAATATACCTGGTCGAACAGGTGTGAATATGACAGCAGAAACTACGCTTCGCATTGCTAACGATTGCCATAATGTTGTCGCAGTAAAAGAAGCTTCAGGAAATATTTCCCAAATGGACGATATCATCAAAAATAAACCTGAAAACTTTAATGTGATTTGCGGTGATGACGGCATCGCATATCCATTGATTACTCTTGGGGCAATCGGCGTGATTTCTGTTATTGGAAATGCATTTCCACGCGAATTCGGGAAGATGGTCCGTTTGGCACTCGCCGGTGATTATGAAGGCGCACGAGTTATTCATCACCGTTTTACTGAACTTTTCAGTTTGCTTTTCGTTGATGGCAATCCTGCAGGAGTCAAAAGTATGCTGAATGCCATGGGAATGATCGAAAACAAATTACGGCTTCCTCTTGTGCCGACAAGAATCACAACCTTCGAAAAAATTAGATCTGTACTTGACAGACTTTTATAAAAAATGCATTATCTCTACACCCAAGCATTTCTCGGTTTGTTTATATTGAATTTTTTCATGGAAAGACAATTGATCAAACATATTTAATATCTCATCCATCATTATATATCGGAGAATATGTTTTAAACTGGCCCATATGTTTTCATTGTACACCATGACCATGAGTTTGTATGCAGTGTAGAGAAATCTATTTAATCACCTGAACTGTAAATATAACGCTTAATGCTGTGTTTAGGCGTTTTCTCAAATTCTTCTTGATTAATTTTGAATGACGAAACTTTAGCATAACTCGGAATTTGCTGATTCAACTGTTCAATATTCTGTTGCATAATTGGATTCAGTCTTTCTTTACCAATTCCATCATGATCCAGAGCTGCCAGATTAGGATAAATCAAAGCTACAATTTTACCGTCTTGTGGAACGACTAGAGATTCTGAAACGTAAGGCATATTATTCAATCGATCTTCAAGCTCTTCGGGATAGATATTTTGGCCGTTTGCACCAAGAATAAGGTTTTTACTGCGTCCACGAATATAAATAAAATCATCTTTATCAATAGTTCCCAGATCACCAGTACGCATCCATCCGTCTGGTTGCATTACGGCAGCCGTTGCAACTGGGTTTTTGTAATAACCAAGCATGACATTCATACCACGGACAAGAATCTCACCGACTTTATTCTGAGGATCATCAGAATCAATCTTAACTTCCATACGGTCAGCGACTCGGCCAACGGAACCTTCTTTATATTTATCCCATGGTGTATAAGCGACCAAAGGACCGCATTCTGTCATTCCATAACCAATGGTATAACGGAAATGCATATTATGTAAGAAATCCTCAACTTCACGATTCATAGGAGCACCTCCGATAACAATCTCACCAAAATTTCCTCCAAAAGAGTCTTCAAGTTTCTCTTTAATTCTCCCCAGTATTTTCTGTTTTAAGAAAGGAATGTACATGAGAGAATGGGTGAGGGGCTTCTGTAGTTCTGGAAATACTTTGTTGCGGATAATCTTTTCCACAATGAGAGGGACACATAAAACCAAAACCGGATGCACGAGTTGGAATGCTTCTCCAATGACTTTCGGAACTGGCTGACGTGTTAAGAAATAAATATGGCAGCCTTTATTGACGAAATTAAGAATCTCGAATGCAAGGCCATACATATGCGCCATAGGAAGCATACATACAATGCTGTCTCCAGGATGAATGTACAGTAATCTGTCGTATGCCATCTGAGTATTACTCCAAAGGCTGCGATAAGGAATCATTACACCTTTCGAATTGCTCATCGTTCCTGAAGTATAATTGATCAAAGCCAATTCTTCAGGTTGTTCGAAGTGATAATGCAAATCTGAAGGCTGCAATCCGACAGGAAATTTCTGGCTGAAATAATCATCAATATGTTCACGAACATCAAAGATCTCTTTCTTTGTACTCTTGATGACTTTTAGATTATCAAGCAGGATAATTAAATCCAATCCCGGCATATGCTCTTCATCAAGATTGTCCCAATTACTCTGAGCAACAAGCAAAACCTTTGAATCGCTATGGTTAACTAGATGATGGATATTGTCCGGCTTGAATTCATGAAGAATAGGAACAGCTACTGCACCATAAGAAAGTATCCCGAAAAAACACATTACCCAATTGGATGAATTACGTCCAACAATTGATATTTTATCTCCTTTTTGAATGCCAGCTTGTTCTAACAAGATATGAATTTTTTCAATAACACGCGCAGCATCACGATAATAATAGGTACTCCCATTAATGTCCGTAAAGGCCGGAAGATCCCAGTTCTTTTTAAAGCTGGCTTCAATCAAGCCCAAAAAACGATTTTCCATATTTCCTTTCTTTAACCGTTTGCAAATATATGATATTTTTGTTACTTAAAATGTGCTATGGTTACATATTTTCAATTTTATTTGTCCATCTATTGAATATTCGTTATATTTGCAACAGAATAATAAAACAAAATGCTCGTAAAGACATACAGACGGCTTTTTAATTGCCTAATGAATTAATCGGCAATTTCTCCTTTAGGTAACATTTTCCTGAATGACAAGTTTCTTATTATTTATTCCGTTTTTTCCGCTTAAAATTTACTACAATGACAGATACAGAAACAACTGTTGCTAAACCGCAACGTGCACCCCACAGTTCATCCAATTTTGCTCCTTCAGTCGAAGCCAATGCGTTCGGTATGAACGACCGAATAAAAAGACTTCGCAAAGAGACATTCGAAGCAAAACCTTCGCTTTCCATTGAAAGAGCACTCATTGAGACTCGTTTCTATAAAGAGAATTACGGCAAATATCCTGTTCCCATCTTGAGAGCAATGAATTTTTATGAGATATGTCGACAGAAAACCATTTATATCGGGAAAGATGAATTAATTGTCGGTGAACGAGGTCCTCGTCCGAAAGCCGTTCCAACATTCCCCGAACTGACTTGCCATAGTGTTCAAGATCTTGAGATACTTAATACACGAGAACTCCAATCATATTCTATCAGTCAAGAGGATATTGACACATACGCTCGTGAAGTTATTCCTTATTGGAAAGGTCGTACACAACGTGAACGTATCTTCAGTCATGTCCCAGATGAATGGCGCAAGGCCTATGAACTTGGGATGTTTACGGAGTTCATGGAACAACGAGCACCAGGACATACCGCCCTTGACAGCAAAGTTTATCACTTCGGTTTGCTTGACTTGAAAAAAAGAATTGAAGACGAAATAGCTTCACTTGACTTTATGAATGACGCTGATGCTACAGATAAACAAGATGAATTGAAAGGCATGGCGATTTCTTGCGACGCTGCAATATTGTTTGCCAATAGGCATGCGGATTTAGCAGATGAAATGTCGCTGTCTGAACCAGATGAAAAACGTAAATCTGAACTGAAAAAGATTGCTGAAATATGCCGTTGGGTTCCTGCACATGCGCCTAGGACTTATTGGGAAGCTATTCAAATGTATTGGTTCGTCCATCTTGGAACAATAACTGAATTAAACGGATGGGATGCAATGAATCCAGGTCACTTTGACCAACATCTTGCTCCGTTTTATGAACATGACGTCAAAGAAGGGGTTCTAACCAGAAATGAAGCTAAAGAGTTGATGTCTTGTTTCTTTATCAAAGTTAATAACCATACAGCTCCTCCAAAGGTTGGCATTACGGCCAAAGAAAGTGGAACCTACAACGACTTCACAAATCTCAACATTGGCGGAATTCATCAAGATGGGAGCGATGCCGTTAACGAAGTCTCGTACATTATGCTCGAGACCATCGAAGAACTGCATATCCTTCAACCTGGAAGTGCACTTCACATCAGTTCTGTAACTCCTGAACGCTTTCTGAGAGAAGGCTGCAAAGTGATTCGTCAAGGCCATGGCTATCCTTCAGTATTCAACAATGATGCATATGTTCAGGAACTTATGCGCCAAGGAAAATCTCTGCAGGATGCACGTGAAGGCGGCTGCAGCGGTTGCATTGAGGTGGGTGCTTTTGGAAAAGAAGCTTATGTTTTGACAGGATATCTTAATACTGCGAAGATTCTTGAAGTAACCCTTCACAATGGAGTCGATCCTGTAAGTGGCGAAAATGTTGGGTTAAAGACTGGCGATCCTCGTAATTTTAAGACTTTTGACGAACTATACAACGCATTCCTAAAGAATCTCCACTATTTTGTTGATATGAAAATTCGTGTCAGCAATTATATCGATAGAATGTTTGCAAAATATGCCCCTGCAACGTTCTTATCTCTCTTCATTGACGATTGCATTGCTAAAGGCCGAGATTATTATAATGCAGGTCCGAGATATAATACAACATATATCCAATGTACAGGACTAGGAACTACAACTGATAGTTTTAGTTCACTGAAAAAACATGTGTATGAAGAGAGGCACTGGTCTATGGATGAGATACTTGAAGCTATAGACAGTAATTTTGAGAACAAAGAGGTCATGCGTCAGACTATTCTCAATCGTACGCCTTTCTTCGGCAATGACGATAACTATGCCGACTGTATTGCAGTCCGCATTTTTAACGATCTCTACGCTTCAATCGAAGGCAAGCCCAATACAAAAGGCGAATGTTTCCACATGAATATGCTTTCCACTACTTGTCACGTATATTTCGGGAAGGTCATGAATGCAATGCCAAACGGTCGCCTAGCAGGAAGAGCTGTCTCAGATGGGACTTCTCCGTCTCACGGTGCAGATACTCACGGACCTTCAGCTGTAATCAAATCATTAGGTAAACTCGACCAAATCAAATGTGGTGGAACACTATTGAACCAACGTTTTCTGCCTAGTCTGCTACGTAGAGAAGAAGATATATCAAAACTTTGTTCGCTGATTCGCAGTTATTTCGCTTTAGGAGGCCATCATATTCAATTCAATATTGTTGATACGGAGACTTTATATGCCGCTCAACGCTGTCCAGAGGATTACAGAGATTTACTCGTCCGCGTCGCAGGATATAGTGATTATTTTAATGATATGAACGCTGATCTGCAAGCAGATGTAATTTCTCGAACTGAGCAAGAAACTTTCTGAGAAGTATTATAGAACTTATTTGACTATGTTAGTTTTCGACATCAAACGATATTCTATCAACGATGGCCCGGGAATTCGAATAACAATCTTCATGAAAGGTTGTCCGCTACAATGTGTCTGGTGTCACAATCCTGAAGGTATTACAATCGGGAAAGAGAAATTGTACACACGCAAGAAATGCATTGGTTGTCAAACCTGTGTCAAAATATGTCCGAATAAAGCTCTCTCAAAAACAGAGTCAGGCATTGTTACAGACCGGTCAAAATGTACTGTTTGCGGCATCTGCTCATCTGTTTGTCCAGCAAATGCTATGGAAATATCTGGAACAGATTATTCTCCTGAAGAAATAATAGCAGAAATAGAAAAAGAAACACTTGTGATGGACAAATCAAATGGAGGTGTTACTTTCAGCGGTGGTGAACCTCTTTTGCATCCCAAAGAACTATTGGACATGCTTAAGCGATGTGCGAATCTTGGTATTCATCGAACTGTTGATACGACACTCTATGCGTCGTCACAAGTCGTTTCAAAGGTAATGGGAGAAACTGACCTGTTTCTAATTGACTTGAAGTTGATGGATTCAGCTAAACATCAATTGTATTGTGGTGTTCCCAATGAAACGATTCTTCACAATATTAAAATAATTTCTGATGCAGGCTGTCAATTCTGGATCAGAATTCCTCTGATTGTCGGGGTAAACGCAGATGACGATAACATTACTAGAACCGCAAAATTCCTCAGTTCACTTCAGTGGAACAATCCAGTTGTAAATCTTTTGCCATACCATGACAATGGGAAGAATAAGCATGAAAAACTTGGAACTATATACAATCCAAACAATTACAGTTTTTCAACTCCTAACGACAATCAAATTTTGCACATTCGCAGCATCTTTTACGAACATGGTATAACAACAACAATAGGAGGGTAGAAACACCTAGTGCATCATAAACAAAATGGACAAATAAATAAATATCTGTCCATTTTTGTCTCTGAATCTATTTTACTGCGACTTTGATAATTGCTTTACGAATTGCACCTTCGCCAATGCCAGGCGCATGTCCATCATCAGGAAAAAATATTACAAATTGTCCTGGATAAACTTTAGTAAAAGCAGTAGGACGGTCAGCGTAAAAAGCAATATCTTTTTCCTCGTTGTAAGGAGAAGAAACCTCTTGCAGCTCGTTGAATGGTTTCCAACCCATTTTTTCTATGCCTGAAATAGGGAATTGTATATCAATATATTTTTGATGTACCTCAATAGCTGCAGCTTTTTTATCTTTACCAAATAAACTGTTGATATTCACAAATAAACGAGTTCCGTCAATATCATACTTTCCATCCTCAAACTTCGAAAAATCAGTGTTCTTTACAAATTCAAAAGCCTGTTTAAAAAGAGGATTGAGCACCTCGTAACGCTTTGCATTTTCCAATGAACCTAAAATCATAGTAATAATTAATTTGATACTTGAATATATTACGCAAATATCGTATTATTTCACTTATAGAAAAAAGATAAGGGAGAAAAAGTTTAATCGAAAAGAAAATATTTTATCTTTGCACACCAAATTGTTTGAAAATGAGCGTTGAACTATCAAGGAAGAAAGACATTTTTGCCATAACCTTTATTGGAATGGTAGTGAATTTCCTGTTACTAATTTTTAAGTTTGCAGCAGGAATCATAGGTCATAGTGCGGCTATGATAGCCGATGCTGTTCATTCTCTATCAGATTTCGTAACAGACATTGTCGTTCTTCTTTTCATAAATATTTCTTCTAAGCCCAAAGACGAAGGCCATGATTATGGACATGGGAAATATGAGACAATGGCAACAACAATCATTGGAATTGCATTATTATTCGTTGGGATAGTATTGTTTTGGAGTGGAATTCAAAAGATTTACGGGTTCTTTTTCTTAAATCAAGAATTGTCAGAGCCTGGTTATATTGCACTTATAGCAGCATTTGTCTCTATTGTAACAAAAGAAATTCTTTATCAAGCTACTGCAAGAGTTGGTAAAAAAGAAAACAGTCAAGCAGTAATAGCTAATGCTTGGCATCATCGCTCAGATGCTCTTTCATCAATAGGAACAGCTATAGGAATTGGCGGAGCCATTCTTCTTGGCGCAAAATGGCGGGTTCTTGATCCAATCGCAGCCGTCATTGTCAGTATTTTCATTGTCAAAGTATCACTGAAACTAGTGATACCAGCAGCCAATGAGCTATTGGAGAAATCATTACCTAAAGTTACAGAAGATGAAATTCTTTCTCTTATTTGTAAAACTCCTGGAGTAAAAAGCCCACATAATTTGTATACAAGACGTATAGGAAATGAAATAGCAATTGAAGTACACATTCGAGTTGATGGAAACACAACTGTCATGAACGCACATGAAATGACAAAAGATATTGAATCTCGTCTTCGTACCAAATTTGGATCACAAACACATATTACTTTACACGTAGAACCCATTAAATAGCCAAATCAGAATAGAAGAGAAAAGATGTTTAGACATTCCTCATATGAAAATCAGCATATTCAATTAAACATAATCGTGATTATCAAAAAAACATAGTATACTATTTTGCATGCATTACCAACAACGGCGTGTCTGTGTGGAAAAGCATTCTTCGTGCAATACTTGGATAAAACAAACGAGAAAAGATATTTCGTCTAAATGTACTGATTGCTATTACATCTATTTTTTCGTCACGAACAAATTTTTCTACAGCCAACATTAAATCTCCATCATCGAGAACAGTATAAGATATATCTAAATCGGGATATTGTTTCTTGAAATATTCTTTGACACCAGAAAGTCTAATTTCATTCCATTCATTTCGACTTGTTGAAATATTAAAAAGATGAATCTTGAAATTATAGTTCTTAATAAGACTGACAAATTCATCAAAAACCAAGAGATCATTCTGGTTGAAAGATGTTGCAAATGCAATGTCGTGAGCTTTTGAAATATCTTCAAACGGAATATTCTCAGGAATTGCCAAAACTGGAATTTTGCTTGTTTCAATCACTTCCCCAGTAACACTACCAATTAAGTCAATTTCTTTCTGACTTTTTCCGCGAGTTCCCATTACAATCATAATGGGCTTACATTCTTTACTATATGAGATGATTTCCTCTTCTGGGACACCTTCTCTAAGGACGTAATCAAACTGAATATCAGGAAGTTCCTTGTTATTGACTTTTGTATTTATTACAGTACGGATATGATTCATATCTATCCGAATATGTTCCAATACGTTTTTATCGTATTCGCTATCAGGAACATCCATAGGGTTCGCAGATGCAATTGCCGGAAAATACGAATTATTATATGCATGCATAATTGTAACTCTGGCATTCAAAGAGTGAGCTAAATTGAAGCCAATTTCAATGCCTTTAAGAGAATACTCGGAGAAATCGATTGGACAAAGAATCGTTTTGACAATTGTTTCTTCTCCAGCGATAACTTGTTCTTCATCACCCACATCTTCCAATTTGGTATCTTCAATAATACGTAAAGCATGAGGTAAATCGCTTTCCTTAATTCTTACGCGAACACCAGCAGACACAACCGGCTGAATCTGATTGACATTCGTTATTGAGGTTTCAATACCTTCTGTCTCGAGCAATGTTTTCAAAATCTGAGCCTTTTCAAAGGTATGTATTGCTAAAGTTACCAATTTGTCTTCCATAATAATGTGTTTTTCTATATAACAATCTCGTTAGCAACAATGTTTATGCAATCATTCTTATTTGAGTAATAAAACCTAATGAGTGCAATTCTTCAAACAACGTTGAGTACGGTGATAATTCTTTTACATTCACTTTATACGTAATGATTGCCGTGTTATTCTCATATAGAGTTTCAAAGGAAATACTAACAACAAATATATTATGTTGAACTAGTATTTGAAGAATCTGCTTTAAATCTGGTGATGACGTTGAACATGTAATTGTCAATATTTTATTGACGCCACTTAAAAACATCTTTTTCTCCAGACGTTCAAGAGTTATCAAAACAATTAAAGTAAGAACAGCCGTTATTAATGCAGGGACATACATTCCCGCGCCTATTGCGAGTCCAATCACAGAAACAACCCAAATACAAGCAGCTGTCGTAAGCCCATGAACGCTCCCATGACTCTGAATAATTGCTCCTGCGCCAAGAAAACCGACACCAGTAAGTACTTGAGCAGCAATACGTCCAGGATCACCATTCAAAAAATGCGGGTATGTTTGAGGAATCCATATTGAAACTAGCATTGCAACTGTAGAACCCATACAAATCAATGTAAAGGTTCTCATTCCCGCTTCACGACGTCGGATTTGTCTCTCATACCCGATACAAGCACCGATTAAAAAACTGATTAACAATCTTATAATTGCAGTATATGGTGTAATAACCGTACTACTCAATACTTCATTAATATAATTAATCATACTGTTGAAAGATTAAGTATCAAGAGAACCAATAATCTGGGTTGCAGATGAATAGTTGTGCCGAATACAATAGCTGTTGATTCCTTCAATCACTTTCAGTCCAATTGTCGGATCAATAAAATTATATGTACCGATTTGTATTGCAGTTGCGCCAGCGAGCATAAACTCTACAGCATCTTTCCAATTTGAAATGCCACCCAAGCCAATTACAGGAATAGAGACAGCATGAGCTGTTTGCCAAACCATTCGCAAAGCAATCGGCTTAACGCAAGGTCCTGAGAGACCGCCAGTAATAGTCGACAGCAGCGGTTTACGTTTTTCTACATCAATTGCCATTCCAAGCATAGTATTGATCAGTGAGACAGCATCAGCACCTTCAGATTCAACTGCCTTTGCAATCGTGACTATGTCTGTAACATTTGGAGACAATTTGACTATCAAAATCTTAGAATAAACCTTTCGAACAGACTTAACAACCTCAGCAGCCAAACGAGGATTAACTCCAAACGTCATGCCGCCTTGCTTAACATTCGGGCATGAAATATTCAGTTCAATAGCCGGAATATTTTCAAGTAAATCCAATCTCCGCGCACATTCAGTATAATCATCAACAGACGAACCGCTAACATTGACAATCATATTTGTCTTAATATTCTGAATCTCAGGATAGATATTCTTAATGAAATAATTCACGCCTTTATTTTGCAATCCAACAGCATTTAGCATTCCTGAAGATGTCTCTGCCATTCGTGGATAAGGATTTCCTTCTCTAGGTAAAAGAGTCGTTCCCTTCACAATAATGCCGCCCAGTTGAGAAATATCAAATAAATCAACGTATTCCAGTCCATATCCGAATGTCCCAGAAGCTGTTATTACAGGGTTTTTGAACTGCAAATTGCCTATTTTTACACTTAAATCAGCCATAATAATTGATTGATATTAAAAACCGGACCATCTGAACAAACACAGACATTATGTCCATCATTAAGTTCTTCCACGCAACATAGACAAGCTCCTAATCCACAGGCCATTTTATTTTCTAATGAAACTTCACAGAAAATACCGTTAGTTTTTGCAAGACGCGCTACTGAAAGCATCATTGGTTTCGGACCACAAGAATATATACGATCAAAATGTATGTTATTTAAAATGGAATGAGACGTAACAAATCCTTTTTCTCCCAAAGAGCCATCTTCTGTTGTTACATAAACATCTCCTAACATTTGGAAATGGTCATATTGTAAGATATCGTCTTTAGAACGAGCTCCAAGCAAAAAAGAAGGCATAAAACCTATTTCTCTCAAAACTGAGCCTAAAAACAATAATGGTGCAACTCCCACACCACCACCAATTAAGAGTATATTTTGGGGCATCTCAACCTCTTCAGGAATCGAAAATCCATTTCCTAAAGGGAAAAGTACATTAATATAGTCTCCAGCCGAAGTTAAGGACAATTGTTTAGTTCCTTGACCAACCATTTGAACCAATAACCAAAGTTCGTTATTTAATTTATCGACATAATTAATGGAAATAGGACGTCTAAGGAAAGTTTCAGCAGAACCATCAACCCTGACATTTACAAACTGTCCTGGAAGCATTTCCGGAAGTTGAATGTCAGAAGTGAGCTTAAGCAAGCAGCAATGATCATTGAGACTACAATTCTCCTTCACTTTCAAGTCTGATAGATACTTTTTCATCTTTTAAATACAAATTCTATTGTACAAATATAGGAAAAACTATTGCTTTTCCGGTACTAAAGTGTCAAAAGTATTATCGGAATAAAAAACCATGATTTTCTTGACATATTTTTGAGGTGTAACAACCGATGATACAGGAGATTCAAAAAGAGTCCTTTGAAGGTTTGGCGAACTAACATCTTGTTTTATAGTATTTTTCGCCAATTCTGCATTTTCAATGCACTCAGGATTAATTGAAATGGGTTCTGAATCTGAGTCAGATTTCATCATATTTCCATGACCAAAAAGCAACCAATTTGAATCAACATATTTAAAGCGTTGCAGGATTTTGCTTACGATATCCAAGCTTGGTCTGTTTCTATCCGCTAATATATGAGAAATAGAAGCACTCTGGATGCCTATAGCTTTTGCAAACTCTGCGGGCTTCATATTTTCTCGTTTCATAATAAGAATAATACGGTCTTTCATTGCCTTATATTAAGTTCAATTGTTACTTTAACGATGTGACAAATATAAAAATAATTATCCAAATGTCCAAATTATATTTGTATCAAACATTAGAAATGTAACATACAAAAATATCAATACAAATGTTCTGGAATAGGATTAAAAACTTTTTGTAACAAAAAAGGTGCTATTGTTTAAGATTAATTTTTTCAGTTATTTGACTGATTTATTGATTTTTGATGATTGAAAATTAACTAAAATACCAGACAAATGGACTTTTAAGGCCTATTCTCCTCCCCTATTAGTTAAATTTTTAAATCATGTTTTTTTATTAAGTAACTGGTTTTATTTATTTTATACAAAACTTCAGCGAATGAATTCAAGCATTGATAGCTCTATATTTTAGTTTAATTTTGTATCAAGAACTAGCTCAACATTTGTTTCAAATTTAACAACAGGTTACTTAAATCGCATGATTCCAATTCCAAATGTTATTTAAACATTTGTCAAATGAAAACTTTTATATGATTAATGGAGAATTGTAAACAGTAGTTCTTTCAAGAGATCGTAATTTGAGACAGATGTATTTTCTACTCCTTTCGAGCGAGCATCTGTTCGACGTATCTCTCCTATAATTTGAAAAACTTTCATTGCTGAAAAATTTCTCAAGCCAGTTTTGTAATCATAAATTTGAAAAGGCCTAAGTCCTAGTACAGATGCAAGGTTCGCTTCAGAACGATCTTTTGTGTAATAGCAAATTAACAGATTTGAAAAGAATGTAAACAGCACTGAGAGAGTCACCTGAATAGGATTATTCTTAGGATTTTCGCTAAAATAATGAATTATTCGGTTTGCCTTCAAAGAATTCCTTTCTGCAAGGGCCTTCTGTAACTCGAAATTATTATAATCTTTGCTAATTCCGATATTGTGTTCGACTAATTCGGGTGTAATACGACGAGAATCCTTATTCGACAACAAAATATTCAATTTATCAACTTCTTTACAAATGCGTTCCAAATCTGATCCAAGGAAGTCAACCAGCATTTGAGTAGCTTTCTCGTCAATTGTAAGAGAGAGACTCTGAACTTGTTTCGCAACGAATGTCGGAACTTGGTTTTCGTATAACTTTCTCGAATCAAAAACAACCCCAATTTTGTTTACCGCAGAAACAAGTTTATTCGTAGCTGTAAGCGTTTTATATTTGTAATTAATGACGAGAACAGTTGTAGCGAGCGGTTTATTCACATAGTTGAGTAAAATTTCTAAATCCTTGACAAGCTGTGCTTCTTTAACAACGACAAGCTGATATTTGGACATCATCGGATAGCGTCTCACAGCATTGATAATGGAAGAGACTTCTGTATCGGCTCCATACATAATAATCTGATTGAAATCACGTTCCGACTCCGAAAGAACATTGTCAATAAGCAAATTAGTTATTACGTCGATGAAATAAGATTCCTCACCCATAAGAAAGTAAACAGGAACAAACTGTTTAGCTCTTATAGACTTACATATATCATCGAAAGTTCTTCCTTGCTTAGCCATGAAACAAAATCACCAACTAAATTTAATATGTCTGATGGTTTTCTTCTCATCAATTATTTGCTGGAGTGCTTCTATACCTAACTCAACATGCTCTCCTACATACTGTTTTGTCACAGCCTTATCGCTTTCGGCTGTTTTGACACCATCTTCCTGCATTGGTTTGTCAGAAATCATCAGAAGGGCACCAACCTGTATCTCATTAGCAAAACCAGCTGTGAAAAGTGTTGCAGTTTCCATATCAATCGCATTTGCATGAATCCGCACCAAATAATTTTTGAAATCAGCATCGTATTCCCAAACGCGGCGATTGGTCGTATAAACAGTTCCGGTCCAATAATCCTTTCCATGGTCACGAATAGCTGAAGAAATTGCACGCAACATGGAGAAAGCAGGTAAAGACGGAACCTCAGGAGGCAAATAATCGTTAGAAGTTCCTTCGCCGCGGATGGCTGCAATTGGTAGCAGATAATCACCTAAATGATTGATTTTTTTCAAACCTCCGCACTTTCCCAAAAACAGAACTGATTTCGGGGAAATGGCTGAAAGTAAATCCATTATAGTAGCAGCATTCGAACTTCCCATTCCGAAATTAATTATCGTTATGCCACCGCCAGAAGCATTTGGCATTGAGTTATGAATACCCAAAACAGGAACTTTAAAATGGTCAGCGAAAAGCTCCACATATTTAGTGAAGTTGGTCAACAGGATGTGAGATTCAAAGTCTTCCAACTTCCTGTCAGTATATCGGGGTAACCAGTTTTCAACAATTTCCTTTTTCGTCTTCATAATTTATCTACCTTTGAAGTTGTTTAAATATAAAATACAAATATAGCAAATGCAATTCAACTTGCCAACTTTTGATGCAAAAGTAATTGAAAAAGACGGACAACATCGTATCTACGATCCTATTCGCCGAAAGTATGTTGTTTTAACTCCTGAAGAACTTGTTCGTCAGCATTTCGTACATTATTTAATTACTGAGAAAGGTTTCCCGAAGGAATTGATAGCAAACGAAGTATCCATTAAACTCAATCGAGTTTCCAAGCGTTGTGATACAGTAGTTTATGATTCTTTTCTGACACCAAGGATGATTATAGAATACAAAGCTCCTTCTGTCCCGATAGTTGAAGAAGTTTTCAATCAGATAATACGTTACAACATGACTTTACACGTTCCCTATCTTGTTATAAGCAACGGCGTTGAACATTATTGCATAAAAGTCGATTATGAAAAAGGAAGTTACGTTTTCCAGGAAGAAATCCCGCTTTATGAAATTATTACCACTTAAAACTACCCAAGTACTAAAAAGAACTACAGAAATTTACAATTTCGGTTCTGTATAATCGTAAAAGAGAATAAGTGAATCAGTTGACTGATGTATTGTCGGTTCACTGACCTGCATAGATTGAATCTTAACATTTTCATTATTCTGCGGTTGTTCATTTTTATCATTGAAGATAAGAGAATAAACAAAGATAAATCCGAAAAAAGATAATATAACTGCTTTCATATCACTCAATCATTATTTGTTATTCACTTGAGTATTAATAAAACGGACGATGTTTTGAGTTATTATACAATCATGAAAAAAAATTTACATTTTTAGAAAATTATTTTTTATATTCTATATTATGCTCATTTCAAATGTATTATAATGAAAAAAAAGAGCAGTAAAAAAATTACTGCTCTTTTTTAACATATATATCGTTTTATCCGAAATCGTCGAAAAATAACATATTGCGTGGAACACCGAGATTGTCAAGCATTTCTTCAACTGCTTTCGACATCGGTCCTGGGCCACACATATAATATTCGATATCTTCAGGAGCATCGTTATCCTTCAAATAATTATCGTAAATTACCTGGTGGATATTGCCAACGTAACCTGTCCAATTGTCTTTAGGATTTGGAGCAGACAATGCGATATTAAACTTGAAGTTCGGAAATTCTCTTTCAATCTCACGGAAATCTTCTTCATAAAAGACATCAGCCAATGAACGAGCTCCGTACCAATAAGACACTTTTCTCTTAGTCTTTAAAGTCTTGAAGAGATAAAGCAACTGAGCACGTAGAGGAGCCATTCCAACACCTCCGCCTATATAAAGCATCTCTCTGTCGGTATCCTGAATATGGAATTCACCATAAGGACCTGACATCTTAACTTTATCACCCGGTTTAAGTGAGAAGATATATGAAGAACCAATACCCGGACTTACATTCATCCAACCACCGTGAACACGGTCAAAAGGAGGCGTTGCAATACGGACGTTCAACATAATCACATCATCACCTTCAGCTGGATAGTTGGCCATAGAATAAGCACGAACTGTCGGCGTAGGATTTTTACACGTAAGAGGCCAGAGCTTGAAATGATCCCAAGAGCCTTTAAACTGTTCATCGACGTCCATATCAGAATATTTGATGTCGTATGCAGGTATTTCTATCTGAGCATAACTTCCAGGCTTAAAGTCCATATGTTCGCCTTTAGGCAAGCGAACCTTGAACTCCTTAATAAACGAAGCCAAGTTATGGTTGGAAATGACCTCGCATTCCCATGCTTTAACTCCAAAGACTGAATCTGGAACCTGAACAGAGATATCGTTCTTAACCTTCGTCTGGCAGCCAAGTCTCCAATGGTCTTTAATTTGTTTGCGATTAAAGAAACCTTTTTCAGTAGGAAGTATTTCTCCACCGCCTTCAAGTACCTGAGTACGGCATTGGCCGCATTTACCACTTCCACCGCAAGCTGAGGAAAGGAAAATTCCACTGCTTTGAAGAGAACTCAGCAACGTACCACCGATAGGAACTTGAAACTCTTTCTCACCATTAACCGTCAGTTTGACATTTCCCGACGGAACCAATTTTGCTTTAGCGACAAGCAGTGCTATGACCAGAATCAACGTAATCACAAGGAAAACAATTGCGCCGGTTAGTATTGCCATTCCGCTTGACATTAATATTATCATTGTTATTGTTGTTTTATTACGTTAATACTATATTTTGAGACCTGAAAAGCACATAAATGCCATTCCCATCAAACCTGTGATAATGAATGAGATACCAAGACCTTTCAAAGGCTTGGGAATATCTGAATAAGCAAGTCTCTCACGTATTGCAGCCATACCAACAATAGCAAGCATCCAACCAAGGCCAGAACCGAGTCCGTAACCTGTTGCCACACCGACATTAGGAAATGCTCGCTGTTGCATAAACAACGAACCACCGAGGATTGCGCAGTTAACGGCAATCAGTGGTAAGAAGATTCCCAACGATGCATACAAAGCAGGAGCAAATTTTTCAACCACCATTTCCACCAACTGAGTAAACGAGGCTATCACTGCAATAAAAATGATGAGAGCCAAGAAACTCAAATCTACATTGGAGAACTGTGGACCGAGCCAGCTCAAAGCACCTTCCTTAAGAACATAATTCTCAAGAACGTAGTTGATTGGCAGTGTACACACCAAAATAAAAGTAACAGCCAAACCCAGCCCCATTGCTGTTTTTACGTTCTTTGAAACAGCCAAGAACGAACACATACCAAGATAGTATGCAAAAATCATGTTGTCAACAAAAATCGACTTGACAAACGTATTAAAAAATTCTTCCATCTTTTTCTTGTTTTAATGTGTTCATGAATTCTCCTGAAGGTCTTTGTTCTTCGAACGATGAATCCATATAATCAAGGCAATCAAGATAAGTGCCATTGGTGGAAGGATCATCAGACCATTGTTTACGTAGCCACAATCGTAGAACGACTGTGGGATAACGTGAAAGTTAAGCAATGTTCCTGAGCCAAGCAGTTCACGGAAGAATGCCACAATCACCAAAATGATGGCGTAACCGACACCATTGCCAATACCGTCGAGGAACGATTCCCAAGGGCCATTTCCAAGCGCGAAGGCTTCGAGGCGTCCCATTAGGATACAGTTTGTAATAATCAATCCTACATACACGGAAAGCTGTTTATTGACATCATAAGCATAAGCTTTCAGAACCTCACTTACAATAGTCACAAGAGCCGCGCAAACAACCAACTGGACGATGATTCGAATACGGTTAGGAATCGTTTTGCGGAGCAGAGAAATGATTACATTGGCAAAAGCCACAACGACAGTCACTGAAATACCCATTACAATGGCTGATTGTAATTTTGAAGTCACGGCCAACGATGAGCAGATACCAAGCATCTGCACAACGACCGGATTATTGATACTCAGCGGGCCAGTCAAAACTGATTTATTTTTTTCTGATAATAAAGCCATTTTCTACTGATTTTTAAGGGTCAAAAACTTATCATAGCCTGTCAGGCATGACTTCAGCATATTATTTACAGCAGTACTTGTAATGGTTCCGCCCGAAATGCCGTCAACATAATCTTGACCTTCGGCCGATTTGCCTTTCTTTACAACAGCGATAGATTTGAATTCGCCGTTCTTATACAACTGTTTTTCTTTAAATTCATTACTGAAATCCGGTTTAGAAATCTCTGCTCCCAAACCAGGAGTTTCACTTTCATTACCAAAGTCTGCGCCGAAAACGGTGTTTTTATCATCGTTCACAGAAATATAGCCCCATATTGGTCCCCAAAGGCCTTTGCCTTGTAGAGCCATAACATATTTCGTTTGTCCGTCAACTGTTGCGACAAACACAGGATATTCACCTTTAGTCTCCGCTTTTACCACATCAGCTTCAAAAGCATCACCATCGACTTTCTGACCGTCAGCGTTAACCAGATAAGCTTCTTTCACTAATTCTTTATATTTAGCTTCAGCCTCGTTGGCTTTCACATTAACGTTGATTGAACGAAGAATCTGCTGGCGCTTATCGTTATCTTCGTTTGCTTTTTGATAGCTGTGAAGAACTTGAGCGGTAAATGCCAGAATCACAGCGACCAAAACAACCATGATGGAAGCATAAAGAATCGTATAGGTATTACCGTTTGTATCCATTTTTTTCTTTGCAGGAACAGGAGCAGATTCCGTTTCTGTTATTTCTTCAAATTCAGAACTTGGCGCTCCACATGCAGGACATGAAACTGGCGGCACATCTCCCTCATAGACATAGCCACATACTTTACATCTAAATTTCTTTGTAGCCATATTCTTACTGTTTTATTGATTTAACACGATTGAGACGTTTGGTGATGTTCGACTCCACTACGTAATAATCAATCAGCGGAGCAAATGCATTCATAAGCAAGATAGCCAACATCATACCTTCCGGATATCCAGGATTGAGGACACGGATGACAATCGCCATCATACCAACCAAGAAGCCGTAAATATATTTGCCTCTTTCCGTTCTGGCAGAAGTAACTGGGTCTGTTGCCATAAAAACGGCACCGAAACAGAAACCACCAAGACAAAGCTGATCAATAACTGAAGTCTGCATTGAAGGAGTTGAACCGATCATATTGAAGATGAGTGACATCACTGCACCACCGACAAATACGGAGCCCATTGTCTTCCAACTTGCAACCTTAGTAAACAGAAGAATCGCAGCACCAATCAGGATGGCAATCACGGAAGTTTCACCGATAGAACCCGGAATAAGCCCGATGATATAATCCATCGTACCCAATTTGTGACCTAAAGTATCAACGACACCTTGGAAATTGTCTTTCACAGCAACAGCAAGCTGTCCTAACGGAGTAGCACCAGAAAAACCATCGACCACAGTGCCTTGTCCCATACCGAAAGTCGTTCCGGTACGAACGAAGACTTTGTCGCCCGACATTGCTGCCGGATATGCAAAGAACAGAAAGACACGCGTTACAAGTGCCACATTAAAGATGTTATAGCCGGTTCCACCGAAGACCTCCTTAGCGAAGATTACGGCGAATGCCGTAGCTACAGCAATCATCCAAAGCGGAGTATCAACAGGAACAATCATCGGTATCAGAATACCGGATACCAGAAAACCTTCCTGAATTTCTTCCTTTTTCCATTGGGCAACGGTAAACTCAATGCCCAAACCAACAACATACGAAACGATGATTTTTGGAAGAACAGCCAAAAAGCCGAACCAGAACATCGCCCAAAATCCCGGTTGTGCACCAATCGCAAGATAGTGTTGATAACCGACATTATACATACCGAACAATAGCGCAGGCATCAATGCGATAATGACTGTTGTCATCGTTCGTTTACTATCGATAGCATCATGAATATGAACGCCTGAATGCGAAGTCGTATTCGGAACGAACATAAATGACTCAAACCCTTCGAAGACCGAACGGAACATCGACAGCTTGCCGCCCTCCTCAAAGGTGGGCTTGATCTTGTTGAGGTAATTCCTTAACGCTTTCAATGTATTATAGTTTTAAGTTATTAATTCATTTCCTTATACAACTGATCCAGACCGTCGCGGACAATCTTCTGCAACTCCATCTTGGATGTATCTACAAATTCGCACAAAGCGAAATCTTCAGGTGCAACTTCATAAATGCCGAGATTCTCCATTTTGTCGATATCGAACGAAATGATTGCTTTAAGCAAATATTCCGGGAAAATATCCATTGGAAAAACCTTGTCGTATTCACCTGACATAATCATAGCACGTTTACCTCCGCGGATACGGGCATCAATGTCGTATTCTTTATTCCTGCCCATAAACCAAGCAGGATAAGTATGGCTGACACTGAACTTGCCGAAACCAGGTAAAACCCAGCCGAAAGCCTCGTCCGCATTATTGCCTTCAGGAATAACAGTAATCTGATTGTCGTAAGCCAATAAATAATCGTCTTTCGAAACCTTTGTTCCGCTCAATACATTACCGCTGATGATGCGGATATCTGCATCTTTATTGATTTTTCCGTCAACCAGGCTACTGATCGTACAGCCGGCTATTGCACGGATATAACCGCGCATAGTAGCATCTGAACCGCACAATTCAACGAGGCGTGTGAAATCAGCAACACCTTTATTAAAAAGGCGACCGATAAGGATAACATCATCCGGACGGACTGTCCAAACCACTTCACCTTTGTTCACTGGTTTGATGTGATTAATCTGCACGCCGACATTACCTGCTGGATGCGGGCCTTCAAACTCGTATATTTCAGCATTTTGAACTTTCAATGCTGAGCCGGCTTTCAATCCGACATACACTTTGCCGTCCGTCAACTTTGCTAAAGCATTGATTCCTGTCTGGAAATTTGCCTCGTCGCCTTTGATAATATAGGCGAAATCTGGTGCTAACGGAGCTGAATAGAACGCTGAGACGAAGATATCGCGCGGTTTTTCAGTAGTTGAAGCAACGATGTCGTAAGGGCGCTGAACAATAAATGGCCATATTCCGGCATCCAGAATGGCTGTTTTAATCTCTTCCGCACTTAACGAACCAACCTCTTTCTTGCCGAATTCCTCATACTCGATTGTTGCATCGGGTTTTACGACAATGCTCAGCACTTTGCGTTTTTCTCCACGATTGACGGCAGTCACCTCGCCACTTACCGGCGAAGCAAACTTGATCTCGGGACGGTTTTTGTCATACATCAATGGAGTACCGGCTTTCACCTTATCTCCTGCGTGAACAATCACCTTCGGAAGTATGCCATGATAGCTGTCCGGAACAATCGCATAACTATCGCTCGTTCCGCCGCTTAGCATCACCTCTTCAGCCTTGCCTTTCAGATTGATGTCCAAACCTTTTTTAATCTTAATCACATTTGCCATGACCAACTAAAATTGTTTATACATAATTTTCGGCAAAAGTAACAAATTTTCCTGCTTAAAAGAAGGAATATCTAAAATATTAGAGAAAAAATTCCATAATTTTGCAGCAAACATTTCAAATAATGAAAATTCGGTACTTTATCTCCTTGTTTATGGTGCTTTCCACCGTCTTTGCAGCGATGGCTCAAAACGAAGCTTATTATACGCACAGCAACAGCAGCAGCATTCGTACACTGCAGGTTAAAGCAGGCAACGATCCTCTCGCCCGCCCTTTTATCGCACTGAACGGCAACGAACAGATAACCATCAGTTTCGACGCCATGACGCACCAACTTATTCGATATGATTATCAGCTGATTCATTGCAATGCCGACTGGAAAAAGTCAAATCTTGCTCCAATTGAATACATGGACGGATTTCAAGGTCTGCCAATTGAAGATTATGCTAATTCTGCTGCAACGACAGTCGATTACACCAACTACCGACTCACTTTTCCCAACGAGAATGTACAAATGAAGATTTCGGGCAACTATGCTGTTTTAATTTATGACGATGACGATCCGAATAAGATACTTGCAACTGCATGTTTCTCAGTAACTGAACAAGCCGCATCCATTTCCAGCTCTGTCACAAGTAAAACTGACATCGATATGAATGCTTCACATCAGCAACTCAGTTTTACTATCAATCATCCAGGATTGGACATCCCTTATCCGCAGAATGACCTTAGAATTCGTGTTTACCAGAACTATCGTTCTGACAATTTCGTGACTGAACTGCGTCCGAGCGGTATTTTCAGCCGACAAATCATGTACGAACACGAACAGCCTCTTATTTTCCCAGGAGGCAATGAATTCCGTCGTTTCGAGTTCTTAAGTAGTAAATACAATGGAATGAATGTCGAAAAGATTTCCTATTTTGACCCTTATTATCACGCAGACTTGATTACTGACCGACCACGCAACAATATGACATATTCATATGATGAGGATCAGAATGGACGCTATTTTATCCGCTGCAGTAACTGCGACAACCCTGATATTCAAGCCGATTATTATGTAGTCCACTTCTTCCTTGCCATGCCGGAGATTAAAGGCGGCAACATTTACATTTCAGGAGACCTCTTTAATCATGTCATGAATGAGGATAGTCGGATGAATTATAACGCTGATAAACAGAGGTATGAGAAAGACGTACTTCTAAAACAAGGAAATTACAACTACCAATATCTTTTCCTTCCGGACGGGAAGAACACAGCTCAGACGTTTCCTGTTGAAGGCGATTATTTCCAAACAGAAAATGAATACACAATCTACGTTTACTATCATCCGTTCGGAGCACGTTACGACCGATTGATTTCCATCGCCATGACCCGTTTCAGCCAAAAGTCGTTATAACAAAAGACCTTATATTATTTTTTAGGTGTATTTCCCATTTCAAAGACAACTTCGCCATTGTTCACCAAGTCAAAATGGTTCAATGAAGTACCTTTAATGGCCTTTCCGTTCAACTTGACAGATTGAACATAAATATTCTTCTTCGAAACATTGTTCGCTTTTAGGGTAATGGATTTTCCATCAGCGAGATGAATGACTGCTTTCTTGAAATGCGGACTGCCTATTTCGTATTCTGGAATGCTCGGAGCAACAGGATAAATACCTAACATCCCGAAAATATACCAAGCCGACAACTGTCCACAGTCGTCATTCCCAGCCAATCCACCAGGACCGGATTCAAAATAATAATTCAAAAGATTGTCCATCGTCTTCTGTGTCTTCCAAGGCTTGCCGGCATAATTGTACAAGTAAGGAGAATGCATGGAGAACTCATCGCCCACATAATAGTAATCTTTTGCAAAGAAATCATCTAAAAAATTGACGAATTTCTCTTTTCCACCTTTGAAAGCAATCAATCCTTGAGGATCATGAGGCACCAGAAGCGTAATGTTCCATTTGAACACGTTGAGCATTTCCTCCGTGTCACCAGACCAGTCGCTAATGGAAAAGTCGTTGGGCTTTCTCCAAGTGCCGTCAGCATTTTTGCCACGCACCAAACCTGTTTCCTTATCGAAGACATTCTCATAGTTTTTCGAACGTTTCATGAACGCTTTATAGTCGTTTGTTTTACCCAAAGCTTTCGCAAACTGAGCAATGCAGAAGTCATCGTAAGCGAATTCCATTGTGCGGTCCACCGATTCACCATATTTATCTGCAGGAACATATCCCAACTTTACATAATCGAGAATGCCTTTTCTGGCAACATATTTTCCGGTTCCAGGCTGAAAAGCGTCTTTCATCACAGCCTCATACGCTTTTTTCACGTCATAGTTTCTAAGTCCTTTCACGTAAGCATCTGCAATGACGGCATCAGCATGCGTTCCCATCATGATGTTCGAGTAACCGGGATTAGGCCATTTGGGCATCCAACCTCCTTCGTCATAATCGTTGAGCAAAGACTGAATCATCTCGGAGACTTTATCGGGAGTAAGCAGCAATAACAGAGGATGTTCTCCCCTAAATGTATCCCAAAGCGAAAAATCCGTATAGCAGACACCATTATGTATCTTGCTGTCGAATGGACTATAATACTTGCCGTGTTCCGAAAAAGTTCTCGGAAGTAACAGACAGTGATACAAGCCTGTATAGAAAATTTCCAGCTCTTTATCACTTGCACCGTAAACATCAATCTTACGGAGTTCCTTATTCCACTCGTTATGCAGAGATCCTTTCACTTCGTCAAAATCCCAGCCTGGAATTTCCTTTTCCAGATTTTCACGTGCCTGGTCGATGGAAATGAAAGATGTGCCAATCTTCACCTTAACTTTCTCTCCTTCATTTGTTTTAAATCTGATATAAGCTCCGAGCCACTTATTTCCTTTACAAGAAGCCACATTTTCGTCCAGTTCAGCTCTGGGATGTTCAGGCAACAGATAAGAGAAAGTGATGCCAGCCCTGCTTCTACGATCAAAATACTCTATGACAAGCTGGTATTCTTTTCCAGCCATCAATTCAGTTTTCACAATATCTTCTGCCTTGCTCCTTGGATGTTTGCAATCGAAGCTATTGACTAACACGTTATTATCGATAGAAACTTTCGCTCCGTCTTCAGAAGTAATGATAAAAGTGTATTTCCCCGATTCCTTAGGCACGATGGTCGCTGTGTAACGCACCGAGAAATTATCGGCATTCACTTGTGGAAATGGCGCATTTCTCTGCCAATCATAATCGATTCGTTCGCAAATCTCGGAATAAACTGGCGTTCCCTCGAAATTAATGTTATTGAAATACTCAGCTTTGAAACCAGATGCGGACTTTCCATCCTTTAATGCTGAAAACGACATTGCCTTATCCGGTCTTATATTCGGATCCAAATCGTATGTTCCGTAACCGGTAATTTTTTTATCGACACGAGCGACAAAATAACCTGCGAATCCATCAGGCGAACCATTATTCACTGAAAGGCTATATCCCACTATCTCACCTTTTTCTGGAAAAACTTCGACGTAACCGCCATTGCGATAGGTATCAAAGACAAGACTGCTCTCGTCCGATGCTGGATAGGTAAACTGCATGAATCCTGTCCGGCAAGTACCAGTAAGTTCAGCCACAACATTATAATCGTTCAATTTCGTCTTGTAATAATAAGGCTTTGTAATCTGACTGTCATGGTCATAGTTCGAGGCTCTGTCTTGTGGATAAGCAACAAGTTTACCAACCATCGGCATAACCGTCATTGGCCCATATTCGCCAATCGATGCACCGCTCGGATAATGGGTTCCCCTAAAACCTTGGATTTTAGCACTTTCATAGCTGTCATACCAATAAGCGACATTACCCATCGAAGTCTGAGGCGTCCATTCCGTCATAGCAAAAGGCGTTCCTACACCAGGATAAGTATGTCCTTCAGGATATTCAGGACCCGACAAAGTACTCTTCTTCTTCCATTGACCTGAACCAAGCAGCGTGTTCACATATTTTGTACGGTCATTGTCAGGTTTGCCTGTTTCCTGAGCTAAAACTACTTGAGGAGTGATAATGAGGCCTGACAACATCAGCAGCAATATCAATTTGATTTGCTTGGAATCAATGTGCAAGTTGTTTTTGAAGTTTTCCATGATATTATAAATCATTTGTTTTCCATGAAGAGACCTTTTGAGCAAGTCTGTTTCTGCCATATCATTTTATCTTTTAGATATATAAATTCATACTTATCTATTATTGTGAAAATTATTTCATAATAAAATTATGTGGCAAATATAATCATACTCAATTAACTAAACAATTTTCTTGTACAATTTTTACAATTACAAAACAAAACCTATGTCTGATACATGCGTTTTTGACTTATTACAGTAAAAAATGTAATCTTCACGCGTCGATTAGAGGTTAGAAGCTGTAGAAATCATTCCTATGCATGAAGATTAGACATTTCACCCTGTAAAAATGGTTTCGACGTATGCAGATTGGACATTTCAAGCAGCAGAAATGATTTCGACGCGTGCAGATTGAACATTATGAAGCAGCAGAAATGGTTCCGACGCGTGAAGATTAGACATTCCAAGCGGTGGAAATGGTTCCGACAGATGCAGATTTGACATTATGATGCAGCAAAAATGATTCCGACACGTGCAGATTGCATTTCTGACAGATTGAACATCCAATCGACATGCGGGAAAAACATTTCGTCCAATTACACACTGACTATTCAAAACATCGATTCTCATACAACAATCAATCTTAATGGCGTTTGGACGCAAATTGTCCCCATTTCAACCAATACGATAATCAATTAATTACAGATTAATAGTGGTCGTTAGTAAAAACTCTCGTCCTTGAAGTCTGTAATTGTAAGAAAAGGTATTCAACGTACTGTAGATAGTATAAGCATACTCTTTGATATTGAAAAGGTTATTTATCTCAAACGTCAAACGGACTTTCTGAATCGTATAGTTTGCATTGGCATTCCAAAGTGTGCAATCCTTATAATGATTATCAGAAATCTCATGATGTACATGCTTGACATTTGAAGACAAAATCAAGTTTTTTGCAGGATAAAATGAAAGACTGCCAGAATGACTTTGAGAAGAAATCGACGATTCTTTACCGGAATAACGGCTGAATGATTTAGCCAGATTTCCGTCATATCTGAACTCGAAAAGTGGTATCGGATTGCATTTCAGGCTCCAAGAACAGCCATACATCCGGCCGTAATATACTGTCGGCTCGTTTTGTAAAGCCATCATTGATTTGCTCCATGAATAAATTCCACTAAGATTCAATTCTGTATGCAGACTGATTAAAGATTTCGTAATAGCTGACGAGAAAAACACATTATCGCTACGATTGTCCTGCGTTAGAGCTGATACCGAGACATCACTCCCACTCAACTGCTGATTACTTAGCAAGTTGTTCCACAGTTTATTATAAGAAGCATTTGAAGTGAAAAGCCAGCCCGAAATCGGGTCCTGCCAATCATATCTCATATTTGAAGAAAGGTTCTTGCTTTCGCCTATCAGACCAGACCTCGACTGTGTGTTTCGATAATTTGTCTGAATCATTCCGGTCATCAAGTCGAGCATATCTCCATAATTATGTGACAAAGAAGAAGTAAGTCTCAACTCTGACTTACTAGAAAAGATATAGTTTAGACTAACTTGTGGTGAGAGATAGAATTTGTTTTTATTGAGATTCTTCGATTGGGCTGTATTTTTATAATTCAAAATCAGATAGTTGACCGGCAATGAAAAATCTGCTGTCAATTTACCGTTTGTCGACTGCAATCGTACTGAAGGTCCAACTGAGAACTTTGTATTCCAGCCTTTCAGATTGTTCATGGTTGTTGTGTCAAAACGAAGCAAATCAGTTTTCAAATCATCGTAATTGACAGACAAACTGAGAGGAAGAGAAAATTTGAATACTTGTGACTTCTGATAATCAAACGAGAAATTCTCGTCGGTTGAAAAACTTTGACTTTTAGCTTTTTGTATCCAATCAGAAGGAACTGATTTCCCTTTGATAATGAGCCTGTTCATTGGAGTTCCAAAATAACTAATCGCCGATTTGAAATTCCATTGTTTATTGCCAAGATTCTCTCTAATACTCAAATTGTTGCTGAGGCCAAACATCGTAAATTTCTGATGCTGATTATAAAATGAATCATCTAAATAGGTGTCAGCATCACTCTTTCTGATTGTTGACTGCAACTTCAACATGTTGAATAGCAACCTGTTTTCGTTGTCTGATAAATATTCTAAGCGTAATTCAGGCTGATAAATATTTTGCCTTGGTGTAATAGATTCCCGTGCAGTCACAATGGAATCGCCGTTAGGATATATGCTTTCTGTCTGATATTCATATATCTTACGCAAATATGAGCAACTTGCATTGATACGAAAGGTTTCACCTTCCTTCATTTTACGTATAGTATTGATTCCTAATATATTGTTGTGAATCGATTCATAAAAATAATCATCTAATGGAGGTCTGCTTCCTCCCAATTCCGGTAGCGCAGAACTTGCAATAGAAGAATTATTTGAACCGCCATAATGGCTTAGGAGTTCATTCCGTCCCAAATGACCGTCATTAGAAAATTTTACTGTATTAATCGTTTGAAAAGTTGGAGTAAACAGCATTCCTGTTCCACCAACACCATAAAGCAACTTATCGCGTCGTGTTCCAGTTCGCACCTCAGACGTACCTATTGGCTTGAAACTGACTTTATTATTCAATTTAATATTAAGGGCTACTTCGTCACTCTTCTCCTTTTTGTCAATCTTAAACTGATGATGATGTCTCAGTACTTCAACTGAATTCACATTTTGAGCTGCAATATTTTTAGTTGCAACATTGTATTTGCCGCCCAACACATCGAGGCCTTCGATGTAAAAAGAGCTTATATCTTTTCCCATGTACTTGATGGAACCGCTTTCATTGACTGTGATTCCAGGAATCTTTTTCAAACCGTCCTCCAAGGTCAAATCACCGGAACTCAACAGAGGTTTGAGCGAATAATGAATTGTGTCCCCTTTCGAACGGACAACCGGCGCTTTTACAACAACTTCTTTTAGTTTGATTTCTTTCTCTTCCATAGAAATGTCCAGTCGAAGATTTTTAAGATCAACATTTCGAGAAACCGCTGCATATCCTAATTTCGAGAAATTTATGGTGACCGATTGTGCGGAAGAATAAACAGACAACTTATATCCGCCTTTATCGTTGGTTGAAGTATATGTTAATAACTTATTACCGTTCAATACTTTGACAAGTACATTCTCGATTGGTTCTTTTTTTGTATTTAGAATCGTTCCGGAAATAACCGTCTGAGCAAAAGTCCAAAAAGGGAAAAGAACAATTGCCAATATAAGGAAAAAGCGAGTCATATAATTACTTGACTTCTAATGGAATGTAGTAATAATGTCTGTAATCGAACTCAAAATTTTCATTAATAACAATCTTCGGATTACCTCTTTTCATTACAGTAACTGATTTGAGAGAATTTACAGGGATGAAATAAAAAGGATTTTTCACGCTCTGTACGTCAGTCTTAATCTTATTTCTGTATGTAATGAATTTATCTCTTGAAATCTTCTGATCTAATGGTGAATTGACGTCTTTGATATCCATTGTCAAGTGAAAAAGCGAATATGCCGCAAAACAATGTGTATGTTCCACATCTTCAGCTTTTAATATAAGGCCTGGAAGTCCGTTAAGTTTCCAAGGACCGGAAGTCGAAGGAATGTCTTCAGTGTACCAGGCAATCCAGCTTCTCCCGCCATAAGTCGCTTCAGCAGATTTGCATAAATAGCCGCAAACTGTCATAGTATCCTCCTTTAAAGTCCATGAAAGTTTATTCATCGGTTCTTCATAAACATAAAAAGCTGGATAAAGAGGTTCTCTGACTGTCATCTTTCCTTTTGGATAGTTCTGAACTACTGTACAATAACCATTTATCTGCGAATCTTCAATCCGAACAAGCTCATCAGGCAATTTAACTTGGCTCGCTTTCGCTTCGTTAAGAAATACTGTATAATCCTCAAACTTGCTGCATGCATCGCCAACCTGAAGCACATTCAACAAACTATCAGTTACCGGTTTAGAATCCACATCTTTCGTATAGATTAAATCAGTATAAAGACAAACCATTTTTGTATTTCCAACAATTGTTGATTGTTGCGCATAAGTAAATGTAGAAAGCAAAGAGATTGCAGAAAGAAAATAAATAAGTCTAATTCGTTTCATGTTGTTTTTGACTTTAAATTTTAAAATATGTCACAAAACTATTTCTCACACTAGTTGACTGAGGTCAACTCTAAACTTAAAAAAACTAAATTTTTCAAGTTGACTCCAGTCAACCATTCCTCATACATTAATTTTCAATCTGTTATAAAAATTTTAGTTACCTGTAAACATCTCTAAAAATTTTTCTCTTGATTCTATCCCCGTATTTTTAATTATCAAATCACGCTTTTTATAGACGGCCTGTTTTGTGCATCCGTACAACTTCGCAATATCAACATAGGAAAATCCGATATGCAACAGCGAGCAAAAATGTAATTCATCGACATTTTCTATGCCGTATTGACTTTTCAATTCATTTACGAAATCCGGTGTAGCTCTTTGAATTGTATCATTCATTTCTTCCCATAAAGAATCATCGATTTCATTCAAAGAATCAGGATTATTATAATTATACACAGCTATTTGAATCAGTTTCTGATAAATATCAGTCTTCTTAAAGTCATTGTAGCTGTTATTCTTTATCAGATTACTTACCTGATTCGACAACTCCTTCTCTTTTTGCAAATGTTCTTCCAAGAGTTTACCCATATTACTGTTAGTCTGCAACAGCTTATCTTTCTCTTCTTTCAGCCTTTTTGAGTGTTTCCTGAAAAACATAATAATAAAGAAAAGCAGTGCCAACAAGAGCAATGCAAAAAGAACCGTCAAATAAGGACTGGATAACTTTGTCGACTTTGAATTATAGCTGGAAATCAAGTTTCTAATGCCACTGGTCGTATTGGAATCTCTTGAAATAAAAAATGTAGAACCTTGATACTCCCTATAATTAACAATAATCCGATTATTCCCGTTATTCTTGAACACATAAACGCTGGAAATCATCGCCGGATTTGTTTGCATCCTTTTATCAACATAATAAGAAGCAGAATCGTACTTTTGAAGCCCATTGTAAGCTTCTTCCAAAACCAGACAATAGAATCCATATCGTTCATTGTCGAAATTCATTGAAGAGCCTTCGAGCGCTGCATCAACAGCCAATCTCCATTCTTTTGTCTTGCTGTATAGATTACTCAATGAAAAAAGAATATGCTCTTCCATAACTTTATCAGGATATTGCCGAATCATTCTATCTGCTTGTTTAATAAGCTGTTTTGCTTTATTATAATCAGCACTGTATAAATAGTTGTTTCCCCATCGAAGAAGAGTCAGAGCCATGTGAGAATAATCTTTCTTCTTTTTTTGCAATTGATATAACTCGGTGAAAAGATCGTCTGCTTCACGATAGAAACCATTACTCGACAGAAGTTCTCCCAAATCACCTTTAACAAGGACAATATAGTTCAGATAATCTGTTTTTTCAACGTAAGGCAAGGCAAGATACAATTGGTCAACAGCATTAACTATCTGTTTCATTTGAAGATAGTATTGGGCAAATAAATAGTGAGCTTTTGCTCTCTGCAAATCGCTTCCGTTTTGGTCATAGTATTTCACAGCAACCTTTATCATGGAATCAGATTCACTTATGGCATTATTTTTGTCCGCTAATTGTACTTTGAGTAACGCATAAGCCGCAATGTCAGAGGAATCAGTCAATGAAGACTTATTGAGATTTGCCAAAATTGCGACTGACTTTTCCGGATTGGAATCCATCAGTTTTTCAGCTTTAAGCAAATCAGCATTCTTGATTTCATTCTGTCGATCACAAGATACAACTAACAATAATACAGAGAATAATATTATATAAACTTTCGAATTCATATGCACACAAAAGTAATAACTTTAAATAGAAAGGCCATGCATGAATTAAGCTTTTGCATTTGAATATTCCCTTTTCTTTCGACCGATAAAAGTAAGGAATCGATTCATAAGATAATTAACCACGCCGAAGAGAACTAGTCCTATAAATTGAGCCCAATACGCATTCATGTCGCAAATTTCAACCAAAAAAAGCAAAACGAGAAACTGAACACCATAAGCGACAGCGAATGCAATCAAAAAGAAAGGTATTTCTCTCACAAATCGTCCGTCTGATGGAAATACCCAATATTTACACCAAATAAAATTATGAGTTTGAGCTACTAAATAAGCTACAACATTTGACCATATATAGTTGCAACTTAAATGCTTCATCATGAGCCATACAACAAATGCAGTTATTAAAGCATTGAGCGTACCGATAATGATAAAACGAATTATATGAACGGATTCTTTCATGTTTACTCAGCGAGCAAATCAATCAGCATTTGAAGCGCTGTTTCAGACGCTAAACAAATATTTTCACTACGATCATTCCCAAAATGACAGCATCTCGAAACAACTCTATCATTTACAGCTGCAGCAATCCAGACTGTTCCAACAGGTTTATCCTTTGTACCGCCGCCTGGACCTGCAACACCAGAAGTCGCAACAGCACAATTGCAATTCATTGCCGTAATCGTTCCTTTAGCCATTTCCTCTACGACCGGTTGACTGACAGCACCATACTGAATAAGATTCTCTTCATGAACGCCTAGCAGGCGATGTTTAACGTCATTGCTGTAAGAAACAATTCCTCCCTTAAAATAATCAGAACATCCCGGAACAAGTGTAATTAAATGTGCAATATAACCGCCGGTACAACTTTCTGCCGTTCCCATCGTAAGATTACGGGAACGAAGTATTTCTCCTATTCTTTCGTTTATTATCATACTTCTTGTCCCAATTGATTGACAACTCGAGCAAAAGGTACTGCTTCCATCGGGCAGAATTTCTTGTCGAAATACTTGAAATAACCTGTAATAGCAACCATTGCAGCATTATCAGTTGTATATGAAAAACGTGGAATATGAACATTCCAACCGCGACGGCGACCTTCTTCAGTCATCGCATCCCGAAGTCCACTATTTGCAGAGACACCGCCTGCAACTGCTATTTCGTTGATTTTCAAATCATGCGCAGCTTTACACAACTTATTCATTAATATATCGATGACTGTTGCCTGCAAAGAAGCACACAAATCATTTTTATTCTTCTCAATGAAGTCAGAATTTTTTTTCAATTCATCGCGCAAGGTGTAAAGGAAAGACGTTTTTAGTCCACTAAAACTATAATCGTAGCCAGGAAGCTGTGGTTTATGGAATGTAAAAGCCTGAGGATTTCCTTCATTTGCCAAACGATTGACAATCGGACCGCCAGGATAACCAAGCCCCATGACTTTTGCGCATTTGTCAAATGCCTCACCAGCAGCGTCATCAATCGTTTGTCCTATGACTTCCATATCATTATATGCTTTCACTTTAATTATCTGAGAATTCCCGCCAGAAACCAAAAGACACAGAAATGGAAACGACGGCGCAAGATTCTCCTCGGGAGTTTCTTTGATAAAATGCGCCAACACATGTGCCTGAAGATGATTGACATCAATCATCGGGACATTTAGCGATGCCGACAAACCTTTGGCAAAGGATGTTCCGACCAAAAGAGAACCGAGCAAACCAGGACCGCGAGTAAACGCAATTGCTGATATTTCAGACTTATCAATACCTGCCCTACGGATTGCTTCAGAAACGACTGGAATTATATTTTGTTGATGTGCTCGTGATGCAAGTTCCGGGACAACTCCACCATAAGCTTCGTGAACTGCTTGACTGGCAATAACATTTGAAAGCAAAACTTCATCGCGGATTATCGCTGATGATGTGTCATCGCATGATGACTCTATTCCAAGAATGGTAACACTCATAAATTGTAGTCTAAATTTAGTGCAAAATAACAAATTCTATCGCGATTATTATTAGATTTGCATTGAAAATAATGTCAATTCAAGTATCAAAGGCCTCAAATACATATTCGTAATTCTGCTTGCAGTTTTTTGGATTCTTTATGCAATGCCGGCAATTCTGCTGAAAATTCCAGCTGTTCAGCGGGAAGTATCTTCAATTGCTTCTCAACAACTTTCATCCAAAATCGGCGCTCCTGTTGAAATCGGCAATGTGAATGTCGAGTGGCTAAACCGTCTTTCCTTGAAAAATGTGACTGTAGAAGATAAAACCGGAACAGTTCTGCTGACAGCCAATCGTTTAACTGCGGGCTTTGAACTCATGCCCCTTTTGAAGAAAAAATTCGTATTCACAACTGTTCGCTTCTTCGGCTTCTCCATCAATCTCAAAAAGAAAACGCCAAAAGACCCTCTTAACCTTCAATTTATCATTAAAGCTTTCTCCAACAACGATTCGACGAAAAAGAAGAACAATGTGGACCTCAAAATAAATACTATATTAATTAGACGAGGCAATCTAAGGTATGATGTTCTCAGTGAGCCTTCTACACCTAGCCATTTCAACAAAAACCACATTAACATTCGAAACCTCAGTGCCAAAATATCTTTGAAAGCTTTTCGCAATGACACGTTAGACGCTTCAATCCGCAAACTTAGTTTGGACGAGGCTTCTGGTTTCCAACTTAATAGACTTAGCTTTTCAATCAACAGCAATCGTGATAGCGCTACTTTAAACAATCTGGAAATGCGATTACCTCGAAGCAACATCAGTATTGATCATGCTCATATTTATTGGCAAAAAGGTCCAATCGGGGAATCTCCAGTGTTTTTGCGTCTGCAACAATCTCAACTCTGCCCCGCAGACTTAAGTGCATTTGTGCCGGTTTTGGCCAATTTCAAAGAACTGGTTGATATCAAAGCCAGAATCAATGGTCATGTTGATGACATGCAACTAAACGACTTGATTCTCAAATATAATAATGAACTATTTCTAGATGGAAACATACGGATGAAAAACGTCACATCGTCTCAACACCTGTATTTTGAGGCGGCTGTAAACCGTTTTTCTGTCACAACAAATGGTATAACCTCTATTCTTCATAACATAAAACCAAACTCTACTCTTCCTGCGTTTGTTGCAAAATTAGGAACCGTTGGTTTTGTCGGAAAGTTTTCCGGACAACCAAAAGATTATAATGCATCTGGAAAAATTTCATCTGATATCGGAGATGTTAACGTAGACTTAAATGCCGGAAATCAAAACGGAAAAGACGATTTTATCAACGGTGAAGTTTCAACCGAGGCTTTTCAGCTAAACGATTTATTCGGTGAGAATAATCCATACGGAATAGCTTCTTTCGATGTGAAAATTGATGCACATCGAATACTAAAAGGCTCTTATTCAGGCAACGTTCAAGCTGACTTATATGACTTTGATTACAAAGGCTATCGATACAAAAATGTCAATCTTTCAGGCGATTTTAAGAAAAACGGATATAATGGAAAACTGAGTCTGAATGATCCGAACGGCACTGTATTTGCTGAGGGACTATTTTTAAACGACGGGAACAATTCACGCTTTAATTTTACAGCTGAAGTTTCTCATCTTCGCCCAGATAGCCTAAACCTCTCGTCTAAATACAAAAAGTCGGATATTTCCTTCGACTTGGCTGCAGATTTTACCGGTAACAATATAGATAATCTTGAAGGAAAGATTGCCGTCGACAATCTTACTTTCATTACAGAACCATCACGTTTCCACCTCGACTCATTGCTCGTCTCTGCAAAGGGCAATGCTAAGGACAGGCATTTGTCAATCCGTTCGGATGTCGTAAATGGTGAAATAACAGGTACTTATTCATTCTCAACGCTAATTTCAGATTTGCTCAACACTTTTCATGGATATCTTCCTGCCGTTGTAAATCCTAAGGAGAAAAAAAAATCGACGAACGATAATAACTTTACGATGCTGTTAACAATCAACAATACAGAAGATTTGTGTAACACACTACGCATTCCATTCATCGTCATCGAACCAAGTCGTGTATGTCTGGATTATAACAGTCATTTTAACAAATTCCGACTCGAAGCATATTTACCTCGCTTCCAAATGAATGGTTCCCTTTTCGAAAGCGGCTATGTTACCAGCTACAATCCGAATGATAATGTTCAACTTGAACTAAAAGCTGTAAACTATAATGACAAAGGGAACAAAAATTACCTAAATCTTAAGATGGATGCAAAGGATAACCGCATTAATTCCTTTATTTCATGGGACACCAACAAACAGCACATTTACAAGGCAGACCTATCAGCAACAGCAGTATTTGACAAAGACAAAAACGAAGCAGGTAAATCATATCTCCGCACAGAATTGACCCTCAATTCTACTCCTGTTATAATCAATGACACACTTTGGACTTTGCAACCGTCTGCAATTACTTTGGCTGAGGGAAGAGTTACAGTAGACAATTTTTCCCTCTCTCACAAAAAAGAATATTTGCACATCAATGGTAACATATCCAAAGAGCCAACAGATACTCTAATACTTGATATGAAACAGGTTGAATTAAGTTATATCTTCAATATTCTAAATATTCCTGTCCTTCAATTCGGAGGAAAAGGAACGGGAACTTTCAGATTGACAGATCTTGGTTCAAATATGAAAATCAATACAGACCTTGAAGTTCAGAACTTCTCATTCAATCAAGCTATCCTCGGTCGACTTAACCTTTTCAGTGAATGGGACAATGACCAAAAAGGTATTATGATGATGGGAAGCATTTATAAGAATGATTCGACTTGGACTGATGTAAATGGTTATGTTTATCCTGTCGGTAAAAAAGCGGGGATTTCTCTGTACTTTGATGCTAAGGACCTTAATATGGCATTTCTCAAACCTTTTACTGAAAATGTTGTTAAAAACTTAAGAGGACAAGGTTTTGGGAAAGTGCACCTCTTTGGTCCTTTCAGCGCTTTGGATGTTGAAGGAGATGCTTTCATAGCTGATGGCGGTGTTGGAATTGACTATCTCAATACATATTATACATTTAATGATTCACTTCATCTTCGTAGTGGTAAAATTCTTGCCCACAACATTTTAGTTAATGATAAATATGGGAATAAGGGTACATTAAATCTTGCAGTCAATCACAATCATTTCCGTGATTTTTCTTTTAATGTAGATGTACAAACTCAGCACACTTTAGTTTATGATGAGACGGAAAAACATAATGCTAATATTTATGGTCCTATTTTTGCCACTGGAACAGCGTCTATTAAAGGGGCAAATTCTTTGATTACATTTGACCTCAATATGCGAAGTGACCCCAAGACGAATGTTACTCTCAACTATATGGGAAACAACGCTTCATCAGAATACAACTTTATCAATTTTGTCAAAAAGGATCAATCGAACCAGACGACTTCTGATTCAGTCGTGGTCAAAAAAAATGATAGTGGAACGGAATATCGCTTGAATCTCTTAGTTGACATTACTCCTGATGCTAAAATCAACTTTGTTATGGATCCTGTTGCCGGTGACAAAATTGCCGGTAATTGCAATGGAAGCTTGCAAATTCAATATGGAACAAAATCAGATTTTCACATGTATGGAAATCTAAGCATTCTCGAAGGAATCTATAATTTTAGTCTTCAGCAGATTATACATAAAGACTTCAAAATCCGAGAAAATAGTACAATAAATTTTCACGGTGATCCATACGAGGCCCTTTTAAATGTAAATGCCATTTATAATCTAACGGCAAACATTCAAGACTTGGACCAAACCTTCGCTATGGAAAGTGCAAGAAGGAATGTTCCTGTCAATTGCGTACTTAAACTCGATGGCGTTTTACGTAATCCAACAATTTCATTCGACCTTGAACTTCCAGGTTCAAATGAGGAACTAGAACGACAGGTAAAGAGTTTGGTTAACACTGAAGACATGATGACGAAACAAATCGTTTATTTACTTGTGCTTAACAAATTCTATACCCCTGACTATAGCGAAAACACTTATCGTTCCAGCGAATTTGGAGCTGTCGCATCGGCTGCTATGTCTCAACAACTTTCAAGTATCTTGAACAGTTTGACTGACAAAGTTCAACTAGGGACAAACATCAGAACAAGTGAAGAAGGCATTCAAGATACAGAAGTTGAGATGTTGCTGACAAGTCAGCTCCTCGATAACAGATTGATTTTTAATGGAAATTTCGGCTATAAGAACAGAAGTAGTTTGGCGCAGAAGAATGCGTTCATTGGAGAATTCGATCTCGAATACAAACTCACTCGCAATGGAGATTTCAGACTTAAGGCATATAATCATGCAAATGAAATGTACATGTATTTGCGACAAGCAATGACGACTCAAGGCGTTGGTATAATGTATAAAAAAGATTTTACGCGTCTTTCAGACATTTTTCATCGTAGAAATCTACTTCTACTTGCTCTTCCATCCGATAGCACAAATCGAAAGAAAAATGAAGCAGAAGTCATCAAATAATTCTATGAATCAAAGACAAAATTTTGATAAGAGTTTTTAACCATTATCATAAAACAAATTTGATCAATAAGTAAAATGTTGAATACTTGCTCTAAGAAAACGCTCTTACAATAAGTTCCAACAATCTTTCTTTTGCTATGGAAAAATCCTGTTGCGTTCCAAGTTCTTGTGCAACTGACGTAACACCTTTATCAGTGAATCCGCATGGATTTATAAGAGTAAAATAACTCAAATTGGTATTAATGTTAAGAGCAAAACCATGCATTACAACGAAACGGCTGCTGCGAACGCCAATCGCACAGATTTTTCTTGCTCTGCCTGCAACGTTTGGTTCTATCCAAACTCCTGTTGCTCCAGGTAAACGTTCTCCCTTAATTCCGTAAAAGGAAAGGAATTGAATGACGATTTCTTCAATTGTATATATATATTCCCGCAATCCCATCTTCCAACAATCAAGATCGAAAATTGGATAAGCAGTGATTTGTCCAGGTCCATGATAAGTAATATCTCCGCCGCGTGAAATATGATAGAAATCTATACCTTTGTCAATTAGAAGTTTTTGAGAAATCAAAAGATTTGAATCTTTACCACTCTTTCCAAGAGTAAAAACAGGATTATGCTCACAGAAAAGCAAGCGATTCATTGCTGATGTATCGTCATTGTTGGCTTTTGCAGCTAAAATACCATCAAAAACAGCTGTTTGACGCTTCAATGCCTCAGCATAGTCGATTCGCCCGAAGTCTTCAAAATCAAATTTGCTCTCCATTTGCTTCTATAACGAGATTTACCTGAATTATAATTATTCTTACCATTGTCATAACCCATTTCAACTTTCAAAAGTTTACTCATCAAAGAAAGGATTTTTGCCTGCCGATGACGGACATATGACGAAGGATTTGCAGAATTGAAACGTCTTGGATTCGGAAGAGTTGCCGCAATAAGTGCAGCTTCCCGTTTTGTGAGGTCTTTTGCATCTTTATTGAAATGAAGTTTTGCAACTGATTGAGCTCCATAAATTCCATCCCCCATTTCAATCGAGTTGAGATAAACTTCCATAATTCGTTTTTTTCCCCAGATCCATTCAATTAAAACTGTAAAATAAGCTTCTAATCCTTTGCGCAAATAACTCCGTCCAGGCCAAAGGAACACATTTTTTGCCGTTTGTTGCGTGATTGTACTTGCACCGCGAACTCGCTTACCTTTCATTGCATCTTCCTGAGCTATGATTATTTGATGTACATCAAAACCATGATGTTCAAGAAACAAGTTATCTTCTGATGTAACGACTGATTGAACTAACGGCTGAGCAATATGATCAAGAGAAACCCATTGATGATGAAGCGTCAAAGGTTTAGAATCATGTTTTTGCTCAATAAGCCTAATAAACATGAGTGGAGTAATCCATACCGGCACGAATTTCAACACGACCACCGACAATATTGTTGAAACAAAGAAGAATATCAGAATCCTTCTTATCCAAATCCAGCACTTTCTTAAAACCATTATCTTTCTAGTGACAAACTATTTTTTCCAATAAAGTTCCATCTGCTCAAGTGTCTTTCCTTTTGTTTCAGGGACACATTTCCAAATAAAGATAGCCGCCAAAATGCCCATCAACCCATATATCCAATAGGATAAACCATGATTAAAGATAGTGGTTAGCATTTGATTCTTATCAAGCATAGGGAAAGTCCATGAAACCAAGAAATTGGCAATCCATTGTGCTGCGACTGCGATGCTCATCACCATGGAGCGAAGAGAATTCGGAAATATTTCTGCTAGCAACACCCAACAAACCGGTCCCCAAGACATTGCAAAACCTGCTGTATAAACCAACATGCAAATAAGAGATGTCATGCCAACCGTGTGAGTATAAAATGTTGTTCCAAGAATTATCATAGAGAAAGCCATTATTAAAGCCCCAACTATCATCAATGGACGACGACCGAATTTATCAACCGTAAGAATTGCTAAAATTGTAAACGACAAATTGACTGCTCCAACAATAATCTGCTGGAAAAGAGCAGCGTTTGTTCCCGCACCCATCGTTTTGAAGATTTCAGGAGCATAATATAAAACGACGTTAATGCCTACAAACTGTTGGAATGCTGAAAGCAATACACCAATAATTATAATGCGAAAACCAAAAGAACGAATAGGAAACAAAAGAGCTATTAAAAAACTGAAGATCAAAGAAATTTCCAAAGCGCTTGTGTTATTTGTAAGCTTAAGAGATACAAAACTAAAAACAAACAACAATAACCAAACGCCCATAAATTGAAAATAAGGCCGCATTGACGGAACTTTGGCATGAAAACTTTCCTTAATCTCAACAAGTTCGCTCTGAACAGAGGATTTATCCATCAGATAACCGAGGATCTTTATAGCCTTCTCATCTTTACCTCGCATGACAAGATATCGAGGCGTTTCCGGAACGAACAATAATGAAATTAGGAATATTACATCAGGAATTGCTTCCGATGCGAACATCCAACGCCAACCGACAGAATGCAACCATTCTGCATTACCTTGCAAGGCAATTGCATAGTTTACAAAGTAGACGACCAACATTCCAAAAATAATTGCAAACTGATTCCACGATACAAGATTTCCGCGTCTGTCAGCTGGAGCCATTTCTGCAATGTACATTGGTGAAACCATTGAAGCCAAACCTACTCCAACTCCTCCAATTATACGATAAATAACGAATAGTGTCATAAATGTATAATCCCCTGAACCTGGCCAACCAATAAACATCTCTGGCCAAGCAGAACCAATAGCAGAAAATAAGAAAAGACAGGCGGCTAAGAATAATGTTGGCTTTCTTCCGATGCTTTGACTACTCCAACCAGCAAAAGATGCTCCGATAATGCAACCAATAAGCGCACTGCTAACTACAAATCCTTCAAGAGCATTAGCTTGGTCGAGAGGCAAGTCAAATGGTTCAATAAAAAACACACGAAGAGACTCAACAGTTCCAGAAATGACAGCCGTATCATAACCAAACAAAAGTCCACCTATGGTAGCAACTAATGTTACACCAAATATATAGGTACGATTACTTTTCATACTCTGATTTAAACAGTTAAATGTAACTGCCGACAATCATTTCATACAATTCTTGTTTGCCGCTTATCTGCTTAGGCTCATCACTTGAGAAAGCTATTTTCTCCAAATCTTCAAGTCTCAAATCACCGGATTCATAAGCTTTTCCATCACCGCTATTATAGCTTGCATAACGTTCTGCACGCATTTTCAAATAATTAGAATTCTCTAAAATCGCTGATGCTGCCATAAGTGCACGGGCGAATGTATCCATTCCACTAATATGAGCAATAAAGATGTCTTCCAAATCAGTTGAATTTCTGCGAGTCTTAGCATCAAAGTTCGTACCACCCGTAACAAATCCACCTGCTTGCAGCAGAACGAGCCAAGATTGTGTTAATTCATAAACGTCAACGGGAAACTGGTCCGTATCCCACCCATTCTGATAATCACCACGATTAGCGTCAATGCTTCCTATCAAACCAGCATCAGCACAACATTGTAATTCATGCGTAAATGTATGACCTGCAAGAGTAGCATGATTAACTTCTATATTCAACTTGAAATCTTTATCAAGTCTATAATGGCGAAGGAATCCTATTACAGTCTCAGCATCAACATCATATTGATGCTTTGTTGGTTCCATTGGCTTAGGTTCAATCAAGAATGTACCATTAAATCCATTTTTTCGACCATAATCACGTGCCATTGTTAACATCATCGCAAGATGATCCTTTTCGCGCTTCATATCTGTATTAAGGAGAGTCATATATCCTTCTCGTCCACCCCAAAATACATAATTTTCTGCCTCTAGAGCAATCGCTGCGTCGATGGCATTTTTAATTTGTGTACCTGCAAAAGCAACCACATTGAAATCAGGATTCGTTGCAGCGCCATTCATATATCTTTTATGTCCAAAGACATTTGCAGTGCTCCAGAGTAGTTTTTTACCCGTCGCAAGTTGATGTTCTTTTGCAAAACCAATCATCGTATGCAAATCTTTCTCAAATTCACTGATTGTTGGAGCTTCATCAACGACATCAACATCATGAAAGCAATAATAAGGGATTGAGCACTTTGTCATAAATTCAAATGCTGCATCCATTTTATATTTAGCCCTTGTAATTCGATCTGAAGAATCGTTCCAAGGAAAAGTCTTTGTTCCACCTCCGAATTGATCACCACCAATATTACCAAGTGTGTGCCAATAGGCCATTGCAAAACGCAAATGGTCCTTTAAAGTCTTTCCCATTACGACCTTATTTTCATCATAATAATGAAATGCCAAAGGATTTTTTGATTCTTTTCCTTCGAACTGAATCTTTCCTATACCAGGAAAGAACTCTTTTTCTCCTTTAAAGTAATCCATACCGTATTATATTAATTCATTACATATCAAATATCACTATAACTTCTTACAAAACAATCTGGTTCAGACGCTCTTTCCACAATTCAAAAGCAGCACAATATCTATCAGCTTTCAACCCATCAGGTTCAATCACATTAATTCTCTTCAATGATGAGAAAGCTTCTTCAGTAGACTTATAAATATTTGCACCGATTCCAGCACCCTTAGCTGCACCAACTGCACCATTCGTATCATAGAGTTCAATAATAGCACCTGTTACGCCGGCAAGAGCCTCCAAAAACAACGGACTCAAAAACAAATTAGCATTCCCCGCACGGATAACATCGATATTGATACCCATTTCATTCATGATATCCATTCCATATTTAAATGAAAAGACAATTCCCTCTTGTGCTGCACGAATAATATGCGGTTTTTGATGAATATTAAAATTAAGACCTAAAACGGAGCAATTTGCAGGGTGATTTTGAAGCATTCTTTCAGCACCATTACCAAAAGGTAATATAGACAGGCCCTCTGCTCCAATAGGTGTTGTAGCAGCCAAATCATTCATTTTCTCGTAGCTGATACCTTCAGGCGCTACATTCTTCTTCATCCATGAATTGAGAATGCCGACGCCATTTATACAGAGCAATACTCCTAAACGGGCATTCTCTGTTGAATGGTTGACATGAGCAAAAGTATTTACTCTCGAGAATTTATCATAATTAACCATTCCATTAACACCATAAACAACTCCAGATGTACCTCCAGTTGCTGCAATTTCTCCCGGATTAAGGACGTTTAGAGAAAGGGCATTATTTGGCTGATCTCCAGCACGATATGTAACAGGAGTGCCTTTTTTCATTCCCAGTTCATTGGCGACCTGCGCCATCAGTTCACCTTGAATACCAAATGTTGGACGAATGGGCGGAACGATATATTCACTAAAACCAAAAAAATTCATCAATTCCTTTGATATATGGTTCTCTCTAAAATCCCAAAATACACCCTCAGACAGTCCAGAAACAGTTGTGCTGATATCGCCTGTAAATCTCATCGCGATATAATCCCCAGGCAACATAAACTTATAAACTTTATCAAACAAAGTCGGCTCATGATCTTTAACCCAAGCGAGTTTAGAAGCTGTAAAATTACCAGGAGAATTGAGTAAATGTGACAAACAGTATTTTTCACCAAGAGATTCAAATGCTAAATCACCATAATGTATTGCTCTACTGTCACACCAAATAATAGAAGGACGAATTACCTGCATATCCTGATCAACCAAAACCAATCCATGCATTTGATATGATATACCAATTGCTTCAATGTTTTTACCATCGATATTTGATTTGGCTATTGCACCGCGAATAGCCATTTTTAATCCGTTCCACCAATCTTCTGGATTCTGTTCTGCCCAACCAGGGTGAACAGCATAAATTGGAGCTTCTTCTTTTGGATAAAAATCTGAGGCAACTGTTATGCCGGTTTCATCATCAACAATCGAAGCTTTTATAAATGAACTTCCTATATCACAACCCAATAAATACATTATTTATAGCATTAAAATATGGTGAACTTGATATCTCTCTTTCCCTAATAATACAGATTAAACTGATTAAAATAAAATGGCATTATTAAAAACGACATTAATTATAGACAGAAAAATTCCACTACAAACGTGGAATTTTTCTGTCTATGACCAAAATTCTTTAAGGATTTATTTTACAAACTTGCTCCTTTGCAAATAATCACAACATCCTTTCACACCCTCAAATTGAGTTTCACCATGGGGCATTCCTTCCAATTCTACAAAATAGTCCTTATAACCATTTGCATAGAATGTCTTGAAAATCATTTCAAAGTTCATCATACCTGATTGTCCAAGCACAAAACGATCTTTAATATGCAATAATTTAATACGATTAGCGAAACGTTGCATATAATCCACAGGATCATTCATGCCCATAACAGTCCAATAAACATCCATCTCAAAGAATACTTTATCCGGATCAGTATTTGCCAAAAACAGATCATAAATCTTATCTCCCTTTGCGCCTCTACCATAAGAAGGTTCTTTTCCTCCTGGAATGACTGAATAGAATTCAGAGTTATGATTATGATATCCAAATGGGAAACCCTGGTCTTTAACAATCTCGCCAACTTTATTGAATACTTCAGCAACAGTCTTTACTTCTTCAACATTGTTTGTTTGAGGAAGTCCTGGCTGAACTAAATATTTCAGGCCTAATTCTGCATGGTCAGCCGCACATTTTTTCCAAAAGTCATAAACTTTCTCTTTATTAGCAGCTGTAGTATAATCTCTGATTGGAGGATTAACGTGGGCACTCAAAACCTTCAAACCATTATCTTCAGCCATTTGTTTAAATTCTTTCATTGAATAGCCATAGGTTTTACCGGTTTTGTAATCATAAGAAGCGTTCTCAAGATTAGTATAACCTATTGCCTTGATTTTCTTTAAGCCAGCAGGAACGTCTTTGGAAAACTCACTGAAAAGAGAATATACCTGAAGACCTATCACTTTTTTCCCTTCTATCATAGTTGAGGAAGGAATAGATGCAACATTAGAAGCTGCTGCACTACCAACCTTGCTTGCCATAAAGCTGCCTGCTGCAAGCAAAGAAGCATTTTTTAAAAAATCTCTTCTATTTATCATGATATTTGTTTTTAATTGCCCAAAGATATACAATAATTCTTACAACATAAACAGCTTTTCCCATTTTTCCGTAAGAAATAAAAAAAGCGAAAAAAGTTTGTGTATATCGAAAGGTTTCATTTTCTTTGCACCGCCTTAAGCAAAATGGTACCTTGGCCGAGCGGTTAGGCATTGGTCTGCAAAACCAAGTAGGGCGGTTCGACTCCGCCAGGTACCTCAAATATTCCCATTATTTTCCTTCCCACATAATTTTTTTAAGTTTGCTCTTCTGATTGTCATTCAATCTGGACTAGAAAGCTCTTCGTATTACAGCGAATCTGATTATCATACATAGCTTCGACAGCAAACGGTGGTAAATAGAAACGTCCTGAATAAACAGCGCAAAGTTTCAACTGGAACGTAACTCTTCCGCCAATAGGCATATAATCGATATAGCTATAAACACGGTCATCACGGATATCTTGATAACTAATCATCGAATTCGTGGCAGTTTCCTCTCCATTTAAATAACGTGTATTAAGTATTTCCCAACCTGCAGGAAGAATCTCCTTCACAACCAGTCGTTTGAGAGGGTGTGTAGACACATTGGTCACTGTTGCTGTCAGTTTGAAATTAGTTCCCTGAACCATGTTATCCAGACTCACTTCATTTCCCTTTAGATCTGTGCAATTCACATTGAGAGAAATGCCATTCTCGTAAGATTGTTCTTCGCCTTGAGCAGGCGTTCCTTTAGAAATTAGACGAACAAACAATGTCGATTGACCATCATTCTTAAACTTAACAGTAGTTCTCTTTCCAAGATTGTTACCGATATTGGCTGACCAAAGATTTCGATTAGACTTTTGAACAATAGTCTGACCAGAATAGGTATACGAGAAATTCATTTCTCCTGAAATTTTGAATTTTTTCAGATACTGAGCAAAGGCGACCAATCCAAATGCACGCGATTGGGTTGAAAACCAAAGATTTTCATCCGACAAGCTCTTAGAAATATCTGTTGCAAGGGCCGCAGCTTCACTATCATTACCAAGAAGACAAAGTGTTATCAGACGGATAGATGTGTCTCGAAGATTACTGCCAAAAGTCTCGTCTTTCCAATCATACTGTGAAGGGAAGATTCTTGAAGCAATCAATTGCTTTGCTACATTTCTGTTTCCTGTGAGCACATATGCTGAAGCAAGCAGCCATCGTGAAATCTGCTGTAATTTCTGCTGTTCTTTGAGTCTGTTCATTGCTCCCAATTCAGGAGTTCGAGCAAGAGCAAGGACAAACAAACGATAAGCCTCCGTTGTCTCTTCGCTACTAAATACAGGATTCTTGTTGTCGTTCTTGTAAGAACGAGCAACACGACGCAGATAGTTAATTAATCCATTATATATCGAACCTGGCACACTATAACCGCGAGCTATCGCTTCTGTCAAGAAATGAGCCGTATAAACAGAGGCCCAACCTTGAACGTCAGTGCTTCCAGGCCAATAGCTCATTGAACCATCGACAGTTTGATATGAACGAAGTTTATTAATAATTTCCTTCACAGCAGCCTCGCTCTGAGCAGACTCTTTTTTAGTTATCGAAGCAATTTGACTAAGATACAACTGTGGAAAAGCTTTAGAAACAAGTTGCTCAACACATGTGTATTGATAATCACGCAAGAATTCCATATTCTTAGCCAGATTGATTGGAGGAACAGAATAGACTTCCATTGAAAGGCTATTTCCGCTTTCACCAGGTAACTCTAATGTCTGAGCAAACGATTTACCAGCTTGGATTGTAATCGGCATAACTTTAACCTGTTCTGTTTTCACAGAACGAATTTCAATATCTGTATTATAAACTGACTTATCTCCCTTACCAACAGCAGTCAATGTAACATGTCCTGCACCAGAAGAACCATTTGTACGAACGCGGAAATGAGTAACCTTGTCGCCTTGTTCACTAAATGAAACTGTTTGTATAGAGTTACCAACAACTTGCATATTTTTCGAGACAGCAATACTTACATTAACTGTTCCCACTTTTTTCTCCGTTGCAAAAACAGTTGCTGGTACGTCCACCTCTTCTTCTGTTCCAATAACTCGAGGCAAAGTACCCAATAGCATAACCGGTTTGCGTACCAAAATGCTCTTTTCTGCATTGCCAAAGGCCTGTCCGTCACCTGCAACAACCATGACCTTAACACGTCCAACATATTCAGGCATCTTTAATTTAATTGTACGAGACTCGCCTTTTTTTAGTTGAACTGGACCAACATATGAAACGACTGGTTTAAAGCGATTGACTGTTGCCTTTGGACCTTTCTGCAACTGATCATCTCCGCCAATGCTGAACAACTGCTCAATGCGTCCACCATATGCGCCAACAATATAATCATAAATATCCCAAGTATTTACGCCAAGCGCCTCACGTGCATTGAATGTCTTCCACGGATCCGGCGTTTGGAAATTTGTCAAGTCGATTAAGCCCTCATCAACCACAGCAAGTGTAAATGCCATTGCACGGTTATTCTTTTCAGAAACAGTAATCTGATAATCTTGCTCCGGCTTAATCTCAACAGCAGACTTGATAATCGGTGTAAGATGGCTGTTCTCAGCACTAACTGATACCGGCATAACTCCATACATTCTAATAGGAAGATCATTCTTTGTGATGCCATGCGGTTGTAACAACGTAATATAAACATATGCATTAGGTTGCATCTCTTCAGTCACATCAAGATGAACAGACGTTAACTGATCGTCGCAAACCTTTTCTGTCAACGAAAGAAGTTGTGTACCATTTTCCACTCCTATGACTGCTCTGCTTCCTTTAACAGAAGGAAATGTAACAACCATCTTATCTCCAGGTTTATAATTTTCTTTGTCTGTATTGAACGAAAGCTTTGTTGCAGCATTCGAACCATCAATACTACGACGTCCCTCACTATTAGGCCAATCAAAATAACTTAATACTCCAGTCGAATGATTACCTAAAACATCTTTCACTCGTATAAAATAAGTACCCCAATTTTCATCTTCAAAAGACAGATTGAAACTTCCATATCCACCCGGGTTTGTTGTTACATCAAATGATTTGATAGGTTTATTGAATGAATTTGAGACGAAATTAACCAAATCGCTACGATCACTGCTCCACCACCAATACCACTCAACTTTAAATACATCAACTTTAAGGTGAGAATTAGCAGCAGGTGTTCCATCATAATTTACTGAGGCAACTTTGTAAGCATAGTTTCTTCCTGTATCAAGATGATCTCCTTTTTGTGAAGGAGCTAAAATGCCAGCGAATTTACGATAAGGAGAATAAACTACACGAGATGAATTGATGCTGAAATCTCCACTCTCTTCAAATACTCGAGTTACTAAATTTCCAACCAACATACCTGGAGCGGAATTTCCAACGTTGAAATTAGCAGTCACTTCTGTATTACCTTCATCATCAGTCGTTCCAGTAATCAAACTACTCGATTCGTTAGAGAATGTTTTAGAAGGGTCATCGAATACATAATCCTTATACTTAGAAAAAGATGTTTTAGTTGATATAAAAGTTCCTTCTATTTCATATCTCATATTATGCGCTTTTGCTCCCTGCAGCCATTCCACATGCATTGGTGCATTGAGAGCCTCTCCTCTAAGTACAGTTTCTTGAGGAACGCGCAAATTGATTTTTAATCGATTAGGTTTAATCGTTTCAATACGGATTCTCTTACTAAAGGTTGCTCCTCCTACCTTAACTGTCGCTGTCCAAGCTCCTGTTGGAGCATCGCTTTCTGTAACCATAGAAAAGGCATAAACACCCATAACGCCATTGACTTGCGTTTGACGCTGATATAATTGTCCAAGAGGATTTGTAAGTTCCATCACAACAGGAATATTTGAAGGCAATTTCTTTGTACGGTCATTTAGCATGAAACTTAAATGTAAAACATCGCCCGGACGCCAAACACCTCGTTCTCCATAAATAAAACCTTTAATGCCTCTTTGAACAACTTCACCTGAAGCGTCAAAATCACTCAAAGACAAGGCAGAGCCTTTGTCGACACGAAGATATGAACGCTGATTATCTTTTGTGGCTATAACATAAAAAGGTGTTCCGGTATATGAAAGGGTCAACATACCATCACCATTGCTCTTTCCTTCAGATATCTTTTGATTTTGATAATTATATAAATCTACTTTGACGCCGCTTTCAGGTTTTGTAGTAAGAATATTATGAATAAGAATAGTCATCTCATGATTCCCACCCGCAATGGCCATTAGACCTAAATCTGTAGCTAAGACATTACGACTGACAGAACGGTTGTGATAATAGCTTGACGTACAAGGATTATCTCGTTTCTCATAATCATAATCGTTCCAGTCTTCATCATCATTTGAACTACTAAAATAATAACCGCCATCATCGAACTGAGAGAGTTCTTCTTCAAACTTTACTTTATCATTAGCCAAAATCTGTGCTTTAGACAATTGATTTTGCCTTCCGCACGGATAAGCTGATAAGTCCTTGTTAAAAGAAAGTTGAATATGATAAATAGCACCCGGTTCAGGCTTCATCAATTGACTTAAATCGATAGAATATGTATTCCACTGACCGATGTCAGCTGAACCTTCATCGAAGAAAATAGTCTTTAATGCAACAAGCCGTCCGACCTGCATCAGATTCTCTGTGCCATTAAGATTATTATTCTGTAAAAACTGACCAATATTCTGTTCGAAAATACGGACGACACGAACTGTTACGCCACGTAACCAAATAGCTTGAAATGGAACGCTCAATTGCTTGGACCGTGGAATTATCACTCCTTCCCCGACAAATCTAACAGCCGGCAAAGATTTATCTACTTCAACTTGAGTTACAATATTAGAGTTCAATGAAACACCTTTTGAATTACGTATATTGCCACTCAAATGGACATTTAAAGTGCCGGCTTTACCTTCATCAGGATAAAGACGGATACGATTATCGTCGATAGTAACTGTTTCATTCTTATTCTCCTCAATATATGCCAAACCATCCATATTTTGCGTTTCATCAAGGCGCTTCGTAAGTGTTACCTCAATATAGCGTTCCGGTTTGGAAACAAAACGAACTTTATAGAGGCCAAAGAAATCTTTAGCAGGAATTTCCACTCCTAAGATTTCTTCTTCCGGAACATCTAATTTATTAGATGCAACTTGCAAATGAATGGTCCGTTTTTTTGCACTTGGAGCTACATTTCTCATGATTACGATATGTTCACGTCCATCGGCACTATGCTGCCACTGGACATCGCTTGGCTCCGTAAATGCAACAAGAGACTCGACCGTCTTAGGGCTTTCTTTATCAGGAGTAAAAAGAGAGCATGAAATATCGTAAGCATCTTCGTTCCTATCATTAACACCCAATTGTTTAAGTTCGCCTTGTAATGTTAATGGCAACGTAGTGAAGGTGAAAGAGAATTTCTTATCTTTACCTTTAACATCAAACCATTTTGACAATTTGGCAGAGAAAGTATATGTCGTTCCATGTTTAAAGCTGGTTTTCGGCTTAAACATGATGGTTCGATTTCCTGAGAAAGAGTATGTTCCCTCAACCTTAGGTTTGATACTTACTAATTTCTGCAATTCTTCAACATTCATCTTTGCAGACGGAATGTCTTGATTAAAAATCAAATAAACAGGCGTAAATCTGGAAATCGTGCCAAAAGTAAATGCCTCAACATAGGGATTTGTTGGAATCTCTTCATCACCATCCTTTAAGCCACAACTTGGGAAAATTGAGGTAAAACTTAAGGTCATTAGCAAAGTCAAAATAATTGAGTTCGTTTTTTTCATAAAATAGAAACTTAAAGATGAAATAGCTTTGTGTTATTCTTAGCCTTTTGGCTATTTTGCAAATATACATATAATTCTTACTAAATGCAAGTACTCCGCTCAATCAATTTTTTATTCATTATAACAATACATCAATACCATTCAACCCAAATTCTAAACCATCATAGAAAGAAAGTAACAACAAAACACAGAAACTTTTCATATCTTTGCTGAACAGCCAAATGAATAGGTTGATATTCATAATCTTTAATTACATAATAAAGCGATATAAAATAATGCCGAACAAAGAAATCTTCCAGTTCTTAAAAGAATTGGCAGCGAACAATAATAGAGAATGGTTTAAAGAACACAAAGACGAGTATGATGCTGTTAGGACAACATTTGAAGATATTGTTCGGAAACTGATTATTCACATTGCTTCATTTGATGATACGGTTGCAAACCTGGAAGTCAAAGACTGCATCTATCGTATTTATCGAGACATCAGATTCTCTCCTGACAAGTCCCCGTATAAAAGACATTTTGGAGCATATTTCAATCCGTCGGGCAAACAGGCTTGCTATGGAGGATATTATTTTCATCTACAACCAGGAGAAAGCCTTGTAGCATGCGGAACTTGGTGTTTGCCTTCTGCTCAACTCAAAGCGCTTCGCCAAGCAGTTGTCGACTATATAGACGAATTTCGAGCTATTGTTGAAGCACCTGATTTCAAACATTATTTTCCTCAAATCGGTACAGAATTTCTGAAGAAGATGCCAGTTGGCTTTCCTAAAGATTTTCCATATCCTAATTATCTTCGCTGCAAAGATTATTCGTGTTGCTGGTATTTCCCAGATGACTTTCTTGACAATGACGGATGGATAGACGAGATAACAAAAGTTTTCAAACTCATGAAACCTTTCAACGATTTTCTCGACTACAGCATTAACGGAAACTATTAAAAAAGAGAGACAAGCCGAATAGCTTGTCTCTCTTTTAAATTATCAATTGATTATTCTTCTATCGACTTAATTATTTCCTGACCGATCGCTTGAGCTTCTTCCATCGTATGAGCTTCAGAATAAATACGTATAATTGGCTCAGTATTGCTCTTGCGAAGATGTACCCATTTCTCCGGAAAATCAATTTTGACGCCATCAATATCGGTGATGTCATAAGCAGAATATTTTTCTTTCACACGTTCTAGAACCGCATCAACATCAATATCAGGAGTAAGCTGTACCTTTTGTTTGGAAATGAAATATGACGGATAAGTAGCTTTAAGTTCACTCACTTTCATCTTCTTATGAGCCAAATTAGAAAGGAATAGGCCTATTCCGACCAGTGCATCGCGGCCATAATGACTTTCAGGATAAATAACTCCGCCATTGCCTTCACCGCCAATAATAGCATTGACTTCTTTCATTTTCGTTACTACATTGACTTCTCCAACTGCTGCGGCAAAATATTTACCTCCATGAACTTGCGTCACATCACGAAGTGCACGGCTAGAGCTCAGATTACTTACAGTATTACCTGGAGTATTGCTTAAAACATAATCACTTACAGACACAAGCGTATATTCTTCACCAAACATTTCTCCATTCTCACAAATAATCGCAAGTCTGTCTACATCCGGATCAACAGCAAAACCGACATCAGCATTAGCTGTTTTCATCAATCTAGAGATTTCGGTAAGATTCTCAGGAATCGGTTCCGGATTGTGGGCAAAGTTACCATGTGGCGCGCAATGAAGCTTAAAGATTTCCTTTACGCCCAGAGCTGAAAGCAAATCAGGAATAATCTTTCCTCCTACTGAGTTGACGCAATCAATTGCGACACGGAATTTAGCCGCTTTGATAGCCGGGACATCTACCAGCTTCAAATTCAGCACACTTTCAATATGTTTCTTTTTATAACTTGCATTGTCCGTTGCCTTACCTACATGGTCGACATCTGCAAAAGTAAAAGCTTCATCAGCAGCTAAACGGAGGACTTCATTACCTTCAGCTTTATCAAGGAATTCTCCACGTTCATTCAAAAGCTTTAATGCATTCCATTGACGTGGATTGTGACTTGCTGTTAAAATAATACCTCCGGCCGCACCTTCCATTACAACAGCAAGTTCTGTTGTTGGAGTTGTTGCCAAGCCAATGTCAACAACGTCAAAACCCATCCCCATCAAAGTACCGACTACAACGTTTCTTACCATTTCACCGGAAATGCGTGCATCACGGCCAACGACAATTTTATTGGTTATAACCTTTGTATTATTTCTAATGAATGTAGCATAAGCTGCAACAAACTTCACAATAGCCAAAGGGTTTAGTCCTTCATCAGGCAAACCACCAATAGTTCCGCGAATACCAGAAATAGATTTGATTAATGTCATATTTATAAATATATATAATGTTATTATTAGACTTTGTATTCAAATTCTTTTAATGCTTTTTCGAATAAGTCAATCGCCTCCTGAAGACTGCCATAGAATTCTCCACCTGAAGCATTTTTATGCCCTCCGCCATTAAAATAACGTTTGGCAAAAATCTGACATGGAAAATCTCCAACAGAACGGAGAGATATCTTAATGTAATCTGGATCTTCTCTTATGAAGCAACTGAAACCGATGCCGCCAATGCTGAGCGGAAGATTTACAAAAGTCTCAGTATCACCTGTTACATAATGGAATCGATTGAGTTCCTCTTTAGAAAGAGTCATCAATGAAGCATGATAATCAGGATAAATTTTCATCTTTTCATAAAGGATATAACCCATCATGCGCAAACGATTTTCCGAATAAACCTGATTTACCAACCGATAGATTTTATCTTTATCTATGCCCAAACGAATCAGTTCTCCGACAATCGTATAAATTTCAGGCCTATTACTGTTAAAGGTAAAAGAACCTGTATCCGTCATCATTCCTGCATAAAGGCATTCTGCACAATCACGGCTGATAAGATTTGTCTTACCCAATTGGCTAATAAAACGATACAACAGTTCACAAGTAGACGACATTGTCGGATATGACATAATGACCTCACAGAAATCCGACGGATTGAGATGATGATCGATTAATATCTTTTTTGCTTGTGATTGTTCAACAACAGGTGCCAATTTTTCAAGACGCTTTGTCTCATTGAAATCCATTCCGAATAACACGTCAGCCTCACCAACCAGCTTTGAAGCAAATTTTTCGTGTTTCTCAAAAATAACAGTATCTTCCGCGCCAGGCATCCACCTATAAAAAAGAGGAAATTCATTAGGATAAATAACAGAAACGGAATCTTTACCACAGCTTTTCAAAAAATGTGCTAAAGCGAGTGATGACCCGACCGCATCACCGTCAGGGGAAACATGCGCAACAATCACAAATGTCGTTCCATTAGCAATTATCTCTTTTGCTTTTTGAACCTTTTCCTTTCCTATTATTTCAGCAATCATTCAATCCTAAATATATCAATACAAAGTTACGGTTTATTTTCATAATACCAAAAAGCTATATCGCTCAATCATTTTTAATACTAACAAAACCAACAATACGGATAAAATAACTAACAGATAAACGTGGCGTTTTGTCCGAAAATAGCAAATGACCAAAAAAAGCATCAAATAATTCAACAGCATGCTGAAAAATCCGAAATGAAAAGAGATTGTAGCAAAAGGGATGTTACTGAATGTGTTGACAACCTGCAACAAGCTCCTTGTCAAGAATTCCACGAACCACTGTAAATAGCCCATGCCTGGAAGAGATGCCGGCAAAAGCATCCACACAAGTGCCGCGGGAATCAATAATGATGCTATAAGAGTGAGCGGCAAATTGGTCAATAAGAAAACAGTCGAGAATTGTCCAAAATAATAAAGACAGAGGAACGTCACTCCAATCTGTGCTGAAAGAGAGACTGTAATCCACGACCACGGAGCAGCGAACAATGGATTGCGGACCTTAATCATTTTCCGTAGTTTCGGTTGAAAATAAATAATGGACAAAACAGCAAGATAGCTGAGTTGAAATCCAATGTCAAAGAAGTAAAGAGGGTTGTAGACCAACATCAAGAATGCTGAAGCTGCCAGAACATTGTAACGCTCGGCTTCGCGCCCAATCACCCTTCCTGTAATATATAGCGAAAACATTAATGCAGAGCGAACTGCTGATGCGGCTAATCCTGAAATAACTGTAAAACTCCACAAAAGCAAAAGTGTCAAAATATATTTAATCCATCTGATTGCTGCCCTATTTGGGAACAAAGAAAAAATAAATATCAAGAAACCACACACGCAAGCCACATGGAAACCGCTTACAGCTAAAATATGTGCAACACCAGAAATAGAGAAACGGCTTCGGACATCTCTATTTAATGATTTCCTATAACCAAGAGTGATTGTGGCAAGAACAGATTTTTCATCGTCGTTGAGATTCAATCGACTAAAGGTGTCCAACAGATGTTGTTGTTCGGTAATCGCAAACTTTTCTATTCTCGTATTGCTAAATAGTCTGATTTCGCTGCGAAGCGAATAAGAGGTTCTCTCGGCTGAAAGGCAAATCAAAAGTGTAGAGAAAACGAAGCCCCAAAGCCATCGTGAACTATATTCATTCTTTTTATTTTGCGACGAAAAGATACATAAAAAGAGTACGCTTCCAACCGGAAGAGCAAATAGAATAACAGAACATAGACGATATGGGAATATCGTACATAGTAAGGTTCCAGTTATCCAAAAAAATAATGGCCTGACAAAAGGCCGGCTTTGGAGCTCTTTTATCACAACTGTTTAAGTTCCTGTATCATAGTTTGTGGATTATCAGCTTTAAACACAAAACTTCCCGCTACAAGGACATCTGCACCGGCGTCAACCAATCGTTTGCCTGTCTGCAGATTAACACCTCCATCAACTTCAATCAAAGTATGTAAGCCTTTTTGTAGAATCAAATCTTTCAATCTGGCAGTTTTTTCAACAGAATGCTCTATAAACTTCTGCCCTCCATAGCCTGGATTGACCGACATCAACAAAACCATGTCGACATCTTGAAGAATATCTTCCAAAAGTAAAACCGGAGTATGAGGATTAAGAGTAACTGCAGCTTTCATTCCTGTTTCTTTAATTGCGGCAACAGTACGATGAAGATGCGTACAAGCTTCAAAATGAACATTCATCATATAAGCACCTGCCGATGCCACTTCATGGATATAATTCTCAGGATGAACAATCATCAAATGCACATCCATCGGTTTACGGCAAACCGATTTCAATGCTTGAATAATAGGAAAACCGAAGGAAATATTCGGGACGAAAGTGCCATCCATAATATCGAGATGCAGCCAATCGGCAGCACTGTTATTTATCATGTCCACTTCTTGCCCCAAATGCATAAAATCTGCGGCAAGCAGTGAAGGCGCAACCATCGTCCCCATTGTACTTGGATTAATTTAATACAAAACCAGAAAGCCCACGTCCAAGAGACGTCTCTGTATGATAGACTCTTGCAAACTGGGAGATAAAATCTAACGTCTGCCTGCGAGGCGTAGAACGTTTTACACTATATTTTTTATTGGCTTTATTACCAAGTTCGTTAGTAAAAGATGTAGAAAAACTCTTCATAGGCAACCCTCATTTTATATGTTATTTGTATATAGAACGAGGATCCAATTCGCATATTGTATGAGAAAGGAAAATAATAAGCGAAACTCAAAATATTTTTACAGCAAGGAAAGTTCCATTGAATTTTCCTCTGCCATGCGCCGCATGTTTAAGATTGCATAACGCATGCGACCGAGAGCCGTATTGATGCTAACACCCGTTAGGTCAGCTATTTCCTTAAAACTCAAGTCATGATAATAGCGCATTTCGAGAACTTCGCGCTGATTGTCCGGTAGATGTCTGATAAGTTTCTTGACATCGGAAAGAACTTGATGGCGAACCATTGAATCTTCAACTGTTCCGTCACACAATTTTATATTGTTGAACAAGTCAATTTCTACCTCGTCATTAGAAAGAGTATTCTCGCTCCGTTCCTGGCGGAAATAATCGATGATCAGATTATGGGCAATACGTGTAATCCAAGCTTTAAATTTACCGTTTTCTGTGTATCTTCCCTGTTTAATAGTCATAATAACCTTAACAAAAGTTTCTTGAAAGATATCTTCTGTAAGATCTTTATTACGAACTATAAAATTGATATATGAATGTAAACTGCTTTTATAGCGATTTAACAATACATCGAAAGCTGCATTATTACCTTTAGCATAAAGAACAACCAACTCTTCGTCGGCCATCGATTTTAAAGAATTCATTACTATTAAATTTTAAATTTACTGAGTAATGTTACGCTATAGGCAAAATGTTTTAATTGTTAGACTTCTTGTATTATTTTCAATTGCAAACTTACGAAATATACTTTAACCCGCCAAATTATTATTGTACAAAAAAACGAATAACTCCCCAAATGGCGGTATTATTGTACCAAATGGGGAGTTTTTTGAACAAAATGATTTTTTTTAAAACTTATATCCAAAGGTCAAAGCGATCTGTGTAAGATTTGTTTTCAGACTTACAGGCTCGCAAACAACAGAGTATTTTGTATTGTTGACCGTAGAACTTGCTGATGGAAAAGCATAGGCATCTTCTTTATACTGACTTGTAACACATGCAAAATCTGTATAAAAATGAGGCGTAAACCGATATCCGAATCCGATAGAATAGGTATCTGTACCTTTGTAAAGAGTGTAGTTTGGAACTGTTCCAGAAGGATAGACCTCTAGTTTCCCATTCTTAAAATCATCTTTTAAAGGGCTTGTTCTCCAAGAACCGCCGCAACGTATAGAAAACTGCGGGGTAACTTTGACCTCTGCTCCTACCTTAAGTGTATTAGAAGAACCAAAATCTTTTGAAATCAAATCATTATCCGCATAATCATTATCATCACGGTCAGAGAGTTTGACATTCTTGAAGTTCTCCAGTTCATAATCCACACTTAACAAGGCATTTGTGCCAATAATCGCGGCCGCACTGAATATCCATTTGTCTGATGAACGAAGTTTATAATCTGTATAAACACCGTCAGGTGTTCTTCCAGTCATATCTGACGGATCATAAAGAGAAATACTTGTGCCTAATTCTCCTTGATAATAATCAGTCAGTTTATACCATGTCGGAGAGCAATATGCAACACCAAAACGGAAAGCATCAACCGGACGAATCAATGCACCAATGTTGAACGAATATCCAGTCCCATCAGTTTTTTTATAATTGTCCAGATAAAGATGATCTTTATCGTTTCCTGTTCCAAAATACTCATCATATTTGGAATTCATTTTATAGTAGAGATCCGTTACTGCCAATGTCGCTCCAATAAAGAATGTATTGGAAATATTAGTAGCAAAAGAGAAATCATATTTGTCAATGTATCCACGTTCATGGACATTCAGGTTTACATCATCTGGACTCCAAAAATTAAACGTGTTTCCATCCTTGGACCATTGACCGAAGGCTGAATGATAAATATCTCCACCCTGTAGATAAGCGCCGATTGCACCTCCTTGATAAGCAAGAGCAGGCATCCATAAACCGCCCAATTGCTGATATGTATCGTCAGCTGTCGTTGATGACAAGAGTGGTGAAAAATTGCTTTCGCCTTCTCCATTTGCTTTTACAGCAGCATAATCAGCCAAAGAATAGCTTTGATGACCATTGAACCGATAATTACGATAGAAATTCTTCATTCTATTATAAGCAAAGCCTACATTCCAACTAATCAGGCCTTCATCATTACCTGTCGGATAATAACCGACATAAGCAATGTTATCAAAATTCACCCGTAAATTCTTATCCCCATTCACCTTAGTTCCATTCCAATTGGAATTAGCGTAGATATTGTTAAAGCTCAAAGTGGTTACAATTTCAGAACTATGATAAACACCTAATCCTGCAGGATTAGTCCACATAGAAGAGATATCGCCACCTAAAGCACCGAACGCGCCGCCCATACTTATGCTTCGTGCAGTTCCTAAGATATCGCTTTGGGAGTAGCGATATGCATCTAATTCTCCCTGTGCAAAAGCAAAAGTACTGCACATGAGAAAAAGTGACAGACATATACAAATATTTCTTTTCATCGCTTGTAATATAGTTATTTGTTTAATTTCTGACTATAAAAAGAAGGACTGCGTCCCCAAGAACACCTTCAGACGCAGCCCCACAATATGATCGATTATTTATCTGCGTCCACCGCCACCGCCACTGCGTCCGCTAAAACCGCTTCCGCCACCGCCGCCGCGACTTCCGCCACTTACACTACCTCCACCACCACCAAAGGATGATGAAGAACTGCTGCTGCTACGTGAAGGCGCCGAGTAAGATCTCGAAGGCTCTGAATAACTGCGAGAAGGAGTAAAAGATCGGTTGTTATTATTCGATGGTGATGAATAAGTAGAGCTCTCACGGATTGTACGTGTACGAGAACTATTTATTGATGATGAGCGATTCGAAGAGTTAGAATCATCACTTCCAAACACCCTTGCATTACTGCTTCTATATGAACGGTCTGAATAACCTTCATTTCTGCTGCTTTGGATTGGCGTAACATTTAACCTGGAATCAGACGATCCGTTACGGTTTGAATATCCGTTATTGTTGTTTCCATAATTGCTACCGTTACCTGAACGATTGCTATAGACTGAGCGACCACCATTTTCGCCTCTGCTGTTGTCCATGCCATTTCTTAAAGAAGTAGCATTGCCGTTGCCATATTCTCCGCGGCCTGTCCGCCCGAACGAGGAGTTTCCTCCATCACTTCTATTACTACCTCTATAGCCTGCAGCGAAGTTTGAACGTCCTCCGTCACTTTGACGCCATCCAGGGCCTCCATTACGAGGATGATTCCACCCGTACCAGCCTCCACCGCCGCCGTACCAGCCTCCACCGCCGTACCAGCCGCCGCCGTACCAATAAGGATCCCAATCATACCAACCAGAATACCAAGGGCTATACCAACCTGCATAAAGGCCTCCCCAACCCCAGCCGTAGCCATAGCGCCAAGGAGAATACCAGCTTGAATACCATGGGCTATACCATCCATAATATGGATAATACCAGTCATTGTACCAAGAGTTCCATCCTCCATACCAGCCATTGCCGATATTTAGGTTGAAGCTTACATTAGCTCCATTGGAATAGTCAGTATCGTAATCATAGCCATAATAACCGTCACTCAAATAAAGGTCAACCTGATCAGCTCCAGCGATTGTTATCTTGCTCGGTGAATGATAACGAACAATGCGCTCGCTATATTCATTGTCGCTTCTACGTCTGTCGGTAGATTTTGATTTGACCCTTTGGTCATCCTGGCTGTAATTGCCATCATTGTCGCCGTTCTCATTGTAGGGCTCTTCTACATCGACTGATGAAGAACGACGATTGTACTCATCAACGTCGCGAACACCATTGGATGTCACTGCACTTGAAGATGTCCTTGCAACACTTTGATTAGAACGTGTTGTCGTACTATAAACAGTCTTGTCAGATTGTTCAGTTGTTGTTTGTTGTTTCTTCGGCTGAGTAACCTTCTCTTCAGTCTTAGCTTGTTTTTTATTCTTGCTTGAAGAGAAATATACATCATCGTAGAACTCCTCCTGTGCTATTGCATTGAAAGCAAACAGAAGCAAAACCATTAAAGATGCCAATTTCATTGATTTCATATTAGTTTCTCCTCTTTTAATTATCTGTTCTTAAAATCTACTACTTAGACTTTCAAAACTACTAACAGTTTAAATTTCCTTTTTTATTTAACTCCCAAACAGTTTATATTGTTTTGACAAATATAGACTTTTATTCTGAGGCGACCATCACTTATAGAAACTTTAACCAATTATCGCATTTTGGAAATCTATTTTCATTATTTATAGACGTTCCAACATGTCAAAACGCTGCATCGATTCAGCGTTTTTTTTAGAATATTCTTAAGTTCAACATTTCTCATGCCTCCAAAACAATCTCAGCCTTTGACGTTACTCTCCAAAGAGAGCCCTCCCGTACCGCAACTCCTTCAATCTCATTGACGATGGTCTGTGGCAAAGGCGCTTGCGATTTGATGTAACAAGCAGGCATCAACACTGTATTGACAGCATGCAGAGCCGACGCCATCGCTTCGTTTGTGGTAAGCACCTTAAATGTGCCGCGTGTATTATCTTCAGTAATTAACACATATATGGACTTGCCTGGAACATAATCGACAGTGCTGTTGCCAAAAACGCCATCACGACTCAATTCAGAAAGAAAATATTTTCTTCGGAACGACGACTGAGATGATTCAACAGACGAAGCATCTTCCTCTTCCAATTCAACTGTTTGAGGACTCGAAGGTGCCTGATATGTCAATTTATTAATCTTATCATCAACTGTTTTCTGACAACTGGCCAAATTGGAGTTCATTCTTTCAGCCATAGCGACCATCTGGACTTTAAAATCATGTCGCGAAACACTCTCCTTCTCCAGTTTAGCCACTTGTTCTCGCAAAGCCGACACTTCTTTCAGTTTGAAGAATAGAATCAAAGCGAGAGCAAAAGCTATAAAGGAAATGAATAGAGGCACATAGGACATTGGACTAAAAGAACTAAGTTCATCAGGAGGAGCCGGCTTATTCTCATGATTCAACGGGTCAACAGGTTTTGGACCTCCTGGCAAATCACCGTTGATTTCTCCATCAGTAGGACCTTCATTATCGGGAGAAGCCTCTTCCGGACCCGCTTCTTGCACAGGTGCAAGAAATGAGGAAATCTTGGAAAACAAAGCAGACGGGTTCTTGGCATAAAGACTTAGTTTGTTTGTATCATTTAAGCGGGTGTTTGAAAGCAAAGTTGCGAACGACTGCTCGTCTAATGTCTTTTGTTCGGGAAGACTGGACACTGCTTTACAAATATCCTTGCATTCACTGTCGACCAAACGAACTATCTTCAAGACAGATGCGACCGTCAACGAAGAATCGGAATCGCTAAGCGCACTCAACTGGTTCAATGCCTTCGTGTTAATCTCTTTTTGCTTCGGGTCGCCAGTTTTCAATGTTTTAATACGCTCAATATTTATATATTTTGCCATGATGGCCTGACATCTGCTCCAGTTATCAGCTGAAATCGATGCAACAAACAGCAATAAAAGAAATACAATTGCAGACTTTTTCATATTCATTGCACAGTAATTAATTAGATCCTTGATTTGTGCAAATATAACTATTATTTTATTGTTATTTCCACTATTGGAAAATAAAAAAGAAACAGCACAAATTCCTTTATGGAATTCATGCTGTTCATTACACATCTAAACAAATCACTGACAATTACTAAACACACTCATTGTACATAAATCAACTATTATACGCAGATTCCCCATGTTCGTAGATATCAACGCCTTCCTCTTCTTCACGAGGAGCGACTCTGATTCCTACAAAACGTTCAACCAATTTGAAGATGAAATAAGTCAGCACACCACTATAAATTATTGTAAAAACTGTTGCCAATACTTGTATTCCCAATTGATGCCAATTGCCATATAAAGCACCTTCTGCACCGAAACTACCGGTAATGTCTTTCGTCGCAAAAAATCCGGTCAATATAGAACCGGTAATACCACCGATACCGTGGACACCGAAGGCATCCAGAGAATCATCGTATTTTAATCTTGGTTTGACAAAGGCAACCATGCAGAAACAGACGATAGCTGTCACAAAACCGATGCAAAATGCACCTAGCACATCCACAGAACCTGCAGCTGGAGTAATAGCAACCAATCCTGCAACAGCACCAGTACAGACTCCAACAGTCGTAGGTTTCTTATTGAACACCCAATCAATAGCCATCCAAGTAATCGCAGCCATACAGGTCGATATATGGGTGACTAAGAATGCGTTGGCATCGAGACCATCGGCCGAGAGTCCACTGCCGGCATTAAAACCGAACCAACCGAGCCATAAGAAGGCTGCACCAATGAACACAAACGGAATATTGTGAGGCGATGTAGGACGACCGGGGCGATAATCCGTTCTTTTCCCCAGCAGAATTGCCATAACAAGAGCGGAAACACCTGCATTGATATGAACGACTGTTCCACCGGCAAAGTCAATTGCACCAAGCTGTTGCAGCCATCCGCCGCCCCAAACGAAATGAGCCATCGGGTCATAAACAATCAGCGACCACAAAACTGTGAACAACAGGAAACCGGAAAACTTAATGCGTTCGGCAAAAGCACCGATAATCAATCCTGGAGTAATCACAGCAAACATGCATTGGAACATCACAAAGATGATTTCCGGAATGTTCGATGGAGTAATCAGTGAGGAAGTCGTTATGCCGTGAAGGAACGATTTATTGAAACCTCCCATCAGGAAACTCAACGGGTTTCCACTGTCTTTAAAACTCGTGTCAAACACCCAACTATAGCCAAAAGCCACCCACATGATGCTGACTACACCGACACAGATGAAGCATTGCATGATAATACTCAGAATGTTCTTCTGACGGACCAAGCCGCCATAGAAAAGCGCCAATCCGGGAATAGTCATCAATAAGACCAGGATTGTAGCGACTAAAATCCACGCTGTGTTTCCGCTGTTCAGAACAGGCTCCACAGCTGCAGTAGGACTTTGTGCAGATATTGTAAAAGGCAATGTAAATAGAATGGCAATGGACGTCATCATCTTGTCTACATATTGTTTCATAGTTTCGGTTTATTTGTTTTCGTCGTCATACAATGATTTGTCACCTCTTTCTCCTGTCCTAATACGAATGGAGTCGTCAATTGTAGAAATAAAAATACGTCCGTCTCCTATTTCCCCAGTTCTCGAATGCTGAACAATAGCATTCACAGTCTTATCCAAGTTTTTGTCACGGACTACGAGAACAAGCATTGTCCTTTCAATGTAACTGGTGTCATATACTATTCCGCGAAAAATCCTTTCCTGACGGGTTTTGCCAACACCTCTGACGTCATAATACGAAAACCATTCGATATCGGCTTCAAGAAGAGCCTCCTTGACCTCCTCAAATTTTGATTTACGAATAATTGCTTCAATCTTTTTCATACATCTTATTATATATAACACACACATTAAACTATATAAAAACGACGTGTAATTCAAGGTTTCTATTTGACATTCAAGATTAATTTAACAATATCAAAATGATTCATAAAAATCAAATTCACTTATCATTTTAATTTATTTATGGCACAAATATAATTCACTTTGGCAAACTAACCAAATTATTTATGTTAAAATGATAATTTTACTTTATATATAACAGATGGACATAGATTTAAAAATATTGATTTATATAATACAAGTTCCGAGAACAGGAAAAACATGGCGATATCTGTCTCTCAGACACGGTATCGACATCAAATCTCACAAAAGTCCAATTTTAACTTGACTATTAAAGCAAACAAAGTCAAAACGCTAATCTGCATGTGAAGATTAGAGGTCCAAAACCTAAATTCCTTAATCTACATGTGAAGATTGCTCCAAAAAAAATAAAATTCTAATCTGCACATGAAGATTGCTCCAAGAAAAATAAAATGCCTAATCTGCACGTGAAGATTACACCAAAAAAAATAAAATGCCTAATCTGCACATGAAGATTGCTCCAAGAAAAATAAAATGCCTAATCTGCACATGAAGATTGCTCCAAGAAAAATAAAATGCCTATTCTGCATGTGAAGATTGCTCCAAGAAAAATAAAATGCCTAATCTGCACATGAAGATTGCTCCAAGAAAAATAAAATGCCTAATCTGCACATGAAGATTGCTCCAAGAAAAATAAAATGCCTAATCTGCATGTGAAGTCTAGAGTTGTAACAAAAAAGGGTTGTGACGAAAGCCACAACCCTTTGCAGATATTGTAAAAATCTATTATTTATTTGCTCCCATCTTAGCCTCAATATCTTTCAGCTTGTCACCCATGTCAAGATTGTAATAAATTCCACGAAGTGCAATCATATATTCCATTTCGTCTGGTTTATCAGTATGGGCTTTCTCAAAGAACGGAAGAGCCTGTTTAAATAGCTTCAAAGCATCATCCTTAGCTGCCTTATATTTTGTATTATCTGTAATGCCATTGGCATCGCTAAGCTTATTAACAGCTTGATTATAATAGATACGACCAACGTTAGAAAGTGCATCTGTCAGATTAGGATCGATTTCAAGAGCTTTGTTAAACATTGTAAGAGCTTTTTCAAAATCTTTCTGATCTTCGTAAACACGTCCCTTTACATTATAAAGATTAGCATTAGTCGGTTTTTTCTCAATTGCTTTATCAAGATAACTCAAGGCTTTTTCGTCACGACCTGAAGTGATGTAAAGATTAATCAAGCTCAGCAGATAATAGTCGGTTGTATCTTCAGCAAATGATTTAGAGTATCCTTCTTCGAGATATTTCTCCATTGCAACTGTATCTTTAGCCTGATCACATTCATAAGCCAAATACTGATAAACATCGTTCTGGCGATATGGGAAATCCTTTGCGCGTGTCAGTTTCTCAATTGCGAGCTTTGCGTCATTCAGCTGAATGGCAGCAATAGCTGAATAGAACTGAACTGTCATATAAGTAGAATCCCTTTCAGCAGTTTTTGTACCAGCAAACATCGGCATATTGGCAATTTCAATGTATTGTTCAAAGCCATCAATAGCCTTTGCAAACTCATGTTTGTCATAATAATATGCACCAGCATTGAAGAAATAAGAATGGTCAGCGCCTAAGATACTTTTGATATCTTTTGAAAATTTAGGTTTAACTTTTCCTTTAACATCAGGAAGTTGATCTAATTCGTAAGATTTCTTGAAATAAGGAAGAACACCATATAGAGCTTCATACATCTTAGGTTCGTCCGGTTTCTGACCTAAAATTTGTTTCGTTCTCTCAGCGCTAAAAGCTTGGTCTTCAACAAAACCAGCAACATACCAAGTTTTGGCATCATTCTTTGTTTCATCGTTTGCAAGTGCACCTTTAATCAGATTTCTTGCTTCATTAAAATCAGCTTTATCGCTCTTGGCAATACTTTGAGCGTCACTCACAGCTTTCTTCTGTGCAAATGAGGCAGAAGAAGCGGCAACGCATAATGCAACTAATAATACTACTCGTTTCATGTCGATAGTGTTTTTGAATTTATTACTTAATTATTTATTTACTCTTTATCAAATGAATCATCATCGGAGTCGTTCGAATCGTCATCTGACTCTTCTTTCGGTTCAATTTCATGCAGATTATTCACTGTTACAGCTTCGTTAGCTGCATCACGTTCCGCCTTTTGGGCAGCAAGTTCTTCTTCCGTTTCAGTCATCACCTTGCAGATAGAAGCAATTTCATCGTTGCGTTTTTCCAGATTGATGAGACGGACACCCTGTGTGGCACGGCCAATCACACTCAAATCGGAAACTTTCATACGAATGGCAACGCCGCTCTTGTTGATAATCATCAAGTCGTTATCATCCGTCACACTCTTGATGGCAACCAAACCGCCTGTCTTCTCGGTGATGTTGATAGTCTTCACACCTTTTCCTCCGCGGTTAGTTACACGATAATCTTCAAGACGAGAACGTTTGCCATATCCTTGTTCAGATACAACAAGTACATTTGGATCGTCACCGTCTTTAATACAAATCATCCCGACAGCTTCATCTTTTCCGTCATTATCGAGACGCATGCCGATGACTCCTGTAGCGGTTCTTCCCATCGGACGGACTTTCTCTTCATTGAAGCGGATTGCACGACCATTGCGGTTAGCAATAATCACTTCATTACGTCCATTCGTCAAGCAAACACTAATCAACCCGTCGCCTTCATCCAAATTGATGGCGATGACACCTCTTTGACGTGGATGCGCGAATGAAGCGAGTAAGGTTTTCTTGATAATGCCTTTACGCGTGCAGAACAACAGATAATGAGAATTAATGAAGTCAACATCCGTTGTCAACTTCTTGATGCGGATAAAGGCATTAACCTTATCATCATTCTCTATTTCAAGCAGATTCTGAATTGCGCGACCTTTAGAATTCTTTGCTCCTTCCGGAATATTGAACACTCTCAGCCAATAGCATTTCCCTTTTGCTGTAAATATCAGCAATGTCGAATGCATCGAAGCAGGATAAATATATTCGACAAAATCCTCATCGCGAGTATCGGAACCTTTAGCACCAACGCCTCCGCGACCTTGCGCACGGAATTCACTTAAAGGAGTGCGCTTGATATAACCCATGTGAGAGATGGTGATTATCATCTCATCGTCAGAATAGAAATCCTCTGGATTATCACCTACCGGATCAAAGTCGATACTGGTCAGTCTTTCATCTCCATATTTATCTCTAATTTCCTGAATCTCATCCTTGATGACCTGCATACAAAGATCGTCATTAGCCAGAATTTCATTCAAATAAGCTATCTGTTTCTGAATATCATCATACTCAGCACGAAGCTTATCTTGTTCAAGTCCTGTCAACTGGCGCAGACGCATTTCAACAATGGCGCGAGCTTGAATATCTGTCAGAGAGAAGCGAGCCATCAAACGGTTGATTGCATCATTTGCATTAGCCGAAGATTTAATGATTGCAACAACCTCATCAATATTGTCAGAAGCGATAATCAGACCTTCTAAGATATGAGCACGTTCTTGAGCCTTCTTCAAATCAAATTTCGTACGACGAATAACTACATCATGACGATGTTCTACAAAGGCCTTAATCAAATCACGCAAGTTCAACAAACGCGGCCTTCCGTTGACTAATGCAATGTTATTGACACTAAAGGAAGACTGCAGAGCAGACAACTTATATAAATGGTTCAGAACGACTTGAGCATTTGCATCATGTTTGACATCGATAACAATGCGTACGCCCATACGACCGGACGATTCATCTTTGATATCTGCAATGCCTTCGATTCTCTTCTCATTGACAAGATTCGCAATGTCCTTTACCAAATCGGATTTGATGACTTGATAAGGAATAGATTTTATAACAATGCGTTCGTGATTGGCAACCTGTTCAATATCGGCCTCACCACGAATGATGATGCGGCCACGACCTGTTTCGAAAGCTTCTTTAACGCCAGCATATCCATAAATTTTACCGCCTGTTGGGAAATCAGGGGCTTTAACATATTTCATCAGCCCAGCAACATCTATTTCCCCGCGAACATCAATATAAGCCATTGAAGCATTCAACACTTCAGTCATGTTGTGAGGCGGCATGTTTGTTGCCATTCCGACAGCAATACCGGATGCACCGTTTACCAGCAAATTTGGAAACCTTGTAGGCAAAACAGTCGGTTCGGTTGTTTCATCACTATAGTTAGGAACAAAATCGACAGTGTCTTTATCGATGTCTCTCACCATTTCGTCTGCAAGCTTACTCAAGCGGGCTTCGGTATAACGAGAGGCAGCAGGGCTGTCGTTATCCATAGAACCGAAATTCCCTTGGCCATCAACCAGTTGATATCGCATCGACCAACCTTGGCCCAAACGAACCATTGCATAATATATAGATGAGTCGCCGTGGGGATGATATTTTCCCATCACTTCTCCGACGATTCTGGCGGATTTCTTAGTCGGTTTATCAGAAGTATTGCCCATTTCATTCATAGCATAGATGATGCGACGGTGAACAGGCTTGAAACCATCTCGCACATCCGGAAGAGCTCGAGAAACTATTACCGACATCGAATAATCGATGTAGGCAGACTTCATCTCCTCTTCGATGTTAATCTTAATAATTTTGTCTTGATCAATCATTTAAAAATTTATTATTCTCTCAAATACAATTTATTCCAAAAAATCGCACTAAGGTACGTGTTTTATTTTTAACACAAAAATTTTTACCAATAATTTTTGCTTTAACACCTTTTTTTCCGCTTGAAAATAAATGTTGGCACGGTAATTGATAATGTTCTGTTATAATTGTATATTTGCAAAATCTAACGAAATACATTCTTATGAAGTTTAACTATTCAGACAAAGTGAAAGAAATTATTGGATATAGCCACGAAGAAGCCGTCAGACTTCAGAATGGATATATTGGACCGGAACACTTAATGCTTGGAATATTACGTGACGGAGATAATGATGCCATTCAGATTCTAGATAAACTGAAACTCGACAACACATCATTCAAAAGGATTATTGAACAGGAGATCAAGAACAAGAAAGAAGAATCCAACTTCTCTGACGATGATATTGCCATCTCCGAGACTGCACGTCGAGTCCTTCGCATGAGTGTTCTCGAATCAAAAGTCTTAGCAAGTAAAGAAGCATTACCAAAGCATCTTCTGCTTGCCATCCTAAAAGATAAAGACAATCTGGCTGCTCGCATACTGGACACATTCGGCATTAACTATGACAGTGTCTTTTCTCTCATCACATCTTTTTATGATGACTCAAACCTTTCAGACATTGACAAACAGGATATGGATGGCACTGAAGAAGAAAGCATCAGCTATGGATATTCTGACGACGAAGACGAAGAAGAGGATGACGATTATTCTGAACGCAAGGAAGTTCCACATTCACAAGGAAACAGTTCGCAGCCAACAAGGTCTTCCAATGATACTCCTGTTCTTGACAACTTCGGTATTGATTTGACTCAAGCTGCATCAGAAGGAAAACTTGACCCGATTGTCGGTCGTGAAAAAGAAATCGAGCGTTTGGCTCAGATTCTGAGTCGCCGCAAAAAAAATAATCCTGTTCTGATTGGAGAACCTGGCGTCGGCAAGTCTGCCATAGTTGAAGGTTTGGCTCTACGCATTGTGCAGCATAAGGTTTCACGCATCTTATTCGATAAGCGAGTCATCAACCTGGACATGGCTTCAGTTGTTGCCGGAACCAAGTACAGAGGACAGTTTGAGGAACGAATTAAATCGATTCTCACTGAACTTAATAAAAATCCGAATATCATCATCTTCATTGATGAAATTCATACTATCGTAGGTGCAGGCTCCGCTTCCGGTTCAATGGATGCAGCAAACATGTTAAAACCTGCCCTAGCACGTGGCGAAATACAATGCATCGGTGCAACAACGCTCGACGAATATCGCAAAAACATAGAAAAAGACGGCGCATTGGACCGCCGTTTCCAAAAAGTAATCGTAGACCCGACGACACCGGATGAAACACTTCAGATTCTGGAGAACATCAAGGAACGTTATGAAGAACATCACAACGTCTCCTACACAGAAGGTGCTTTGAAAGCTTGTGTAAAACTGACCGACCGCTACATCAGCGACCGCAATTTTCCTGACAAAGCAATCGACGCTCTTGATGAAGCGGGTTCGCGCGTGCATATATCAAATATAAATGTACCGAAAGAAATCGAGGATTTGGAAGCCAAGATTGAGACGACAAAGACTGAAAAGCAGAACGCTGTCAAATCGCAGAACTTTGAATTAGCAGCAAGTTTTCGCGATAAAGAACGGCAGTTCCTGCAGCAATTGGAAACTGCTAAAGCACAATGGGAAAAAGAACTGCAGGAACACAGAGAAACTGTAGATGAAGATAAAGTTGCCGAAGTTGTTGCAATGATGTCAGGAGTTCCGGTTCAACGCATTGCAAAAGCAGAAAATCAGAAGCTCCTTGAGATGGGCGATGTTTTGAAGAAAAAAGTTATAGGTCAAGACGAGGCTGTTGAGAAGGTTGTAAAAGCAATCCAGCGCAATCGTGTCGGACTGAAAGACCCTAAAAAGCCTATCGGAACATTCATGTTCCTTGGACCGACTGGCGTCGGCAAAACTTATCTTGCAAAAAAACTGGCAGAATATCTTTTCGACTCCGCAGATGCACTTATCCGCATCGATATGAGCGAATACTTGGAGAAATTTGCCGTTTCCCGTCTAATCGGTGCGCCTCCAGGATATGTCGGATATGAAGAAGGCGGGCAATTGACCGAAAAGGTTCGTCGCAAACCCTATTCCGTCGTGCTGCTGGATGAAATTGAAAAGGCTCATCCGGATGTGTTCAATCTGCTCTTGCAAGTACTCGACGAGGGTCGATTGACTGACAGTCTGGGACGCGTCATCGACTTCAAAAACACGATTCTTATCATGACATCCAACATCGGAACACGCCAGTTGAAAGAATTCGGTCATGGCATTGGTTTTGCTACAAGCGACGAAAATGATAAATCCTATTCACGTAGTGTCATTCAAAAAGCTCTCAACAAAGCATTTGCACCTGAATTTCTTAACCGTATCGACGACATTGTGATGTTCGACCAATTGAGCAAAGATTCGATTTATAAAATCATCGATATTGAATTGGAAGGACTTTACTCACGCATGAGGAATATGGGTTACAAGCTGGAACTGAGTGATGCTGCCAAAGATTTCATTGCTTCGAAAGGTTATGATGTCCAATTCGGCGCTCGTCCTTTGAGCCGCGCGATTCAAAAGTATCTCGAAGATGAAATAGCCGAGATGATTATCAGAGCTTCTATCGGAGAAGGCGACACTGTTGTTGTAGACTTTGACAAAGACCTTCAGAAAATTATCAGTTCAGTAAAGAAATCGTCCGATTCAACTCAAACGGGAGAATAAAATCAAGAACATACTCTATAAAGGCAGTTTTAATGACAATATTAAAGCTGCTTTTTTATTTCAATCAGATTCAAAGCGACATTCTGACATCTCAGAAAAGACATCTTAAAGTCATTTATTTTATGGCACTGTTTTTGTAACAGATAGGACAAATATAATTCTAAAACAAAACAAATATGGCTACAAAACAAGGTAATATTGGCGTCACAAGTCAGGACATATTTCCGATTATCAAGAAATTCCTTTATAGCGATCATGAAATCTTTCTTCGTGAAATTGTTTCTAATGCGATTGATGCAACACAAAAGCTGAAGACCTTAGCTTCTGTCGGTGAGTTTAAAGGTGAACTTGGAGACCTCACGGTTCGCGTTAGCTTCGATGATAAATGCATCAAAGTCAGCGACCGCGGTATCGGTATGACAGCCGATGAAATCGATAAGTTTATCAATCAGATAGCTTTCAGTGGAGCTGAAGAGTTCCTCGACAAGTACAAAGACAATGCAGCTGCAATCATCGGCCATTTTGGTCTTGGTTTCTACTCGTCATTCATGGTCTCCAAGAAGGTGGAAATCGTTACCCATTCATACAAAGATGGCGCTGTTCCAATGAAATGGAGTTGTGATGGAACACCTTCCTACACTTTGGAAGAGACGACTCGCGATGACCGTGGAACAGATATTATTCTATACATTGACGACGAGAATAAAGAGTTTCTCAACAAAGCTAAAATCAATGAACTGCTGACAAAATATTGTCGCTTTCTCCCTATTCCAATTGCATTTGGCAAGAAAACAGAATGGAAAGACGGCAAAGAACAAGATACAACAGAAGACAACATCATTAATGACGTCACGCCTGCATGGATTCGCAAACCTGCAGAAATGAAAGATGAGGATTACAAGACGTTCTACCAAAAACTATATCCGATGAGCGAAGAGCCGCTTTTCTGGATTCATCTGAATGTCGATTATCCGTTCCATCTGACAGGAATTCTCTATTTCCCGAGAATCAAAAACAATATCGATTTACAACGCAATAAGATTCAACTTTATGCCAATCAAGTGTTCGTAACCGACCATGTAGAAGGCATTGTTCCAGAGTTTCTTACTTTGCTTCACGGTGTGATTGACTCTCCGGATATTCCGCTGAATGTTTCCCGTTCTTATCTGCAATCTGACCAGAATGTAAAAAAGATTTCAGCCCACATTACAAAGAAAGTCGCTGATCGCCTGGAAGAAATATTCAAGAACGATCGCAAACAGTTTGAAGAAAAATGGGACAGTTTGAAACTCTTCATCCAGTATGGAATGTTGACCGAAGAAAAGTTCTATGACAGAGCTGTTAAGTTCGCTCTTATGAAAGATGTTGACGGCAAATATTACACTCTGGACGAATACAAGACACTGATTTCAACATCACAGACCGACAAAGAAGGCGTACTGATAAATCTGTATACTACTAATGCAGACGACCAATACAGCTATATTCAAGCCGCTAAAGATAAAGGTTACAATGTATTGATAATGGACGGGCAGCTTGATGTCCACGCTATCGGACAATTTGAGCAAAAGAATGAGAAGACTCGTTTCGTCCGCGTTGACAGCGACACCATTGACAATATCATCAAAAAAGAAGATGCTCCTCAAGTAACTCTCACTGACGAACAACGAAACGCTCTTGAAGAGATGTTCAAGAGCCGTCTGCCAAAGATTGATAAGACTGAATTCATGATTGGATTCAATTCTCTTGGAAAAGATGGTGTTCCAGTTATGTTAACACAAGCCGAATATATGCGCAGAATGCGTGAAATGGCCAAGATGCAACCAGGCATGTCATTCTATGGAGAACTTCCTGAAAGCTACAATCTTGTTCTCAATACAGACCATGCTTTGATTAAAGAAGTTCTTGAAGGCGAAGAAAAAGAATGCAACGAGAAACTTGAACCAGTTTTGAATGACCTCAAAGGCTGGAAGGCTCGTCAGTCTGACCTTCGCGAAGCTCGAAACAAGAAAAAAGAAGAAGAAGTCACTGAAGAAGAGAAAAAGGACATGGAAGATACAAACAAGAAGATTGACGATCTGACAAAACAGAAAGACACTATTCTCACTGAGTATGCCGCCACTAATCCTCTTGTTAGTCAAATGATTGATCTCGCACTTCTTGCTAACGGAATGCTGAAAGGTGAAGGTCTGAGCGAATTCATCAAACGCAGCATTTCGATGATTGGATAAAGCTAATAATGAGTTTCTGTTCTTCCACAGATATCTTTAAACTGGCAATAGTTACAATTTGCAGCTAAATCTGTCTGGACAAAAGGTCTGTTCGGGTCAAAGATTTCATCCAAACATGTGGTGAGTGCTGCTATAAACTGGTCGAGAAAAGGCCGATGATCGGTCACTTCCTCTAAGTTAGCGCGAACGATAGGATTAAACGAAGATTTAAATACATCTCTAACTGAATAAATACCGGGCGATATTGATCGTCCGGTATTTTTTTGTCCATACAACCAAGCATATAAGAATACTTGCATGATTGCATGTGGACGTTCACTATAGGATTTAGTCGCATTGAAAAAATCCTCAATCTGTTTAAAATCTGCTTTATCACTGCCCGTCTTATAATCAATGATGCGCAGTTGGCCGTCTACTTCATCAATGCGATCGATAACTCCTTTTATTCTGACAAATCTTCCGTCGGACAGTGTCAATTTGTCGTGAATAGGAAATTCAGAAGCAACATATTTGAGTACAGGAAGTGTTTTGTCAAATTCTAAGAACTTCTTCACATATCGACGGACTAACTCGCCGAAAAGATAATTCTCGCCAGTCAGTTGACGCGGTTTCTCTAATTTGTCAAAATTAAAATATTTGGTTGAGAAAGCTTGCTCAATGACAAAAGTCAAACCCGTTTCGTCTTTCATCATTCTATCGATAACATCTGCAGGAACTATCCTTCCGCAATAAGGGTCATAAAGCTTTCTCATAACTTCATGGAAAATGGTTCCAAAAACATCTGCTTCGATTCTTTCGCTCACCTCATCTGCATCGTTGAAATTCTTCACATTAGCAAAATAAAAATGCAAAGGACAGGTGATATAAGTATTGATTGCAGAAGCAGATAAAGCTTTTCCTCCTTCATTCCCGTCATAAATATACTCATTGAGTTGTGCCAATACTTTTTCATCCTTCTCTACAGTAATCTTATTTGCATTGGAAAGGCAAACGTTGTAAGTCACAAGTTTTTGCTTCATCGATGCTTGATAATCGAATTGAAGCTGATTTATGTAACGACTCTTTTCCCCTCTGTTCACACCTTCGGTACGAGTATCATAGACAATGCTAATTTGGCTTGCACGATGGATGAGCCGATAGAAATGATAAGCCCAGACGCTGTCTTGATGCTCGTAAGTCGGCAAATCGAAACCTTTGCGGAGATTATATGGAATGAAAGTACTTGTCGGTTTATGCGTTGGGAAAAAGCCTTCGTTCATTGAGAGAATAATAACTCTGTCGAAATCAAGCGCTCTTGTCTCCAAAACGCCCATTATTTGCAAACCTGATAGCGGTTCACCGAGGAAAGGAATTGAAACAAGCGCTGCCATCCTTTCCAAAAGACGTCTGTAAGTATCGACAGTCATCATGATATTAGCGTTCTTCATTACTTCTCTCATCCGATTGACAGTCTTGTAATAGCTGAAAATAAACTCTTCTTCCAACAGGTCATCTTTGTTCAGTGCACTTATCGCTTCAAGAATGTCAATAAGATAATCAGACAATTCTGCTGCATCAGAAATCGGAGAGAATATTTTTTCCAATAACGTGTCTCCTTTAAGTTCTTCAGCACCGATACGAACACGATTGAATTTGATGATGTGAGAAACCAAATTGGAAGTAAGTTCAGGAAGAGCTTGCGAAATATCGCGGTGATTGAGAATAGGCAACACATCCCGATGATAAAACAATGGTTTTCCATCTTGTAAGATAACATTTTTCTGCATCGTCAGAATCGTATTCATCAGCGAAGCAATCGGCGTCGACGATAACGGGTAACCCATTGTCACATTGATATGTTTTATATCTTGCGGAATGGAATTAAGCACAGGAATCAGCAGATGTTCATCAGGAAGGACAATCGCAGTGCGTAAAGCTTCCTTTTCTTTATCACCCTTGAATTCACACAGAGATTTAAGTAGTTCTGGAAGGAGTTTGGCTTGACCAATGGATGATGGAATCCCAATTGTTTCAATTTTTTGTTCTTTAGGCAGCTCTTCTTGAGGTAACTGATATAAAGACGGGAATTTTTCCTTGTTGCGCTTTGCAAAAAATGAGGCCTTGTTATTTTTGTCATTCACATAAGGAGAATCATAATCCCAATAGAAATCTGCTTTACCCATTTTCTGTAAAGCCTCAAGAAATTTCTCCTCTGAAAGTGAAAGCGCATTCAAACCGATAAAAACAATTTTATCATAAGGCAAATCCAAATTATCGTCGTTTTTAATCTTATCCACAACCGAGCGGAAAATCATGCCTTCGTAACCTTTACCTTCAGCCAGCAGTTGACGGCGGAACTCAGAATAGACATCATAGAGTATTTCCCACAACTGAAGGAATTTCTTCTCTGCATCAGTGTCCTTGCCAATATTGAACGATTCCCAGAAAGTTTGAATCGCTCTCAACTGTTCTTCCGACAAATAAGAAAAATCATCCTTTATCTGCCTAAGATTTGTCACATTGGTAAACAGCGACTTTGCATCAACAAGGTATTTGTCGACATCGTTGAAGTCATTCAAAAGCATATCGCCCCAAAAGAGAAAGTCGTCGAACGATTCGTCAGTCTCAGAATTATTCTTGTTTATATTCCTAAAAATCGAATAGAGTTTGAACAGCATTCCGATATGGTCAGCCGATTGAAGTCCACTTAGTTTTATCAACAATTCATTAATGGTCAAAATTGTTGGAGAGAATATCGGTTCTCCGACTATTTGAGCTAAATAGCGTTTAAAGAAAAGTCCTGCGCGATGGTTTGGAAAAACGAATGCCAACTGATGAATATTCTTTTTCTCCTGATTATAGAATAGTTCAGCAACCTGACTAAGAAATGGCTTCATAACTAATTTATTACAGATTAATATTTGTCAATCGTTTGTGGCGACGGTTAATCTATGCATGTTTTTCAGGCTTTAAGAAATCCGTCATCAGTTCAACTTGTTAATAATGCAAAAGTAGGATTAATTCACTATCTTTGCAAACTCAAATTAGAATCAAGCAGAAATAAAATTTAGCAACATATATGATTACAGTCTCCAATTTGGATGTACAATTCGGCAAACAGATCCTGTTTCAAGATGTAAATATGAAATTCACTCCCGGCAACTGCTACGGAATCATCGGAGCAAATGGAGCCGGTAAATCCACCTTTCTTAGGGTTATCAGCGGTGATCTCGATGCGACACGCGGTTCTGTGATGCTCGGTCCTGGCGAACGTTTGTCTGTACTCTGTCAAGATCACTTCGCGTTCGATAGTTATTCAGTCATGGACACCGTTCTCATGGGGCACGAAACCTTGTGGAAAGTGATGAGCGAAAAGAACGCACTTTATGAAAAACCTGATTTCAGCGATGCCGATGGCATTCGCGTTTCGGAACTTGAAGAGAAATTCGCTGAGCTGAATGGTTGGAATGCTGAAAGTGATGCAGCGGCCCTTTTAAGCGGTCTGGGAATAGCCGAAGAATATCATTATAGCATGATGAAAGATTTAAGCGGAAAGCAAAAAGTCCGCGTTCTTCTGGCACGTGCACTTTTCGGTCAGCCGGATAATCTGCTTCTCGATGAGCCAACCAACGACCTCGACCTTGATACAGTCACATGGCTGGAAAATTATCTCGCAGAATTCGAGCATACAGTTCTGGTAGTCAGTCACGACCGCCACTTTCTCGATGCAATCTGCACACATACAGTCGACATTGACTTCCGCAAACTGACGATGTATGCAGGAAACTACAGCTTCTGGTACGAATCGAGCCAACTCGCTCTCAGACAGATGCAAAACCAGAACAAGAAAGCTGAAGAAAAGAAGAAAGAACTGGAAGAATTCATACGTCGTTTCAGTGCCAATGTTGCAAAGTCAAAACAAACGACAAGCCGCAAAAAGATGCTTGCCAAACTTAACATTGAAGAAATCCAACCATCTACTCGCCGTTATCCAGGAATTCTTTTCAATCCGAACCGTGAACCCGGCAATCAGATTCTCGAAGTAAAAGGTTTGTCGAAGAGCATTGAAGGGAAAGTACTATTCCACGACCTCAACTTCAATGTTGAGAAAGGTGACAAAGTCGTATTCATCAGTCATGATCCGCGTGCTATGACCGCACTTTTCCAAATCATCAATGGTGAAGAGAAACCTGACGAAGGAACATTCCAGTGGGGACAAACTATCACAACTACTTATCTCCCACTCGATAATGCCAAATATTTCAACTCCGATTATAACTTGATTGATTGGCTTGGACAATTCGCTTCCGAAATGAACGAAGTCTTTCTGAAGGGCTTCCTCGGACGAATGTTATTCTCTGGTGACGACCTGCTGAAGAAAGTCAATGTGTTGTCAGGAGGAGAAAAAATGCGTTGCATGATTTCGCGAATGATGCTGACTGATGCCAATGTCATTATTCTTGACACACCGACCAATCACCTTGACCTTGAGTCAATTCAATCGTTCAACAACACTTTACAGTCGTTCAAGGGAAACATCCTTTTCTCAAGTCATGACCACGAATTCATCCAAACTGTCGCTAATCGAGTTATTGAACTGACACCAAACGGCATAATTGATAAAATCATGGAATATGATGATTATATCACTGATCCTTTGGTTGCATCCATGAGAGAAAAGCTTTACGCGAAATGAAAAAGCGGATAATTTTTCTTATAGCGGCATTCTTCATCTGGCTGCCGCTTTTGGTTATTCAGAAACCGGCATTCATGCTGTTTCACCATGCCTTAGCTGAAGGAGTCACCTTTACCGATTACATGCTTGTAATGTGGCACGGACTTCCTCTCGATTGCACCATTGCAGGATATTTAACCATTATTCCTTTTCTATGTACAATCGTTTATATCTGGCTTCCAGGAAAATTCTGGAATAAAGTGATTAAAATCTATTTTCTGATTGTTTCCATCCTTGTAGCGCTCATCTTTGTTGTTGATGAAGCACTCTACAGTTTTTGGGGTTTCAGACTCGATGCCACTTTGTTCTTCTATCTTAAATCGCCAGCAGATGCAATGGCCAGCGTACCACTCGGTCTTGCTGCAGTTCAGATAATTCAAGGAGCGATATATGCTATTCTCATGTTCTTAGCATTGAAAAAGTTTGTTTTATCACTGTTTCCGCTCGATGCTATTTCGTCCGCAGTTAATAAGCTATCAGCATCTTTAGTTACACTGCTGCTTGGTGGAATCATGTTCATTCCAATCCGTGGTGGAGTAACAACATCAACAGCCAACATAGGAATGGTTTATTTCAGTGATAATCAGTTCCTCAACCATTCAGCAGTCAATCCTTGCTTTAGCTTGCTCAGTTCACTCGGCAAGCAACAGGACTTCAGTTCACAATTCAACTTTTTTTCTGAAGGCCAAAGAAAATCCATTTATCAGACGCAGATACTACAAGGCGACAGCACGTCTCTGTCAATTTCTGATTCAACGAAACTATTGAGAACCGACCGTCCTAATATTCTCATTATTGTGATGGAAAGTTTCTCAGCCAATGTTGTAGGAGCTGTAGGAGGCGATTCTACTGTGACGCCAAATCTGAATCGGATTGCACGTGAAGGTGTACTCTTTACCAATATTTATGCCAACTCGTTTCGTACCGACCGTGGTCTTGTAGCCGTTCTAAACGGATATCTAGCCCAGCCGACGACATCAATTATGAAATATCCCGAGAAGAGTCGTACATTGCCGAGTATAGCCAAAAGTCTTGGACGTGTTGGCTATGTTTCTGACATGCTTTATGGTGGAGATATCAACTTCACTAATATGAGAAGCTACTTCTTTAGTTCAGGCTACAGTCACATCACTTCTGACGTCAATTTTCCACTCAACAAACGGCTCAGCAAATGGGGAGCCAACGACGATGTCACTTTCCAACATCTTTATGAAATGTTTAAATCGAGACCTGTTGACAAGCATTTTATGACAACTTTTCTGACGCTAAGCAGTCATGAACCATTCAAAGTGCCTTATCATCGTTTAACTGAACTTTATCCCAATTCTGTTGCTTTTGCTGACAGTTGCATGGGACATTTCATCGAACAAATTAAACAACTTCCAATTTGGAAAAACCTGCTCGTCATCTTTGTTTCCGATCATGGTTATCGTTATCCTGATAATATTCAAGAGTTTGGACCGCGCCGTTTCCACATCCCGATGATTTGGACCGGCGGTGCAGTAGCTCATCCATGCGTTATTTCCACGATTGCCAACCAAACAGATCTCGCTGCGACTTTGCTTCAGCAGCTCCATCTGCCTCACAACGAATTTGTCTTCAGTAAAGATATTTTCAATCCAGCCTATCCTGAACATGCTTTTTATAGCTTTCCGAATGGTTTCGGATATGTCGACAGCACAGGCATTTCTGTCTTTGATAATGAAGGAAATAAGCCATTAATTGAAACTCCTAAAGAGAACAGTTCATCCCGACTTGAGAAGGGAAAAGCAATCCTGCAAACTCTTTACGACGATTTAGAAAACAGATAAATAAATAAACTATAACGCGGAAAATGAAAATTTTCAAATAAGATTAATATAAATAATTAATCAAAAAGACAAAGAAACATGTATCTTTGTTACCTGAAAACAGAGAATAAAATAACAAAAATAAATTATAACATCATGAAAAAGATTCTTTCGTTAATCATCACAGCTATGCTACTTGCAGTTCCTGCAGTAGAAGCTAAAATCGTTCTGCCTCACATCCTTGGCAGCAACATGGTCCTTCAACAGCAATCGAATGTTAAACTTTGGGGAAAAGCTACTAACAATACCAAAGTGACTGTTACTACTTCTTGGAATAACAAGAAATACAGTTGCATGAGCGACAAGAGTGGAAACTGGATATTAGCTGTCGAAACTCCTGAAGCCGGTGGTCCGTTCACCTTAAAGTTCAACGATGGTGAGACTCTCGAACTTACAAACATCATGATTGGTGAAGTTTGGTTCTGCTCAGGCCAGTCAAACATGGAAATGCCTGTCAAAGGTTATGGTTCAATGCCCGTGACCAACAATAACGAAATTCTTGCAAAAGCCAAAGCATCTGTTCCTATCCGTATGTTCACAGCCAAACGCCAGTCTGTCAAGACTCCGATGGATGATGATGAAGGCGAATGGAAGGTCAACGAACCAGCAAATGTCGGTGATTGCAGCGCCACAGCCTATTTCTTTGCACGTTTCCTGCAAGATGTACTCGAAGTGCCGGTTGGCATCGTAGTCAGCAGTTGGGGTGGTTCAGCCATCGAAGCATGGATGAATCCGGAAGCTGTCAAAGAAGTCGCTCCTGAAATATCTCTTGCACATTTAACACCGGAAGGTAAGATAAAATATCAACACCAAGATGCGGCTTTACTTTACAATGGTATGATTCACCCTTTCCTGAACCTGACATTCCGCGGTATGATATGGTATCAAGGCGAAGCCAACAACGGTCGTCCGGTTCAATACCGCAAACTGATGAAAGGTTTTGTAACTGATCTTCGCAAAGAATTCAGCAATGGAGACTTCCCATTCTATTATGTCCAGATTTCACCTTTCAGATACGGCGGCGTAGATTTAATCGGCAGCTCTTACCTTCGTGAAGCTCAGATGCTGTTTATGAACGATATGCCAAATGTCGGAATGGCTTGCACAATGGATATCCCAGGTGAAGTATATAATATACACCCACGTTTCAAAGACATTGTCGGTGCTCGTCTAGCTTATTGGGCATTAGCCAAAACTTATGGCAAAACGGGCTTCTCATACTGTGGTCCAATTTACAAAAGTATGAGTGTAAAGGACGGCAAAGCAATTATCAGTTTCGACCATGCCGACAACAATCTGGTTCCATTCTCAGAAAACATCGCCGGATTCGAGATTGCAGGTGCTGACAGCATCTTTCACGAAGCTAAAGCCGTATCTCACGGTCAGACAGTAGAAGTTAGCTGTGATGCTGTAAAAGAACCTGTTGCTGTACGCTATTGTTTCAGAAACTTCTGCACGGGCACATTATTCAACACTTACGGTTTACCTGCCAGTTCATTCCGTACCGATGATTGGCCAATTGATGTTAAAAAATAACGTTCTATGAAGAAGTTATTGTCAATCCTCATCACAGCATTTCTGTTGACAGTTCCAGCGCTCGAGGCCAAGATACAATTGCCTCATGTCATTGCCAGCAATATGGTTCTGCAACAGCAGAGCACAGTCAAGTTGTGGGGAACTGCACGCAGCAATGCCAAAGTATCAGTTACAACGTCATGGAATAACAAAGCATACGCATGCACCAGCAACAAAGACGGTCATTGGATTGTAAGCGTCACGACGCCTAAAGCCGGCGGGCCGTTCACTGTCACCATCAGCGACGGTGAGAAACTCGTTTTGAACAACATTATGAGCGGCGAAGTATGGTTCTGCTCAGGACAGTCAAATATGGAAATGCCTGTCAAAGGTTATTCCACTATGCCATCTACCGACTGCAACAATGTCATTGCAAAAGCAAAACCATCTGTGCCAATCCGCATGTTCATGGCTAAGCGAATCTCTTCAAAGACTCCGAAAGATGATATTGAAGGCACATGGATGGTCAACTCAACTAAAGGCGTTGCAGAATGTAGTGCTACAGCTTATTTTTTCGCCCGCTACATCCAAGACGTTCTTGAAGTGCCTGTCGGCATTGTTGTCAGCTGCTGGGGAGGTTCGTCTATCGAAACATGGATGAGTCCTGAAGCTGTAAAGAGTGCTGCTCCTGAACTTCCGTTAGATCATCTCACACCCGAAGGAAAAGTCAAAGTACCAAATCACGATGCTTCTTTACTTTACTACGGTATGCTTAATCCCTTTTTCAATCTTAAGTTCCGCGGCATGCTTTGGTATCAAGGCGAAACAAACGCTGCTCTTCCTGAGCAATACGGTCGCTTAATGAAAGGTTTTGTTTCAGAACTTCGCAAAGAATTTCCTAACGGCGATTTTCCATTCTATTACGTTCAGATTTCACCTTACGAATACAATGGCGCCGATAAAATTTACAGTGCATTGCTTCGTGAAACACAAATGAAAGTAATGAATGAAATACCAAACGTCGGGATGGCTTGCACACTTGATATCGGAGAAAAATACAACATTCACCCTAAAGCCAAGGACATTGTAGGTGAGCGACTTGCTTATTGGGCATTGGCCAAGACTTACGGCATGACAGACTTCTCTTACTGCGGACCGATTTATAAGAGCATGAATGTTAAGGACGGCAAAGCTATCATCAGTTTCACATACGACGATAATGGTTTGATTCCTTTCATGAAAGAACTTGAAGGTTTCGAGACTGCCGGTGCCGACCGCGTTTTCCATCCTGCAAAAGCCTTGTTCCACGCACATGCGACAACCGTTGAAGTCACGAGCGACGAAGTGAAAGAACCGGTTGCTGTACGTTATTGCTTCAAAAACTGGTGCGTTGGTTCATTCTTCAACAGTTATGGACTACCTGCCAGTTCATTCCGCACAGATGATTGGCCGATCGACAAATAATTACAAACACAAATAACAAGCATTTATGAACAATCAACCTGACAGAGCATCGATTCTTCTCATTTATACGGGAGGAACAATCGGAATGGTTCTTAATGAAGAAACTGGTGCCCTCGAATCGTTCAATTTCGAGCATCTTCAGGAGAAAATTCCTGAGCTGAAGAACCTTGGATATTCCGTTAAGACTATCCAATTCAACCCAGCTCTCGATTCAGCCGAAATGGGTCCGGAATCGTGGATGAAAATAGTTCGTGTCATTGCTGAGAACTATCAGCAATACGACGGATTCGTTGTCATTCATGGTACCGACACGATGGCGTTCACCGCTTCAGCACTTAGTTTCATGCTCGAAAACCTTAATAAGCCCGTCATCTTAACCGGTTCCCAGCTACCTATCGGTATGATACGTACCGACGGCAAGGAAAACCTGATTACCGCCATCGAGATCGCAGCAGCAAAAGAGGAAAATGGGTTGCCGCTTGTTCCTGAAGTCTGCATCTTCTTTGAGAACGACCTTTTCCGCGGATGTCGTACGACGAAAATCAATGCCGACAATTTCAACGCTTTCCGTTCATTCAATTATCCGACTCTTGCTCATGCCGGTGTTTACATCAAATACGACATGGCAAAGATTTATCATAACGTTTCGCGTAAGCCACTCCATCCGCATTACCTTCTCGACCGAAATATCGCTATACTGAAACTTTTCCCAGGCATTTCGCCTGCTGTCGTTAACAGCATTCTCTCAGCTCCAGAACTGAAAGGGGTCGTCATGGAAACGTTCGGCACAGGCAATGCAACTTGCGAAGATTGGTTCATAGATATGCTCAAAGAAGCCGTCGATAAAGGCATCGTCGTTGTCAACGTTACACAATGTCAAGCCGGCAGCGTGGATATGACGCGCTATGAGACCGGTCGCAAATTACTCGAAGCCGGCGTCATCAGTGGTTTCGACAGCACAACAGAATGTGCAGTCACCAAACTGATGTTCCTCTTCGGGCATGGTCTAACACCTGCTCAAGTAAAAGAACACATGGTTTGTTCCTTGATAGGTGAAATAACAATTCCAGATTCTTATCTGCCATAAAGCATATCGAATAATGAAACTATCCTTTCTAAGTCTGGCAAGTGGAAGCAGTGGAAACTGCTATTACCTTGGAACTCCTGACTATGGCATACTCATTGACGCAGGAATAGGCATTCGCGTCATTTTGAAAGTGCTGAAGGATAACAATATTGACTTCAACAAAATCATGGGTGTGCTGGTCACGCACGACCACACCGACCATATTAAGACCATCGGCTGTCTTGGTGAAAAATACAACCTTCCGATTTACGCCACTGAAACGGTCCATAAAGGCATCGAAAAAAGTCGCTATGTCGAAGAGACCCTCACTACATCGCGACGCGTCATTAACAAAGAAGAGCCGTTCATGATTCGCGACATGCGCATCACGGCCTTCGAAGTGCCTCACGACAGCAGCGATTGCGTCGGATATCTCATCGAGTGTTTCGGCCATCGCTTCGTCATAGCGACCGATTGCGGTCACATCACACCGACGGTAAGCCGTTACATCGATATGGCGGACCTGCTCGTCATCGAATGCAACTACGACGAAGAGATGCTCCGTGGAGGATTTTATCCACAATATCTCAAGGACCGTATTTCCGGACCTGACGGGCATTTGAGCAATCATTCCGCAGCCGAATATCTTGCCGAGCATTATCACCCAGAACTCCGCTACATTTGGCTATGCCATCTCAGTCGTGACAACAATCATCCCGAACTGGCGTATAAAACAGTCACGCTCAGTCTTCTCGATGCAGGTATCCGCGCGGGACACGATGTTGTAGTGACTGCTCTCAAGCGCTCCACTCCTTCCGACCTGTTCACCTTCGACTAAAACCCGAAGAAAAAAAACGGGAAAAAGTTTGTCGGTAAAAATATAATCACTACATTTGCGGCCGCAAAAGGGAAATAACGCATAGCATCTCCCCGGCGTATGGCTTCGTAGCTCAGTTGGTAGAGCAATTGACTCTTAATCA